>ERZ1106930.1-NODE-1-length-628272-cov-24.713382_pt1 | contig 628272 bp, 557 predicted proteins | sample MGYA00403663_ERZ1106930 | MGnify/ENA primary metagenome ERZ1106930 (study PRJEB35170, sample SAMEA104062438) | human gut metagenome | biome: human gut; feature: human-associated habitat; material: faeces | place: Denmark | collected 2012-06-26 ... | reverse complement strand
TACGCCGCACCGCTTTTTTATGAAAGAACTATATACTGAACATCCAACAGTTTGGCTACTTTTTCGAAAAGAGCCGCGTTTTTGCCGACGGACATCGCGAAATGATGCGTGGGCGCTTCGGCAAACCAGGTTTCCATGTACGTATCGGGATCCGTCGGAAAGCGTACGGGCGTCTGCGTATTTCCGATCGTCATGATCTTCCCGTCCGTAGAAACGCCTTCGCTGATGATGAGTTTTAATTTCCCGTCACCCGTCTGCGTCAGTCCCAGATTCGTCACGTCGCCGCGGCGCACCTTCGCCTCTACGGAAATACCCGCGCCGCGTTTTCCGTGATACAACCCCATTTCGCGCAAAATGGGTTTCCCTTCCGCGATCTGTATATGGAATGGTCCGTCGTGCCCCAACAGGATCGTGCCGTCATCGTAATCGGTCGTAACGATCTCGCAAAAACTGCCGCCGACGCCGAGCGTGTCGCAGATCTTCATGGCGATCGCCGTCTTTAAATCTCCTTCGCCCGCGCACGGCACGCCCGCGGCAGTCAACAGGGAAAAACCTACGATAAAGCCCTTTTGCAGCGTTTCGTATTCCGTTCCTTCCGCGCCGTGGTAATAATACACGAGCGCACCCAAATTGAATTTCTTTACCAGTTTTTCCTGTGCAGCCGCCACTTTCGCAGACCATTCGAGTTGTTCCGCGGAAGGCTTTCGCGCCAACGGCTCGGAGGGAGAATCTCCCGTAATGCGGAAAAAATCTCGAATCTTGTCCGTCATTCCGCGCACGTCGCCGTCGGTCACCGTATCGTAACAACTTTTCAGATCGCACATTTCCAGCACTTCCACGTGCAATCCCAATTGCCCCGTCAGCATGGTGAAATCGCTGTACATATCCAGCATTCCCGAATAAGTGTTCCCCAAAAAGCCGAAACGCGTATTTTGTAAAGTGCGGACCGCGCCGGCCGCAGCGATCCACTGCCCGATCTCCTTCCATGCGCGGATCGCTTCGGGCGAATTTTCCGTATTCTCGTCCGTCAAAGAAATTTTCGGCGTTTCAGGCAGCCCCAATAATCCGCTGATCACCTCATATTGCAGGCCGCAGCGGTTGAACGCGTTGCAGATCTCGGGCACGACGCAGGCGTTGCAATGCGCCAGCCACTCGCCCGTCGTTGTAGTTTCATACGCGACGTGACGGCACGGCTGCAAATTCAATAGAATCGTCTTTGCCTTGCAAATCTTATGCACGGGCACGATGGCAGCGCTCGTTGCGTAGGTCGCGCAATGCAGAAAGATGATATCCACGTTTTGGGCGTTGAAATATTCGCCGCAGGCGCGCGCCTTCGCTTCGCTGTCGACGACACCGAAATTATAAACTTCCGCGCCCATCTTACTCATCTTTTCCGCGATGAATTTGTTATAGAATTGCACCCGCTCGAAAAAGCCCGCAAACTGACTCCAGTAAGTTTCCAATCCCACCGAATATATACCGACTCTTGCTTTCATAAAGCCCTCCCTGTTCGATCGTTTTGAACGTATTATAGCACGATCGCGGCATGATTTCAAGGCGGGAATTTGATTAAAAATATAGTTTTATTGACAACTAATTTTTTCTTTGCTATAATTCGATTATGAATCAGATCCTCGAAAATTTGAATTGCAGTTGGACCGAAGAATCGGAGCGACTGTTTGTAACGCCCTCGAACGAATTGAAAAATTTTCTTTTCTACGTGCAGGAAACGGGAAAATTCTCCACGTTTCAGCCGTATTTTACCGAAAGAGAGGGACTGCACTCCTTTTTGATACTCTTGACTTTATCGGGCGAAGGCGCGCTGGAATACCAGAATCGTCGGTATTGCTTAAAGAAAGGCGACGTATTTTTCATCGACTGTAAACCGCGGCATAAATATTTTGCGCAGTCGAAAGAAAACTGGGATTTTTTATGGGTGCATTTTTACGGCGCCGACGCGCGTGGATTTTTCAATTACTTCTCCGCGCAAAATGAGGGCGTCGCCACAAAAGTCCGTTCCGAAGAATGCGTAAATATCATGACGCGGCTCAACGAAATCAACCGCCGCCCCTCGCCCCAGAGCGACATATTATCTTTCCGGCTGTTGTCCGAACTGCTTTCGGAATTGCTGCTTTCGGGAACGCCTGCTGCCTTTTCGCCCAATACGGTTCCCGAACATATGCTGAAACTGCGCGGCGAGATCGATCGGCGGTTCTGCCAAACGATTTCGCTGGAACGGCTTGCAAAATCGTTCGGACGGAATAAATATGCGCTATGCCGCGATTTTAAAAAATATTTCGGCATCGGATTTAAAGAATACGTTACCACCAAACGGATCTCCTACGCAAAAGAACTTTTGCGATTTTCGGATCGGTCGGTTTCGGAAATTTCCGAAATGCTCGGCTACGAAAACACCGAATATTTTATCGCGCTTTTCAAAAGATACGAACACACGACTCCCCTTGCATTTCGGAAAAAATGGCAAAATCTCAGAGCGTAAATGTTGCGCGCAAGGCCGTCAGGAGCGCACGGTCACTTCCAGCAAAACCGCTTGATTGCGTTTGGGCAGGGTCACGAAAATCCCGTCTCCGCTCTTTTCCGTAATGCGATCGCGGCAGGGGTACAGTTCGCGCACGGCGGTGATTTTGCCGAGCGGCACGAATACGCGAGACTCCTGCCCTTCGCGCCGCCATACGGCGAGAAGGACCGTTTTTCCCCTTTTCAGACCGTGGGCGACAAAGGAATTTCTGTCGGTAAGCCGCGCGCAGCCGAGCGGGTAGATCGGCGAAGCATTGTCCACGAACGGCCGCCATTCCTTCAACAGCGCCACGCCGCGGCGTATGAGTTGAAAATTTTCCTCGTCCGCGACGTCGATCTTGCCCGACAGGAGCATATTGCCCATCATGCCGTTTATCATATTGAAAATCGTTTCTTCGCCGTCGCTCCTTTCCGAGATATACGCAGGCGTGAGATATTCGTCCCCGTTCATTTCCCAGAATACGCGCGGATAGGGATACGCCCACACCGAGATCTGCTCGGGCAGAAGACACAGTTCGGCGCCGTTGATAATAGAGGGCATCTTGTCGTATTCCTCGCAGTCGGAAATGCTCTGCGTATCGAAATTTTCCATCATGTGCCCGTCCGCACGCATGGCGCCCGACGCGCAGTTTTCCAAAATCAGATCGGGAAATTCTTTGCGCACGGCGCGGTAAAACGACTGCACCGCGCGGCAGTGCTGTTCCAACCCCGCGTATGGCGACGCGCCCTTCCAGTCTACGCCGCAGCCGGGATGTCCGTTGTAGTCGTTCTTGATATAGCGGATACCCATTGCATAAATGCGGCGGAGGCGACCCATGAGATATTCCCGCACTTGTTTATTGGCAAAATTGAAATAATATCTTCCGCAGCGGAAAATGCGCTCGCCCTCGTTGGTGAGAAAGTACGATTTGGGGAAATTTGCGGCGTCGGACAACGGACTGCACACTTCCAACTCCGTCCAAAGCCCCGCGATCATGCCGCGGTTTCGTATCTCCTCTATCATCTCGGCGAAGGTGCGCGAGCCGAACCGCTCGTCGCAGGGGATCCAGTCGCCCAGATGCGTGCTTCCGTTCACGTCGGCGGCGCGGTACCAACCGTCGTCAAAACAATACCCTTCCGCGCCCGCGGCTTGGGCGGCGCCGAGGAGGGACAGGCAATTATCTTCGCGCAGGTTGCACCAAAGGCTGTTCATATAATCGTTGAACATGAGCGGCGCGCGTGGATGTTTTTTCAGATAACGGCGTCGGTAAGCATTGAGATTTTCGATCGCGCCCTCCAAAGACGGCGCGCAGGTGATCAGCGTTTCGGCGCAGGTATAACTTTTTCGGGGCGCGAGATACAGCCGAAAGCCGTGCTTTTCGCTGCTGCCCGCGCCGCAGGCTATTTTATAGGCGCTGCCCTCGACGCGTTCCGCGTCCGTGAGACCGATCTCCATGCAGTACGGCCCCTCGGGGAGATGCTGTACCGCCCAGACGCAGCCCGTCTTTATATCGCGGAAAAATACGAGCGGGGAATATTTTCGCGTGGTGTACGAGGCGGGGGAACAAATTTCGCCCGTACAGCGGGTATTGTGACCCGTCGCGCGGAACAGTCCGAGCGTTTCGGGACTTTCCCAATGCAACTGACCTTCGCCGCCCCACTCGCCGCGCACGACGCCGATCTCCGCGCGCGTAAGATAATTGTCGGATATGCAGTCGGTCGCAATGCCGCCGAATTGATTATACAACTGTTTTAAACAGAGTTTCCCGCCGCTGCGATTGGTGAGGGTCACCTTTTGCGAAAGTACGCCGCGATAGATCTTCTGCAATACTTTCACTTCCGCCCGTTCGTCCTGCGACGTATAGACGGAAATCTTTTCGGAACTCTCCTGCAGGGAAAAATTTTCTCCCGCGCCGTAGATCTCCTCGCCGCGCTCGTTGATCGCGTAATCGATTGCGAACGGCTGTTCCCGACAGTATGCGGGCAACAGCGCGTGATCCGGCTTTGTGCCTATGTATACGAACCGCCCCTCTTCGTCCTTTTCCGCAAACAGCGAGCCGCTCTTCAGATACTGCATATGAAATTTCTCCTCGAATGAAATCTTACAAATTTTAACATACAAGCGACGGCCTGTCAAGCGGCGTTTAAAAATTAAAAAGAGTTGAACCGCGGTTCAACTCTTTTTGCCTTTATTCTTCGAGGACGACGTTCACGTTTTTTACGTTCGTTTTATTCGTGACGACGAGCAGGCACCGCTGCGCGGGAACGGAGGCGTCGCCCGACCCGACGTCTTTATGTTCGGGTTTGATGTAGAGATACAGCGTGTTTCCCATTTCGTCCATTTTATTGATCTTATAACTGCGCCCCATATATTGACTGGTATAAAAGTACAGGATCATCTTTTCTTTGGAAAAATCGACGTCTACGGGCAGATCCGAAAAGTACTCGTCGCTTTTTTCCCGACTGTCAATCAGACGGCAGATCTCTTTCGGCAAGTCGGAGTCTTCCGCGTCGGGCGCTTTCGTCATGTTGCTCTCCAACACGTCTTTTTTGATCCATTTTTGCGCGTTGTCGTAAATTTTGGAAGTATAGCCGCCGCATGCAGCCAAAGTAAACAGCAGGACGGCGACCGCCGCCAGGCAAAAGATTTTAGATTTTTTCATGTCGCATCTCCCTTTTGCTTTATTTTAACACAATCTTGCGGCGCTTTCAACCGTTTTGGAGAATATATCGGAATTTTTAATCGTTTACAGCGCTTTGTTCTTTTTGGGCGGAGTTTTTTTGACAGGCGCCGCTTTTTTCGCCGCGGGCTTTTTCACCGCAAGGAGGCTCTTTTGCAATGCGTCCATCAGGTCGATGACTTTGCCCTCGCTTCTTTCCCTGGGCGAGTTGATCTCCTTGCCCGAAATTTTCTGTTCGATGGCGGCGAGCACCTTTTCGCGGTATTCGTCCTTATATTTTTCGGGCTCGAACTTGCCCGTCATGCTCTCGATGATGGTCTTCGCCATCCTGATCTCCGCCTCGCTCGCCTCGTTTTTGATCTCTTTCGCGGGGTTTTTCGTCACTTCCTCCGCAAAAAACAGCGTATTCAGGAGCATCTGCCCGTCTTTGGCGCGGATCGCGATGAGCGTTTCTTTCGTGCCCAAAACAGTCTTGGCGACGGCGGCCTTTCCTTCCTCTTCCATGGCGGATAAAAGCACGGCAAACGCCTTTTCCGCGCCCGTGGGCGCAACGTAGTAGGGTTTGTCGAAATACAGCGGGTCTATTTCGGCAAGGTTTACGAACTGCTCGATGGTGATGTTTTTGTCCTTTTTCGATTTCAGTTTTTCGAAATCTTTTTCGTCGAAGAGCACGTATTTACCTTCTTCGTACTCGTAGCCCTTGACAATATCTTCCTGTCTGACTTCGCGCCCGTCGCAGTCGGCGCAGGTCTTTTTGTATTTCACGCGCGACATGGTCTTTTTGTCGATCATGTTGAAACCTATATCGTTGTTTTTGATGGTGCTGTGCAAGGTAACGGGAATATACACCAACCCGAAACTGATGCTCCCCTTATAAGAATAAGCCATACTTTTCCTCCCGAAAATAGTATGACTTATTTTTCCGATTCTATTTATTTTCCGCAGAGAGCGCGAGCGAATTTTGATCGAGCGTAGCCGAGGCTCAACCGCTTCGACAAAAAAAGTTTAAAAATTTTTCTTATACGTTCTCGGAAAATTTCCGGGCCGCGCGCATTTCTCTGCCGAGCAGGCTCTCGACTCGCTCGCCGAGTTCGAAAAGGAGCGCTTCTTTCGCGGCGGAAACGGAAACTTTATAAAATCCGTTTTTAACCGCCGTCCATTCTGCGTAAAATTTTTTATCGGAAAACAAATCGAGCGCGCCGATCAACCGGTGCTTTTCGAGGTAATATCGGAAAAGATATCGGTTGGAAATAAGAGCGTCGGCATATCTCGCGGCAAGCGCCGCCCGTTCCCCGTCCCGCACCGCGCATTCTTCGATACGATGCCCGAACGCCTGCAATAAAATCGGATGACTCTTCAAGGCGGCGCGGCATTCGCGCCGCACGCACTCTTTCGGACATGAATCATCGGGCGCAGGCGGAATTTTGCGCAGCCGCGTGATATCGAAAGCGCGCTCGAGGACGATTTTTTGCGAGATTGAAACGCCTTGCAAAGAATAGGTCGGATCGAAACACGGAAATTCGCCCTCCGCGCGCTTTTGCGCAAGGAAATAGTGCGGGCCGTGCATCAAGTTGTACAGAGGCGCCCACGACAGGTCGAAGGCGTCCATGCCGACGAGAAACACTTCGCCCTCTTCGACGTGCGAAAACGCCTCCTCCGCGTCTTGCGGCGAAGCGCACAGATATATGCGCATCTGCGCGCCCGACCGCGCGAGATCGTCGATCATGCGCCGCGACAGATACGTCTTGCGTACGGGATCGTACCGAAAATCCGTTTCCGACCACATGGAGACAAAGGCGTTCGCCCAATTTACTTTCAAACGGTGCGCCGCGCTCACGATGCAGTTCGAATAGCAGTTCAACCCCTGAAAATCGAACAGTTCCAAATTTATTTTCCCCTTTTGACCTTGCCCGTCGCCGTCCTTTCGGGTGTTTCGACGAGCGAAATTTTTTGCGGCACTTTATACGCGGAAAGATGTTCGGCGCAATAGGCTCGCAGCGTTTCCGCGCGGACGCTTTCATTGCGTGCGACCACGTCCGCGCATACGTTCTCGCTCTCCCCTTTCGCGTTCTCGCCGTAAACGACGCACTCTCTGACGAGTCCGCTGGACCGCAGACAAGATTCCACTTCTTCGGGATACACGTTGAACCCGCGCACGATGATCACGTTTTTGACGCGTCCGCAGATATAGAGATACCCCTCTTCGTCGAGATAGCCGATATCGCCCGTGTACAGCCGTCCGCCATGCACGATCTCGCGCGTCGCTTCCTCGTTTCGATAGTAACCGAGCATCACGTTCGGTCCTTTAACGACGATCTCTCCCATCACGTGCGGACGGGCAGTCAGAACGCCGTCCGCAAAGATTTGGATTTCTTCCCCGGGAAGCGCCGTCCCGACGGAGGCGAGTTTTCGCGCGTCCATGACCTTATAGGGTTTGGCGATGAGCGGCGATGCCTCCGTCATGCCGTACCCCGTCCAGAACTCCATGCGCGGATACGCCGCCGCCAGCCGTTTCAGTACGTCTTCCTCGATCTTGCTGCCCGCCAACCCCAAATAGCGCAGGGACGAAACGTCGTACGGTACGGGACGGCCCGCCGTCTGCTCCATCAGAATCCCCGTCATCGTGCCGCCTTCGCTATGCGTAACTTTATAGTCCTGCACGGTCTGATAAAAGCGCGGCAGCGAAAAACCGCCCGACATCGTTACGACGGGAAAGGATTTGACGAGGCACACGGTGAGAATGAGCAGGCCGTAAACGGAAGAGTACGGCGTTGCAATGAGGTAACGTATTGTGCCCGTCTCGTATTTTTCGTAATCCATTTTGTCGATATACGAATGCACGCAGTAATCGAGATTCATTTCGCTGATCTCGACGAGTTTCGCGCGCCCCGTCGTGCCCGACGTTGCCAAAAGCAGCAGCGTTTTCTGCGGAGCGGGTGCTTCGCGCACGGGATAGAGCGGCCCGTTCCATTCCGTTTGTACGATCTCCTCCATGAGCACGGCGGAAAAATTTCCGAACATGGAGCCGTGCTTTTTATCCGTAATCACAGTATGCACGTCTGCCTGCGCCAAAAGCGGCAGAATTTCGTGCGCGGTCATGCCCGCATTGAGGGGAAAAGCAACTTTTCCCGCCATGAATACTCCGAACAGCGCGGCAACGAAACGCTCTCCGTCGGGCAGAAATATCGCGACGTTCTTATCGTCTTTTTCCGCCAGTATTTCCGAAATCGCAAGCGCCTGCCGCGCAAGATCGCGGTAGGTGCAGGATGTTTCGCCCAAAATCGCGGCGCCCGACCAGTTTGTGCGGTCGATGAGTAAATTTCTGATCATGCGCGGCGCTCCCCGACTTTTTGTTCGGCAAGTTCGATGAACTTGCCCACCCGCAGACACGCGTCCATTTCCGTCATTCCGAAACGGATATCGTAGAGATCCTCGATCTCCGTGATAAGACAGATAAAGGAGAGCGAATCGAAACGAAGATCCCGATAAAGATCCGTTTCGTCGGTAACCGCAAAGTCTCCGTATTTTTTTTCGTCGATTTTTTGAATGATCTTTTCCCGTATCGACACAGTCGACCTCCTTGAAATATAAAATCCGAAGGGAATGCGGTCGGACGCATTCCCTCCTCCTGCATTATTCGATGAACAGACCGCCGCTGAAAGAGATCTGCGTGGACTGCTCTGCCCCCTCGCTTTCGCCCTGCCACCCGCCGACGATGGTCACAAGCGTTCCTGCAGGCAGCGAAACGTCGAGGCCCGTCAACGAGCCTTTGCGGACGCTGTATTTGGGAATCGACGAACCGCCGACGTAAGGTTCGCCGTAAACGATCGTATTTTGCAATACGTTAAAGACCAGCGCGTTGCTGTTGCTGACGGCGATGCAGACGAAGGGACGCATGGTCACGCCCTCCTCCAGATTTAACTGCTGGCGGTTTGCAAACAACGCGTAGATATTCCGCAGAGTGCCGTCGAAGGGCATGACAAAAGAACTCGGATACGCAGTGCTTTCCGTAATGGTAATGGAGCCGGACGCCCATTCGCCCGGCTGTAAATATAGGCCGTAACCGCTGTCGCCCCCGAACCCCGCAAAGGTTACCTGCTGCGGGTTCCCCTGCGCGTCTGTCGAAATTTGGGCGCCCGAACTGTTTACGTTAGAAAGGCTGAAAGGAATTGTCGCGGCAATCGGCCCTCTCTGTCCGTCCGCGCCCGTCGCGCCTGTGGATCCTGTGGCTCCCGTCGCGCCTGTTGCTCCTGTCGCGCCCGTCACTCCCGTTGCTCCTGTTGCTCCTGTTGCTCCTGTGGCTCCTGTCGCGCCCGTCACTCCCGTTGCTCCTGTGGGGCCCGTTGTTCCCGTCGCTCCTGTGGCGCCTCTGGGAATGACAAAATCTAAAACGTGGTTGGGGCCGCCCGTCACGTCGACGACCGCGGCGGCAGTTCCCGGCTCCGCAGTGACGGTATTGCGGATCGCGATGGTTTCGGAAGGTCCTGTCGACCCCGTAGGCCCCGTCGCGCCCGTTCTTCCGGCAGGACCCTGCGGCCCCGTTTTTCCCCTCTGCCCCACGACGACGCCCGCGCAGCCGCAACCGCAATTATCCGCACAGCCAAAATTCGGCCGGACGTTCATACAACCGTTTCTGCTATCATAATCAAACATTTTTTATTCCTCCTTGGTAACAGGGGATATTATCCCTTATAATATATGATTTTACATAAATTTTTGCCAAGCCTCCCGACGTGAACGGCACGAAATACAAAAACAGCCGAACTTTTGTTCGGCTGTTTTTATTTCGCCATTGACACTATTCCCAAAAATTGGTATAATGAATTTATGCAAAACGAAATCTACATCCGCGACAGCGGATGCGGAAAAAATCCGCGCGCTGTATGCGCCTTACGTACAAAAGACGGCCGATCATCCTTGGCTCGTCGCCGAATCGGGGAACGAAATTGCGGGTTACGCCTACGCCGAAAAACTGTATACGCGCCCCGCTTATGCCCGCGCCGCCGAAACGTCCGTCTATGTGAAAGAAGACTGCCGCCGCGGGGGCGTGGGGAGAAAACTTTACGAGTCTATGGAAAATATTTTAAAACGACAATTCGTGACTAACCTCTACGCTTGCATCGCGTACCGGGAAACCGAGGACGGCACTCTCACCCGCGCCAGCGTCGATTTTCACCGCGCGATGGGGTATCGTTTTGCGGGAAAATTCGAACGATGCGGCTTTAAATTCGGACAATGGTACGACGTCGTATGGATGGAAAAAATCATCGGCGAGCACGACGGGGCGCACTTTGTTCCGTTTTCAAGCCTGCGGAATAAACGAAACACACGATATTAATTTCAGGAGAAAACTATGTACATAGCCGATCTGCACATTCATTCCAAGTATTCGCGCGCGACGAGCAAAAACGGAGATCTTCCCAATCTCGATCTGTGGGCGCGACGCAAGGGCATTTCGCTCGTGGGCACGGGCGATTTTACCCATCCCGCCTGGCGGGAGGAGATGGAAAACGCCCTGATCCCCGCCGAAGAGGGACTGTATCGGCTCAAAGAAAACTTGCGCCTTGCGGATTTCTGCGATTTTTCCGTTTCGCCGCGCTTTGTGATCTCGGGCGAGATCAGTTGCATTTACAAGCAGGACGGAAAAGTGCGGAAAGTACATAACGTCATCCTGCTCCCCTCGCTCGACGCCGCGGAACGGCTCGCTTTGAAATTGGAGGCGATCGGCAACATTCATTCGGACGGGCGCCCGATTTTGGGGCTTTCTTCCAAAGATCTTCTGGCGATCACGCTGGACGTCTGCCCCGACGCGGTTTTTATCCCCGCGCACATCTGGACGCCGCACTTTTCGCTGTTCGGCGCTTTTTCGGGATTCGATACGATAGAAGAATGTTTCGGCGACCTCTCCCCGCACATCCGCGCCTTGGAAACGGGGCTTTCTTCCGACCCGCTGATGAACCGCCGCGTGGCGATGCTCGACGGCTATACCATGATATCCAATTCCGACGCGCACTCCCCCTCGAAATTAGGCAGAGAATGCAATCTGCTCGATACGGAAATCTCTTATCCCGCGCTCAAACGCGCGCTGGATACGGGCGAAGGTTTTGCGGGAACCATCGAATTTTTTCCCGAAGAGGGAAAATATCATCTGGACGGGCACCGCAACTGCAATCTGCGATTGACGCCGCAACAAACGCGCGACTTAGGCGGACGTTGCCCGATCTGCGGCAAAAAGATCACGATCGGCGTGCTGAACCGACTGGAACAACTCGCCGTGCGCGGGGAGGACTACCTTCCCGAAAGGGCGGTCCCCTTCGAACATCTCCTTCCCCTGCCCGAAGTGATCTCCGCGTCACTGGGAATCTCCGCGGGCGGCGACAAGACCGACCGCGTATATCGCAAACTTTTGAAAGATCTGGGCACGGAGGCGGATATCCTAAGACTTCGCACTCTTTCCGATATCAAAACGTCGGGCGGCGAGCGCATTGCCGAAGGCGTCAAAAGACTGCGCGAGGGCCGCGTCATCAAGACGGCGGGTTTCGACGGCGAATACGGCAAGATCGGACTGTTCACGCCCGACGAACTGAAAAATTCCAGCGGGCAACTCTCCTTTTTGGACGAGATCCCCCTTGCAGTGACCGAATGCGAGCCGACCGTACAAAAAAACGTACGGCAGGAGCAAGAGATCCTCGACGAGGCGACAAGACCGAAATCCATAAACGCCGAGCAGTTATCGGCAGCGACAGGCAAAGCGCGCGTCATCGCAGTCATTGCGGGCCCCGGGACAGGCAAGACCTTTACGTTGGTGGAGCGGATCGCGCGGCTGGTGGAGCGCGGAGTCAGACCCGAAGAGATCACCGCCGTAACGTTTACGGTACGCGCCGCCGCGGAAATGCGGGAGAGGCTTTCGGCAAAAATCAAAAGGGCCGCGGACAAAATCACCGTGGGCACGTTCCATTCTATCTGTTATTCTTATTTAAAGGACGAATACACGCTCGCCGACCGCGCTTTTTTGCTGAAAACTTCTGAAAAAGTCGTCAAGGAATTCGGCTTGAAACTCACCCCGCAGAAATTTATCAATCTTGTTTCCGCGCATAAAAACGGCAAAACCACCGAATTCGCACAGGTGATCGCGGCGTATAATGCTTATCTTGCCGAAGCGGGCGCGCTCGACTTCGACGACCTCATCGCAAAGGCGCTCGAACGCGACTTTGCGGGAAAGCAGTTCCGCTATCTGCACGTGGACGAATTTCAGGATATCAACCCTGCCCAATACGAGTTGATACGCCGCTGGATGGGCACGAACGGCAATCTTTTCGCCATCGGCGATCCCGATCAGGCGATCTATTCTTTCCGCGGCGCGGCGTCAAACTGTTTTTCGCGTCTCTTGGGTGATTACCCCGATGCGGAGGTCGTTCGGCTCAAAGAAAACTACCGCTCCACGCCAGAAGTGCTCTCCTGCGCCATGCACGTGATCTCGCACAACGCGGGCGAACGCGCCCTTACGCCCATGCTGAGATCGGGCGCGCCCGTGCGGCTCGTCGAATGCGCGTCCGAACTGTCCGAGGGAATATTCATCGCCAAAGAAATCGCGAAGATGACGGGCGGGCTGGATATGCTCGGCAAAGGCCGCGAGGAAAAATTGCGTTCGTTCGGAGAGATCGCCGTGCTCGCGCGCACACATCGGCAGTTAAACGCCATCGAGCGCTGTCTGCGTCACGACGATATCCCCTGCGTTTCCTCTGCAAAGACGGATTTTTTAGAGGCGCCCGAAGTGAGCGGCACGCTCGCGTTCTTCGCTTCTCTGTTATCCCCGAATGAAAAAACTTTGGCGCGCGCAGCGGAATTCGTCGGTGCGGAAAATATGGAAGCGCTTACAAATGCGTTCCTGCCCCATATCAAAGGCAGACCGCGCAAAGTGCTCGCGCTCTGGCGCGAACGGATGCACCTTTCTTCCGCCGCGTTCGAATCGCTCGTCGCCGCCGCGCACTATGCGGATATGCGCGAATTCCTCGACGCGACGTTTTTGGGAAGAGAGGGCGACGTGCTCGTAACCGAGGGAAACGCCGCCGCGGGCGCGGTGCGATTAACGACGCTGCACGGCGCAAAGGGACTGGAATTTCCCGTCGTGTTCCTCTCGGGGCTGACAGAAAAAGCGCTGCCGCTGGAAACGGCCGAGGGAACGGATATCGAAGAAGAGCGCCGTCTCTTTTACGTAGGGCTCACGCGGGCGAGCGAAGAGCTGATCCTCACCTGCCGCGCTCCGCATTCTTTGTTCCTCCCTGAACTTCCCGCCTCCCTGAAAAAAGAACAAGCCGTCGAACGCCCCCAATATCAGCAACTTTCCATGTTTTAATTTTGCAAATAAAAAGGAACGGTATTTACCGTTCCTTTTTTTTAATGCACGTCGGAGCCTATTTCGGCGCCTTCGGCGGTGAGAACTTTACTCGTACCGTCCTCATTGACGGCGGCGAGCAGCATGCCTTCCGACATTTCGTTCGCGAATTTATGCGGGGCGAGGTTGACGAGCACGACGATCTGCCTGCCGACGAGTTCGTCGGGCGTGTAATCGTCTGCGAGCGAAGACACGATGGTCCGCTCGCCCATGCCGTCGTGCACGACGATCTTATACAACTTGTTCGCCTTGCGCATCGCCTTGCAGGAAAGCACCTTGCACACGCGCAGATCGAGTTTCGCAAAGTCGTCCAATTGGATCTGCGGCTTGACGGGCGAAGGCGCCTGCACGTATTTCTCTTCGACAGACTCGCACTTTTCTTCTTCGGCAACCACCTCTTCCGCCGCGTCGGGATCTTCCGATTCGGGCAGGGAAAAGTCGAACAGTTTCAGATAGCGCTGCGCCTCTACCGCAAACAGATACAGATACAGGCGCGGACCCTTATCGCGGGAGATCATCAGATTGTACACGTGCCTGAAAAACGCGCTTTGCAGGCCTTTGAGCCTGTCCATATCCTCCGCCGCGTCGGGGAATACACGCTTGGGAATAGCGTACAATTCGTCGCGCACGGAATCGAGCGTATAGCCGCCCTTTGAAAGGTAATCGTGCAGCATCTTGATCTCCGCGCGCTCGCTCTCGTCGAGATCGCGGTAATACTTCCAGTTGCGCTTGGAATTGATGATGTATTCGTTTTCGGGCGCGCACGTTTTCAGCCAGAATCTGGCGATGGCGAAACGCTCCGCGAATTCCTCTTTTTTATACGGCGTGCCGATTTTGGTAAAGAGCGCCTCCATCAGGTCGGGATTGAAGTCCACCACGCTGCCGAGTTCTACGAGTTGCGTCATGGGAACGGTATCGATCTTGCGGCCCGCCACTTCGCAGTTTTCCATGATGCGGGCGACGGTTTCATTCGCGGTGCCGTTCTTGTACGCCGTATAGCACTTATCGAACTCGAAATACTGGCGCAATATTTCATCGCTCAGACAGAAATCGAAGGCTTTGAGGGGTTCGGTCTTGGAATACAGCCACAAAATGACTTCGGGCTGATAAAGTTTCAAAAGAAATTCGGGCGTCATGTTGAGGCCGCTGGACCCCGACATTTTGCCGACGTTGATATTGCCCTTGATACCAATGAATTCGTATCCCTGAAAGAGAGGCGCGCGGTAGCCGAAGATCCCCTTGGAAACATCCTTTGCGGTGTCGTAGGAACCGTTTTTCGAGGCGTGATCCTTGCCGCCCGGCTCGAAATCCACGCCCTCGTGCATCCAGCGCATGGGCCAGTCTACCTTCCAGGGCAGTTTGCAGTTGAAATCCTTGGTAAAGTCGAAATCGCCCTCATAGCCGCACTCGCAAGTAAAATGCGCCTTGGTGCAGTCCTCGGACAAGGAAACGACTTTGGTGGTATCCCTGCCGCAATGGGGGCAATAGATATTGACGGGATAATAATTTTCCTTTTCCTCTTCGGTGGAGTCCTGCGTGCGGTGCTTGTCCAGAACGGAGAATATCTCCTTGCGGTGACGCAGGGCAAACACGATCTGCTCCGCGTACTTGCCGCCGCGGTATTCGTCCGCCTGCGAGCGGAAACACATTTCGATGCCGAAAGCTTTGAAAGAGTTTAAAAACTCTTTCTGGAAATGCTCCGCGTAATTTTTTTCAACGCCGAAGGGGTCGGGAATATCCACGTAGGGCATGCCGATGTATTTGTCGTAGGCGTTTTTCCCCACGACCGCCGCCACGTTGGCGGGCACTTTGCGGAACCTGTCGAAGTTATCCCAGGAAAAGAGAAGTTTGGCTTTGCGCCCTTTCTTTTGCAGCGCGCGCACCACGAAATAACTCGTGGCGATATCTCTGAAATTTCCGATATGAATGGAACCCGAGGGCGAAATGCCCGCCGCGCAGACGTACTCCTCCTTTTCGGGATTCCGTTTGATGATCTCTTCCGCAATTTTATCTGCCCAATACATTGTAAAGCTCCTTGTCTCACGATAATATTGAGCCTATTATATCATTTTTGGAGCATTCGGGCAACTGTTTTTCAATTCCGGCACGAACCGCGAGGAAAAACTTTGCCCGTTTAAATAGGCGAGCGCCCCTTTCGTTTGCAGCCGCAAAGTCTTAGCCACCAACAGTTGGCGCTTCACCCCGTATTTTTTGTTGCGCGCCTCGTCGCCGTACTTTTCATCCCCCGCGACGGGGTGCCCGATAAACGCCATGTGCGCACGTATCTGATGCGTCTTTCCGCTGTGCAGGACGATCTCCACCATGGAAAGTTCGCCGTCGCCGTTTAAAACGCGGTATTCCGTTTCGATCTTTTCCGCCCCCTCCCTCGGTTTGGAATAGACGCGCACGCGCGCCGCCTTTTCGTCTTTGACCAGATAGCCGCAAAGCATATCTACACCCTTTGCAAACTTGCCGAAACACAGCGCGAGATAAATTTTCTGCACGCGCCGCTCGCGGAACGCCCGCAAAAGTTCGGCTTCCGCCCGCTTGTTTTTGGCGAATATCATCAGCCCCGCCGTGTTTCTGTCCAGCCTGTGGATAAAATACGTTTCGCCCTTTTGCGACAGCGCAAAGTACAGCGCCTCGGAATTGACGCCCGCGTATTTGTCCGCAACGAGCACGTTTTCGTCCTCGTAAACGGTTTCATACGCGGGAACGGATTCTTCGCGCAGGGTAGTATAATAAACGACTTCGTCGCCCTCTCTGAGCAAAATATTTTCGCCCGTTTTCTTTCCGTTGACGCGGATATCCCGCGCGCGGAGCAGCCGCGGGAAAGCGAACGAGCCCTGCGGATAGACGTTATCCGTGAAGGTTTTCAGAGTTTGTTTTTCGTTTACCGTGAATTTTTTCAAGTTTCTTCCTCTTTTTCCCGCGCTTTTTGCGTCCCGTAAAAAACAGGACTGCTACCGCGACGACGGGAACGAGCCACACGGCAAAGGTGCCGTAGGCGAGCATAAAATAGGTGAGATAGGCCGCCAGAAAGGCGATGCCCGTCTGTGCGAGCGCGTATTTGATAGCGGCCCTCTTTCCGAATTCGCGCGCCGTGGCGGCGATCGCGGACACGCAGGGCGAACAGGTCATGATAAACACGATGAACGCCAGCGCCGCCGCAGGCGTCATAGCGGCGGAAAGATCCGTACCGTAGAACATGCCGAGCATGCCCGCCACGCTCTCTTTGGCGACAAGCCCCGAAACGGCGGAGAGCGCCACGCGCCAATCGAAGATACCCATGGGATAAAATAAAAATTTCAGCCCCTCGCACAGATAGCGCAGTATACACGTTTCGCTACCCTGCCCCACGAAATGAAAGGTGAAGTCGAACGAGAGCAAAAACCACATGACGATGAGAAAGGCGGTGACGACGGTCGCTATTTTCATTATAAACTGTTTTACGTAAAATAGCAACGATTTCAAAAGCAGGGAAAGACGGGGCGGCTGCAAGTGCGGGATCTCCAGCACGAATTCGGTTTCGCCGCCGTAAATTTTCTTTAACAGCAGCGCGGCGAACAGCGAAAAGAGCACGCCCGCAAAGTAGATGGCGCACAGCGCGCGGAATTTGTGCGTAAAAAAGGCGGAGATCAGCGTCAGATAGACGGGCATTTTCGCGCTGCAAGAGATGTACGGCAAAATGAGCACTGTGCGTTTTTGTATCTTTTTGTCTTCCAGCCCGCGCGTCGTCAAAATCGCCGCGGCGCTGCAACCGAACCCCATCAGTATGGAGAATGCCGCCCTGCCCGAAAGCCCTACTTTGGAAAAAATGCCGTCGGTCATGAATGCGAGCGACGCCAAATAGCCGCTCTCTTCCAAAACGATGAGCGCCGCCTGCACGATGACGATCTGCGGTACGAAAGATAAAAGCATCGCCGCGCCGCCGAACAGCGCGTCCTTAACGAGCGACAGGATCGCGGGATGCGCGCCGACGCGCTCTAAGAGCGAAACCGCGCCGCCGCCCAGCACGTCGCCGATCAAATATTCCGTCTTGTCCTTTAAAAATACGCCAGGCATATGATTTCCGAACGCCAGAAAAAACACGCTCAGCATGATGAGCGCGAATAAAGCGTATGCGGTGACGGGATTATACAGGACGAAATCGGCGATGCCGCTCTTTTCGCTGCCCGCCGAATACACGCCTTCCAACGCCTCTTCTTCGCGCACGGGCGAAAAGGCGGGCGTTTCTTTGCCGCAAGTTTCGGCGATCTTCTGCTGCAAGCGGCGGATGTCCCGTTTGGAGCGCGCGTCCGCCGTAACGACGGGAATACCCAGGCGCGCGGACAATTTTTCCGCGTCGAGATAGCCGCCGCGCTTTTTTAAAAGGTCTGCCATGGTGACGACGAGTATCGTCTTTTTGCCGCGCGCCGCAATTTCCAGAGGGAGTTTTATTGAGCGCGTAAGCGTCACCGCGTCGGCGACCGCCACCACGAGGTCGTATTCCTCTTCTTCGATGGCGCGCTTGCTGACGCGCTCTTCGAGCGAATGCGTCAAAAGCGAATAGATGCCGGGAAGGTCGCACACCGTCGCCTCCTGTCCCGCGATGCGCGTCTTTTTGCAGCGCTCGCCCACCGTCACGCCGTGCCAGTTGCCCGTCTTCGCGTTGGAGCGCGTGAGCGCGTTGAAGAGCGTCGTCTTGCCGCAGTTGGGATTTCCCGCTAAAATGATGCGCATTACTTTTGTTCCTCCCGCTCGACAAAGATATTTCGTGCGATGCTCTTGCCCACCGCGAGGCGGATACTGCCAGCGGACAGAAGATACCCCGCGCCGAACGGCGCTACCTTGACGAGACGCACGCCCGCGCCAGCATATACGTTGAGCATTTTCAGCCGTTCGCGAAGGTCGGCGGAAAGTTCCAGCCCCAGAACTTTTGCCTCTTCGCCCTTTTTCAGATCAGTCACGTTCATGCTACTATCTTATGAACGCGCCCCGCCGAACAGAACAAAAAAAGCCCGACGAAATTTCTTTCGTCGGGCTTTATAAGCAAGATCATTACTGCTTTTTGTTGCGGTTTTCTCTCTTTTCTTTCAGTTCTTCCTTGCGCGCCTTTTTCACGGAAACGACTTCCGACTCTTCCTTGGGTTTGATGACGAGAAGGACGATGATTCCGATCAGGCACAGGCCGCCGATCGCCATGAATACGACGGAGAGCACGTTGTCGCGCAGCCAGTACGTTTCGCCGTGCACGGTGTCTACTTCGGAAGTGACGTTGACCACCTGGTGCGATTCCGCGGACATACGGTCGCTGTCCACAACTTTGACGGTGATCATGTAGAATCCCTTTTCCTGCGGAATGAAACTGCGGGAAGAAGGCCTCCATTCGTAGACGTTGTCCCCTTCGTCTTCTTCCTTATCGGAATCGTATTCTTCGATCTCTTTCCACGTATATTTCGAGGGATCGGAATTGACTTCGTCCAGCGTCAGCGACGAACTGTCGCCGTCCAGACGGAAGAGTTTGTATTCGCTGCTGTATCCCGAAAGCCCGACGATCTCGAAAGCGGGGAAGGTAAAGGTCACGTCGATGTACCCGAGATCGTTGATCTCGCTCTCTTCGATGGAAGGCCCGTTGTTGTACACGTCGAACGTGAAGGAAGGGATTTCTTCCACGTCCCACACGTTGCTGCTCGTAACGTTGTAGGTCTTGCCGTCCTTCTCATACTGCATAACGTTGCCGAATTTGTTTTTGGCAACGACTTTAAATTCATATTTGCCCGCGGTCGCGATCTCGAATTTGAGTTCGTTATAGGAAAGTCCCGTCGCCGAGCCGCTCTCCGTGGTCTGGTTTTTGTAATAAACGTCGAACGTGAGTTCGGTGTAACCGCAATCCGCGTCGGAAATCAAAGAGCGCAGCGAAGGGAGATAATAATACGCGCCCGTACCTATCTGAATGCTCTTGCCGTCCTTGCGCGCGGCTTCGCTCACGGCTGTCTGGTATGCGCCAACATTCTCCTCAATATAATCGGGGCGGGAATCGACTTTCTTGCTCACCCGCACGTATTCTTTGGTACTGCCATCGACTTTGGCGGAAAGCGCATAATCTTCGAGATAGTAGAACGCATGGTTGTCGCCGTCGGAAAGGCGGAACGCTACGCTGACGTAGGCGTTGTCCGTGCCGTTGTACAGATCGTTCTCCATGAACACGACTTTGGAAAGCGTGTCGGATTTCTCGTAATAGAGCCCCTTGTCCGTCTCGTCCTCGGCGGTCTCGTCGGGGTCTTTGTCGGTATCCGTGCCCTTGAACACGAACGAATAGAATTCGGTGGAAACGGAACTGTCCAGAACGTCGATATTCTTATAATCGAAATCCAGCGTATCGCCGAGTTTCAAAACTTTCACTTCGTCGTTGAGAACGAAGATGGGCGCCGCGTCGTCTTCGATCTTGCCGCTATCTTTATCGAGCGCCATGCTCTGATTGTTGAGTTTGCGGATCTCCACTCTCTGCTTGTCCGCGCCGCCCTCTTTCATCTCGTCGAGCGAGAAAGTGAGCGGGGTGAGCGAGGAAGAACTGTATTCCGCGTAATTGGATCCGATATTGGTAAAGGTGCCCGCGTACTTGCCGTTGACGGTCACGTAAAACTCGCCCGTGGTGCCGTCGAGCGCGGGTTTATCATCGATCGCGGCTTCGGTCAGAGCGATCACGAATTCGCCGTTCTGCGCGGTAACGGAAACACCCGCTTCCTTTTGATCGTTGACGTAGGCGGTATAAGCGCCGTTATCCGCTTCGAAAGTGAGCGTGTTTTCGCTCTTTTCCTCTTTATTCATGGTGTGCTGGGCGGCTTCGAGTTTCATGCTGAATTTGCTGAAATTTTCGCCGTCGAAAGCGATCGTGGCGGTGAAATATTTCGCCGTGCCGACCGTTTCGCCCTCGGCTCTTTCATACCATTTGAGCGCAAGATTTTTACGGTATGAAACGGTGGACTGTTCGCCCATCTGGTAGGTCACGTTTTTGTTCGTCTCCGTATTGTCGTAACTCGCGCCGACCGAGGTGGTGAATATATTGACCGCCGAATAACTCTCCGCCGATGCCGAAAACACGGTGACGGCGAAAAACGCGGCAAGGCTCAACGCCAATCCCGTTATCAAGCTGAACAATTTAACAGTATGTCTCTTCATTCTATGCTCCCATCGCAATTTATTGTCGTAAGGCCGAACCTCGGCCGAGTACTGCATTGTATGACTGTACCTGTCTATTTTACACGCAAAACGATCTTTTGTCAAACGCATTTTTCCGCTTTTGCCAAAAATTTAGCGCATTTTAAACGATTTATCAAAACCCTCACAATTTCAACGGTTTTTCGGTATCGAAATACTTCCATGGTCCGTCCTCGGGGGGCTGCGCCATAAATTTCATGCGCTCTTTGGTAACGGGATGGGTAAAGGAAAGCGAATACGCCCACAGCGCCAGATTGCCCTTTCGGGCAGTCTCTCCGCCGTAGCGCATATCGCCGAACACGGGATGGGAAAGCCCCGCCATCTGCACGCGGATCTGATGCGTGCGCCCCGTGTGCAGTTTGACTTCGACAAGGGAAATTTTGATTTTATCTTCCAGCACGCGGTAGTCCAGCGAGGCGAGTTTCGCCCCCTCTTCCGTCTGCGTGCAGATATATACCATATTGTTGAGGGGATTTTTTTTGAGATAGTTGACCACGGTCGCGCTGCTCTCTTTCGGAGTCCCGACGAGCACCGCGAGATATTTTTTCTCGAAATCGCCCTCTTTCATCTGCGCGGACAGCCGCGCCGCCGCCTTACTGGTCTTGGCGAACACCATCACGCCGCCCGTGGGCCTGTCCAGCCTGTGTACGAGCCCCACGTACACGTTGCCGGGCTTATCGTACGTGACTTTGAGATAGCGTCGCACCATTTCCAGAAGGCTGTCGTCGCCGCTCTCGTCGCCGCACGAGGGAACGCCCTGGGGCTTTAAGACGACGATGACGTGGTTATCTTCGTAAAGTATATTGAGATCTTTATCCATGGATGTAAATTCCTCCCGCGCCGCAGGGAAGAGGAATGCCCTCCTCCGTAGCAATGCCCACCTCGTAAGCCTCCGTTTTGCCCGAAAAGCGTTTGAGATTGAGCGTTAAAATATTTTTGAGCACCATGGGCTGCAAACCCGTGGTATAACTGTTGATGAGAAAAAAGAGCGGATCGTCCGACAGTATCTGACTGCACAATCCGACGAAGGGAAACAACTCGCTCTCGATCTTCCACATTTCGCCGTTCGGTCCCCTGCCGTAGGAGGGCGGATCCATGATGACCGCGTCGTATCTGTTGCCGCGGCGGATCTCTCTTTGCACGAACTTTTTGCAGTCGTCGACGATATAGCGGATCCCCGAAGCAATGCCCGAGAGCCGCGCGTTTTCGCCCGCGCGCTCAACCATGCCGCGGGCCGCGTCCACGTGCGTGACTTCCGCGCCCGCCTTGGCGCACGCGACCGTCGCCCCGCCCGTATAGGCGAAGAGATTGAGCACGCGTACGGGACGGCCCGCCTTTTGAATGAGCGACGACATCAGATCCCAGTTGACCGCCTGTTCGGGAAACAGCCCCGTATGCTTGAAGCCCATGGGCTTGATCTTAAAAGTGAAATCGCGGTAGGACACGTTCCACTCTTCCGGGAAGGCTTTTCGCGTTTCCCAAAAGCCGCCGCCCCGATCGCTGCGGCGATACACGGCGTTAAGTTTGGGAAAGGAAAAAAGGTCGCTCTGCGCCTGCCAGATGGCCTGCGGATCGGGACGGAGAAGATAGATATCTTTCCAGCGTTCCAGTTTGTATCCGTCGCCCGTGGCGAGGATGGAATAATCCTTCCAGTTTTCCGCGATTCTCATATAAACTCCTGCGGTCGATTTGTCATTTTCTGTTGAAATACTCTGCCGTTCCCATGTATTATAACATTCCATGTTGCAATACTTCGCGCGAAATCCCTTGCAAGCAAGTTTTCCGGGTATTATAACATAAAACCACCCCAAAAGTAAACTTTTGGGCGGTGTCTTCCGACACCTTCGTTTTGCCTGTGGCAAAACGCTTTTATGTTGCAATACTTCGCGCGAAATCCCTTGCAAGCAAGTTTTCCGGGTATTATAACATAAAACCACCCCAAAAGTAAACTTTTGGGCGGTGTCTTCCGACACCTTCGTTTTGCCTGTGGCAAAACGCTTTTATGTTGCAATACTTCGCGCGAAATCCCTTGCAAGCAAGTTTTCGCGCTTGTATTATAAAACATTTTCCCGTAATTTGTAAAGTAAAAGCCGCGTCTTTTGCAAAGCCGCGGCAAAATTCAAACTTTCGGAAATTCGTGTTCGGCAAAGTAATCTTTAAAATACAGCGCGTCGATATATTTCAGTTTTTCGAGATGTTCGCTCGCGCGCGTCACTAAATCCGCTTCGGAAAATCCGTTTCCCTTATAGACGACGGAATTGAGGGAATAGCCGACGAAATCCTCGGTGATGAAACATCCGTACGCACGCGAGAATATCACGCTCTCCCGATCGGAAAACACGTTGTGCCCGAAATACAGGTTGGAGTAATAGGGAATGCCCAGAAGCGTCAGGACCGTGGGCAAGATATCCGCCGTAGTCGTGAATTTTTCGATATCCTTGCCCTTCCCCGCAGTTTCGAGCGCCGTTTTCGCCTTCGTATCGTAGATGAACATGGGCACGTGGAAAATTTCGCTCTGCATATCGACGAGCCCCTTGCCGCGATAACTCAGGCGGTCGTAGTAGGCGTTATGGTCGGAATAAATGACGATGGTCGTCGAATCCAGCAGATCTTTCGCTTCGAGATCGTCCAGCATAATGCCGATCGCCGCGTCAAAGTCCATCAGCGCCGCCGCATAGGTGCGAAGATAATTGTCGTATTTGTTGTCGGTCTCGGGATAGACGTTGTATTTGTCCAGCCTGTCGTAATATCCCTTTTCTTCGAGAGAGGAGCGTACATCGTAGTAACCGCCGTGGGTGGTATAACTGATTATGTACGAAAAGAAGTTGCCGTCCGCGGGGAACATTTCGTCCTTCATTTTGTCCATCATCTCGGAATCGAGATTGCGCTCTTCCAACAGTTCCTGATAATTTGTCACGCCGTATCCTTCCATCTCCTCGATGCCGTACAGATGGTCGAAGCCCAACGATTCATGCAGTTCGCTGCGGTTATAGAAAGTCGCCTCGTTGTTGTGGAAAGAATTGATTTTCGCGTCCTCGTTCGTCTCCCTGTAAAGGTTGGGGAGCGAAAAAGGATACGCGTTATCCTTGTAATTGTTACAGACAAAGCCGCGCGAGGGGTAATTGCCCAAAAGCGACTGCGCCTCGGATATATCCGTCTTTTCGCGCGAATAATGGTTTTGGCAGACGATACTCTCCTCCGTCAGCCGCGAAATGTTGGGATACAGGTACTGCGCCAGCCCGGGATAATTGGTGACGGGAAACCACTCCATCGACTCCGCGAGGATCATCACGACGTTGTTGCCCGCGCTCACGCCGAACAATTCGCCGTTTTCCGTCTTGTTCCGAAAATAAAACTCCGAACTGTCCTGCCAAGTCGCCACCTTGGGCGAAGTGAGAAACGGCCCCGTGACGAACTGATATAAAACGTCGCCCGTCACGCCGTATTTTTTATATTCGTTGTCGTTATCGTACAGGAGATCGGCGTAATAACTGTCGGAGGTGGTGTTCACGAAATTGAGCACGTTGGGCACCGCGAGCGCGGACACGAGCAGAACGCCCGCGAGCGAACAGCACACGATGCGGAGGCGCGGATTTTTTTCGATCTTCACGTCTTTGAGTTTGACGGCGTTGAACACGCCGTAGAGTAAAAACCCCGCCACGGCGATCGCGCCGGGCACGAGAAATCCGAAGTTGACGAGTTGCCCTTCCATCATGCCCAGACCGTCCGCCGCCTGATACAAAAGCGAATAATCGAATGCCGTGCCGTTGATGTCGAACAGCAGGATAAAGCCCGCGTCCACGCTCAGGATCGCCACGAGAACGAAAGTAAGGATCGCAACGCGCCAGGCATAGGAGCGCACCATCGCGGTAAGCGACACGATGACGGCGAGCAAGGCAAGCGAAAACCAGGGCGCGTGTATGAGAATGCCGTTATCGGTAAAGAGCAGCGCGTACATTTCCAGAAGCGCCGCTAAAAGCACGAACGGTACAAATATGAAGTTGCGTTTAAAAAAAACTTTCAATGAATTCACCCGTCGGATTTTTTACGTTCATTATAGGCTGCCCGCTTGAACAATCTATAAATAATTTGTTAAAAAATCATTAAGTTTATACTTTCACGACGGTAATCGCCGCCTTTGCGCCGTTCAATTCCCATTCTTTGGTAAACCCTTCCGCCTCGCCTTCGCAAAGTTCGTCCGCAAGAACGATTTTGGCAATGGCGCCGCCGCGGCTCTTCAAGACCGCCGCAACGTTTCCGTCCGCTCTGTAAAAGACGCGGATGCGGTCGGTCACTTCAAAGCCCGCGTCTTTGCGCATGGTCTGAATTTTCGAGATCAGTTCGCGTTCAACGCCCTCTTCGACGAGTTCTTTCGTGAGCGCCGTATCCAGCGCGACGGTCACGCCCCCCTCGCTTGCGGACACGTATCCTTCCGCGCTCTCGGTGGAGATGAGAAGATCTTCCGCGGTCAGTTCCACTTCCGTGCCGTCCAGAACGGTTTTGAAACTGCCTTCCTTGACCGCCGCCACGACTTTCGCGCCGTCGCAATTTTGCAAAAACGCGCGGATGGCACCCAATTTCGCGCCGTATTTGGGACCGAGCGTTTTGAGTTGCGGTTTCAGACGGTACGTGATGAACGCGCCCGCGTCCTCCGCCTCTTTATATTTTTTGATATTGAGTTCGTCCAAAACGATGCCTTTGAGTTCGTCGGAAAGTTTTTCGCGCCCTTCGGCTACGACGACCATTTCCGCAAGCGGCTGGCGGTTTTTGAGATTGCCCGCGTTGCGCGCCGCCCTGCCCAGTACGACGACGTCGAGCACTTCGTCCATGCCGCGTTCGAGTTTTTCGTCCACGAACGATAAGTCGCTTTGCGGGAATGCGCACATGTGCACGGATTTTTCCGCTTCCGGATAGAACGCGGGCACGAGATTTTGGTACATCTGTTCGGCGATAAACGGCGTGAACGGCGCCGTCAGTTTCGCGAGCGTCACCAAAACGGTGTACAGCGTCGTGTAAGCCGCCGCCTTGTCCTTTGTCATCTCTTTGCCCCAGTAGCGCTCGCGGCCGCGGCGCACGTACCAGTTGGAAAGAACGTCGCAAAAATCCTGCAAGGCGCGCGCGCAGTCGGTGATCTCGTATGCGGCGAGCCCCTTATCCACCCGCGCGATCAAAGTGTTGAGTTTGGACAGGATCCAGCGGTCCATGACGCTCAAAGCGCAGGTTGTCAGATCGTATTTGCTCGGATCGTACCCGTCGATCTCGGCATAGAGCACGAAAAAGGCGTAGGTGTTCCAGAGCGTGCCCATGTATTTTCTCTGCGCTTCGGACACGGCCTCCTCGTAAAAGCGGGAAGGCAGCCAGGGCGCGCTGGAAGTATAGAAATACCAACGCACGGCGTCGGCGCCCTGCTTATCCAGAACGCTCCACGGATCTACGACGTTGCCCTTATGCTTGGACATTTTCACGCCGTTTTTATCGTTGACATGCCCTAAAACGATACAGTTTTTAAAGGGCGCTTTGCCGAAAAGAATGGTGGAAATGACGAGCAGCGTATAGAACCAGCCGCGCGTCTGGTCGACCGCCTCGCTGATGAAGTCGGCGGGGAAAGTCTTTTCAAACACTTCTTTGTTTTCGAAGGGGTAATGATACTGCGCGAAGGGCATGGAGCCCGAATCGAACCAGCAGTCGATGACCTCGGGCGTGCGCTCCATGACGCCGCCGCATTCGCAGGGGAAAGTACAGCCGTCGATATACGGGCGGTGCAGTTCCACGTCGCCCGAAAGTCCGCAAAGTTTTTTGAGTTCCTCTTTGCTGCCGATCACGTGCACCTTGCCGCACTTTTTGCATACCCAGACGGGGAGAGGCGTGCCCCAGTAACGGTCGCGGGAAAGCCCCCAGTCGATGACGTTTTCCAAAAAGTTGCCCATGCGCCCCGATTTGATGGTTTCGGGCATCCAATGCACGGAGTTGTTGGCGGCGATGAGTTCGTCTTTGACCGCGGTCACTTTGATAAACCAACTTTCGCGCGCATAATACAGGAGCGGCGTGTCGCAGCGCCAGCAATGGGGATAACTGTGCTCGTATACCATTTCCTTAAAGAGGAGTCCCTTGTCTTTGAGCATGGCGATGACGGTTTTATCCCCTTTCTTTACGAACACGCCCGCAAGGTCTTTTGCGGCGGGCACAAAACAGCCGCGCTCGTCCACGAGGTTGACGACGGGAAGTTCGTATTTTCTGCCCACGCGGTAGTCGTCCTCGCCGAACGCGGGCGCGATGTGCACGATGCCCGAGCCGTCGGTCAAGGTCACGTAGCCGTCGCACACGACGTAGTACGCCTTTTCGCGGAACGAGCCGAGCGCGTAGTCGAAGAGCGGCTCGTATTCCGTATATTCGTATTCTTTGCCCTTTTTGACGGAAAGCGTCTGATAATTTTCAAAAAGGGTCGGAACGAGCGCCTCGGCGAGGATATAGCGCGCGCCGTCCTCCGCCAAAATTTCCGCGTAGTCCTCTTCGGGATTGACGCAGAGCGCCACGTTGGAGGGAAGCGTCCAGGGCGTGGTCGTCCAGGCGAGGAAATAGCGGTTTTCTTCGCCCTTGATCTTAAAGCGCACGAATACGGAAGTTTCCTTGACGTCCTTATACCCCTGCGCGACCTCGTGCGAAGAGAGCGCCGTGCCGCAGCGCGGGCAATAGGGCACGATCTTGTGCCCCTTGTACAAAAGCCCCTTTTTCCAGATCTCTTTGAGCGCCCACCATACGCTTTCGATATATTTATCGTCGTAGGTGACGTAAGGGTTGTCCATGTCCGCCCAGTAACCCACGCGTTCGGACATCTTTTCCCATTCGCCCTTGTATTTCCACACGCTCTCCTTGCATTTTTTGATGAAAGGTTCGATGCCGTACTTTTCTATGTCCTGCTTGCCGTCCATGCCCAGAAGTTTTTCCACTTCCAGTTCGACGGGCAGGCCGTGCGTATCCCAGCCCGCTTTGCGGAGCACGTGCTTGCCCTTCATGGTCTGATAGCGCGGCACGATGTCTTTCATCACGCGCGTCAGGATATGCCCGATATGCGGCTTGCCGTTGGCCGTGGGCGGGCCGTCGTAAAAGGAAAATTCTTCTCCCTTTTCGTTCCGGTCCACGCTCTTTTCGAAGATGCCGTTCTGTTTCCAGAATTCGACGATCTCTTTTTCTCTTTCCACGAAATTCATCGTGGTGTCTACTTTCTTATACATACGATCACCTCTTGAAATCAAAAAAGCCCTTTATTTTCGGAAAAAATAAAGGGCTGATACCACCAAAAACATTCTGTCAAACGCCTCTTTTGATAACGCGGAGAGAAAAACCGCGAGCAAGGCTACTTTTCAGCATTTCGCCCGCCGACTGATAAGGTGATACCGCCGCCCGTTCTTTCCGCCGCTTTTCACCGTGCGCGGCTCTCTTTGGGAAATATTTCGGGTACGGACTGTCCTTTTTTAGCGCCTTTGTCGATTCCGAGGTTTATTTTATCAATTTTCCGCGGTTTTGTAAAGCGAAAACGCCGCTCTTGCATAAATTTTTGCGCGGGGAAAAAATCCTCTCAGTATTCTTCTAAAATTTTATGCACGTTCGTCAGATCCGCCGCCGTGATAAAGTTGACGATGCGCTCGCCTTTGATCCCGTGCTCGCTCACCACGACCGCCAACAGTTTTTTATTTTCCTCGAACGCGTCCAAAACCTTTTGCAGGCTGTCCGCCTTGGAGAGATATTTATAATAGGTCAAAAGATCGCTCTCTTTCAGGATATCGCCCACGGGCGTTTCGGAAAGAAAGGCGTCCACGTCCCGTCCGTTGTCGATGACCTTGCCGATCTCGTGCACGAGACGGCGGTTATTGACGATGCCCGCCATCACCTTGCCGCCGTAGACGGGCAGATTGGAATAATTGGTGCGCGCGACGAGAAGGAGCACCTGTTTGACGGACATCTGTTCGTCCACGCTGACGATGCGCTTGTCGGGCATGGTCTCGCCGATGGTGGGCGGCGCATACAAAAGTTTTTCGATGTACTCTATTTTTTCCACCACCGAATCGCAGGGTACGGCGATGATCTCCCCGTCCATGCTCTGGTGCACGATGGCGTTCCGAAGGCGCGCATAGTCCATCAGTTCGTCTTCGAATTTGCGTATGACGGAATTTTCCTGCGCGCTGCGCCTTACCATGTCCGAAAAGGACTGCGACGGTTTGAAATTGTACAGGGCGCGCATTTTACTGTCGATCTTGTTGTAACTGTTGATAAAACGCCTGGCGTTGGCCGTATCGTTCATACCTTCCCCCTCGTTCTTTTCTTTCAGTATATCACATTTTGCAGTTTTTTCAAACCGCTCGCGTTGTTTTTTCAGAAACTGTCCTTGATCTCGCGGCGCAATCCGCGCTTTCTGAGCCCTATAAGATGATATTCGCGCTTGCAGTCGATCTCCGCGTCGCATTCGGGCGCGGGGGAGGAGAGGGAAAGTTCCCCGCCCGTCGAGGCGACCTGCGCGATCCCGGCGCCGCACAGGCAGATATCCAGCCCGTAGCAAAAGGCGAACGCGCGCATCAGGACCTGCGGCAAAAAGTCCACGTTCTCCTCGTACAGGCAGATCGCGATATCCGCGTCGCAGTCGGAAAGAGTTTTGACGACTTCGGGAAAAAACAAGTCCTCGCCGATGACGAGCCCGATGCGTCCCGCGGAAGTCTCGTATACGCGGAGATGCGCGCCGCTCGTAAATTCGCCGTCGTCCAGATTGCACAGCATATCGGAAACGCCTAAAATGCGCCCCTTGTCCGCGATCGCCGCGCTCTTGCGCTTGCGGTTGCACGAATATGTATAACAGCCGCTCACAACCACCGCGGAAAGTTCGCGGCTCATGATCGCCAGATCTTCCAGTTTGCCCGTTTCCCCGTCCAATTCGCGTTCGTAATAGACGTTTTCCAGCCCGTTGAAGCCGAAAACGATCACGTCGCAATCGATACCCTCCGTTTTATCCCAAAAGCCGTTGAGACTTCCCTCGGTCACAAAATGTATTTTCATAGAAACCTCCGCCCTATTCATGATACGGGACGGCGACGGTTTTTGTGAAAAAGAAAATCGCGCGCCCGCTTTTCTTTTGCAATTTAAATATAATCGTGGTATAATACAGGGCGTATAGTTGATACAAGGAGTTTATATGCAACGGAAAATCCGTTTGACCCCCGTCCGACTGCTGGCGCTGGTGTATATCGGCATCATCTTTTTGGGCGCTGTCCTCTTGGTCCTGCCTTTTTCTACGAAGGACGGCCTGTCCACCTCCTTTTCGGACGCGCTGTTCACCGCCACTTCGGCGACGTGCGTGACGGGCCTCATTATCTACGATACTTTCGAACATTGGACGATGTTCGGGCAGATCGTCATTCTGTTGTTGATTCAGACGGGCGGCATCGGCTTTATGACGTTGGTGTTCGGCATCTGGAAGATCGGCGGCAAGAAGATCGGCATTCAGGCGCGCACATTCATGCAGGAATCGGTCAACGCCCCCACCGTAGGCGGGCTCGTCGGGCTTTCGTCGATGATCCTCATCGGCACCCTCATCTTCGAGGGCGCGGGCGCCTTTCTGCTCTCGTTCCGCTTTATCCCCGATTACGGCTGGGGCATGGGGATCTATATCTCCGTCTTCACTTCCGTCTCCGCTTTCTGCAACGCGGGCTTCGATCTGATGGGGATCAACGAACCTTTCTCCTCCCTCACGCGATATTCGGCGGATCCCATCGTCACTTTGACCGTTTCCGCGCTCATTATCGTCGGCGGCATCGGCTTTTTCGTCTGGCGCGATCTATGCCAGAACAAACTGCATTTCAAAAAATATTCTCTGCACACGAAATTGGTTTTGACCACTACTGCAATTCTCATCGTAGTGCCTTTCCTTATTATCTTATGTTCGGAAAACAGCGTGCCCTGGGGCGGCGAGCGAGTGCTTACCTCGCTGTTTCTCGCCGTAAGCCCGCGCACGGCGGGGTTCAATACGCTGCCGCTCACGTCGCTGCGAGGCAGCACCATCGCCATCACAATCCTTTTGATGTTCATCGGCGGCTCCTCGGGCTCCACCGCGGGCGGAATCAAGACGACGACGTTCGCGACGCTGATCTTGTCCATGTTTTCGCTCGTCAAGCGTAAAAAGTCGGTGCAATGTTTCGGCAGAAGGCTGGACGAGGACAGCTGCCGCCACGCTTCCCGCTTTATCACGCTGTTTCTCTGCATTGCGGCGACGGGCGTGCTCGCCATTATGCTCATCGACGGCTGGGCGGGCTTTACCGACGTGATATTCGAAGTATTTTCCGCAATCGGCACCGTGGGACTTTCCCTCGGCATCACGCCCGATCTGCACGTGGCTTCGCAGATGATCCTGGCGCTTTTGATGTATCTCGGCCGCGTGGGTTGTTTGACGTTCATGCTCATGTTCAAAGACGTGAGCGCGCCCACGGCGGAATTGCCGCACGAAGCGGTACGCATCGGCTGATAAAATTCTGGAGGTTTTATGAAATCCGTTCTGATTATAGGGCTGGGCAGATTCGGCACCTATATGGCAAAAAAATTCACGGCGCTCGGCAACCACGTCATGGCGCTGGACACCGACGAAGAGAAAGTCAATGAGATCCTCCCCTTCGTCACCACCGCGCAGATCGGCGACGCGACGAAAGAAAGCGTCCTCGAATCCATCGGCGTGGATAACTTCGACCTTTGCGTCGTGTCCGTAGGCGAAAATTTTCAATCTTCTCTGGAAACGACGTCGCTGTTAAAGGAATTGGGAGCAAAATACGTTCTGAGCCGCGCCTGCACGGAAATACAGGCAAAATTCCTGCTCAAAAACGGCGCGGACAACGTGGTATACGCCGAAAAGGAAATGGCGGAGCGTCTGGCGGTCAAGTACAGCGCGAACAACATTTTCGACTACATTCAACTCACGCCCGAATATGCGATCTTCGAGATCCCCACGCCCAAAAGTTGGGCGGGCAAAACCATCCGCGACAAGGGCGTGCGCGCGAAATACAACCTCAATATCCTCGCGATCAAGCGCGGCAGCAACTTAACGCCCCTGCCTTCCGCGGATTACGTGTTCAACGCATCGGAGCGTCTCATCGTCATGTGCAAGCGCGCAGACATCGACAAAATGGTACATTGATATGCGATACGACGCAGAAGAACTGAAAAAACTCGCTTTGCGGGAAGGTTTTACCGCGGCGGGCGAACTCAACCTCAAAGCCGTGGTCTTTATGCCCGAAGTGCGCGATATGTGCCGCGCGGACAAGTGCAGCGCCTACGGACGCAACTGGCGCTGTCCGCCTGCGTGCGGCAGCATCGAGGAGGCGACAGAGCGCGCCAAAAAGTATTCTTTCGGCATGCTCGTGCAGACGGTCGGCAAGATGGAGGACGATTTCGATTTCGAAACCATCGAAGAAACTTCCAAAAAGCACGCGGCGAGTTTTATTTCCATGATGCGTATACTGAAAGGAAAATACGACGATATTCTCGCCATGGGCGCGGGCACCTGCGCGCGCTGCAAACAGTGTACATATCCCGACGCGCCCTGCCGCTTTCCCGAAGATTCGTATTCTTCCATGGAAGCCTACGGGCTGTGGGTCAGCCGCGTATGCGAGTTGTCTTCTCTCCCCTACAACTACGGTAAACAGACCATCGCCTTTACGAGTTGCTATCTGTTGAAATAAAAAGAGCCTTTCGCGTTTTGCGAAAGGCTCTTTTTTCGTTAAAACAATACGGCCGCGTAATAGTCGTACGCGCTCGCCGCCGCGCAGGCGCCTATGGCGACGGAGATGATGATGAAAATTACGTACAGGATCACGCCGACGAGCGCGCCTTTGCCGCACGATTTGGAGCGGAGGGGCAGGGTGTCCTTCCACACCAGGAACAGGATCAGACCGACAAGCGGGATTAAAAATCCTAAAAACGCCCATCCGAAACTGCTGCCGTCTACCGGCGCATTCGCGGAATACGCGGGCGGCGCCTGCTGAGGCGGGACGTCGTTCTGCGGCGCGCCGCAGTAGGTGCAGTAGGTCTCGTTGTCGCCGATCTCTTTTCCGCATTTTTTACAAAACATTTTTTATATCCTCCCGATTAAATTATATTACGGCTGACCGTACCGATAAGATGCCGAGGCAGCCGCTATTATCACGAAAATCACGATTATGTACAGTACGACGAGAACAACTTCCGCGATGACGCCGATGAGCGCGCCCTTGCCGCACAGTTTCGAACGGATCGGAAAAGTCGTTTGCCATACGAGGTAGAGGATAAATCCCACGAGCGGGAAAAAGAATCCCAGCACCGTCCAGCCCCCGTTCGGCAGATCCTGCGGATTGTAACGGGGCGCGGGATAAGGCGGCGGTTGCGCCGGACTGCCGGCGGGCGGGCAATTTTCCAGCAAATGTTTACCGCAGTACGGGCAGAAACTGCCCCCTTCGTCGTCGATTTGTTTTCCGCAATATTTACAGAACATGACGCTCCTTTTTCCGTGAACCGATTTTTTGTTTTCCCGACGGGAAAACAAAAACGGGTACCCGTTTTTGTTCGACATATTTCGTTGTTTATTTCATTTTACAATAGGATGCGCGTTGTGTCAAGTATTTTTCGGATTTTCCTCTTCCAAAGATTTTCTGTCGATCTTGCCGATCAGATTGACGGGCAGGCGATCGCGCACCTCGATGAATTTCGGCACCGCGTAGGCGATGAGTTTCGCACGGCACAGCGAAAGCAACTCTTCTTTCAGCGACTCCCCATCCGCGCTTTCGACGTAAAGTTTTACGACCTGCCCCTTCACCGTGTCCGAAACGCCCACGGCGCACGCCTTTTTCACTTTCGGGCATAAAAGCGCCACGCTCTCGATCTCCGAGGGATACACGGGCACGCCGCTCACCTTGATCATGTTCTTGATGCGCTGTTTGAAATAGAGAAAACCGTCCTCGTCCAGATACCCGTAATCTCCCGTTTTCAGCCAGGTCTCGCCTTCAAGGCGCTCGAAAGGCTGTTCGCCGTTCCCCAAGTATCCCTGCATAAACAGCGGCGTGCGGATATAAATTTCCCCCACCTCGCCCGCGGGCAGTTTTTTGCCATCCTTCACGATACATACGCGCGTGTCGGAAAGCGGATAGCCGATCGAGCCGGGGCGGTTATGCTCGCACGTGTTGACGAGGCAGACCGTCACCGTTTCCGTCAGCCCGTACCCCTCGTACATATGCGCGTTGCTGTTGCCGCGTTTTAAGACTTCGTCAAACTTTTCGATGAGCGCGCGCGGCGCGCTGTCGCCGCCGACGAACACGTCCTTAATGGAAGAAAGGTCGCCGCCCGTGAAAGTTTTTTCTCCCATCAATTTCAAATACATGGTGGGAACGCCCGTCAGAATGTTCGCCCGCTCCTTTTGGATCTGCCGCGCGCAGCGCTTCGCGTCGAACTTGATACACATGATGTTCGTCCTGCGCATGATCATGCACATATGCATATTGATGCATAGTCCGAACCCGTGAAAAATGGGCAGAACGTTGTAGAGCGAAACGTAATTTTCCAGCGGTTCGCTCAAAAACTCCTGCGCCTTGGAACACAGAAGATTGAACGTATAATTGTTGTGGACGATGATCTTCGGCTCGCCCGTGGTGCCGCCGCTCGCGAGATAGACCGCCGGCTCTGCTGGCGCGAAGTCGACCGAGGGTAGAGAAGGGCCCCGCTTCTTTTTCAGCAGTTTTTCCAGTTTTTCGCCCCAGCCGAGTTTTTTATTGGTCATGCGGTAATACGCCCTTGCCGCCGCACCCATGAACCAACCGCAGTCGCTTTCCAGAACGGGCACGCCGAAAACGGGTTTTTCCTCGCCCGCATGGGGATAGGCATCGTATACGACGATGAGTTTGCTGTCCGTCTTTTTGGCGCTCTCCGACAATTTTTCGGGCGGGATGTAGGGATGCACAAGATTGACCGCCGCGCCCAATTTGTTCGCCGCGTAAAAGGCGAGCAGCGCGGAGGGAGAATTGGGCATGCAAAGCGTGATCGTATCCCCTTTTCCGATATGAAAACGCGCGGAAAAACTTTCCGCAAGCGCATCGATGAGTACGAATACTTGATCGAAAGAAATGCGGTTCCCGTAAAAGGAGATCGCCGTGCGGATGGTACTGCCCGACAGATTCAGGCGCGCCGCCTGGTACATGGAAAGCGCGGGAGTAATTTCGCGTTCAAACAAAATGCCACCTCAAACGAACAGAGAATAGAGTGCCACCGCAAGGATGGTGATAACGGGGATTACGACCATATGGGAAAGGTAAATGATCGCGGTGTGGCGTCCCAAAAAACAGACGCCGTTGTTCCAACTTCCGTCCAACGGGCGGAAAGCGTATTTTGCGGGAGTGTGATAGACAGCGCGGCCGATCGCGCTGCCGAGCAAGACCATCGTGGCCCAGGGCAAGATCGGGAAATAATCCGCCGAATCGAATTGATAATGCTTGACGTAAACGAAAATCGCCCAAACCGCCGATTGATTTTTATCCGACGAGGGCATCACCGTCGAATAGAAAAACGGATACCCCTCTTTGCATGAAAACGTTCCGTAGCAGGTGAGATAGACGCAAAGCAGTACGAATCCCGTTAAGGCAGGGAGATAGCCGAGCGCAGTCTCGGCTATCTTTTTCGCTTTTGCCCCTTTCACGGGCAAAAGCGCCAGCCGCGCGAGCAGATCGAGGACCGCATACATGAGAACGGCGGCGGCGAGCATGTGCAGAACGCCGAATCTCACGATAAATCCTTCGTAATAACTTTCGATCACGCCCGTCACGCCCGTGATGCCGAGCGCGCACAACGCGAGCAGAAATCCGCGCTTGAAATTGCTTTTGGACAGCGTGCAACTGATGCCGCACAGAACGAAAAACGTACAGATGACGAAAAAACGCACGGTGTTGCGGAAATCGCCCTTCCAATAAACGAGGGCATATTTGGACAGTTCGCGCCCCAGCGTGGTTCCGAAAAATTCATTCACGACGGGCAGAACGTCCATCATATTGAACATGAAGTGATCGAACACCATCAAAACGACGCAAAGTCCGCGCAAAAAATCCAGTTCCCAGAACCGCTCTTTGCGCTTTTTCGTAAAGCGCGCGATCCCCGCCCCGAAATCATCCGCTTTTATTCGGTTGTCGCGCACAGCGCCCTCTAAAAACATATGCGTTCAGTGTACATGATTTCCCCGTTTTTGTCAACAACTCTGTGAAAAGTTCGGCGAAGCGCACTATGCGAAAATTTCATCTATTAGCGCGCGGAGAGCGGAAAGGTTGTCCGCGGCGAATAAGCGGTTTTTATACTGCGCGCAGTTCCGACGCCCCTTTATGTAAAAAGAAGCCATTTTGCGCATCTGCACCACCGTAAATTTTTCGCCGCAGACGGGCAGCATATCTTCGATCTGTTGCAGAATGGCGGCGCGGATATCCCACGTTTCGCTCTCGCCGCGGATCTCGGCAAAGACGTGCGGATCGTACAGGATCGCGCGTGCGAGCATCACCCCGTCCGCGCCCGTTTTTTCGATCATGCGCTCGGCGTCCGCCCTGCAAAAAACGCCGCCGTTGGCGATCACGGGAATACGCACGCTTTGCTTTACGCGCGCGATCTCGGCAAAGTCCGGCTCGCCCGCGTAATATTTATCGCGCGTGCGGCCGTGCACGGTAACGAGGTCCGCGCCCGCCGCCTCGCACATTTTCGCGAATTCCGTGCCGACGATATGTTTTTCGTCCACGCCGATACGGAATTTTACGGTGATCGTTTTCCCGCTCTTTTTACAGGCGGAAATGATCTTCTCGGCGCGCGGCAGATCGTTTAAAAGCGCGCTCCCCTCGCCGTTTTTATAAATTTTCGGAACGGGACAACCCATGTTCAGGTCGATGATCTCAAACGGCGCGAGCGTCTCGCTCTCGCACGCCGCGCGCAGGATCTCGGGATCGCTGCCGAACAGTTGCGCCGCCGTGTTTTTTTCTTCGGGCGCCTTATAAAGGAGCGCGCGCGTCCCCTCATTGTTGTATTTCAGCCCCTTGGCGCTCACCATTTCGGTAAAGCACAGCCCCGCGCCGAAACGATAGCAAAGTTTTCGGAACGCGAAATCCGTATACCCCGCCAAAGGCGCCGCAAACAGATTGTTCGGTACGGTGATATCACCTATTTTAACGGGACGGATCTGCATCGATTTGTTCCTTTGCCCGCTCGTAATACGCCCAAAGTTCCTCGGGCGCGAGGTTTTGCATCTCTTTTCCGTCCTGCAAAATGAGGCTCTCCGTCTTTAAAAACCGCGCGACGAATTTTTTCGTGCTCTCGTGCAGGCTTTCTTCGCAGTCCGCGCCCGCGAGCCGCCCCACGTTGACCGCGGAAAACAGCAAATCGCCCGTCTCCTCGGAAATATGTGCGGCGTCGCCCTCTTTCACCGCCTGCAGGAGTTCTGAAAGTTCTTCGCCGATTTTTTCGGCGGCCTCTTCGATATCTTTGAAATCGTAGCCCGCTTTCGATGCGCGCTTGCCCACTTTCTGGGCGCGCAGCAGCGCGGGAAAGCCCGCGGGTACGTCCGCCACGCTATCGCCCGTCGTCTTTTGCCCCTTTTCGGCGCGCTTGTTGCGATCCCACACCGAGAGCGCGTCGTCCGCGTTCTTCGCGTTGTCGCCCCCGAAAATATGCGAATGGCGGAAAATGAGTTTTTCGCACACGCCGCTCGTGACGTCCGCGCAGTCGAACGCGCCCCTGTCCTCGCCGAGTTGCGCGTGAAAGACCGCCTGCATCAAGACGTCGCCCGCCTCTTCGACGATCTTGCCGTCGTCCTTGCTGTCGATGGCGTCCACCAGTTCGTACGCCTCTTCCACCATATTCTTGCGGATGCTCTCGTGCGTCTGGGCGCGGTCCCACGGACAGCCGCCCGGCGCGCGCAGACGGCGCATCACCTCGCACAGATCGTAAAAATCAAAGCGCTTTTTTTTAAGCAGCGGCGTATCGTCCACCACGAGCGCGGTTGTCTCGTCGTATTCTTTCTGCCTGTCCAGTTCGTACAATTTAATTTTTTTCACTTTTCCGTTTTTCACGAAAAAGCAAGGCGTTTCGTCCCCGAGCATATCGCAAAGTTTCAGTTTCACGTCGCCCGCGACGAGGTCGCAGTCGATATCGTACACGCAGAGCGGCAAAACGGCGCGTATGTACTTTTCAAGATCGTACGCCGAATATGCCGCGCGGTTGCAGGAAAATATCTTCGCGCGGCGGAAGGCGTCCGCGCTTTTGGAAACGCTGTCGAACACCGCTGCGCCGCGGCTCTTTTTTAGGACGATCTGCGCGGAAATATCCTCTTCCACGCTGCCGGGCACGCAGTAGACGACGTCGCGTTCCTTTGCCGCGCCCAGAACGCGCGCGGCGAGATTTTTATGGAGAGAATCGAAATTGCGCGAACTTTCGTATACGCAGTCGAGCGTTTCGAACGAAACGCCGAGCGCGCGCACGGCGGCGGCGAAGCGCTCCGCCCTGACGATGATTTTTTTACCGCTCAGAAGTTCTTGCTTCGTACCCTCCGTCAGATCGGAGGGGTCAATTCCCAGACCGACGATACTTACCATGTTTTCTCCTTTGAAAGATACTCAATTCGTCCCGCGAGAAAACGCCCGTCAAAAGCGTAAGCGCGAGATAAACGCCCGCGCAGACGCCCAGAATAGGCAGCGCGCCCATATGCCGAAGCGGGAACGCCGCGCCCACGGCGGCGGCCGAAATGCAAGCGATGCGGATAAAATCGAGTAAAACTTTGCCTAAATTTTTCTTATCCCTTATAATATAGTACAAATCGATGGAGAGCGCAACCAAATAACACGCCCCCGACGAAATCGCCGCGCCGAGAATGGAAATTTTTTCGTAGCGAAGGAGCCAGAATTCCAGCCCGAGTTTGACGGCGACCGCGATGCCCATGGCGATCGCGGAAATTTTCGGCTTTCCCTTACCCGTCAGACAGGCGGCGAGCGTCTGCACGCACGATAAAAAGATAGCCGAGACCGCCATATAACGGATGAGCCGCACCATCGCCTCCCCTTCCGCGCCGCCGATGGAACGGAAGATGAAACGCGCCGTAGGTTCCGCGTACACCAAAAGAAACGCGGCGCTGGGCACCGAGATAAAAAAGGTGCATTTGAGCGCGAACGCCGCGCGTTTTTCTGCGCCCTGCACGTTGCCGACGGCGTACATGGCGGCGATCGTGGGAATGATCGCCGCCGCAAGGCCGTAACAGACGGAAACGGGGAGATTGATTACGGTGTTCGCGCCGCCCGCATAAATTCCGTAAAGCGACGTGGCGTTATTCGCATAGCGGGAGAGCATACGGACGATGAGAATACTATCCAAAATATTCGAAAGGGGCAGAATAGACGCAGCGATCGTGACGGGCACGGTCACTTTCAGAAGAGCCGTATTTTTCACGTCGGAAGAGATCGGACGGTAAAGCGGCTTATGCGGCTGTTTCCCCGCGATAAAATGATAGGCGATCATAAAAAGAAGCGCCGCGATCTCGCTCAAAGTCACGGCGAACAGGGTATAAGAAACCGCCGTCTGCACGTCGCCGCGGTAGCGGTAGGCAAAGTAGAGCCCGAGCCCCACTTTGACCGCCTGTTCCAAAATTTCCGAAACGGCGGTGGGCGTAAAGTTGCTTTTGCCCTGATAGTATCCGCGGAAACAGGAGATGACGGAAACGAAAAATACGCTGGGCGCGAGCATCACGTAGGAAGCCTGCGCGGTCGGTTCGCTTTGCACGCGGCTCATGATCGGGGCGAGGACGAGCATCGCGGCAAAGCCAATGAGCCCGAGCGCGGAAAACAGAGCGAGCGAGCGTAAAAAAACGCCGCGCACGCGGGATTCGTCTCCCCGCGCACGGGCGTGCGAAATTTCGCGGGCCAAGCCCGAGGGGATGCCCGTGGCGGACACCGTCAGTAAAAGGCAATAGAGCGGATAGACCATCTGATAGATGCCCATTCCCTCCCCGCCGAGCACATTCGTGAGCGGGATGCGATAGATCGCGCCTAAAAGTTTGGCGATAAAGCCGCCTACGGATATGATGATCGCTCCCTTTAAAAAACTTTGTCCGTTCATATGTAAGGCACCGAAACGCGGCGCCTTCGTTCAATCGAACTGATTTGCCAGAATATTGGCGGTGAGTTGACAGAGTTTGACCGCGCCGCTTTCGATCTTCGCGCCCTCTTCGGACGATAAAAGCGCCACCGCGCCGAGACAGTCGCCGCCCGACACGATCGGCACGATGACCTGCGCCGTGAGGGGCACGTCTTCGCCGCTCGTCAAAGGGACGACGTCGCCGCCCTCGCTCGCGTTGGCGAGATAACTGCGCCTGTCTTTCAGGATCTTTTCGATCGCGGCGGAGAGGGGTTTGCGGTTGATCTCCTTTCTGCCCTCGCCCGACGCGTATAACACCTCGTCGGTGTCGCAGATCACGGCGAGATACCCGCTCAGATCGTTGAGCGATTTTGCCGAACCTTCGGAAAACCGTTCCAGCGTGGCGATGGGAGAGTATTTTTTGAGCATCAGCTCATCCCTGTCCGTAAATATTTCGAGCGGGTCTCCCTCGCGGATACGAAGAGTGCGGCGGATCTCTTTGGGGATGACCACCCTGCCCAATTCGTCTATTCTTCTCACTATTCCCGTAGCTTTCATTTCTTCCTCCACTTACCGCTCGAAACCCGAGCGATCATAACCAAAGTATGCGTAACTTTTTTCCGCTTATTCCCTTTTTATCCTAATTTTATGATTTAATTTTTACAGTAAAAAAGAAGCATAGAATCCTCTATGCTTCTTGTAATTCTTACGACAGCAAAATATCTTTGACGGCTTCTTGCGTTTCTACGGACACATTGCACACTTGCACAAGATATTCCGATATTGCGTCGGATAATTTGCCGCTTTCAGTCTGATAATATTGCATCATCATCCCGTACATTTTCTCCCATGCGACATAATTATGTTCGTCGTCCTGCATCACACCCTCTTCTACGGGAATGTTCCCGTTCAAATCGGCGCGCCATCGTTTGCCCATGACGGAAAAAGACGTAATCTCGAAATCCTTTGTCAGATCTTCATACGATACCCCGAGCAAACCGTTCAGCAGGAATAAGATCGTACCCGTTCTGTCTGCGCCCGCATTGCAATGCAGATAGACGGGATAATTTTTCCGGTCTGCCAAAAATTCGAATATTTGTTGAAATGATTGCGGAACACGAAGATCATATCCTCTCTCACTGGTTTTAAATTGCGGGAATATACAGGTATAAGGATGAAACGGTGCTTTTAAATAGGGATACGATCCATCGATGGCGCACTCGGTTTGTCCTCCGTCATCGCGGTCGGGTCTTCGCAGATCGACTTCGGATTTTATTTTTAAATCGCGGATCATCGTATCGCGTCCCCTTTCCGTCAGCCTCGCGCCTTGATTATAGCCGTTCATCTGACTTCCGCGATAAATCATGCCGTATCGGACGGATTTACCCGAATCGGTAAGCCATCCGCCCGCATCGCGCACGTTTTTCAGTCCGTCGACGGATAAAATGCGGGACGGCGCGTCTTTCGTATCGAAACAATCGATCTCGGAACTTAATCCGCTGTCCATTCCCCGCACTTTCCAATAATACGTTTTGTTCGGTTGCAGGATATCCGCCCGAAAATAATTCCTGTCGGTTATGATTTCACGTGCGTCCGAAAAGTCTCTCGTTTCTGAAAAATAAACTGCAAAACTTTCATCTTTTTCTCCTGACCAAAAAAATTCGGGCTCCTGATAATCGTAATTTTTTCCTTCATGTTCCAATAAAAAAGAACATTGTTTGATTTCGTCCTGCTCGTCTAAAAACGTCCGCAGTTCCGGAGCGCACAGATCGATCTCGCTGCCGTTAAATATCGTTTCCAACCTTATATCCGCGACAGCCTCTTCAATATCTTCGGGATTTTTATTCTCGTTCCCTTTTTCCTCGGTTGCCGCTGTTCCCGCAGAACAACCGACCGCCCCCAAAAATAAAAACAAGGTCAGGAGCAAAGAAAATATTTTATTTTTCATCGATTCCCTCGTTATTTTTTACCGATGTTGTTCTTCAATTTTTCCCAAAAAACTTTCGGCTCGAAAATGAAAAAATACAGAGCGCGTTTCCACCGAGGCGTATTGCGGATCTCTTTGGGAACACCGTTCCTGTTGTCTATCTCATGTCCGCCGCTCTGATATATCTTTTCGAGCGTATCGTTCCAGATCTTTAACCCGCCGAGGCTGTGCCCCTCGCCCAAGTCGTCCTCACATTCCAACTTTGCAAACATCCGTCTGTCAAAATCACGTGAATAATGCAGATAATATTCAAACGGTTTGGATAGATCCTCGTTCCTGCAATATAATTCCAAAACCGACGTTCCGAATATATTTTTTAAATCGGAAACGAATTCCAATGCGCTTTCCTGCATGGTCTTCGTAGCAAACCAAGTGATCTCATCGATATGATACTCCTCGTCTATCAACTGCAAGCCGCCGCTTTTTTCCATATAGCCGACAGTCGAGGGACACATCTCCGACAAAAAATGCTCGCGAATCACGCCCGTTACATTGGGTTTATAATGATAGAAAGTTTCGTTTTCAAAGGGGGTGAACGCCTGCCTTCGGTAAACGGAATCATTATTCGTATGGATATAATAAGATTTGATCTGAAACCCCAATAATTGTTGAAGGGCCGATTCTATCCGCCCCGAATAGCCGATATCGAAAATGACGTCTTGTTCCGCAATAATATTTTGAAAATATTGCGAAAGCAGCGTATGATAGGAATCAAAGTCGGCGTCGGACAAGTATTCGTCGTAAAACTTTACGATATAGCGCGCGAACGTCTCCCGATTTCCGAAAGCAGTCTGACAGAAATTTTTGTTCGAGCAACGAAAGTTTTCATATTTTTTTCGGGAGTTATCCGTCAAAACAGGTTGAAACATCGCAAATATAGAATCCGGAGACTGCTTGCCGATATTCGTTTTTTCGGCAAGCGATTGCATATCGCTTACATTTTTTATATCTGCAATCGCGAATGCCTTTCTGGAAACGCGAATATAATTGCTTTCGGGAACGCCGTCCGCGTCCTGCGCTAAAATATCGTATGCCTTTTGTATCAAATACCCGTCCCGCGCGGCAAAATGTACTTTTCGGATACCCTTATTGCGCACTTTACCGATCAGCCACCTTGCAACGGCGAAAATATGCGTTCCCAACAAGTAATATCCGATCAGGCGCGGATCTCCGTTCAGATCGCTGTGCTCATGAAAACTTTGAAACGGATTGTCGAATAGTTTATTTGCAATGACCGCATTGACGCAACGCAGTCCCGTACAGCCGCGATATACTTGCTCCATATCCGTATAACGGTCGGCGGTTTTATAAATTTTCGCAAAAGAGTTCCCCGTATACACGGAAGGATTTCTCCCTTGAAACAGTTCAATGGTAGACGGGCAATGAAACGAAGAAATTCCCGCCTTTTCCGATAATTCGATATCAAAACAGGCGTCGTCGCCGATATGTAGGATCTGATTTGCCCGAATACCGCTGCTTTTATAAAAATCCAGTATCGCGGCAAATTTATCGGGGAACGCGTCCGGATCGAGTTCATGCGAAAGGAATAGGCGGTCGTATCCCGAAATACCGCATCGACGCAATATTTTTTCGATACATTCGCGGGGAAGATAAGATTCGCTTGCAAGCACGATCTTTTTACCTGTTTTTTTGGCCAGTTCGAACAATTCGACGAGAAATTTCCTCGGATAGCCGAAGCTGATCTCGTTTTCCAGTTCGAGCGCTTGAATCGTTTGTAATTTTTCCCTGTCGTAACCGTAATTACGCGCCAGAGCATCATAAATATCGTTTAAATCAACGAATTTGGTTTTACCGTAAGATATACGGCAAAACTCTTCGGCAGATCTCCGCTGTTCGGAAAAATCGGCAAACGAATTCAATTCAAACATACGTTGAAAAGGGACGTTCAACAATGTAAAGATATCCGAAGGCGGAACAAATGGACGGACGACGAGAGTATCGAATATATTGAAACTTATGATCTTATATTGTCCGGAATAAATTTTCCGCAACAGATTTTTATAAGCGTCGTCGCCCGATTTTTCCTGCGTCTGGATCGAACGAAACCAGCCAACCGCTGAATCGGATTCTTCCGCCGAAACGCAATTTCCCAACATCAGCGATACGTCCTCACTGTATCGGTCTAAAAGGCGATGCCTGTTTAAAATTTCGCGCACAATGCCGAAAGTCTGACCGAAGTCATGGTCTTTCTTCCCTTGCCGCACATTCTCGTAATAATACTGTCCATGTAAATTTGCTGCGTGTTTGGCGTTACAAAACAGCGAAACGGAAAAAGCCAAATCGGACGCGGCGCATTTTTTCCAAGCATATTCCGATTCGAAATCAAAATCCTTTCGGCAAAGTTCCCATAAATCAAGGCGGATCAGTTTATTCCAAAAAGAATGATACGAAGAACATAAACCGTGCAATTTCATAAACTCGTCGAGCAAGGCATTGCCATCGCAATCGATATCTTGAACGCGCACGGGATCCAGATTGTAATACGATGCGCTTTTGCCTTTACGGAATTGCCTTAAGTCCCCGAAAACCAAATCCGAATCGGTTCGCAAAGCCTGATCGACCAATCCGCCTATCCAATTTTGCGTTACGGTATCCCCGCTGTTGACAAATAAACAATATTCTCCTTTCGCCTTCCCGCAGACCTCAGTCAGCCTTTTTCCGATATTTAGCGAGGTGGTGATCGAAAGTATTTCGATTCGATTTGTTTTCGCCGCCGCTTTTTGTAAAAACCTCTTTGCAGTTTTATATTTTTGATCGACAAGACATATGACTTGAAAATTCTGATCGAACTGCGCAAACAGACTTTTCAAAGTCATTTTTATATCCTTGACCGAGCGGCGACATTTCACGATCACACAAACTTTTTTTACCCAAGACATTTACATCTCCTTACCGCTTGATTTCATTTATCCCCATTTGTTTCATGTACTATACGAACTCGTAATTTTGCAAAGCCGACATCAATTCGGACATTTTTTGTTGCGTTTCAGCTGACATTCTCGCGGTATGCCTGTGCGATACGATATCGTTCGGCAATGTATATGGCGCAACGTAATTTCGAATAAGAACTTCTTCGGCGTTGCAAAAAACAGGATGCTCCGTTCCGTTGAAATTTTCCAGCGAAAACGGAGTTATTTCGCTCAACGAAAAGACTTGCTGCCAGTCGAATAAAAAGACGTTGTCAAAACCGTAAACGATTTTATCGGTCTTTTTTTCTCTCAGATGAATTTTTTTATAAGCGATTTTACGGTATTTGTCGAACAAATTATTGATTTTAACCAAATGGTTTTCGGGAATTTTAAAACAGACATGATAGCCGCAACCCAGTTCCTCCTGCAATTTTCTGAAATCGGTAACCAAGTCGTGCTTTAAACCCTTGAAAGATTCCCAGATAACCGAACTATCTCCCTGACAATAATCAAAGGGGAATATATCCACATAGGCGGGAAGATCGCTGTTTTTAAAGCGGAATTTATAGACCCGATCCCCCCATTCCGTATTGTACAATATATCTATACTGAAATTGCCGTCGTTTTGCAAATACCTGATTATTTTATGCAGGTCTTCACGCATGACGCCGATATCGATGTCGTCGTCCCAGGGAATAAAAGCGTTATGCCGTTTTGCCCCCAACAGCGTCCCGTAATACAGCCAATAGTCGATATGCAATCGCTGACAAAGTTTTTTCAGTTTCGTCAATAAAAAGTCGCTTCCCCGCTGTGTATATGCAACGGGTCCGGTCGCCTTATCAACTCCCCTAAAAAAGAATTTACGGTCTTCGAGCGTTGCGTTTTCGTTCCCTTGAAACAATTCGTTGAAAAGATCGACCGCGCGCCGATTGATGATATCCAATCCGTGCGTAGTTACTGGATAATCGGCAAGAGACGCGATGTAACCTTTTAAGATTTGTTTGTTTTTAAAAAAACGTTTGGCATAGTCGGACGATTGTAAAATCCTGTATTGAAAAACATTGATGCTTTGAAAATACAAATTTAAGTTTGCGTCGCCAAATTCCACCGTGTCGGTTACTACCCGTAATTTTTCTTTCGTTTGAACGTCTTTAGTATAAAAGGCGCAAAAAAGCACGCGCGATTCAATCGCGGTCTTGACCGTAAGCATAAAAATCACGAGGTTTTTGCAAAGTTCATCGTCGAAAAGCGAACAATCGTACAGCAGCGAATCGTTCATCAGGAAAAAGATCTGATTATCATTGCTGTCCGCGAGCGCGATTTCTATTCGGCTGTCGGAAACTTTTTGCAAGGACGGCATGTTCCCCAGGATCATCAACCCGTCTTCATCAAAATCTTTCGGGTCTACCCATCGGCTGTTTTTTACGATTTCCTGCTCTTGAAAGCGAAAAACATATTCGCGCACCAATTTATTATTGATTTCAAAATGCCTTTGACAATGTATGGGGATTCCGGCGATTTTCAATATGTCCGTATATACATATAATTTCACGACGTCGTCGATCGAAATCGAATACTCTTCCAAATCGATGAGTCCTCTATATAAATTTTCCATCACTTATCCTGATGTTTCAGTCGCGCTTTGATTTTTTTCCAGAAAGTTTTATTATCAAACAAAAAATAAAACAGGGCGCGACCGAGTTTCGATTTCGCCCGAAACGTTCTGTCGATATATACGATCCTGTCGGATGCAATATTATCTCTCGTCCAGAACAAAGTTTCGAGGAAACTTTTCTTTACATACCCGCTGTACATTTTATCTGTTATACAAGTACTATTAAACGTCTGGCAATCCAAAGGAGTGGCGTTCAGAATAAAATTTTCAAACGCCGCGGAGATATCCTGCGGACGGCACGTAAATAAATGCAGATAATCGGCATACAGAGCCGTAAGATCCTTACAAAAGTTCACCGCGCCTCTATGCATTTCGCGGATAGCATACGTCTCGGAATACGCGTCTTTCATTTCATCGAATTCAAAGGACAGCGAATTATCTTTCAAAGAATATCCGATACATGAAGGCGATGAATCCGATATGAAAGTTTCACGTAAAATCGCGGAGACAGTCGGGGAAAAATCATAAAAGCAATGGACTTTAAACCCGTTTTTTTCCGCGAGCGCCGTCGTTTCGTAACCATTGCCGTGCACGTAAAACACATCGATGGGTTTTTGCGCCAGTCCGGACAGAATCGATTGCAATCTTCCGCTGTATCCGATGTCAAAGGTAGCGCAGTTTCCCGCGAAAATCGTTTGCATTTTTTTTGAAATATCGTTTTGATAAGCGCCCGCCTTGTTCAGATCGAGCGAAATTTCCGACATGGCGCTCAAAAAACCGATAAAGTCATTGATTGTTTCGAAAGGTCGGTCCAAATCGATTCCGTGCTTGCGATACTCCGAAACGTCTTCCACCGAAATTTCTTTGCAAATTTTACGAAACCAGTTTAAGATTTCCGCGGGCGTATGACATTTATAATCCGTAATGCCTACAAGTTTAAAAACATCCTCGCGGCTGCGGATCATAAACGGATATAAGGCTTCTCTGGTAGCATAAAAATATGAACTGTTTATGCGAATACCATTCTTTTTTTCCATTGCCGCGGCAATGATATCAAAGGCCTGTTTTACGACGTATCCGTCCCTTGCCAGGAAATGAACTGTTTCATATCTTTCAGCCAGCGCTTTATCATAGATCCACTTTGCAAGGCCGAAGATATGCATTCCGAGCGCCATATATCCTATATAATAGGCGTCCGCATTGTAGAGCGTACGGGAATTGAACGGACGAAAGGGATTATCAAACATATGGTTGGCAACAACGGAAAACATACAACGGAGAGGCAATTGTTCGATGACTCCCTTGCTGTCTATTTTTTGATTGTTGCCGCAATAAATTTCTTTAAATGAATCTCCCGTATAAAAATCGGAAAATTTATTCGTGAATACGTCGATCGCTTTGGGAATCCATAATGCTTCGATTCCGTTCGCGTTTGCTTTTTCGATATCCGAATTTTTATTATCTCCGATATGTACGATATTATTCGGGGAAATATGCAAGGAATTCAGCACCGATTTAAATAAAGCTCCCGTCGCCTTCAGCTTTTTGTATTCGGAAGAGACAAAGATCCGTTCATAAACTTGATATCCGTTCTTGTTGAGGACGGCGGCTACCACTTCTTCGCTCAAATACATATCGGAAATGAATACGACCTTTTTACCTGCACGCAACGCCAAATCGTAAAGTTCCGCCCCGCAGCGGCGCGCCGAACTGAATTTGATCTCCAATTCGTTTTCCTTAGCCATCAGCCTGCTCGCCAATTCTGTTTCGATTTTGAAAGTTTCGGTCAAATAATCGTAAATTTCCGCCAGAGTCACATCCTCGCAATTACGATCGGCAGCCTTATGTATTTTCCTGCAATCTTCTTCGGCAATTCGCCGCATCTCACGAAAATTTCCGGGGATACAGAAATTCTCAGCACATTCTTCGGCAACAAAACGCAATAAATCGTCCGGAGACCATAACGGACGGACGATCAGCGTATCGAAAATATCGAAACTGATATATTCCGCGTGCGACGTTAAAATATGCTGTTTCATCTGTTCCAGCCGATCATCCCAGGTTGTTGAAATTTCATAAAAATAAAAACTGTGGGCGGAAGGCATTCGATAAGAACCGCTACCGAAACCTTTCGCGAACAAATTTTTTACGGAACCGTCATTCTGCAAACCCGCCGCAGCAATATTCCCGGACCATATTATGCGATATTGTTCTTTAAAAGCGGCAAAATCTTCTTCAAACAGCCGATACTCCTCGATCTCTTTGAGAAAATTTTCTACAAAATCGAAAACCCGAATAATATCTTCGAGATTTTTAATGATTTTTTCGCGGGGCAATCGTACGCTCGTAGATGCTTCGCTATGCCTGTAATAAAAATAACAATCATTATCGCAGAAAGCCAGTTTATCGGAAAACGCGTAAAATACCGATGAAAAAGCGATATCCTCCCCCATGATCAGCGGTTCGCTCATCTTTTCCAAATAAGGCAGACAGCGTTCGATCATTTTTTTCGAATAAACTTTATTCCAGACAGTATGCCAGATAAAGCACTCTCCGTGTTGTTTGAAAAAAACTCGTAACAATTCGGGAGCAATAACAGATTGTTTATCGCTGTTGAATCTGCGATAATTGTTATAATACGTCATTTGACCGCTTTCGTCGATGTTGACCGTATTCCCCAATACCATATCCGCGTTTTCGTTGACCGCTTTACGGATCAAAGGATAAAACCAATCGCAGGAAATAAAGTCGTCGCTGTCGACAAAAGCGATATACGCCCCTTTCGCTTGTTTGATACCCGTCATCCGGGCAGCAAACAGCCCCCGATTTTTCTCATGATTTATTATTTTGATCCGACTGTCACCCGCGGCGTATTTCTCGAGTATAGCGGAACAACCATCGGGACTGGCATCATTCACGCAGATCACTTCCAGATTCCGATAACTTTGGGCAAGTATGCTGTCAAGACACCTTTTCAACCATTTTTCCGTATTATACACGGGAATAATTACCGATAACAACTTATTCCGCTCCATAGTTTCCTCTCACTCAGATAAGATAGACTTTTCAATAACCATATTGAAAAGAGATTGCGACGTCGTTTCCGTTGGAAGAAAGATATTCGTAAGACATGGAAACGAACTTACCGTCTTCAACGGATATACGCACGGCTATGTCCCCTTGAATTTTGTCATCGGTTATATTTAACCGTCCGAAAAATTCTTTCTTTATTTTAGCATTCATGATCAAACTTTGATCCGCTTCTGAATAATCGAGTTCCGAATAACAAGTATACTCCAACAGCGATCCGAAAGATATTTCGTCCCTGGATACGGAGCGCGGATCTGAAGTAGTTTCTTCGTACATGCCGCTCCCCTCACCGATAGGATTTAAAGTAACCGTCTTGATTGTCAACGAGTATCCTTCTTCGACAGAAACATACGACTCCACGACACTGTTTAAAACCAAATCGTCTCTGCATACCTGTACTGATTTTACGATTTTTTTCGAGGATGAAACTTTTTGATATGATTGCGAAACCTGTAAAAAATTCTTATCTTTATTCTCTACATGCACATCTGCACATCCGACAGAAACAAATACAAAAGATACTCCGAGTAAAACAGCCGCTAAAAGAAGTAAAAATTTCTTTTTCATCATTTTTATCTCCTGAAACCAAATACGTACGCGAGCGATGCCATAGCTAATAATGCAGCCGAAATCGTTAAAAAAGTATTTGCCACGCTTTCAGCGCTTTCCATATCTTCCTTGCCGCTGTCGACTAGCGCATTGTAATCGGCAAGCATTTGTCGATACAGTTCAAAACTCATCCCCTCTTCCTGCGCATCATTGATCTCCGATTCGCTAAAATCCTTATAGAGAGCGTTTACGGCGCTCAATGCCTCGTATTTCTGTGTATACGTACCCTCCTCGAACGCAGAAAGTTGTAAAAGCGCTTCGATCATCTGATTATACTTTTCCGAATACACCATTTCAAACCGTGCGTTAAAAGTCGTATCCGCAACGATTTTCGTCGAGTCGAATTTTTCTTCTTCGTGATACCACCCCGAAAAAACATAAGATTTTATGCTATTGCCTTGTTTCTCGGGTGCGGCGGGCGCCTCGATCGATTCTCCTCTATATACCTCCAAAACACCTACGATCTCGCCTTCAAAAGAAAATTTCACTTGGAAAAGGTTATCCAACATTTCTTTATAGAGGGCATAGTCCAAGCCTTCCGCTTGGGCTTCGTCTCTTTGCGTCTGAGACATTTTCTCGTATGCTTCGGTCGCGGCATATAACGCGATTTTTTGTTCTTCGGGCGATTTGCTTTGCGACGCTATCAGCGTATCCAATGCCGCTTTCAGTTCGTCGTAACACTCCGCATATACTTTCCGATACCTCGCTTCAAATACCGTATTTTCCGTAACCGCCGTACCTGTTTCAAGTTTGTTTTCACCGTTGTACCAACCGATGAATTCGTAAGTATAGATACTGTTTCCACTCTTTTCAGGACCCGCGGGAATTTCGATCGTTTCGCCTTTATACAATTCCGACGACTTGAAAACAATTCCGTTATTCGTGAAGCTGACTTCAAAAAGGTTCGCTTTCATTTGTTCATATAATGCGAAAGAAATTCCTTCCTTTTGGCAATCTGAAATCTGTTCCGCAGTCAGTTGTCCATAAATTTTTTCCGCCGTGTGAATAGATTTCTTGATCTGATCAAAATTCCCGGCAGAGTCCGCCTCCTGCAATTTTTCGAGAGCCCATACCATGTCTCCGTAAATTCTTACATAATTTTTGGAATAGGTCGCGGTCAACGTAATATCGGAAGTGACGGGCGTGGAAAAATCAAAAAGTTTTCCCTTGCTGTACCACCCCAGAAATTCGTAATATTTGATACTGTTGCCATCTTTTACTTTCGCTTCCTCGGGGGTAACCGTACTATTTTCAAAAATTTCTTTTACTGTATACGAAGCGTCGTCTTGATTGAATCGTACATGATAATATCTGCCCTGCAACACCCCGTTCCCTTGGGAAATAGGATCTCCCGAATTCTGGGCAAAACGATATTTCACGCCGCCGATCACTTGTTCTCCCGTCGTCAACCAATCCCAACGAATATAATATCTGTTGCCTTCGGCATCGGGATTACCGGTACCGTTTGCAGTCAACCAGCCGTTTTCGTAGAAATCCCCTAAAATTTTACCTTGTTGATCTGTATAAATGATCATGTAGGAATATGTGGCTATATTATCTCTGTAATAAAAGTTGCCGGGAATCATTTCGCCCGCTTCGTCGTTGACAGGTCCCAGAAGTTTTCCCGAATCGTCAAAATAGAAATATACGGGAATATCGTAATTGCCCATATTGACGGTTACGCGTTTTAAACCGCCGCGCACTTTTTCGCCCAATTCATAGGGATAGAAATTCGCGTCATAATGTCCGCCCGTCCAAAGATAATAATAACTACCGTTTAATTCCAGCCAGCCTGTAACATAATTTCCGTTCACGTAATATTTATTGCCGTACCACTTCGTTTCGCCCCCGACTACTTTACCATTATCGAAAATATACGTAAAATCGCCGAGGTTCTCATCTGTGAGCGTAATTTCTCCCTGTGCGGCGACCCCGTCTTCTCCAAAGTATAAAAGATCCGTTCCGTAATAGAACCAGCCCGTGTATACATTTCCTTTATCAAACATCATACGGCGTCCCGTAACGGAATCGATGACCATTCCGCTGTAACTATTCGCAACGGGATCGATACTGAAACCGCAAAGATCGCATCCGAGATAGCCGCTTTTATAAATAAATGTATGGCCGTTGGCGGTACACTCGTCATCCTTGCCGATGGTGTACGAATCGATCATGACCGCGGAACCGTTCACCACGTCGTACGCCTGGATCGTAAACGTATTTTCTGTGGCCTGCACCGAAATATACACAGCCGTATATCCGCCGATTTCGGGGCCGGCTGCTATCAGCGTCTCAAAATTGAAAGACGGGTTGTTTACAGGCTCATAGCCCTTATCGCTGACAGCGCCGCTGACGATATAGACTGCGCCGCTCTCGTCTACAATGCCGCCTTTCATGGGTTTCGTGCGCGCGTAAGCATGGTCGTGACCGGAGAACACGACATCGAAACCGCCTTCGTCTACATATTGCGGAACAATCTGATTTACATATTCGTTCCCGCCTGCCGAGTTTGTATAATAAGGAGGCTGATGGAGCGTTAAAACTTTCCAAACGGCTTTGCTCTGTTTTGCGTCGGCGGCGACTTCCGCGAAAATTTTCGCCATTTCGTTCACATTGTTCGTGACCGAATAATTCACGACCGCAACGTAAGTGTTGCCATACATTACGGAATACCAATCGGTATCGGGAAGCATGTGGAATGTGGAGGCAATCGAACCGTCGTTATCCCCGTAAAACTCGTGATTGCCGAGAACCTGGATCATATCGGTATTCCCGAAATACTCGGAAAACGCGCCCATGATCTCCGACCAAATGGAATAGGAATTCGTATTATCCACAAAGTCGCCCGTTTGAATACCGAAATCATAAGAAACGCCGTCCTGCCGGATCGCCTGCGCGAGATGATCGAGCAATACCTTATCTTCCAACTGCGTATCGCCCATCACAAAAAAGTTTGTATCGGTGCCGTTTCGTTTTGTGGAGAAACTATGGATCTCCGACCACACGGTTCCGTTGCCGACGATATATACGTAATCGGCATCCTTTTGAAGGCCCGTAAGTCGCACCTCGTTGAAAAGAACGGCGTAATTTTCCGCAGCGTTTCGGCTTGCGCTGAGTTCCACGATCGTGCTTTTCCCCTCGAATACGGCAAACGCGGCCTCGCCTTTTGCGTCGTATTCCGATTTCAGAGCATATTTGACCTGCGCGGCCTTGTCTGCAAAGAGAGGATTGGACATCCAGCCGATATTATGGGAGGTCTGCGAATCGACGCTCGCTTTCGAGGCGATGAACATGGGCGCGGACGAAGCGTCATCGCCGCACGGCAACACGCCGTATACTTTCAACGAAAAGGAAACGTTGCCCTGTGAATCCTCCGCCTGAATATTTTTAATGCAGGCTTCGGAAACAAATCGATCCGTAAATATTTTACCTTCCGCATCGGTTATGCCGGGCAATACGACGCCATCCAAATAGACTGAAACGCCTTGCGCGGGAAGGCCGCCATGCGTTACGTAAATATATCCGCCCTCGCTTCCTACGATCATCGTGTCGGCGGAAATTTCGTAATAAGCTTCCACTTCCTGTTGGTCGGACTGCAGAATGAACGTATTGGTTATGTCTTCCTGATAAAACTCGTCGAATGCGACGCTGCCCGAAAGCAGGCTGTAAGAAAAGACGGATCCCTGCACGAGCGATTTTTCCATAAGAATTTTCAGTTGCGCAACGGTACCCGTACCGGAAAGTGCCTGACCCGTTCGGGAAATTTTTACTTCATACGTGTTATTGATCGCACTTTTCTGCACGCATTCCACGGTAAAGACGTCAAACTCTCCCGGCTGCGCAACCAGTGTCAATCCGAGCCCGAGTTTCATTTCGAATGTGACCGTGCTCGTTTTTTCCATGTTCGTGGCGATCACGTCGAATCCGTAATATCGATTCAGCGTAGGCGCGTCGGATTGCGGCGCCAAAAACACCGTATCATAGACCGTGTCAGCCGCGACGGTAATCATGAAACTTTTTCTGCTTTCATTCTGGAAATTATCGAATACAGAAACTTCGATGCGGTGCGTTCCGTCCGGCAAAGTGATATTTTCCGTATTCAGTTCCGTTTCCGACCCGCTTAAAAGTTTCAGTTGCTTTCCGTCCACATAGACGTGCAGATTGTCCGTATTCACGCCGGAAGCATATTTTTCTTCCAGCTCATAATACGAGGCCTGAATACTGAACGAGGATTCTGCGATCGTCATGCCGTCGGATAAAGCCTGCCCGTTAACGGAAACGTTCTCGATGACGGGCGCGTTCAAGTCGTTGGTATTCGAACCGTAAACGAACTGGAAATTATCGTAATATACATAACCCTTGGTCGGCTGCCCCATAGGGATGCTCGGCACGTACATCAGACGGAAAGTTTGCCCCGCCATCAACGTGTAATAATCTCCGCTGAAAGGAACGAGTTGCGTCCCGTCAAACGTGGCGAGCGGCGCCTCGAAATAATGCCAGCCCGCAGGAATCGTGCCCTCATAATACGGTATACCGAAGTTATCGGCCTCCTTCTGGCTCTGCGCGGTAAAATTTACGACGTTTGCCGATTTGATCAACGTGCCGTCGGATTTATAATTGTTAATATAAGCGCGGAACCAGAAATTCGGCGTATTTTCAGGCACATACACCCAAACGCCGAGCGCAGTGGGTTTCCCGGGAATCTTGTACTCCTCGGTCATACCGAAACAGGCGCCTTCGGTAATAGTCACTTTGGTAAAGTCATAATTCATGCGAAGGGAATAACTTCCCATCCGCACGGGTTCGCCGCTGGAAATATGTACAATTTCGGCGCTCTCGCTGCCGTTGTTGTAATGAAAGGTTTGAAACAGGCTTCCTTCGGCGTTGACATTGTAATATTCTTCTGCGGGAATCGTCTGTCCGGTCGTTTCGTCGATATGGTCCTCGAAATCCCAGACAACGGTCGGCAGTTGACCCACCGTAACGGATATCGACGCAGATATTTCCTTCCTGTCCGCTACCGCGACCGAAACGATCGCGGTAGAATTGGTCGCGTCTTCGCTGGCGACAAAGGTATTGCCGCGCATCGTGCCGATCTCGGGATACTGTTCATTATCGCTGACGCCGATCGTCCAAGCCAGATCGCCGTCTTTTATGATCACTTCGCGGTGATTATGTAACGCGTGCAAGCCCAGATCGCTCTCCGCGCCGAAACCCAGAGAAAGTTCGTTGCTGCCGAATTTCAAGGTATCCGGATAGTAAATTTCGACAGAAGTAGTGCCGACGACCTTTTCTTCATAGACAAGTTCGACGCCGACCGTGCCTTCGATTCCGTCGTTCGCAATAAACAGACCGTTTGCGTCGATCGTACCCAAGGCTTCGGACTCCGGAGTGAGGCGCCAGGTAACATTTGCGGGCATCTCCATAGCAAATCCGTTCGTATCGACCGCTTTCGCCTGAAACTGTATTTCGGAACCGGGCGTATATACATCGTTATTCGGGTTTAAAACGGCCTCGCCAAAAACACCCGAGGCCTCCGCCTGGGTGACGATCATCAAGGATGAGGAAACGAGGCGCTCGACGCCGTCGCTCGGACTGTTTGCGACCGTCAGAGCCGATTCGCCCGCATAGCGCGCCGCGTAGGTCGTAGAGCCGCCGCCGTCGAGATTGACCGCGTCCACGCAACCCAAGCGCAACATTTCATCCGCAAGTTCCGAGAGCGTGTAGCCCGACGAAGCCGCTTGTCTGCCGTCCGCCACGATCACGACGACTTTCCCGTTCGCGTCGATGCCGACAGCAGTTCTCGGCTGTTTGGTCGCGGCGTCCAGCCCCGCGGTGACTTGACCGCCCTCGATCAAAGTTACGTTCGCACCGATGGCTTCCTTTATATTTTCGGGAACGGCGCCCGAACCGATCAGGGGCTGATTGTCCTTGGTAATGCCGAACCACAAAGATTCTCTTTCCGTGCCGTGATACTGCACGCCGTTCATCACGAGAGCGCCCGTAGGCTCGCCCGTAGACATATTGAAAAAGTCGCCGTTGACCGCCGCCACGACGGTGACGCCCGTTGTCTTTTCCATAGCTTTCGCCTGATCGCGAACAGTCTGCAATCCCCATTTCGAGGGATTGTAGTCCTTATAACCCACCATCAGCGTGTTTTTGGAAAGGTCGACCGTGACCGCATACCCGATCACCTGGTCGGAATTCGTCGAATCGTTCGTGACCACATAATTCTCCGTCACGCCGGGGGAAATAAGTTTTTTCGTGCTGGAAACTTCCCATCTTCCTCCCGCATACGCAGACGCCGCATTCCAAAATACGAACATCAGCGCAAACGACGCGATACACGCCGTTATAAGCGATGCGAACCAGACGCGTTTGCCTTTTACTACCATTATTTATCCTCCTATGCTCTTAAAGAAATAAATTTTTGCCTTAAGGCAAAAATTTTAGGGGGCGCCCCCTAAACGAATAATTATGTTTATGGATCGCATTAACGCACACATTGCGAAATGCAAATTCGACTTTATTCTATCATTTATCCTAAAAATTGTCAACTCATAAACCAAATCCGGACAATATTTAAAAGAGCGCATCCCACAGGGTTGCGCTCTTCATCGTCAAAACAGTTCTTTGTAAAGTTTTATGTTGGCAAAATCGATGGGGAATTCGCCCTCTTCGATAGCGTGTACGATCTCGACGGTCTTGTCGTTGAAAGGCGTGGGAACGTTGTATTTTCTGCCGAATTCGCAGACGACGCCGTTGATAAAATCGATCTCGCACTTCTTGCCGTGGCGCAGATCCTGCAACATGCTGGAAATGAGTTTGCCGTGCTTTTTCATGGCTACGGGGATCAGCGCAAAGGAGATCGCCTTTTTAAAAGCGCCCCGATAGTCGAATAACTTGTCGATCTTATGCCCCTGCACAGGTTCGATACGGATATCCGCCGCCTTTGCTACGTCGATACACTCTTTCATGATCCTCTGGGCGACTTTTCTCGATTCTTTCTTTTTGGAAATATCGCCGAAAGTCGCGCCCGTGACCGTGGAAAGCCCCGAAAACGCGCTGTTGATCAGAAGTTTCGACCAGCGCGCACCGATAAAGTTTTCCTCCACGATCACTTCGCCCATCTTTTCCAATAGGTCTTTGACGTCCTGCAAATGATTCCCCTTGCCGAACACCCCGAGGGAAAAGGTCAAAGCGTCGGGCGCGGAAGTGAGTTCCGACACGCCTTCCCCGTGAAAAGTCGCACCCCAGGCGATGGCGCAGCCGAGCGTCCTTTCCGCGCCGATCATTTCCGCGATCTTGAATTCGGGCAGCCCGTTCTGGCATGTGCAGAGCGCGCCGTCCTCCTTTAAATAATCTTTTAAAAACGCGACGATCTCGCCGTTATAGCGCTGTTTGGTCATCAGCAGGATGATGTCGTATTTTTCAGACATTTCCGACGGGAGCAAGGCGTTGACTTTCTGCGAAAAGTCGACCGTTCCGATAATATGCGCGCCCTTTTCCTTAAGCGCCGCCACGTGCTTTTCGTTGCGGTTGATCAGATCGATATCGACGCCCGCCTTCGCGATATAAGCGCCGAGTACGGTACCCATTGCACCCGCGCCGTAAATTGCAACTTTCATATCCACCTCGTTTTTTCTTTCATTATACCACATCGCAACAAGGTGCGCAAACAAAAAGAGAGCCGAATTTTCGGCTCTTCTTTTTATCACATAATCTTTTCGAGTTGCTCGGAAAAGGCGGGGCCCGTAGATCCCCTGCAAATCAGCCGCATGGGAATGACGTACTTTCCGGAAGTCTGTTCGCAAATATTTTCGTGCAGTACGTGGAAGATCTTTTTGCCGTATTCTTTGCCGCACTGATCCAAAGTCGTCAGGGGCGGATCGCACACGCTGCTCTTATCGATATTATCCACGCCGATGACGGAAATTTTTCCGGGGACATCCAGCCCCATATCCTGCGCCGCTTTCATCGCCCCGATCGCCATCAGATCGTTGGTGGCGATGACCGCCGTGACGTCGGGATGCTTTTCCAGCATCTGTTCCATCAGCCGCCCTCCCAGTTCTTCCGAGGAGGAATAAGGCCAACTGCCGTACTCGATACAGGGCACGCTGTTATTGAACGCGCGGCGCATCGCGGTGCGGAAAGCGCTCAGACGCGTATCGTAATAGCAGGAATCGTCGAACGCGCTTAAGTAGCCGATGCGCGAATGCCCCAAAGATTTGAGGTACTCGACCGCCTGCAAAAAACCGTCGTACATATCCGACATGATATAGGAAACGTCGGGAAGATAGGTGCTGCGCGAAAAGTCGGTGAGCACCTTGATATCCGCGTCGCGCAGTTCGCACAGTTGCTCGTCCGACAAAAAGTCGGGCGCGGCGGAGACGAATATGCCGTCCACGCGGGTGGAGATCAGGTGTTTGATATATTTGGAAACGTCGCCGAACGCGTCGAAAATGTAGACGATATAGTCGTTTTTGAGCGCTTCCGCCTGCAAACCCTTGATGACGTCGAGTTGATAGACGTTGGTGATATCCGCCGTGATGAGCGCGAGCGCGTTGGTTTTGTTGCGCGCGAGCGACTGCGCGATACGGTTGGGTATGTAATTCAGGCGCGCTGCAGTTTCCAGTACCCTTTGTTCCACTTCCGGCGAAAGCCGTTTGGTCCTGTTGAGCACGTACGAAACCGTTGCCGTTGAAACGCCCGCCTCTACTGCCACGTCCTCTCTCTTGACGCGCTTTTTCGGATCGGATATTCTTTTAGGCATACTGACCTCCTTAACGATTCTCTATTCGATGACGGTGACCGTGTTTTCGAAATGATAATTTACCGTATTCATCTTTTCCATCCAGCCGCGCGTTTCCAGCGTTTTATACGGACCTGTATCAAAGCCCGCGCCGATATCGTTGTTCCACAGCCATTCGGGCGTCGGCCACAGGCATACCTGCGGCGAGATATGTCTGTAAAATTTTTCGGTCACGCCCTGCTGACCGTGATGCGCCATCTGCACGACGCGGCAGCGCAACTCTTCGGGAAATTCCCGCAATATTTTTTCTTCCGCGCGCCAGTCCATATCGCCCAGAAAGAGCACGCTTTCTCCGCTCGTTTCCACGCGGTAGACGACGCTCGAAGGATTGAGGCTTTCGCCCACGGCGCTGCCGTCGGAAAGGGGCAAAACGCGGAAGTGTCCCGCTTCCAGCCACTGTCCTTTTTGCGGGCGGACGACGGGAACGCCCCGCCGCGCGATCGCTTTTTCCAGATCCGCCGCTCGCGCCGTGCGGTTTTCCTGCCGTTCCACACGCTCGATATATTCTGAATCGGGAAATTGATAACATATGCGCCCGATCTCTACGTTTCCGCGTTCGAGAACGCCGATGAGCGCCTCGATATGATCGAAATGCGCGTGCGTCAAAAGCCAACAAGTCACCTTGCCGCCCAGCGATAACAAAAGGTTTTCGAGTTGGTCGGTCTCCGCCGCGGTGCCGCCGTCTACGGCGAGCACGTCGCCCTTCCCCGCGAGCACGAACCCCATACATTGCAGGGGCGTCACCGAGGGGAGCATATACAATTTGTCGCCGTTGAACATGGCTTATACTCCTTTGATCTCTACTTTCCCGTTCTCAAAGGGAACTTTGACGACGATACTGCCGTTTTCTTCCTTATACTGCGCCTGTGCGCCGTTGTAGAACACTTTGAATTTAAACGAAGGTTTGGCGAGCCGCACTTCCATAGAGAGCGAAGACGACTGCTGTACGTTAGACAACTGCACGAAATATTTTCCGATGGACAGATCGTAGGAAACGCCGCCGAACAAGAGGTTTTCCATTCTCCAGTAATCGAGCGAGGCGGGCATGCGCGGCTGTACGGCGAGCGTGCCGTCGTAATTCGGTTCCAGCCCGAAAAACGCGTCGGGAACGGAGACGAACATGAGCGCCGCTTCCAAAAATTCGCAGTCGATGCCCACGGGCCCCTCGCTGTCGCCGTCCGCCACGCCGTCGCCGTCCGCATCGTAGTTGCCCTGCATCCCGATGCCTAAATTTTCGAAATATTTGCGGTAGAATCCCGTGCCCTCGCCGCCCGATCTGCGCACCGCGGTGTAGAAACTTTCGATGCCTTTGAGCCTCGAAAACGCGTCGTCCGCGCCGCCCACAAGACTGCGCGCGACCACGTCGTAATAACTGGTCTGCATCACGGCGCCGCCGTTGCGCACGCCGCACTCCCACGAATCCGCCTGCCCAACCGCCCAGACGCTGTCGGACGCGTTGTTTTTGGTGGAAAAACGCGGCGCGAACAAAAACTTATAGATATCGTCGCCCTTGGAGGTATCGCCCGCGATCTCGCGCTCGCCCGATACCCAACTTAAAATACGTTCCGCCTGCGCGGGAGTGGCGATACCGTCCGTGACCGCCTGCAAGTTGAACATCAGAAAGCCGTAGTCCATTTTCTCCGTCGTGACGCCCGTGCCGTCCTGCGTATCGTAATATCCCGCAAAAAAACGGCCCTTTTCGTCGTCCCAGAATTTTTCGCGCATGACGTTTTCGCAGCGTTCGAGTTTCTCACGGAGAGAAGAAATCGTTTCTTGATAGGGAACGACCGTCTTCATGTCCTTGCCGAGCACGGTGACGGCGGGCGATTCTACGTCATATTCCTCAGCCATCTGCTCTAAAAACAGCATACCTTCGAGCGCCTGATGGTAAGAAAGATTGGAATACAGATTGGCGTTGGGGAACGAGATCGCATCCCAGAACCCGTCGCTGATGCCGATGCCCGTGGCGGGCGTGCCGCAATTGAAATGACCCACGAGATAACTGTTGTCGATAATACCGTTCTGTTCGCCGTTCAGACAGGTCAGATAGAATTGCAGCGCGCGGCGCGCGTTGGGCAAGACCGTCTTTAAAAGTTCGGTATCCTGCGTATAGGAAAGATAGTGTTTCGCCGCGGAGATATACTGCCCGCAGTTATCCGACATACGGTCGTCGAAATCCGAGCGGATAAAGTTGTAGAGCAGTTTGCCCTGCACCTTTTTCCCCTCTTTGGCGCGCAGCACGAATTTCAGGCGCGTGACCATGTTCTCGTGCAGGCTGTCGCGCCCCCACTTTTCGTTGAGATACATATTGAGGAAAGTGCCCTGCCATACGTTTTCCGTCTGCGAAAAGTCCTTCGCCACGGTGGCGTATTCGGAAAAGCGCACGCATTTGTCGTCCGACCAGTTTGCGTCGTCCTTGGTCTGGAAATACACGTACAGATCGTCGAGGTCGGAGGGTTCGCCCTGCGTCAGTTCGTATTTCCAGGAAAAATGCAGGAAAGGCGAGTAGAAAGCGTTGGTGCCCTTGCCGCCCCGAATGAGCGGCGATACCACGCAGATCTCCGATGCCGATGCTGCGGTCTCGGCGGCAAGATAGCCTTCGGTACCGTCCGCGGATTCGCTGCCTTCCGCTTTCTGCGTAAAGTGGGAAACGTTCGTGCCGCTCTCCCCTTGCCAACCGTCAATGCCGTCGGTGAACTCTTCGCCGAAACCGCCCATGTTGTTGTGTCTGTACGAAGGGAACGCCCAGCCCTGCCCCCAGTCGGACGAGGTAATTCCCGTGGAGGTGGAAATATACCCCTGTCTGTCCTGCAAAGACATATAATCGAACGTGAGCCAGTCGCGCACCCAGCGATTCGTCGCGTAATGCTCGGTGAGGTTGGCGGGCGATGCGTCCCAGAAACTGCCGATCATGGACTCCCATTCCTTCCATACGGGCTGCCCCGCGCCGACGGGAAAGGCGTGGATGCGGCGCTCGTTATAGCGCATATGCCGCTCGAAATAGTCGTTCAAAAAGGCGTCCAGCCCGTTGTCCGAACTGTAAAAACGCAGCACATTGTCGCCGGAGGCATGTTTTACCTCGTAATCGTAAGGCTGATATTTTTCCCCGCCGCCGCAGCCGACTGCGGCAAGCAGCAGCGCCCCGCAGAGCGCCACGGGCAAAATCTTGGAAAATAATTTCATACGCACCTCTGTTTTTTTACGCGCGGCCTTCGAGTTTTTTGATATCGCCGTTCTCGGCGCCGTTTTCTCTCAGAGACTGAAAGAGCGCTCGGGAATAAGTGACGTTGTCGAGTTTGAGATAGTAACGATAGGTAAATGAATCGTACGTCGGCATGGAGAATTTTCCGAGCGGCGCGGTATACGTGCACGAAACCGCGCCCGAAGGATCCACGCCGATATTCGACATATCGACGGTATATTCGTTGCGTCCCACGAGCATATGTTCCACGTCGGGCACGTAAAGACCGATGCCCCAGTCGTCCTCGTTGAGCCAGGCGATCCAGTTTTCCGTAGCGCGGAAACGGTTGGCGGAAGTGCCCGGCGACCAGAAGCCTAAATTGTCGTCATAGGAGATGCTCTTGTCCGTCCAGGGTTCGCCGCCCTTATAGGCGGCAAGTTTGCCGAGCGGCGTGATGCCGTAGAAAGCGGGCAGTTCCTGGTCGCGCACGTTGTCGTGCACGTAACCCGAAAAATCCGTGCTCTTGTTCGTGACGGAAACGTATTCGCCGTAGAGCGGGTCTTCTAAAATCTCGTAGACATCCTCCATATAGAAAGGCGTGATACTGCCCGATTTCGCCCAGTCCATGGGGCGCACTTTGATATAGATGCGCGTATCCGTAAACTGCACGTCGACGAGTTGGCTCAGATTCTGATACATATCGCCGCCCTGTACGGGGTTATACGGCCATGCGACGTCGGGCGTCGCGGGATTGCCGTCGTGATCGAAAAGCCCGCACTCGTAATCGTCCTGCGGCTCGTCGAGCGAATCCCCTTTCGTGCCGTAAAAGGACTGCTGCACGAGCCGCCCCGTATCGTGCGCGTTGATGAGATTGACGTCGTCCTCGACGTACATTTTGTCTTTGGCGCTCTGCCCCACGTACACGTTGCCCATATCCGAATAGAGTGCGACGCCCTGATTGACGGAAGAAAGATAATCGATCGCGCCGCCCAGTTTCAGATTGACGCCCAGTTTCACCGTCTTGCCTTGAATGTATAACTGCATGTTCTCTTCGGTATAATCGGGCGCATAGAAATTGACTTTGGAAAAGTCGATGGGATGCACGGCGGCGGAAACTTTTTTCAGTTCGAACGCGCCGCTTTGATGCACGCACTTGAAATCGATGGATTCAAGCGTCTTATCGAAATTATTTTCATGATAATAATCGAGGATCTGCCGAAACTCGGTATCGTCTTTAGAGAGGAAAAAGCGCTCGCTGTACTTTTTGCCGCCCTCGCCCGTAAAATGCATGGTCGCGTCCAATCCGCAGGCGGACGTATATTCCAGTTTGATATAATTCTGCCCGCCGAACGCCGCGTCGAAACGCACGGTGTAACTCTCGCCCGCAGAAAAGGTCTTGGAAACGCCTTCCGTCCACACGTCGGTAAAGGTCACCGACGGCTCGGGCGGGGTATCCTGCTTTTCGCAACCCGCAAAGAGCGGAACGCCCATGAGCATCGCCAGGGCGAAACTCAGTATTTTTTTGGTTTTCATGATTTCTCCTTAACCTTTGATGCCGCCGATCTTGATGCCGCCGATCATCTGTTTCTGGAAGATGAGAAACAGCGCCATGGGCACGAGGGACATGACGACGCACATCGCCATCAGTTTATTCTGCAAATTCGCCGTCACGTTGGAATTGCTGGTATAAAAGTAGTAGAAAGCAAGCCCCACCGTGTATTGATCCTCGGCATTGCCCAGATACAGAAGCGGCCCCTGAAAGTCCATCCAAAGCCCCATGACCATGCCGATCGCCATATACAAAAAGACGTTGAAGCACAGGGGGAACACGATGAGAAAAAAGATCTGATATTCGTTCGCGCCGTCGATGCGGGCGGCGTTGTCCACGTCCTTGGGGATCGAGCGCATGAACTGGATGACCAGAAAAATATTGAGCGCGCCGCCGCCCCAGAACGCGCCGATCCACTGCGAGGAGAGTTTGCCGATGAGTTTCATCTGCGAATAGAGAAAATATTGCGGGATCATCAGGACCGCCGTCGGCAAAAGGACGGTGGACATGACGAACGCGAACATAAATTTTTTGCCCTTGAAGTTGTGCCGCGCGAACGGAAAGGCGCAAAAGCAAGCGGTGAAAGGCGCGAAAAATCCGTTGATGAGCACCACTTGCAGGGTGTTGAGGATATTATGCCAGAAATCTTTTACGATGGTATAGTTGGAAACGGTGAAATGCTGCGGAAAAAAGTGCGTGTTCCCCGCCTGCAATTCCTGCGCGGACATGAGGCTCTTGTTGATCATGAACAGATACGGGAACATAAAGAATACGATCAGGATCGCCGCCACGGCGTATTTCACCGTAAGATAAACATATTTCCTGCGGTTCGCGCGTTTTTTGCTTTTTTGCGCCGCTTCGCTTTGCGGAATTTCTCCCGTCAAAATGTTTTCTTTCGTCATGAATCTTCTCCGTATTGGATCCACCCGCCCGTCTTGAACATGACGAGCGTCAGCGCGCCGATGATAAAGAACAGGATCCACGCCATCGCGCACGCCAGCCCGTAGTTGCCGGGGAAACTGTCCTGAAACGCCGTCACGTAGATGCGTATGGCGATAAAATTCAGGCTGTCGTCCACGCCCGTGCCGTAGTTGGCGTACGTGCCGAATACCTGCAATCCCCCGATCATCGAAGTGACCGCGTTATAAAACAGAATGGGCGTAGACATGGGCACGGTGATGGCGAACAGGCGCCTGAAATAGCCCGCGCCGTCGATCTTCGCCGCCTCGTACAGGTCGGGCGAAATGTTGCCGAACGCCGCCAGCCACATGATCATGCCGCCTCCCACGCCCCAAAGCCCCGTGACGATAAGGGTGGGCAGCGCGGTCTTGGCGTCCGTGAAAAAGGTGAGCGGCTCCATGCCCAGTTTCATCAGCCATGTGTTGAACAATCCGTTCATCGTGGGATCCGCGAGGTTCGCCGCAAAGGCGTCCGTCCAGATAAATCCCGCCGCGATGCCGGGGATCAGGCAGGGAAGATAACAAAGGACGCGGATGATGCGCATGCCCGCGATCGCCCTCTGCAAAAAGAGGGCTAGAACGTAGGACAGAACGAGCGATAGCGTGAGATTGCATACGACGTAGACGAAAGTGATGCCCAGAGAACCGAACACCCTGTCCCCCCAGCCCGTCACGCCGAACGTGAAGATCTTTTGAAAGTTGAACAGCCCCATCTGCGTGATCTTGGTGCCGTTGAAATTGGAGAGCGCGTATAAAAAGGACATACAGATCGGATACAGCGTAAAGACGAGTATGCCGATGATGACGGGCAGCAAAAAAGAATAGCTGACCAGATTTTTTTTCAAAACGCGCATCCTGCTGCGCTTTCTTGCCAGCGCCGCGGCGGTATCCGCGCTTGCTGCCGAATTTAATTTCATGTCCGATAGCCCTCGATGGTGTTGTAAATATTCGCCTCGCCGCGCTTAAAGGCGGTCTTGATATCTTCTTTATAGGTAGAATCCTTGCTGCGCAGACAGTTTTCCATGACCTCGGTCATCTTTTTGGAAACGGGTTCGCGCGCGGCGATCACGTCGATGCGCAGTTTGAAATCCTGCAACGTGCACGCCGCGGTATCCCACTTATACACAAAAGCGTCGTGATTGAAATTTTTGAGATCCTTGAATTCTTCGCCCGTCAGATTGCGCCAGACGGCGTTTTCGGCAAAGAGCATATTTTTATTGGAGGGAATGCCGTTGCCCGTGGAGCAGAAGGCATTCTGTCCCTTTTCGCTCGCCATGAATTTGAGAAACGCCCACGCCTCCGTGGGATTTTCCGCATAGCGGTACATGGAATAGCCGCTGCAGCCCGCGCCGATGGCGTAATTCTCTTCCTTGCCGAGATTGGGCATGGGAGCCACGCCGAGATCTTCGGGAAGGATCCCGGGCACGCCGTCCACGGTGCGGTCGATCAGATCCGTGAGCACCGCGCGCGTTTCGAAACAGAGCGCCGTCAGTTGATTGATGAAGTTGGCGTGCTTGGTGGAACCCGAGCCGAACGTGAGTTCGTCTTTCACGAGTTCGCGGAGATACGTCGCCGCCGCGATGTTTTCTTCGGTATTGAACTTCACCGAACCGTCCTCGGCGATCACACTGCCGCCGAATGATTTGAGCGTGGGCCAGCACAGCGAGCCCCACGCCCAGATGGCGTCGAGCGAGCGCACCTGCGCGTAATCGCGGTTGTTTTCGGGATTTTTGCCCTCCATGCCTTCAAACCCCGCGCGGATATCGCGCAGAAGTTTGTCGAACTCGTCGTGCGTCAAGGCGCGGTCGGCGGGAATGCGGTCTTCCGAAACGCCCGCAAGTTTCAAAAGTTTGCGATTATAGTACATGACGATCTGGTCGTAATCGCGCGGGAACATATACAGTTTCGTGCCGAGCGTGCTGTCTTGCAGCATGGTTTCCACAAAGGTGTCCTGCGCGGAAAAATTCGTATCCTTTTCATCGAAGTAGTTGACGGGCATCAGCATATCCTTTTCGATCCATCCCGCAAACACTTCGTTGGTCGTCCAAAGAACGTCGGGCATCGCCGAAAAGTCCTTGGTGCGGTACGCGGTGTTGTGCTGGGTGGGGAGAAGAGAAAGATAGTTGGATTCCACCGTCGGCTGGCGCACGATCTTGATGTTGGGATATTCCTTGGAGAAAGCGTCCAAAAGCGCGTTGATGACTTTCGTTTCAGAAGGAATGTTCTGATAGAGAATTTTCAGCGTGCCCTGATAACTGCTGTCGATATTCAGATCTACGTCTTCGAGAAGTTTCATGATCTCCGCTTTCTCTTCGTCGTCCGTCGTTTCCTTTTCGATCAGTCCGCAGCCCGCCGCGAACAGCATCGTCAGGCACATCACCGCCGACAAAATCAGTCCGATAATTTTTTTCATAGTAAACACCTCTTGTTATTTCGTCTTGCTGCAGATACACACAGCCGCCGCAAACAGCGCGGCAACGGAAAGCGCCGCGATTCCCGCACCCGTGCCGATATTCGAGCCGCAGCCCGAGGAGGCAGGTTCTCCTCCCTCTTTTTTCGTGTTGACTTTCAGTTCCGCGTCCTTGCCCCATACGGGCACGTCGAGCGCGTACTCGTTTTCTTTGCCGTACAATTTTACGAACGCGACGGATATGCCGTCTGCCGTGACGCTTTCGATCTCGTACCCTTCGTCTACGGTGACGGAAAGGGTGACCGACATTTCGTTCACTTTGAGTTCGCCGATCTTTGCGTGCGAATCGGCGCTTGCGGTCAGATTGCCCGCTTCCTGCGAAACTTTCACGTCGAAATCGATGCTCTGCGCGGGAGAACCGTTGCTCGCCAAACTGATATAGGCGTATCCCGAGGGGAAATCCGAGCGTTTGGCGGGAGAATTCGCCACCACTTTGCCGCCCGAAGAGAAGGTCGTGCCCTCGTCGGTGATCTCCGTGACCAGCGAAACGCGGTTACCGTTTGCGAACAGCGCCTTGAAGTCCGCGCCGTTATTGGTGAAACTCGTTTCGGTAGAAGAGCGGTATCCCACCAGATCCATGCCCTTCGTGATAGGCTGCGGCGCGCCGCCGTTGCCCAGATTGAACATAACCACGCTGCCCGCGCCCGCGTTCGCCCACGGTCCCTGCACGCCCGCCTGCGCCAAAGTCAGCGCGGGGAACAGCGAATACAGAAACCAGGCGGTCGTGTTGTCCGCGACTACGTTCGTAAAGTCGAGATCCACGGTAAAGGGTTTCGTTACGTCCAGTCCCCTCCCGTACACCGAATACTTGATGCCCGAAAACGCGAAGGAAGCAGCGCCCGTCTCTTCGTCGGTGAACGAAGGGCTCGTGTATTCGTTGGATGTAATATAATTGTCGTTGATGGCGTCGCCGTCGTATATCTTGCCCGAACGCACGTCCCAGCCGAAACCGTTGGAGAGGAAATTGCGCGAACTTTCGCCGATCTTCCCGTACAGCGTAAGGTCGGCGCTCAGCGCCTCGTCAAAGCCGTAGGGTTGGGTATACGAGGCATCCTTGTACCACGTCACGGACAGCCCGTCGGCGACCAGCGCGTGGTCTGGCATGCCGAACATTTCGCCGCGCACGTCGGTTATGAACAGTTCTTCGGGCACGGTATCCGCCTGTACTTTTTTGACGATATCCTGAAAGAAAGGTACCTTGTACGTGACTTCCACCTGCGAGGCGGCCGCGCCCCAAAGCGCCGAGCCGAACACAAGCCCCGCCGAGAGCGCCAGCGCGGCGAACGTCGCCGCCGCTTTGCGTATCATACTCATATATCCCCTTCCCTCCGTTTAGATATGGTCGATATAATCGGCGCCGAACAGAGAATACAGCACCGTCTGCGCATACAGGCGCATCATAAAGTCGTTGGGATGATTCACGTTGTTCGCCGTGCAGTCCTGGAACCGTTTGCCGTTATTGTACACGGAACGCACGGTATTCAGCGTCGTGGCGAGCCCCACGTTCTCGTAACGGTCCGAGATCGCCGCCAAAGATTCCTGATACGCATCGTAATCCTTATTGTGAAAGGGCGTATCGGGATTTGCGATCATGCCCGATATGAGCATGATCTCCACGTCCGGATTCTGCGCGCGTACCTTTCTGATCATCTCGTCGATGTTGTCTTCGAAACGCGAATCGGGCGAATAATCCTGGTCGTTCATGCCGTAGGCGATGAAGAGAAGGTCGGGATTTTCATTTAAAACGCGCTTTTGGAAATGGTCGCCCTCGGCGGCCTCGATGTTGTCGATGGCGGCGTTGCCCGCGCTTTTGCCGATACCCCAGTTGGAATCTGTGCCGCCGACGGCCGTATTGTGAAAGGTCATGTTTGCGTCGGGGAAGCGCGCTTCGATGTAAGATTTCACCATATTCGCGTACGACTCCGCGTGCGGCGCGATCCCCAGAAATTCGCTGGAATTTGCGCCCACGGTGATGGAATCGCCGTAGAACAGCACCTTGATCGGCGCGCCGCTAGAAAGTTTTTCCATCGTTTTGGGGAATTTCGCGCTCTCGTCGAGAGGCATGGTCCAATGCTTGCGCGCACTGCGCGTATAGGTAACGACGACCTGCCTGTTGCTGATATCGGGCCCTTCCACCGCGTACCAGTACGTGCCGTCGCCGCGGGGCAGCGCGATCATCGTAGGCGTCGTGGGGAAATATTCGTTCAGGCTCATAAAGGGAATACGGCTGTTATCGGTAAGTACGAGCGAGCCGCCGTCCAGCACGTAATCCACGCCCTCGGTATAAATCGTCGTTAAGTCGTACGACTTTACGGATAAAATTTCATCGGGCGTATACAGGAGAGGCGCGACGTTGTCGACGGTAAACCATACCGTTTCATTATAAACGGTGGTGCCCTCCCACAAGGGATACAGGTAAGTTTTAAGATCGTATCTGCTGTCTACCATGCCGCTGTTGTCCTCCAATGTGTTGTCGGGAGGCGTCGGGGGCGTAGGAGGAGGCGTTTCCGTCTCCAGGCACCCGACCAGAGAAAATAACAAAATACTGCTCAGTAAGATCGTGATCAAGCGTTTCATGTCAGTCTTCCGTCGGCACCGCCGTAAATTCGATCCCGCGGATCAAGACGTCGTTATCGGCGTACCAGCCTTCGAATTTACCCGTAGACGGGTTTTCTTTCGCGACCATCCAGCAAGGCACCATAAGAACGTCCGCAGTGCCCCATTCGGAAACGCCGTTTACCATGGTCTCTTCGACGAGATTGACGCTCACCGTCGCCCATTCGCCGTCCTCATCCATATTCGTTTCGATGGGTATCAAAACGCGCGTCTTCCAGCCGCCCTCTCCCGAGTGGATGAAGGAGCCGTCCTCCTGTAAATAATCCACTACGTAGTAGAAGAGGATATGCGTGGAGGGTCCCAGATTTTTATAGGTGATGGTCATATAATCGGCAAAGCGGTTTGTTTCGTCCGTCTGATCGCGCAGCCACATCCCGAGTCCGTTGAAATACATATACGAGGTGTTCTGGCAGCGCGCGAAATGAATATCCGCGTAGGCGTCTTCGCCCTCGCCGACGACGTTGACTGTCGACTCGTCGTTGGGATCTTTATACTTTATATCGCCGAATCCCAACAATGCGTTCGTTTTAATATTGGCTGGAGAGAGGAACAGACCGGGCTGCGTCTTGACGTAGAGATTGAGGTTTGCATTGACGGAGGCGCCGAAATCATACTCTTTCGTCATCGCGGCGTCGGTATACCAACCGAGTATCTTTTTCCAGACAACGTCGGAATCTCTTCTTTCCGCCTTTTCTCCCGGGAAAACGTTGGCTTTGTGCAGCAAAGTCGCGCCGTCGTAATAATTGACTTCATAGCGCGCCTCCCATTTGGCATAGAGCGTCATGCTCTTGGTGACGGGATCTTTGAAATTCCAGGGCGTCGTGCCCTCTTTATCCACGCACCAGCAGCGGAAGCCGAGGTTCTGCGGGTTGACGGGCGAGCCCTTGACGACGAGGGGTTTATTGACGATGACCTTGCCTGGTTCCACCGTCTGGTCGGGCACCGTTGTCACGTCCTCTTCGAAAAAGCCCGTACTTTCGAGATTGGGATCGAATTTCACCACCGCTTTGCCGTCTACGAGCGCGCCTTCTTTCGGCCCGCAGGCGCACATCAGAACGCACGAGGCGGCGAGAATCGCAGTGACCGCGAAGATCAAAGCATATTTGAATTTTTTCATAGAAACCTCCGTTGAAAAATTACAATTTCATTCCCGAAGCGAAATCGCCGCTCTGGAAATGCTTTAAACTGAGAGAGGTCGTAATGACCAGAGGGATGGAACAGACGACGTACATCGCGTACTGCGCGCCGCGCCGCTGCATGGATTCCAAAAGTTCTACCGTGGACTGAATGACGGGCATCAGCGTCTTTTTATCCGCCGAGGAAATGACGAGGCCGGGCCACAGGTAGTCGTTGTACTGCGCCGAGAACGTACCCACAAAGTTCAAAAGAAGTATGGGGAGCGCGAGCGGCAGTACGAGATAGATGAATATTTTGACGTCGTTGGCGCCGTCCATTTTGGCGCTTTCGAAGATAGAGGCGGGCTGCTGCACGAAAAACGTGCGAAACAGGAACAGCGCCCCCGCCTGACCGCCGCCGATAACGGGCAGCCAGATGGCGAAATAACTGTTCATCAGATTGGCTTTGGTGATAAAATCCAACAGCACGGGCATGCCCATGACCGAAGGCACCAGCAAAATGACGATATACACTTTGAACAGAAATTCGCGGCCGAAAAATTGCTTGCGCGAGAAGATATACGCCATCACCGCGCCCAGCATCATATTGAGGAACGCCCCCACGAACGCCACGAAAATACTGTTGAGCATGGGGCGCCAGATGCTGTTGAACGCAAGCGTAAAGTTATCCCTGATCGCGGAAAAAGAGATCGCAAAGGAAAAGATATTCGCCGCGATCGCCGAGTGCGGTTTTAAACTGTTCAGGATCGTCACGTACAGCGGAACGAAACTGAAAACGATGGAGAGCGTGACCCACGTCACGACGAAGATCTGTACGCCGAGGCGGTCGGATTGTTTGATTCTGGCACGTTTCATGTCAAATATCACACTCCTCGGTCTTTATTTTCATATTGAACACGGTGGCGACGATGAGCACCAGGAACATCAGCGTGGCGTATGCCGAAGAAAGCCCGTAATCGCCTGCCTGCAATTTTTTGTACATGAGCACGATGGGGATATTCGTCCCGAACTGCCCGTCAGTCGTCATCAGAACGCGCCCGAAATTCTGCACGGATTGAATGAACGCGAGAATGAACACGTATTTGATCTGCGAAGAGATCATGGGAAGGTCGATCATCGCCATCCGCTTCAAGAGCGGACAGCCGTCTAACTCCGCAGCCTCGTAATAGGAGGACGGGACGTTCATCAGCGCGCCGTAGAAGATGAGATAGGAACCCACGAACGGGAAACCCATCATGATCAGCGACGGGATGCCGTAATCCTGTAAAAACAGAATGGACGAGGCGTCTTCCCCCGCAAAAATCTTATATACGAGATTGAGCACGCCGTCCACCCCGTAGATGCCGCGCGTCCAGATGAGCAGCGTCGCGATACCCGGAAGCACGGAGGGCAGAAAGAGCACGATCCGCGCGAAAGTGCCGTACGATTTGTTGCGCATCAGCGACAGGCAGAACGCAAAGACGACGGGCGGCACGAGCGCGATGACGATATCCGACACAAGGAATATGAGCATATTCCGAAAGGCAAGAAGATTATCCGAGTTCGTGAATATTTCGATATAATTTTCGAAATTGTTGAAGTGCATCGTCGGATTGTCCCGCGTGTAGTCGAAGAACGACATCAGCATGGAGGAAATGCCCGGATAGTAGCAGAACAATATCAGCATGGCGAGCGACCCGAGAATGATCAGGTACGTGACCCAGTTGCGAGCCATGCCTTTGAGCGTTACGACGCAGCGCTCCGCATACCCTTTCCTGAACGCCGCCAACGCGGCAAAAATTGCGACGGCGAGCGCCAGTGCGCCGAACACGAGGCTCAAAATGCCCAACGTGTTCATCGTCCCCTTTCGGCTCAACGTGTGGATATCCGCGGAATAGAGTTCCTTGTAATCGGGATTGTCGCGGTTGCTCCCCGAACAGATGACCAGTAGGCGGTTGCCTCCCGAGGGCACTGCCATATTCGAAATATAGAACGCCACGTCCGCCTGATACAGGACGCGCCCCGCGTTCGTATCGATCGCGGTCACCGAAGAAATATTATTATAGGCGATATATACGGTGCCGCTCTCGCGGTGGAACGCCATCGCGCCCGTCGCGGGCGTATTGGGAAGTTTATGGGAATACCCTTCTATTTCGTTGAAACTTTTGTCCAGCGCCGCAAATTCCGCGTCCGCGCTCGCCACGTAAAAACGGGCGTTCGCCTCGTCGTACGATACGGATTTCGCCGCCAGTTGTTTGCGCGCCGTGCGGTATTTCGCCGCGTCGTACGAACCCGCGTCGAGCGTCACGGTGCCGTCGCCCGCAATTTCGGCGTTCAGATCCTTTAACTCGTCCGCAGAGAGAAAGGGAAAATCGTTCAAAGAAAAATCTTTTGCGATGCGGTGGTACTGCCCCTCGCCCGTGACGACAAAGAGATGGTCTTCGTCCGCGTACATTCCCACCACCGTTCCGGAAACGACGGGCTGAAAGGAATATTTTGCGCCCTGCTTGACGCATGTGTACATTTGTCCGCGCGCGACGGGCTCGCCCGCCAGATCGTTTTTATCGTATTTGGCAAACCGGGTGTAACGGGAGGCAGGCACGGCGAAATACACGAAATCGTCGTCCACGGCGAGGGAGAGATATCCCCCGGGAAAAGCGCGGATGAATTGCTTTTCCAGCGAGTTCCCCTTGTCTTTCACCCAAAAAAGATCGTATGCTTCGTCGAGCACCAGCAACCCGTCCAGTTTGGGATCGGAGGCAACGGAACGAATGCCCTGCCCCTCGGTTATGACCGTTTCCGCCAGTTTTTCGCCCTCTTCGCTGAGTTTGACGAGATTGCCCGCGCTGTCGCCGTAATACCAACCGTCGTCGGTGTACGAACGCGCGATCTTCGTGACCGTGGTGCCCTCCGCCGACGCGACGACGCTGTTGTGCGGCATACGCGAGAGCAGGATCCCGCCCGTCAGTAAGAGCGCGAGCGCCAAAATTGCGGAAACGAGCATGGTCACGAATGCCTTTTTATTGCATTTCATTGCGAGTCCTCCGTCAGACGATCGGGCTGGTACCGGGCTTTTTCCAAAGTTCTTTGCTCCAATTCATGCCTTCGCACAGTTTATTGTATCCCGCGCGCACCGCTTCGTCCCAGGTCTTCTGGAAATCCGCGATCGCATCCGCCGCCGAATCGTATTTTCCCGTCTTGTATAACTTGTGCACCACGTTCACGTGCGCTTCGCGGCTGTCGCTCTGCCCGTTTACGTGATAAATAAAGTTGTTGTTGTACCAGTTCACGTCGCACAGCCCGTTGAACTGTATCTTATCGCTCTCGAAAAACTGTTTCCAAGTTTCGGGAATGGCGAAATCGAGCACGGTGGACAGTCCGTCGGGCGCGATCTTGTTGCCCTGCAAGGCGTTGTAGTAAATGGACTGGCCGTACGGCGACATAAAGAATTTCAAAAAGTCGATATTCATTTTTTCCTGCATGGCGTCGCTCTTATGGCGCAACACGGAAAGGTATCCGCCGTTGCCGCCCACGTCGCGCACGAAATCGGTCGTCACGTGCTTTTCCTCGTGATCGCACGTCATGCACGGATAATCGAAGAAATCGATGTCGAATCCGCGATTTTCGGTTCCGAACGTCAGCCCGAACCCCGTATAATCGAGGAGAAGGACGGGCGACGATTTGCCGGTCGCGCTCATGAAGGAATCGCGCACCTCTTCGAATTTCACGGTCGTGAAGTTGTCGGGCAGATAGTCGCGTATTTTATAGAGATTTTCCAGAAAACAAGCGAATTTTTCGCTGTTCGCGCCCACGTAGGATAAATTTTTTCCCTGATTGTATTCGTTGTTTTCATCCAAAAGGGAATTCCAGAACCGCGTATGACTGGGATTGTAACCCTGATCGGATTCGGGCTGCGGATCTTCCAGATCGAAAACGAATTCCAGATTGGAATCCGTATAAATCGCGTCCCCTTCCTGTACGTTGATATTCGGATACAGATCGCGGTAATATTGGTCGCCGTAGACGCGGAACAGCCAGGCAAACTGCGATTCGTTGACGGACGCGCTGTCGCCCGCAAGGCCCAGGGGATTTGTGTAACCCGCTTCTTTCAAAGCGGCGCAAAGATTGACCAGATCGTCCCAGGTAACGGGCATTTCCGCTTTTCCGTCCTCGTTTTTATAGCCCTTTTCCACCGCCGCTTTGAACGCCGTTTCGTTGACGAACCAGGCGGTGGAGAGAGATTCGCTGTTCATGATATAACAGGCGGTGTTGCTTCCCGACTTATCGGTGATGTACGCGTCGGTCGAGAGCACGCTCTGCCACATTTTGGATGCGCCCTCCTCTACGTCGGGATCGTCTATCTCCTTTCCCGCATAGTGATTTTCGTCGAACAACTGCGAGGAAAGGTTGATCGCCGCGCTGCTCACGTTGGAAACGCGGTTGCCCTGAAAGATATCCCAATCGGTATTGGCGTTGTTCACGGCGTTGGTCACGTCGTTGAGATAGGTGCCGTCCGAATGGGCGTTGAGGCGCACGTCCACACCCGTCTGAATTTTTTCGTAGGCTTTTTCCACCGCTTCCCAGCCGGGTTTGGTCTTGCCGAACACGATATCCACGTCGACGGAACCCGCAAAGTTGTTGTCGCCCGACGCGTCCATGCGTTCCAGGTTGGGATACAGATCGTCCGCAAGCCCGTCAATGTGCATGATGCGCTCGTCCGTCGTATTGCCGCCGCCGTTGCCGCCGCAGCCGACGAGCGTGAGCGACATTGCGAGAGCCATTGTAAACGCAATCCATTTTTTCATTGTATCTTTCTCCTTTTATGCTTTCGACGAGAGTGCTTCGAGATAATTTCCCAAAATCACGCGCTCGCCCGCAAAATGATCTTCGTCGCGCTCCCAGACCGCCGCGTGCGTGGTCGTGCGGCGGATCAGTTCGTTTACTTTTTCCTTACCGACGAGTTTTTCCAGCATGGTAAATACCTGATAATCCTCGATGCCGTCGCGCACCGATTCGAGGCGCAGAGATCCGACGGGCCCGCTTTCGCCCACTTTCGCGCCCGGATAGATGAGTTGTCCGTTGCCGTAGGTCTTGCTGCCCTCCGTCCACTCGCCTTCGCGGTTGTTCCAGCCGTCGCCCGACCAGTAATTGACGCTCCAATACAGAAAACCGCTCACGCCGTTCAGTTTTTGCTGCCAGAACAGAATGCGGTACGCCACGCCGGGTTCGGTCGTGTTCAGCGTGATATAGGGATCGGTGGGTTGGGAAGTCACGTACCACCACGCCTCGTCGCCGTCCTGTTCGACCATGTTTTGAATGCGTTTCGGATAACTGCCGAATTTCGCGTCGAGTTCCGCTTCCTGCCCCTCTTTATACAGGCATTTCCCGCCCACGATCTGTCCGTATTCGCGCAGCGTCGTGTAAGCGTAGGTCTTGGGAACCCAGATATTAATATAGGGACGCAAAAACTCGATCCAGTCCTGCGTCTTTGCGGTGTCGTACCACTGATCTGTGAAAAAGGGAGAGAGTTGGCGGTAACCGGGGTAGCACTCTTCCAGCCACTCGCCGTACATTTTGATCCACCCCAGTTTCTGAATCTCGCTCGGGTTGGGTTCGTCCACCAGATAAAAGTAGCCCTTTTCGTTCCATTCCTCTTTCACGGAAAGTTTGGTATACGCCGCGCGCATGGCGGATTTGATCTGCTCGTCGCCCTTGCCCGATTCTTTATTGAACTTGAATCCTAAAATATTGAAAGCGTTGACGCGCGGATCGTCGAGATATTCGTCCACGCGCGGATCGTCGAGCGCATAGGGAAGATCGTAAGCGTTGACGCGGTTATCCAACAGATAATCGTAGAGCGTCTTATAATCGTGCCCCATCAAAGTATTTTTGTCGATCCACATTGCCGTGCGGCAGACGGTGTCGTCCGATAGGACGAAATCCCACACGTGCAGAAATACTTTGGCGGTCTTGATCTGGCGCCCCGCCCCGTCGAATACTTCGAGCGTCGCGGTATATTCGCCCGCGGGCGTATCCGCGGAAGTTTTCGCCTGCAATACGAATCCCGCGGATTCGTTGGCGTTTACGGTAAACGCGGCGCCCTCTTTGACGGGAGGGATCGCGTCGGGCACCTCTTGCTCCATGTTTTCGAAAGGCATGGTAAAATAATACTGATAGAAGAGGGAAACGGGAACGATGTCGCCCTTTTCCGAACGGAAATCGCTCGCCGCGAGCGAAAAGGATTTTTCCGTGGCGGCGCTCAAAAAGAACTGGCAATTTTCCTTTTCGTTTTTGCCCATATAGATTTTATACGTATCGCGCCCCGTAGATCTTGTATCGTCTTTCGCCGTTTTGGAAAAGGCGTGCGAGAACCACAAGTTGAGCGCGCTGTCTTCGTGCGTTGCGTCGATCTTGGTATAATCGACGGGGATTTCCCTGTACTGTTCGAAACTATCTTCGGGCGGCGGCGAGGGCGGCACCTCTTTTTCTCCGCACGCGACGAGCGCGAACAAGCACAAAAATGCCGTCATGAGAGAAAATATCTTTTTGATCTTCATACACTTTTTTCCGAAATTTCCGTTCATCGAGGAGGGAAGACGCCTCTTGAAAAGCACCTTCCCCCTTTGAACGATGATCATGTGTTAGAATCCGAGAGTCAAGAATAAATCATAATTGAAAGCACCGCCTTCACCCACGACCAAGCCTGCTCCGGAGAACGTTTTGAAGAACGGAACGACCGCTCCCTCCCAATCGCTGCGCGTACAATGGCTTGCATCAATTACTTTTTCAAATTCAGCGCCCGCATCGGCATTTGCGCAATCCATAACTACGCCGAATCCGTTTGCTTTACCCGTCCAACTGTTGCCGTTAAACTCTTTTATCGAAGAAGGCAACACGAGCCATCTTGCAGCCACGCCGTTAAAGAATGCATTGGACCACTGGAAACAATCGGTCATGGTTTCCACACCGCGGGGAACGCGAATGAAGTTTGCCCCGATGATATCGATATAGCAGCCTACCATAATCGTATCGTCGATTTCGGTGGGAACGCGAAGTTGTGCGACGCTTTCCATCGCGACGAAGTTGTGACTTCCGATATGCTTCACGTTATTGTCGGAATAAGTAAACGGTGCCGCTTCGTTACCCGTGGGCGTCATCACGCCGATGATCAGCGCGCCCATCGTCTTCATCCAGTTTGCAATCTCTTCGTTTGCATATGCTTTGGCATTGAATACCGCTGCGCCGATACCCGTGATCGGCTTTCCGTTAAATTCGGTAGGAACCGTATACGCCCCGACAGGCGCCAAAGGTTCGCCCGCTTTGACCGTATCGTAGAAGCCGACCAAGGTATAGGATTCGCCGTCTTCATTTAAGATAAATTCGGCGCCGTTGCCGTCTTGCTCGATGGTCTTTCCGCCGTTATACGTAAATGTCGCTTTTGCAAGATTGGCAGACGCCGCGCTCGTCAAATAATACCAAAGATTGGAATTTCCTCCAAAGGTGATCGCCAGAGCCTCGTTGGCATTGGCAAACGCACCTTCCGCACTCTGATTTTTAAGCGTGGCGGGCAATTCGATTTCGACCAGCGCGGGGCAATTTGCGAAAGGCGCGCGGCTCATATCGACCGTCGCTCCGTCGGGAATAACGACTTTGGTCAAATTCTTACAATTATAGAAGCACTGCGAACCGACGTAAGTTACCGTATCGGGCAAAACGACTTCAAGCAGCGCGTCCATTCCGTAGAAGTTATAATCGCCGATACTTGTAAGTTTCGCCTCGAACACGATCGTTTTTACCTTGCTCAGAGGATTGGAGTTTGCCCCCTCTGCGTCATTTTCATAAGGTTCACCGCTGAGCGCGTTGTTCGCCAATGCCACGACAGGTTTACCGAGCAGCGTTTCGGGAATAGTCAAAGTTTCGCCGACCGTACCCGTGCAGCCCGTGATCGCGTAGCCGCCTTCCACGGCTTCGAACGCGAAACCGGCCAGGCGCACCTGCATATCGGCAGTTTCCGCGGCGTACAGGGTGTTGTAATTATAATTGTAAACGGGCGTTATTTCTTCCAGTTTCGCTTTGAACTCAGAATCCGTCACTTTCGCAAGCAGAGCCGCCCAGGATTCTTCGCTCCCCTCGTAGTTGATCGCCGAAACTTTACTGTCACGGAAAAACAATTTCAGACAGTTCAAATCGGTAAAAGTTACGGGAAGCGTTATGCTTTCCAAAGCATACGCAACGGGATCGTTCGAGCCGTCTCCGACATTCCCTTTCAAAGAAACCGTGCCGCGGGGAATATTCAATGTCTTCAAAGAGGGCACAGTGAAGAAAGTATGCTGATTCCAGTTCTCGACGGATTTGGGCAGACGGACGGTTTCCAACGCGTCCATATCGTAGGCGAAATACTCTCCGAGCGTTTTGACCGTATCGGGAATATAAATATAAGTTACGCTGTTCAGCCATTCGATGACCGCCGTGTCGTCGTTTTCGTCCTTGATTCCCTCGAAGACTGCGGGACCGATCTCCGTGACAGGTTTATTGTCTACAAAGGCGGGCACGAATACTTCCGTCCTGTCCCCCGCGGAGGTAAAGCCGTCGAGACGCCACGCTTTGCCATCGTCGATGGCGGTGAGTTTCATGTTGGAGGCCTTTTCGATGGCGCACTGGGTATGATCCAGCCCGTCGCATTTAAAATGCCCTTCCACGCCGCAAGTCGTCGCGGCATGGTCCATATCTTTTCCGCAGAATTCGCAGTGGAGACCGCAGTCGTATTTTGTCCCGACGTGCTTATCGGGAACGATGTTGCCCTCTTCTTTCCTGATATCGCCGCAAACGGAACATTTGTACTCGTAGACGGTTTTGGTAACGCAGTCGCCTTCGATGGTTTTATCCAACTTATACTCATGCTCGCCGCCGTACGCGGGAATTTCTTCCTGCTGCTTTTCATGGTCGACGGAGCACTCGCGCTCTTTCAGTCCGGGCGTTTCATGCGTTGCCGGCTCGACAATCTTCCATTCGCCCCATTGATGCGCCGCAGTAATAGGACGGGTCTCTTCCTTTTTGCAGATACTGCAAGTCCGCTTTTCCGATCCGTCCACCGTGCACGTCGCTTCCGTCACGACCGTCCATTCCGACCAGTTATGATCGCACGTGTCCTGATCGGGCGCACAGGCAGTCAGTAAGCCCAAGCCGACGACCATAGTTAGAATCAAAGCCAAAACTCTTTTCACTTTCCTTTACTCCTTACTTTTTATTATTCCAAGCCGCACGGAAACCGCGCAGCCCGAGAAACCGTTAAAATGTTTTTTCTTGTGCCAATGGCACAAGAAAAAATTAGGGTACCCTAATTTAAAAAGGAAATATTTGGTTACTACAGTAACTTAATAATTTTTATTTTTCGTTTACACGTATAACTTACCCAAAGTATATCATGAGAAAAAGCCTTTGTCAATACGTTATTAAAAAATAATTTGTGAAAATTTTGTAATAAAAAGACCGCCCGCCTAGGGAACGTTCCCTATGCGGGCGGTCAGCGGACAATTCAATGATTTCTTTATTTTTCGAGCGCTTTCATGACCTCTTTTTCAAAGCGGAGCGTGTGCGGCGCGCCCGCGCCGCCGTAGGTCAGGGAGTTGTGCATGTAGACCGCCGAAACCTGTTTTTCGGGATCTACCCAAAAATGAGGTCCGTAGGCGCCGCTCCAACCGAACGAACCCTTTGAAAGCGGCTGCGCTTCGCTCTGCGCGCGCAGGGCGCGTACGCCGAGCCCCCAGTTGAAAATGTCGCACATCCCTTCGATCGTATCGTCCAGCCAGGGTTTTTTCATCAGACCGACGCTCTCTTTCGTCAAAATTTCGCCGCCGCCCGCTGCGCCGCGGCACAGCATTTCGGCGAATTTCGAGTAGTCGTCCAACGTAGACAGCAATCCCGCGCCGCCGCCCGTGTAACCTGCGGGAAAATCATCGAAATTGTGAAGCGTTTCGAAATCTTCGAGCACGCCGTCGTGACAGGCACAGGAAAGAACGATATTTTTCTTTTCGAAATCTTCCAGACGATAGGAAGTATGATCCATATGCAGGGGCGCAAAAATATTTTTCTGCACGAAATCGCCGTAAGGCTCGCCCGATACGATCTCGACGACGCGCGCCACCGTATCCAGCCCGAGCACGGGACTGTACATCTGCGCGGATCCTGGCTCGAAATCCAGCCACACGCCCGCGTAACGATTTACCGTTGAGGCGAGCGTATCCCCTTCCCGCGGTTTGACAGAGGAGTACTGAAAATCGCCCGCAGGACCCGAGCCGAGCCCCGAAGAATGCGTCAGAAGGTGCAAAAGCGTCACGGGTGTTTTCGCCGCCTCTCCTCGCTCAAAGCCGTTTTCCGTCTTTCGGGCGAGAAACATCCGCGAAAATTCGGGCAGATATTCGCATAAGGGCGCATCCAGCCGCAGAAGCCCCCTCTGGCGGCAGACGAGCGCCGCCGCCGCAGTGACGGGCTTGGTCATCGAGGCGAGGCGGAAAGCGCTGTCTTTGCCGAGAGGCATCGTTTTTTTCGCGTCGCCGTATCCGACGAATTCGCGGAACAGACATTCCCCGCGGCGGTAAACCGCGGCTGCGCAACCCGAAATTTTGCCGCTTTCCACCATTTCGCGCATAAAATCCCGTATGCCTTGAAATCCGTTCATTTCCTGCCTCCGTCAGAAACGGGCGCCGTCGAGCCGCGCTTTAAAAGGCGCATGGGCTCGATGTATTTGCCCGTAGTATCCTGCATGATGTTGTCGTATAATATTTGGAAAATGCGCGCGCCGTACGCCTTGCCGCTCTGATCGAGCGTGGTGAGCGGCGGTTCGCACTGCCGGCTCTTTCCGATATTATCCACGCCGATGACCGAATAATCCTCGGGCACGCGCTTATTGCGGTTTTTGGCAGCCTTCATCGCGCCGATCGCCATCAGATCGTTCGTCGCAATGACCGCGGTCACTTCGGGGTGTTCGTCCATCATGCGCTCCATGAGTCTGCCGCCCAGTTCCTCCGAGGTGGTATACGGCCAGCCGCCGTATTCGATGGCGGGCACGCCCGCGTCCAAAAGTTTTCGCACGGCGATCTTGAACGCGGGCAGGCGCACGTCGTAATAGCACGACTCGTCGAACGCGCTTAAATACCCGATATTCCTGTGTCCCAGTTCCTTTAAATAGGCGACCGCCTGCATAAAGCCGTCGTACATATCCGACATGATATAGGAAACGTCGGGAAGATAAGTGCTGCGCGAAAAATCCGCAAGTACTTTTATTCCCGCGTCGCGAAGTTCGCAAAGGAGTTCGTCCGATAAAAAATCGGGCGCGGCGGAAACGAAAATACCGTCCACCCTGCGCGTGATGAGATGGTTGATATACCGATCGACGTTCCCGAATGCATCGAATATATACACGATATAGTCGTTTTTGAGCGCTGCTTCCTGCATGCCCTTGATGACGTCGAGTTGATAGACGTTTGTGATATCCGCCGTCATGAACGCGAGCGTGTGCGACTTACTGCCCGCAAGCGACTGCGCGATGCGGTTGGGCAGATAATTGAGCCGCTTTGCCGTTTCGAGAACGCGCTCTTCCACCTCGGGCGAAAGGCGCTTGGTGCCGTTTAAGACATAGGAAACGGCGGCGGAAGATACCCCCGCCTCTTTGGCTACGTCTTCTCTGCGTACTTTTTGTCTTTGTTTCTGTTTCTTTTCCATACCCGCCTCATCCGTAACTGTTTGTAACTTTTAAAAGGGTTACCGATTGTTTTTCTTTCAGTTTACCACAAAACGGCGGCTTTGCCAACTTATTTTACGTAAAAAATACCGCCCCGTTTTCGGAGCGGCAGGAATTTTTCAGCGCAGCAGCGCGCGCACGTCTTTTACTGGAATGTCCATGCGGACGGCGATCTGCTCCGCGCTCATCCCCTGTTGTACAAAGCGGCGGCAGACGGCGCGCATATTTTCCCCAATCTCCAAAACATGCCCGTCGGGATCGTACAGGCGCACGGTGCGCTGTCCCCAGGACTGTTCCAGCGGCGGATGCACGTAGCGGACTTCGGCCCCTTCCAATTTTTTCAAAAACGCGTCGAAATCATCCTCCTCGAAGTACACTTCCGCGTCGTTGCCGCCGAAAACGACTTGCTTTTTGCCGATGAACGCTTCCCACGTATCCAGAGTTTGCAGGCTGAGCCCGCCCGTCAGCGTCACGTTTGCGCCGAAATCGGCGACGACGCGCAGCCCGAACACCTCTTTATAAAAGGCGACGGAAGCCTGCAAATCGCGCACCGCCAACAGCATACTTTTCAGTTTCATAGAATCTCCTTTCTGCGTACGGGCACCCGCAATACCGTGCGCAGTTTTTCGGGCGCGACTTTGCGCGGATCGCCCAGATAGATCTCGTGGTGATACTTTCCCGCGCGCTCCAAGCCGTTATCGCGAATGTAGGCGTCGATGCGCGCAAATGTAGCGGGTTCGTCGTCGTAACTTCCGAGGTGCATCGCCTGCACGCAAAGTCCCTCGCGGATAACGCGGAATTCCGCTTTCGACAGATCCAACTGCGGTTTTTTTGCAAAAAGGCGCTCTTTCGCCCAAGCAAACACGTTCCCGTCCACGAATTCGGGCTGGCGGATCATCGAAAGCCAGCAATATTTATCTTTATCGGCAGGATCTCCGTCCTCTTCCATCCACCAGAATCCTTCCAGGGGCGGCACCACGTATTCAAAATAGCCCGCGGGCGTGTCGCCGCTCATCTTGCTCATTTTGACCGTGAACGACAGGCCGTAAAGTATTTCCAGCGCCGCTTTATAATCTTCGCACGTGTTCGGATTTCCTTTTCCCCTCACGCAGAAATACCCCATTGCGGGCACGTCCGCCTGCACGGGCGCACATTTGGGCATATACAGATTTTTATATTCCTTTTTATAATCGAACGCCATTTTCAACTCCTTTTTCTCTTTTTTGGCGCGGGAAGTTCGTCTTTCACGGCAGCAACCAGTTCGCATAAAAAACCGCTGTCCGACCAATCGTCGAGAACGGGCATGGGCTTCGCGCCCGCATACGGCGGGGCGCATCGCGCGCCTTCAAGCATCATTTGCGCGCTCGGCGTGGGCTTTACGAACAGCGTATCGTCGCAGACCAGCGCAAAAACCTTGCCGTCGACGAACAAACCGTACTCGCCGAACATTTTTTTGCAGGTGACGCCCGCGGGCGCGAACGCCTCGCAAATCTGTTTTATGACCCGATCGTTTGTCGCCATGTTTCGAGATCCTCTTCATTCACGCGGATAAACACGCGCACGCCTTCTGCGCCGTACTCTTCGAAATCCGCGACGAAGGCGCGGGGCAATCCGCCCGTCCAAAGTTTTTGCCAGAACTGCGCCACGGCGCGCGGCGCGTTCTCCGTTGTGCAAGCGAGCGAAAAGGCGACGTACAGCCCCGCGGGAATTTCCACAGCGCGCCCGCCCGAGGGCAAGGCATCGCCCTCGCAGCCCACAAAGGCGGTGTAATCGTCCGTTTCGTCGCCCGCATAGTCGGTATAGACGCAGTAAGAGGCGCACGCATAGCCGAATGCCTCAAAATATTTTTGCCACAGAGAGCCGATGACCGCGCCGCAGTCGGGCGCGCCGTTGTTGGTGCGTGCGGCAAATCCGACGAGCCGCATCGTTTCCGTCCGTATGATTTCGTACTTCATGCGCTTATTATAGCACGGCAAAGATGACAACTGTATGTCATCTTTCCTCATAATTTCGCAAAATGCCCGAAACGAACCGCAAAAACTCTTTGCGGAGCGATTTCGGCTCGCAAAGCGTCGCAGCGGCGCCGAAGCTCAAAAGCCATGTGAACAGGTTCTCCGCATCCGCGAATCCGAAACGGAAGTACAATCTGCCGTCCTCCCGCACGGTAAAACTTTTGCGGCCGAATTCCTCGCATAGCCGCCAAGCCGCCGACGCATCGAAGAGCACTTCCGCCTCGATCGCGGTCGGGAATACGCGCTCCGCGCTCAGATCGGGCGGCGCGGGCGCGCGCGGCTCGAACCGTTCGGGGAGAAGAGTGAGCGCGTCCATGCGGTTGAGTTTAAACAAACGGTACCCTTGCCGCGCTTCGCAATAGGCGTAGAGATACCAGGAAGACCACTGAAAGATAAGATAATACGGCTCGACAACGCGTTCGCTCTCCCCGCCGCGGTTTAAATAGGAAAAGCGCACCCGATACGAATTTTCCATCGCCGCCTGCAAGAGAGAAATTTTGGGCGCGAGCGACTGTTTATAATAGGAAGAGAGATCGATGAGAACGTGCTCCCCCGCGGCGAGCGTTTCGGGCGCGGAAGCGCCCAGTTTCTGCATGAGCGTCCTGTACTTGTTGTCGCCGCTCACGCTGTCCAAACTTTTCAGCCCCGTCAGCACGGCGCGCAGTTCTTTGGCGGTCAGGAGCGTCCTGTCGAGCGTGAAACCCTCCATCAGCGATATGCCGCCGCCCGCGCCCTGTTCGGTCAAGACGGGGAAACCCGCGAGACACAGCGCCTGCACGTCCCGCACGATGGTGCGTTTGGATACTTCGAACTTTTGGGCGAGTTCTCTCGCCGTCGTTTTGTCTTGCCGCAAAAGCACCGTCAGAATGCCCAAGAGCCGATCCGTCTTCATAGCCTTTACTCCTTCTTCGGTAAATTATACCATAATGGCCGCGTTTTTACAATCGGAAAACAAATTTTCGCCGCGGGGCGCGATTTTTGTCGCGTTTTTTCCGCGGGTATGCTATAATTTGTAAGATATTACATACAAAGAGGCAAATTTATGAAATTCATGCGCGGAGTCAAGGACGGGATCCCCATCGCGCTCGGATATGTTTCGGTCGCATTCGCCTACGGCGTGCTCGCAAGGGAACACGGCTTTCCGCTGTGGTTTCCGATTCTCGTGTCGCTGACCAACTTTACGGGCACGGGGCAGGCGGCAGGCACAGACCTGATCGCGGCGGGCGCGGGAATATTGGAACTGTTCACGACCATGCTCATCATCAATATCCGCTATACGGTAATGTCATTGTCCCTTTCCCAGAAAATGGGCGAAGGGTTTCCGCTCTGGCAAAGGCTCGTCGTGGCGTTCGGCGTGACCGACGAAAACTTTGCCGTGGCGGTGCGCCAACCGAATAAACTCACTTTCCCCTATCTTTCGGGACTAATCGCCTGTTCTTTTTTCGGTTGGGTTTCGGGAACCGTGCTCGGCGCCGCGCTCGGAGATATCTTTTCCGACGCGCTGATGAGCGCGTTCGGCATCGCGCTCTCCGCTATGTTCGTCGCGATCATCGTACCGTCCGCAAGGGAAAACAAGAGCATCCTTTTTCTCGTGCTCTTATCCGTCGCCGCGAGTTGCGCGTTTTATTTCATTCCGTATCTGAACCGCGTGCCGTCGGGTTGGACGATCATTCTCTGCTCCGTCGTCTGCACGGCAGTCGTATCGCTCCTGTTCCCGCATGCCGAGCCCGAAACGAGCGAGCCGAAGGAGAAAGACGATGACGCTTAAAAGTATGCTGCTCGGCTGCCTCGTGATGGCGCTCGTCACCTATGCCTGCCGCGTCGTGAGCATGGTGCTGCTCAGAAAAAAGATACGAAATCGGTTCGTTCAATCGTTTCTCTACTATATTCCGTACAGCGTGCTGGCGGTCATGGTGTTTCCCGGCATCTTTTTTTCCACGAGTTTTCTCGTTTCGGGCATTGTCGGCGCGATCGTTGCGCTCATCCTCGCCTTTTTTAAGCGAAGTTTGCTCGTCGTTTCCCTCGCGAGCATCGCTTCCGTCTATCTCGTGGAACTGATTTTAAATTTTTTATAAATTTTTCCGAAAAATAGTTTACTTTTCTTAAGATTTATGTTAAAATTTTAGCATATAGGAATTGCATATTTGTCTGAACAATGTTTGTCACAAAAAAAGCACTTACCCATATGAAATTTTAAAAGGAGGATGCTTTTTGTATGGCAGACAAGACAATCAAATGCAAGGATTGCGGAAATGATTTTATCTTTACCGAAGCCGAGCAAGCTTTTTATAAAGAAAAAGGCTTTGACAACGAACCTGTAAGATGCCCCGATTGCAGAAAAGCCCGCAAGGCTCAGCGCAACAACGGCGGCTACGGCAGAAAACCGTACGGTTCAGACCGTTACTAAGAACAAAAAAGCGGATTCATACGAATCCGCTTTTTAATTTTCTAATAAAGGAGGTTTCCGAACGGAAACCTCCTTTTATTTTAAACTGAAAAAACCGCTCTTACAACGATTCCCGAATGTTGATCCGAAAAAATTTGCGCGTTTGTTAGTATTTTTACATATGTAAATTGGATAACATAGTAGTATATCCATAAAAAAGGAGAAATCTTCTATGGAATTAAGTCAGGCATATGCAACGCGCATCAAACAACTCATGAAAGAAAACCGCGTCAACCTCTACAAACTTTCGAAAATGAGCGGCGTTCCGCACCCCACGATCTCTGTGCTCTTATCATGCAAGACCAAGGATCCCCGAAGTAAAACCATTCTGAACATCTGCCGCGCATTCAATATGAATTATCGGGAATTCTACGATTCCGCACTGTTCGATCTGGAAAATATTTCTGACGACGATTGATCTGAAATAAAAATCACCATTGCCGTTAAAAAAGTAATCAATATGGACTGCCCAACAGGTTATGTAAAGCAATACCGACATGATTTTTTCAGCAAAAATCCCCCTTATATTAATCATAAGGGGGATTTTATTGAACGTTATATCACTGTGTTATTTTACATTCGGAGATCTCCATTGAAGAACTGATCCCGCCGCCGTTGACTGCAAAATATACTTTCAGCGAATCGCTGTCGCCTATGTATTGTTCGTCGATCACAAGCGCGCTGAATTGTTTAAACTCTTTTTCCCCTAACTTATAATACGTCGTAACCGTATTGCCGCTTCTTACGATTTTTAATGTGATTTCACCGCCTGTATACCCGATTTCCGTACCGCCGACGCCGCTTGCGCCCGTATTCAGATTGCCGTAACTTTCCAGTTTATAGTCACCTGTCGAGCGGACAAACATATAATTGTTTTTTTCGGTCAGAAACGTCAGTCCGGCAGTCGCTCCGTCAAGGTGAATGTTCAGTTTTGCTTCGAGAACAAAATCCCCGTTCAAAACAGTGTACATTCCCGCAGGCGCGTTATCGGGCAGCCCCGCACCCGCGATCCTGTACCCGTTCTCTGTTTTTATGATTTCACTCGTCGACGTAAATTGCCTCCCGAATACATCAACCGTACTTCCCGAGGGTATACCTGTTTCCGGTTGTTCATACGGCGTCTGAATCAACGAAAGTTCTGTAAACTGTGCAGCCTTTACCGCCCCGCCCGCACCGTCTTGCGAAGCGAACAGCCAAAATTTGAATACGGTATCGGCATTGTAAGACAGTTTAATATCATTGACGACTTTTGTAAACGTTTGACCGTCTGCTGAATACGCGGTATACAAAACTCCGTTTTCCATCGCAAGTCTGAAATAGATCCAGCCATCTATATTCCCCGCATTGCCGCTCCCGCAACCGTCTTGCATACTGCCGTAACTGGAAATCGTACCGTTTTCCGAACGGATAAACATATATTTCCCTGCGGGATCCTGTAACATCAATCCGCTCTTTCCCAAACCGTCGGTACGGAATTTTGCAGTAAACTCAAAGTTTTGCGATATGTTGAAGTAAAAGCCCGTAGGGTCGGCATCGTTCCTGCCCTCTATACTGTTTACGATAACGCTTTCCGCTTCCCCGTTTTGCCCTTTTACGATATTAGCGCCTTCCGAGGCAGTCAACGTAATACCGTTTACCGAAACCGTCTGACCTGCGGCAACGATTTCGCCCTCGGGAATCTCTTCACCCGGCTCCGAAGGCTCGCCCGCTTCGAAAAACTCTTCTGTATAATCGGTAAATTTTGCCATGACCTGCGTACTTTGATCGTAATATGAAGAAATCGCACATAAATAAACGCGGATATTTTGACCGTTCAGCGCCGAGGGAAGTTCTCCTTCCATAATTTTCGTAAAGTCGTTTTCACCTTCAAGTTTGTAATAGGTACTGACCACGCCGTTTAACCGACTCAAACGGTATGTAACTTTTCCGGTGACTTCCGGCCCGTCGTCGGGCGACATCCCTCCGCCGGCGAGACTTCCGTAACTTGAAATTCGCCCGTCTTCCGTACGCACGAACTGATAACTTCCGTTGGACAGAATTTCGATGCCCGCTTTGCCGAGTTTACCCATTTCAACAGAGACGGTGACGATAAAATCCTTGTCTGTTTCAAAATATGCGCCCGTAGGATTATTTTCCTGATATCCGACAATGCTCGTAACCTGAATGCCGTCATCGACCGCAGCCGCATACTGATTTACGCCCCAGGTTTTACCGAAGGCTTCGATCGTAGTCCCGTCGGGTAACGGATCCACAGGCTCTGCGCCCCCGCCTTTCGTTGTAAACGACAGTACTTTCTGCGACATCTGACGTTCGCTGCTGCCGTGAACGGCGTACACAGACCAATAATATTTCGTTCCTTCGCTGAGATCGATCTGTTCCTCAGTATCCAGCGGATAATAAAGCGTTGTGAGCCCGACGTTCTTATCGAACAGCGGCGTGCTCAGATCGGAATATTTCGAAACGACCAAACGGTATGAACAAGCATGATCCGCCGCCGTCCAACTGAACGGAACATTTTCCGTACGGACCCGATCGCTCTGCGCCACAGGCGATAAGCCTTTAAACTCTTCTATTTCTACGTCCTTTTCGATGCCTTCGACCGTAAGCGTGACCGATTCTCCCGCGGGAATACGTACATCGGGTATCAATGCCATGCAGCCATCGACGATCTCATATTCGTTCCCGTTATACCTCGCAGCGCCGCTGCCTTCCTGTACCCTGACGTAAACGTCGCGGATCGCTTCTTGTCCCGAAAGGTTGTTCAGCGTAACGCTTGTTTGCTGATTCGTGAACTTACCCGAAACCTCGATTTTCCCCTTTGCCAGCATACGGTCGAAATCCACCCCGATAGCCTGCCACTTTCTGGGAATTGCCGGGAAAGTTTTTATATACTCGTCCGTTTCCCCGTCGAACATCATGGCGCTGATCGCCATAACGTAAGAACCGTGCGAACCGAGTTCGGGAGAGCGTTTAAAATCCTCCGAATCGTTTACGTTCTCGGTAAAATACCAATCATCGTAGAGAGAACTCGGCCGCAGCATATATCTGGTAAACTCATACGCGAAATCCGACAGCCCCGCGCGCGCCGCAACGGTAGCGGACCAACCCGTGTTAAAATGATAATCGAATTGTCCGCTTTCGGCAATCGAAACGAGCGTTCCCGCCAGATTGGGATCGTTATAAGGCAAGAGGTGGTACCAAAAATACACGTTATTGGTCGGACCGCCGACATAACCCGTACCCTCAGTGATCATTTCGGGGATTTTTGCCGTTGTATGCCCAATCGTATACATTGCCTTATCCGGATCGTACGTCACAGTAAACTGATCGTTATAGGGAGGCATATCGGGAAGCCGTTTGAGCCACTCGTCGATCTCTGCGTTTTCGGCACCTGTAAATAATTCGGGATACTCTTCGCGCAGATCGCTGATCGTGATCAACGAATACACCGCCGCCATCGACTCGGAAAAACTGCCTGCAGAATAATTATCGCCGCCTGCCCAAACGCCTTCATGCACCCAAATGCCGTCTATCTTTTTAAAGAACGACATCATCATGCGAAGTTGTCCGAGCAGTATATCTTTGGCAAGCGCCCTGTCCGTATCCAAATATTCCGCCTGGTTTAAAATGAAACCGGCCACGTTTGCACCGGCAAACATACTTACCCAACCCTGCTCGTGCCCGACCTCGGGACCGCGCGTGGGAGAACCGTCCCATCCCGCGATCCAGGGGATCAGGTATCCGCCCGTAACCGCTTCGTGCGAATGCCCCGTCTTGTCGGCATATCCGCTTTCGGCATTGGCGCGCAATGTATCCCGCGTATTCGCGTACCAATCGATTGTAGTCTGCGCCAGGTCCGTATGGTTGGTCATCATCAGCATATACTGCGATAGAGAAAGGTCGAATTCGGGGCAAGGTCCGCCGAAGAATCCCGCAACATTGTTCGAATAACATCCGGGCGGAACACGCGTTCCCGCCATGGAAACGGCGTGATAATATAGCGACCTTACATACCATTTTGCCATGCCGAGATCGGGAATCGAAACTCTGCCGGCATCATAAAACGCTTCGTACCAATCCTTGGCGTTCTGAACCGCAGCGTCGAATCCTGCTTTGACCGCCTTCTCCGCAATCGCCGCAGCGTTCGCGCTCGGATCGTGATTTTCTTCGAACGTCAGATCCGATTCGGGCGCAATGTAAATATATATGGGCTGGTCGGTAGCATTAAACAGAATCGTACCGTCGTTTTGCACCGTAAAGCCCGCATCGCTCACGGCTTTTACCTGTACGTACGCCTTATTTTCAGTATCCTTGCGCAAATTGCATTTGGCGAGATACCCGTCTTTTTGAACCTGATATTCTAACCCGCCGAATACGGAATCGCGGACGGTCAGGTTAAACATAAACTGTTTTTGTCCTCCGTTCGTGATCCGATAAATCACCGTTCCGTCTTCATTTACGATCATTTCTCGCGAGGATCTGATATACTCGCCGCCCACCGACAACGTGAGATCGGTCGTAAGCACGCCGCTGTCGATGTCAACCGCCTGTTTATATGTGCAGGTATCGTCGTCGAGCATATCTCCCTCGACCAACTCGCCGCCCACGTTATATCCGCCCGAAAAAGTAAACGGATCCACCTTGATCGTATCGTCCCACCACAGGTCGTAGATAAACTGCGGATCGTCGCGGTAATTGCTGCCTATATAGGAAGGTCTCTCCGCTTTGGGCGTCATAAATCCGTAAGGGCTGACAAGCAGAGAAGTTCTTCCGAACCCGACATAGGGATACTCGAAATGCGCTGCGCTGAAACGGTCGTACCCCTGTTTCACAAGGTCGGAACGGTTCAACAGTTCTTCCCACGAAAGATTATTGGGCGTGAACGTTTCGAACTGCACGTTTTTAATGCGCGTATCGGCACCCCGGGCGAGCAAAGCAAAATATTTGTTGCCTTTTTTGATCGCACAATCTGTGCGCTGTTCTACCAACGTGCTGTCTACATAATACGAAACGTCGGTTCCGTTTAAAATGATTTCCAGCGAGTACCATTTTCCGATCTCTGCTTTTATATTTTTTTTGCCCTTTCCGTAGCGGTCTGAGCCGCTCGGAAATTTCATCACGGCGCCATCGGCGACGGAGAGCGAAAAAGTAGTTAACGAAGCATCCGAAGTTTCAACTTCTTTTTGAGAACGGAATTCGATTCCCGCGGAAGCGTCGGCAGTCATCAGTTTTACCTGCGCTTTAAACGTTATGTAATCCTGATCCACCTGCTTTTGATGAACCAGCCGCCCCGCTGCTTTATCTTGTTTCTGGTAAAAAACATTGTCCGTGATCTCCCAAAATCCTTCCGTGCCCTTCCAGTCTTTTTTCACGATTTCGACTTGCCCCGCCTCTTCTTTCACGGAATTGTCGGGGGGATCTTTTTTCTTATCCCCGCCGCAAGCTGCCGCTGCGGTCAAAAAACAGACAGCCAAAACCATACTGATAATCAGCATTGCGCTCTTTTTCAGCATATGCTTACGCATCATTTTCTCCTCCCTGACTTAATATCTCTGATCGATTTTTTCAATATAAGAGGTAGCCCAAAGACGTTCTTCCTGCTTATAATTTTCCTCAAAAAATTTTTTATAATCCTCTTTGAATTCGCGGTATTTTTCCACAATATCCGCATCTTCTTTTTGATTGCGGATATCGCCCCGCATCAGATCGTCGAACCGTTTTAAAGCCCTTTCGATCTTTTCCGTATTGCCTTGAAAAACAGCTACGCGCGCATCGTATGCCGCAAGGCTCTCTTTAAAGTAATAATACTGACCGTAACAAGCACGCATAACGCGGTCCATATCTTCGATCGTCTCTTTCAGATCGGTCATTCTATATTCGGCTTTTGCCAACGCCTTGTTCATCAGATCCACCATCTTTTCAAAACGGTTTGCCGCCTGTTTAAATTTGAGCGCAGCATTTTCCAGCGCCCACGGGTGGTAACTGATATCATGCGTAATCAAAAAGAAGGCTCTGCGGTCGCTCTCCCATGCGGGTGTATCGGCGTGAACGCCTTGCACCATGGGCACGTTAAAATCGTGTTTGGGAGAATATCCGCAAATATTCGAATACAGATACACAAATTCAAAAGGAATAAAATCCGTTGCCGTTTCGGCGATTTTCCACGCCGAAACCAGTTCTTCCGCGCAGTTCTTACCGTAATGCAACGCCGTACGGCGCAGAAGCGTATCGGTATCCGCCTCGGGATCTTTCAGATATTCAGTCAAAAAGATCATATTCGAGGAATATTTTTCAAACGCATAGCCGTAATGTTCTTTGATGCCAACGAACGTGGGAAGTTTTTTTACGATATCGATTTGACGCTTAACCAGCGTGGGACAGGATACGCGCTGCAACGGGACGCCCGCGACACCGGACCCCGCGGATTGAATTTCTCCGATGATCGGAATATTTCGTTCTTCGGCGATCGCGCCTATGCCGCGCACCCAATAGTTATCCAGATTGTTAAAATACGATTCGCTTCCGGCAGTGTTGATCATCAAGCCGAAATTGTTCGGTTCGATCTTATACAAAACCTCCGCGATCTGTCCCAGCGAAAGTTCCCAAGGCTGCCACCAGAAAATACAGTTCGGGTTGACTTCCGCCATTTTTCTTTTAAAAGCGTTGATAAAATCGGGCAGTCTTTCGTCCAACGGAATACCTGCGCAGTTGGGACAACTGCCAAACTCGCTGCATAGCCAGGCGTGCTGATCGTACGTATAGAACATAAAATCGTCGATCTCTGGACAGGCACGCATCAGTTTTTCCATCATCGCCCAGTTATTGCGCATGGTTTCGTCTTCGAGTATGCACGCGGGCGTCATATACGGCGTAATGTTTCCGTCGTGCTTAGACATCAACATTCTGGGCATCCCGAAATGCGGCATTCCCTTCATTCCGAATTTTTTCAACTGCGCCACGCGGTATTGAAACACCTTGATCATCTCGTCGTCCATATGATCCAGATTCAAAGGTTCATTCCCCGGGCGCCCGTTCCAGGCTATATTCAACTGCGCAAAATTCATACCCATGTCTTTGAGAGTTTGCATTTGCTCATCGCTCCACTCTACGGCAGGCAAATCAGGATTTCCCACCATTCCTCCCACATACTTAAATGCCGTCATAACATTTTTCTCCTTAATTGATTTGTTTAAAATTTAAAACGTGTTCGGGAAAATCCATTACCCCGCCTTCGTTCAAAATATTGCAGGAAAAGCATTCTTTGCCTGTTTCGCGCCATAATTTTATGACGAGATCATTTTCGCCGCACTTCATTTTCGCACGATTGATATGTAAATTTTCATAAGTGAAAAAGGTATTTTGGTGATTTTCCGCCAATTTTTCGCCGTTGAGCCAAACTTCCGCGCGCCCTTCGCAGCCGCACCAAATCGCACAGATGCAATCGTTCCCGAAGTATAATTTTCGGCGAAGATACAGCAAACACGGCCCGCGGTATCCCGTCAATCGTTCGGAATACAATTTATCCGTATACACAATCACCTTTTGATTGGAAAACGGTTCTCCCCGCGAAATGCGTAAGGCAAAATCCCGTTCGTCATGCAGCGGAATCTTATAATTCAAATGGTAATCGCGGATGCGGTCAAAACGCTTGTTTTCGTCTTGCTCCCCTGCAAAATGTCCGTAATAATTTTTTCCCTTTTCAAAAACAATGTGCTCGAACGTATCGAATATCGGCGCCGATACCTCAAAGATCACGGGCGGAGCAAACCCCAACGGAATACAATCGTCTTCGTCGATTCCGTCAGCGGTTTCAAAAACTATTTTCCCGCAAAGATCAGCCGGCGTTTGCGGCGCCTTTTCAAGCAAAACTCCCAAGGTAAGCAAGTATCCGTCCCCCTCCTTTTCCGTGGAAAAGAACACGGTTTTCAAACGCTCATTTTCATAAAAAAATTCGCCCGTTCTTCCCTCGGGAACATCCGCCCGTATCTTTACCGTTTTCATCGTATCGAATTCTAATACGGGATCGTAATCGACGAGTTCGTATAAAACGCTTTGCTTACAAATTTCGTGAGGCAAGGGCGCATTTACGATTTTAACGCCGCTGCGGTCTTCGTCGTTAAAAGATGCGCCTTTTTGCGCGACCGCCTCCGCAAACTTCGAAACCTTGCCGCTGTAATCGGGGCAATTTACCCCCAAAACAAGTTTGACCTCATCTATCCCATACTTTTTCTGCAAAACCGAAGAGCCGTGCACGGCGCCCCATACCGCCGCGACGATACCGCCCGTACAGTCTGTATCGAAACCGAGGCGCACCGTCTTTTCGATCAATGTTTCAAAATCGTTAAAGTACATTTTTAGCCCCGCAACGATAAATGCGAGATTCTGGAACACATTTGTACAGTCCGGATGACCGAACTCCCGGATAATTTTTTCGCGCAGCGCATCAGGATGTGACGTTTCGTCACACCAAGAAGATACCGTTTCCAGCATAAGGCGGAACTTGCTTTCCTGCGGCACCTGCTCCGTAGCCAACCGAATGATCCTGTCGATATCCGAATAAACAAAACTGTAAGCGATGAGCGAAGCGACAAAATATTCCGAATAAATCGATTCGTTGGCGTGATCCATGCAGCCGTCGAAATAAGCATATTTTTTCGCCGTCTGCGGATCGTTTGGGAACAGACAACCCCAAAGTTCGCCGCGGATACAACAGCCCATTCCTTCATGATAAAACTCATTGTTAAACGTACCTGAAATCGGGGGAAGAATCCCCCGTGCATAATTTTTCTTAAAAATCGCATATTCGCCAGGCGAATAAGGGCAGCACTTCAAAAACAAATTCGCCAGCATATTCGCATTGAACCGCACCCCGAATTTTTCGACCGCTTGAAAAAACAGCACTTGTAAATCGAGGTCGTCGTTAAACAGCATCTGATCGATGCCCGAAAGATCGATCGGCACGTCGATGATCTCTTTCGCGCCCTCATAGGGCGCGCCGACCAATCCTCCGATACTCACGCCGAGATAACAGCCATAGACCTTATCGAGATATTCTTTATAATCTATTTCAAACATACAAAATTTCGTATTCTCCTAACCTTTTACCGCTCCCTCCGCAACGCCTTGGATCAGAAAGCGATTGACAAAAAAGAACAGCACGATCATCGGCAGCATACACAGCGCCGCAATGGCATACAGTCTTTCCCATCGCGTTCCCTGCCCGATCATCCTGCCCATAGCGGTATTCAACTGCGTCATCAACGACCATTTTGCCGAATCCTTTGAAATGACTAACGGAGTAAACGTAGTATCGTTCCAGATACTGACGGCCTGCACGAGTACGAGCGTTGCGCACGTTGCGATCGAAAGCGGAAAAAAGATACTGAAAAACTGCCTATAATATGAACACCCGTCAATTTTCGCCGCGTCTTCCAATTCCGAAGAAGCGCCTCCGAAATGACCGTTGAATAAAAAGATGCTCATCGGCATACCTGCGGCAACGTACAACACGATCACGCCGGCATAGGTATCCGTCAGCCCGAGATCGGAAATCAGCCTGATCTGCGGATACAGAGCAGTGTACGTAGGCAACGTAATGCCCATTACGATATAAATATAGATGATCCGTTTGAACCGGCTCGGTCTGCGCGCGATCGTATAACCCGCCATCGCACCCAACAATACGATAAAAAACAGCGAAACGCTTTCGAAAACCAGATTATTGAGCAACAGACGAAAATAATTGAAACTCTCGACCGCATATTCGTAATTTTTCAGCGTCCAAGGTTTTGGAAGCGACAAAGGATCTATTATAAACTGAAAAAAATTTTTAAACGAGTTTATGTAGATCATATACATCGGGAAGAGCATAAAAACTGCCATACATAAGCAAAATAAAGTAATCAGTATCGAACAAATTCTTTTTTTCGAAAAAAATTTCTTTTTCGTTTCAATGCTCGTCGGCAACGTTTTCTCAGTCATGTGCGGTCGCCCTCCTCGATAATAGTTTTTGCGTAACCGATACCAGTACAAAAGTAAACGCCGTTACGACCATAGACATGGCGCACCCCAAACCAACCTTTTGCGAAGCGATCGATAGTTCTACGATCGCCAAGTTGATCACCTTTGTAGATGTGCCCGGCCCGCCGTTTGTAAGCAAAGCAATCATATCATATTGTTTTAAACTGTTTATCAGCAACAAGATCGTATTGACCATCAGAGCGGGACCCATCAGTTTCCAGGTGATGTGATAAGTACGTTTCCAATAGCCTGCCCCGTCGAGCGTTGCCGCTTCATAATATTCTGCGGAAATGCCCTGCATCGTTGCCAGGTAAATCAATGCCGTTTGTCCGACCTGATACCATACTCCGGTCAAGACAATGACGATCATTGCCGTATATTCGTTTCCCAGCCAGTTCGTCGATAAAAATCCTAATCCTATCTGCATTAAAATTTTATTCAGCGAACCCGTTTCGTCACCGACGGTCGGCGCATAAAACTCTTTGAAAACGAATCCTACGATCAAGGGAGAAACCAACATCGGAATAAAGAAACACACGCGCATAAAACCCGTAAATATGCTTTGCCGATTTAACATCAGCGCGATAAAAAAAGCCACAAACAACAGCGTAACTGCATTTAATGCGGCATAATAAAAAGTTACGGGAAGCGTTTGGAACAAATTTTTATCCCGAAACATTTCGGCATAATTTGCAAATCCGACAAAATTATAATTGGTCCCGATACCCGTCCAGTCCGTAAACGAATAATACAGCGACGTAAAGGCGGGATAAACCGTAAACACTGAAAAAACGAGTATGGCAGGAAGCAAAAAAACTGCCTGTGCAAATTTATCATTGAACACGATTTTGTCTTTTCGGATAAATTTATCCCATTTTTTTCGTCTATCGCTTTTTTTTCGAGAATCTATACTTGTCTCGCACTCGGATGCAACAGTGATCTCTTTTGCCATGCTTACCTCCAAAATGGGCGACGAAATGATATTTCGCCGCCCGATCGTTTCTTCTTATTTCCACAAGCTCGCTAAATAATCAAGGTGCTCATTCAAAACCTTCATTTTTGCATCTTTCCCGCCTTTTTCGCTGACGATATCCAAACATTCGCCCATTTTATTCTGCACGTCGAGCGGCCATGTTGTCCACCCCCTGGAAGTATCATCCAAATAAGTGCCCAGTTCAGTAATGCAATCTTTGGCTTCTACCTCTACTCCGGAATAAGGAGATAAACTGTTAATGATTCCGCACACTTCACCGTTTACGGCAGGATGCAAAAAGAAATCCAGAAATTCCAAAGCGGCGCCTTTTTCTTTTTCGGAAAGTTTTGCGTTTACGGCAACCGCTTCGCCCGCGGCAGCAAGAACCGAACCATCGTTATCAGCACCGGGGATCGGGAACATTCCGTAATCCAAAGAACCGCCGCTCTCTTCGATCAATTCGTCGATAACGGCGAGATCCCAACCGCCCAAACGCATCATCGCCGTTTTTCCGAGAACAAACTGCGCAGCCGCTTTACTCATGCGGTCGATCGTGCCGCAGGTTTCTGCATTGTAATATCCTTTTTCTGCCCAATCGATGAACAGTTTTTCGTAAATTTCGACCATCGTATCGTTTTTGAAATTCATCTGGCCGGCCGAAACCTTTGCATCGAAATCGGGAGTTTTCTGATACAGAGAACTTAAAGCCATGAGGTAAATCATATTGGCGGAACAGTCATTGCCCCAGATCATGGGATAGGATAGATTCGTATCCGTTTTCAAAACGTCCATGATACGCTCGAAATCAGCCATATTTTTGGGGGGCTCAACATTGTTGCGCTTAAAAATAGTTTTGTTGTACGCTATACCCATAAACGCCATATTGACAGGAGCAATATAGAGTTTATCGTTCGTGACGCACGAAGCGTAGGCATCCTTATTCATGCGCTCCATCCATTCGCCTTTGTAATCGGTCAAATCCATTACCCATCCCGAATTGACGTATTCGGGCATAGTTGCTCCAGGCCACATGGTATAAAGTGCGGGCATGGTATTGGTCTGCATTTTTGTATTCAAACTCGTAAGATGAGTAGAAACAGGAGAAAGCGTTACCGTTACCTTGATTCCCGTGCCCTCCGAAAAATATTTTGCCATATCTTGAATGGCTTTGTCGGCATCCTGCCAAAAATGCATAAATTCAATTTCCGTGCCGGCATATTCGCTTTGCACCAAATCCGGATATTCAATTTCTGTTTTTCCACCGCCATCTTTATCTGAGCCGCATGCCGTAAAAGCAAGCAGCGCTAGTATTGATGCCAACGCAAGAAATATTGATATGATCTTTTTCATTTTCAACCCTCCGTTGATTATTGATAATTGCATTATAATATGTACACTATCAACTTTCAATAGGAAAAAAGTCCTTTTAATTAGGAAATCTGAACCTAATTATCCTTATTGCACCCAAAACTGCGCCGAAAACAATATAAATCGATCCTTTTCTTGATTCAAAATATCTATACTTTATTTGATATTCGAAAAGCAAGTAATTTTTCGAAAAAAAACCGCTTAATCATGCCGAAATACGGCTTAATTTTGCGGTCTATAAAAGTATACTATAACTATGAAAGCATTAAACAGCGAATTCTTTAAGGACGATGAAAAAATAGCGGTGATCGCTTCGGTATGGAAACCCGAACTGAAAAAGCACAGCCATGATTTTTTTGAGATTACATTTATCACCAAGGGGAACGGATATCATGTTATCAATAACAACCATCATACCATCAAACAAGGAAACCTCTTTTTAATTACGCCCAAAAGTGAACATAATTTACTCCCCGCAAACCCTTCCGAGGCGTTTGAATGGATCAACGTTTTGTTCTTTCCTTCCGTCATCAGCACTTCGCTCATCGATATGGTGGACACGACGGATATTCTGAAAGTTTTGATTTCGTCGGAATCATTGCATTATAACACAAAAGAACTCTCCGATATCGAACTGCAAAACGATGCGCAGGAATTCCAACATATATTCGAAGAGATGCAGCAAGAGTTTCAAGCGAGAAAGGCGGGCTATCAGAACCTTTTAAAAGGATATTTAGAAATTTTATTGGTTAAAATATTCCGCGCTTATTTTTATGATCCCACCTCGGATACCGAAATATCGCAAAAAGTTTTAAATTATCTCCGAGAAAAATCCTTTCAGAACGATTTGAATCTCGAAGAACTTGCCAAACGTACGTTTTACAGTCCGCAATATTTCCGAAAATTATTTAAATCCAAAACAGGCATTCCCCTTTCTACCTTTATTCGCCAAAAACGCCTTGACTACGCAAAACAACTGCTAGAAAACACAGATCTTTCCATCAGCGGCGTTATGGAAAAAGCGGGATTCAATGATACGAAATCATTTTATGCGGCCTTTAAAAGTGCCTACGGCGTGACGCCCGCAAACATGAGAAATAGATAGATTTCAAGAGCCTTTGCCGACAAAATCGGCAAAGGCTCTTGAAATCTTAAAACTTAAAATATTTTTTTATATTTTCCGGTTTATCTTCCAGTATTTTTTTCAGCAATGCGAGCCCTTCGCGGGATTTAGCCGTCGGAAAATAGTGTTCTACATTTTGCTTTTCGTTAAATTCTATAAACTTTTCAGCATTGATTTTATCCCGTACTAACAACGCGCGGATCTTGTCCGCATTTGCTTCGCCAAGAGAATATTTCTCCAACAGGTCGCAAAGATTCATATAATTGCGGCGCGATGACAGAATCAAATAAAAATACGTTACAGCATTTTTTTGCATTGCTATTTCGCCGTTATCCAATTTATCTAACTGCCCGAATAACTCCAAGGCTCTTTGCGCGTATGAAAGCGCCAACGCTATGCGTTTATCAAAATCGCGCTTCATATGCTCGGTCAAAAGTTTTGTATCTTTTACGATCTGGTAATACGAACGCCGATTCGCCTGCCATGAAGGCGTATGCCACGGCGTCTGCATTGCAATAAAGAAAGGAACTTTCCCCCAATATGCAGGATCATACGGCTGCAAGTTGGAAAATCGGAATACCCAACTGATATCCCACGGCGTCATCAACAGTGCTTGCGACGCATATTCCCATGCTTCGATCAGTTTTTTTCGATCGTCTTCCAGTTTGACGATATCCTCAGCTATGGAATTAATGCAAATGTCGTAATCGTCGCTTTCATCCCTCAACAACAATTTTGTCATTTTTTCATTGACAGACATAAACGGTACGGCAGTTCCGAAATACTCTTTCATGCCTGTAACGCCCTTCACCAACTCCAACGACTTTATCTGTTCATACACAAGCCGCGGACATGGATATCCACCGATGGGTCCCAAATCTTCTCCGCTGCCCGAAATGAACATCTCCACGATAAATTTCCGGTTTTGCCGCTCGCATATCATGCCCATGTTGCGCAACCAAATATCAGGAAGATTGGAAAAATAGACTTCATAAATGGTCGAATGACACGAAACGGCGATATCGCGGTCAAGACTTTCCAAACACAGATACACCTGAGAGGCGGAAAGTTCCCAAGGTTCCCACCACATTTCGAAAGATGGCTTGATCTGTTTGCAAAATGCATTGATCTCGTTTAGAAATCCGGGTAAACGCTGTTCCAGCGGGATCCCCTTGCAACGGGGGCAGTCTGAATCCTCATCGCATACTTCTGCCAATTCGTCATAACTGTATACCAACATGCCGTCGATATCGGTTTTTTCGATCACCTGCTTTATCAGATCTTTGTAATAAGCCGAAGTATGTTCCGACAAGATACACGTTACGTTATCTGCGCTGACCGTACTGTCCGTCGCGCCTTTTAAAACCGAATATTCTTTCGGCAACTTAGAATAATCAACATAGATCGGCAAACCAAACAAACCGATGGCGCGCAGCCCGCATTTGTGTACGTTTTTCACACGCCGAATTATGTTCGCGCTGTTTTCGGCAACCGTTTCTGGGTCGCTAAACAAAGGAAATTCTTTGGATACGGAAAGATGCTCCAACGTAACAGCATCGATAAACGGTCGGGACCACGCTATATTGATCAATACGGTATCCACTCCGTAATCTTTCAGTTTTTCAATCGTCTTCGGACTGTAATCCCGAAATTCTTCGCTGTAATACACAGGATTACCTATCATTGTACAGTAGTTATATTTTTTAGCCATTTCTCAATGCCTCCTAATTTTATAATACCATTTAAAACTGCTGAAAACAATAGGATTTCTTTCCAAGTTTTTAATTATTTTAGATCAATTTCCCTAAAACCGCGTATCATCTTTTATTAGTATCCAAATCGAAAAGCATAAACGGCTTTTCTTTGCCCAAGTTCAATCATCAGAAAGGTTTTCGGTGGTAAATAATTCCGATTGAAAAAATTCAATAACAGAAATATTCAGTCCTCGGCAGATATTTACGATACTTAAAAAACCTGCACTTTTCGTCCTTCCTTTCATAATGTTCGAGACGGTAGAGTGAGGCAACCCGCTCTGCATTGAGAGTTTATATTTAGTAAGTCCTTCCTTTTTCATCAATTCCTTAATTCGCTCAAAAAGCGCTTCATACGGCTCCATAAAATATAACCTCCTCTTTAGTTATGTTTGTTATATTTTACTATGTCCGTATTTGGGCATATGACCTTATTTTGTCAATTTTTACCAAGAGATAATTTTTGCTTGCAATTTTTTAAAAACTATATCATCGCTCAGAGATTAGGCGTTACACCCCTGTGATAATGAGGATAAACTTTTTTCAAAACAAAAATACCACAATATATAGTGTTAAAATAAACAACAAACACTATATATTGTGGTTTTCGGATTTGGTGGAGTGCCTATATCGTAAATTGAACGTGATTTATTATCCAAACAGAAAAGAGGTCTTGAGACCTCTTTTTATATATAGGATTTAATTCAAAATATTATTTTTATCAAAAAGCGGTGAGTTGAAAAAATCTTGCAAAGTTACTTCTAATCCGTCGCACACAGCATAAAGCGTTGATAGTTTTACTGTATTACTTCTTGTCATTGTTGCAATGGTTGAATATGGAACGTTTCCGTCTTTCGCTACTTTATAAATGCTTTTATCATTTTTATTGGCTAATTCTACTATTCTTTTATAAACTGCGTCAACTAATTTCATAGTAATCTCCATTATATTGCTATATCAATATAATGCTATTATACACGATACTATTTTTAAAATATATTGGCACACCAACTATATTGCTTGACCGATATATTTTTGTGCGTTATAATATATGCAACATCAACTGCAAAGTAATCAATCGCTAATATTATCAAATAAATTATCGTCAAAAAATTGTTTAAGAGATATACCCAATGTATCCGCTATTTGATATATTGTATCTATTTGTGTAGTCTTACGTTTTGCTCCGATAATTACATTTATTGTCGACCTTGGAATGCCCCCTCTTTCTGATAACTCATATTGAGTCAATCCGCGCTCTTTTAATAAGTTATCAATTCTTTTACCAATACATTCAATCAATTTCATTTTTTTTACCTCCGACGTTCATCACAATGAACGTTTATAATAGTAGTATATATCAAACAACACAAAATAACGTTTACCAGAATCAACGTTTTATTAAATTTTTAAATCTACTAAATAATTTTAGGAGAGAAACTTAATGACAACAGCACAAGCCGTGGCGGAACGTTTAAAAATTTAATGCAAGCAAAAAACATTGCCATAACCGATATATGTGAAAAATGCAACTTATCACAATCTACAATTTATAAAATTTTAGCGGCTAAACAAACCTCGGTAGAGATACACACACTACATCAACTTGCAAAAGACAAAAAGGCTCGGGGTAAGCGAATACACGGAATTTTTTTTAACAGATATCATTTTTGAAAACGAAGATATCTATTTACTGTTTGACAACGGCGATAAATTGCTTATCAAAAACGGAGAAATACTCGAAAGGGAGGAAGAAAAACTGTTTGCATGGAACGCGGATATCCCCAACAGCGGTTGGAGCATGGTGATTGCCGCCGAGTTGTACCGCACAGACAAAAAATTTGAAATACATTTTTTAATGGAAAACAGAAACGAATATGAACGTTATACAGTATGGTACTTGACATTCCGAGGAACGGATATACAGGAAATCATAACCCCAAATAATGAATTTCGGTTCAAATATTTTAATAAAAATCAGTACTGAAAAAGACGCTTTCGAGCGTCTTTTTTTTCATGTTCACAGCAAAGGGAAATCGCGGGAAAAGTCCGAGATAAGGTAGGTAAGTGACGATGGGACGCGTGCTTGTTGTAACACAATTTTATGGATACTCCTTGATAAAACTTTAAGGCATAAAAAAAGTGTATGGGTCAAAGCGGACTCATACACTTTTTCGTTATTTTTTGAACTTATTCCGTAAAACAGAGGCAATATTGACTTTGTAGACGATATCGATCTCACGTTCTTTTCCGGTTATGCTCTGCGAGCCGCCTACGATGATCCGCTCTATCAGTTCATAGCACATTTCGCGGGTCAGCGTCGGCGCTTCGAGATATTTCTTTACGTTCCGTATAAAATCATCGGCGCTCTGTATCGTGCTCTCCGTTTCTGTAAGCCTCTCCTCTAGTTCCGCTATTTCGGCTTCAAGCCTTTTCTGCTCTTCGGAATATTTCTGTATGAAGTTAATACAGATATCTTCGGGCATTTTCCCTTTCACTCTATCCTCGTAAGCGACCTGCATCAGGCGGGATAATTCCTCCGTGCGTTTACGCTTTATTTGTAAATCTTTTTTGGCAGACTTTACCGCTTTGTCCGCAAGTTCGGCGTTATGACGTATAAATTCTTCACGGATAGCCTTCTCGTCGAGGACGATCCTTTGCGCCATCGTCCGTATATCGTTCAACACGATCTCTTCTAATATACTTGCTGCAATATAATGCGAAAAACAATACGCCTTGCCGTACCGTATATGATGACCGCAATCAAAATGGTAGAGCCGTTTCCCCGTGCGGCTGACCGACGTACACAATTTCAATTTATTTCCGCAATCGGCGCAAATAAGAAATCCAGACAACGGATGCGTAAAGCCGATTTTTGTTTGTCTTCCTGTCGCGACTGACTTTTGACGTTCTTGCACTTTATCCCAAAGTTCCTGTGAAATAATGGGTTCATGGGTGTTGTAAACGACAGTCCACTCGTTTTCATCCTTTCTGTATCGTTTGTGATTTTTATAGGACAGCGAAGTCCAGCGTAATTGCGGCATATGACCGATGTATATGATCTTATTAAGCATTTCCCTTATCGTTACGGCTGTCCATAACCCCATCACGTTCGGTTTCGACTTTTGCCCGGTTTGGGTGTAAGCATAGGCTGCCGGCGAAGGGATCCCTTCCAGATTCAAGACTTCGGATATTCTTCTCGGGCTTATGCCCGACGCGTACATTTCGAATATCCGTCTTACAACAGGCGCGGCTTCTTCATCAATGACGGGAGTACGCTTTTTATCCGTTCCCATTTTATATCCGTAAGACGCTTTCTTGGCGGTATATATTCCCTCTTTCGCGTTGGCTCTCTTTACCGCGCGTATCTTCTTGCTGGTATTGGCAGCATGCCACTCGTTAAACACGTTCATGATCGGCATCATCTCCATCGCGCCGCTGTCACGGTTTTCCGTGTCAATATTGTCCTGTATCGCTATGAACCGTATCCCGAAAGCGGGAAATACATAATCGACGTATTGCCCCACCTCGATGTAATTTCTGCCGAACCTCGAAAGGTCTTTTACGATTATTGTGTTTATGACTCCCGTTTTAGCGTCATCCAACAATCGTTGTACTTCGGGGCGTTGAAAGGTAGTTCCCGAAACGCCGTCGTCTATGTATTCGTCGTGGATCTCGAAACCGTGCTCTTCCGCATATTTTCGCAGCATCGTCCTTTGGTTGTCGATGGATACCGATTCTCCCTGACGTTCGTCCTCTTGGGAAAGCCTGTAATACAATCCCGCCATGTAATTCTTCTGTTTCATATGCTCACCCCACTTTTTGAACAGTATGCTGTACGGCAAGGGTTTCCATGGTTTTCTCAAAGTCCTTACCGCCTTTGAAATATCTGCGGACATAATACGACTTTCCGCCCACATTTTCCCGCCTGCTGATAGACGGGGCTAAGAGATAGCAATTCTTCTCGTAATCCTCATTGCTGCTATAGGTTATCTTCATTGTTTTTTTGTTCATTCAATTATCCTCCTGATTTGATTTTTTCTGTCTTTCGACGGAGAAAAAACAAACGGAAACGCATGATCTTTCCCTTATCCGTCCTGTTTATTGCTTTCCGTCAAGGGTTGCCGAAGGCAATGCACTTTACCCTTGACGGGAAGGGTGGTTCCGTTTACAATCTCCGACCGAAAGACAAATGAATTTAATTCGCCTTCGGCATTTTCTCGATCACTTCCGGGCTGACCGTACCCATGATCTCGCCGTCCGATATACAGGTGAAACCGCGGGCAAGAATATACTTGAACCCGTGTTCTTCATCTCCCATCTTACAGAGGATGTCTTCGTCCAAAATATCGGATATAAGATAAGTTTTCAGTCCGCGCGAATACACGACCTTTTCGTCGTTCTTGCTGATATATTTGAGCATATACTTGATGCTGTCACCGACTTCATAGGCGTTTTTGACAGCCGAAAAATCGCTCCGCCCGAATCTCTCGTTAAAGAAACTGCTCTGTATGCTCTTTTCCCGCCTGTGCCGCTTGGTGCTATAATCTTCATGCTCTTCCAATTCGCCCGACATCTGACCTTCCGGTATGTAAGTAAGCGCGTGGAAGTGTAACCGTTCTCCCAACTCACCGCGTTCCCATGCGCCCATATACCGCCAGTCACGCCGTGAAGATAAATGATAGAGCGTGTTCATAAGCGATTTGCGAAAAGTTTCTTCCGTATGCTTTCGGGAATCGAATGTATAAGTGCAAAAAAAATTCCATCTGTTGGAATAGCCGCGCCGTATCATTCGCTTATACCGCTCCCAGCGATTGCGGCTCAGCCTGTTAAAATGTTCTTCCACAAACTGTGCTGCTTCGTCCTCATCCTTGAACATGGGCGTAAATTCTTGCAACAGTTTTGCCTTACGGCTCTTTCTCTTGCCCTTGGATTCGGTAAAAGCCTTTTCAAACTGCTGCAACTCCTCGCTCTTTTCAAGTTTCTTCCGCTGCCGTTTCTGTCTGTAAGGGCGTTCTGTATGCGGTATCGCTATCCAGTTGCTGCCGTCGTTATAGATCTTTGCCGCAAGAAGGTTCATTTCACACCTCCCCGCAACAGCACACGCCGTATTGCCGCATTGTCTTTTGTCTTGTTTTCCTGCAAATTCTTGTCCTCCGAAGTTAAAATTTGCACGAAAAAAAGGGCATAGCACAAAAGAGAGAATCACTTGTCAGTTTCTTTCTTTTATGTTATGCCCTTGAGAATAACGACCCAGCCCCGGCTCTTCCGCCCGGAGTTACGGCGCGGCTTTTTTCAGCACGCTACTATCTCTATGGTATCGCTCACGGCTAATCTATTCGTCTACCTTACTTATCGTTTACCTTACTCGATCAATTCATAAATCAGCTCTCTTATTCAGTTGTACCTTGCCCCTTTTCAGGTGCATGCGGGTATTATACAACCTTTTTCCGAAAAAGTCAAACATATGTTCGCATATTTTTAAGAAAAATTAAAAATTTTTCTATGTTATCCACAATCCAAAGGAGAGAGGCGGAACTACTAACGGGAAATTCATCGCTACTTTGCAACAAAAGCCCGACCGTAGCGAGGAAAAAGGCGGTCCGAAGCGGTTCAGCGGAAGTAATCTTTCGACGGAATCAAAGTAACTGGGAACGCTAAAGCGTTCCCTTATCGGTTTTGCACGTTATAGATAGCGGTATATCTTTGCCGCATTTTGATGAAATACTCATATACGGTGCTCGTTGCCCTCGACAGCATTCTTCCTATATCGGGATAACTCATTCCAGACATTCTGTAATCCAACGCAAGATTCATGTTTTCCGTTAGGTTCAGAGACGCTACGACTGCGTCAACGATCGAATAATCTTCTTCCTCCGTTTCTTCCGCCATGGATTCGATTTTCATATTCATTTTTTCAAGGCTTGTATATTTCTGCATATAGCAGTATTTCCTGCATAACAATCTGGTTACGATCAGGCAGCATTCTATTTTTATCGTGATCCTTTTCCCTCGTTTCGAGATATACAGGAAATCGTCCAGATATTCTCCGTAATGTTCGCAAAGGAAAACCGCCACGCTTTGTACTATATCGTAGCAGTCTGACAGTATGTATCCCCGCGTATCTTTGCAGAACACGTCTTTGCAAAGTTTCGCATGCGCGATTACCGCATGACGACTCATAAACTTTATGAGGGTTTTCGTTTCCTTTATCGCCAACAATTCCGACATGATCAATACGTTATCGGGAGATATTTTCTCTGCCAATACCTTGAAATCCCTTTTCTTTTCCGTTTGTTCCATTTTACACCTCCGAAATTTGATTTTGCCTTTTTCGGGCAAAAGGCGAAGGTGCATAGGACGGTCAAGGGAAAGCATCTTGCGTATCGGTCTGCGGAAGTCAACGGGAAAAGAAAAATCGTTGCGTGGGTGAAAAGCACAACTATATAAATACAGCAAAAGAACCGAGCAAGGAAAAATTCCTTGTTCGGCTCTCGATCCATTTTTATAAAAGTTTTAAGCGACGATTTTGCGGACGTTGACGTCCGCGAGGATCTATGCTACCATAGCCGACCGAAAAAAGCAAAATTCGAAAGGAGGAAAAACGGACAAAAGACGAATGTCGGAAAGCAGTGCGCGGCGGGAAAAGCGGCAGCCGATCCCAAGCGGTTCAGCGGGGACGGCTCCGCCACCGCCGCGCTTTCCGGTTCGGTTTCCCTTCTTCCTTTGGGGCGTGGGCTTGTCTGCGGCGGCGCGCAGCGCCGCCGCACTCGTCTATGACAAGCTCACGCCTAACTGCCACCTCTGGAAAACCAGTTCGGCGCGTTCTGCGAATGGACAACGACATGAAAAAAGGCAAGCATTCGATTAAAAGCCTGCCTTTTCAATGGGATATGAAGTTAAACAGCATATCAGTATTGCCCGATATAGGTGCGATATTTGTAGCGGATGCGGAATTTAAGGTAATCCATACATAATTTCGTCACGCAGAGCATTTTTGCGATTTCGGATCGTTTTCAGCCGCTCATGGAATATTCCACCATTTCCTTCTCTTTGTCCTTTAGGTGCATCGCCTCCATAAGCGCGTCCGCTTTGCCGAATTCTGCTTGCTCTTTTTCAAAGCAGTTTATAGGATCCATTGGCAGAACCTCATAATCCGTAAATTCTATGTATTCGACTTGCTTATGCCTGTCGGGTCTGTTGCGTAAACTTTCAATGAAACTGTCGATTTCATGGTATCAGGCGCGTTTTATTGTGAGTTCAACGTCTTTCTTATCTTTGCCATAGATATCATGTACATTCCTACCTATGCATTGGTACAGGAAACTGATGGCGGTCTGCGCGCAGTCGTAACCATCCGATACAGTATAGCCTGTCTCGTGCGTTTTCGGCAAGCCCTTGTATTCGTCCAAATTGACCATGCGAATTATGGGTTAATCGATGCCATTCTCCCTGCGGTCGGCAATCATTCTTGAATACAACCCGAGCGGCATCGGGATCTTCCCCTTTCCCGCGATTTGACTATCCCCGCTCACCAGCCCGTATTTGATATACGTTCCCCCGAGATCGATCCCAATATATGCTTTCATTGCCGTTACCTATTGCTAACATATCAGTATATTGCCCGATAAATACGTTCTGCAATATTTTCCATACCTATATCCCCCGGATGAGCCGCGACGCCAGCATGTTTGAACTTACCCGTAGCTTTCATATTTTCCATACATCCGAGATCGTGCAATTGCACAAAACCATAACTTTTTTCTTTTGCAAAATCTTTTACGAAACAGTCAAACGGTTCGTATTCCCAAAACAAATCGCTTAAAACAACCTTTGCTCCGTTACCGGAAAAATATTCAACCATTTTACGGTAACACAATTCAAATTCCTTTAAAAACTTTGTCAATTCGGCATTTTCTCCAAGCCGTACTATAATTATATCCGCATTAAAAAGATAGGCTTGCAAATATCGCGAAGTTAATAACCGCATGTTGCGCGTACGCTCCCACTCGCTCAAATTTGCCGTGCAGTAGGAAACTTTTTTCCCCTGCCTACCGATTTTGCTTATCAGTTTATGAACATAATCATTTTCTTTGCAAGAAGCAGCCATACCCCAATCGCCAAACCAACCAAGCTGTTCGGCTTTACCGTGACGAGTAATAGAATTTCCTAAAAACAGGATTTTTATATCTGCGTTTTCAGCCCAAAAAAACGAAACGCAATCGTTTCCCTTTACCTGCCCGACGGCGGGAACATCGTTCTTGATCAAATCGTTGGATACTTTCATAATTACAACATCTCTATGAGCGGAAGGTTATGGCTTAAAAATCCGGGATGCATGAACGGTTCACCGGTATCGGGATGATAACTTTCAAAAAAATCGCCGTGTTCCTTTAAATTTTTACGTAACAACGCGACCGTAGCGCTTTGCAGCTTTTCCGCTGTTTCCGTTTGACCGTAATTCAACAATCCCTTATATACGCAATAGTTTGCAATACCCCAAACTGAGCCGAGCCAATTAGACGGATTCCCCTCACTTTTCGCCAAGCTATACATTTTTTCGTTTCGCGCCAATGTTCTTATACCGTAGAGGGCAAATATATCGTCATTTTCCGTAAGATGGCGACACATTTTTTCCGCCTGTTCTACACTGCACATCTTCGCATACATCGGCAAAAAGCAAGCCCAAAACCGAATTTTCAACGGCATCGAATGCCAATGCGGCGCTAATCCCGCATGCAATTTAACCCCCTTCACTTCGCGTTCGGTTTTATAAAATGCTATATCTTGCGAATAATAAATCCCGTCGCGCTCATCCCACATTTCCATATTGACAGCGGTTTTAAGACGCTCTGCCTTATAATGCATATCCTGGCTGCGACCGTCGTCCATGCGTTCTAAAATTCGCCCCAACGAAACATATTCAAGGTAGATAAAACTGTTCAAGAATATATCCGCGCCGCTTCCGGGTTGACGATAAAATACCGTGGGATTATTATCTATCCCGATCATGATATCATCCCGCCAAAAGAAAAGCCCCGAACGTTCATCATATTGATGCGTTTCAAAATAGCGCATATATTTGATAAGTTTATCGATATCAAAGGTAAAACCGCCGCAAAAATCAAACGCCAGCAAAGCCATTTGACAAAGAAACGGCAGATGCTGATTGAAAGGCGTTCCTTTTATATATTCGTCATGAAAAAAATTTTCAAAAAGCCCGCCGCTCGATACCATGATCGGAATAAAGCCGTCCTTTTCCTGTGCGTCCAAAAAATTCAAAACACAACCGCAGATATGTTCAGCCGCTTTTTGTTCGGATATTCCCGCACAGAGCATTTTTTCATTGCCGAACATATCGAACGCCTTTTTCAGAGCCAAAGCTTCCCAATATGCGTCCCATCCCCAAAGTTCGGTCAAATACCCTGTACCCGGAACGATAAAAGGATATTTCAGATTTTTTGCAGGCGGTTTTAAAATACAATTAAAATGAGACAGAATGTATTCTTTTATATCCGTATTATTCATAATCCTTTATCCATTCGATCCTGCCCTGTTCTATGAGCAATTTTTTTCGCAAACGCACGTCTGAACTGCTCGCGCCGATCAGTATTTCATAGACGCCGTCCGTAATTTCCCAACGATCCTTAGCAGCCGACCAATGCGAGAAATTCGTGAGCGGCAGTTTTTTTTGCACCTTGACGCTCTCGCCGGCTTTGATATCGTCTTTGGCGTATTCTTTCAATTCTTTATAAGGCCGATAAACTGCGGGCGCGACTTCCCGCACATAAATCTGACTGACTTCTTTTCCACGCATCGGCGATGTGTTCGCAATTTCGTAGGAAACGGTAACACCGCCTTCATACGGTTTTAGTTCCAGATTACGGTATTCAAAAACAGAGTAGCTCAAACCGTAGCCGAACGGAAAAAGAACGTCTTCGCTATGACGGTCAAAATAACGATACCCGACTTCAAGACCTTCCGTATAACGAGTAACACGCGTATCGATGTAACCGTTTGCGGCCGGAACTTTATCGAGAGATACGGGAAACGTTTCGCTCAACTTACCGCTCGGATTCACGATTCCGGTCAAAATATCGGCAAGAGCCTCGCCTCCGCACTCCCCGCAAAATCCGGCATATATTACCGCCGAAACGCACCCGATCCACGCAGACATATCGATTGCCGCGCCGGCGAAAACCGCTACAATAATATTGGGATTGACTTCCGCAAGATCCAAGATAGCGCGCTCCTGCACTTCGGACAAACGCATCGATTTGCGATCCGTGCTCTCAAATTCAAGAGGCGCACCCGTGCCCACACACACAACCTGCACATCGGCAAGCGAGGCGTTGCGCAGCCCTATTTCGGGATTCGAGCCGAATTCTCCGTGCCCGATAACGCTGTCATACGAATACATATTTTCATATGTTGCCGCAACACCTAAACGTTCTTCGAGCAAAGCCGTTAAATCAAATCCGTTGCCTCGCCATACGACCTGCGAACTGCCGCCGCCGGAAACCATGCCTTGACTCGGACGAGCATAACATCCGCTCACCGCCACGCGAGTACCCTTTTTAAGCGGAAGTATGCCATCGTTTTTCAACATTACCATACCCTCTTCCGCTATGTGCTTCGCCGTCTGTATCCGCTCGTTTACACTTGATATAGCCTTACGCCTTTTACGCATTTCTTCGCAGCGATAACACAGGTCCAATACTCGTGCGGCACAAGCGTCCAACTCTTTCTCGGAAAGCACCCCCGCGGCGTAATCTGCGGCAAGGCGCTCGTAATTGTTTTTGTTAAACGGAAACTCGATATCGATTCCCGCTTTTGCCGCTTTCGAGCGGTCGCGCACCGAATCCCAATCGGAATACACCGTTCCGTTGAAACCTAATTCTCCGCGCAATACATCGAATCCTTTTTTATATTCCGACGCGTATGTGCCGTTTATACGGTTATACGAACACATTGCAGATAGCGGCTTAGCCCGGCACGCAATTTCAAACGGCTTATAATACAACTCGCGCAACGTCCGTTCGTCCACTTCGCTCGATTGATTGAACCGATTATATTCAAGATTGTTGCAACAAAAATGCTTGACGCAAGCCCCCACGCCGTTCTCTTGCAACACGCGGATATACTCCTCGGCAAGCGTACCTGCGAGATAAGGATCTTCCGAAAAATATTCAAAATTTCTCCCGTTAAGCGGATGACGTTTGATATTGACGCCGGGTGCAAGCAGAATATCCACATTTTGTTCGATACAGTCATCCGCAAGTCGCCCCGCCATTTCTTTCACGCATTCCCTGCTCCATGTATTCGCAAGTAATTGTATGCTCGGATATGCTACGGAAGGAGCAGTATACTTTTCGCCTTTTTCGTCAATGCGTTCGGCTCGCACCCCTACGGGTCCGTCTGAAACGCAAACGCTTGGTAATTTTCCTCCAAAATCTTCCGTATACCAAAATCCTTTCGCGCAAATCAGGCGAAGTTTTTCTTCAACCGACAAATCGTTTACCGTTATTTTTTTCATTATTATATCTCCCGTGAAAACCCGTCGTTGGCAACTTTTATACCGCTTTCTTTGAAATAATTTTCTATCTCTTCGTGCAAACCCGCGTGATTGTGCGTTATATGGCTGACGATAAACGTCGTGTTTTCGTCTGCAATATTCAATTCGATGAGTTTATTTTTCAACCGAATATTCTGTTCGAAATTCATATGATAAACATAATAATTTACGCCCATCGTACAATCCAGAATCACACATGAAAATTTGCGGGGATATTGTGCGAGAAAGCCAAGAGTTTCATCCGTCGGGTAACCGCTGTCTAAAAGATATAAAAGCACGGAGCGGCCGTCGTCTATAATATAGTTGAGCGCGATCTGTTCGGGCGCATGATTGGCTTTCAACGGGGTTACGGAATATCCTCCGAGATTCACGCTTTCATAGGGCGTTAAATCATGAAAAACTATATTTCCGCATATTTCTTTCCGTATGGGGAAAAGTTTATAATAACCGTCGAACAGCCGTTTCACGTCCGCATTACCGTATACGTGCAATTTTTCGACCGACATAACGGGCGCGAAATCCGTGCCCCGCGTACTGAACAGTCCGGGGCAATAATGGTCGTCGTGCACGTGCGTAATCAACATATGCCCGATATCGCCCATATTCAAACAGTTTTGCCGAAAGTGTGAAAGCGTGTCCGGCGGAAAATCAATTAAAATCTTACCGTCGATAAGCGTTTGCGACAACGACCGCAAAGACTTTCCGCCCGCTTTCCTTGCTGCTTGGCAATGTTTACATCCGCAGAACAACGCGGGATATCCTTCCCCGCCGCCCGAGCCGAGAATCTGTATCTTCATAATCGTATGTCCTTTATCCGCCCTTTTGCTATCAATCGGTGTAATATTATAATCTCATTTTTAACACAGTTGTTTAACCGTTCATCGGTTTTCCATTCTTTACGCTGCTGCGCAAGCCCTTCCGTATAGCCGTAAATACTTATAAATTTCGGCAACAATAATTCCGCAAGGCAAACGGCGCGCTTTACATGAAAAGGTTCAGTGATGACGGTTATGCTTTCAACATCCATAATATTTGTCCTGCGGCAGATCTCCGTGAGCGAACAGGTCATATTTTGAATGGTATCGAATGCATGCGGCTCTTCAATGATCGCCTCCGCGGGAACGCCGAACTTTATAAGTTCGCTAATCATAAAGGCGCTTTCGGTGATATCTTTATCCGATACCGCCGCGCCGCTTGCAATAATTTTTTGCGTTCCGCCCTTTCGATAGAATGATGCGGCAATCTTTGCCCTGCACGAAGCGTACTTCGACGCGGTGCCCAATAAAATTGCATAATCGCTTTTGACCGCCCGATCAAACTTTTCGGAAAATAATATTTCGTCGATTTGCTCTTGCGTTATCGCCTCCGCTTTCATTTGTGACAGAAACATTTCCTCTCCTTTAGTCAGCACGCGCCGTTAATGAGCGTTATCGGTACATAATACGTTTCTCCCCTGCCATTCGCGGTAATTTCCAGCGTAAAACGATATCGGGCTTTTCGCAGCGCTGTCGGAGTAAAAACCATATCAAAACTATTTGTATGTCCGACTTTACTGCCATGCCAATGTTCCAACCCGACCGCACGGCTAAACCCGTCCTTCAAGCCCCATTCTTCGGGCATATCGATAATACGTACGTTCAAATACTGCGGAAGATAAAGATTATTGCATATAATAACCGTAATGCGTTTTTCTATGTTATCGCTTATTTTGACCGACGCCCCGTCGTAGCGCACCTTGACCGTAACGGAAGGAAAATGAAAACGCACCGTATCGGGACTTTCGCGCAACAATGTTTTAAAATTTTCCTGCTGATAAGGATAAAAAGCGGTTTCGTCGTAAGAAAGATTTTCAACGGCAGACACTTCAAATCCCCTTTCGGTAAAGGCGCAACGCTCGGAAGACACAACGGGAAACTGTTTTATCACCCGCTCGCACAGCGCAGACACCGTTTCGGGCACGTTCAACAACAAATCGGGGCGAAGGGTACAAACCGAAATCTTTTCCGAACATCCTTTTTTCCATTTTTCGGGAATCGCATTTTCGCCGCCGAGAATGCCGAGTATCGCGCCGAGCGTTCCTGCCGTACAATCGGTATCCTCCCCGCAATTCGTTGCAATGCAGACGGATCTACCGAAATCGCTGTTGCCGTACAGCCACCCTATCAGTACGATGCCTATACTTGCGGGCGCGTCGTAACCATGGCGCGCTTTGGGTATCTCGCCGTCTTTTTCCTGAACGGGGCATTTGTCACTTGCGGAAACCTGCCCGTTCCCCTTCCATTCGCCGCCGATCTCTCCGAAACTCGAAGGCTCGGCTATTAAAAGCTTTTTCCGCGCCGTTTTCCAATCGTCACCGCGCTTAAAGCTATCCAACACAACATTGACGGCATTACGAACGCCGCATGTTTCGGGAATATAGGAAAGCCCGATCTCAATGAGTTTATGAACGTCATGCTCGAAAAACGCCGCCGCCTGTACCGTCGCCGTAAATACTGCAGCATAAATGCCTTCGCCGCTGTGATCGACGCACGCATCGTAATACGCGTAATTCGCCGCAAGCGCAGGATTGCCCGCACACAAACACGCCCAAATTTCAGTACGTATCCACGCTCCGTTGCTCTCGCGGTTTTCGTTGCGTAAATATCCCGATAGAGGCGGACAAATACCCATCTGATAGTTGTTTTTTCCCGTTCCGTACTCGGATATGACCGCCGAAACGTAATTTTCCCAATATTGCGCGAGAATGTGAGAATCGATTTTTTTCCCTTCATGCTCCACCGCAGCCAGCCATACGAGCTGCAAATCGACATCGTCATTCGGCACGGGGGAAGAAACGTCCTGCATAAAAAAATCGATGTCATAGACGCCGCGGAAGCACTCGAACGGCGCGCCCAACGTACCGCCGATATTTTTTCCGAGGTAACAACCCTTTACTTTATCACGATATTCGTTAAAACTGATTTTCATATTCATTATTTACCTGTTGTTCCAATTATACCACCGAACATTTCTTTCGTCAATCTTATATCCAATTTATGAAAGCATGTCCCCTGAAGCCGTCCGACCTCAGGGGACACTTTTTCGGATATGCGTTGAAGGAATAATCGCAAACGCAAATCAAGCGACTGTTTTCGGAACGCCGTAGAGTGAAGTTACATAAATTGTTTTCCCTTCTATCGACGTGTGCCCCTCAAGCCAGCTTTGCGTATAAATCCGCAGTGTAATTTTGCTCAAATCGCTATTTGCCCCGTCCGCAAGTTCGGCTATCATCGCGCTGTCTAATGTTACTTTTACCCATGTGTTGGCAGTAATTTGCGTATTGTCCTTCCAATAAGCCCCTGCGCCGACATGGGCAAGCTCTTCCGCCGATCGGATATAAACGTAAAAATAAATCTGTTCGTATGCGCTTGCATCTCTTTCGAAAGTCCAACCGGGAACGATCCCCACATCACTTGACGCCGAAGTAAGCTTTAAAACGCCCGATTCTTTCACGTTTTCATCGACAAGACCTTCCGGAATGCCCGAAACAATGTACTCTGCAGCGGAATTGTCTTTCAGCACCGCGCCTTTCAGGCTGTTGATTTGCACCCGGCTCTGCTGCGCCGTATCCGACTGCGCAAGCACGGTCAAATACGCTTCGACTTTCTCTTTTCCCACAATAAACTTGGTGTCGCTCATCGCCGGCTTTGTTGCGTCGTTTGCCGTAACGTGCCCGACGCCGAACCAGTTTCCGGTATGGTCAACCGCGTAGTTTGTTTTAAAGAACAGATACCCGTCGATATACAGCGAAATCGTAGCGCCGCTGCGCACGCAAGTTACCGTTGCCCCTGCAAGAAAACGATTGACGACTTGCGAATTTAGCGTAGGATAAGCAACCGTAAAATCCGCACTCGGTATAGTTTCATCCGACTTGCTCGTCATCAGTACGACCCCGCAATAACCGGCTTGATGAAAACGTACGCGGATCGACTGTTTGCTTCCTTGGATAAATTCGAATGAATTCCACTCATTCGTATGCTTAACGTTGACGCTTACCGCCCAGTATTCCGCCGAGCCGTAAACTTCCCCGTCGAATTCTCTTGCCTTCCATTCGGAAGCGTCGCTGCCCATGACGGTTTCGTATTGATACTCTTTGCCGCCGTTTGCCCATGTCATCGAGGCAGGCTCGACCAACACCGCCTCTATCGTATGCGATTCCGCCGAAGTTGTGAATACTCCGTTATAGATGCGGGTTTCGTTTGCCGTACCCTTATCGAGCAGATAATAATCGACTACTTTTCCGTTCAGTTTTTGCGAATCAAACAAAAGGCTGACCTGAACGCCCCTGCCGTACTGCGTTTCTCCGTCCGCAGTCATAACGCCGTCGCCCAGCGTAAGGGTTGAAATCTCGTTGAATACCGCACCGAAGACCACTTTATCCGTACCAAGCACATACGTATTGCCGTCATACCGCTCGCCGTTTACGGTAAAGTATGCGAAAGCCTTCCCTTCGGGCGCGCCGTCGTGCGTAAGGGTTACCGTTTCGCCTTCTAAATAATATTCACCGTTTGCAGGGGAGGAAACGCCGATATACTCTTTTACCGTTTCTTCTACCGCCACGTTTACCCGCGCATACGGCACGCCGTACACCGACGTAAGGAACACTTCCGTTCCTGCCGCACCTCCGGTTATGCGGTATATAAATTCGGCAATGCTGTCCGCTTTCCAAACGCTGACTTCGGAAACGTTCTGCGGCTCGATAACCCTCGAGAACGAAACTTTCGTCCACTGACCGGGCACAAGCGGCGTATCCCCGCACCACCAGCTGCCGGCTTTCAGGCCGGATGCTTCCGTATATGCGTAAAAATATATCGACTTATACCCTGCCAGTTTACCGACGAGCGGAGCACCCGCAAGCGCGAATCCCTGTTCACCGCCGCCCAGCGTCAGTTTCAATGAACCGTTTTCTTTAATATCTCCGTCTATCCCGACATATTTTCGGTCGGAAACATACTCCGCCCGCGACGGCAGCCACTCGGGATGAGCGGGATTCGTTTTGATACCGTCCGTCCCCGCAACCGCGCCCGCATTGTTCAGCTGCTTGTTTCCCGCCTCGATCCTGTCGGCAAATACCGCTTCTACGGTGTGCGATGAGGCCGATGTTACAAAGATATTCCCCTCGATTTCTTCGCCGTCTACCTGAAAGCCCTTAAAATATTTGCCTTCGGGAATTTTTCCGTTAAAGACGAGCGTTACCTTAGAGCCTTTTCCTACCGTCGTGTTGCCGTCGGCGGTTTCAATCCCCGCGCCCAATTTTAATTGCGTTATCTCCGTGTATACGGCGGCTATTTTATAACTACGTTTTTGCAAGAGCAAAGTATTACCTTCGAGTTTCTCGCCGTCCGCAGTGAAGTATGCAAACGCCTGGCCGTCGGGAGCAGGTTTCGCGCTGAGTTTAACCGTTTCGCCAAGGTAATAATTATCTTTATCCGTATCGACGTTCGTCTTTTCAAGCTTGACGGCAAGCGTATCGAGATACAAGTTCGTTCTCTCTTCGCCTACGATCCATCGAATGTTTTTGAGCGCGGCATTCTGAATATCGCCGGCGCGCTCACCGATACCGAAATCGTCGCCGCTGACTTCAAAAACGGAAAAAGCGACAGATCCTACGACATATATATCCGCATCTTTGCGGATATATACGCTGAGCATTTCGCCTTTACGCACGTAAATCATCGTAACGGGTGCCGTTTTAGAGGCTCGCAGCAAATCCCGCACTTGTTCGGATACCGGAATCGCCACATCGCCTTTCCATGCACCGCCGTAGCCGCTGAGTTTTCTCGAATCGTTATCGCTGTGCATCTCGATACCGAACAGTTGATCAGCGCCGCCGACATACGCGCTCGTATAAACCCAACCCTTTTCCTCCATTTCGGGTTGACAGGTCAGCACCCAATGCGTTGCCGAGCCGAGTTTAAATACTTTCGCGTCGGATCCTTGCGTTTTATAACTATCCGTTTCGCCCCATGTCATGTTATCGAGAGTTAACGCCCCGTCGACATACCGTGCTTTCACGTGATAGGAGTCTTTTGTCGCCACGAACGTATTGCCGCCGATGGGCTTATCATTGACCAAGAAACAATCGAAACTCTTCCCCTCGATTTGTTCGGCGCTCATAGTTACCGTTTCGCCGATGCGGTAATTGCCGTCACGCTTATCGAGCATAACGTTTTCGTCTGCCGTGACCTGCGACATCTGATACGGCACTGCCCGCACCGCCGAAAAGTAAACCGTTCCGTGCGGAGGAGTTTTACCTGAATAATCACCGTCCGGAATCAAACGGATACGCGTACCCGAAATATTGTCCGCCGATATAACGTTGCTCGTCGTTGCTCCGCAGTTTGCCCCTTTGCCGTCGCCCCAATTTTCCACCGACCACGTAACACGCGTCCACTTTCCGACAAAAACGGCGGTATCGTTCCACCATTTCGAACCGACCACCCAAGAGCTTTTGCCGCTTTCGCAATTTTCGTCCTCGATGTAAACATACATTTCGAGCTCTTTATACTTCATTATGTTTGCGATCGCAGGAACTTTGAGAGCAAAATACGCCTCGTTGTTTTCGGTTTCGCTGCCGTCAAACTCGATTTTGTACGAACCGGCTTCGCCGCCGTACGCCTTGCCGCCGTCTGCCACAGAAACAAATTTTCCGGAGTAATTGCCGTCGGCCGCTACTTGTTTTTCACCAAATTTTTCGTTAAAATAAATAACAACGTCTTCTTCGTAATGTTCCGGCGAATGCACGCTCCGCGAATACCGATAGTCGTTGTCATTGCCCGCGGCATCCTCTACGTGTATCAAAATCGTATATTTTTGCGCGCCGTTTTTTACTGTAAAACTGCCGTCGAACAATTCCGCCTCCGACTCCTCGCCGTTCTCGTCGCTGTAAAATACTTTGGTATAACATTTCGACGCAACATAGTCGCCTTCAAGCGTATATTCGGGTATGGAATACGTAACGCCTTGAATAAAAAAAGTGGGAAACTGCGACGAGGACAGCTTGATCGTCGGCGCGGTTCTGTCCGCGAAATCCATAATCACCGTCCTTTCAGGAACATTTTTTGAATCCGCCGTATACACAAAGGTGTATTCCCCCGCGCCGACGAGCGTAACGATCGTGCTTGCCTCGCGCGAAATTTCCGCCTCCTCGCCGTTCGGATCGGTCGCCGATTTCAATCGCACCGAATACCCCGCCATAATGACGCCGTGCTCATTTACGACATCGAAACGCGGAACGACATACGTGCCTGTACCAAGGTCTTCTTCGATTCGTTCGGGCGCGTCGATTTTTAAATTTCCCGCACGATTGCAAGCTGCAAATCCAAGCGCAAACGCGACCAAACCTACGGTTGCAAGAACCGTTATAAGACATACCCTGAATTTGTTACGGATATGTTTCATACCCCCTCCTTATCCTTCTTTCTTGATATATTTGGATATATTATCCCAATTCGCCGTTAAATTTGTTTTACTGGACTTTAAAAGCGCCGCTGCACCGCTGCCTGAATAAAGCGCATGGTCGATGCCTGTACCCGCGCCAGGAGTATCGCCGAGACCTCCCAGATATACGAGGGGCGAAGCGTTGCGCGGGAAAATATTTATTTTATCGTTCCCGAATGCCTGATGGCGAGTTTTTACGAAATCGCTCATCTGTACCGAATCGTCGGCCAAAACGTCGTAACCGGAAGGATAGCAAAGTCCTTTCAACGTTTGCGCGATAATTCTCTGTGCGCGGTCGGAATAAAGGTAAACAAGGAAATCCTTTGCAAGCTCTTTTTTCGCATCCGGACGATTTGAAGGTATCCCGATGGGATAATTCGGCGTTGCGGTATAAACCATCAGGCGCGCTTGACGTACGTGCTCGAAATCTTTTTCCGTTAAGCCGGACAAATTCCCCGTTGCTGTCTGCTCATATGTTTTATTTTCGTCCACAGCTTTTATAATTGCGATCAGATTTTCTTCCGAACCGACCGACTTCAACTTATCGGCAAGTTCGCTTACTACGGGCGCGCGCATCATGCCGATATCCTGCGGAGAAGATATGAGCGTGGAAGCCATTTCGTTTTCCAGCCAGTCTCCGTTTACCATAAACGCGACTTTTTTATTATCGCCCATATATCCCTTTCCGAGGAAAGCGCGCTGCGCGTTTTTAAAATCCATATTCGTTGCAAGCGCATGCATGCGGCCATTGCCTCTCGACATTATTTCGGAAAGCGTATCGAGCGCAACGGTCCTGCCTTTCGCATCGTTAATTTCCGGTCCGTATTTCCATTCGTTCGCTTTCTCGTCAAAATACTTTCCGTAATAAAAATTATTATAACTTTCCAGCCCCTCATACTGCGCCCACCAAACCGTACCCATGTAATCCCAATAATAATTGATAGCGGTTGAGGTAGAAAACGCATAATATCCTTTTTGCACCAGCTGATCGGACATATCTATCATTTGCTTTGTTGTGAGCGGAATTTTCCATTTTCCCTCGCCGAAAGCCGCGTCGAGCGTATCCGCATTGTAACAGATTGCCGAAACCGAATCGTTGCTCACCATTTGATAATAGTGTCCGTCGTCCGCCAGTAAATAGTCGCGCATGTCCTGATTCATCTTGTCTTTGATTGGCAATTTTTCACCGTCAGGCGTCGCGTTATACACTTCGTCAAGACTTTCGAGTTTTCCCGAATCCTGCGACGCATACATGTTCAGCAAAGGCATAACGATATCGTACTGTTCCTGACCGGACTGAACAAGCTGCTGGATTTCGCCCTGCGAGTAGCTCGGTTTCCAATTTACGGTTACACCCGTAAGCGCCTTATAGTCCGCAGTTAATTTATCGTGCGTTTCCGTTCCGAACCCGCCTTCGTAATAATGAACGCTGATCGAACCTTTTTTGCCGCCGCCGGTCCCGCCGCCGTCTTCTCGCCCCCCGCAGGCGGAAAATCCGAGCGCCATGATTGCGCACATTGCAATGACTAAAAATCTTTTCATGCTGTTTCCTCCGAATTCTTCTTTATCTCGTTACAGGCTGAGGGGAATGACAAATACGCCCTCTCCCACGCCTATTTCCAAATCGAGTTTGTTGTCCTTCACTTCGTATACTTTCCGTTCGCCGTTCCGATAAACCAACGCGCGGTTTGCTTTGTTAAATTCAAACGAAACGGTATCGTATAAATTTTCGAGCGGGTCGTTAAAATTGACGACCATAAGCCCGGAATTTCCGTCCTTATCCTCAAATTGACCGATAATCGTATCTTCTGTTGCAGACACGCTTTTTGCGCAATCGAGTTTCGTGACGGGATGCGCAAGAATAAAGCTGTCGTTATTGTATTCCTCGTCCGCTTCAAGATTGTTCGTACCGTTTACCGTCATGACCCCTTTCCATTTTTCAAAAGCCAAAAACACATGGTCGAACGCGGCGATCTCGGCGTTAATCTCTTGCGCCCAATAATAATTTTCGAACGGGGTGCAGCTTTCATCTTTGCTCACGCAGCCGCCCCCGAAATTCAACGCGGACTGACGATATGTAAAATAAGAAAAGCCATCGATCCCGAACGCCATATCCGTATAAATTTGGAAAGCAAGATCCTCTTTGCTCATAATTTCGCGGCGGCTGGATTCGCTGTAATTTTGCACGAACATCATAAACTCTGCGTCCGCAGCGACAGCCACCTCTTTTAAGGTCTCCATGTCCGCAAGCCATGTGCTCAGCACCGAAAACTTGCTCCCGTCCGGAGATGACATCAGCGGATAAATATCCGTACTGATGATTTTTCTTCCCTGTACTTTCGTAAGCACCTCTTCTACGAACTTTTCGGCATAAACGCGCATATTTTCTTCGGATGCCGACGACTGATGCGATTTATGATAAGCAGGATCTAAATTGACATACATGGTGGGCGCTGTTTTGCCGAGTTTTTCGTAAAAGTCGTAATACTTTTCGATACGCGTTGCAACTTCTCCGAAATGAGCGCTGCCGGGTTCGTCCCACACGTTGATCATTTCGACTGCGGGATACAGCGTGTAATCCGTTTCATCGATCGCTACGTTTTCGGGGCTGCCGAGCCCCGCGCCTGACAACGCCGTATCCGAACCGAGTATAGCTTTAAGCCCTACCTGTTCGCAATACTCGAGCTGTTTATAGTATTCCGGCGTTCCTTTCGCCGCCATAAAATTATCGATGAACATATGGGTAAGCCCCATGTCTTTTGCCATCTGATAATCTGCAAGCGTATTAATGGGAACATCCCACCCGCCGATCCACATATATCGATCGTCCGCATATTCTGGATAATTTTCCGAAATTGCGCCCGTCCCGCCGCAGCCAGCCAAAACAGCGACGCCCAGCGAAATCGCCATAAGAACGGCTGCAATCTTGCTTTTTTGTTTCATATACATTCCTCCGTTTATCACTTTATTTTCAACCTTTGATCCCGCCGACGCTCATAGACTCCATAATTGTATTTTGGCAGAATATAAACATCAAAGCCACCGGAATTACGCTTATAATGAGCCCGGCAAACAATACGGGATAATTCATATCTCGCGACGATTGAAGTTGGAATATATATAAACCCGACATCAACGTAGGATACGATTGCAAAAACAAAATCGGTTCCATATAATTGTTCCAAAGCTGTATCGTTCCGACAAGAAACAGCGAACCCATTACGGGCAAAGACATGGGCAGCATAACGTTGAGAAAAACCCGCAAATGGCTCGCACCGTCCATAAACGCAGCCTCGGCGTATGTCCAAGAAAGCGTTTTAAAAAATGAATACAATACTATAAAATTAAACCCGAAACCCGAAAATTTCGTTATTAGCAGAAACGGGGTATCCAATATTCCGAGGATATTATATACACGGTACTGCGAAGGAAACGAACCCACTATGGGGATCATCATAGTAACGAGCGCAAGCCCGTACATAAAGCCCCTGCCCGGAAATTTATATTTAGCAACCGCGTAGGCAACCACAGCCGAAGCAATCACCTGCAAAACCGCGCCGCCGCATGCATACCAAAGCGAATTGATAAACATAACGATCATATTATTTCCGTCGACCTGCACCGACTTGAACGCCGTAATGTAGTTTGAAAACAGCCATGCCTGCGGAAACCCGTTGGGGTTGCTGTAATACTCTTCCTGCCCTTTTAAGGACATACCGAGCGCCCAAAGCATCGCATAAAACAGCGTAAAGGCATAGAGAGCAAAGATTATGAAAACTATAATTTTCGCTATTAAAAAACTTTTTTTCGAGTTTCGTTTGATTTGAGTTTTCACTTCTTCCATTTTTATTCCCCTAAAACGTTACTTCGGGATCGATCTTATTGAATACCCAACGAATAAAGAAAACAATAGGCACGCTGACCGCCGTAAAGAATATTCCGATGGCGGCAGGATAATTCAAATCGACGCCGCTGCGGGTCTTTTGATATATCCAAAACGCTATCGTCGTAACTTCCTTGTTATCCAACAGCGCCTGACGACCTGCATCGGCAAACAACAAAATAGGTCCCGTACTATTGAACAGCGATGTGAACAACAAAATTAATGTCGTCGATATGGTCGGCCATACGAGCGGGATCATAATAGTAAACAGTTCGCGATACCACGGACAACCGTCGATTTTTGCCGCCTCGATTATTTCCGGCGGCACGCGGCTCATGGCGCTCTGATACAATATCATATTGACGCCGAATCCCGTCCATATGGTAAACGCGATGATCGTTCCCGTCGTGCGCGACGGATCGTTGATCAATTCGGGAAGCGTGCCGCCAAACCACCCGACCACGGTGCTCAGCGCGCCGCCGTATTTTATCAACTCGATGTACGTCGTTACCAGTAACACCGCGCTTACGATACTCGGCAGAAAAAATAAAACCCGATACAGTTTGTAGCCCCAAATTTTTTTATACAAAAAATAAGAAACGAAAAATGTGAGCGGTACCATTATGACGCCCGCCGTAAAATATTTCAGCGTGTTTCGCATTGCCGATACAATCACCGATTCGGGATTTGACCATTCCTTGAAAAACCGCGAAAAATTATACATCGACCAGCGGAATATTTCATTTCCGTTCTCGTCCCATTCAAATGTGGACTCTTGAAACGCCATAATGATCGAATTTGCATTTATCCAAACATAAAAAATTATAAACTGAATCAACGGGAGCAAAATCATTCCGTACGCGAATAACCATTCCCTGAGCGTTTTTTGCTTGACGTGAAATTTATTCTTCCCCCCGTTACCGATACTTTCGGATTTTTCCGAAGTTATCGTCCCTCCGACGTTTTCGGTTCGTTCCATAAAAGCTCTCCTTGTTTTCGCTCTATCGTTGTTTCACATCGGAGAAATTCGGCTTTCTCCTCCCCGTCATTCCTATGCAAAGCAGAATCTGATTCCCGCACGGCGTGTTTTTCGATTGCCGCGACCGCACGGTTGCAATCCGCAATTTGCCGCATTGCCTTTTCGCTCAATTTGGGCTTTCTGCCGCCGGTAAATAGCCCGTTTTGCTCCTGTTCCACGTCGTAAAGCTGCGTATAACAGCAGCCGCATATTTTATCGCAGTTCATAAAACGTTCGGTTGTTTCTACATACCGCTCTATAAATTCGTTCTCGCTGACGCTCGTACTATACCCCCACGCGTTTTGCTCCTGTATGCACGATACGAAACCCTGTATTCCCGTTAGTTGTGCATGCGGCGCATACGCCACACCGCCGTATTCGCTCGCATGCGTCGCCGTATGCCCGTTCCAAACCGCGCCTTCGCGCTCCGCACTCTTGCCATACAGAGTATCCATAACGAGCCTGTCGTCTTGCTCGATTGCCTGAATATAGCCCGCGATTTCTTCCGCGCTATGATAGCAATGAAAATCGAATAAATCAGTAAATTTGCCGTGATATCCGCCGCTTACGTCTATACACGGGCGCGTCGGATCGAGTATCTTCGTCGTTCGGTAAACGCTCTCCACGAACCTTATATCTCTTTCCTTGCCGCTATCTTCAAGGCTGTCCCACGTTTCGTTTAACGGACACCAGGTGATTATGCTCGGATGATTAAAATTCTGTTCGACCGTTTCCGTCCATTCAGCGGTAAACGCACCGAGCGAATCCAAATCCTCATATCGTATGCCCCAACTCGCATACTCGCCCCACACCATTACACCCAACCTGTCACACTCGTATAAATATCTTTGATCAAACACCTTTTGATGAAGACGCACCCCGTTAAACCCCAAACCGCAGGCAAGCGTTATATCTTTTCGAAACTCGTTTACGCTCGGCGCGGTATAAACGCCCTTTGCATAATATCCTTGGTCGAGCACAAGCCTCTGAAACACGCTTTTACCGTTAAGCAGAAATTTTCGCCCCTCGTACTTTACTTCGCGCAATCCGAAATAACTTTTCACTTCGTCGTCGCCGAATTTTATTTTCACGTCGTACAGATTGCCGCTGCCGATTTCCCACAGATGCGTTTCGGCAAGTTTTATATCGTAAACGTGACGGTAATATCCGTTTCCCGCCGCCGCTCCCGCAACATTGCCTTTGTAATACACGGTGATTTCGGTAGCGGCTTTTCCTTCGGTGATCAATTCGACCGCAACCGACCCCTCTGTTATGTTCGGATAAAACTTGACTTGTTTTATGTAGGATTTGGGAGTACGTTCCAACCAAACCGTTTGCCATATTCCTGTCACGCGCGTATAAAAACAACCGAACGACTCGCGCTTGCGGCTTTGTTTTCCGCTCGGTACGTTTTCGTTAATATCGTCGTGTACGGCTACGGTTAAGCGATTTCGCCCTATTTTTACAAAAGAAGTAATATCCGCCTCAAACGCTGTGTAGCCGCCTTCGTGTTCGCATGCCTTTACGCCGTTCACGTACACTTCGGCTTTATAGTCCACCGCGCCGAAATGCAACACGAGTCTTCCGTCCAAATCCGGCTGTTTCACATCTATTTCGCGCGAGTATACGCAATCTGTTATAAAATCCGTATAATGTATGCCCGAAAGTTCGCTCTCGGGGCAAAACGGTACTTCGATTTTAAGATCAAGGGCGCAATTTTCTCTGCCATGTACTTTCCCATACGAAAATTCCCACGTTCCGTTAAGGCACTCGTATTTGCTGCGTTCAAATTGCGGATTCGGATATTCGGTTCTATACATCGGCATTTTTCTTTTATCCTTCCTTGTAATATTGTTCTATATGTAAGTGCACATATAGAAAGGACGCCACCGGTGACGTCCTCAATAAATCATTCGCCACCCCTATTCGCTTCGCGTAATTAGCTTACATCTATTTGTAACGCTATTGTAACACATCTATTTTATTAAAACAATACCTCGCAGCGCTCCAATATTTGAGAGAATGAAACGCTGTGCTTCTCAAATTTTGGAAAGCTTACATTTTTTAGTTGACATTTATTTTCAAAACCATAATAATAGATAACGAAAGGAGAATCGAAATGAGCGATATTTTAACCCCGCAAAAACACTTTGTACTGAACATAGATAACAAATCCGAGCACGAATTGATCGTCGGACTCGGACGCGCCTTGTCTGTTCCCGAGCGCATCGCCATACTCAAAAGCATACTGCTTTCTTCTAAAAATATTTCCGCGCTTTCCGAAGAACTCGGTTTACCCCCTTCCAGCATCGCCCGCCATGTGGATATACTTTCGGATGCGGGACTCATTTATACTTCCTACCAGCCGGGGCCAAAAGGGCATACGAAATACTGCTCGCAAGCCGTATTGTCGTTTACTATTTCTTTAGAGGCCGTATCCACCGAAAAAGATACGGAAAAAGAGTATACTGTGGAAATGCCTCTCGGCATGTTCAGCCATTGCCATATAAAAGCGCCCTGCGGCATGACAGGGGCGGAAGGCAACATTGCCGGATTCGACAATCCGAATATTTTCTTCTCGCCCGAACGCATTAAAGCAGAATGTATCTGGTTTGATTGCGGTTTTATCAGTTATAACTTCCCCGCCGATTTTTCGAGCGATAAAAAGTTTTCCGAAATATCGTTCTCGTTTGAGATTTGCTCCGAAACGTTGTACTTTAACAATAATTGGCCGAGCGATATTACCGTGCGTATCAACGACATAGAAACCGTAACGTTTACTTCTCCCGGCGACTTCGGCGGTCGACGCGGCAAATATACGCCGACTTATTGGCCCGTCACGAGTACGCAGTTCGGCTTACTTAAAAAAATAACCGTAAGCAACGACGGCGTGTTTATAGATAATAAATTCGTTTCCGACACCGTCAAATTCGACGATCTGAAAATTTACGACGGCACGGCCATCAAACTCGATATAGGCGTTAAAGATACGGCAAAACATCGCGGCGGCGTAAATTTATTCGGCAAAAACTTCGGTGACTATCCCCAAGCAATTGTCATGACGATAAAGTAAATCTCTGCAACACGCTCTAAAAACAGATATTACACTTTTTGTTCAATTCTATAATGCCGCTTTAATAAATAATAGGACGGAGCGCTGCTCCGTCCTATTATAACAACTTAAACAATTTCACTATAGTTAACGGTATTTTACTTTATCCAAAACTGTTCTTATTTATTATTGCGATTGATTTTCCTTTTCTTTTATTAAATTACTTTAATTTCGTTGTTAATTACATGAACGATAAACATCTATTTGTGCCTTTGTCAGGACTTTTTCATTGCTTTGATATATTTTCGCATCAAAATCAGACTGACAATACCGATTATAAAGGCAACAAGGCAAGCTCCAATAAACTGATTTTTGCTTCAGAAAGTTTTTTAGGCATCACCAAATATTTTTTTAAATTAAATCGATTATGATCCATTTTACAAAGTAATTTTACATCATAATTAACATCTTCATCTTATAAAACGCTTATTAATTTTTCAATACCAAAAGGTTTTTTCTCGAAAGCATTGAATGAATCATCGGTATGAAAGTGTATGTCAATCAAATTGTACATTTATATATCCCATTACCTACTACTATTTTTATTATACTATAACATATTTAGTTAATTTTTTCAAGCCATTCTGTCTACACGAAAAAGGAAGTTCAAAAATCAAGCCGTACCTCAACCGTAAAACAATATGTTATGAGCCCCAAAAAAAGTGTCCATAAAGATATGTGAAAGTCTTGATACAAGTACGGCGGCTACGCTGACGAGGCGGCAGAGCCGCCTCGTCACCCGCTCGCTGCGCTCGCGGGCGCCTAAGACAAGCACGCGCCCCAAACAAAGCAACAACGCAACAGCGGAACGCACAAAAAAAGCGCGGCGGCGCGGGGTGGCGCCGCTAAACCGCTCGGCGGTCACTCCCGCGCATACCGTCGCGCATACTTTTTTATTCTGCTGTTCCCCCCTTTTTTTTCGCAAATGGCAGTAATACGTGCGCTTGTCTTTTATACAAGTAAAGGAATAAAAGTCTTTTGAAAGCCCTCGGAATTTTGTCCGAGGGCTTTTCTCTTTTCCCCAACCGTATATCTGCGGGAAGAGTACGAAAAAAAACGATATTTAATGAAAACAATCCGATTGATAATGGTTTTTGTACGGGAACAGTCCGTACCAATTTGAATTCGTTTTTGATATAATCTGTCCATAAAGATTTTACGGACAGGGAAAGAATATGAAACGACAGGATTTAACTTATATCGCGGGGAATGACTTGTATATAGCGCCTTTATCAGATTGCGAAACAAATGCCTTTTTCTCCGCGGTATTGGCAGAAATAAAAGAATTGAGCAAAGAAGAAATGGAAAACAATCCTTTTTGTCTTTCGTCCGTCGGAGCGTAAACGAAAACGCCCTTTCCGTCAAGGGTAAAATACATTGCCTGCGGCAACCCTTGACGGAAAGACAACACACGGACAGATAAGGGAAAGACTTTGCGTTTCCGTTTCGTCCGTTTCCGTCGAAAGACAAAAAACAATTCTAAGGAGTTATGTATCATGAAATCAGCAGTTATCTATGCACGCTATTCCAGCGCAAGCCAGACCGAGCAGTCTATCGAAGGGCAATTAGACGTTTGCAAAAAGTATGCACAAGACAACGATTTACAAATCGTCGATACCTATATCGACCGCGCCATGACAGGCAAGAACGACCAACACGCCGCATTTCAAAAGTTATTGTCCGACAGCGAAAAGCCCGTAACGTGGGAAATCGTGCTTGTATATGCAATCGACCGTTTCGGCAGAAATTCCATTGAGATAGCCGTCAATAAACAACGCTTGAAAAAGAACCGTAAAACGCTTATTTCCGCTACGCAACGCACCTCGGAAAATATAGACGGCACCAAAAACCTTGACGGCATTTTACTTGAAAATATGTATATCGGGCTTGCCGAATATTATTCCGAAGAACTCTCCCAAAAGATATTGCGCGGATTGAACGAGAGCCGTAAGAAAGGCTTTTATTGCGGCGGGGGCGTGCCTTACGGGTACAAAGTGGTTGCCCGCAAAATCGTAGAAGATTGCGACAAAGCCGATATTGTCCGTTACATATTTTCGCAATATGCCCTCGGCGTGTACGTGCCGACCATCATCAAAGCCTTGACGGAACGCGGAGTTTACCATAACGGAAAACCGTTTGCGCCCAATACCGTGTACCATATACTGAAAAATGAAAAGTATCTCGGCATTTACCGCAATAAAGGCGAAGAATACGACAATATCTATCCGCAAATCGTACCGATTGAAATTTTCGATAAAGTACGAGCAAAAGTACAAAAGAACAAGTACGGCAAAAGGAGCGTACAGGTAACATACCTATTGCGCCATAAACTGAAATGCGGATATTGCGGACACCCGATAAGCGCGGAAAGCGGTACTTCCTCGAACGGTGAAGTGATACACTACTACAAATGCCACGGCAGAAAAAAGTATCGCAACGGTTGTGAAAAAACGGCATTACGCAAAGAGTTTTTGGAAAACTTTGTACTTGAAACTATCCTGCGCGAACTCTCCAAGCCCGATACAATGAACAAGGTCGTTGACGGCTTATGCAGATACAGGAAATGCAGAACAAAGAAAGCCCGATACTCAAAACATTGCTTTCGGAAAAGCGTCAGACGGAAACGGCATTGAACAACTTGATGTCCGCTATCGAACAGGGTATTATCTCCGCTACGACAAATAAGCGTTTGCACGAACTCGAAAACAAACTCACGGAACTCGAAAGAAATATATTGATAGAACAGAGCAAAACAAAGATAACCCTATCCGAAGATAAGATACGGAAATATTACGAACAGGCTTTACTGAAAGAGCCGCAAATGCTGATAAACCTGCTTATAAAGCAAATCGTATTGTATAACGACAAAATGATAGTTTACTATAATAGCCCTATACAAACAAGCCCCGACGGAAACAGTCAGGGCTTTTCTTTTTACGATGAAATTGCTTTCATGCCTTATATCATACAGAATAAACCTACACCCGCAATGCGCGCGATACGAGTGATCTTGACCGTATAAGCGGCGGCTATTTATTCCACGGTGCTCTTGACGCGAGCCTCTCTCGGAGCGTGTTTGAGGGCAAATACGGGCGAAACCATGCAACCCCGCACCCTAAACAGGGTACGGGGTTTTGGTTTGCCTTCGGCGGAAACAGCCTAACACGCTCCGACTCGCGTCAAGAGCCTTTCGCGGCATAAACCGCCGCCGCTCACCGTTACGGAGATTTACTCGACCGAAAGCATTGTGCGCCGTAAATTGCCGATTTCGAGCCTTAAACGCGATTAAACGGCTTTCCGCGGCAAAAGAAAAAACCTAAACCAAACACCTTTTTGAGATGTTCAATTTAGGTTAAACGTGGTGGAGATGGCGGGATTTGAACCCGCGTCTTACCTGTTTTATTCACGCTTTCTACATACTTAGTTTGTCTTTGACCCTTGCCGCGCGTGAAAGGCAAACAGACGCGCGCGGCCGTGGACCGCTGAATACAGCGCACGCGTCACGGTCAAAACGCGTACAGCCGTTCCCTGTCTGAAAATGATGCCCGCCGCCTGCCGACAGGAAACAAGCGGAGAACATACGCTAATTAAGCAGCGTAAGCGAGACGATTATTGTCTGCGTTTAAATTTAAAGGTATCGTTTTAACGAAGCCGAATCCTTCGGTATGCTTACAATGAACGCCACAAGCAATCGAAACCAGTTCATCCCCATGGCGCGGCGAAACCGCCGCTTCTTTACAATACTATTATACTACGTTTCCGTGAAAAATGCAACTTTTTAAAATTGAAAGGGCGTGACCTGATAGACGTAGTAGTTGAGCCAGTTGGTATAGAATAAGTTGGCTGCGCTCGTCCAGGTGACGTTGACCTTGCGGCGCTCTATATCCGCGAAATAATTGACGGGCGGCTTGATGGGCAGGCCGCGTTTCAAATCGCGCTCATATTCGTTTTTGAGCGTGTCGCGGTCGTATTCCATGTGCCCCGTAAGGAAGATCTTTTTATTATCTCTGGATTTCGCGATGGACAGCCCCGTATTTTCCGATTCGCTTAAAATAACGAGATCCTTCTCCTTTCTCACCTTTTCGATATCCACGGTGGTGTGGCGGGAATGCGGGATATAAAACACGTCGTCGATGCCCTTCAAGAGCGGATCGTGCTGTTCCAAAACTTTTTTGTGCGGAAAGATCCCGAACAGTTTTTCGGGCAGCAGTTCCTTGTCGATGCCGTAATAATGATACAGCGCCGCCTGCGCGCCCCAGCAGATGAAAATGGTGCTCGTCACGTTTTTGTCGGCGAAATCGAAAATTTGTTTCAACTCTTCCCAATAAAGAACTTCCTCGAACGGCAGCGTTTCCACGGGCGCGCCCGTGACAATCATGCCGTCGAAATGTTTGTTTCGGATGTCGTCGAATTTTTTGTAAAAGCGGTCGAGATGTGCCGCGGCGGTATTTTTACTCTTATAGGTATCGGTGTACAGGAGCGTGACGTTGACCTGCAAAGGCGAATTGGACAAAAGGCGCATAAACTGCGTTTCCGTTTCCACTTTCGTGGGCATGAGATTCAGAATAGCGATTTCAAGAGGACGGATATCCTGCTTGAACGCGCGTTCGTCGTGCATGACGAAAATATTTTCACGTATCAGAGCTGAATAAGCGGGGATATCCTGCGGAATGACGATAGGCATGTTTATGCGGCCTCCTTTGTTTAAATTTTTTGCAGAGCCTGTTTCAGATCTTTAATGATGTCGTCGGGATTTTCGATTCCGACGGACAGACGGATGAGATTTTCGGGAACGCCAGCCGCGGCGAGTTCCTCTTTGGAAAGTTGCCTGTGCGTGGTCGAGGCGGGGTGCAAAACGCAACTTCTGGTATCCGCCACGTGCGTTTCCTGCGTGACCAGTCTGAGCGCTTCCATAAATTTCGCGGCATCCTTCACGTTGCCTTTGACGCCGAAACTCAGCATGCCCCCCTGCCCGTCCGGCAGATATTTCCGCGCGAGCGCATGGTATTTGTTATTTTCCAGCGAGGGATGCAGCACCCAGTCGATCTTGTCGCTTTCGGAAAGGAATTTCGCAACTTTTGCCGCGTTCGACGAATGGCGCTCCATGCGCAGCGCCAACGTGTCGCAGCCCAAAAAACTGATAAACGCATTCTGCGGGCTCATGATCGCACCCATGTCGCGCACCAACTGGGCGCGGCATTTGTTCGCAAAGGGTGCCGCGGGCAGATCGGCGTAGACCAGACCGTGATAACTCTCGTCGGGTTCGTTGAACGAAACGTAGCGGGGATTTCCCTTAAAACCGAAATTCCCGCCGTCCACGATGACGCCGCCGAGCGCCGCCGCGTGCCCGTCGAGATACTTGGAAGAGGAATGGATCACGATATTCGCGCCGAATTCGAAAGGACGGCAGAGAGCGGGCGTGGCGAGCGTGTTGTCCACAAAGAACAAAACGCCGTATTTTTCGGCGATTCCCGCAATTTTCCCGAAATCGAGCACCTTGATGGATGGATTGGCGACCGTTTCGGCGAAAATCATTTTCGTCTTATCGTCGATGAGTTTTTCGATCTCTTCGGCGGGCGCGTCCACGTCGAAAAAGCGGCATTCGATGCCGAGTTTGGGCAGCGTGACGGCAAAGAGGTTGAAAGTGCCGCCGTAGATCGCGGAGGACGAAACGATGTTGTCGCCCGCGCCGCATACGGTGAATGCCGCGAGCGTGGTCGCGGACATGCCCGAGGCGCAGCCGATGGCGGCGACGCCACCTTCCAAAGCCGCCACTTTTCCCTCGAACGCCGCCACGGTGGGATTGGCAAGGCGGGTATAAAAATAGCCGTCGCTCTTCAAATCGAACAGATCCGCCATATCCTGCGTCTTTTCGTAAACGTAGGTCGTGCTCTGTACGACGGGCGGGATGCGCGATTCGCCCGTTTTCGGCTTGTAACCGCTCTGCACGCAGAGCGTATCGATTTTATAACTCATAAATTTTACCTCGCGTAAAAAATTATTTCAGATATTCTTTGATTTGCCGCTCTTTTTCGCGGACGAGATCCTTTTCCTGCAACGATTTTTTCTTATCAAACGTGTGCTTGCCGCGGCAAAGCCCCACTTCCACCTTGACGAGCGCCTGCGAAAAATAAATTTTCAGCGGCACGAGCGTATAGCCCTTTTCGTTGACTTTGCCGGAAATTTTGGCGATCTCTTCCTTGTGCAGCAAAAGTTTTCGGTCGCGCCGCGATTCGCGCGTGTTGAACGCGCCGCTCTTGTCGTACACGGCGATGTGCATATTCTTTAACAGCACTTCCCCGTTCCTGATAAAGCAGAACGAATCGGATAAATTGCAGTTGTTTTTGCGCAGCGACTTGACCTCGCTGCCTTCCAGAACGACGCCCGCCTCATACCTGTCCTCGATGAAATACTCGAAGGACGCCGATTTATTAACGGATATGATTTTCATGATACACTCTCTATTATAGCACGTTCAGTTCTCGTCGGCAAGAACAAATTCGCATTTGCGCGTCCCGATATCCGCGGCGGCAACTTTGATCTGAATGGGATCGCCGATTTTAAAGGAATGGGAAAGCCCTCTGAGCAAAAAGCGCTGTTCCACGAACACGTAATCGTCCTTGGGCAGATTTTCGATGCGGATAAGCCCCTCGATGGTGTTGGGAAGTTCCGCGAACACCCCGAACGAGGTCACGCCCGAAACGACGGCGGAAAAGGTTTCGCCGAGATGTTCGCGCATATACCAGGTCTTATATAGTTCGTCCACGTCGCGCTCGGCCTCGTCCGCCCGCCTTTCGCTCTCCGAACAGGAAAGCGCCGCGCCGTACACGAACCGCGAAAAGGTATCCGCCGCCTCCGCCGCGCGCCCGTCCAAGACCATTTTGACGAGCCTGTGCACCAACAGGTCGGGATAGCGGCGTATGGGCGAAGTAAAATGGCAGTAACAAGAGGAAGCCAACCCGAAATGCCCGCTGTTTTCGGCGCTGTACCGCGCCTTGGACATGGAACGCAGCATCACGCGGTTGACCACGTGAAAGAGCGGACCGCCTTCCAGTTTATCCAGAATTTTGCCGTATTCGCCCGGGCGGACGTTGTCGGCGTGAAAATTCGCTTTGACGCCCAGTTCGGAAAGGTACGCCTTGAAAGATTCCGCCTTTTCCTCGCTCGGCTTTTCGTGCACGCGGTAGATGAAAGGCATTTCGAACCGTTCCATAAATTCCGCCACGGTTTCGTTTGCGAGGATCATAAATTCTTCGATGATCTTATGCGCGACCGTGCGCTCGTACTCTTTCACCGAAACGGCGCCGTCCTGCACCGTGACGGCAGCCTCTTTCACGTCGAGGTCGATACTGCCGCGCGATTTGCGCTTTTTCATGAGGATCTCGGCGAGTTGCCGCATTTCTTCGAGCATGGGGAGCAGAAATTCATATTTTTCCGACAGTTCCCGATCGCCTTCCAAAATTGCCGCCACGTTTTTATAAGTCATGCGCGCGGAAGAGCGGATCACGCCCGTCACGATCTCGCTGTCTTTGACTTTGCCCTTTTCGTCGATCTTCATCAGACAAGAGAGCGTGCAGCGGTCTTCCCCCTCGTTCAAAGAACAGATGCCGTTGGAAAGTTCCTCGGGCAGCATGGGGAGCACCCTGTCGGGGAAATAGACGCTCGTGCCGCGCTTGTAAGCCTCGGTATCCAGCGCACGGCCGCGGCTGACGTAGTGCGTGACGTCCGCGATATGCACGCCGAGGCGATAGTATTTCCCTTCGCGCCAGACTTCCACCGCGTCGTCGAAATCGCGCGAATCGTCGCCGTCGATGGTGATGATCAGGCGGTCGCGGAAATCCCGCCGCCCGCCGACTTCGACCTTTTCCGCGGAAACGCGCTTTGCCTCGGCGAGCACTTTATGGGGGAATTCTTCCGCCAAATTTTTCGAACGGATGATGGCGTCCTCCTCGCAGGAAAGATCGCCGCTTTGCCCCAAAACCTCGGTAATTTCGCCCACGGGTTCGCCGCCCTCGGGATAATTCAGAATTTTGATCAGAACCTTTTCGCCGCTGTACGCGCGCACTTTCGAGCCCGCCACGCGCACGTCGTTAAAAAAACGACGCTCGTCGGGCTGTACGTACCCGCCCTTCTTTTCCTTGAAATAGGTACCCACGATCTCGGAATAGCCGCGGCTTACAATGCTGTAAACTTCTCCCTCGTCCCCGCGCTCGCCGCCCACGCAGCGGGCGAACACGGTGTCGCCGTGCATGGCGCCGTGCAGGGAGCGGTGCGGAATGAACAGATCGCCCTCTTCGCGCACCAGAAAGGCAAAGCCGCGCTCGTTGCCGCGCAGCACGCCTTTGTACAGTCCGAGCGCCGCGGGCAGAACGTAGCGGTTTTTCTCGTCGCGGACGATCGCGCCCTCCTCTTCGAGAGAACGAAGGACGCGGTTTACCGCCTCACGCTCGCTCTTTTGCGTGACGCCCAAAAGCCGCGCGATCTCGCGCGCCGTCTTGTATGTGAATTCGCCCGAAGCGAATTTTTCTTCTATCTGCTGTGCAGCGGTCATAAATTCTCCTGAAAATGCCAATAAAAAAGACGGCTACTTACACAAAATAGCCGTCCTGTCGTTTTTTTGATCCTAAACGCCCCAAATGCCGTCCAACTGCAAGATAAAGAAGACGATCGCCATGACCGCGAGCGCGATCAGGGAGATGACTGTCCATTTCTTCATTTTGCTCTCGAAAGATTTGGACTTATTTTTGCCGAAAAACGTTTCGCTGGAACCGCCCAATGCGTCGATTCCCGTGGAGTTGCCCGGCTGGAACAAGATCACAACCACCGCGAACACCGCGCAGACGAGCATTAAAAGCAATAAAACAAGACAAATTATTCTGTATAAGGTATAGACGCTATCGTTTGCCAAAGGCGCAAGCAGATAACCCATCATCGACATCATTTTCGACATCCGTATATCACTCCAAAGTTTTTCTTTACATTAAATGCTTGGATATTATACCATACTCCGCGGTATTTATCAACTCTTTTTACAGCCGTTCCGAAATTTTTCGGAAAAAAATGGCGTAAATCGTATCTTATCCGCGCCGTCGGATCCTCTTTACGTTGGCGTTCATCAGACGCCTGCCGACATGCCGGTAAAAAAACGCCGCCGCGCCCGACAGATCCTGCCCGTGCGCACGATAAAACTCGTCCGGGGAAGAATAGATCCCCAGATCGCGCACGATCCCTTCGCTCTGGATATAGGTGCCCTCGCCCGCCCATTCGACGGCGGGGTTTTGAAGATCTTTCACCGCCGCGCCGTAGCCGCAGAACGCTCCCGCGTCGGGGAATTTCTTTTGCAGGCTGCCGAGGTATTTTTCATCGAGGATGAACGCTTCCAACTCCGTCCATTTGCCGCCGAAACAGACCTCCACCCAACTGTGCAAGATCTCGCGGGGCGCCTTTTCGTAGACAATCCCCGTCATGGCGCCCTTCTGCAATTTCTTGTCGATGGTAAACCCGTGCAGACGGCAGGGAATCCCGTCGGCGCGCAGCAGCGCCATAAACAGGGTGCCCTTTGTATTGCATTGGCCGTACCCGTCCGAAAGCACGCGGGACGCGGGAAGATCGTCGCGGACGTTATAACCGAACAGGATCTCGTTGCGTACGAAATCATAGATCTCACGGATGCGCTGAAACTCGTCGAGCATTTTCCACCCGCGGTTTTCGATGAGTTTTTCGATGGGTTTTGCGGAATAGTCCAAAAGGGGCGTTTCGCGCAAAAATTCCAAAAGTTCTGCGCGCATATTACATAATAAGGGTCTTGCCCGTCATTTCGGCGGGTTTTTCCAGTCCCATCATATCCAGAAAGGTGGGCGCGAGATCGGCAAGCACGCCGCCTTCGCGCAGTTTCTTATCTTTCAGCCTGTCGCACACCAAGACTACGGGAACGGGGTTGGTCGTGTGCGCGGTAAACGGCGAGCCGTCCTCCGCGATCATTTTGTCCGCGTTGCCGTGATCGGCGGTGAGCAGCGCTCCGCCGCCCATTTTCAAAATCTGACGCAATACTTTGTCCACGCAGATATCCACCGTTTCCACCGCCTTTTCCGCTGCGGAAATCACGCCCGTGTGCCCTACCATGTCGCAGTTGGCAAAGTTGAGGATCATCACGTCGAATTTCCCCGAGGAAAGTTCTTTTATCGCCCGATCCGTCACTTCGAAAGCGCTCATTTCGGGCTGCAGATCGTAGGTCGCCACCTTGGGGGAAGGAACGAGCGCGCGCTCCTCGCCCGCGTTGGGCGCCTCCACGCCGCCGTTGAAGAAAAAAGTGACGTGCGCGTATTTTTCCGTTTCCGCGATGCGCAGTTGCGTCAGGCCCTTTTTCGAGAGATATTCGCCGAGCGTGTTGTCGAGGCTCTGCGGTTTGAACGCGACGCGCACGTCTTTGAACGTCGCGTCGTATTGCGTAAAGCACACGTAATACGGTTTCAGATAGCCCGTCTTGCGCTCGAAACCATTAAAATCTTCCTGCGAGAAGGCGCGGGTGATCTCCCTTGCGCGGTCGGGGCGGAAATTAAAGAATATGATGCTGTCGCCCTCTTCCACGAGCGCCACGGGCCTGCCGCCCCTGACAACGTTGGTGGGGAGAATAAATTCGTCCGTCACCTCGTTTTTATAACTCGCCTCCACCGCGTCCGCCGCGTACTCCGCGTGGATGCCGTTGCCGAGGGTGAGCATATCGTAGGCTTTCGCCACGCGCTCCCAGCGGTTGTCGCGGTCCATCGCATAATAGCGGCCGCAGACCGAGGCGATCTCACCGAACGCGAGTTTGTCCATTTCCGCCTGCAGATCACGCAAAAAGCCCGAGCCGGACGTGGGGGAAACGTCCCTGCCGTCCATAAAGCAATGCACGTAGGCATTGTCCAGCCCGTTTTCCTTGCACATCTTCAAAAGAGCGTACAGGTGCGTGTTGTGGCTGTGCACGCCGCCGTCGGACAAAAGTCCCCAGACGTGCAGTTTTTTATGATTTTTCTTTGCGTTTTCCATCGCGCCGAGCAGCGCTTCGTTTTTGAAAAAGCCGCCGTCCCCGATCTCTTTGGTGATCTTGGTCAGTTCCTGATAGACGATGCGCCCCGCGCCCATGTTGAGGTGCCCCACTTCGGAATTGCCCATCTGCCCGTCCGGGAGACCGACGCTCATTCCGCTCGCGCCGAGTTCGCCCGAGGGATATTCGCGCCGATATTTTTCAACGTTGGGGCTGCCCTCCATGGCGATGGCGTTGCCGTTTTTTTCGCCGCTGAGTCCGTAGCCGTCCATGATGATGATCGCATAAGGTTTTTTCATTTTTTTACCTCTATAAACTTTCTTTCCCTATCATTATACCGCAAAGCGCGCTTTTTGGCAAGTTTGCGGCGGCGCCCCGTCAAATTTTTTAAACGCGAAAAAAAGCCCGACGTTCGTCGGGCCTTTTCATTATTTGTCGAAGTTTACGATGATCGAAAAGTCTTCCGCTTTGAGGGAAGCGCCGCCGATGAGTCCGCCGTCGATCTCGGGCATCGCCATCAGTTCCTTGCAGTTTTTGGCGTTCATGGAGCCGCCGTACTGTATACGCACTTTTTCCGCGCATTTGGGGCAGAACACTTCGCCGCACGTTTTGCGGATAAAGCCGATGGTCTCGTTCGCCTGTTCTGCGGTCGCCGTCTTGCCCGTGCCGATCGCCCAGATGGGTTCGTACGCGATGACGATTTTGGAAACGTCGTCCAGCCCTTTCAGCCCCTCTTCGACCTGCACTTTCAAGACCTGTTCGGTCTTGCCCGTTTCGCGCTCTTCAAGGCTTTCGCCCACGCACACGATGGGCACGAGTCCCGCCGCGAGCGCCGCGTGCATTCTCTTGTTGACCGTTTCATCCGTTTCGCCGAAATACTGACGGCGTTCGCTGTGTCCGATGATGACGTATTCCACGCCGTACTCTTTGAGCATGGAAGCGGAGATCTCGCCCGTGAAGGCGCCTTTTTCCGCAAAGTGCACGTTCTGTGCGCCGAGGTGAATATTGGTGCCTTTCACCGCCTCGCTGACGGCGGGAATGTCGGTAAAGGGAACGCAGGCGACCACGTCGCAGTTCGCGTCTTTGACGAGGCCTTTGAGCGCCTCGATGAGTTTGACGCCCTCCGCCGCGGTGTTGTTCATCTTCCAGTTTCCTGCAATGATAGGTTTGCGCATTATTTCTTCTCCTTCAAAAATTTATCGGTTTTTTTAATCGTTCCGTAAGTAATGATCTGATAAAACGCCTCTTCGGGCCGCAATAGCAAAAAGTCGTAAAGCCCGCGGTTCTGCACCGTCAAATGAAAACTTTCGATCATTCCGACGGTCTCCGCGTCGACGGGCAGATATAAAAACAGGTTTTTATCGTCCGTAAACGAGATATACAGACGCAACGCTGCGCGCATGCGCCGGGAATAACTCTGCAACCAGATGCGGGTATCCCGCCAAAAGTAATGAACGTCGTACAATCCGTCCTTCCGATACGGAAAACGGCCCTCGATCTCGACGCCCTCGGCAGTCATTACGATTTGCACCGTCGGCGAATAATTCCAGCACCGCGTTTTTTGCTCGACCAATCTCGGAAGATCGGCGCCGCTGCGTTTGGCTGTAAACTCGTACCGCTCGCGTACGGAAACAGGCTGCAATAAACCGCTCTCCCGTAAATCGAGGCGCGCCTGCCGTTTCCTGAGCGGGCGGAGACAAATCAAAAATGCCGCCGTCGCAACGAAAAAGAGCGCGGTCAGCCCGATCGTAAGATACGTATACTTTTCTTCGTCGATCGACATGGTGACGGCGATCGTGAAGATGCTGCCCAGCGAAAGAAACAGATATACGGGCAAAATCACGCGGTGCGTGATCTTATATAGCAGCGAATCGTTTTTTTCGGTCATGGCAGCCCCTATTTCACGAATAAATTTCGGGGCAGGCAATCCGCCTGCCCCCGTTCACTTTGATTATTTATCGTTCAGGCAGGCAATTCCGGGAAGAACTTTGCCTTCGAACAGTTCCAGAGAAGCGCCGCCGCCCGTGGAAATGTGCGTCATCTGATCGGCAAATCCGAGTTGCTGCACCGCAGCCGCGCTGTCTCCGCCGCCGATGATGGTCGTGGCGTCCTTCGCCGCCGCCAACGCCTTCGCGACCGCGATCGTGCCTTTGGCGAGCACGGGATTTTCGAACACGCCCATGGGGCCGTTCCAGATGACCGTCTTGGCGTCCTTGACGATGTCCGCAAACAGTTTGGAGGACTCTTCGCCGATGTCAAGCCCTTCCATATCCGCGGGGATCTCGCTCACTTTCACCGTTTTGACTTCGATGGGCGCGTCGATGGGATTGGGGAAAGACGCGGCGATCACGCAGTCCACGGGAAGGACGAGCCTCTTGCCCGTTTCTTTCGCCTTTTCGATCATATCCTTGCAGTAGCCGAGTTTTTCGTCGTCCACCAGAGATTTGCCGACCTCGTAGCCCTGCGCTTTGAGGAAAGTGTACGCCATGCCGCCGCCGATGATGAGCGTATCGCATTTATTCAGAAGATTGGAGATGACGTTGAGTTTATCCGCCACTTTCGCGCCGCCTAAGATCGCTACGAAGGGGCGCACGGGGTGTTCCAGGCTGTCCGCCATGACGGTGAGTTCCTTTTCGATGAGGAAGCCGCAGACCGCGGTCTTGACCAGACCGTATTCGACGATGGCTGCGGTCGAAGCGTGCGAGCGATGCGCAGTCCCGAACGCGTCGTTCACGTAAATATCGCAGTAGGACGCGAGTTTTTTGCAGAATTCGAGGTCTTTCCCCTCTTCTTCCGCGTAAAAACGCAGATTTTCCAAAAGCACGCACTCGCCCTCTTTGAGCGCCTTGACTTTCGCCTCGGCATCGGGTCCGACGACGTCCGCCGCAAAAGCGACCTTACCGTCCAGAAGTTCGTTGAGGCGCGCGGCGACAGGTCTGAGCGTCAGTTTGACGGCGTCGTTCTTCTTCGCCTTTTCGATATATTCGGCGGTCGCGGCGGCGCGCTCCGCTTCGGGGAGGGCCTCCACCGCCTTTTTCTCTTTCTTGTTGAGTTTGACGCAATCGTTGAAGATATTGTGCGGCTTGCCCATGTGCGAGCAAAGAACCACTTTCGCGCCGTGCTCCATCAGATATTTGACCGTGGGCAGCGCGCCGATAATACGGTTTTCGTCGGTGATCTTTCCGTCCTTCATGGGAACGTTGAAATCGCAGCGGACGAGAACTCTTTTGCCTTTTACGTCTACGTCGGTAACAGACTTTTTGTTCATTGTGCTATCTCCTTGATTTTGTTTTCCGTCTATCATGATACCTTTTTTTTGCATTTTTGTCAATAAAATACGCCGCATGAAAAGAATAAAACCGCGCCCTGCGGCGCGGTGGATTCACTGTGTGACGGAAGCGTCGGCGTTTTCCGCCGAGCCCTGCGTTTTTAATAATTTCTGATAGCGGGCGCTGCTCTTCATGACGGAATTGGAAATATTCTTCATGTGCCCGGAAACGCGTTCCATATTGCCCAAAAGTTGCAGGAAGATGGCGCCGCGGGCGGGCGTGCATTCGCCGCGGTTGAGCCGCTCGATATGCGCGTCGCAGTCGGCGTTTTTCAAAATCGCGATGGAAACTTTCAGATCGTTTATCTTTTCGAACATGGTGATGTCGCGCTCGTCGAAGGTCTTGCGCACCATTTGGTAGAGTTCGTCGATCTTTTCGTAAAGATCCTTGATCTCTTCGACGGCAGCGGCGGTAAAGGCGTCCTCGTCGCCGCCCAGTTCTTCGGCATACTCCACGATATGTTTTGCGTAGTCGCCGATACGCTCGCTGTCGCTGATCACGTGATAATAGGAACCGATGACGAACTCGTCGTGCGCGGACAATTCGCACGACGATACGCGCACGCAATAGGCGGTGAGTTCGGTATTGTATTGGTTGATACGCTTTTCCGTTTCGGCGCTCTCATCCCTTTCGGAAAGATCGCCCCCGCAGATCATCTTCATCGCGCGGCGGAAATTGAGATAGGCGAGATCCATCATAATGACGATCTCCTTTCTCAACTGCGCCACCGCGATGGCGGGCGTCTGCAAAATACGCTCGTCGAGATATTTGAAATCGCCCTGTTTCTGCATTTTTTTGCGCTCCGGCACGATGACTTGCGCCAATTTGACGAGCGGTTTCAAAAACGGGAGCAGAACCAGCGTGGTCAGAAGATTGAACAGCGTATGAAAGTTCGCGATCTGACGTTCGACGCTCCCGCCGCTCACGAAAATAATGCCCTCGACGACGTATTTTTGGAACGCCAGCATCAAAATGAAGAAAACGGCGCAGCCCAATACGTTGAATAAAAGATGGATGACAGCCGCCCTTCTCGCGTTGGTGCTTGTTCCCATACTGGCGATCAGCGACGTCGCGCAGGTACCGATATTGCTGCCCATGGTGATGAACATGGCCTGTTCTATCGTAATAAGCCCGCTGCCCGCAAGCGCGATCAAAATACCCGTGATCGCCGCGGAACTCTGCAAGAGCCCCGTAAGCACCACGCCGATGAGAAAGAGCAGGAACGGATTGCCGATGGATAAAAACAGCGCGTCGAGTTTGGGCGCGATGACCTCGTCGGCGGTGAGCACTTTCACGGCGTCGCTCATGAACTGTAAGCCGATAAAGATAAAACCGATACCGATCAGAATATTGCCGATCTGTTTGGAACGGCCGCTTTTTCCCGTCATATTGATCACGAGTCCCGCGGCGGCGACGGCGGAAAAGACCGCCGCCATGTTGATGTTTATGCTCTGCAACGACATGATCTGCGCGGAAATGGTAGTGCCGATGTTGGCGCCCATGATGATGGCGCCCGCCTGCGTCAGGCTCATCAGCCCGACGTTCACGAACCCTACGATCATGACCGTGGTTGCGGAAGAACTGTTGATGATGGCGGTGACCGCCGCGCCGATCCCCACGCCCGCAAAGCGGTTGTTGGAGACCTTGGCGAGCATGGTGCGCATGCTCGAACCCGCCGCGCGTTCGAGATTGGAACCCATCGTTTTCATCCCGATCATGAATACGGTGATGCCGCCTATAACAAGTAACAACTGTGTGATTATCGTCAGTACCATTCGCCTTTATCCCTGTCGTATAAAATACGTATTCAATCGTCCAAAGAAAGGCGGTGCAGATGCCCCTGCTTTTCCGATGCCGTAAACCCGACCTGCCGCCACGCCTCGTACACGGCGACGGCGACCGAATTGGAAAGATTCAGAGAACGCGCCTCCCCGATCATGGGAATGCGCACAGCCTCGTCGTAGCGCTCTTTCAGCAACTCTTCGGGAAGCCCGCGCGTCTCCTTTCCGAAAACGAGGAAATCGCCTTCGCGGTAACTTGCGTCGCTGTGCGTTTTCTTTGCTTTCGTCGAGAAAAACCAGAAGCGGGAGGCGGGGTATTGATCGAACAACTCTTCGATGCAGTCGTAATAGGAAATATCTACGAGATGCCAGTAATCCAGACCCGCCCGCTTTAAATATTTATCGGATATTTCAAAACCGAACGGCCGGACGAGATGCAGTTTGCAGCCCGTAGCGGCGCAGGTCCGCACGATGTTGCCCGTGTTCTGCGGAATTTCGGGTTCCACCAAAACGACATGAAACATGGACTTTCACTCCTTTTGAAAAGAGCCGCCCGCATGATTCGACAACTCTCCTATTTATTTTACCCGATACGCGCCGATTTGGCAAGCAAATCGCAGAACGTTCGTCATTTTTCCCGACGCGGAAAAAATCGCTTAAAAAAACTTGACTTTTCAAATGCCATCGGTTATACTATATGTGTAAAGAAAACAAAGTTTGTTCAAAACAAACGGCTTGCTCCGCAAGCCTTATTTGTTTTCCGAACCACTCAATCAGATTACACTCACTACCCATATTTTTTCTCATTTGTTTTAGGAGAACAGCACGTCGCAAGGCGTGCTGTTCTTCTGTTTTACAAAAAAAGAAAAGCGTTTCCGCTTTCCTTTTATACCGCTCAGTCGCGGTCTTTGTCGATCTTGCCGTTCGCGCTTTCATATTCGTAATACGAACCGTTTTCGTCCTCGACGATGCGCACGGTGTATTTTTTCGCCCCGCCCTTGCCGCCGATTTTGACTTCGATGGCGCCGTTCTCTTCCTCAAAAGCGAATATCTGCATATTTCCGTCTTTCAAGAGAGTGAATTCAAGTTCGGTCTCGCCGTCTTCTTTCTCGTATTTGAACGTACTTCTCTCGGTCTGTTCGCCGTTTTCGTATGTGGAATACACGAATTCGGTCTCCGTTTCGCCTTCCTCGGTCTCCGTTTCCTGTTTGACGACAAGACGTTTGGTTTCGTTGAGCGTTACCGTGAATTTACATTCGCTCTCGCTTTCCCCCTCTTCGCTCTCCGTTTCTTTCTCGCCCTTGATCGCATAATCCGCGCCGTCGATGACCATCACGCCCTCGATATCGAAATCCTTTTCGATTTCCGTTTCGTGCGCGTCTTTGTCTTCGTCCGTCACATCCGTTTCGTTGTAATACAAAACGTATTCGACGGGGGTGCCCAACAGGTCGCGGTACGTGACCGTTTCTTTCACGGCGTATTCCGCGCGGTCGGATTCGCCCGCGACGATGCCGAACGAACCGTCGCCCAGCATGCTTTCGACCAGCATCATGTACCGATTGAGCGTGTCGACGGTTTCCTGATCGGTCACTTCGGACATGGCTTTCAAAGAAGCCTGCGCCGCGCCGCCGTTCATGGCGGAAACGAGCGTGCCCGCCGATGCCGCGCTGAACCCGTACACTTCGCGGGCGGTCGTCAGTTCGTCGAACTTGCCGCCCTCCGCCTGTCTTCCGTCCGTTTTGCAGGCGCTCAGCCCGAGCGTCAGAATCAACGCCGCTGCGATCGCCAACGTGAGGATTGCCTTTTTCATAATCATAAATCTCCTTTTTGATTTTTTCGTTTTACTCTTATAAAACAATGCAAAAAGGAGATTTGTTGGAAGTTTTCAAAAATATTTCAATTTTTTTAATCTTCGTCCTCTTCCTCATCGTCGGAAGCGTCTTCAAAGATATAACGGTAATAGGTCGTGCCGTCCTCACGCAGGCGGATCTGCACGGTGAATTCCGTTTTTTTGCCGTTCATCTGCCCGCGCACTTTCAATTCGCCTTTCTTTTCCTGTTCGAAGCGAAGTTCGTCCCTGCCTGCCCGGTTCTGTACGACCATTTTCAGTTCTAGTTCGCCCTCTTCGCTCTCGTATTCCACGACCGTGCGCTCGACGCGGCGGCCATTTTCGTAAACGTCGTACACGTACTTTTGTTCGCGCTCGGTCTCGCCGTCCTCCGTCTCTTCCTCGGATTCCTGCATGACTTCGATATAAGACTTCCCGGCATCGTCCGTATAAGCGCGGAACCAAAGTTCGCTTTCCGTTTCTCCGTCTTCGCTCTCTATTTGATAACTTCCCTCTACGGGATACTCGTTCTGTCCGACGAGAAGCACGCCCGCAATGGCGTATTCTCCTTTTTGATCGGACAACAAACGATCATAGCACATTTCATAGGAAATTTCTCTGCCCAAAAGGTCCCGATATCGGACCGTCATCGAATATGCGTACACGCCGTCGGATGACGCGCTCTCGCTGTATTCGAAATTTCCGTCGCCCAACAGTCCTTCCACCAGCGCCATGTATCGCCCGACCGTTTCCATCTCTTCATCGCTCGGTCTGTAAGAGCGCAGCGTCCGCGTTTCCGCCGCCGACGAAAGCAGCGAGCCGACGGACGCGGCGCCGTACGCGTAAAAATCTTCCGTAGTTTCGATCTGATTGAATTTCCCGCCTCCCCCGGGCGTCCCTGTGCCCTTCAAAAAGACGGGGAGCAGTATGCAGAGGCAGAGCGTCAGCGCCATCAAAACGGCGACGGATATAACCAGAATATTCTTTTTCCCTTTGGATTCCGTGCCTCCGTGCGCATAGGCGCGTTCGCCGTCCGAGCAGCCCAGTTCGCTCTTGATGTTTTCTTTGACGCGCTCGTCGGGCAGGATATTCTGCGCTTGCGCGGATAAAAGTTTTTTTAAATCTTTTTTCATAAACCGCCCTCCTTTACGAGAAATGCTTTGAGTTTTTTGAGCGCTTCGTTATTTTTCCATGTGACGGTGCCGACGGGCAGGCGCAGCATTTCAGACACTTCGCGGCGCTTGTAGCCCGCAACCTGACAGAGCATGAGTATCTGGTATTCGTCCTCGGCTAAAATTTTTGCTGCCGCCTCGAAGACGAACGGGATCTCCATCTCCTTTGAACCGTATCGGTACGATTCGGTATCGAAATCGGTGCAGATCTCGCGGGACGCCCTCTTGATATGGTTGAGCGCGAGATTTTTGCCGATTCGCATAAGCCACGCGGGAAAATTCGTGTCGGGCGTATAGGAATCGAGTGAACGCACGGCTTTCACGAACGTTTCCTGCAACAGATCTTCGGCGTACATCTTGTCGCGCACGATGTATAAAATTGCGAAATAGACCGAGCGGTTCGTCTGTTCGTATATGTAGTCGAACGCGCGCTGATCGCCCGCGCGCAGTTCGGCTATCTTCCGCTCTAATTTAGCATTTTTCATATTCCTTCCGTAAATACAACAATCGAAACGCCGAAATTGTTGGCTCTTTTTAAAAAGAGCATAACAAAAGCAGCGGTATTTGTCAACAAAAAAAGGGGAAAGCGATTTGCCTTCCCCTTTTCTTTACAGGTCATCCGCGTCCTGAATCGGTTTGTCGCCGTTCGTAGGGTTGCCTGTATAACTTCCGTTCACGTCATACGGTGAACGCATGATATCGGAACTTTTCTTTTGGTTTTTTATCTTCCGCAAGATTTGGTGGCTCCCGTCGATTTGTTCGAAGCGCTCTTGCTGTTCTTCGCGCCGGACTGCTGCGCTTTTGCGCTGCTCTGGCCCGCAGTCGCTTTCGCTTTGGACTGGCTGTTCGCCTTGGACTGGGTGTTCGAAGTTTCCTTAGACTGCGTGCTGTTCATCGCTTTCGCTTTGGACTGTTGTCCGGACGTGGCCTTCGCTTTAGACTGCTCGGAAGCAGATTTCGCGTTGGAATTCTGACTGTTTCTCATTTTTTCTCTCCTTAAATATTATTTTTTTCAAACGGTAAGTGTATCTCAACGTAACCTTGGCTTGCCTTACACAAGGGACAAATGTGCCAGGCTTCTTTACTCGTGACCCGATAACCGCATTCGCTGCAGATCCAGAGAGTGGGTTTTTCGGATTTATAGAGAGTATTCGTTTTGAACGCTTCGTGTAAATATTTGAAAATAATATTGTGTTCCTTTTCGACGCCGACGACCATATTGTAGATAGCCGCCACGTCGGGAAAACCTTCTTCTTTGGCAACGTTCGCAAACGCAGCATAAATTTCTTCAAACTCCGCACGTTCGTCCTCGGCAGCAAATTTTAAATTTTCTTCCAAAGTTCCGAAGTGAAACGGATAACCTGCGTTCTGTAAATCCACGTTATCGATACTTCCCGCATTTTGAAGGATCGTATTGAAAAAAGTTTTCGCGTGGTACGTTTCGTTTTTCGCAATGGTGCGAATATTATCCGCCAAAACGGCATAGCCTTCTGCGGTCGCCTGTTTTGCGATCAACTGATAGCGCATTCCCGCCTGACTTTCCCCCGCAAAGGAACGGGCAAGATTGATAAATGTCTGTGAATTTTGAAACTCCATGGTGTATCCTCCTTACGCAAAACAGTATGTGCCGAAATTTGCGCGAAATACCCGCAAAAACGAGGAAATTTTTACCGATAAAGCCCGCAACGCAAGAGCCCGCGCATATGCATATCCTTCAAATCCATAAATAAAAACTCCTGAATATTGATTATTACTGTCCCATTATTAGTCGTTATGCGAATACTGTCCCGAAGTAGAATAATTATTTCAGGGAGATATTTGGATATGGATCACTTTATAATTTTCAATGAAAATATTGAAGACTTTATCATAAAGGAAAACACCACCGTATATCAGTTTTCCAAAGCAGTCGGCGTGAGCGGACAATCTGTTGCAAATTGGTTGCAACATAATGGTTATCCCGATACGGAAAGCGCGAACAAAATTGCGAATTATTTGCGCGTTTCGCTCGACTTTCTGTTCGGGTTGTCCGATTCCCCGAAACCGAACAACGACGCCAATGATCTGCCCTTTCTCGAAAAATTCGATTTATTGCGGAAAAAGAACCGCGTCAGTTGTTACGCCGTCGCCAAAGAATGCAGTTTCGGCGAATCCGCAATTTCAAAATGGAGAAAAGGCAAACAGCCAAAACTGGAAAACGTCATTCAAATCGCCAAATATTTCGGCTGTTCCCTCGATTATCTGATCGGCAAAAAGTACTGAACCTAAAAAGCCCCCGACGCAGACGCGTCGGGGGCTTTCTGTTTGATATTATTTTACGATACCCGCGATCCAGGTGCCGAACGGCAGGTATTTATCGAAAAATCCTTGCAGCAGGTTTTCGCCGAACAGGTATTTCGCCATATATGTCTGCGAAAAAGTGTCGCTCAGACTTTGGATAGGCGCAAAATTCACGAACGTGCCCAGAACGCCGCCTATGACCAACAGGATCAGCGTCATGACCGCGACCGAATATACCCCGCCCAGAATTTTGTCGATGATCTCGAAAACTTTCAAAGTGATCAGTTTTTTCAAAAGGAATTTCACGATCAGCATGATAATGACGACCACGATCCCCAAAGCCAGACAGATGCCCGCTTTTAAAATAAAGTATGCCACCGACTCGGGCTGGATCTGCGGCACGCTGCCGGTAAACGAACCAATCCAGTCAACGAGAGAATTTTTCCACGCGGTATTCGCTTCGATCCATTTTAAAATCGTCGGAGAGAGCATCATGAACAACAGAATGATGACGACCAGATCGACCAGCCACCATGCCTTCTGCAAAAAACCTTTGCGGTATCCGAGGAAAAAGACCAGAACCGCAAGCAAACATAAAATTACGTCAATAATGATACTCATGTACACCCTCGCAAACGACAAAACGCCGTTTATTTATAGAACAAAAGAAAGAATCCCCTCAATACGTTCGCCGCGGCGCCGCCGAGGAAAAACAAAGTCATCGCCGAAAAGCCGCTTACCCAGCAGAAAACCGCAAACAAAAGTACAGCCGCGAGCGCGGACGTCCAGGCAAAAAACGCGTGCCACGCCTTGAAACGGATGCGTCCGCCCAGACTGAACAGTATGGGCAAACTTAATACCAACAGCGCCGCATATACGACGACGCCGTATTTTACGACATAAAAGCAAAAATTCAGACACAGTTTCGCGATCATCGCGCTGCCCGCAAATTCGTGGGCGCGGATGATATTCAGATACGCTTCAAACGGCTCGCCGCCCTTGATCCCGAACACATGGTTTATCGCTTCGAAACCCGTAAAACCTTCGAACGCTTCGAACTTGATCCAATTCAAAAAGAAAGACGCGATGCTCGCCGCCAGAAAAAGGGTCGTCAACACCGCCAGAACGATGCGCCTCTTGCTGCGCGCGGAATCCGCTTTGTCTTTACCCGCGTTCGCATACGCGGGCGCAGCGGGATCTTTCGCTTCGGGGATCTGCGAATAGACGCCTTCGGCGGGAACGGGCGCAGGGTAACCGTATGTATTTGCGAAATACACGGGCTGCGCGGGCGCGGGCATAGGTTGATACGAAACGGGATTTTGCTGCATTTGCACGCCGCGCTGCATACTCAGGCGGCCCAACTCGCCTTGCATGGCGGTCAGTTGCCCTTTCAGGTTGGCGACTTCCAGTTTCAGATCTTCCGGCTCTGCCGCGCTTTGCGGCGCGGGATAGGAGATCCTTGCGGGATAAGCGGCGGGACTCGGCGTCTCGCGCACGGCATATGCAGCCGCCAGCACGGGATCCGCGGACGCGGCGGCGGAAACCGAAGGCTGCGCGGGCGCGCTTATGCCCGTCTGCTGCGGCTTGGGCGCCGTAAGTTCCTCTTTAAAACTATTCAGATTTAAACTCATTTCCCGCAGCACGCTGTCCATTTCATCCTCGAACAGGTATCCGCAGAAAGGACACCGTATCTTCCCTTCCTCGGATTCGCGGCCGCAATTCTTACAGATTTTCACGATGACCACCCTTAAATATTTTTTTACTGTATTCTTATTATAACTGCTAACCGCTCAAATGTCAATCGCATTTTTCAATTCGCGCGGCCTACTTCTTGTTAAAATTATCCTTCAGAGAAACGATCTCCGAGAGTACCGCCGCTCCGTTTTCTTCGCTCTTTTTATAGTATCCCGTACGCATCAACTGGAAAGGCGTTCCCTCCTTTGCCTCCGCGAGATAGGGCTCCGCTTTGGCGGTAAAAATCTTTTCGCTCTCCGCGTTGAAACGCTCGTTGAAATCCTGTCCCGCATAGTCCGCATCGCGCAAAAGGCTCTGATACTGTTTCACGGTCACGTCCGCCGCCGTTTCCGCATCCACCCAATGAATGACGCCCTTTACCTTGATGCCGCTCGTATCGCTGCCGCTGCGGCTTTCGGGGATATACGTGCACAAAACTTCCTTCGCGTTGCCGTTTTCGTCCAACAAAACGTCGTCGCAGCGCACGATATAGGCGTTTTTCAGGCGCACGTAGCCCTCTTTTTTCAGGCGGAAATATTTGGGCGGCGGGTCGAGCGAAAAGTCCGAACTTTCGATATAGAGATTTTTGGAAAATTTTACTTTGCGGACGCCCGCGCCCTCTTTGGTCTGATTGATCTCGAAATCCACTTCTTCCGATCCCTCGTAATTGGTGATCGTGAGTTTCAAAGGCGAAAACACCGCCATGGCGCGCTCGGCGTTGGCGTTGAGATATTCGCGCACGCACGCCTCGAAATAGGAATATTCGCACTCGGAATTGGCTTTCGCGACGCCCACGCGCGAGCAGAAATCGCGGATCGCCTCGGCGGGGATACCGCGGTTGCGAAGGCCCGTGATGGTAGGCATACGCGCGTCGTCCCAGCCGTGCACGAGGTTTTCCTCCACCAGTTTTTTCAGATAGCGCTTGCTCATCACGGTATTGGTGACGTTCAGCCGCGCAAATTCGATCTGGCGGGGCTTGGGGGAGAATCCGAGGGAAACGCCCACCCAGTCGTACAGCGGGCGGTGGTCTTCGAATTCGAGGGTACAGAGAGAATGCGTGACGCCCTGCAGATAGTCGCAGATGGGGTGCGCAAAGTCGTACATGGGATAGACGCACCACGCATCGCCCGTGCGGTGATGCGTCGCGTGCAGGATGCGGTAGATGACGGGATCGCGCATATTCAGATTGGGCGAACTCATGTCGATCTTGGCTCGCAAGCATTTTTCGCCGTCGGCGTATTTTCCCTCTCTCATTTCCGTAAAGAGACGCAAATTTTCCTCCGCGGAACGGTTTCGGTACGGGCTCTCTTTGCCCGGTTCGGTCAACGTGCCGCGCAGATTTTTGATCTCTTCCGCGGAAAGGTCGCAGACGAACGCTTTGCCTTCTTTGATAAGGCGCGCCGCGTACTCGTAGATGACGTCGAAGAAGTCGGAAGCGTAGCACTCTTTCGCCCATTCGTAGCCCATCCAGCGGATATCACCGCGGATGGCGTCCACAAATTCCGTCTTTTCTTTGGACGGGTTGGTGTCGTCGAAAAAGAGGTTGCATTTGCCGCCGTATTTTTGGGCGATCCCGAAATTGACGAACATGCTCTTGGCGTGCCCGATATGCAGATAGCCGTTGGGTTCGGGGGGAAAGCGCGTCTGGATCGCGGTGACTTTTCCCGCGTCTATATCCTCGTTGATAATCTGTTCGATAAAATTCGTCGCTTCGATCATAAGTTCTTCTCCGTATTTATTGCCGTAAATTTTAGAATTACACCTCTATTTTACTCTAAAAACCCGATAATTGCAAAAGTTTTTGCGGAGAATTTACGCTCTTCTTAAAAAAATATGCGGGGAATGCAAAAAGCGTTCCCCGCATAGCCGATTTTTACGACAAGCCGCTGATCTTGCCCGCCTCGTCGATGTCGATGCGTTCCGCGGCGGGATGTTTGCCGAGCCCGGGCATCAGCATGATATTGCCCGCGACCGCCACGATGAATTCCGCGCCGCCCTTTAATATTACGTCGCGCACGTGTACGGTAAAACCTTGCGGGCGTGCCAAAAGTTTTGCGTTATCGGAAAGAGAATACTGCGTCTTTGCGATGATGACGGGCAGTTCTTTATAGCCGCGCTTTTCGATATCCTCTATCTTACGGAGGGCAAGTTCGGAAAACTCCGCGCCTTCGCCGCCGTAGACGTTCTTTACGATATCGTCGATCTTTTTCACGACGCCGTCGCGAAGATCGTACGAATAGGCGAGGCGGCTGGGCTGGTTCGCCGCCTTGACGACTGCCGCGGCAAGTTCTTTGCCGCCTTCGCCGCCCTGTAAAAACACGTCGGTAAATACCGCCTGCGCGCCCGCGTATTCGGTCATGCGCATGACAAGGTCGATCTCCGCCTGCGTATCGCTCGCAAAGCGGTTCATCGCGACCACGACGGGCTTTTTATAGACGTTCTTGATATTTTCGATATGCTTGACGAGGTTGGGCATGCCCGCTTCCAGCGCTTCGAGATTTTCCTCGGAAAGCGTCGTTTTGTCCGCGCCGCCGTGCAGTTTGAGCGCCTTGACGGTGGCGACCACTACCACGCAGTCGGGCTCGATGCCCGCGATGCGGCACTTGGTATCGAGAAATTTTTCCGCGCCGAGATCCGCGCCGAATCCCGCCTCGGTGACGACGTAGTCGGCAAGGCTCATCGCCGCGTAGGTCGCCTGGATGCTATTGCAGCCGTGCGCGATGTTTGCGAACGGCCCGCCGTGCACGATGGCGGGCGTGCCTTCGAGCGTCTGCACGAGGTTGGGCTTGACCGCGTCCTTCAAGAGCGTGCACATGGCGCCCTCCGCTTTCAGATCGCGCGCGTACACGTACTCGCCCCTGCGGTTTTCGCCGACGATGATATTGCCCAAGCGGCGTTTCAGATCGGAAAGCGAAGTGGCGAGGCACAAGATCGCCATCACTTCGCACGCCGCGGTGATCTCGAAGTGTTCTTCACGCTCGACGCCCTCGCCGCCGCGACCCACCGTCACGTTGCGTAAGGCGCGGTCGTTCATGTCCAGACAGCGGCGGAAATAAATTTTTTCGGGGTCGATATCCAGCTCGTTGCCGCGGAAAATATGGTTGTCCAGTACGGCGCACAAAAGGTTGTTCGCCGCCGTGATGGCGTGCAGATCGCCCGTAAAGTGCAGGTTGATGTCCTCCATGGGCACGATCTGCGCGTAGCCGCCGCCCGCCGCGCCGCCCTTGATGCCGAACACGGGTCCGAGCGAAGGTTCCCTGAGCGCCAGGCAGACTTTTTTGCCGAGTTTGCGCATACCGTCGGCAAGGCCGATGGAAACGGTGGTCTTTCCCTCGCCCGAGGCGGTGGGATTGATGGCGGTCACCAAAACGAGTTTGGCTTTGCGCGCGGAAAAGTCGCCGCCAATCTTTGCCTTAAAGCGGCCGTATGATTCTAAATTTTGCGGCGCTATGCCCAGTTCCGCCGCCACGTCCGCGATGTCGCGCAAGGCACAGTTCTCCGCGATCTCGATATCGCTCAACATATCAAAAACCTCCGAAAATAGTCTTTTTTATCTTTTGCCGGTCTTTATAAACGCAATGACCGCTTCCGCGTCACCGAACCCGTCGTAATCGCCGATAATGCCGTCACGATGGTAGACGATGCCGTTTTGTTCGTTCCTTTCCAGACAATTTAAAAGTTCTTCTTCCCCGTATCTCTTTAAAAACAGCGTGAAAGCGTAGGGTTTCGCCTTTTCAAACATTCCCTTTTTGCAAAGCGTTTCGCAGTCGGCGCAGCGCGCGATATTTTTTTCGATGCTGCAACGGCGGTTTTCGCACCAGGACTTTTCGGGCGCGTCCCCTTCGCCGCAGCCGCCGCACACGTCGTTTTGCGCGCATAGGCAGCAGGCGAGCCCGCAGCGCGCGAGTCCCATTTCACGTTTCATAATTCCCTCCGTAAAATAAAAAAAGCCCGAGCAAAACATTCGTTTTTTGCCCAGACGGTCGACACGAAACGCAATTTCGGCTTCCCCATAGAGATCTATGTAATCCGTCAGTCGCCGAACGCTCTTTCAATTTTTTTTATTGTACCATACTTTTCCCGACAATGCAAGAGTTTGCAAAAAATTTACGGCGCTTTTTCGCAATCGTGCGGCAGGCGCAGCCGCTCGCGCGGGCACGCATATTTTCCTCCCTCCCTTTCAAAGCCAAACCGCGCAAGATCTACGCCCCATTCGTCCCTGGCAAAGAGCACGGGAATACGCCCGTCCATACATTTGTTGACGAGCGCGCGCAGCATCATTTCGGGATAAGGGACGCCCTTTTCGCAGAAAAATTCTCCCTGCGCGGTGACGCCGCCGAAAAACACGTTTTCCCCGTCTTTGAGTTCGCAGGAAACGGGGTAGCCCTCTTTCAGAAAAAAACGAACGGATATCATACCCTCATTATACCATAAATCTGACGGTAACGCAAAAAACAGTAGGCTTTTTTTGGAAATTATGATATACTGAACGAAAAATCCGCATTCGGAGGCAACATGGATCAAGCGATATTACAGGCGCTGGAAGGCATACGCAACCAGTTTCTGGACATTGTGTTCGCGGCGTGGACGATGCTGGGCGAAGAAATTTTCATCACCGCCATCATCGCCGTCGTATTTTTCTGCATCAATAAGAGCCTTGGCGAAAAAATGCTCGTGACCATTCTTTCGGCAAGCGCTTTCTGCACGGGGCTGAAAAGCGCCATCCGCCGCACCCGTCCCTATGCCGCGGGCGTGGTGGATAAGGTGGACGTGGATACGCCCTTCGTTTCCACAAACGATCTGGATATCGATATGTCCTGCCCGAGCGGGCATTCGTGCGCGAGCGCGTCCTTTTTCGGTAACCTCGCGCTCACGTTCCGCCGCCCGGGCGTCATCGTATTTTCCATAATCGCGGTGCTGGGCGTCATGTTTTCGCGGCTGTATTTAGGAGTGCACTATCCCACCGACGTGCTGTCGGGCTTTGCCATCGGCGTGCTGTTCGCGATCATCTGGCAGACGGTCTATGCGGGCTTCTACAAAAAAAGGCTGTGGGTGTTTTTCGCTTTCGCCCTTCTTACGCTGCCCTTTCTCTTTATCGCCCGCACGATGACGGAATCCATGTTCAAGATCTCCGCCATCACCCTCGCCGCAGCGATCGGGCTTTTGATCGAAGAGAAATTTTTCTGCTTTGCGGACGCAAACAAATGGTGGAAACGCATTCTGCGGCTGGCGATCGCGATCATCGCGGCGGCGGTCCCCTTTCTTTTGCTGCACCGCTTTCTGCCCGACGGCAACTGGTCGACTTTCGCGCAGTATTTCGCGGCGATCTTTTTCGCGCTGACGGTCACGCCGCTTCTCATCGTGAAACTTCGCCTGTAAACGACTTTTTACTTGACTTTATACGTATAAAAAAGTAAAATTATTATAAAAACGAAAAGAGAACGAGGAATCTATCATGTCTGATAAAACAGCGGCGACAATGGATAAGATCGTAAATCTCTGCAAGGCGCGGGGCATCATTTTCCCGGGCAGCGAAATTTACGGCGGAATGGGAAACACCTGGGATTACGGTCCCGTGGGCGTGGAGATCAAGAATAACGTCAAGCGCGCCTGGTGGAAAAAATTCGTGCAGGAAAGCGACAATTCTTTCGGCGTGGACGCGGCGATCCTGATGAATTCGCGCGTATGGGAGGCGAGCGGGCACACCTCGTCCTTCACCGACCCCAAAATGGACTGCAAGGAATGCAAGGCGCGTTTCCGCGCGGATAACCTCATCGAAAACCATTCCAAGGGAAAAGTCAATCCCGACGTTTTATCCAACGAGGAGATGGAGGCGTACATTGCCGAGCACAAGGTGGCTTGCCCCAACTGCGGCAAGCACAACTGGACGCCCATACGCACCTTTAATCTGATGTTCGAGACCTCGCGCGGCGTGACCGACGAGAGCCAGAATAAAATCTATCTGCGCCCCGAGACCGCGCAGGGCGAATTCGTCAACTTTCTGAACGTGCAGCGCACCACGCGCGCCAAGGTGCCCTTCGGCATCGCGCAGATCGGCAAAGCGTTCCGCAACGAGATCACGCCCGGAAATTTCATTTTCCGCACCATCGAGTTCGAACAGATGGAACACCAGTGGTTCTGCAAAGAGGGCACGGACACCGATTTTTACGAGGAATACAAGAAAAAGGCGCTGGAATTTTTGCTCTGCCTCGGTTTCGAAAGAGAGCACCTCCGCTACAAAGACCACGACAAACTGGCGCACTACGCGAAATCGGCGTGCGATATCCAATACCTCTTCCCCATCGGCTGGCAGGAACTCAACGGCATTCATAACCGCACGAATTACGATCTTTCCCGCCATCAGGAATTTTCGGGCAGGAATATGTTCTATCTCGACCCTGTCACCAACGAAAAGTATATCCCTTACGTCGTGGAATACTCCATCGGCGCAGACCGCCTGATGCTCGCCGTCCTCTGCGAGGCGTACGACGAGGAGACGCTGGAAGGCGGCGACACGCGCGTGGTCATGCACTTCCATCCCGCCGTGGCGGCGTACAAGGCGGCGATCTTGCCCTTGCAGAAAAACCTTTCGGAAAAGGCGAAGGAGGTTGCGAAACAACTTTCCAAAAAGTTCATGATCACCTACGACGAGGCGGGTTCTATCGGCAAGCGCTACCGCCGTCAGGACGAGATCGGCACACCCTACTGCATCACCATCGATTTCGAAACGCTGGATAACAACACCGTTACCGTGCGCGACCGCGATACCATGTCGCAGATCCGCATGGACATAGGCGAACTTGCCGCTTTCATTGAAAAGAGCATGGAAATTTAATTTATAAATAAAACGCGCGGAGCGAAATGCTCCGCGCGTTTTTTGTTATGATTGCGGCATACTGAAACTATGTATTTCAATTATCACGCCAAGGCAAAACGGCTGATCTCGGAAGGTCACCTCGTGCACTACGATTTCGTGGACAAGTGGGGCAGGATACGGCCCGCGCTGGTGCTCTATTTCGATAACGAAAAGCCCATGCCCATCCGCGAATACCGCTGGAACGAATATCTTCCGCTGCTCGAAAAAAAATAAAGCATCAGTTTTTCGAACACTTTTCCGCGTCCACGGCGAGCGTGAACATGAGAACGCGGAGCGCATCCGCGGGATCCGCGACGTCGAGCACGTAAGTATCCGTCCAGTTCAAGATCTCTTTCCATACGCGCGCGACGACGCCCGAAGTACCGACGAGCGTATAATCCCACTGCAAAAAATCCCCTTCGACGTTCCAGCCGCAGCACTCGATACGATATTTGGGCCGCAGAAACGACCATTTACGGCAGACCATGCCCACATATCGCTCGCCCTCGTACATTTCGAACTTGGGCAGAAAGGTCAAAACTTTTTCCTGCACCGTGCCGACGCAAGCACCCCGCGAATCGTAAATGCGCAGGCAATGCCCCCAGGAAAGTTCGCCCTTTACCGTATACGCCACGGTCCCGTCTTCGTAGTAAACGTCGTAACTGTCGAACCAGGAAAAAAAGCGCTGCTTGAATAATAATTTCATATCAAAACTCGAATTTCGTATCCCGCGAGAACAATTTCAAGATCATGTCCATGCATGAACCGTCCATCGCTTTATCGTGGAAACACACCTCGTACACCGCATCGGTAATGGGGAGTTCCACATTGTATTTTTCGCCCAGTTTTTTCATCGCCGCGGCGGTCATGACGCCCTCGGCGAGTTTCTGAAACTTTTCACCCTTGACGAGCATCTCGCCGTACATACGGTTGTGAGAATGGCGGGAAAAGAGCGTCGTTTCGTAATCGCCCAGATGCGCGAGCCCGTACGCGGAAAGCTCGTTTCCGCCCATCGCCTTGATGAGCCGCGCCACCTCGCGTGCGCCGCGCGACATCAAAGGGCCTTTCAGCGTGGAAACGCCGCCGCCGTCGAGAACGCCCGCGGCAATGCCCATCACGTTCTTCGCCGCCGCGCCGATCTCCGTACCGATGATATCGTTTCCGTAATAAAAGCGGATGAGATCGCTCTTGAAGTTGTCGGCGAGAAACTTTTTCAGTTCCACGTTATGGCTGTCGATGACCATGCAGTTGGGAATGCCCGCCGTGAAATCCTGAATGTGTCCCGGGCCTACCCAAACCGCGATCTTATCTTTGGAAATGCCTTTTTCGACGAGGATCTCCGAAAGCCGTTCGCCCGTTTCCACCTCGATGCCCTTCATGCAGAGCACAAAGGTCTTATCCGACACGTTGAATGCTTTTATCTTGTCGATAAAGCCGCGCACGCCCTGCGAACTGATGGAAATGATGACGATATCCGCGTGACCGACCGCCTGTTCCAGATCGCAGGTGAGCGTGATGCGGGGATCGAGAGCGACGTACTCGTTTTTGCCCGTCGTCTTCAAGACCTGATAGGAATAATCCTCTTCCGGTCCCCAGGAAAAGACGTCGTAGCCCTTTTTGCTCGCCAGATACCAGGCAATGAACGACCCCCAGCGGCCGCAGCCCAGAACGGAAATTTTCAGCATGATCAATACCTCTCATTCATTTCTTAAGCGCTCCGGCGCATAAGAAAAATACATTATTTCAGAAAATTCGCCCATTCCGCGTCTTCGCAGTCCGCGTTGCGGAAATGCAGCAAACGCTCCTCATACGCGCGCCGACGATCTTCTATCGCGGCATCACAATGATCCAAACCGTACTTATGTATAAGCGCGGTCAATTCATATACGCACAGTCCCATCGCATGCCCCGCGGTATGCACCGTAGAACATGCCTGCCCCAGGGCATGGCAAAACGCCCCGCCTTCCGCATTCTGCTCATTCGCCAAAGCGTGACAAGCGAGAATCGCCGCTTTGGCGCGAGGCATTTTGATCTTTCCTGCCGCCCATAAACGCGCCGCCTCCAAAGTTTCCTGCGGGCGCGTTTCGAGCGGATAAATCCGTTTGAGATCCTCTACGATCTCTTCGGAAAAACTGAATGCCCACAGCACGACAGTCTTATGCGTCTGTTCGGCGCAACGTCTTGCAAGTCCTCTCAAAAACGCGTCTTTGGGCGAAAACAAAATTCTATTTTTGCGTTGCAGGCGGGCCGCGGCTTCCGCCTTCCAATCATTCGTAATCATACTTCTTTGCGCTCGATGAACGCGCGCGACAGCGTGACGTCGTCGGTGTATTCGATCTCCGAACCGATGGGAATACCGTGCGCGAGGCGGGTGACTTTCACGCCCAAAGGCTTTAAAATTTTGGCGATATAAAGCGCGGTCGCGTCCCCTTCCACGTCGGGATTGGTGGCGAGAATGACCTCTTCCACGCCCCCCTCGCCCACGCGCGCCAGAAGTTCGCGCAGACGGATGTCATTGGGGCCGATGCCCTCCATGGGGTTGATGACGCCGTGCAGCACGTGATACACGCCCTTAAATTCGCGCAGTTTTTCCAGCGCGATGACGTCTTTCGGCTCCTTGACGACGCAGATGATTTTGCCGTCGCGCTCTTTACAGATGTCGCAAACTTCTTCTTCGGTGAAATTGCCGCAGATCTTGCAGTATTTCACCTTTTTTTTGACATTGAGAATGGCGGCGGCAAACTCCTGCGCCTCGCTCTCGGTCATGCCGATGATCTTATAGGCGTAGCGCTGCGCGCTCTTTTTTCCCACGCCGGGAAGTTTGGAAAATTCGTTGATGAGCCTTCCGATCGGCTCGATAAAAACCTGCATGGATTACAGAAGTCCTCCCATGCCGCCCATACCCGCGAACGGGCCCATTTTTTCTTCGTAAACGGCGTCCGCCTTTTTATAGCCGTCCATGATCGCCGCCATGACGAGATCTTCGAGCATTTCCACGTCTTCGGGATCGACGGCTTTCGGATCGATCTCGATGCCGTCGATGATCTTTTTCGCGTTCATGTACACGACGACCGCCTCGCCGCCGCTCGTGCCCACGATCTCCCAATCGTCCAGAGCCTTTTGCATTTCCTGCATCTGCTCCTGCATTTTCTGCGCCTGTTTCATGAGATTTTGCATATTGCCGCCGCCCATGCCGCCTTTAAATCCTGCCATATGATTCTCCTATTTCGCAAATTTTTATCTTTCTTCTATATCGGTGTTTGGAAACGCGCTTTTCAGGCGCGCGACGTCCTCTTCGAAACCGTCGATTTTCTGCCCCTGCATACGGATATCGAAATCGGTAATGCCGATCTTTTCCAACGCTTCACCGATGGTCTTGCGGTGCTGTTCGCGGCTCAACGAACGGTAAATGACTTCGTTTTTTGCCGTGAGCACGAATTTATCCCCCTCAAACGCGTGTTCGAGATCCTGACACATGGTGAACAGCACGCCGTTGCGCGAGGACGTGCGCAGCGTGCGCATGAAGTAGCCGAAAGCGTTTTTCCGCTTGTCTTCCGCCAACGCGTTGACGCTCTCCGCCGCAGGTTTTCTCGCGGAAAAGAGGTCTGCGGGCGGCTCTTCCGCCGTAAAGGGCGTATCGAACGAGGGCGATTCTTCCTCGATGACTTCGAGCCGCACTTTCGGCGCTGCGGACGGCGCGGAAATTTCCGTGCGCGGGAGCGCGGAGAGATTTTTCAGTTTTGCTTCCAGCGCCGCGATCCTGCTTTCCAATGCGGATACGTCGTTATCCGTTTCGGGCATGCCCGCCTTGACGATCGCCGTTTCCAAAAGAATGCGCGGCGACGAGGAATATTTCAGTTCGTTTTCCAAAGACGCAAAGATCTCGCAGCAGCGCAAAACGCGCTTTCCCTCGCAGTCCTCCGCGATCTCTACGATCTGATCGAACATCTCCTTGGGAAAATTGAGTATGGAATTGGCGTTCTTGCACGCTTTGGCAATGGAAACATTGTTTAAGAACACCAGAATATCTTTCGCCAGAACGCCCACGCCCTTGCCCGCGGAAATAACCTGTTCGGCAAGCGTGAGCGCCTCGCCCGCGTCGCCGTGCAAGAGCGCGCCGCCGAGTTTGGCAATTTCATAGAAATCGGCGCTGCCCAAGACCTCATTCACGTCCGCATAGGTCAGTTTGCCCTTGCTGTACGATATGCACATATCGGCAACCGACAAACTGTCGCGCACGCTCCCCGCGCCCGCGCGCGCGATCGCCGCGACCGCCTCTTCCTCGTATTCCTTGCCGACGGCGCGCAGCACGTTTTTGAGGTGCTCCTCGAGATCGCTCTGCGGAATGAGTTTGAAGTCGAAACGCATACAGCGGGAGAGAATGGTGGCGGGCAGTTTGTGCGGCTCGGTGGTGGCGAGGATAAAGACCGCGTGCTTTGGCGGCTCTTCCAGCGTCTTTAAGAGGGCGTTGAACGCCGAATCGGAGAGCATATGCACTTCGTCGACGATATAGACTTTATAGCGGCAGGAAACGGGCGGATACTGCACCTTTTCCCGCAAGTCGCGCATCTCGTTCACTCCGTTGTTGGAGGCGGCGTCGATCTCGGTGACGTCGAGATTGGAAGGGTCGGCGAGCGCCTTGCACGCTTCGCACTCGCCGCAGGGCGAACCGCCTACGGGATGCTCGCAGTTGATGGCACGCGCGAAAATTTTGGCGGTGCTCGTCTTTCCCGTGCCGCGCGGCCCGCAAAAGAGGTACGCGTGACCCACGCGCCCCGTTTCTATCTGATTCGTCAGAATTTTGACGATATGTTCCTGCCGCACCAATTCGTTTAAACGGGTCGGGCGGAAAGTCCTGTAAAGGGCAAGATATGCCATTTCAACGCTCCTCTTCCAGTTTTTTCGCAATTTTTTTCTTGGCGCGCTGCACCGCGTTGTCCGCGCTCTTTTCGCTCCGTCCCGTGCGCGAGGCGATCTCGGAGAGGCTGTGCCCCTCGATATACAAACGGATACATTCCATTTCGCCCTCCGAAAGGTACGTTTTCATGCTCTCGATCAGCTCTTTGCGCGATTCGTTGCCGATCAAGACTTCCTCGGGATCGAGTTCGGAGATGATGAGTTCCTCCGTAAAGTTGTCGGTAAGGGAAACCGACTTGTTCAAAGGATCGTGCTTTTGCCGCGTCGCGCTCTTCACCGCGCTGACGATGCGGCGGTAAATGCACAAAAACGCGAAATTTTTAAAACTCATTTTACCCGGGCGGAAGTTCTGAATGGCGGTGTACAGCCCACACATGCCCTCCTGAATGAGGTCTTCCGTTTCGCCGCCCTCCAAAAAAAAGCTGCGCGCCACGCTCTTGACCGCGTTTTTATAGCGCTGCAACAGGGTTTCGGTCGCGGTCGCGTCCCCCGACTGCGCGAGGCGGATCAGTTCTTCGTCGCACATCTTCTCTGCCTTACGATCTCATACGCCGCCACGCCGAGGGCGACGGAAGCGTTGAGGGAATTTATTTTTCCGAACATGGGCAGCGATACGAGTTTATCGCACTTCTTTTGCGTGAGCGCACCCACGCCGCTGTCCTCGCCGCCGATGACGAGGGCGACGTCGCCCGTCAGATCGGCGGCGTAAATATCTTCGCCCGCGGCTTCGAGCGCGTACACCCAGTAGCCGTTCTTTTTCAGTTCGTCCACGGCGTAATTGACGCCCGGCACGCGCGCGATCTTGATATGATTCGCCGCGCCCTCGGAAATGCGCATGACGCTCTCGTTGACCTGCGCGCTCTTGTTTTTGGGGATGACGACGCCCGTCGCGCCGACGCACTCCGCCACGCGCAGAATGCTGCCGAGATTGTGCACGTCCTCGATGCCGTCGCAGACGACGATGAGACGCGGCGTATCCGCGGGGGCGAGAAGTTCGTCGAGATCCGCATAGACGAAATCGGTGGCATAGGCGATGACGCCCTGATGCCGCCCCGTTTCGCTCTCCCGATCGAGCGCCTTTTCGTCGGCGAACTGCACGCGGACGCCCTTTGCGCGCGCCTCCGCGAAAATGCGGCCCAACGCGTCCTGCGCGTTTTTGCGGAGGAGTATTTTGTCGATCGTCTTGTCCGTCTTTAAAAGTTCCAGAACGGCGTTTTTACCCTCGTACTTCATCTTGTTCCTCCGAAAGAAGATCGTCCAGCCGCGCGTACGCGCCCGTGAGATACAGATAGCCGACGACCGCCTCGAACCCCGTGGAGAGATTGTACTCGGCGACGGTCGCGTTCTTGCTCTTGGTCGGTTTTTTGGCGTTGCGGCCGCGCAGAAAGATTTCCCGCTCCGTGTCGGTGAATTTTTCTTCGATATTTTTGAGAAGCGCCGCCTGCCCTTTGGCGGATACGCTCGCCGAAGAGAGTTTTTGCAGCGTTCCCGTCTTGTAATCGCTCGCAAACACCAGTTTTTCGCGTATATAGAGCGAATAGGCGGCGTCCCCGATGAACGCGAGCACGACGGGATTGAGCCTGCGCGCCTTTTCCTCTTCCATTACTTCGTTGAATTTTACCATAATACCCTTTCATTATACCACACCGCGGCGCAAAATTCAATAAAATCGAAAGGGTGGAAAAAAGAAAGAGAAGCCTTTCGGCTTCGCTTTTATTTTCTATATAAGATATGATCTTCGTTTCAACCCGCGACGTTGTGCGCGATGAAAGCGACGATGCCTTTATAGAGGGCGTACGCTACCTTTTTTTGGTATTCCTGCGTGTTTAGAAGCGCGTCTTCTTCGGGATTGGACAAAAAACCGCATTCCGCGATGACGGAGGGATAATCGGTGCAGTTGAGGATATAATAATCGCCTTTCAGCGCCGAAAGCCCGCCGCCCGAGAGCGCGTTGAATTCTTCCTGAATAGATGCGGCGAGCGCCTTCCCCTGCGCGCTGTCGTTTCGGAAAAAGACCTGCCCGCCCTTTCGCGACGACAAGGGAAATTTATTCTGATGCACGGAAACCACCGCCACGGGCTCCGCCGCCTCGATGATCTCCTTGCGCTTTTTCATGTCGCTCTTTTTCTTGTTTTTATCGGTGGGAGCGTACAGTCCGCCCTCCGACTTTCTGGTGAGCACCACTTTAAATCCCGCGCCCGCGAGTTGCGTTTCCAGAAGACGGACGATGGAAAGATTGATCTCGCTCTCCTTGACTTTGGAATTGACGCCCGTAACGCCGCCGTCGATCCCGCCGTGCCCCGCGTCGAGCACGATCGTCATGCCGTTCGTGGACACCGCCGAAGTGGAAAGCGCCGTCAAAAGCACGCACCCGCACAGAAGGACCGCCAAAAGCAGACTGACGAAAATGATGTGTTTTTTGTGTATGACAAACATAAAAAGACCCGCCTCCGATACAGTTATTGTATTCGGAAAGCGGGAAAAGCATGACTATTTTTTTTCGCTCTGCGCGGCGAGGTTTTCGCGGGCGGTGGCGAGCATCAGTTTGATGCGGTTTTCCTGATTGACTTTGGTCGCGGACGGATCGTAATCGACGGCGACGATGTTTTCGTATTCGTACATCTGTTTGAGGGTACGGATGGTGCCCTTGCCCGCGATGTGGTTGGGCAGGCAGCCGAACGGCTGCGCGCACACGATATTGTCCGTGCCCGTTTCCGCGAGCGCCGCCATTTCCGCGGGGATCAGCCAGCCTTCGCCCATCTTCACGCCCTGGTTGATGACTTTATCCGCGCAGCGGCGCAAATGCTCGAAATCGTGCAGCGGCTCGTAGCCCGCCGCCCTCGCCTGCCGAATGATTTTTTTCTGGATACGGTGCAGGTACCGATACACGATCTTAAAAAGAATGGTGCCGCGCTTCTTGTGCCCGTAATACTTTTCGTCGTTGATGTTGTTCACGGCGCAGTACATGACGAAATCCATCAGGGCGGGCACGACCGGCTCGCACCCTTCGGAAAGGAGAAAGTCCTCGAGATGCGAATTGCCGAGCGGCGAATACTTTACGTAAATTTCTCCCACGATGCCGACTTTCACTTTCGCTTGCCTGTCCCGCTCCACTTTGGAAAAACGCTCGAACATGGCGGCATGGATGCGTTTATAGCGGCGGTATTTTCCCGACGCGAACGCGTCCAGAATGAGTTTGACGCAGTCCTCCCTCGCCTTGTCGCTTTCGCCCTCCGCCGCCTCGTACGGCTTGGTCTGGTTATAGAGGGACATCAGAGAATCGCCGTAAAAGATGGCGAACGCCAACTTTAAAAGCGTCTTTAGATCGACGGGAAACCCGCTGTCCTTTTCCAGCCCCGCAAAATTGAGGGATACGACGGGCACTTTGGGAAATTCCGCTTTGAGCGCCTTTCTGATAAGCGGGATATAATTGGAGGCGCGGCAGCCGCCGCCCGATTGGGTGATCATCACCGCCGTATGATCCACGTCGTATTTGCCGCTCTTCAAGGCGTCGATGAACTGCCCCGTCACGCACAGGGCGGGATAGCACGTGTCGTTATGCACGTGTTTGAGCCCCTCGTCGATGACGGCGCGGGTGTCGTTGCGCAATAGTTCGATATCCCAGCCGTCGGCGCGGAGGATCTCCACGATGATACCGAAATGTACGGGCAGCATATCGGGAATGAGAATTTTGTGCGTGCCCTTCATGTTTTTGTTGAATTTGGGGAAGTCTTCGGTGAAATCCACCGCTTCCCGCATTTTGTCGTCTTTCATTGATTTTGATTCCGTTTTTGTTCTTCGATCGCGGCGAGCATGCTCCGAAGGCGTATCTTCACCACACCCAGGTTGTTGATCTCGTCGATCTTGATCTGCGTGTACAGTTTCCCGCGGCTTTCGAGGATCGAGCGCACCTCGTCGGTGGTGATCGCGTCGATGCCGCAGCCGAAAGAAACGAGTTGCACGAGGTTGATATCGTCGTGCTTGGTCACGTATTCCGCCGCGCGGTAGAGACGGGCGTGGTACGTCCACTGATTCAGAACGTTCACTTTCACGAGGTCCCCCCTCTGGAACACGCTGTCCTCGGAGAGCACCGCCATATCGAGCGACGTCAGCAGTTTTCCGATGCCGTGATTGATCTCGGGGTCGATATGATAGGGCCGCCCCGCCAGCACAATGAGCGCTTTGCCCTCGCGCTGCGCCTTGTAGATGATCTCGCTGCCCTTTTCCTCGATCGCGGTATAATAGGCGGCAAGACGTTTAAAGCCTTCGTCCAGACCGCGGGAAACGAGCGCTTTGCTCAGTTTATATTTTTTGAGCGCGCTTTTCAGCGTTTTGACCGTGCTCTTTCTCATGTTCGGGTCGATATAGGGCATGACAAAGTTTTCGCCGTTCAGCCGCTCGTTGTTCGCCTTTAAAAGTTCGGGATAATACGCCACCACGGGGCAATTGTAGTGATTGGTCGAATCGTATTCGTCCAGATTGTAACTCTCGCAGGGATAGAAGATAAAATCGACGTTCTTGTCGAGAAGGCTTTCTATATGCCCGTGAATGAGTTTTGCGGGATAGCAGGCGGTATCGCTCGCCACGGTGTGCTGCCCCTTGAAGTACAGATCGCGCGACGATTTTTCGCTGAGCACCACTTCGAATCCGCACGTTTCGAAAAATCCCGCCCACAGGGGCAACTGTTCGTAAAAGCCCAGTCCCAGCGGGATCCCCACGCGGCCGCGCTTTTTGCTCCCTTCGCCTGTCACGGAGGCAAGCAGGCGCTCGTATTTGAAATGATAGATATCCAGTTCGTCCGAATGGGGTTTGAGCCCCGCGCCCTTTTCGCACTTGTTGCCCGAAATGAATTTGCGGCCGTCGGAAAAACGGATGACGTTCACGTTGCAGTTGGACGTGCACCCGCCGCACATACGGCTCTTGGAGACGTAAGAAAAATTTTTGAGTTCGGCTTCGGTGATGACCGTGCTCACGCCCGTCACGTTTTCTTTTGCGTACAGCGCCGCGCCGAACGCGCCCATCAGCCCCGCGATGCCGGGGCGCACGACGTTCTTGCCCGTTTCCTTTTCAAAGGAACGGAGCACCGCGTCGTTTAAGAAAGTGCCGCCCTGCACCAGAATGTTTTGCCCGAGTTCGTCGGGCGTTTTGGCGCGGATGACTTTATAAATGGCGTTTTTGACGATGGACATCGAAAGGCCCGCGGAGATATCCTCCACGCTCGCGCCCTCTTTCTGCGCCTGCTTGACCGAACTGTTCATGAACACCGTGCAGCGCGAGCCGAGTTCGACGGGCTTTTTGGAAAACAGGCCGAGTTTGGAAAACTCGTCTATCTCCATGCCCATGGCTTTGGCGAACGTCTGGATAAAGGAACCGCAGCCCGAAGAACACGCCTCGTTGAGCATGATGCCGTCGATGGCGCGGTTTTTGATCTTGAAACATTTGATATCCTGTCCGCCGATATCGATGATGAAATCGACGTCGGGATTGAAAAACACGGCGGCCTTGAAATGCGCCACCGTTTCCACGATGCCGAAATCCGCCTTTAAAGCCGCTTTCATCATATCCTCGCCGTAGCCCGTGACCGCGCAGCCGCATATGCGCACGCGTCCGCCCGACAGATCGTAGATCTCGCGCAAGCGTTCCAGGACGATGTCGAGCGGCTGTCCGTTGTTGGACTGGTAATGCGAGTATAAAATTTTGCAGTCGGGCGTGATCAGCATGAGTTTCGTGGTCGTGGAACCGCTGTCTATGCCGAAATACGCGTCGCCCGTATAGGTCTTGATATCGCAGAATTGAAGATCGCTCTGCTTGTGGCGCGCGACGAATTCGTCGTATTCTTCGCGGTCGGCAAACAGCGGTTCGCCCGTTACGATCTCGTCGCTCATCTTTACGCTCTCGATCTTGCGGATGATCGTTCCGATATCCTGCGCGTCCACGCTTTCGGAATAGAGCGCCGCGCCGACGGACATGAAACAGGGCGCGTTGTCGGGAAACACGGCGTGCTCGTCGTCGAGATGCAACGTGGTCTGAAAGGCTTTTCTGAGCCCCTTGATAAAGTAGAGCGGGCCGCCTAAAAAGAGAACTTTGCCCTTGATGCGCCTGCCCTGCGCCAAACCCGATACGGTCTGGTCTACGACCGCCTGAAAAATGGAGGCGGCGATATCCTCTTTCTTCGCGCCCTGATTGAGAAGGGGCTGAATATCGGATTTCGCGAACACGCCGCAGCGCGAGGCGATGGGGTACACCTTTTCCGCGCGCAGGGACAACTCGTCCATTTCGCCGACTTCGAGGTTCAAAAGCGTCGCCATCTGGTCGATGAAGGCGCCCGTGCCGCCCGCGCAACTGCCGTTCATGCGCTGTTCGGTACCGCCCGTGACGAAGATGATCTTCGCGTCCTCGCCGCCGAGTTCCACGGCCGCGTCCGCATCGGGATAATATTTGCGGATGGCGGTAAACGCCGCCTGTACTTCCTGTACGAAAGAAACGCCGCTCCTCTGCGCGAGCCCAAGCCCCGCAGAGCCCGTGATGCTCACTTTGACGTCGCCGCCGAATTTTTCCCGCACGGCGGCAAGGCGCGAAAGCACGCACTCCTTGACTTTCGAGAAGTGGCGTTCGTAACTCGTATATAATATTTCGCGGTCTTCGCCGAGCAGAGCCACCTTGACGGTGGTGGAGCCGACGTCGATCCCCATCAATTTTGCCATAATATGTCCTTTTCGCCCCGAAAGACGGTTTTTGTGATTTAATGATATTACATTATATCACAATCGCACAAAAAACTCAATGATTTCAAGACAAAATGAACAAAAGCACAAGCAAAAATGCAGAAATGCGGAGCGGTAAATTTTACCGCTCCGCCTCTTCGCCGTATTTCAGATCAGTCGCATTTACGATCTATCGTTCTTTTCGTACTTTTTTTTGGTCGCGTTTCCGCCGCGGATATGCCGTTCGCGCAGGTTTTTATCCAAAACCTCCCGAACCTTGCAATAGAGTTCGAAGTCGATCTCCTGCAACCGCTCGGACACGTCTTTGTGCACCGTAGATTTGCTCGTTCCGAAGCGTTCGGCGCAGTCGCGCACGGTCGCGCCCGTTTCCAGAATATATTCCGCGCTCATCAAAGCGCGTTTAATCATATAATCCCACAAGTTCTGCCACCCCCGAAAATTCAGCGATGGTACATTCTATGTCGAATTATGGATGATTATGACATATTTACTCTTTTCGCATTTCACGCTTCCACGCTTTGATCTCGTCGAGGCGCGCTTTGTATTTGCTTTCCATCCCCTCTTCTGTGGGGCGGTAATATTCTTTATCTTTCAAGGAATCGGGAAGGCACTGCATGTCCGTCAGTTTTTCTTCGTAATCGTGCGCGTAGCGGTATCCTTTTCCGTAATTCAACTCTTTCATGAGCCGCGTGGGCGCGTTGCGGATGATGAGCGGCACTGGTTCGGCGAGCATGGTCAGCGCGTCCTTTTTCGCGCTCTCGTACGCCGTGTACAGCGCGTTGGACTTGGGCGCCATGGAAAGATAGACGACCGCCTGCGTTAAATGCACGCAGCATTCGGGCATGCCGATCATATGGCACGCCTGAAACGCCGCCACGGCGATCTCCAGGGCTTTGGGATCGGCAAGCCCCACATCCTCGCTTGCGAACCGCGTGACGCGGCGGGCGACGTACAACGGGTCTTCCCCCGCTTCCAGCATGCGCGCCAGCCAGTATACGGCGGCGTCGGGATCGGAATTGCGCATGGATTTATGCAGCGCGGATATGAGATTGTAATGTTCTTCGCCCGTCTTGTCGTACAACAGCGACTTTTTCGAAGTGCATTGCTCCACCGTTTCCCGCGTGACGCGCACGGTATCGCCTTCGGTCTCTCCGTTCAACACAGCCATTTCCAGAGTTGAAAGCGCGCTGCGCGCATCCCCGTTGGCAAAATTCGCGATCGTTTCGATGACGTCGTCGGAAATTTCGATTTTCTGTCTGCCGAATCCCCGCTCGTCGGAAACCGCATTGCGGAGAAGTTCGCACAGTTCTTCGGTTTTCAGCGCCTGTAAGACGAACACTTTACATCGCGACAAAAGCGCCCCGTTGACTTCAAAGGAGGGATTTTCCGTCGTAGCGCCGATGAGGATGATGCTTCCCTTTTCCACATAGGGCAGAAACGCGTCCTGCTGCGCCTTGTTGAATCTATGGATCTCGTCCACGAATAAGATCGTCTTTTCGCCGAAACGGCGGTTTTTTTCCGCCTGTTCCATGACCGTTTTTATTTCTTTAATGCCGCTCGTGACTGCGGAAAAATCGATGAATTTCGCCTTGGTCCGATTGGCGATGATGCGCGCGAGCGTAGTCTTGCCCACGCCGGGCGGCCCCCAGAAGATCATCGAGCCGATCTTGTCGCCCTCGATCAGGCGGCGCAAAATTTTTCCTTCGCCGAGAAGATGCTTCTGCCCCGCGAATTCTTCCAGCGTGCGCGGCCGCAGCCGCGCCGCAAGAGGAAGATCGGTCTCACTCATAAAAAAGGTCTGTTGTTCCATAGATAAAACTCCACGTTACCCGCCGAACGCCCGATACAGAAAATACAACCCCACGAGCACTCCGATGCCGAGAAGGACGAGCCCGCTCACTTTGAGCGCCGAAACAGGCGCTTTTCCCGTGACTTTGCCGTTAAAGCCGCTCACGAAAAAATTATAGAGTTTGGAATGCCAGTTGCAGTGCCCCACGTATACGGGCAGCAGAATATATTTATACGTGATATGAAAGCATTGCGTGGAAATGTCGAACGAGGATACGACGTCGTATGTATATTGCCCTAAAATAGCGGATTTCAAGCGGTTTCGGATGACGCCTTTCGCCTCGTCCCAACAGGAGAGGCCGCTCTTGGAATATTGCGTGGCGGTAAAACCGCTCAGGTATTCTTTTGTGTATTCCTTGCTGTTGTTGGTGTCGAAAGGCTGCAGCCTGTCGAGCGATTGCTGGTCTATATTCGCGGACGCCTGCACCAAAACGTCGTCGAACGCCATCGAATAATGCCCGCTGACGGTGAAATATCGGATATGCCTTTGCGAAACCGTGCGCCCGTTCACACGGCGCGTCGTATAGTAATATTTTCCCAGTACGGCGCGGTATTCGGATTCCGTCGCCGTATCGAAAGAAAACGCGGGCGTATAGACGCCCTTGATTTCTTCGGGACGGGCGCTTTTACGGAATTTGCCGGGCGCGAACGCGCGCTTGCGGATCCATTTCCTGACGCGGCTGCCCGCCTCATCTTTTCCGATCTGAAAGGGAACGACGGCGTTGGGTTTCAAACCCGAAAGTTCGTCTGTCTTTACGATATTGCTCGTACCGCAAAAAGGACAGGTTTTGGCGATCTCGTTGATATCGAGCACTTCTCTCGCCCCGCAGTTTTCACAGCGAAAAACGTGCGTTTCGCGTCCCCACGTATTGTTTTCGGCGAGCAAACGCTCGAAATCCTGCTCTTCGCTGCTCTTGGCGTCGATGTCCCTGACCGTGCCGCAGTGGATACAGTGCAGTTTCTTTTTCTCGGAATCGTAAACCATATTGGCGCCGCAGGAGGGGCACTTCGTCACGGCAGTTTCGTTTTCCACCTCACCGTTTTCGGTCCTGTTTTCCGCCCTTGCGGGCGCCGCGGCCGCGAATTCTTCGCCGAACAAATCAAGATTATCTCTGCGCATATGATCCTACCTTCGTTTTGTTTGCAATTATTATATGCTTTTTTGTTAAGATTGTCAAGATTTCCGAAAAATACGAAAAAGCGGAAACCGCGCTTTCGCGGTTTCCGCTTACGATCATCTCTGATATTTCGCCTTCTCTTCGCGGAAGGACAGCGTTTGGCTCAATTTTTCCTCGCCCCGTTTTTCGAGATCCCGCGCCTCTTCCTCAGTGATCTCGCCCGCCTCCGACAAAGACCGCACGTAAGTTTTTTGGGCGCATTCTCCCAACCTGTTCTTCCTGTCGCCGCGGATCTTCGCGATCAGATAAAGGAAAAAATAAGAAAAATCTTTGAAAAGCGAACGGGAAGACACGTATTCGGCGTCCTCTTCGAACATATCCGCATAAGTGAGCGCCTCGCCGCCGTACTTTTCGAGCGAACTTAAAAGCCCAGCCCGCACGGCAAACCGCACGCGCGCCTCGCCTTTCACGGCAAGGCTGTCTGCGGCGCGCATCGGCACGGGGCCGATAAAACTGAGCCTGCCGCAAAAAATATCCGCAAGATAGGGATAATAGGCGATCTTACAGGCGCGCATGGCCTTTCCGAGATTCGTTACGTTGCCGTCGGCATCTTCGCAGACGAATTCCGTTTTATACGAAAACTTTTCCTTTTTGCCGATAAAATACTTTTTCACGAAAAGAGAAGGATACGCTTTTGTCTTTTTGTTATAGACGAACTGAACGATCCAGAACACAAAAAAGAAAGGAAACAGCACGGCGAGACCCAAAAAGGAAAACAGGATATCTAAGATACGTTTGCAACACCATTTATAATTGAGCGCCAGTATAAGCACCAGCACGGCGATATCGATGATAATAAACAGAGCAAGTCCCCAAGGCTGGCTTAAAAAAGGCGCAGAGGAATCGCTTAACAAATTGGACATAAAATTGTGCCTCTCAACAAATTCGATATTTCATTGTAGCATAACGCGCGCCGTTTTACAAGCGTTTTATTAAGATTTAGCGATTCTTCTGACGGCAACTATCGCCGTGCCGATCGCAAAACTAACCAGAATGCAGAGCAGTGCTATGACGATGAAACTCAACAAACCGATATGCGGGAATAAATTAGCGTTTAATTGCAGATCTTTCAGGATAATATGTATCGGAGTTTGAACAAGATAAACATAAAATACCGATCTTCCCAATAAATAGACGAAACGCGAGCCCTTGACTTCGATCCCCAAAAACACGAGAAATAACCCTGCCGCAGACAGAATAGAAGTATGGCAATTTAAATGATACCAATTTTCCGTAAAACCATGAAAAACATGCTTCTCCAGCAAAATATATAGGGCGGCAAGAATTACGCCGAAAAAATAAAGGACCAATCCCGATTTGAGACAGAAACGTTTGGAAAGTTTTCCCTTATCGTACAATAGTTTTAATTCAAACCCCAATAAGAGAAACAATTGATACGCTCCTATCAATGAAAAAGTGCGTATCGGGAAATCAAGATGCGCGATACGGGTAAAATCTTCCAATAAAATTCTCATGAAACAAAAAACCATGAGAAGTCGGCGCGCCGCGTTGGAAATTTTCTCATCTTTGCACAAAAGATAGTAGACGGGATAAAACACGATCATCTCGGTGTATGCCAAGATGAACCACAGATAGCCGTATTCTCCGCTGAATTTCCAAGAAAGTAAATTTTTACCCAGCGCAAAAAATTCAGTGCGCAAAGAATCGAAAAACGCACCTTTACCCTGAACACACCCGCGCACCGTCTTATATGTAAGCAATACGATTAAAACGCAAAGCGCGGGGAGCAAGATTTCAAACAACAGTTTTTTTAACCGCTGTTTATAATTGAAATGGCCCTGAAAGAGATAAAACCCCGTAATTATGAAGAATGTACCCACAGCGCAGACGTTGAGCAAATTCACATAACGGGCAAATATACCAGCGGTGCCGGGCGCATGATAAAATTGGTTAAACGTATGGTTGAAAACGACCATAACAATGCAAACGATACGGCAGATTTCAATAGCCGCGTTCCTTTTCGGTTTCTCTGAATGCGCAGTATCCGAATTAACGTTTATTTCCGAATTTTTTTCAACTATACTCTCACACATCGAATCTTACAATTCCTCTTCCGTCTCTGTTTCCAAGGTACAAATTTTTTCGATCAAGGACAAGACTTCGTCTTTGCCCTTTTTCGTGACGGCGGAAACGGGCAGGACGTTGCCTTCGCCCGTCTTGAAGGCGGCGGCGATCCTGCGCACGGCGTCTTTCACGCGCGTCTTGGCGAGTTTGTCGCTCTTGGTCGCGACGACGGTGAACGGTATGCGCTCGTAATAGAGATAGTCGATCATCACGAGATCGTCGCGCGTCGGCTCGTGGCGGATATCCGCGAGCGCGAACACGTGCGCGATGTTTTGCTTTTCCGCAAAAAAGTCGTCGAGCATTTTGCCCCACTTATCCTTTTCCGCCTTGGATACGCGCGCAAAGCCGTATCCGGGAAGATCCGCCAGCAAAAACTCGCCGAAATCAAAATAATTCACCAGCCGCGTGCGCCCCGGGTCGCCCGAGGTGCGCGCCAACTTGTTTTTGTTCGCGAGCATATTGATGAACGAACTCTTGCCCACGTTGGATTTGCCGCATACGGCGATCATGGGCTTATCGGGTTTTAAAAATCCCTTTTTATCCGCCGCGGAAACGACGAATTTCGCGTCTTTTATGAGTATCATAGGCCCACGATCGCGCTGGAAAATACCGTATCCACTTCGGTAGCGGGAATAAAGTGCATGTCTTTGCGCACGCTTTCGGGTATTTCGTCCACGTCCTTTTCGTTTTCCTGCGGAATGATGACATTCTGTATGCCGATGCGGTGCGCCGCGAGCACCTTTTCTTTGAGCCCGCCGATAGGCAGAACTTTGCCGCGCAGCGTGATCTCGCCCGTCATCGCCACGTCCTTGCGGACGGGTTTGGCGGTGAACGCCGAGAGAATCGCCGTAGCCATGGTGATGCCCGCGCTCGGCCCGTCCTTGGGCGTGGCGCCCTCGGGAACGTGAATGTGTATATCGGTGGTGCTGAACGCGTCGGGCGCGATGCCGTACTTATCGGCGTGCGCGCGGATATAACTGATTGCGGCGCGGGCGCTCTCTTTCATCACGTCGCCCAGTTTGCCCGTCAGTTGGATATCGCCCTTTCCAGGCATGGCGGAAACTTCGATGGTGAGCGTCGTACCGCCTACGCTCGTCCAGGCGAGCCCCGTCGCAGCGCCCACTTCGTTATCGTCTAATTTGCGCAGATCGCTTAAATAGCGCTTGGCGCCCAACAATTCTTCCACTCTCGCGGAGGTGATCGTCTGTTTGCCGATGTTGCGGTCTTCCGCGTAATTGACCGCGATCTTACGGCAGATGGAACCGATCTGCCGTTCGAGGTTGCGGACGCCCGCCTCCATGGTATAATTTTCGATGAGCGTGACGATCGCGTCGTCCTCGATCTCGAAAATTCCGTCGTGCAAACCGTTTTCGGTGCGTTTTTTGGGTACGAGATAGCGTTTTGCAATCTCTTTTTTCTCTTCCAGCGTGTAGCCGTTCAGTTCGATCAATTCCATTCTGTCCAGAAGCGGCGCGGGAATGGTATCCACGCTGTTCGCAGTGGTGATGAAAAGCACTTTGGAAAGGTCGTAGGGAACTTCCAAAAACCTGTCGCGGAACGTCGCGTTCTGCTCGGGATCCAAGACTTCCAACAGCGCGCTGGCGGGATCGCCGCGCATATCGCTGGAAATTTTATCGATCTCGTCCAAAAGGAATACGGGATTGATACTGCCGACCGACTTCATCGCGTAGATGATGCGCCCCGGCATCGCGCCCACGTACGTCCTGCGGTGACCGCGGATCTCCGCCTCGTCCTTGACTCCGCCCAGGCTCATGCGCACGAATTTTCGGCCGAGCGCCCGCGCGACCGAGCGCGCGATGGACGTTTTGCCCACGCCCGGAGGCCCCACAAAGCAAAGAATGGGCGCGTTCATGCTCTTTGTCAACTGCAACACGGCAAGATATTCGGTGATGCGCGTCTTGACTTTTTCCAGACCGTAATGGTCTTCGTCGAGAATTTTTTTGGCGTCGGTCAGACTTTCGGTATCCTTGGTCTCTTCCGTCCAGGGAAGGTCGCACAGCCAGTCGAGATAGGTGCGGATGACGGTAAATTCGGGCGACGAAGGCGGCATTTTATCCATGCGCGCGATCTCTTTGAGCGCCTTTTCCTCGATCTCGGCGGGCATATGCTTGTCCGTGATCGCTTTGGTCAGTTCTTCCTTTTCGTTCTCGTCGTCCCCCAATTCGGTGTGAATGGCTTTGAGTTGCTCGCGGAGAAAATATTCTTTCTGGTTCTTGTCGATGCTCTGGCGCACCATGGAACTGATCTTCTTTTCGAGTTTGGCGATCTCTAACTCGTCGTTTAAACACCGCTCGAACGTTTTCAGGCGGTCCACTACGTTGACGATCTCCAATATCTGCTGTTTGACCTCGTTTTTTACGTGCAGATAGGTCATTGCGTTGTTGATATACACGTCCGCATCGTTGATTTTTTCCAGAAGCGCCACGCCCTCTTTGGGAAAGCGCGCATCGCCCGACTGAATGTCCTTCATCACGTCCTGCGCGGTGCGGAAATATGCCTCTTCGAGCATTTCGTCGCCGTGGACGGCGGGAAGTTCGGAAACGAGCGCGTAGAAACAGCCGTCCTCTTCATACACTTCTTCCGCCTTGGCGCGGAACGTACCCTCCACGTTGACGCGGAGATTATTGGAGGCGAGTTTTGCGATTTGACGGATGGTGACGACGGTGCCGACGGTATACACGTCCTCGGGCTTGATATCGTCCTTGGTCATGTCGCGCTGGGCGCACACGAAGAGCGTCATGTTCTGCTGTTCGGAGGCGCGCGAAACCGCCGTGAGCGAGACGAGTCTGCCCACATCGAAACTGGAAACCGTATCGGGGAAAACCACCTTGCCGCGGAGCGCGACCATGGGATAAACGCTTTTTTTCTTTGTTTTAGCCATATTTCATCCTTTTTTCCGCTTTCGGGAAAAATCATATCGTTTTGGGGACACTGCCCCGATTATTCGAATATACATAGTATAACACATATTTGTGATTTTTACAAGTACATAGCAAAGCGAAAGCGCGAAAAGAACTTTTCGCGCTTTTTATAATTTGTAACTACTATAAAGTCTGAAATAATATTATTTGAATTATTTAGATTATACTTTTTGAAAGGAGATCACGATATGAATAAAAACAGTATTGAATTTAAACTGATTCAGTCCAGGCTCAGAGAAACAATCGAATACAGCAATTATACTTTACAAGAGATTTCGATACGGACAAATATTTCTCTTTCGACCTTAAAAGGTTATATGACCGAGGACAGATTGCCGAATTTAAAGCGGTTTTTCACGCTTTGCACTGTATTGAATATATCTTCCGATAAAATTTTAAAAATCAAATAAGAGGCGCGAAAACTCCGAGCCTCTTTATCTATTTACTTTTTATTTTTAATATATTCGTCGATCGCTTCGGCGGCGGTTTTGCCCGCGCCCATGGCGAGAATGACCGTTGCGGCGCCCGTTACCGCGTCGCCGCCCGCGAATACGCCTTCGCGCGAGGTCTGCCCGTTTTCGTCGGCAATGATCCCGCCCCAACGCTGCGTTTCCAGTCCCTTCGTCGTGGATTTGATGAGCGGGTTGGGAGAAGTTCCGATCGCCATGATCACGCAGTCCACGTCCATCGTGAACTCGGAATTTTCCTTGACGACGGGACTTCTGCGCCCCGATGCGTCGGGTTCGCCCAATTCCATTTCCACGCATTCCATGCCGCCCACAAAGCCGTTTTCGCCCTCTAAGATGCGCACGGGATTGGTCAGAAGTTTAAAGGAGATGCCCTCTTCCTTGGCGTGCTCCACCTCTTCCCTTCTCGCGGGAAGTTCCGCCTCGCTGCGGCGGTAGACGATGGTCACTTCTTCCGCGCCCAGCCTCTTTGCGCAGCGCGCCGCGTCCATCGCGACGTTGCCGCCGCCCACGACCGCGACCTTTTTCGCGTGCGCGATGGGCGTTCTCGCGTCCTCTTTATACGCTTTCATCAGATTCACGCGCGTCAGAAACTCGTTTGCGGAATAAACGTCTTTGAGATTTTCGCCGGGAATGTTCATGAAACGCGGCAATCCCGCGCCCGAGCCGATGAATACCGCCTCGAAAGCGAACTCGTCCATCAGTTCGTCGACGGAGAGCACCTTGCCGATGACCATGTTGGTCTCCACTTTGACGCCCAGCGCGTTCAGATTGTCGATCTCTTTCTGCACGATGGCTTTGGGCAGACGGAATTCGGGGATCCCGTACACGAGCACGCCGCCCGCGAGGTGCAGCGCCTCGAACACGGTGACGTCGTAGCCGCGTTTGGCGAGATCGCCCGCGCAGGTGAGCCCCGCGGGACCCGAGCCGACGACGGCGACTTTATGTCCGTTCGGCTGCGCCTTGACGGGCAGATCGCACGAATGTTCGTTGTGCCAGTCGGCGACGAACCGTTCCAGCCGCCCGATGGCGACGGGTTCGCCCTTGACGCCGCGCACGCATTTCTGCTCGCACTGCGTTTCCTGCGGGCAGACGCGCCCGCACACGGCGGGCAGAGAACTGGACTTTTGGATGATCTGATACGCTTCTTCGAATTTTCCTTCCGCGACCTTTGCGATGAAATCGGGAATATGTATCTTGACGGGGCAGCCGCCGACGCACGGCTTGTGTTTGCAGTTCAGGCAACGCTTGGCCTCGTCCACGGCGGTTTCGGCAGTGTAGCCGAGCGCCACTTCCTTGAAGTTTTTATTGCGCACGTCGGGTGCCTGCGCGGGCATTTCGTTTTTTTTCAAAGACATATTGGGCATATCATTTCACCTCCTTGGAAAAGAGGTTGCAGGCTTTTTCTCGCTCGTGCAACTCGAATTCTTTATACACCGTGGCGCGCTTCATCATTTCGTCGAAATCCACCTCGTGACCGTCGAAATCGGGACCGTCCACGCAGGCGAATTTGGTCTTGCCGCCCACAGTCAGACGGCAGCCGCCGCACATACCCGTGCCGTCGATCATGATGGGGTTCATGCTGACGACCGTTTTGATATCGTACTGTTTGGTGAGGAGGGAAACGAATTTCATCATGACGACGGGCCCGATGGCGATGACCTCGTCATACTGTTCGCCGCTTTCGATGAGCGCTTTCAAGGCGTCGGTGACGAGTCCTTTTTCGCCGTAAGAGCCGTCGTCGGTCATCATCTTATAGACGTCGGAAACGGATCTGAACTCCTTTTCCAGAATGACTAAATCCCGATTGCGGAAACCGACGATGCTGTGCACGACCGCACCCAGTTCGTGCAGTTTTTTCGCCACGGGATAGGCGATGGCGCAGCCGACGCCGCCGCCGATGACGGCGACTTTTTTAAGTCCCTCCACGTGCGACGCGGTGCCCAAGGGTCCCACGAAATCCTGAATGCAATCGCCCTCGCCGAGGCGGTTGAGCCGCTCGGTCGTGCCGCCGACAATCTGGAATATAATGGTGATCGTCCCTTTCTCGCGGTTATAGTCCGCGATGGTCAGGGGGATGCGTTCCCCCTCTTCATCCACGCGCAAAATGATGAACTGCCCCGGTTCGGCTTTTCTCGCGACGAACGGCGCCTCCACTTCCATGAGCGTGACGGTTGGATTGAGTTCTTTTTTTCGAATGATCTTATACATACGTTTATGCCTCATACAGGGTACTTTGTTTCACACAAATTATAAATGGTTTTTACGGACAAGGCAAGCGTTTCGCGCCGCGTTTCGACAAAAAGGCGTATAAGTTTTTCTTATCGCCGCCATAAAAAAACGGCGCCGTATATTTCGGTGCCGTTTGTATCGTCAAGCGCTCTTTTTCACGATGGCGGGCTTGGATTTCCCGAGCACGCAGTCGCGCGTGATCTTGACTTCCTCGATGCTGTCGTTGGAGGGAATGTCGTACATGACGTCGGTCATCAGATTTTCGATGATGGTGCGAAGTCCCCTCGCGCCCGTCTTTAAGCGGATGGCGGTGTTGGCGATCTCGCTCACCGCGTCCTCGTCGAAGGAGAGTTTGACGCCGTCCATGCCGATGAGTTTCTGGTATTGCTTGATGATGGCGTTTTTCGGCTCGGTGAGGATCTTGACGAGCGCGCCTTCGTCGAGGGGCTGTAAACTCACCACGATGGGGATACGCCCGACGAATTCGGGGATCAGGCCGAATTTCGTCAGATCCTGCGGCTTGACGTCGTCCAGAAGTTCATAATCCATTTCCTCGCCGCTCTTTTTCACGTTGGAACCGAAACCGAGGGAGGTGTCGTCCTTGCGGCGCTGCACGATCTTATCCAGCCCAACGAACGCCCCGCCGCAGATGAAGAGAATGTTGGTGGTATCGATGCGCATGCACTCCTGCTGCGGGTGTTTGCGTCCGCCCTGCGGGGGCACGCTGGCGATCGTGCTCTCGATGATCTTCAAAAGCGCCTGCTGCACGCCCTCGCCCGATACATCGCGGGTGATGGAAACGTTTTCGCTCTTTCTCGCGATCTTGTCGATCTCGTCGATATAGATAATGCCGCGCTGCGCCTTTTCGATGTCGTAATCGGCGTTCTGAATGAGTTTCAGAAGGATATTTTCCACGTCCTCGCCGACGTAGCCCGCCTCCGTAAGCGTGGTGGCGTCCGTGGTGGCGAAGGGAACGTTGAGGATGCGGGCGAGCGTACGCGCCAAAAGCGTTTTGCCGCAGCCCGTGGGCCCGAGCAGCAGAATGTTGCTCTTTTCGATCTCCACGTCGTCCTCTTTTTTCAGATTGTTGATGCGTTTATAGTGGTTGTACACGGCCACCGAAAGCACTTTTTTCGCTTTATCCTGTCCGACAATGTATTTATCCAGTTCGGCTTTGATCTCCGAAGGTTTTTTCAGCGCTACCTCGTCCTGCGGTTTCTCCTCCGCGTCGAGCAACTGTTCGCGGCAGATCTCTACGCACTCGTCGCAGATATTGATGCCGTTGGGACCGGATATCAAACATTTTGTCAGTGTTTTCGGCTTGCCGCAAAAGGAACAAAATTGTTCTTCGTCTTTCATTTTTTACTCCGTAAACTGATTTTAAAAATTTCGCCGCGCAAAATTCGAACGGACATTCTCTTATTGCACAGCGAAGTTTTGTTTTTGTATTCACTTTTCCAGCAAGATTCAAACCCGAAGGATCTTATCTTTTATAGAAAACTTTGTCGATAAGGCCGTATTTTTGCGCTTCGTCCGCGGAAAGGTAATTATCGCGGTCGGTGTCGCGCTCGATCTCCTGAATGGTCTTGCCCGTATTTTCGGAAAGGATACGGTTCATCTTATCGCGAATTTTTAAAATATGCTCCGCCTGGATCTTAATGTCGCTCGCCTGTCCCTGCGCGCCGCCGAGCGGCTGATGGATCATGATCTCGCTGTTGGGCAGCGCGAAACGCTTGCCCTTGGCGCCGCTGGAAAGCAAAAACGCCCCCATGCTCGCCGCGAGCCCGATGCAGATGGTGCTCACGTCGCATTTGATATACTGCATGGTGTCGTAGATCGCAAGCCCCGCGGACACGCTGCCGCCCGGACTGTTGATGTACAGGCTGATATCCTTGCCCAGATCTTTCGCTTCGAGATAGATAAGTTGCGCCACGATGGTGTTCGCCATCCCGTCGTTGATCTCGCCCGAAAGGAAGATGATCCTATCTTCCAAAAGGCGGGAATAAATATCGTACGAACGCTCCCCGCGGCTGGACTGCTCCACGACCATGGGGATCAAATTCATTCTTTCGTCCATATGTCCTCCTTATTTGCCCGCCGTACCGTAAATCCGGAGTTGCGGGTTATTCTTTATCGCTTTCGGCGCTCTTTTTCGCCGCGGGCTTTTTTGCCGCGGGTTTTTTCTCGCCGTCTTCGCTCTTTGCCGTCTTTTTGGCGGCGGGTTTCTTGGCGGCGGGCTTTTCTTCCCCTGCCGCGCTCTTTGCGGCGGGCTTTTTCGCCGCGCTCTTCTTCGCCGCTTTGCCCGTCATTTCGTTGTTCGCTTTCAAAAACTCGAACAATTTATTGATGGTGATGTCGTTCGCAATGTATTCCCTCTGCGAAGCGTCCACGTCCTTTTTGTACTCTTCGAGCGTTTTGCCCGTCGCTTTCGCGTACTCTTCGAGTTTTGCGTCCACTTCCGCGTCGTCCGCCTTGATGTTCTCCTGGCGGATGATCTTATCGATGACCAACTGGCTCTTTACGGTGTCGGCAGCCTGCGCCTCGTAGCCCTTGCGGAACGCTTCCATATCGGTGCCCATGTATTTGAGGTAATCTTCGAGTTTCAGCCCGCCGTACTGCATGGAAAGGCGGTATTCTGCGTTGCGCACCATCATGTCTACCTGGTTTTCGATCATGACCTGGGGAATTTCCGCCTCGGCCTTATCGGTGATCGCCTTGACGATGTTGTTTTCCGTCTCCGCGTCGCCCTTAGACTTGGCTTCCTTTTCCAGGCGCTCGCGCGTTTCTTTCTTATAAGCCTCGACGCTCTCCGCGCCCGCCGCGTCCTTGACGAACTCGTCGTTCACTTCGGGAAGTTCTTCTTTTTTGATCTCGTGCAGTTTGACCGCGAACACGGCGGCCTTGCCTTTGAGTTCTTCCGCCTGATAATCTTCGGGGAAAGTGACGTTGATATCCTTCTCCTCGCCGATATTCATGCCCACGACCTGCTCTTCGAATCCTTCGATGAAGGAATGGCTGCCGAGAACGAGCGTATGGCGCTCCGCCGTGCCGCCTTCGAATTTGACGCCGTCCACGCTGCCCGAAAAATCGATGATAACGCTGTCGCCGTTTTCCGCCGCGCGGCCCTCTACGTTCACCGTGCGGGCGTTTCTTTCCTGTAACTTTTTAAGTTCCGCATCCACGTCGGCATCGGTTACATTATACTCAACTTTTTCGATCTTTATACCCTTGTATTCGCCCAATTTCACGTCGGGCTTGACGGGCGCGACCGCCACGAGCACGGCGCCGTCATCGTCGATCTTCTCCACGGACAACTCGGGCTGGCCGACAGCTGTAAAGTTTTCCGCCTCCTTGTCGAGGATGTTATAGTAATGCTCGGAATACAGGTTATTGAGCGCGTCTTCGTAAAAAACGCCCTTACCGTAATTGAGTTCGATGACGTGTTTGGGGGCTTTGCCCTTTCTGAAACCGTTGACGGCATATCTGCCTCTCGTCTGCATATATGCTTTCTGATTCGCCTGCTCCCATTCTTCTTTGCTGAATGTGATCTTAATGGTCACGGTGCTTTTTTCGGAAGCCTGTGCTTTGTATTTCATAACCTTTCTCCTGACAAAAAAATACTTTTTTACTCGATACAACATTTTAGCACAATCTTTCCCGTTTGAAAAGCGTTTTTGCCCTGAATCCGCATATTTTCGCATTTTTCAAACGATTTACAAATTTTGCGTTTTGGATTATAATAGGAAGAGATCCTTTGACGGGATCGGGAGGTTTTTGAAATGCCCCAGGATGCCTATACCCTGCGCCACGTTGCGCGCGAACTTTGCGCCGCGCTTTCGGGCGGCAAGGTCAATAAAATCATTCAGCCCTCGCGCGACGAGATAGATATGCTTCTGTACGCGGGCGGCCGCACGCAAAAACTTTTGCTCAACACCAACGCCTCGTACGCCCGCGCCGCGCTCTCCGACGCCGCCAGAAGCGCGCCCGCCGCCGCGCCCAATTTCTGCATGCTGCTCAGAAAGCACCTTTTGGGAGCCGTGCTCGAAAGCGTGGAACAGATCGCTTTCGAGCGCATTCTCGCCTTTACCTTTGACTGTACGGGCGAATTTTCCCGCGCGCGGCGCGTGCTGTACGCCGAGATCATGGGCAAATACTCCAACCTGATCCTTACCGAAAACGGCGTGATTTCGGGCGCGCTGAAAGTTTCTTCGGTCCAGGAAAATTTCAAACGCACCCTGTTCCCCGGCGCGAGATATCTCTTTCCCGAACCGCAGGACAAAGCGGACGCGCGCGATATACAGGCGCTCGAAGCGCTCTTTTCCGCGTTCGGCGGGGGCGATCTCGCGCGCTTTTTGTTCGAATCGGTGGGCGGGCTCGCCTACTCCACCGCCGCGCTCATCTGCGAATCGGCGCATATTTCCGACCCCGCGCCCCCTTTCGACGGCGCGGGCGCGAAAGCGTTCGCGCGGCACGTACACGATTTTATCTTTTCCGAAGAGGTTTCGCCCGCGATCCAAACGCGGGACGGCGCGTTCGTCGATTTTCACGCGCGCTATGCGGGCGGGATTCCCTTTGACAGCGTAAACGCCGCGCAGGACGCCTTTTATACGGACAAGGAAACGGCGCGCGACTTTACCGAAAAGCGCCGTAAACTGGAAAGCCTTTTGAACGCGCGGCGCAAAAAGGAAGAAAAAAAACTGGCGTTGCTCGTCGACAGGGAAAGAGAATGCGCCAATATCGAGAAAAACCGCGTGTTCGGAGAACTTCTGACCGCCAATCTGTACGCACTGAAAAAGGGAGCGGAGTGCTGCGAACTTTTAGACTACACCGACGAAAACTGTCCGCTCGTGAAAATACCGCTCGACAAGACGCTCTCGCCCGCGCAGAACGCGCAGAAATATTATAAGAAATACAACAAACAGAAACGCACGCTCGCAGCCGTGGCTCCGCAACGCGCGGAAACGGAGAGCGAACTGGATTACATTTTCAGCGCCCTTTCCTCCCTCGCCCGCGCGGAAACGTGCACCGACCTTGTGGAGATCGAGGAAGAACTGAAAGAATACGGGCTGATCAAAGCGGAAAAAGGCAAAAAAAAGCCCCCCAAGGAGGCGCCCTTCCGCACTTTCTCGTTCGAAGGGTTTACGATCTTCGCGGGGCGCAACAACGTGCAGAACGACCGCCTTTTGAAAGAATCCGCGCCCGAAGATCTCTGGTTCCACACCCAGAAATACCACAGTTCGCACGTCATCGTCAAGAGCGGACGGAAAGAAGTGCCCGACGGCGTGAAACTGTTCGCCGCCGAGGTATGCGCGTATTTTTCCGACGCAAAGGCGGGCGATAAGATCCCCGTGGACTTTTGCGAGCGCAAATTCGTGAAAAAGCCTTCGAAATCGCGGGCGGGATTCGTCGTGTACACGAATTTTTCCACCATGCTCGTCACGCCCGACCGACACGCAGACAGACAGACGGGAGCGCGCTGATGGAGCGGTACCATTCTTTCAATTCGTACATGAAAGAACGTTTCGGCGGAAAAGTGTATAAACTGGCGCTGGACGCGGGCATGACTTGTCCCAACCGCGACGGCACGCTCGGAACGGGCGGCTGCATTTTCTGCGCGGGCGGCGCGGGAGAATTTTCTGAAAAGGACTGCGGCGATCTGCAAACGCAGATCGAACGCGCCAAGGCGAGGATACGCGCGAAGACGGACGCGGAAAAGTTCATCGCCTATTTTCAAAGTTATACCAACACTTACGCGCCCGCGGAGAGGCTGGAAGCGCTGTTCTTTCCCGTGGCGGATCTTCCCGAAATCGAGGCGGTCTCCGTGGCGACGCGCCCCGACTGTCTGGGCGGCGACGTATTGGACGTGCTGGAAAGGCTGCGAAAGAAAAAGCCCCTGTTCGTGGAACTGGGCTTACAGACAATCCATGAAAAGAGCGCGCGGCTGATCCGCCGCTGCTATCCGCTTTCCGTGTACGAAAGAGCGGTAAAAGATCTGAACGGGATCGGCGCGGAGGTGGTGACGCACGTCATTTTGGGACTTCCCCGCGAAAGCGCCGAAATGATGGAAGAAACCGTGCGCTACGTGGGAAGAAGCGGCGCGCGCGGCATCAAATTGCAACTGCTGCACGTGCTCGCGGGCACAGAGTTGCAGAAAATGTATGAACGCGGAGAATTTTCCGTACTGTCGGCCGATGAATATATCGGCGTTCTGTGCCGCATGGTGGAGGCGCTGCCGCCCGAGATCGTGGTGCACCGTTTAACGGGCGACGCGCCCAGACGCCTGCTCGTCGCGCCCGCCTGGTCGGCGGACAAAAAGCGGGTGCTGAACGCGATACGGGCGGAATTCGAGAGGCGGAACGTCATACAGGGAAAAACGTGTCAGTAAAGTTTACCGACGCGTTTTTTTTTGTTCATGCGGTGCATGACAAAGAGCACGGCGGCACACAGGAAAGGCGCGACGGACATGGTGAGATAAGCCGTGCGTATGCCCGTCAATTCCGCGATGCTTCCCGCGGCGGAGGGCAGAGCCGCCGCGCCCAGATCGGCGCAGACCGCGAGCGAGGCGATCATCCACGCGCCCGCCGAGGGCATATTTTCGCTCGCCACGGTCATGATGCCCGGCGAGAGCACGCCCACGAACAGTCCGCAGCAGACGGATGTGACGAGCGCGAAAATCACGTTTTCCGTCACGGAGGAGAGCAAGAACAGCGCGCAGGTGGACAGCGCGGCAAAGATGAGCACGGGAAGAGGGAAATGTTCCTTTCGTTTGGAGATCGCGACATATGTGAGCCCGCCCACGCCGAGGCAGACGGCGAACAGCCCCATGCCGACGAACTCGCTCCACTCCCCGCCCACGCCGAGCGCGGCGGTCGCGAATACGGATATCCATTGATTGGCGGCGATCTCCGAACCGTACCCCAAAAAGATCGCCACCAGCGCCAATATGTAAAATAGATGAAAGGAAGATTTCGGTTTGGATATCCCGCTCTTTTTAACGACGGCCGCGCCTCCGACCAGAACGGCGGCGCCGAGCGGGATCAGGGCGAAACCGAACATGAGGTAATTCCAACTCTCTGAGCCGAAAACCGTCAGAAACACGGCGCACACGGCGACCAGCCCCACCTGCGCCCAGGCATACACCGTCTTTAACAGGCAGATAGAGACCGAATTTTCGAGGCGGGGTATATTGTCTGCGATATTGGAGAGCACCACTTCGGACATACCGCCCGCAAAGGCGAACACCGTCGTCGCGCAGACGATGCCCGTAAAAAGCCCCTGCTCCGAAAACAAAAAGGGCACGCAGCCGTAAAACAGCAGTCCCGCAAAACTCAGCGTGCAGGAAAACACCGCAAGTTTCCGGAAAGAAACTCTGTCGATGAGGAAGATCAGAAGAAAGTCCGCGCACATCTGTGCGGCAAAATTGACCGCCGTCAGCATACCGAGTTTTATGTATGAAAAGTTATATAATTCGATAAACGATACGAATAAAAGCGCCGTAACGTTGGTAATGATTGCCTGATTGACGATACCCGCATAGCAAGCGCGCGCCGTGCGGGAGAATTTTCCTTTGTTCATCTCGTTTTCTACGCTCCTAAATTCACTCGATACCATTGTATGCGCGGCGTGTTTTTCCTGCCACCGAGCCGAATTTCCGAGCGAAGAACCTTGACAACCGAACCTTCGTGTGATACTATGAAAGGCATGAATACGGAACTTTCTGCCTTTTTAGAAGAGAAAAATTTTCTGCCCGTCGGAGAGCAGAATCCCAAGATCAAACAAATCAAGGGAATATTATCCAATTCCAAACCCAACCCGCAGAAACTGTTTGTGGCGGAGGGCATCTGGATCTTGAAGATGTGCGAAAAATTCGCCGCGCCCGTCGAATCGCTGGTGCTCTGCCCCGCGCATATCCGCACCGCGGAGGCCGCCGAACTCGTAAAACGGCTCGCCGCGCGCGCGGGCGGACTGTACACCGTTTCGGAAAAGACGTATGAAAAAATTTCCGAACGCGGCCAGCCCGACGGACTGATGGCGCTTTGCAGGCTGCCCCGTTTCGAACTTTCCGACTTCTCGCCCCCGAAAAACGCGGTCATACTCGTTCTGGACGGCATCGAGATCCCCGGCAACGTGGGCACGATGCTGCGCATGGCGGACGGCGCGGGGCTGGACGCCGTGTTTATCTGCAACCGCAAGGCAAGGCTCACCCACCCCAAACTCATCAAGGGCAGCCAGGGCGCGATATTGTCCGTTCCCACGTTCGAATTCGAAACGGTGGAAGAGTGCCGCGCCTGGCTCAAAGCGCACCGCGTGATCGTCTATCTCGCCGACACGCGCGCGGAGCGCAATTATTACGAAGAACCGTTCGGCGTAAAATGCGCGCTGGTGATGGGCAGCGAGCGCTACGGCATTTCGCGCGAATGGTACGAGGGCGAATACAAGATGATCGCCATTCCCATGCTGGGCAGTTGCGATTCTTTGAACGTGGGCGTAGCCGCCACCGTGCTCGCTTACGAGGCCTCCGTCAAAAACAAATTGAATGCGAGAACATAAAAAAAGCCGAGCGGAATCCGCTCGGCTTTTTGTTTTTGCATAATCAGATGACCACGGGGTTGTGCTGATACAGCGTAAACAGAAAGGTGTTTTTGATTTTTTCCAGAAAGTCTACCATAAATTCGCTCGTTTCGAAATGTTTGAATACGGCGAACACCAAAAGCAGCAGAAGAAGCACAGCCGCCACGGTGAACACGGCGCCTAAAAGGCGGTTCAAAAAGCGCATGACGACGTTATCGAGTTCGAATAAGCCGCCCACGCAGCGCACGACGACGATTCGGAGGATCTGCACCACAAAAAAGAGCGCCACGTAGTAGATGACGTTGCCCAGATGCAGATAGCCGAGAAAACTCCAAAGTCCCGCAAAATATTCGTCCCCTTTCACGATGAGTTCGCCCACCGCGGGAATGCCTTTTATCATGCCGCCGAACGTAAATACGAGAAAGACGGATAAGAGAATGCCGAAGATGCCCTTCGTAAAGAAACGTAAGGAACGGCCGAACCCCAAAAGGAGCCCGACGGCTGCGAGCGCGACCGCCACGATCAAAGTTATGGAATCGATATTATTCAAGATTACTCCTCCCTGTCGGAAATGATTGCCATTCCCGAAAAACATAAACGGGAGAAAACCAAATTTCCCCGCAAAATTTAAAAGCCGTAAAGATCTTTCGTGCCGAATTCGGGTTCGCAGGTGACGTTGACGCCGAGTTTGCGCATGACCGAAAGATCGCCTTCGGGCAGAATGCAAGAACTGTGCGCCTCGCAGTCTTTCAACGCTTTGAGTTTATCCATCGCCTTTTCCACGACGGGATTGGTCGCCGCGCAGATGCTCAGCGCCGTCAAAACGTCGGAAAGGTTGAGTTTTATTTTATCCTCGCGCAAAACTTCTTTTTTGAGGGTGATGATGGGCGCGAGCACGATGGGCGAAAGAAGAAGGATATCGTCGCTCAAATCTGATAAAAGTTTGACCGCGTTTAAAACCGCGCCCGAACACGCGCTCATCAGTTTGCTCGATTTGCCCGTCACGATCCTGCCGTCTTCCAGTTGAATGGCGACCGCGTGCGAATTGCACTTTTCCGCCTTTTCCAGAGCCGCCCGCACGATGGTGCGTTCGTCCACGGAAATTTTGTTTTCGTTCATCAGAAGTTGGATGCGCTGCAACGCGGCCTCGTCGGAATTGCCGCTCTTATAGTCGCACGCCGCCTTGTAGTAGCGGCGGATGATCTCCTGCCGCGCCGCTCTTCTGGTCACTTCGTCGTCGCAGACGGCGAATCCCGCCATGTTGACGCCCATATCGGTCGGCGAACAGTACAGATTTTCGTCGCCCGTGATCTTGGTCAGAATGGAGCGCACGATGGGGAAACATTCCACGTCGCGGTTGTAATTGACGGTGGTCACGCCGTACGTTTCCAGATGATATGGATCGATCATATTGATGTCCCCGAGATCCGCCGTCGCCGCCTCGTACGCCACGTTGACGGGGTGGCGCAAGGGAAGGCTCCATACGGGAAAGGTTTCGAATTTTGCATAACCCGCCTTAACGCCGCGCTTGTACTCGTGGTACAACTGCGAAAGACAGGTGGCGAGTTTGCCGCTCCCCGGCCCCGGCGCGGTGACGACGACGAGCGGGCGCGTGGTTTCGATATAAGGGTTGGCGCCGTAGCCCTCGTCGGAGACGATGACGTCCACCTGCGTGGGATAGCCCTTGGTCTTGTGATGGATATACGTCTTGATGCCGTGGCGGTGCAGTTTGTTGATAAAGTTGTCCGCGGCGGGCTGGTTTGTGTATTGGGTGACGACGATGCTGTTGATCAAAAGCCCCAACGCGCGGATCTTATCCACTAACCTTAAAACGTCCGCCCCGTAAGGAATGCCGAAGTCGGCGCGTATTTTGTTGCGTTCGATATCCGCCGCGCTGATGACGAAAATGATCTCCGACTGGTCTTTGAGCTGCAATAAGATCTTGCACTTCGCGTCCATCTCGAATCCGGGCATCACGCGGTAAGCGTGCAGATCGTCGAAAAGTTTTCCCCCGAATTCCAGATAGAGTTTGCCTCCGAACTTCTGAATGCGTTCCAAAATCTTCTCACTTTGCAATTTTACGTATAACTCGTTGTCGAAGCCCTTTTTCATCTGCAAACCTCAAATAAATATCATCTTGTATATTCTATCACAGTCCGCGCGAATTTGCAAACGAAGAACGCATTTTTCCCCGACGATTTTCAAACTCCTTTACGAGCGGAACGTTTTATAGTACAGGGCGGCGTATTCCCCTCCCCGCGCCAAAAGTTGTTCGTGCGTGCCGCGCTCTCGGATCTTCCCCTCGGAAAGGACGATGATCTCGTCGGCGTTTTGCACGGTGGAAAGGCGGTGCGCTACCACGATGCACGTTCTCCCTTCGGAAAGTTTTTCCAGAGAATCCTGTATCTGCATTTCCGTCACGTTGTCGAGCGCGCTCGTCGCCTCGTCGAGAATGAGGATGGGCGGGTTTTTTAAAAAGGCGCGGGCGATGGAAACGCGCTGTTTCTGCCCGCCCGAAAGTTTGACGCCGCGCTCCCCGACCTGCGTATCGTAGCCGTCGGGCAGCGTTTCGATGAATTCGTGGATATTGGCGAGCTTCGCCGCGCGCACGATGTCCTCGTCGCCCGCGTCCAGATCGCCGTAGGCGATGTTGTCGCGGATGGTGCCGCCGTACAGGAACACGTCCTGCGCGACGATGCCGATGCTCTTTCGGAGCGTTTCGCGCCTGACGTCGCGGATATCGATGCCGCCCACGGTGATCCTGCCGCCGTCCAGTTCGTAAAAGCGGGGAATGAGATGGCAGATGGTCGTCTTACCGCCGCCGGAAGAGCCGACCAGCGCCACGGTTTTACCTTCCTCGATGGTAAAAGACAGATCTTCCAGCACGTGGTTTTCGCGGTTCTCGCTGTCCTTATAAGCGAAATCCACGTGTTCGAAACAGATATCGCCGCGCAGAAGAGATACTTCCACGGGATGCTCGGGCTCGCTTTCGGGCTCTTTGTCTAAAATGTTTTGAAAGCGCTTGAAACCCGCCAGCCCGTCGGTGATCTGCTCGAACAGATTGACGAGCGTGCGGATGGGCGTCAAAAGCATGGTGACGTAGAGAATGAAAGCCGCGTAATCGCCGACGTTTTCGACGATGCCGAAATAGAACAGCAGCCCGCCGCCCACGATGGCGACGAGGTATAGAATATCGTTGAACAGGCTCATGCCGCTCTGGAAAATGCCCATGTTCTTATAGGCGGCGGTACGGGCGGCTTTGAACTCCTCGTTGCTCTTATCGAACTTTTCGTCCTCTTTGCGGCTCGCAGTGTACGCCTTGGAAACGCGGATGCCCGAAACGGAAGATTCGATGCTCGCGTTGACTTCGGAGATCTTTTCGCGGCTCTTTTCGAAGGCGTCGAGCATACGCTTGCGCATCTTGACGGCGAACAGCACCATCAGCGGCACGAACACAACCACGATGAGCGCCAGCCAGCCGTTGATGAGCGCCAGCATGACGATCGCGCCCACGATGCTGATGATCGACATGAGCGTATCTTCGGGGCCGTGGTGACACAGTTCCGACACTTCGAACAGGTCGTTGACGATGCGCGACATGATGGTGCCCGTCCTGTTTTCGTCGAAAAAGGAAAAAGGCAGCGTTTCCACGTGGCGGAAAAGTTTACGGCGCATATCCGCCTGGATGCGCACGCCGAGGACGTGCCCCCAGTAATTGACGATAAAAGTGAGCGCTGCCTTGACGGCGTACACCAAAAGGAGCGCCCCGCCCCATACGAGCATGAGCGTTAAAAGTTTGTTCGGCACGAAATCGTTGATGATCACGCGCGTGACAAAGGGATAAAAGAGATTGCACACCGCAATGAGGAACGAACTGACAAGATCGATGATAAATAATTTTTTATGCGGTTTGAAATACGCGAAAAATTTTGAGATCATATACTCCCACCGTAAAGCGAGGGGACGCTTGCGGCGTCCCCCTGCTGATTTCAGTTTTCTTCTTCCTTCAAACTCAGTTTATAAAGTTTGACGGAATTTTCGATGTCTTTTTCCTTGGCGGACGCGCCGTATTTATCGACGTCCACCACGTTTTTCGGACCGTGATTGAGACAGAGCGCGCCGTTCAGGCACCCGCCGTCACACGCCATTCCCTCGAAAAAGTTTTCCGCCGCGCGGCCCATTTTCAGTTTCAGGAGATTCGCGCGGCATTCGTCGATGCCGTTCATGGCAACGGGCTTGATGCCCTCGACGCCCATGCCCGCCGCAACGTCGGCTACGCCCTGCGCAATGCCGCCGCTCTTGGCGAAGATACGGCCGTAGAAAGAGGCGTTGTCCAGCGCGGTCTCCTCGAGCGCACCCACTTCGATGTCGCGCGCGTCCAGAAACGCCTGCAACTCCTCGAAGGACAGAACGCTGTCGATCGCGCCCTTGGTCTTTTCCTGTTTGTATTCGAGTTTTTTGCTGGCGCAAGGCCCGATAAAAATGACTTTTCCCGTCGGGTCGGTGCGCTTGATGAGCATGGCGGTCTCCACCATGGGCGAAACCGAACTCGAAACGTATTTTTTGAGTTCGGGGAAATTTTTCTCCACGAACAGTACGAACGACGGACAGCACGAGGTCGTCAGAACGCCCTTTTCCTTCCATTCCCGCGCCTCGTGGTACAGCGTGATGTCCGCGCCGAGCGCCGCTTCGACCACCTGGTGGAAACCGAGTTTGCGGATGCCCGTGACGACCTGCTCTATTTTGGCGTATTTGAACTGGCTGACGATCGAGGGCGCGATGACCGCGTACACGTTGTATTTTCGGTTGTTTTCGGATTTTTTCAGAATGTCGATGGACTCCATGATCATGGATTTATCGACGATGGCGCCGAAGGGGCATTGATAGACGCACGCGCCGCAGGAAATGCACTTGTCGTTGTCGATGCGCGCCTTTTTGTTTTCGTCCACGTTGATCGCCTTGACCTTGCAGGAAGTGACGCACGGCCGCTTTTGCGCGATGATGGCGCTGTACGGGCACGCCTGCGTGCATTTCCCGCATTCGATGCACTTGCTCTTGTCGATGACCGCCTTTCTGTCGATGATCTGAATGGCGTCCTTCGGGCAAGCCTCCTTACAGCGGTGCACGATACAGCCGCGGCAGGACGGCGTGACGAACACGCCCCCGATGGGGCATTCGTCGCAGGCGATGTCGATGACTTCCACCACGTTGGGATTGTTTTTATTGCCGCCGAGCGCCAGTTTGATACGTTCCTGCACGATGGCGCGCTCCTTATAGATACAACAGCGCATTTCCGCCTTGGGTCCCGGAGAGATCTCTTTGGGGATATCTATGTAGACGTTATCGTAACAATGTTCGTATTCGTTTTTGATGAGCGCCTTTAAAACCAGATATTTAAGTTTTTGTACGCTCGTATCGAAAATTCTCATATTCTTAACTCCTCAATCGTAATCGACCGCCACGGTTTTTCCCATTTTTTTCAGGTTTGCGGCGAGCGACTCTACCAATTTCAATTTCATGGTGATGTCGATGGGCAGCCCCTGATGCGCCGCGTTAATGCTCTGCCCCACGAAAAAATGCACGCTCGTCGCCTCTTCGAACAGCACGTTCGCGAGGAGCGACGCGCCGTCCTTTTTGGAATACCTCTTGGGCGTCAGATCGCTGACCGACAGGTATTTTTCCGAAAGTTCCAAGAGCCTGCGCAGAGTGAGAACGCCCTCGGTGGTGAGGTCGATGCCCTCGATATAGCCGATGGGCGGAACGTCCTTGTCGGGAAAATCGAAACTCGCGCGCACTTCCGTCTTTAAATGGCGCGCCACGATCTGCGAACTCGTGCCGCCGCAGACCACCTTTTTCCCTTCGCCCGACAAAAAGCGGGCGATATAAAAATCGTCTTTTTCCTTGTCCACGGGCGGGCCGACCATGATATTCACGTTGAGCGCCTCGCGGATGCGCACCGCAGCCACCGTCGTATCGTCGCCCGGCTTATCCAGATACAAGTCGTTGCACACGCCCGCCAAAAGACAGGCGACGGCGCGCGCGCTCATGCCCTTTTTCACCGTTCGGTCGAGAAAGTCTTTGACCTCGGGGCGCTGCCAGCCGAGATTGAGCGTCATGCCGATGCCCGCGTGGATCACCCCGTCGCTCATCACCACGATCACGTCGTCCTTTTGAAGGGCGAGCGGGCTTTTATAGACGGTCTTGCCGAGAATGTTCATCGCCTCGCGCGGCAGATCGGAACACTTTTCGCCGCGGATGAGGATCGCCTGCGGGTTGTCGAATTCGAACAGCACCCCTTCGCCTTTGCCGTTGACGTGAATGACCGAAAAGGTGGAATAGGCGACGCCGCGCACCTTGCACACGGGCAAGGACTGCAAAATGGTTTCCACGCAGTCCTCGATATCCACGTCGTTGCTGACCATGGTGCACAGAATTTTGGAGGTGAGCGTGGAAAGAATATTCGCCTTGACGCCGCTGCCAAGCCCGTCCGCCAGAACCAGCGTGGTGTAGTCGCCGCAGACGGTGCACTCCACGCGGTCGCCGCACAATTCCTCGCTCGTTTTATTGAGGGAAGTGTACCCTGTTTCCAGACACAGAGCCATTACTTTTCCTCCGTATTTTCCTGTAAAGTCTTTTTGAGTTTTAAAAGCGCAACTTTGGTTTCGGCGGTCGTTTCGCCCAGGAGCGACGCGATCTCCTGCGCCACGCGCATCTGCTTTTTGATGACCTCGTCGGTGGTGGTCAGCGTTTCCATCTTCACCTTGTCGAGATGTTTCGCGGCGTTCGTTTCTGCCGTAATATCTTTCATTACCGCGTACGTGCCCTGTTTATCTTTGAGAACGATGATGGTCAGTTCGATGTAGGCGTCCGTCTTTTCGAGATAGACTTTTTTGTTGTAGAGATTCCTGTTGTCGTTCTGCGCGAGCACGAAATCGGTGGGGTTGAAATAATGAAATATGCCCTGCCCCTTGACGTCGTATTCCCTGATGCCCAAAAGTTCTTTCGCCTTGGCGTTGATCTGCACGACGTTGAGATCGTTGTCCAAAAGCACGATGCCGTTGGGGCTGGTCTGTATGATCTCGTAGGACATGCTCTCGGCGCGTTCGCGCATGAAGGGCACGCACATTTCGATATTGGCGTAGCCGTTGGCGACCGCCCACGCCTTTTCGTAACAGGTATCGTAGCCGCAAGCGCCGCAGTTGAGCATATCTTCGGGCTTGAATTTGCCCGTTTTTTCGAGAATTTCGGTAATTTCCCGCTGGGTGGGGATAAAATCCTCGCTCCGACGCCTCGTATGCACGTGCGTGAAGTCGATGTCGGAAGGCACGAACTCTTCGGAAACGCGCGCGGAAATATCTTTTTGCACGTATCGGCGGATATCCGCGTTGGCTTTGATCGCGCCCGCTTTCAGCCCCAGCGAACACGGGCCGTTGACGCACGCCGATTCGCAGGAATTCATTTCGATGAACATACCCGAAAGGCTCTCGATATTTTCCAGAACTTCGGCGCATTTTTTCGCGCCGTCCACAGCCACGAATTCGTAGCCGTCGATATAGTGCTCGAACGATTTGATGACGCCGCGGCTGATGGGATAAAATTTGGCGCGGTTGGCGCCGCCGCCGCAAAATTCGGGCAGACGGGCGAGCGTCGCAAGGTCTATGTCCGCGGTTTCGAACATAGCGTTCAGATCTTCGAACGTAAGCACGCCGTCCACCACGCCGCTGTGTTTCGCCTCTTTCTTTTTGGCGATGCACGGCCCTATAAAGACGATGTCCGCATCGGGAAAGCGCTTTTTGAGCATTTTCGCGTGCGCGACCATGGGCGAATCGACGGGCGCGAGATAGCAAAGCGCCTCGGGATAGTACAATTCGATCATGCTGTTGACCGCAGGACAGCAGGAAGTGATAAAGTTTTTGAATTTGCCGCCTTCGAGCAGTTTTTTATACTGATACGTGACTTCGCGCGCGCCGACGGAAGTTTCTTCCGCGTCGAAAAAGCCTAACTTTTTGAGCGCGAGTTTCATCACCGAAAATTCCTGTAAGTTGAAGGAAGAAACAAAGGAAGGCGCCACGCTGGCGATGACTTTTCCCTTTTTTAAGAGCGCTTCGACCTCCGCGCGTTCGGTATGCACGCTCTTGGCGTTCTGCGGGCATACTTCGGTACAGCGCCCGCAAAGGATACAGCGGCTCTCTATGATTTTTGCCTGATGGTCTACGACCTTGATCGCCTTGACGGGGCATTCGCGCAGACATTTGTAGCAGTCCTTGCAGCGCGCGTTTTTGAAATCGAGATACCCGTACATACTTTTTCTCCTATTTTTTGAGGCGCGACACGACTTCGGTCAGAAACAGTTCCTCCGCGTTGTCCTTATTGGCATTATGCACTAAAACGCCGTCGGAAATGACGCTGACGCCGTTCATGCAGTTCCCGACGCAGAAAGTCGCCTGCAAGTCCACTTCGTCCTCCACGCCGTATTTTTTGACGAGGCGTTTGAATTCCTCGATCACGTCGTAAGACCCTCTCAAATGGCAGGAACTGCCCACGCATACTTTCACGACCATAACGTAAAACCCCTTTCGATTATTTCTTTTGAAAGCGGGACGCGCCCGCATAGATACCGTCATTATTATATCCCGAAACCGCCCCTTTTGTCAATGCTTTTCCCTTCTTCCGCCCCGCCCGAAATATGGCAAAATGAAAGACGCGGCGGCAGCCGCGTCTTTCATTGATTGATTTTTGTTCCCGTGTCGTCCTCATCCTCTAAGCCGATTAAATAATCTGCCGTTACCTCAAGAACTCGACATAATGCCCGAAGATATTCGATTGAAGGTTGACTTCGTCCCCTTTCCCACGAATAAATACTATCATCGGTTGTGCCGATTGCTTCCGCAAGTTGTTTTTGAGTTTTCCCGCTTAACTTTCGAGCATCTTTGAGTTTTGTTGTAAAAATATCCATGGCATCATTATACCGTAAAATATACGTGAAAGTCTTGACAACCGTAAAAATTACGGTTATAATTGTTACACAGGAGATTTTTATCATGAAAAATAACAAAACCGAACAAAATTGCGAAAACTGCCGATATTATTTACAGCATTACGCCAAAAGCAACACTTATTTTACTAAGGTGTTTTGCGGGCACTGCACGAATCCTCTCGCGAAAGCGCGGGACAAACGGAAAAAATATAATATCGTCTGCGAGCATTGGGAACCGATAGAAATACGCGAACGGGAACGGAAAGAAGCCATCGAGCGCACTTTGCGGAATATGGCGAAACAAATAGAGAGTATCGCGATGATCTTAAAAGACGACGAAAAAGGCGCGGAATAAATTCCGCGCCTTTTCAAGCGATATCCCCCTATGATTATAAGTCCGCCTTTTCAAAATTTCTTTGCGAGAGTTTTACGGAGAGGAACGAAGCGGCGGCGTAAACCGCCGCGCCGAGTGCGAAAACGACGGCTTTCGCGCCGAAATGCAACGGGTCGCGCGTGTCGAGCACGTCCTTGAACAGAGGCGCGATCTGGCAGCACACGGTGACTGCGGCGACGGCGAGGAAAATGAACACCGCACCGAACGCGAACGGCTTACCCACTTTATTCGGGTTTTTGAAATAGAGCGGGAAAAAGATCAGGTTGAAACCGCCGAGCATCATGAGCCCGAACCCGAGAAAAGCGGCGTTCGCCTCCATGCCCGCCAGATTCGGCATATTGATCCACGCGCTCTTGATCGCGATGAAGGGCACGCACAAAACGATTTGCGCCAATTGCAATATCATGCAGAAGAGCACGCGCGCGGCGGCGACTTCGCGCTTTTCGACGGGCAGAACGCAGGAAAAATGCAGATCTTTGTTTTCGCGCCCCGTCAGGCAGATGAAGAACGCCGAAAGCCCCGAAAAGAAAAACATGACTTCATAAGGATAGTTAGGAATAAACACCATCGCCGCAAAAAACACGAACAGCGCGGACGCAGGGTGCAGAGCGAGCGAAAATTCTTTTTTTAAGAGTGCGGACATTCTTTCTCCTTTTTGCGCGCGGTTTCCAGATGGATCATCAGCGCGTCGAGATCGGCGGGGCGGCGCGCCGCGCAGTCAGAGGGCGCGCCCGCCGCGATCAGCCCTTCGTATCCGTTTTTGACTTCTTTCAATCCGACGACTTGCTCCTTCGGCATTTCGGCAAAACAAGCGACTTCGTATTTTGCCAAAAGTTCCCCGATCGCCCCCGCGGCGAGCACCTCGCCGTCGGCAATATACACGATATCGTCCGCCACGCGCATCAGATCGGAAGTGATATGCGTGGAAAACAGCACGGACACGCCCTCTTCTTTGACGACTTTTAAGATCAGATCGCAAAATTCTTCGCGCGAAAGCGGATCCAGCCCGCTCGTAGGTTCGTCCATGATCAAAAGTTTCGCGCCGTGCGACAGGGCGAGGGCGATGAAATATTTGACTTTCATGCCGTCGGACAGTTCGGAGGGCTTTTTGTCCTCGTCCAGCCCGAACGCGCGGAGATAATTTTTGTATGCATCGGCGTTCCAGCCCTTATAAAAGCGGGCGGCGCATTTGCCGATCGAACGCAGTTTTTTCAGAGGATAATAGGAAAAACCGCCCGCCACGTAGCCGATCTGTTCCTTGATCTCGCGCTCATGCCGCGCGATATCCTTACCGAAAAAGAGCACGCGCCCTCCGTCGGTTCGGATAAAGCGCAAGAGCCCTTTCATCGTGGTGCTTTTGCCCGCGCCGTTGCGTCCGATCAGCCCGACGATGCGCCCCTCTTCCACCGAAAAACTTACGTCATGCAAGCGGAAAGAGGGATATTCCTTGCATAAATTCTCCACGCAGAGCGCTTTCATTTTTTCTCCCCGTCTTTTTTCAGGTTGTAGACGTTCTGCCAGAACGTCTCGGCGTATTCGAAGGGCTGCATGGCGATGCCCTGCCCCTTGTCCGCCAAAAACAGCAGCATATCCCCCTCTTTAAGCGAAAACATATCCCGCGCCTCTTTGGGGATCACGATCTGCCCTTTGGGTCCGATCTTGATGGTCGCCATAAACTTTCCCTCGGGAAAAGGTCCCGTCATTTTTACCTCCGTTTGAATAATAAGAATATTCTTACTTTTCTTACTATTCTATCATGAAAAAAGGAAATTGTCAAGCGTTCGGGCAATTTCCCTTCATATATTTTTGTGAATGAAACTTTACGACTCTTTCTTTTTGCGTTCGATTTCGGCGCGCTGGGCGGCGTACAGCGATTCGGGATAGTCGGGCGTGGGATAGTAACTGACGGGATTTTTCGTAAAATCGTTGTCCTCTTTCATCACGCTCGTATCGTCGGCGCGGAATTGATCGCGCACGGCGCGGTCGCGGAAATCGGGGATCTCCACGGGAATGCCGCCGCGGATGGAGGAAAGATGCGCGAAATGCCCCACAAAGTGCATATCGAGCGCCTCGTACACGCCGATCCCGTCATTGGGAAGGTCGTTGATCGCGCGGATAAAATTGCGCATGGTGAACATATCGCTGCCGCCGTGACCGTACGTTTCGGCAAGTTCGGTCAATTCGTCGGTGGGGACGTAGGTCTTGTATTCCTCGCCGCACACGTCGTCAAGACTGATCGAAACTTCCGCCGTGCCCTTGCCCAGCCCCTCGCGGCCGCTCTCGATCTTGCCTTTGCTGCCATACATACAGTACCACACCGAATTGCGGGCGGGCGCGATGCCGTGCAGACTCTTGACGATGCCGCCGTTTTCCAGCGCGACCATTTCGACGGCGAACGGCGTCGCCGCGCAGCCCATGCGCGAAGTTTTTTCGTTATAGGGAACTTCAAAACCCGTCACACGCACGGGGCGCAGATGCGTCGCGTGCAAGATGGGACCGAAAGAATGGGTGCTGTAATAGAAAGCGTCCATGGTGTTGCGCCAATGGCGGCGGCTGCCGTGCGTCAGTTCGCCCCATCCGCTCTCGCAGTTGTGCAGATATTCCCCTTCGCCGTACTGAAATTCGCCCACCTTGCCCTCGCCGTACAGTTTTGTCATCTCCCGCGCCGCCTGCGAAAAGCAGTAATTTTCCGCGTAATGGTACACTTTGCCGCTCTCTTCCACAGCGTCGCAAAGTTCCGCCGCCTCTTTTAAAGTCTGTACGGGCAAAACCTCGCTGAACACGTGCAGGCCGCGTTTCAGACATCTGATCGCGAAAGGAGCGTGCTCGTTGGCATAGTTGGCGAGCACGACCGCCTCGACGCCGCTTTCCAAAAACGCGTCGAAATCGCTGTAAAACGAAGTCTTGTAGTTGTTTTCCGCGAAATATTCCTTGAGATGCGCGAGCACTTCGGGACTGAAATCGCACACCGCCGCGATCTCGCAGTCGTCGGATTTCACCGCGTAGTTCATCATCGTCTTGCCGCGGAACCCGCCCAAAACGCCGATCTTTACTTTCTTCATTTTCACTCCTTATTTATGGGCATATTCCCATACCTGCATATTCGTCATGCAGACCGCGTCTTTTATGTTTGCGAGGCGGGAAAGCACGCGTTCGGCGCGTTCCCAGCCGTCGTCAACGTCCATTTCGTAGGTATGCCCCCACAGATATAACAAACTGTCGCCCTGCGCCGCGCAGAATTCGTCGATCAGTCCGTCCGCGCGGCCGTCGAGGATATGCGCCGAGGGATTCCACAAGAGAAAATCCGAAGGAAACTCCAACGAGTACGTATCGACTATGGTGCGCGCATAGCGGATCTTGGTATATTTGCGCAGCAGATCGACGACGAGACGGTCGTAATTCGGATGCCCGCCCGGATACGCCATGCCGAGCACGGGATACCCTGCGAGCGAGGAAAGCGTGACCGAATCGCCCACGACCTGTTCGAGGATGTCCGCGTCGGAAAGCCCCGTGAGCATGGGATGCGTGCGCGTGTGCACCGCGACCTCGAACCCGTCGTACAGCGACGCGACTTCGCACGCTTCTACCTTGTTGTGCGGAACGCGCGACTGATTTTTACCCGTGATCACTTCGCCCTCCGTACCCAGAAGCGCGGAATTGACGTTGAACGTGCAGGTCAGTCCGTATTTTTTCAATAATCCGATAAAGCGCCGATCCTGCGTCACGCCGTCGTCGAAACTGAGCGTAAATATTTTCATGGTTGCCCCCTTACAGCGAATATTCTTTCGCAAGTTTTTCGAACGCGGGCAGAGCGCGCGCGATCATATCGGGCGACACGCAGTAAGCGATGCGCACGTAGCCCTTACAGCCGAAATCGTCGCCGGGAACGAGCAGCAGATCGTATTTCTTCGCGCGTTCGCAGAAGGCGGATGCGTCGGGTTCGGGCGTTTTCATGAACAGATAAAACGCGCCGTCGGGCCGCACGCAGGAAAAGCCGCATTTCGTAAGGTGATTTAAGAGCGTATCGCGGTTTTTCCGATAGACGGACACGTCGGACGTTTTGCCGACGCAGCGGGCGACGAGTTTCTGAAAGAGCGAGGGCGCGCATACGTAACCGAGCGCCCTGCCCGCGCCGCAGACGGCGAGGTATAATTCTTTCGCCCCCTCCGCTTTCGGGTTGACGTAAATATATCCGATGCGCTCGCCGGGAAGGGAGAGCGATTTGGAGTACGAATAGCATACAATGGAGGGAGTATAGAATTTCGTGATATAGGGAACTTCCACGCCGCCGTACACCAGTTCGCGGTACGGCTCGTCGGAAACGAGGTAGATCGTATGCCCGAATTTTTCCGACGCCTTTTCGAGCGTTTCCGCAAGGCGCGCGACCGTTTCCCTGTTATACACGACGCCGCTCGGGTTGTTGGGCGAGTTGACGAGCACGGCGCGGGTGTTTTTGCCGAGCACCGCTTCCAGTTTTTCAAAATCTATCTGGAAAGTATCGGGATCGCTCTCTACCGCCACAAGGCGCGCGCCCGCCGTTTCGGCAAAGACCTTGTATTCGGTGAAATACGGCGCGAACGTGACCACTTCGTCCCCTTCCCCGCACAGAGCGGAAAGCGTGATCGTCAGCGACGCAGCCGCGCCGACCGTCATATAAATGTAATTCTCGTCCGCGTTTTCATCGTAATTCCCGCGGATATGGGAGGCGATCGCGCGGCGCACAAAAAGATCGCCCTGCGCGGAGGTATAGCCGTGCAGCGCAGTCTGGTCCGGCTCTTCGATGAGTTTTAAAAGCGTATCCTTTACGCAGGCGGGCGGCTCCACGCTGGGATTGCCCAAACTGAAATCATATACGTTTTCGGCGCCGATCTCCTGCGCGCGCGTTTTCCCGAATTCGAAAATTTCGCGGATGACGGAGCGCTTGCTGCCTAACTGATACATTCTCTGATTCATATTGCACCTTGTTTTCTTTTATTTTATCTGTATTGTAACACAAAACGCGCCGCCTATCAAGTTTATCGCGGGCGCGCTTGACAAATCCCGAAAAAAAACATATACTTTACAAAGAATCAATCAAACGGGAGGTGACTGCCTTGAAAGAAAAAATACTCTCCTTTCTCGACGACGAGCGCTACGAGGATCTGCAGGCATTGATAGACAATGCCACAAAGGAAGAACTTGCAAAAGTTTTGGAAACTCTGGACGAGGATCACCTTGCGAAACTTTTCGACTGTCTGGATAAAGAGCTTGCGGCGGACGTGTTCGTGCTTTTAAAGCAGGAAACGCAGAAAATGCTGCTGGAACATTTCAGCGACATAGAAATGCAGGAAGTCACCGAAGAGATCCTCGACGAAAAGCCCGAAGAACTTTTGGAAAGCATGCCCCTCGACGTCGTGCAGGAAGTTCTTTTGAAAGCCGATCCCGAACAGCGAAACGACAAGATCGTAGAAATCTTGAATTTTTTGGAATATAAAAAATTCGTACAACTCAAGCCGCTCTTATCCGAACTCAAACCGATGGACATCGCGGAGATCTTTGCCGAGATCGACGAAGAAAAACTCCCGCTCATCTTCCGTCTGCTGCCCAAAGAACTGGCGGCGGAAACGTTCGTGGAAATGAACAGCACACAGCAGGAACTTTTGATCCGCTCGTTTTCCGACCACGAATTGAAACTCATCTTAGAAGATCTGTTCGTCGACGATACCGTAGATCTGATCGAGGAGATGCCCGCAAACGTCGTCAAACGCATTCTGATGCAGGCGGACAGCGAAACGAGAAAATCCATCAACGAAATTTTAAAATATCCCAAGGACAGCGCGGGCAGCATCATGACCACCGAGTGCATTTCCCTTCGGCAGGACATGACCGTGCAGCAGTGTTTTGAAAAGATCCGCGCGCAGGCGATCGACAAGGAGACCATCTATACCTGCTACGTGACCGACAATCAGAAAAAACTTTTGGGCATCGTGACGGTGAAAGATCTGCTCCTGCATTCGTACAACGAGCGCGTGGAAGATTTCATGCAGGACAATTTCGTGTACGCGGATACCCTGACCGACAAGGAAGACGTTGCGAACACGCTCTCCAAATACGATCTTTTGTCCATTCCCGTCGTCGATCAGGAAAACCTGCTCGTAGGCATCGTCACCGTAGACGACGCGCTCGACGTCATTACCGAAGAGGCGACGGAAGATATATCCTTCATCAACGCGGTCACGCCGTCCGACAAACCCTATCTGGAAACGGGCGTATTCCGCATCTATCTGCACCGCATTCCCTGGCTGTTGATCTTAATGATCAGCGCCACGTTCACGGGGCTTATCCTGAATACCTACGAAGCCATGCTTTCCACCCTGTTGGTGGCGTGCGTGCCCATGATCATGGGTACGGGCGGCAACGCGGGCAGCCAGGCGTCCGTCACGGTCATCCGCGGCATGGCGCTCGACGAAATACGGCCGCGCGATATCTTGAGCGTCATCTGGAAAGAGATACGCGTATCGCTCCTCGTTTCCGTTTCCGTCGGCTTTGTGTGCTTTGCAAAATTGCAACTCATCGACCGTTTCATCTTCGGCTATCCCTATACCCTGCTCTACTCCGCCGCCGTGGGCGTGGCGATCATGTTCGGCGTCATCGTGGCGAAGATCGTGGGCTGCTGCATTCCCATCTTGGCAAAAACTTTGAAGATCGACCCCGCGGTATTCGCAAATCCCTTTATCACGACCTTTACGGACGTTTTGTCCCTCCTCATTTTCTGCGGCGTGACGCTGGGTCTGTTCGGGCTCGGCACCGTGTAAACAAATTAAAAAGAGCCTCGGCAAAGCGCAGTTACCATAGGGAAAAAGAAAATTAAACAAAACCCTTTCAGTGAGTCAAACAAAAACAGGATTTGAAGTTTATTCAAGTCCTGTTTTTTTCTTATGGTGTTTTTTCGTTGTGTAACGGTCTTGCCGATGTTTTTCCGCCCTCTATTTCCACGATAATCCGTTGATGACAGTTCTCACAGCGAACGACAGTATTCTTTGCTTTTCTCTTGCGCGTCCATACCCGCTCCTTTTCTGCTAATTTTCTTCAAATCTCTTTTTTAGTACTCTATAATGATTTTCATTTGACTTATCCCCGTCATTATCAGGAAACAGGCAATATGGCAAACTATCTGTGACTCTATGTTTCATAACGCATTTGCGGCACTGTCCGTGATTCGGGCAACTAACCTTTGGGCAAATACATTCATTTACGTTAGGACAACTCATATTACTGCCTGTCTTTGATAAGTTTTTCAATTTGCTCCACTGAAAGCATTCGTCCGGCAGCCACGACTTTGCCATCCATTACAAGTCCGGGGGTAGCCATTACGCCGTACTTCATAATTTCAGACATATCGCCAATGCTTTCAACAGGTTCTGTAATGCCGCAGTTTTTTGCGGCGATTACAGCGTTTTCGTGATTCTTCTGTGATTTTTTACAGCAGTTGCCAAGTGTTACGATTTTCATTTTTGTTATCCTCCTAAATTATATAAATAAGAAATTCAATGCATTAAAGATGTAGCCGATAGCGATAATTCCTATCACTACAATCAAGATAAACCAAAATAACAATTTCGGTTTTACCGCCTTTGACAACATAATCATTGACGGCAAAGACAGCGCTGTTACGCTCATCATAAACGCAAGGATGGTTCCGACTCCGACTCCTTTTGCGAAAAGCGCCTCTGCCACAGGGATGGTTCCGAATATATCGGCATACATCGGTACGCCGACAACGCTTGCTACAAGTACACTATACCATTTATCTTCGCCGACTACCGCCTGTATCCATTCGGTAGGTATGAAATTATGAATCGTTGCCCCTATTCCGACACCGATTAAAATGTATATCCATACTTTTTTCAATGTGCCGAGCATCTGGTCTTTGGCATAAATCAATCTATCTTTTTTTGTCAGTTCGGTGCCCTCAATTTCGGCTATTTCTCCTTCAAGAATAAATTCCCGAACATTTTTACCGACACCTGTTGTTTCAATGATCGTTCCGCCCACCACAGCAAGCACAAGTCCGACAACGACATAGGCAATCGCTATCGGAAAACCAAACACGCTTGCCAATAAGATGAAAGCCCCCAAATCCACAAGCGGACTTGAAATCAAAAAACTGAATGTGACGCCGCCGGATAGTCCTGCTCTCGTAAAGCCCATAAAAATGGGAATGGACGAACAACTGCAAAACGGCGTCACTGTTCCGAGCAAAGCACCCACGATATTTGCTCCAACACCGTGAAATTTTCCCAGTATTTTCTTTGTTCTTTCGGGCGGGAAATAACTTTGAATATACGATATAAGAAAGATAAGTAAGCAAAGCAAAATAATTATCTTAATGGTATCGTAAATAAAGAACTGTATCGCACTGCCCCAATGCGTTGCCATAAACTCCGCACCGAACATACCCGTAAAAGCCTTTCCGATCAGCGTGTTCAGCCATTGCATACCTAATATCTGTTTGGTAATAAAATCACCGAATACAGTAATGCCATTGACTCCGTCAACAATGGCTGCAATACCGACAGCCAGACCGATTGCAACAAGGATTCCGAGAAAGATCAATAAAACTTTATGCTTGTTGTACCAAGACTTTTTCTCGGTCGGCTGCAAAGCATTGTTTTCTGTTTTATCAACCTTTTTGTCTTTCATATAAGCCTCCCATAACATTGATATTTATCTATTTGATGAACAAAAAATATATGCGATTTTTACTCGCACTATTTTTTCGTTTGCATACACTTTGTATGATTCAAAAACAAAATCAACCCTTGCAATTTTTCACAATCGATAGAGTAATATGTCCATTTCCAATCTTTTTCTGCTTTTACAAGCCCGCAATCGCAAAGTATTTTCATATGATGAGAAAGTGTCGGCTGCGTAATGTGGAGTTGCTCCAATATTTTACAGGCGCAAAGTTGCCCGTTTTGCAACATTTCGAAAATTTTAAGTCTTGTGCTTTCTCCCAATGCTTTCAGTATTTCGACATATTCCATATGTTCACCTCGCATAGACAACTATCTATATTATATGCATTAAAAAGCGTTTTGTCAACTAATTATTATAAATATTTTTACGGACAAAATTCGGGATCGAATACCGATGCTTCAAAATAAATTTTCAAAAAATTCCATATAACGTCAAACTTTTGAGAGGTAACTTTCCAATATAAGTGGAGGGTAAAAAATTTTCGGAAACACCCCTACAAAAGGAGAGATTTTTCCCATAGTATTGAGGGGATTATGGGTATTAAGGCAAACGAGACTCTTTTTTTATAACAACGGTATCAGAAGAGAAAGTATCGGGATGGTCAGCACGCACAGGAGCGTGTTCGTAAGCGTTGCTTTTGCCGCGGTGTCACAGTCGCCGCCGTACATTTCCGCAAAATTGAGCGCGGACGAAGCGGACGGCATGGCGAAAATGATGAACAGCGCAACGATCACGGTCGTTTCGACGGGAATCAAGAGGCGCACGAGCAGCATGACGCCGAGAGCCGCCAAAGGGCTTACGACGAGTTTGACGAGAGCGACGCCGTACACGGGAGCGCTCGTGAACAGGCGCGTGAATTTGATATCCGCAAGGCGTATGCCGAGAATGACCATGGAAAGCGGCAGCGTCATATCGCCGAGATAGCCGATGGTCGTGAGCACGTTGTCGGGCACGGACACGTTGCAGAAAAAGAACGGCAGAGCCAGAACGGTCGCAATCGTGGGCGGGTTCAGCAGAATTTTGACAGGCTTTATTTTGCTCTTGTCGCCCGTGATGGCGTACACGGCGAGCGTCCAGGTCATGGCGTTAAAGACGATATTGAAAATGACCGTATATAAAATAATGGTATCGTCGGAGGGAAACAGCGCCTTCATGACGGGGATCCCCATAAACCCCACGTTGCCGAGATAAGAAGACGCGACGCAGATGCGGCGCGTCGGCTCCTCTTTGACTTTTACGAAAAATAATTTGGAGAGAAAGTACAGCATCAGCTGCAACACTACCGCGAACAGGGCGACCGCCGCAAAATCGGGCAGCAGCGACGTCGTGAACGTCTTGTTTAAAAGCGAGGACACCATCAGAAAAGGCTGCGCCACATACAATAAAAGCACCGCCAGCGCGTTGGACGCGCCGTCGGGCAGAAGTTTCGCCTTTTTGAGCGCGAACCCTGGCACCGCCAGCGCAATGACCAATAGTACGATGAGAAACGTCGATAAAAAATCCATTCAAAATGCCTTTGTCGGTTATTCATCGCATATTTTAAGCGTTTCTTTGCGCGCTGTCAACGCTTTATAAACGCTTTTCCAAAAATTCCCGCACTTTCCGCTCGAACGGTATGGATTGTTGCGCGCCCTGTTTCGTCACCGCGAGCGACGCGGCGGCGAGCGCGTACGAAACAGCCGCGCGTTCGTCCTCCCCGGCGCTCAGCCGCGCGGCGAGCGCGCCGCAGAATGTATCCCCCGCGGCGGTGGTATCCACGGCGCGCACTTTGGGACAGGGGATCCGTATCCGTTCCCCGCTTTTACAGTACAGGCAGCCCTGCCCGCCCAGCGTGACGATGAGCGTTTTCACCTTGCCGCAAAGCGCGTCTACGGCCTCTTCGAAATTTTCTCTGCCGCTCAGTTCCGCCGTTTCCGTCTCGTTGGGCACGAGATAATCGACGTACGGCAGAAACTCCGCGCGGAACCCCTTGGCGGGCGCGGGATTGAGAATGGTCGTCATGCCCTTCTCCTTGGCGCGCCGCAGGGCAAACAGCACCGCATCGCTGTCGATTTCCAGTTGCACGAGCAAGATATCTCCTGCCTCCGCCTCGCGAAGGCACTGCTCCGCCTTGGAAATATCCATATGCGCGTTGGCGCCCGCGCCGAGCACAATACAGTTGTCGCCGTCCACGACGGTGATGACCGCCACGCCGCTGGGGGCGTCCTCCCGCGTAACGAAGCGCGTATCTACGCCGCAGGCTTTGAGCCCTCCGATAAGGATATCCCCGAAATCGTCGTTGCCGACGCAGGCGCAAAAGCGCGCGTCGCCGCCCGATTTTTGCACCGCGACCGCCTGATTGGCGCCCTTGCCGCCGGGATTGGTAAAGAAATCCCGCCCGTGAATGGTTTCGCCCATCAATGGCAGGCGGTCGGAAGCGATGACCAGATCCATATTGATACTGCCGACGATAAATACTTTTTTCATTCGATCTCCTCTTTCAGATTTTTTACCGTTTGCCGCTCGATAAGGCGCGGCACAAATAGTGGCGGGTTCTCGGCATCTTCCCCGCGCATCCGTCGGAGCAAAAGTTCCGCAGCCGCGGCTGCCATATCTTTTACGGGTTGGGATATCGTGGTCAGCGGCGGGTTCGCGAGGGCGGAAAATTGCAGATCGTCGTACCCGACGAGCGACACGTCGTCTGGGATCCGGACGCCCGTTTCCGCAGCCGCGCGCATGGCGCCGTACGCTTGCAGATCATCGGAGGCGAACAGCGCGGTCAGGCCCCTGCCGAACAGCGCTTTCGCCGCGCGTTCGCCCCCTTCCGCCGTAAATGGCGCGTTTATCGCGAGCGGTCTTATCCCCGCTTCCGCGAGCGCGTCGCAAAAGCCTTCCAGCCGCAGCCGCGCGCCGACGAGCGCCGCAGGCCCCGCGATACAGCCGATCTTCGTATGCCCGTTTTTCAACAGGCATCGCGCCGCCGCGTATCCGCCCGCCCGATGATCCGCCGACACGCGCACGCACGGTAGTGCGGGATAGCGGTCCAAATAGACGTACGGGATCCTAATCTCCTCCAACAACGCGGCGAACTTTTCGGCGTTTTTTTCTTCCAGCGTTTCCGCGGCGGGTGCGACGATCAGCCCGTCCGCACCGCGCGCGGCGAACAGCCTCAAAAAGCGCTCGTCCTGTTTCGCCGTGCCGTCGCCGCTGCACAGCAGCACGTCGAACCCCTCTTCGCCCATTCTGCGCTGAATTTCTTTGAACGCTTCTCCGAAAAACGCGTTGGAAATATCGGGCACCAGTACGCCCACGGTATCCGAACGGCTGGTGACGAGGCTTCGCGCCGCCGAGTTGGGACAATAGCGCAGTTTTTCCGCCGCCGCCCGCACCTTTTCTTTCGTCTTTTGCGGAATGCCGATCTCTTTGCCGTTGAGCACCTGCGAAACGGCCGAAACGGACAGCCCGCATTCCGCCGCCACTTCACGGATGGTCACTTTCTTTCCCATCTTTTCTCCTGACTAAAACGTTTTAGTAAAGATATTATATCATAACGATTTCAAACGGTCAAGGAAAGAGAAGGTCATTTACGAAAATTCCGTTTCCACCACCTCCATGCCGCGATTGGGAATGCGCAGGGTCATTTGCGAGCCGCGAACGGGGATACGGAAGCCTCCGTACTTGGTGACGGAGCGCGCGGAAACGATCTGTCGGCGGCATTCTATGCGCGGCAGCGCGTAAAAGTAAGCGCGGTTATCCGCATAGACGCGGTAATTCCCTTCCTCCGTCTTCACGATCGCAACGGTCACGCGGCTCTTTTCGCTCGCGGCATACGGGAGTTTGCAGGCTGCGACGAGCGTTTGGCAGACGCGCCTGAAAAATCTGTCGTCGTAACGGGCGAACGACAACATTTTCGTCCAGAGCGCGCCTTGACGCTCTTCGGAAAAATCGGGGGATACAGCTTTTTTTGCGGGCGCAAAGAGAGTCCCTTGTTTTTTACGGCCCGTATTGTACGCCGCAAATACGCTTTCGCCCCGTTCGCCTCGATGCCTGTATATGAAATCGGCTTCCCGACCTTCGATCAGCGCGCCACCGAGCGTAAAGACGGGCGCGTCCGTACGGAATAACAGCGCATTTCTATCCGTATCCGAATAAAATTCGGGATACAGCAAAAGCAAAGGTCCGCCGAAACTCCGCGCTTCGCGCGGCTGCGCGGCGCCAGCTATCGGCGCGCCGTAAAAGAGAAGTTCCGAAAGCATCTTATGCGCGGGATAATTGCGCGTCTTTAAAAAATATCCGAGTTCTTTTTCCAACGCCGCCGTTTCGCAAACGCAAAGACAGCCGAGCGGCGCAAAGCCTTCGCCGAGTTCCGCCCGCTTCCATAGCGTAAAGATCTTATCCCATTCCTCACGCCCGATGCCGTCCGAAAGGCAAAAAAAAGCGCCCGAAAGCGTGGGAACAAAGGCGCCGCGATTCCAGATCGCCAGCGAAGAATTGCGGTAGACCGCCCGCGCATATTCGGTCGGCGCGTCGCGCAATACGTCCCATTGTTCGTTGGTGTCTTTGAGCGACGATAGATCGAAAAGAGGCAGATCGGGCATACATTTTTTCAGCAGAAGCTGCATCGCCCAAAATTCGTAATGCCATTTCGCCCGATCGGCGAGAGAGTTTGCAAAACCGCCCTGATCGGCTTCGCCGTAGACGGACATGCACGCGGAAACCTCTTCCACCATACATCCGTCCGACTGCAACAGATCGATCTTGCGGTAATCGAGCCCGTAGCGGTAGTACGCCTCGAAAGGTTCGCGCGTCCAGCAACTGTTGAAAAAGACCGCTTTTCCCGCGCCTTTCACCGCGCGCAGGATCACATTATAAAATTCGCCCCACCGCTCCGAAAGAAACGCGAGCCATTCCGACAGACGTTCGCGGAATATAAAATCCGCGCGCTCTTTTTCCCCCGCGCGCAAAATATTTTCGGGAAGATCGCCCTTGTACAAATATTGCCCGATCATATCGTCGGAATAGTCGCCGTTCTGCACGGTGAGCCGCGCGGAGGAAATGCCGTCGGCAAGTTGGACCCCGTCGAACCCGTAATCGCATAAAACTTCGACCAATTTTTTTGCCAGAAAATCCTGATAGTACCGCCCGTCGGGAAAGCGTTTAAGCATATGCAGCGAGCGGTTCAAACTGCCGTCGCGCCGATGTTCCCAAAGTTCGGGATGCGCCGCGCAAAAGGGTTCGACGACTTCATTGCCCTCGTCGTCAGGATAACAAAACAAATTAAAAAAGGATAGAAAAACGCGCACGCCGTACGATCGCAGCGTACGCACGAGCCCTTTGAGTTGTTTCCCCGTCCACTTCTGCCGCGCGCGCTCCTCGTTACAGGGGTGCGCCTCGTACGAACAGCACATAGGCGAAAGTTCCCTTTCGCGAAACGTTTTCGCATCATGCAAATTGACGAAATCGACGGAAGAGATCAGCAGGGAAACGCCGTCGGGCTTTTGCGGAAAGCGGGACAAAAATTCGCCCGTTGCAAAATCGCTCTTTTGATTGTCAAAACCGATCAATTCGATCCAAAACCACTTTTCCATAGTTTCTCCTTAAAATACCATGAGGACGACGGCGACGATATCCGCGAGGATGCAAACGAAATTGATTTTCGAGATTTTTTCCTTGAAAAACAGCCTGCCCATGATCGCCGTGACGAATATGGAAATGCCCGTCGTAGCGGGATACAGATACGACGCGGGCACCGTTTTGGCGGCGAGCAGCAAAAGCACGCTTCCCGCGCGCATGATGACGGTCGTAAGCGCGATCAATCCCAAACTTTTGGCACTTACGCTCTTTCGGATAAGCAGAGAATATCCTTCTTTTTTTCGGTTGCAAAGAACGTTCACCGCGAGAAGGACGCCGACGACGACGGCGATGATCGCCGATTGCCAGAAAGAAAATTGAAACGTATTCAAGGCGCCCTCGCCGATCTGGTGCGCTTTGGAAAATATACTCACAAAACCGTTGCTGACGAACGCGATCAGACACAATATGTAAAAAACAGCCGTGTTCTTTTTTTCCTCCGTCTTTTCGGTGGCGGAAAAAATCATCGAGGCGATCAGTAGGACGACGCCCGCGATTTTGAAGGCGGACATCTGTTCCTTTAAAAACAATACGCCGTACACGGTGGGAAAGATCATGCCGCCCAGCATCAGAAACGCCGTAAAGACCGCAAGTTTTCCGTACGTGACGGCTTTCAGCCCGCACAGGGTATAGAGCGTGGAACAGAGCGCCACGCCCGCCGCGAGCCAAAAAGAAAAGGCGGTAAATCCCACCTTTCCCAGACAGACAACGGCAAAGAGCATTGCGGAAAACAGCCCCATGGCGAAATTGTAAAACAGATCGCCGTAATTGGAGGAAGGAAGTTTGTTTTTATAAACTTTGGACAGCGAAAACTGCCCGCCTACGGCAAGCGCCGCCAAAGAGATCCATAAAAAGCCCATACTTAGATAAAGCGCAGCAGATGCGCGTGCGTTCCCTCCACATTGCAGTCCTCTTTCCCGACTTTTTTCCCGAACAGAACGAGATCGGATACGAGAATTTCTTCGCCCGTAAAGGGAGCCTTGAATTGAACGCGCAGCGCGGGCAAATCGCCGCCCGCGTCCCCTACGGCGCGCACGCCGATAAGGCGCACGTTTTTCAGGCTGCCCGCCCTGCCCTTTCTCTCTTTTTTAAGCAGATCGTCATACCAAAAATAATTTTCGTCGTTGATAAAGTATTCCGAATTTTCCGCACAAAAGAGCATAGGCACATGGCGCTTTCCAAACCCGTCGTATTGCTTTTCGGGTGGATTGTGGATCACTTCGGGCAAGGAATCGCTCTGATATTCCACGCGCACATTTTCAAACGTCACATCGGAAATTTCCGCAAAATCGCCCGCCTGGATATCCAGCGCAACGGCGGAATTATGGATCAGATCGCAGTCGGTAAAGGAAATGCGCCGATAGGCGGGGGCGACCGTTTCCAATCCGATCTCCAGCGTCCGCCCCCAACCGCACCAGCAAATTGTGTTTTCCACGTGGATATCTTCCACGCATTTGTCCTTGTACTGCAAGATCCCTTTCAAGGTGATCGCGTCGTCGAAAGAACGGATAAAGCAGTCGGAAATGCTGACGCGTCGGCTATTTACGATATCCACGCCGTCGGTGTTGTACTTATAATGCCCGACGAGTTTTATGTTTTTTAAAGACACGTCTTCGCAGTCGAACAGATTGACGACCCAGATGGCGGAATCGCGGAAGACCACGCCGTCGAGCGTAATATCCGTACATTCGTAAAACTTGGCGCAGCCGTTCGTGTAATTTTCGTAACAGTGCATACTCTTGCGCGTTTCCCAGCCGCCGTCCACGATGCCGTTGCCGAAAATACGGATATCCGTTGCGCCTTTAGCGTAAAAACTTCCGTGCACGATCGCGTCCCTGTGCACAAATACGCGGTCGTGACTTTTTAACTCGATTTTGCCGACGCGGTGCTCCCCCGCGCCGAATACGAGCGTCGGTTCGCCGTATTTCGCGAAATTTTCCGCGCGGTCGGCGAAAATATGCAGGGCGTTGTGCTCTCCGTCCGTTTCGAGCACGTATTGCCCCGCTCTCGCGATCGTAAAGACCGCGCAGCCGTTTTCCTTCCGCACGCGGACGTTCGCGGATAGCGGCCGCACGACGGCATTTTGAAAAGGTTTTTTGACGCAAACGCGCATTTCCGCATCTCCCGAAAAGGGAAAAGCGACGAACGACGCTTCTTCCGTCTGCTCCAGGGGACGCTGACGTCCCTGCCACCACACGTTAAAGGGCAGAGCGGACACCCTGCACGCATGTACGGCGCAACTTTCGCCGTCGATAAAGACGCGATGCAATTCGGATATTTCTCGATCCATTTGAATTTCTCCCGAACGATCCCTCCGCATAAGCAGCGGAGGGATCGATTTATGCTTTTTTCTTTTTGCAGACGAGCAGCGCGGCCGCCGCAATCGCCGTTAAGGCCGCCGCCGCGGACGGCGCGGCAAGATTGCTTTGGCAGGAAGGTTCCCCGCCTTCGCGGGGAACGTAGTTTCGATCGGGATCGGTCACCTGAAAAGCGATCGTCGCGAACGCGTCGTCCAGATATGCGGACGTCGCGCGGAGAATGACTGTACCCGCTCCCGTGATCTTTAAATATTTTTCGCAAAAGATCTCCGCATTTCCGCTCACGACTTCGAAAACCACCGAATTGTGTTCGGGCACATATGAATTGGATTTCACTTCGGCGATCAGACGGAACGGCTGCGTATACACGGTCATCCCTTCGAAAGAATTTGTGAAAGCGACGGAAGAAACGGCAAGTTCGGTCGCTTTAAACGGGATCTCCTGATAAATTTCCGGATCGTAAAAGGAGGACGCGCGCAGGACGATCTCGTCGCCGCCGTTCACATACAGGAGATTGCCGTTTTTGATCTCTGCATCGCCCTTCATTACGCGGAACACAGCGCGGTGATATTCGGGCAGGTTGGGAGAAGTGACGATATCCGCGGCTAAGGCAATGGGTTTATCGGAAACGACCGCGGTTTTCAGAGGCGCGGGATCGACGCTCGCAGAAAGGACGGTAAAATTATAGTCCGCAATAGTGCCCCCGCTTAACTTGATACTGTCGAAATTGACGGAAAATCCCGTCTTTTCCGCGACGTGCGAAGTCGCCGTATAACCGACATAACCGCTAAAATCCAGCCCTTCGTACTTGCAATACGCAACATTCACGTCCTTGCCGTCGGGAAACCCGAGATAGACGATCAGTTCGCCCGCGGAAGTTGCGACGAGCCGTACTTCCAGTTTAAAATCGTATTCGATATAGCCGGCGAGCGCGTTGTCCCGCGTTTCGGTGAGGTAGACAGGTTCCGCCGCTTCGCCGTGGTCGTAGAGGAAAAAGCGAAAACTGTCGAGCATGAAGTATACGCACTCGTTTTTAGATGCGTTCTTTTCGGGAAGTCCCAGTAAAGCGCCGAACTCCACGTCCTTCGCGCGGTTGTCTTTGTTGTTCTGATAGACGACGAAAGAGGTGTCGAACAGAGTGTAATTTTCCCGATCCGCGCGGGCGGGATCTTTACTAAAGCGCACGTTGGATACGGCGCGCGCCCCTTCGTACGCGTCCCCTCTGACCGTAAAATCGTTGGAGATATTTAACCCCGCGGAAAACGAGATCGGATCCGCGAACGCGGGCGGATCGGTCGGCGTGAGATATTTTTCCTGATAAAGCGACCAGTTGCCCGCGTTGTACTCAGACATCGCGTCCTGTAAGACATAGTTGACGTACTTGCCGGAATCCGCCCGCGCCCCGACGGGAGCCAGAAAAAACGATGCGGCGATCGCCGCGAGCAAGGCTAAGAGCGCCCTGCCCATGAATGTTTTTGACATGTGATCCTCCCCTTTTGCTCTTGATGAAGTATGTATTTTATTTGGCGATTTCCAGACAGTTGCCGTTAATAAAAGTCATGGGAACATAATTCCTCGTCATGCGGCCCTCGCTCCTGATCTCCATGACCAGATCGTAACGGCCGCGCAGCAACGACTGCGGCGTGAAACGGATCTCAAGGCGGCTCTCGTTGAAACTGCCGTGCAGATGCTCGATCCCCACGCAATGTTCCGTGCCGCCTTCCATGACGAATTCGGCGGGAAAATCCAGAAACCGCACGGTGAGGTACTGCGGGTCGAAGAGTTTATTGATAAAGCGCAGCGACAGCGTCTTTTCTTTTCCTTCTTTGAGCGACACGAAATTCTCATCGTACTCGACGACCACGTCGTACAGCGTAAATCGATCGCGCGTGGCGCGGGGAACGTCGCCGAGAAGTTTTTCGAAAGTATTCCAGTACGGTGCGACGACGTCGCCGTTTCTGTGCAGTTTTGCGGCGCTCTCGATGGTAAAGCCTCCCTTTGCCGTCACGTCGCAGTACTCGTTGAGCATGACGGGCGTCTGGCGGATGATGCGTTCGGCGAACTCCGTGACCGTTTTGGGAAGCCTGAGCGCCGCGTCGATGCGCAGACACCAGGTCGAAATTTCATCGGAACAGCCTTTGACCCACTTTTCGGGTAACTTTTTCTTTCCCAAAACGATTCCCAGAAGCGCCGCGAGCGTGCCCGCCGTGCAGTCGGTATCCTCACCGCAATCGGTGGCGAGACAGATGGAGCGGGCGAAATCGCCCTCGCCGTACAAAAGCCCAAGAATAATGATTCCGACGTTGCTGGGCGCATCGTAGCCGTTTTCGCCGACAGGGACGTCCTCTTCGGGCGTCTGCCCTTCGAAATAGCCCCCCATCATGCCGAAACTTCCGGGTACGGTCCGGAATAGCACCTTTCTCGCCTGTTTCCAGTCCATCCCCTTGCCGTAACATTCGATCACGGTGCGGACGCCCTTCGTGATGCCGCAATCTTCGGGAATATAGGATAAACCGATCTCAATGAGTTTCATGGTATCCGATTCAACGAACGCCGCGGACTGCATCGCCGCGAGAAACACCGCGGAATACACGCCCTCGCCGCTGTGATCGACCATGGCGTCTTCCAGGGCGAAACGCGCCGCCACGTCGGGATGACCCGCCGCAAGACATGCCCATATTTCCGTACGGATCCACGCCCCGTTGCTGTCGCGGTTGCGGTTTCTCAAATGCCCCGAAAGAGGGGGCCGAATGCCCATGCGGAAATTATTTTTGCCCGTGCCGTACTCGGCGAGGCTCGCCGAAATATATGTGCTCCAGTATTCGGCAAGCACCTGCGCGTCGAGTTTTTTTCCCTCCATTTCCACCGCACGCAGCCAGACGAGTTGCAGGTCCACGTCGTCGTTGGGTATGGGTTTGGAGGTATCCTGCGTGTAAAAATTCACGTCGTGCACGCCGCGGTAACATTCGAAAGGCGCGCCCAGCGTTCCGCCGATATTTTTGCCGTACAGGCAGCCCAAAACCTTGTCTTTGTAATCGTTGAATTGAATGATCATGTCAGTCCGTTGCTCCGTTAAATGCTGATTATTTTGCTTTTTTTCTGAATAACAGTACGGCTATCCCCGCAGCGGCGAGTCCGAAAATCGTGGAAACGCCCGCGACTGTGGAACCGCACCCGCCCTTTTCGGTCCCATTCACCGTGACCGCGCAAGTCGCGCTGAACGATCCGTCCTCGCTGGTTACCGTGATTGAGGCCGTGCCCGCCTTGACGGCGGTGACGACGCCTTTGTCGCTTACTTTTACAATCGATTCGTCCGAAGATGTCCACTTGACGCCCTTGTTTGTCGCCGTTTCGGGAGAAAGGCTCGCTTTCAGCGTTTCCGTTCCGCCGACGTCCAGCGTCAATGCGTCTTTGTTCAAAGAGATCCCCGTGACGGGTACGACGGGCGCTTTGACCGTTACGGTGCAAGTCGCCTCTTTATATCCATCGGCTGTCAATACGGTGATCACGGCGGTGCCCGCCGCCTTGGCGGTGACGGTGCCGTTTTCGTCCACCTCCGCCACGTTATCCGCAGACGAACTCCACGAAACGCTCTTGTTTCCCGCGTCGGCAGGCAAGATCGTCGCCGTCAACTGAAAGGAATCGCCCGCGTCAAGCGTTTTTTCCGTCTCCGACAGCGTTACGCCCGATACGGGTACCGACACGGTAACGGCACACTCCGCACTCTTGCCGTTGGATGAGGAGGCAGTGATCTTCGCCTCGCCCTTGGCGATCGCCTTCACCAAACCGTTTTCGTCCACTGTGGCGACGGACGGATCGGAAGAAGCCCAGACGACGTTTTTATCGGTCGTATTCTCGGGGGAAACGGTCGCGTTCAGTTGCAACTGCGCGCCGACGCCTATCACCGCGCTCGTCTTGTCGAGCGTCACCGTTTCCGCCTCGACGGGAACGAGAATGTTGCAAGAGGCTTTCAAGCCGTTCTCCGTCGTCGCGGTGACGACGGTACTGCCGCTCTTTTTCCCGGTCACAAGTCCGTTTTCGTCGACGGTAGCGACGGTTTCGTCCGAGGAAGTCCATGTAAGCGTTTTGATCGTGGTATTGTCGGGCTTCACGGTGGCGGTGAGCTGTTTGCTCTCGCCGATTCTGACGGAAGCGCTCTCATCTGAAAGCGAAACGCTTTCAGCGTCTACCTTCTGCGCCGAAGGCAGCAAAATGTTTTGAAACGCTATACTTCCCCCCGTGCTCTCGCCTGCGATGGCGACATCGTCCGCCGTCACGAAAAAGGTTATAAAACCGTTGAAACCGATGCCCGTATATTCGAACGTCGCATCTGCGTCGCTCGGGTGATCCGTTTTATACGTTACTTTGAGCGAGCCGTCCTTTTTCCCTATCAGGGAAACGTACAGCCTGCCTATGCCCCCGTCGTTCGCGGAAAATATTTTGCTCGCGTCGCCGATGGTCGTTTCATGGACGATCGCGTCCGTGCCGTTCCCTACGGAAAGATCCAGACCCGCCATGGGAAGTTTCCCGCAAATCGCAGTCACGCCCTCCGTTGCGGGAGTAGCCGTCTTTTCGGGCATACCGAACGCAAATCCGAATTGCAGTCCGCTCGGGATATAATTTCCCGCGGAGGTCGTGAGCGCGATCTCAAACGAACTCGTGAACACGTCCGCGTCGTTCGGCAATCCGTCCGTGGATACGGGCAATTCGCTCACCCATTTTTTGGAGAACGTGCCGCCCTTTGCAAAATCCGTCTGCGCAGAGGAGCGGTTTTCGAATTTGTCCGCGAGAAAAAGTTCCGCGTCTTGGTTGGCTATCACGTTTTCGCGTTCGGCGTCTTTTTCCATAGACGTCATATCGAGGTTTGCCTGTTCGCCTTTGACCGAAATCGAATTGACAGTCATCGAAAAACCGCTCCTGTCCGCCGCATAAGGCGCGAAAGAGGCGATCCCGTCGGTATATTCGCCGTACGTTTTGTCATCGAGAAGCACATAGCCGCGGCTGACGGGCGCGTCCGTCCCCTCTACGATCTTGGACGCGAGGCCAAAATAGAAATGCAGCCGCGTTTTCGTGATCTCGTATTTAAAAATGTAATTTGCGCCCGTAAACCAATCCCCGCCCAATTCCAGCGAACGTGGATTTGCCATCGGCTGATCGGTTGTGGCGTCGTAAATGACGAGCGCGCCCGCCGATTCGCCGCCGACCTTATTCACCGTGACGGCGGAATCTACGAATAGATTAATTTGCAGAAAACTGCCCGCATCGTCGATGCCGATATACTGCTGCGCGATCCAGCCGTTGCCGGGCGTGACGCCGGAAACGTTATATGTGACCGAATATTCACCTGCGAGCGCTTTTTTCGTGCGTACCTGCGCGGTGCCGTTTTCGCGGAATCCCTCTTTCGTCTGTAAAACGGTGGCCATGGAAAGCGCTCCGTCCTCGGGCGTTTCCGCCGCAAAGGAGACGATGCCCGCGCCCGACAGGGCGAATACGAGCGAAAGCGCCAAGATCAGCATAATCCTTCTTTTTTTCATCTTTTCCTCCGAATAATTTGTTATACTTCCACATCTTCGTAGATGCGGTTGAGCACTTTTCTCGCCAGCAGCATGAGCGGAATGGATACCATCGACAAGATCACGCTGATGGTGGCGGAATAATACATATCGCCCGAGCGCAGCGTCTGGATCGCCATCAGCCCCAGCGTACCCGTGCCCGCCTGTCCCCCGTTTGTCAAGAGCAGGGAATGCATATAGACGGAAAACGGAATGCCGACGCTCGTCATCAAGATCATGGACAGCGTGGGCCACATGATAGGCAGTGTGATATGGAAAAATTCCCCGACAAAGCCGATGCCGTCCAGATGCGCCGATTCGACGATCTCCGCAGGCACGCGCGTCATGGCCCCCCACATCAAAACGGCGTTGTAACCGATGCCGACCCAGACGCTGTACATATACAGAATGGGCATGGCGAATTTTTCGTCTCTGAGCCAGATGGGGACCGTTTCGCTCGTATAGCCGAAAATGTGCATCAGGATCGAGTTGAGCGGGCCCTCGCGGATGGAGAGCATTTCGGAAAACGACTGTGCAAGCACCGCGGGCGGGATCAGGTTCGGCAAAAAGATCATGACGATGATAAATCCCGACGCGGGTACTTTTTTATACAGAATGTACGCCGAAAGCAACTGCAAGGGAATGGCGATCAGAAACGTGACGGGCCAGTAGCCGAACGAATTCCAAATAGACTTTATAAAATTATCGCGGTTGACCGCCGTGAAATTGCGGAAAAACTTAGCGAAGTTTCCAAACCCCACGAATTTTTCTTCGTTGGTGGAAAAATCTACGTTCTGGAAAGTCATCAGTATGCCGTCGATGTTGATATAGACCGTAAATACGAGAAACTGCGCGATGGGCAGCGCGAGCATACAGAAAATAAAGAGTTTGATCTTCCAGGGATTTTTGATCTTTACGCTCGAATGCTCTAAGAGCCCGCTCTTTTCATAATGCTGTTTGATCTTATTTTTTACGCCGCCAAGAATATTTTTCAAAGCCATTTTCCGCCCCCGTCGCTTTTGTATTTCAGCCGACCTGCCAACTGTTCCATTTGTCCTTGACTACCCGATAATCTTCCTTGGCAAGTTCGGCGGCTTCGCTCATCGCCTGTTCGTATGTCAGACTTGCCAGAGCCGTGACGGGTGCGCCGTCGTTGCACATCCACATGGACGATTCTCCCGCGAGCCAGATATCGGACGTGCTGACCGTATAGATCATACGTTCTGGTTTTTCGGAGAGAAGATCGAACACGGTACTGGCAAAATAATTGCTGCCGAAATCGCAATTTTCGGGATTTTTCAGAGTAAAGGGACGCGTCAGGCCGTCCGTCGTTTCGACAAACCGTTCCAGACTTGTCTGCGTCAGCATAAATTTCATGAAATCCAGCGCAATGTCCGCATTTTTGGCAAGTTTGGGCACGACCATCACGCCCGTGCTGGAAGTGCGCACGTACCGGGAATCGTTGCCGTTTTTATCCCTTGCGTCCCCATTGATATGCGGGGTGGGCATGATCCCCATGCGGAACCCCGGATAATCCACGAGATATTCGCTCATTTCTATCTGCATCCAGGGACCTGAAACGACCATGGCGGAATTCCCCTTCAAGATCTCCGCCTGCGCGTCGAGGTGGGTATAACCTCTCGACTTGCCGTCTACATAGCGGCGGCCCTTGGAATCGGTGCCGTGAATGATCTTGGCAACTGTCTGATATACTTTCGTCCTTCCGGACTCCTGCGCCTGATATACTTCGGCGTTTTCGCAGTCCAGAAAATCGTACATCGCCTGCGTGCCTTCGTACTGCGCCAGCCAGTTTTCCATGACCCCGGGGAAATAGCCCTGATTCGCCGCTCCGCAATAGGTGAGCGGATTGACTTTTCCGTCCGTATCGTCGCGGATCTTTTCGCACAGTCTGAAAAACTGATCCATCGTTTCGGGAATTTCCCAGCCGTACTGATCGAACATATTCGCGTTATACACAAAACTCATCGCGTTGTCCTGCCAGGGTATTCCGTATACTTTCCCGTTGACGGTAAAGTAATTTTTGAGTTGTTGGTTGACAAGATCGTCCACCGTGTCCTCGCCCTCGACGGTTTCGTCATAGAAAGACGTAAGATCTTTTAACAAATCGTTTCTGACCATATAACGGTAATACCCGCCGCCGAACACGCAAAGATCGTCGGCAAGGTTGGCGTTTTTGGTATCGAGGCGTTGCTTTACGGTCTCTTCGATGTAAGGATCCCCCTCCAATTTGAGATACACGTCGGAATGTTCCGCCTCGTATCTCGCCTTGGCGTCCTCCATCCAGGAGGTGCCGAAACCCGCCGCATAAAAGGCTACTTTTACGACGGTCTTACCCGCCGTTTCATCGTCCTTTTTGCACGCCGCCATAGGCAGGAACATACACAGCGCGAGCACCGGCACGAGCATTTTCCAGATTTTTTTCATAGATCGTTCTCCTTATCAGACAAATATTCGAGCAGCACGAACGCGCCCGCGCCGCTTTCCAGTTCCAAAGAAATCGTCGAAGCAGACTTTTGCCGTTTTCCTCGGTAATACACCGTTGTCCCGTCGGCGTTCATCTTTGCCGAAACCCGCACGTTCCGCTTTTCGATCGGGTCGGTGAAGTTCGCGATCAACAGCGCGTACGTTCCTTCTCTTTCGAAAATGCCGACGACGCAGGGGGCGTTCGCTTTCAGTCCCGCGATCGCGGGATGCGCGGAGAGCGTATGCTGCAGTTGTCCGAAATTCGCATCGGGCCCTCCCGCAACCATCGCGCCGCACCAACGATATTTCAAAAATTCCTTCTCGAACGCGCGCACTTCTGAAATCACTTGCCGCATGGAATACCATGCCTGCGTCTTGCCGCCGTCGCGGAGGACGAGCGCGCTCGTGATATTTTCCGCTTCGCCGTTGCTCAGAAGCGTCCAGTAAGTGAACGTCTGCATTCCCGTGCATCCGTAAGCGAGAGAGGTATAGACCTGCCAGGCGATATCCTCGTATGCGCGGACGGTCCTATAAAAGAGGTGCCCGATGGTGAGCATGAAATTATAGAAAGGCTTACCCGTCCTTCTGGAACATTCCGCAAAAATTTCCAGATTGCGCAGATAATCCGCACGCATCACGTTCTCGTCGTTTTTTTTGTCATAGATGAGCGCGTAATGGTCGTAACTGAGGATCTGCGGATCAACAATATCGATAAAAGCATTCACATAGTCTTTTTCGTAATCGAAATTTTCTATTCCCTCATCGCCCGAAAGTTGTTCCGCGTTGGCGTACGTGGGCAGAAGATTGACGATAAACTCTTTTCCGGGATAGCGCCCGCAAAACCAATCCTGCACGGTGCGGATCGCAGTGAATTTCGAAGCGGGCGGCTCGTCGGATGCGAGAATGCCCGAAAATGCAGGATATTTCGCATATTCGTCGAAACGATCGCAGATCGCGCGCTCCTTTTCCCGCAAAAGCCGTTCGCAAGACTTGCCCGATCTTTGCAGATCGTCGATGATCCCCTCGATCGAGCCGTCTTGAAACTGATCGCGCACCAGATAATCCATGCCGACTTTTTCGGCGGCGCGCATACCCGCGATATAGTGAGGCACCTGATTTTCGAAGAGTCCGATCGCGCGGTCGAAACCGCAGTCGATCATGGTGCGATAATTTTTTTCGTCGATATAATTCGGATTGTCGGCAAATTCCCCGTTTCCGACTTTGGCGGGCGGCGGCGAAAGATACGCGACAAAAAGTAATTTACCTTCGTTCATGTTTGCTCCTTATACGGGTATTACGAACCAGCCCTCTCCAGAGCCGAGTTCGAAGGTTGCTTTCCCTTTACTGAGAGGACAGACGAGCGTGCGCCCTTTTTTATAGACGACGACTTTTTTCGCGTCGTTGAATTTAACCGTGACGGCCGCCTTTGTGTTATCGGCAGGGTCGGTTATGTTGGAAAGAAGAAATCCGTCACGCCCCTCTTTATCTTTGAAAGCGCCGATGATCGCGTCGCCCGTCGTGGAAACGGACGCGATACGGTCGTGTTCTGTCAGGGGCGTTAGCATCATATCCACCATGGGATTGCTCTCATATTTGTCCGCGACGACGGGCAGAGTCCCCTGCCAATCGAAATTCATATAGACGTTTTCAAAGGCGTTCACTTCTTTCGTGACTTCCTGCATGGCATACCAGGCGGGAAGTTTCGTGCCGTCCCTGTCGACGAGCGCGCCCGTGATCTTCTCGCTCGCGCCGTTGCTCAAATTCGTCCAGTAGGTGAACGTCTGTGCGCCCACGGCGCCGTATGCCATCGCCGTATACACCTGCCACGCGATGTCGCGGTAGTATTCCATCGTGCGGTAATTCCAGTGGCCCAGCGTCAGCAGAAAAACGTAAAAGTCTTTATCCGTCCGCGCCGCCTCGTTGGCAAAGTATTCCAGATTTTGCAGATACGTCGCGCTGAGTCTGTTGACCGTGCCTTCTTTGGAAAGGGCGTAATGGTCGTAACTCAAGACGGAGGGATCCACATGTTCGTTGAAATATTTTACGTAATCTTCGCCGTATTTTTTATCGCTGGCGTTCGTCCCGAACAGTTGCGATGCCGAAGCGTAAGTCGGCAGAAGATTGACCTGAAATTCGGTATCGGGAAAATTTTCGCGGTACCATTTGTTCATCACCGCGATCGCGTCGTAGCGCTTTGTCGAGGGTTCGTCCACGGCGAGGACTCCGGCAAAACTTTCATGCTGCGAATACTCGTCGAAACGCGCCTTGATACTTTCCTTCTGCGCTTCCAGCATCGTCTGCGCCTCTTGCTCGGAATTCGCCGCGGCAATGATCCCTTCGATACAGCCGTCTGCGAAACTGTAATCGCGGACGTAGTATTTCATGCCGACCTGTTCGGCGAGATCCATGCCTTTTAGGTACAGTTCTTTCGTATTCTCGTACATACCCGTCGTATAGTTGAATCCGCAGTCCGCCATGTTCCGATAATGCTCCAACGTCATATAATCGGGATTGGTGGCAAATTCTCCCGACCCCGAATTGGCGGGCGGCGGCGACATATACGCAACAAAGCGGAAAGGCTCCGCATCGGGATATATGGGCACGTCCTTCGAATCCGCCTGAAATTTTCCGCACGCCGCAACGGGCAGCACGAGCGAAACCGTCAATAAAAGACACAGCCCGCGAACGATCTTTTTCATCCTTTCAATCCCCCTGTTACCGTATTGTTGATGATGGTCTTGTGCATACAGACAAATAAGATCACCATGGGCGCCGTCCCGATGATCATGGCGGCGAACATCTGCGTGTACGCGCCCGTCGTGGAGGCGGTGATCGAAAACGCCTGCAATCCCGTCGCCAGCGTTTTCATTTCGGGCAGATACATGTACGGCGTGTAATAATCGTTCCATGACCCGACGATGCCCATAAAGATGATCACGCCCAGGGCCGCCTTCGTCATCGGAAGGATGATCCTGAAAAAGATCAGGAATTCTCCCGCGCCGTCCAGCCGCGCCGCCTCCGCGTACGTTTTGGATACGCCCTTGAAATAGGCGTACATGATCAGAAAAGAAAACCCGAACGGCCCGCCGAACATGAGCAGGATGCCCCAAGTGTTCACGAGACCGAGATTGACCATCAGTTTGTAGGTAGCGGCTCCGCCGCCCAGCGAGGGAAACGCCATCGCTGAGATGGCGACGACCACGAGAAGATTTCTGCCCGTAAAGCGGAACCGCGCCAGCGTATACGCCGTCACCGATATGGAAGTGACGCTGATGACCGTCGCCCCCACGCTCAAAAGCACGGAATTCAATAGCATCATGGGAAGCGTCGTTTCTCCCGCGCGCATGGTAAACGCTTTCGCGAAACTTTGCAGCGTAAACACTGAGGGAAGCCCCCACCGATTGTCCACGTAATCCCCGTTTGTCTTGAATGAATTGAGGATCATGTAATACAGCGGTATCGTCAGCGAAAGAATGTATAACATGAACATCGCAAAGGATACCCAGAGAAATATTTTTACAGCTTTGCTTTCTTTCATTTTCTTCCCTTCATCTTTGAATTTTCATCTTGATTTTATCATAAGAATGTGGTATGATTATAGCATCAATAAACCATTATATTGTATAAACGTTTCAAATGCGAGGTTAAACATGTATCCAAAGAAACTTCCGAACCATACTACGGAAACCTTCCGACTGGAAGAGCGTCTGCCCGACAATACCAGCATCCGCAAGGCGTACTATCACAAAGATGATTATCCCATCAACATGCACTCGCACAATTTTTACGAGATCAACATCGTCGTCGAGGGCAACGGCGTGCACTATATCGAGGACAATCTGTGTCTGGCAAAACCCGGCGACGTGTTCGCCATACCGCCGAAAAACCGTCACGGTTACTGGTCGGAAAACGATCTGAACATTTTTCATCTGCTCTTACCCCACTATGTGTTGGAAAAATATTCGGACGAGTTGGAAAAGTTCTCTGGCTATCATACGCTCTTCGAAATCGAGCCGTATATCCGCAAAAACTACGACGAGAGTATTTTTTTACATTTAACGGAGGAACAACTTGCAAGGCTCCGTCCCGAAATGGAAAATATTCTCTATGATTTACAGCAGGAGGAGAGCGAGGAGAGCAACCTCATTTTCGAAATGCGCGCCATTCTGCTCATCTGCACTCTGTCGCGGCTGATCGACACAGATTACCGCATGCAATTGCCGGACACCACCCAGCCCGACGCGCTGTCGATCGTCAAGACCATCGAATATATGCGCAAAGAATTTTCCGAAAAAATTTCCATCGACGATCTGGCGCGCAAGGCAAATATGTCGCGTTCCACCTATTTAAGGCGCTTTACAGCCATCTGCAAGACCACTCCCACCGAGTATCTGGCGGAAATACGCATCAAAAAGGCTTGCGAACTTTTAAAAAACGCCAATCTTTCCGTTACCGACGTGGCGCAGGCATGCGGATTTTTTGATTGCTCGCATTTTATCCGCGTTTTCAGCAAATACCGCGGCACGACGCCGCGAAACTATCGGCAGACGATTCTGACCCGATTTTAACGGCGTTTTTTTTTCAACTCCACAGTTTTCAGTTCCAACGGCGATAGCCAAAACTGCTGTCTCCCGCCCGCAATATGCAGCGTAACTTCGTTTTTGGCTGCATATGAGGTGTTCAGAAGATACAGTTTTTCTTCGCCTGTGACGTCGTCGTAAAAGAGAGAGAAGCGGACGCGGTCGCTGCCCGTCACGCGGATATCCGCATCGGCATGCGAAGCCGCCAAAATCGCTTTCACGATCTGTCTGTACAAGGGCATCACGGCGGGCGCGCCGGGATAGTTTTGCGCGGTCAGAAAGATCGACGTGCCTTTGCCGAGACTGTGCTCGACGACAACGGGGATATGCGGCTCGGCGGGAGGTTGAAAACTGTCGGAAAAGACGCAGCGCGCCGTACCGCCGCACAGCGTCACGCGGACGTAATCGGCAAAGCCCGCGGCGTAATTCGCGTCGCACCACAGATTGCTCGTGCCGGGATAGCGAAGATTTTTCACAAAACTGTCTTTCCCGAATTTTACGCCGCTGTTGATGCGCAACGTTTCGCCCGCCTTGCAGCCGAACAGTTCGCTCCAATCGCCGCCGCAAATATATCTCGCAGCGCCGCCGCGGACGGGATTTTCATTCAGATGCGCCGCGCAAGCAAACAATACGCCGCCGCCGCGCACGTATTCCGTCAACTTTGCGTATAACTCTTCCGTCATTGTGTTCCAGCCCGCAAACAGCAGATAATCGTACCCCGCGAGAACGCGCAAGGGACTTTCCACGGGAATGACGTCGTACGTCCCGTATGCGGGCGCATTATTCAGATCGAGCCCGTCAACGGCAAATGCCGACGGATCGTGCCAATCGCGGCAGCGGAATATTTCGGATAAAATATCCCAACTCTTTTCGGCGTCGCCGTTGCCCCACGTTTCGCGTCCGAACTGGCACCAACTGCTGCCGCCCATAAAATCCGTGTATCCGTCTGCATTTCCCGCAAGAAAGGCGACTTTTGCAAGCGGACCGCAGGGCGGACGGGGATTGTTTTCGATAAAATTTTCGAAGTTTTCCGCCGCCGCGCGATAGGAGCGGCATAGATCGCTGTTTTCGTCCAGATCGTAGCCGAACGATTTGATCTCGTGATTCCCGCTTTCCAAAAACGTAAGGTTGGCGCCCGACAAATACAGATATTTATAGGTCAGTTCCAGCCGTGCGCGTTTGAGTTCGTCCTCGTGACGGTAGCCTCCGTACCATTCGTTGGCGATAAATCCGCCCCAGTTTTCACGGCCGTAGCCGATCGCCGCGCCGCGCGTAAAAGGGATCAGATTTTCGGGATTCCCCGGCAACACTTCCAGAATCGGAGTGCGTATTCCGCCCTCCATCTCGTAGCGCGAAAGCGCGGTCGCCTCTACTAAAAACGTCTTTTTCAATCCGATCTCATCGTCGTATGCAGTCATACTTCGAATAAACCGCACAAAATTTTCTTTTGCCGCGAGCATATCGTTAAAATCTTGCGGGGGCATTTGCAGGGCGATCACTTCGCTGCCTTCTACGTAATAGCCCTTGTCCTTCGCCGCTTTGTCGCTGCCCGCCTCGCCAAAAAATTCTCCGAGGAACAGATCGCCAGCGAGTTCATCTAATTTTTGCACCAAAGCCGCGTTCAAATGGCTTCTTTTCCCTTTGGGCGGGAATTGGTAGGCATATAAAAATCCGAAATACAGATTTTTTTCTTTCGCGAACTTCGCCAGCGCACAGTACGTTTCGTCCGTCATGGGTCTGTCGGGCTGACAGCGCACGATAAAGGTATTCGAGCAGTTGCGGACAAGTTTTTCGACGTCTTCGACCACCATTCCGGGATTCATGACGTGTTCGCCGTAACTCACGCCGTTCAAAAGCAGCGAGGCGTTCAGGGTATTGATCCTCTTTCTCATTGCGATTTCTCCATGGCCCGTAAAATTCGTTCGGCGATCTCCCGCATTCCCCTGTCGCCGGGATGCGCGGCGACGCCCGTATGCGAAAACAGACCGCAAGCCTTCATCTCGTCGCGCGCGCCCAGATCGTTCAATTCCGCCAACGCACAGCCTTCCGACTTCGCCAATGCGCGGATCTCGTCGTCCACCACGGGACTTTCCCAAAAACAAGTCGTCAAAATCAATTTCGTATCTTTGCGGCGGCAATAATCGAGCAGTCTTTTATAAGTTTGTGTAAATTTGCCTTTTTGTACGCGTTCGGATGATACGTTTTCCCCCAACCTGCCGACGATGAGATCGGGTCCAAAATCTTTTACCGCGCGAAATTCGGCGAAAGACGACGGTACCCTCAAAAACTCCCGTTCGAAATCCGCTGCCTGTACGATGCAAAAACGGACATCGTGCATTGCATCGTACAGCAGATGCACATAATCTTTTTCCGCGCACGACGCCGCCATTCCGCAGTCAGAAAACCAACCCAGAGCGGGCGCACGTCCGTGGCGGGTTATGGAATTGCCGAAAATCAGTACTTTACGCTTTCCGTTTCCCAAAAACGTAATATGTTCGTTTTCGGGCACTTGTCCTTTTGAACAGACAGAATTTTCTTTCATAACTGATCGATTCCTTCACGAGTTTGTATATAGAGTATCATGCGATTTGACAAAATTATAGTTAAATCACTTCAATTTGTTGTACAATTATTCCAAAAAAGGCGGGCAAGGAATTCCTTGTCCGCCTGAAAAGCGATATGAAATTTATGTTTCGTCCTCTATCGTAGCCGCGATTACGGCCCTGTCCCACGTGCTTCATTTAAAATATTTTGATGTATGAAAAAAAGCCGCTCTGTAAGAGCGGCTTTCCGAGAAAATATTTGTTTGGTGACCCCGACGAGAATCGAACTCGTGTTACCGCCGTGAAAGGGCGATGTCTTAACCGCTTGACCACGGGGCCGAATAAAAACCGCAAGAAATGCGGAATAAAATTGTCTTTGGTAGCGGCGGTGGGATTCGAACCTACGACCTATCGGGTATGAACCGATCGCTATAACCGGGCTAAGCTACGCCGCCATAACAAAAAATTGGTTGCGGGGGCAGGATTCGAACCTACGACCTTCGGGTTATGAGCCCGACGAGCTACCGAACTGCTCCACCCCGCGATATTGCCATCTCTTAAAAGATGCTTTCTTATTTTATCTTATACGCCCTCTTTTGTCAACTGTTTTAGATGAACTTTCAAAATATTTTTTTCACTTGCCGCCCTTTTTCGCATGGAAAACAAAACACTTGACACTTCCGCCGTTTTTTATTACAATATTTTTTGTATATATAATGATAGTCAAACAATTACGGGAGTTTTTTGTCATGAAATTGAGCGGAGCGGATATTATCATACGCTGTTTGAAGGAACAGAACGTCGACACCATTTTCGGATATCCCGGAGGCTGCGTTCTGGATATTTACGACGCTCTGTATAGGGACGGCAGTATCCGCCACGTTCTGACTGCGCACGAACAGGGCGCCTCGCACGCCGCGGACGGCTACGCGCGCGTCAGCGGAAAGGTGGGCGTGTGCCTCGCAACTTCGGGTCCGGGCGCGACCAATCTCGTGACGGGCATCGCCACCGCGTACATGGACAGCATCCCCCTCGTCGCCATTACGGGCAACGTCACTCTCGCAAATCTGGGGCGCGACAGTTTTCAGGAAGTGGACATCGCGGGCATTACCATGCCCGTGACCAAACATAACTATATCGTCAAGGACGTGCGCGAACTCGCGCCGACCATCCGAGAGGCGTTCTTTATCTCAAACTCGGGAAGAAAAGGCCCCGTTCTCATCGACGTGCCCAAAAATTTGCAGACGGAACTGTGCGAATTTACGCCCGCCGAACCCGTACGTTATGAGCCCAAAAAGGTGGAACCCGAAAGCGTGCGGCAGGCTGCGGAGGCGATTGCGAACGCGAAACGCCCTCTTATCATACTCGGTGGCGGCGCGATCGGCTCGAATGCGGGCGAAAACATATGCGCTTTCGCCAAGAAATTGCAGGCGCCCGTCGTTTCCACGCTGATGGGGCTGGGCGCGTATCCCGCTTCGGCGCCCGAATTTTTGGGAATGCTCGGCATGCACGGCACCAACGCGGCCGCGCAGGCGTTTTTGTGTGCGGACACCGTGATCGCGCTGGGCATGCGCTTTTCAGACCGCGTGGCGGGCGACCGCAAAAAGTTCCGCGAACAAAAGACGATCGTGCAGTTCGATATCGACGCCGCGGAGATCGACAAAAACGTGGAGACCGACATTTCCGTAATGGCGGACGTGAACGAAATATTAAAGACGATCCTTCCCCTTTTGCCGCAAGCCGAACGCAAAGACTGGCTGAACGAGGCGATACAGGTCAAAAAACGCGACGAAAAGGACAACCTTTCTCCCCTGTTCGCCCGCAAGATATTGCAGACGGCATGCAGACTGACGCCGCCCGACACGCCCGTCGCGACGGACGTCGGGCAGCACCAGATGTGGACGGCGCAATTCTACGGATTCGAAAAGCCGCGCACGTTCGTGACCAGCGGCGGTCTCGGAACGATGGGATACGGGTTGGGCGCCGCCATTGGCGCCTGCGTCGCTTCGGGAAAACGCACGTTTCTCGTGACGGGCGACGGCAGTTTTCACATGAATCTGAACGAACTGTGCACCGCGGTTTCGCAAAACCTTCCTTTGATCATTTTATTGATGGACAACAACACGCTCGGCATGGTGCGCCAGTGGCAGACGCTCTTTTACGGCAAGCGCTATTCGCAGACGACTCTGAACCGCAAAACCGATTACTGCAAACTGGCGGAAGCCTTCGGCGCGAAGGGCATGACGATCGCTGCGGAAAAAGATATAGAGCCTGTCCTCAGGGCGGCGCTCGCGGAGAACGGGCCCGTGCTCATCGACTGCAAGATCGGCATCGACGACAAAGTATTGCCGATGATCGCCCCGGGAAAATCCTTCGACAGCATCATCACCGAGATGGGAGAGTAAAAAAATGACGTATACGATCATGGCGCTGGCCGCCAACAAGAGCGGCGTTCTCACGCGGGTGAGCGGATTGTTCGCGCGCCGCGGTTATAATATCCATTCCATATCCGCCTGCTCGACGGAGGACGAAAACTTTTCGCGCATCACCATCGAACTGGACGGCGACGAATACATGCTCACGCAGATGGTCAAGCAGTTGGACAAACTCATCGATATCAAAAAAATTACGTATGCGGACGAAAAATCCTGTATATTCCGCGAACTTTGCCTGGTAAAAGTGAAGGCGAGTCCCGAAAAGCGTTCGGAAATTATAGAGATCAAAGAAGTTTACAAGGCGAAAGTCGTCGACCTGTCCCCCGCGAGCATGATCCTGGAGATCACGGGCGAGCCGAACAAGATAGACGGCTTTATCCGCGTGATCGAGCCTTACGGCATCATGGAAATGGCGCGCACGGGCGTGACAGCATTGAGCCGCGGCGGCGTGTGTATCAAAGACCTGAACGACTATAACGATTTAATCTGAATCAGAGGTATATAAAATGAAAAACAATATTTTTGCGGAAGGCACGGCAATGTCCTCTCAGCGCTCTTTGTTCAAGGCGCTCGGTTGGACGGATAACGAGATGAAAAAGCCCATTATCGGCATTATTTCGGCGCAGAGCGAGATCATTCCCGGTCATATGCACCTGGACCGGATCGCCGAGGCCGTGAAAGAGGGCGTCATTGCCGCGGGCGGCAAGCCCGTCGTCGTTCCCTCCATCGGCGTGTGCGACGGCATCGCCATGGGGCACGAGGGAATGCGCTATTCTCTCCCCTCCCGCGAAATCATCGCCGACAGCGCGGAGATCCTCGCGCGCGCGCACGCATTTTCCGGCCTGGTGTTCGTGGGAAACTGCGACAAGATCATACCCGGCATGCTCATGGCGGCGGTGCGGCTGGATATTCCCGCCGTATTCGTTTCGGGCGGCCCCATGCTCGCGGGCAAAATGCACGGCGAGCGGCTTTCCCTCTCCTCCATGTTCGAGGCGGTGGGCGCCTATAACGCGGGCAGGATCGACGAGGACGAACTCGGAAGGTTCGAATGTTCCGCCTGCCCCACCTGCGGCTCGTGCTCGGGTATGTTCACCGCGAACAGCCTCAACTGTCTGACCGAAGCGCTGGGCATTTCCCTGCCCGGCAACGGCACGATCCCCATGGTTTACAGCGCGCGTCTCGCGCTCGCGAAATGCACGGGCGAGGCGGTCATGCACCTCGTCAGGGAAAATATCCGCCCTTCCGACATCATTACTCCCAAGGCGGTCAGGAACGCGCTCGCGGTGGATATGGCAATCGGCGCCTCCTCCAACAGCGTACTGCACCTTCTGGCGCTCGCCAACGAAGTGGGCATGAGCGAGGAAGATTTTTCCCTTGATATCATGAACGAAATGGGCTCGAAAGTGCCCAATATATGCAAACTCGCGCCCGCGGGCAAAGATTACATCGAAGATCTGAACGAGGCGGGCGGCATTTCCGCGGTAATCAAACAACTGATCGACGCGGGGCTGTTCGAAGGCGACGCCCTGACGGCGAGCGGCGTGACGCAGGCGGAGCGCGTGAAGAATGCCGAAGTTCTGGATAAAAATATCATACGCCCCATGGACAACCCCTATTCCGCCAAGGGCGGTTTAGCCATCCTGAAAGGCAATCTCGCCCGTGAAGGCGCGGTCGTGAAAAAGAGCGCCGTGGATAAAAAAATGCTCAGACACAGCGGCCCCGCGCGCGTATTCGACAGCGAAGAGGCGGCGATGGAAGCCATCTCTACGGGCAAGATCGTCAAGGGCGACGTGGTGGTCATCCGCTACGAAGGCCCGATGGGCGGCCCCGGAATGCGCGAAATGCTCTCCCCCACTTCCGCCATCGTCGGCGCGGGACTGGGCGCGGACGTCGCGCTCATCACCGACGGGCGCTTTTCCGGCGCGACGCGCGGCGCGGCGATCGGGCACGTGTGCCCCGAGGCGGCGGCGGGCGGCGTCATCGGCGTCGTCGAAGAGGGTGACATCATCGATATCGATATCGAAAATAACCGTTTAGACCTTCGCGTGGACGAAAAGGAGATCGAGCGCAGGCTCGCAGCCTTCCGTCCTCTCGAAAAGCCCGTGACGGGGTATTTAAAGCGCTACCGCGCGCAGGTGTCCTCTGCGAGCCGCGGCGCAGTCTTCAAAAAGTGAAGATAAAGGAGGGCAGATGAACACGAAACTACAGATATTCGATTCCACCCTGCGCGACGGCGCGCAGAGCGCGAACATTTCCTTTTCGGTCGAAGACAAACTGAAAGTCATCGAAACGCTGGACGAGTTGGGCGTCGATTTCATCGAGGCGGGAAACCCCTATTCCAATCCCGCGGAAATGCAATTTTTTCAGCGGGTGCAGGCGTTGAAACTCAAACGCTCCAAATTGGTGGCGTTCGGCTCCACCCGCCGCAAAAACATTTCCTGCGAGGAGGACAGCAATTTAAAATCCCTGCTCGCCGCGAACACAGAATATGTTGCGATCTTCGGCAAGAGCCACATTCTGCACGTCACGGAAGTCATCAAGGCGACGCCCGACGAGAATCTTTGCATGATAGAAGAAAGCGTGCGTTTCCTCACGGAACACGGCAAAAAAGTCATATTCGACGCCGAACACTTTTTCGACGGCTATAAAGCCGACCCCGCCTACGCTTTGTCCGCACTGGAAAGCGCGGCGGCGGGCGGCGCGTGCATACTGAGCCTGTGCGACACCAACGGCGGGCTGTTCCCCGACGAGGCGGAAACGATCGTGCGCGTAGTGGCGGAAAAGTTCCCCTCGCTCGTCGTGGGCATCCACTGCCATAACGACGGCGGGCTGGCGGTAGCCGATTCGGTGGCGGCAGTCTGCGCGGGCGCGCGGCATATACAGGGTACTTTTCTGGGATTCGGCGAACGCTGCGGCAACGCGAACCTATCGACCATCATCTGCAATTTACAACTCAAATGCGGGTATTTGTGCCTGCCCGCGGAAAATATGCAAAAGATCTACGAATGCGCCATGACCATTGCGGAAACGGCGAACATCGCCGTGCCGCAGAACGAACCGTATATCGGCATGAACGCCTTCGCGCACAAGGCGGGCATGCACGCGGACGGCGTTTTAAAATGCGCCAACTCGTTCGAGCACGTCGATCCCGCTGTCATCGGCAACAAACGGCGGTTTTTGCTTTCGGAGATCTCGGGAAAGAGCGCAATCTACGATAAAATCAAAAATTATTTCCCGAAAGTGGATAAAAACGGCAGAGAAATGGCAATCATTGCGGAAGAGTTGAAAAATCTTGCCGTGCAGGGCTACCAGTTCGAAGCGGCGGAAGCGAGTTTTATCCTGCGCGTTTCGCGCATTCTGGGACATTATACGCCTTCGTTCGAATTGATCAACTATAAAATCATCAACGAACAGCCCGCCATCGAGGGAAAAGTCGCGACCGCGGTCGTCAAGATCCGCGTCAACGGCGTCACGCGCATCGCCGCCTCCGACGGCGAAGGCCCCGTGCACGCAATGGACCTCGCCCTGCGCTCCGCTTTAACGGAATTCTATCCTGAGATCGCAGGCACGGCGCTCGTCGATTACAAGGTGCGCGTGCTCAATTCCGACAAAGCCACCGCGGCGAAAGTCCGCGTACTCATAACCACGGTCAACAGCACGGACAGTTGGACGACGGTCGGCGTTTCCGAAGATATCATCGAGGCCAGTTGGATCGCGCTCACCGACTCTATCGATTACGCTTTGATGAAAAGAATGTAAAAATATGTTTAAGGATTTAGAATGAAATTATTTAATTTACTCTTCGGCTGCGAACTGGAAGGCACGGAAAAACTCTTTTATCGGGGCGGCGCGGCATACGACGCGGAACGGAAAAGCCTTCGCTTTCAAGCGGGAGAAACAGCGTCTTTCGAAACGTATTTCAATCTGTTTTCCTATGCGAAATACAGAAAATACTGCGGGATTCAAAACGCGGACGTCCGTTTCGAGGGAACGGGAAGTTTTCTCGCGGAATTTTTTTGCAGAACGCAGTCCGGGAATACCCTGCCGCTGCAAACGGTGAAATTTACCGATTCTTATACGGTGCGGCTGGATATTTCCGAACTCCCCGATAAGGGTTATCTATATTTTACGCTGACCGCGGAGAGCGAGGCGGAACTTACGGGCGGCAGTTATCTTGCGGATACAAACAACGACAATCCCGTAAAAATCGGGCTGGTCATCTGCACCTATAAGCGCGAAGCGTTCGTAAAAAACAATTTAAAACGACTTTTGGCGGGTATTGCCGCTGAACCCGAATGGGGAAACGTTCTGCACGTTTTTGTCATCGACAATGCGAAAACGCTGGAACTTCCCGAAAACGAATATTATACCGTCGTACCCAACAAGAATCTCGGCGGCTCGGGCGGGTTCACCCGCGGGATCACCGAAGTGTGCAAAGATCCTTCGTTCACTCATTTTCTGCTGATGGACGACGATATCCATTTCGAATTCGAAACGCTCAAACGCACCGCTTATTTGTTGCGGGCGCTTTCCGATGAGTACAAATACGCTACGATCGGCAGTCCGATGATGTATTTGGACAGACCTACCGAGCAGCATGAATTCGGAGGATATTTTACGGGGCTGAATTATAAACCGCGCAATTCCCATCTCGATATGACACAAGCGGAAAGTTTATTGCTGAATGAGGACCCTCCGCAGCCGAATTATACAGGCTGGTGGTATACATGTATGCCGGTACAGACAGTTGCAAAATACAGTCTGCCTCTCCCCCTGTTTATAAAAGCAGACGATATCGAGTACGGCATGCGCGCCATAGAACACTTGATATTATTGAGCGGGATTGCCATCTGGCATCAGGATTTTACTTTAAAATACAATCCTGTTATGGATTATTACCTCAAACGCAATGAGTTGATATTATCCACACTTCGCTTTAAGATCGGGAGTTTTAAACAAAGTTTAAAATTCCTTTACTCTTCTTTCATTCAGTTAGCGCTCAAACGTTACTTTTGTGCCGAACTGATCATAAAGGCGTATCAGGATTTTTTCAGCGGTTATCAATTCTTGATCGAGCAAGACATGGAAAAACTGAATCGGGAAATCATGAATTATCAACCGCAATTTTACGATAAAGCAGAACTTGAACAAAGATTCCATGTCGATATTGCCGAAGGATTAGAAAAAGTAAAGGTCAAAAATCCGAAGCGGAATATTTTCAGAAAAGCTATCCTGACGATCGAAAATTTTATGCCTTCTTTTTTATTTCGAAAAAAACCCATTGTCGTAGACGCAAATTCTACGAGGGCAAGGCCTCTTTTTCTGAAAAAAACATCTATACATTACGACACGAACCGAGAGCAGGGCTACATTTGTGAATTTGATTCAAAACGCCGCCGAAAAATCCGCCGCCAAATCTTCGGCATGTATTTTCGAATACTTTTTAAATATCGCAAATTAAAAGCAGAATATCAAAAACATTATCCGGAAACCTGTTCCTTGGAAGAATGGAATCGTAAATTTGAAATATAAAGAAAGAGCAAGGTCAATGACCTTGCTCTTCTTTATTCCATAATATCTATAAATTGTTTGAAATCTTGCTCTAAATAGTAAAATTTTTCATTTCGATTTAATAAGCGATATTTTTCAACATATTTCAAAAGTTCTCCCGCAAGTTTACCTTTACAGTCTTCATTCAACGTTTTATAATGCCAACCGATGAATTGAACGAACCAATTACAAAACGATCTTTCATATCTTTGATATATTCCCTTCGCATTCCAATCTTCATATATTTTATCCGCTGCCAAAAGACAATTATTCCAGGATTTTTCACGCGAGGAAGAAATTGACTCGCTGTTGTTTTTTCTTTGATTCACTAAAATTTTATCCACATAAGTAATTCTTTTTGCTAAGGCAATGGATGTAAACACAAAATACGCATCGTTGGTGCTGCGTACGTCCTGAAATTTCAGCGCGTGTTTTCTTATGAAATCAGTACGATATAATTTATCCCATGCCCAACCCATAAATGCCCAACAGACATAGTCGCCGAGTTTTTTTCCGCTGAATACGGTTTGTAACGGTAAACAATCTTTATGAATGCTCCAATTCATATCGATATATTTTTTTGTCTTATCGTCAAACCCGCGGCACGCGCAGACGGAAATATCCGCCCCCGTCCCTTCTGAACGAATTAAAAGAGATCGAATTAAATCAGGTTCAAAAACATCGTCCGCATCGAGGAAAATTGTATACTTTCCTTTCGCATGGGCAAATCCCGTGTTTCTCGCCACACCTGCATATAAATGATTTTGACGATACAAGAAGATATTCTTATGTTCTTTTTGATAATGCTCCACGATTTCACAAGTATTATCGGAAGAGCCGTCGTCCACGCAAATTATTTCAAGATTTTGATATGTTTGATGCAGCAAACTGTTCAAACACTCTTTTAAGAATGCCGAAACATTATATAACGGCATTACTACGCTTACCAACGGCTGAGCGTTTTGTAATTTCAAAAGTCCTTTGGCATCATATTTTACTGATTTTTTTGCTATTGTATTCTTTACGTATTTTTTGAATTTGCGGACAAGCCCTCGCGCTTTGCGGGGAAAATAAGTAATTATACGCCCGACCTTATAGGACCAGGAATTACGAATAGAATTTAAATCGTCATCGAAGCGATCATTTCCCAACCCGTTCTTCTGCAGCCAAAAACGTTGCCACTCGCCGGCTGAAATCAAACCGTAATACAGATATTTTTGCGAGTTATAATCTTTCGTGAGATCACAGTCCTCTGATATCTCCGCCGAATCAGCATAGGCAAATTTTAAGAGAAAATCATAGATATATCCGTTAAAAAAATCTTCCCTCGTATAATTACTCAAATTCAATAAACGTATAATATCTTCCCGACGCGCAAAAGCCTCTGTACCGTTTTCACGGATGATTTGAACCAAATCCTCTGCGATTACGTTTAATACCCCGATTTTGCCTTGTCCGGTAATATGCAAAGAATTCAAGTATCTGTATTCTTCCAATCTCGAACAAAAATCAATATTTTGGCTGTTTAGCGGATTCAGGCACAGGAAATTATTTTTTTCGAAATAAATATTCCGACAACGCAACAGATACTCTACCACAAACGACAGGCTGTCGCCGTTATCACGATAGTCTTTAAATTCTAATTTGTTTTCATAAATCTGCTGCACAGATAAAATCTTATTGTTCAAAGAAATTCCGCATCCGTATATTACTGCGGCATCCTGATGATTGAAAACAATCCCCTCTCCGATAAAGTTTTTATTATAATCGAATACGTCATAAGCAACGTTTCCGCAACTAAGTTGTATGTTTGCACCGAACACATAAATATCTATATCGTTTGAATCAAAACATTCCATTGCCGAAGAATATAAGCAAGCGTTCAAAATCGCGCCGGAAGGAACGATATGCAAATATTTTCCCGTTATTTGCTGCAAAACCTGATTGAGCAAGGCAGGCATTGAATCTTTTGATTCCATTATAACGGTGCGGCCGTCCTTTTGCAAATATTCTTTTTCTGCGGCGGTAAATATATCTCCTATACAAAAAATCTGTAAATTTCCGTACTTTTGGTTTGCAATGCTTTTAAATGTATCGAGGAACATATGGTTCGTTTTTACCAAAACTACGCTGATACCCGGTTGATCGGAGATAATATAATTCAATTTTTGCAAAAAAGCCCGCGGTTCACGCATCAATAACCGCACGCATTCTCTTTCCGTATCATTGAATATTTTAAAATCGATTTCTTTTGTTTCTTTTCCTCTTATAAATTCTTTCTGCATGTATTCCGCAAATTCCAGTTTAAACATATAAGCGATGCGGTTTAACGTAAATACGTAATTATGAAACTTTTTCAGCCAATAATATCCGATTATTTCTTTGCGGAGCGATAAGTTTCCTTTTAAAAACCGGTCAATGTACTTATATTCTTCACTGACGCAGTAAACTTTATTGCTGTCATAAACCGAAGAATTGGGGTTGTCGCGACGGTTCATATAAAAAATCGAATCTAAAAAGACAACCGATTTTGCGAGGCAAAAGGTCTGAAACCAAAAGCCGTTATCCTGAAAGGACGCCCCCGGCGTTTCGTTATGACGGATCTGATTTCTCAATAAAAAATCGCGGCGGTAAATACCGCTCCACGTATTCATCGGAAAACGAAACACTTCTTTTTCTTTCAACGGGCAGATTACGCGATGATAATATTTTTTTTGTTCCGACAATCGGACTTCTGTACGGGAAACGAACCCCGATTCGGAAGAAAAACGACAAAAATCCGTTTTGACGATTTCAGCATTTTTCGCGCGGGCGACTCTGTAAAGAGTCTCATACATTTCGGGAAGAATATAATCGTCCGTTTCAACGATTCCGATATATTCCCCCTTTGCCGCGTCAACGCCGACGTTGAGAGAATGTCCGTATCCCGAATTCTTTTTATCGATTATAATGACGCGCGGATCGTCTCCCTTTATCTTTTGTACGATCTTTAAGGAAGAGTCGGTCGAGCCGTCGTTTACAACGATGATCTCGATATCTTTCAGCGACTGACGAATTACGCTGGTCAAACATTCCGCAATATATTTTTCCTGATTGTACATCGGCATGATGACCGATACTTTGGGGCGTCTTTCGTTCATGTTTTTTGAATCCTGATATGTTTTAATCTCTTCCATATAAATCTCGGGTATAAACTTTTTCTTTTACGTCGGAAAGGGGCTCGTCCAGACGGTTGGCAACAATCACGTCGGCAAGGCGTTTGAACTGTTCCAGATCGGAAATTACGGGACTGTTGAAAAAATTGTCTTCCCGATAGGTCGGCTCGTAGACGATAACGCGGATCCCTTTCGCTTTTAACCGTTTCATTACGCCCTGGATCGAACTTTGCCTGTAATTGTCGGAATTCGACTTCATGGTCAGGCGGTATATTCCCACGACGGCGTCTCGATTCTCGGGATATCCCGCCTTTTTCAAAATGCGTTCCGCGACGAAATCTTTCCGCGTGCGGTTGGAATCGACGATCGCGCGGATCAGATTCTCGGGCACTTCGCGGTAATTCGCCAGCAACTGTTTGGTATCTTTGGGCAGACAATAGCCGCCGTATCCGAAGGAAGGGTTGTTGTAATGCGTTCCGATACGGGGATCTAAACTCACTCCGTCGATGATCTCTTTCGTGTTCAGCCCGTGCAGTTCGGCGTACGTGTCCAGTTCGTTGAAATAAGAAACGCGCAGCGCGAGATAGGTATTGGCGAAAAGTTTTACCGCCTCTGCCTCGGTACTGTTCATGATCAGTACGGGCACGTCCTCTTTCAGCGCGCTCCCGCGGAGAAGTTCGGCAAATTCTTTTGCCTTCCGCGTCAGGCGCGCGTCGCGCTTGTCTGTTCCGACGATGATACGCGACGGATACAGATTATCGTACAATGCTCTGCCTTCGCGCAAAAATTCGGGAGAAAAAAGAATATTTTTATCGGATAATTGCTCTTTCAGCCCGTTCGTATAGCCCACCGGCACCGTGGATTTCACGACGATGACAGCATCCCGATTGACGGCGCGGACTTCTCCGATCACGCTTTCAACCGAAGAAGTATCGAAATAATTGGTTTGAGGATCGTAATTGGTGGGCGTGGCGATCAGGACGAATTCCGCGGCGCGATATGCCATCGCGCCGTCCTTCGTCGCAGTAAGACGAAGGGGCTTTCGGACGAGATATTCCTCGATGTCTTTGTCCGCGATAGGCGATCTTTTGGCGTTGATCGCATCTACGCGTTCCTGCGATACGTCGACGGCAGTCACCTCATGACGCTGCGCCAAGAGTACCGCATTGGATAATCCTACGTATCCGATCCCTGCGATTGCTATTTTCATGTTTTTTCCCTACAAAGTAATTAAGTATATTTTACTGAACAAATATGATGATTGTATGTTATTTCCTGAAAAGCCTTAAAATTATACCACATTGCAACAAAATTTAAAACCGATTTCGTACTCTGTCGTCAATTTGGCTGAGAATCCTCTTTCATCGTCTGCAAAAACTCGCAGGCGGCGGCGTTGGTCTTCGAATAGGAACAATAAGTGACAATGGCGGGGGTAGCGAAATCGATGAGACGGACTTCTTCCAAAAGCCCCGCTTGCAACTCGCTCTCGGCGAGGCGGCAGGGCAGAAAACTATACCCGAACCCGTCCGTCAGATAGCGGATCAGTTTGCCGCTGTTGTCGATCTCGAACCCGAACGCGTGCCGCGGCGGAAACAGCGATAAAATAAATACGCCCACGTCGCCGTAGGCGAAATTGCATAAGAGATAGTCGAGATTCGCAAGTTCCGCCTTGCGGATGCCATTTTTATATTCGTTGATGCGCGGCGAAGCGAAGAGCGCCAGACGGTCTGAATAAAACTCCTCGCAGGCAAAGCCCGCCTTTTTTAAGGGCACGTAGGAAAAGGCGACGTCGATGATCTTATCCTGCAGCATCTGCAACATGTCCAGCGAATGCCCCAGCATCACTTTGGTGGAAATATCTTTGCGCTTGCGGATAAAATTGCTGATGACCGGATAGAGCGCGCTCTCATACACCGCGTTGATGGCGCCGATCTTCAGCGTTTTTTTGTATTTCGCCGAAGAATTGACTTCCTGTATGAACGACTCTTCCAGTTCCGTCATGCGCACGGCGTAGTTTAAAAACACGCTTCCCTCTTCGGTCAGTTCCACGCCGCCCGCGCGCCGCTCGAACAGTTTTTTGCCGATCTCCTTTTCCAATTCGAAAATGCGGTTGGTGACCGTAGACTGCGCCACGAACATCCTTTCCGCGGTGCGCGTAAAATTTTTCAGTTTGGAAAGCATGATAAATGTCCTCAATCCGTCGCTCGTCATCTTCTCTCCTCCTCTTCATTCGTTTTTTCGATGAAACCGATTAAAATTATCTATTTTATAAATCGTTTACAAATTATATCATATGTGCTATAATAAAGCAAGAAAAACAAACGATCAAAAGGAGCGTAATCGATCATGGGAATGACAATGTCACAAAAAATTCTCGCCTATCACGCAGGGCTTGACAGCGTGAAGGCGGGACAACTGATCAATGCGGAACTGGACATGGTTCTCGGCAACGACATCACCTCGCCCGTTGCGGTAAAAGAATTCGGCAAGGCGGGCTTTTCCTGCGTGAAATGCCGCGACCGCGTGAGCATGGTAATGGACCACTTTACCCCCAATAAAGACATCAAGGCGGCGGAACAAGTCAAGACCGTGCGCAATTTCGCCAATCAGTACGGCATAGAAAACTTTTTCGACGTGGGCGAAATGGGCATCGAGCACGCGCTTCTCCCCGAAAAAGGACTGGTGGGCGCGGGCGATCTCGTCATCGGCGCGGACAGCCACACCTGCACGTACGGCGCGCTCGGCGCATTTTCCACGGGCGTGGGTTCCACCGATATGGCGGCGGGCATGATGAGCAATATGTGCTGGTTCAAAGTCCCTTCCGCGATCAAATTCGTTTTGAAAAACAAACCCGCGAAATATATTTGCGGCAAGGATATCATTCTGCATATCATCGGACTCATCGGCGTGGACGGCGCGCTGTATAAGTCGATGGAATTCGTCGGCGACGGCATTCAATATTTGACCATCGACGACCGTTTCACCATCTGCAACATGGCGATCGAAGCGGGCGCGAAGAACGGCATCTTCCCCGTGGACGATACGACGCGCGAATATCTAAACGGCAGATTCAAGCGCGAGATCCGCGTATTCGAGGCGGACGCCGACGCGGAATACGAGCGCACGATCGAAGTAGACCTCTCCGCGCTGAAACCTACCGTTGCGTTCCCGCACCTGCCCGAAAACACCCGTACGCCCGAGGAATGGGGCGACGTGAAGATCGACCAGGTCGTCATCGGCAGTTGCACGAACGGCCATATTTCGGATTTACGCATCGCGGCGGATATTCTGAAGGGCAAGCACGTCGCCAAGGGCATGCGCTGCATCGTGATCCCCGCGACCAACACTATCTGGAAACAGGCGATGCACGAGGGATTGTTCGACGTGTTCGTAGACGCGGGCGCGGTGGTCTCCACCCCTACCTGCGGGCCCTGCCTGGGCGGTCACATGGGCATTCTGGCGGCGGGAGAACGCGCCGTGGCGACGACCAACCGCAATTTCGTGGGACGCATGGGGCACGTGGACAGCGAAGTCTATCTCGCTTCCCCTTACGTTGCGGCGGCGAGCGCGATCGCGGGCAAAATTGCTACGCCCGATCAAGTGAAATAATCATCGGAGGTTGAAAATATGAAAGTACAGGGCACGGTTTTCAAGTATGGCAACGACGTCGATACGGACGTCATCATTCCCGCGCGTTATTTAAACACCACTTCCGAGGCGGAACTCGCCTCGCACTGCATGGAAGATATCGATAAAGAATTCGTTAAAAACGTAAAACGGGGCGACATTATGGTGGCGGAAGACAATTTCGGCTGCGGCTCCTCGCGCGAGCACGCGCCCATCGCCATCAAGGCGAGCGGCATTTCGCTGGTCATCGCCAATTCTTTCGCGCGCATCTTCTACCGCAATTCCATCAATATCGGGCTGCCCATTCTGGAATGTCCCGAGGCGGTGGCGAACATCAAGGCGGGCGACGTGGTTTCCTGCGACCTTGCCAAGGGCCTCATCGAAAACGTGACGACGGGCAAGACCTTTCAGGCGGAGCCTTTCCCCGACTTTATTCAGAACATCATCGACAAAGGCGGCCTGATCAAATCCATTCAAAGCAAATAATCATGCAGCGCCGTCAGGGGGAGAGATTATGATAAACAAACTGCGCACCAAACCGCGCGACAAAGCCGTATATAAAGATACGGTCAGGAGTATTCCCGCTTTTATAGTATGTCTGGCGCTTTCTGTCTATAGTCTTATAGCCTACTTTTCTTTCGCCGACTTTCCCTTATACAGCGTCATTGCCTTTCCCGTCATAACGGCTGTCGTCGTTTTGTTTGCGGTTCTCGGTATCGTGCGCGGAAGAAAAAAGGCTTTCAGATTTTCAACGGCGGGCAAGGATGACAGATACCCTACCGTCATGATCATGCAAGCCATGCCGGCGGACAAAAAAACGCCGTTTCCCACCGCTTATTTGGAGTATTATCCCTGCGGCGCCGAACCCGTGAAACAGTACGCCGAACTCGAAGCCGCATTAAACGACCTGATCGACCAGGTATCCGACAGCGAAGCGGAAAAATTATACGAACAGGAAGAGCAACTCAGCGACGCTTTGGGAGATTGCATCGATTATCAGGACTTTGCGCCCGTCGACGTACTTTCGCTGTACCGCAAGAAAATCGTGCTGGATAAACGCATTTACGACGCTTTCAAGCCCTATTTCGACTGGAATACTGTGCGGCTCAATCAAAATGAGATCATTCTTTTTGAAAAAACACAAAACAAATAACATATCCGAGGTTTTAACATGAAAAAACATATTGCAGTTCTGGCGGGCGACGGCATCGGCCCCGAAATCACCGACGGCGCGATCGCCGTTTTAAAAAAGATCGGCGAAAAATACGGACACGAATTTGAATTCGAACACCTTCTGATGGGCGTTTGCGCCATCGAAGAGACGGGCGAACCCCTTCCGCAGTACACGATCGACCGCTGTCTTGCATCCGACAGCGTCCTTCTCGGCGCGGTAGGCGGCGCGGTGGGCGATCCCCGCATCAATAACCTTCCAGGGCATCTCCGCCCCGAGGCGGGGCTTTTGAAGATCCGCGCGGCGTTGGGATTGTATTCCAACCTGCGCCCCGCAAAACTCTTCCCCGCGCTGGCGGGCGCCTGCCCCCTGCGCGCGGATATCGCGGCAAAGGGCATCGATTTGGTGGTCGTGCGCGAACTGACGGGCGGCATCTATTTCGGCGAGCGCGGCAGAGGCCAAAGCGAGGGCGGCGAATACGCCTACGATACGGAAAAATATAACGTGGAAGAGATCACGCGCATCGCGAAGATCGCTTTCGAACTCGCCCAAAAACGCAAGAAAAAGGTCATTTCCATCGACAAGGCGAACGTTCTGGAATCTTCCCGTTTGTGGCGCGAGATCGTGCATACCGTGGCGAAAGATTATCCAGATGTGGAAGTGGCGGATATGCTCGTGGACAACGCGGCGATGCAATTGGTCAAGAATCCCGCCCAGTTCGACGTGGTGGTGACTTCCAACATTTTCGGTGATATCCTCTCCGACGAAGCGGCGATGATCACGGGCAGCATCGGAATGCTCGCCTCCTCTTCGCTCGGCGCGACCAAGCGCGGACTGTACGAACCCATTCACGGCAGCGCGCCCGACATTGCGGGCAAAGACCTCGCCAACCCCATCGCGACCATTCTTTCGGCGGCGATGATGCTGCGCGACAGTTTCGATTTGGGTAAGGAAGCGGAAGCCGTCGAACAGGCGGTCAACAAGGTGTTGGACGAAGGCTACCGCACCGCGGATATTTTCAGCGAAGGCAAAACGCTCGTCAAAGGCAGCGAGATGACCAAACTTATCGTTGACAGAATTTAACGAATGGATTATAATAAGACCCGTACCCCAAGAAATTGCAGGTACGGGTCTTTTTGGAGGTTTTTTCATGATTTCCGAAAACGTAAAAAATATTTTGTCCGAACTTTCCGCGGGTAACCCCTACGGCGAAAAAGTGACGCTGGTGGCGGCGACAAAGACGCGCACGCCCGAAGAGATCAACGAGGCGATCAAAGCGGGCGTCACCGACGTCGGCGAGAACCGCGTGCAGGAATTTACGGAAAAGTACGATCTCGTGCACGGCGCTGCGCGGCATTTCATCGGGCATTTGCAGACGAACAAAGTAAAATATCTCATCGGAAAAACCGACCTTTTACACTCGCTCGACCGTTTCGAACTTGCGGACGAATTGCAAAAGCGCAGCGAAAAAGCGGGCTGGACGGCAAATTGCCTGTTGGAGATCAATTTGGGAAACGAACTTTCCAAGAGCGGTTTTTCCCTCGATTCCGCGAAAGAAGCGTACGAAAGGGCGATAAAATATCCGAATCTGCGCATCTGCGGATTCATGGCGATGCTGCCGATTAGCGAAGATGAAAAATATTTGCGTTCATTATGCTTGTGTATGCGCGAAATTTATGATACAATAAAAGCACGGGACGAAAACGTGCGCGTGCTCTCGATGGGCATGAGCGGCGATTATCGGCTGTGCGTGGAATGCGGCAGCAACATGGTGCGGCTGGGCACGCATATTTTCGGACCCCGCGCATATAATCTGAAATAAGGGCCGTATAACGGGAAACACTATGGGACTTTTCGATTTTTTTAAAACTGAAAAGGAAGACGGCGCGCCCAAGCGGCCGCTACGGACGGAACCGCTCCCCCGCCCCGAGGACAAGGGAGGCGACGGCGCCAGGCCCATGCAGATCAGAAAGCCCCGTTCGTTCGAGGACATCGAAGAGATCATCGACCGCATGAAAGACAGACTGACGGTCATCGTGTACGTGAACGAACTGAACCAGGCGACGGCACTGCGGGTGACGGATATTTTAAGCGGCGCGATCTACGCGCTGGGCGGCGGCATGGCGGAGTTGGAAAAGGATATGTACATATTCACCCCCGACGGCGTGAACGCCCGATAAACAGGTATTCAATTTACACAGTTTCCGACGAGGAAACTGATGCAGGATAATAAAACTTTAACCGGAAAAGCGCGGGTCCTATTTGCTGAGGGTCCGTGCTTTTTCCATGCCTTGCGAAAGGGGCGGCGCAAAATTTGCGCCGCCCCTTCCAACTGAAATTAAGGAACATATAACGAATCTATATGTTATATCGTCATTATATAACACAATTATTGCGTTCGTCAAGTATTTTACGCAATTTTTGCGTAAAATAGAAGTATGTATGGCGAAAGATTGCGGGAATTGAGGGAAAATAAAAATTTAACGCAAAAGCAGTTGGCGAAGATTCTCAATACCGATCAGCAGGCGATCAGCCGCTATGAACGGGAACAGATCGATCTGAGCACAAATTTTATCTTGAAAGTCTGCGATTATTTCGGCGTGACCGCCGACTATCTTTTGGGCAGAACAGATTATTAAAGCCGTTCCGAAAGGAATGGCTTTTTTTGTTTGACCTTATTTTTATAAAGAAAGGAGCAGCCTTGATCGGCGGCTCCTTTCTCTTTTGGAAAATGGGGAGTACATAAGAATATCTTATGTTGCATACATTATATAGACTATTTTAGTCTAAGTTAAGTAATTTACTCTATTTTGGGGTAAATTATAGTTATGTATGGTGATAGATTAAAAATTATAAGAACCGAAAAAGGACTTTCGCAAAGCGAATTTGCAAAAATGTTCGAAACTTCGCAAAGAAATATCAGCAGATACGAAAGAGAGCAACTCGATTTAAGCACGGATTTTATCGTTCGGGTTTGTAAAACTTTCGATATATCCGCCGATTACCTTTTAGGTCTCAAAGATTATTAAAGCCGTTCCATAGGAACGGCTTTTTTTCCAACAATTTCAACATTCGGATTGTTTATATAGTGCGGACAAATTTTTTTATTTTTTATCGTCCGCCTCCAGCGCGTCGGTCGCGCTGCCCGAAGCGCCGATGCCGACCGTCTTATCCACGGGGAGAGAAAATATGATGCCGCCCGCATCCGTTTTCAGTCCCGCCTTTTCCGAGATCGCCTGCATGATGGCTTGCTTGCTTTCCCGATTGGACAAAATCAGTAGTATTTCCGATTCCTTTTGCAGGGATATGCCGATAAACTGTTCCGCTTTGGAATTGCCCACCGAACGCGCGCGCACGATGGTGCCGCCCGCCGCGCCCGCCGTGCGCGCTACTTCCATCACTTCTTCCACGTAGCCTGCCTCGACTTCGACGACGATCAGATCGTATTTCCTGTTTTCGTCTTTCATAATTTTACTCCCGTCTATTGTCTTTTCCGAAGAGGCGATGCCTTTCGCCACGATCTCGGAGATGCCCGATAAAGGCAAGGTAAAGGATATGCCCCGCCCCACCAGATAGAGCGCCATCTTTTTCTGGATCTGTCCCAAAATGAGATCTTCGTCGCATTCGGGAATGAGCGAAAACATCACCGACTTCTCCAGAATATCGATACCCAGATAATCGAGTACGTTCGAGCGCGCCGTACCCGTGCCCGCGAACGCGTAATTGAGCGATACGGAATATTCGTTGAGGATCTGCGCCATTTTCTCGTCGTCGTCGGGATTCAATACGGAGATCAGAAGTTTTGGCCTGCTCGGCCGCTCCGTGCGGACGGGCTCCGCGTTTTTGCGGATCCGCTTGACCGCCGTCCCCTTTTGCAAAACCGCTTTGACCGCCCCGAACGGCGTTTCCGCATTTTTTACGATCGTGATATCCTGTTCCGCCATCATTCCACCTCGTATTCCAAAATCTTGTCTTCCACGTGCAGGAAATTGCGCTTGATACGGTACGTCTTGTGCTTATAGTGAATGCCCAGGATCTGAATGCTGATCAGCGGCGTGAGCGCGACGAACGCGACGCAGCCGAACGCGAGCGTCATGATGTCCCCCGTTCCCTGCAACACGTTGCAAGCGCCGATCGCCATGGGAAGCACGAAGGATGAAACCATCGCGCCGCTCGCCACGCCGCCCGAGTCGAACGCGATACCCGTAAACAGCGCGGGCGTGAAGAACGTGAGAACGAGCGCAATGACGTAGCCCGGGATCAGGATCCACATGATATTGATTCCCGTGATGATGCGCAGCATCGCCAGCCCCAAAGAAATCGAAACGCCGATACATAAGCCCTTTTTCATTGCGGCGGAAGTGATCCCGCCCGCGCTCATGCGCTCGACCTGCTTATTGAGAACGTGCACGGCGGGCTCCGCCGCCACCACGAAATAACCGATGAGCATTCCGACGGGAATGAGCAGCCAACCGCCGTACAGCCCCGCGAGCGCCTCGCCGATCTCTCTGCCGACGGGCATAAATCCGACGTTCGCGCCCGTCAGAAAGAGCACCAATCCGACAAAGGTATATATAAACCCGAAACCGATCTTGAATAATTGTTTTTTATGAAAGGAACGCGATACGATCTGAAAAAGCACGAAAAACGCGAGAATGGGCGAAAGCGCGATGCCCACTTCTTTGGCGTAGTCGGCAAACCCGTGCATATATTGCATGAAAACGCCCTGCGTGTCGGAAACCGCGCCCACGTGCAGCGCGTTCATATCGTATTCCAATCCCGAAACGTGAAAGGTGATCCCCAAAATCAGAACGGCGATGACGGGGCCGATACTGGAAAGCGCGACCAGACCGAAGGAATCGTCCTGCCCGTGCTTATCTCCGCGGATAGAAGCGACGCCCACGCCGAGCGCCATGATGAACGGCACGGTCATCGGGCCCGTCGTCACGCCGCCCGAATCGAAAGACACCGCCCAGAAATCTTTCGGGACAAATGCGATGCATAAAATAAACGCGATCGTGTAAAAGACGATGAGCAGAATATTGAGCCGCACGCGGAAGACGATGCGCAGCATCGCGATCATCAGAAACAGCCCCACTCCCACCGCTACGGTGACGATGAACAGATAGTTATTGACAGCGGACACCTGATTGGCGAGGATCTGCAGATCGGGCTCTGCGATCGTGACGATGATGCCGATGACAAAGGAAATGAGCGCGATGAGCCAGATCTTGCGCGAATGGGTGATGGTCGAGCCGATCTTTTCGCCGATGACCAGCATGGACATATCCGCGCCGAGCATAAAACTGCCCAGCCCCACGATGAGCAAAAACACGCCGACGATAAACAGGACGAAAGTGCCCGTTTCCAGCGGCGTTAAAATGATGCTCAGCCCCATCACGATGAGCGCGATGGGCAAAATGGAAGTCAGCGATTCGAATATCTTGTCTTTCAGCGCGTTGGTCATGGCGGTTCTCCGTTTTTATAAAATGGGTACGGTTTATTATATCACATAAACGCATTTCCTGTCAATGATTTAACCATGGTTTACTTTCTCCCCGCGACGATCAGGCGGTTCATCGCGCCGATATCCTGCATGGTTTTAAAATAGTAATCATTCTTTTTCCCTTCGACGGAGGCGTAAATATTCATGATTTTCGAAGGACCGTCCTCTTGCGTCGAATAGGCGATCACGTCCTCCAATTTAAATTTCGCGACCGAAACGATTTGCTTTTTCTTGAATTTTACGATGCAGAGCGCGCCGTCCGCGTAAGAGAGGACGACCTGCCTCGAGATCGAATAGCCTACGTCCTTGAACATACCGAACAGCGATTTCGGTTTCGCGCCGAGATAACCCTCTAAAAAGGCGTTGTTGTGATCGAGATACCCGCCCTCTTTCAGAGCGTCTGCAATTTGGTTTTTATTCATATTCTCTCCTTTTCCGTCCCGCTTACGGGCGGAACATTTTTAATTTATTTTTCACGATCTCCACTTTGAATTCGAGATCGTCGTACAATTCCCCGTCTACGTTCATGGTGAATTTGTTTTCGGGGACCACGATTGCGCGCTCGCAGCGCTCGAAACGGGTAAATTTTTGTTCGAGGATCTTACCCTTCATCAGTTTGAGGAACGCGCCGGGGATCTGGCGGCGCCTGACGTCGTCCACCACCACGAAATCCAAAAGCCCGTCGTCTATTTCCGCCGCGGGACACATACGGATGCCGCCGCCCAGTGTGGTGCCGTTGCCGACGCACGCAATAAGCGACTGATAGCGGTGCTCCTGCCCGTTGCATTCGGTGCGAACGCTGTAATTTTTAAATTTGAAGAGCGAAATGACGAGGCTGAAAATATATTGCAGTTTGCCGCGCAATATTTTCGAGCGGCGGCAACGCTGCAAAATTTCCACGTCGATGCCCGTGCCGATGATGTTGATGCCGCGCACGCCTCCGGCCAGTTGCATATAATCGGTATACTTTGCCTCGCCGTTCAGAACGAGGTCGAGCGCTTTGAGCGGATCGAGCGGAATGCCCGCGCATGCGGCAAAATCGTTGCCCGTACCCGCGGGGATAAGCCCCAGATGGCAGTTTTCGAAATTGGAAAAACCGTTGACCACTTCGTTCAAAGTGCCGTCGCCTCCCACGGCGAGAAGGTCGCACGGCCCTTCGCTCGTGAGTTCGTGCGCGAGATGGATCGCCTGTTTTTCGCGCTCGGTTTCGAAGACACGGAATTCCGTTTTGAGCGAAACGAGTTTTTCGTGCACCTTGTGAAAGGCGCGGCGCACTTTTCCGCCGTTCGATATGGGGTTCAGTATGATATTCAGCATTTATCGGAGCCCTCTCAACGTTGATCTGTTTTTTTCATTATACATGAAATCGCGCCGATTTGCAATTTTTTTGCAAACCTGTTATAATGATTTTATGAAAGAACTCATTCCCGAACAAATCCAAATTCTGGCACAGGGATGCCCGTTCCCGCTGTACGTGACGGGCGGCGCCGTGCGCGACTGCCTCGCGGGGTTGAAAAGCGCCGCCGACTGGGACCTCGCCGCGCCCGTTTCCGCCGAAACGTTCGAAAAAGCGGCGCAAAAATGCGGGTTCACGGTGCAGAGCGTATATAAGCACACGGGCACCGTGAACGTATCCAAAGAGGGAGTGAAGATCGAATTCACCTCCTTCCGTACCGACAAGTACCGCCGCGGCGAGCACGCGCCCTGCGACGTCGTATTCACCGACGATATCGAAACGGACGCGAAACGGCGGGATTTCAAGTGCAACGCGGTGTATTACGAGATCGCCCGCGGCGAATTCGTCGATCCGCTGGGCGGTATCCGCGATATCCGCGATAAGATTATTTCCACCACGAGAGAGGCGGACGAAGTTTTTTCCGAGGACGGACTCAGACTGATGCGTCTGGCGCGTCAGGCGGCGCAACTGGGTTTCACGCCCGACTTTCCGACCCTGTTCGGCGCAAAGTTCAACGCCGCGCTCATCGGCAAAATTTCCGTGGAACGCATCTTTTCCGAACTCATGCTCATTCTGCACGCCGACGAAAAGTACGGCATACCCTACGCGCAATATAACGGGCTGAAAGTTTTGCAGTCGACGGACGTACTCAGATATATCCTGCCCGAACTCGCCCTCGGCGACGGCATGCCCCAGCGCGCCGATTTCCACGACCACGACGTTTTGGAACATACGCTTCGCACCGTGAAATATGCGGATCGGCGCATACGGCTCGCCGCCCTTTTACACGACGTGGGAAAACCCTACTGTTATCGGAATTTCGGCAACTATCACCGGCACGAGATCGAGGGCGCGCGCATCGCGGAAGAAATTCTTACCCGACTGAAAGCGCCGAACAAAGTCATCGAAGATACGGTCGAATTGACGCGCACGCATATGTACGATCTCAATAATCAGACCAAGGAGAGCAAGATACGCGCCTTTATCGTGGAAAATTTTGCGCTTTATCCGCGCATTTTGCTCGTCAAACAGGCGGATTACTCGGGTTGCAAGGACGATCTGCACGTATGCCCCACCGTGCGGCGCTGGACTGAAATTTACGATAAAATGAAAGCGGCGCGCGCGCCGTTTACGCTGAAAGAACTGAATATCTGCGGCAAAGACCTCGTCGGAGAAATCGAGGACAGAAATATCGGCAGAATTTTGCACGCGCTTCTTTTGCAGTGCGCCAAAAATCCCGCGCTCAATCGGCGCAATTATCTCTTGCAAGAGGCAAAACGGCTGGAAGAAACGGGAGAAATATAGTCATGGCGGAAATATTTTCGGCGATCGCCGTCGCGGTGAGCGCGCTCACGCTGATCGTGGCGATCGTCATTTACAATAAAATAAAACTTTTTCCGACGCGCGGGGGCACTTCGGACGATACGTACAGACTCGAACAGAAACTGGACAAGATCGGGTATCTCACCGAAAACTACGCGCAGAACGCACAGGGCTTTGCCGAATATTCGGCGAAAAACCAGAGCGCGCAACTGGCGGGCATGCAGGCGAAAATGGACGAACTGAACCGCCTGACCGAACAGCGCCTGAACGACATTTCGCGCACGCTCGCGGGCGAGATCAAATACATGAGCGAGCAGAACGCCAAAAATCTGGAACAGATACGCCAGACAGTGGACGAAAAACTTTCCACAACGCTTGAAAACCGCCTGAACAAATCCTATTCGCTCATCAACGAGCGTCTGGAAGCGGTGTACAAGGGCATCGGGGAAGTGCAGCAGCTGGCGGGCAGCGTTTCGGATATCAAGAAAGTATTCACGAACGTAAAACTGCGCGGCACCTGGGGCGAAGTGCAACTTTCGGCGCTGTTGGAACAGATGCTTTCCCCCAACCAATACCGCGCCAACGTGCGCATCAATCCCCTCGACAACGCCGTGGTGGAATTCGCCGTGCTCCTCCCTTCCCGCGAGGACGAAACGGTGTATCTGCCCGTGGACAGCAAATTCCCCGTCGAGGAATATCAAAGGCTCATCGACGCGGGCGACGCCATGAACAAGGACGCGGCGGACAAGGCGCTGAAAAATCTGGAACGCGCTCTCAAATTGCAGGCGGACACCATCGCGAAAAAGTATATTCTGCCGCCGCTCACCGCGGACTTCGCCATCATGTTCCTGCCGCTGGAAGGGCTGTACGCCGAAACGCTGAAAATACCCGGGCTGAGCGAATATTTCGCCTCGCGCCGCATCATGGCGTGCGGCCCCACAAACTTCGGCGCGCTTCTGACCACTTTACAGATCGGTTACAAGACCGCCGCCATCGAAAAGCGTTCGGGCGAGTTGTGGGAACTGCTGTCCGCGTTCAAGCACGAATTCGGAAACTTCGTCAAAATACTGGAAAAGACGCAGAAAAAATTACAAGAGGCGCAGGACACCATCGAGAGCGCCGCCAAAAAGACGCGCACCATAGAAAGAAAACTGAAAAACGTGGCGGAGATCTCCCCGTCGCGCGCAGATCTGCTATTAGGCGACGGCGACGACGAGCCCGACGGCGGCGAGAACGAAGTTACCTGAAATTTACTCTATGCAATAGATTGCATTCGCAGACGTTTTATAATATAATATAGATATGAAAATACGCAAGATCACCGCGGCGACCGCGGAAGAAGAACAGATCATACAGCGGCTTTTTGCGCTGAACGAAACGAACGCGCCCTTTTCGGAAACAAAAGTGCAGGGCGCGAATATTTTTCAGGGAGACGGGATCGTGTACGCGTCCTCTCCCAGACGCTTTAAACTCTTTACAAAAACGCGCGACGTTCTGCTCGTGCGCGAGGGCGAGGGGCACTTTAAGTGGGCGCGCGGCGAAATGGATTTCCGCTGCGGCGAAGCGTTTGAAATAGAACAAGCGGGCGAATACGAGGTAAACGGAAAATGCGTTTTCGCCGTTTACCGCCAAAAATAAAAGGAGGAAAAGATATGGTCAAGGCAAACGTCATTCCGGGTAAATTTTTATCCTGTCTGTTGGGAATTTTCATTGGCATATTGCTCACACTCGGCGGGCTGGTCGGCGGCGGGTTTTACGTGTATAAAAACGTCAAGGTAGGTTCGCTTCTCGGGCTGCTGCCGCAGGAAACCGACAACTGGCTCTCGGACGAATACGCGCAAAACACCATCGAAGGTCTGGTCAAAGAATTACAGAGTTTGGCAAACGGCGACATCACTTTGGAAAAAGTCGCCCAGATTTCCCCTGCCGCCGGCGACAAGATCGACGAGGTGCTCGACAACGTCAATCAGAACGGCATCGTCACGCTCGATCGGGACGCGCTCTATAAGACGCCGATCAATCAACTTACGTCCAACCTCATGGACGTCGTCATCATCACATCCACGCTCGATTCCCTTTCGGAAACGATGAATTTCGCCTTGCCCGATATGCCCCTCATCACGGGCGGCGGGCAGGATAAGGAAGTATGGGTATACACCGCCGTCAACGACAACGAGACGCACACCATCGACAAGGCGATCGCCCTCGGCGACTATACCTATTATACCAGGAGTTCGAAATACGAGCGGGTTACCGAAGAAAAAATCACGTCCCTCTATTCTCTTTCAGGCGTTGTCACGGACGAAAACGGATACCTCAAAAAGGACGGCAAATTCATCTACGCACGCGACGTCGTGCAGGGGGATTCGGGCGAAACCTATCGCTATACCAAACTCGAACGGGATAGCAAACTCATCGATGCGGCCGACGGCGAAACGTATACGTTCCTGACCGATCAGTTATTTTTCAAGAACGGCCCCGACGGCGAATATACGAAACTTACTTTGACAGACGGCGGAAGCCGCACTGTGTATGCCGTTCCCTCCTCCTACGCATATCGCCTGCTGTACGCCGAACAGGGCGGCGAATACGTGCTCGCCACCAAAACGGACGAGGGCGGCAATCCCGTTTCGGGCAGCGGCGGCTTTGAAATTTTAACGCAGTTCGAAAACGTGCACCTGTTCGCAGAAACGGACGTTTACGACGAGGTCACGGAGCCGACCGAAGAGATCGTTCGAAACAATCTTCTCTTTGTCAAGACGGACGGCATCGGTTCCCTTCCCGTCAATTACGGCATCACGGCGCTCTCGGGCGCGCTCGACGTCAATACGCTCACCCTCAACAAAGTGGGCGAATACTTCGGCATTTCGCTTACGAACGACATTTTAAAAGAAATCACCGACGTCCCCCTCGGCTATATGTCCGAATCCATGCAGGACGCCATGCAGAACATTCAACTTGCCTCCGTACTCAAACTCGACGGTTCGAGCAGTTCCATTTTACTGTACCTCGCCTACGGCGAAAAAGGGATCGATTATACGGTGGGCGCGGACAATCAGATCGTGCCCGTCAACGAACCCAAAACCATTACCGAAGTCATGAACTCCATCGACACCATCAAGATCGGCAACATCGTCGAGATCGATGAAAATTCCCATTCGCTCAAACTGGGCGACGTCATCGCCGTGACCGAAGATTCGCCGCAAATTTTGAAAGCGCTGAAAAACGTGACGCTTGGCGGTTTCTCCGAGGCGATCGACGCGCTGACGCTCGAAGATATGCTCGGCGAAATCGAAGAGAGCAACACCATTTTGTACGCGCTCAAAGACTGCACCATCAATACGCTCGCCTCCTCTATCGGCAGCCTCGCCGTGCAGGACCTGTTTGCAAACGACATTTACGAATACCATAAACTGAGCGAAAACGAAGATTTCTCAAAATATCCGAACGATCAACTGTTCGTATGGGAAGACGGCAAATATCAGCAGTACGATCCTTCCAGACACGACGCGGACGCGGTGTACGCGCGCTATCCGATCGGCTACGACGGAACCAACTATATCAGCGGCTACGAAAATATTCCTCTGTACGCATATAAAGACGGCGAATACGTACTTGCGACTGAAACGACAGGCTGGAAACTGCCCGTCGGCGCCGCAAACACAAACTACTATTACCGCGATACGAACGGCAAATACGTGCTTGCTGAAACGCAGAACGGTGTGTACACGCACGCCGTGCTCTACTACCTCGACGCGCAGGAAGAACTTGCGGAAATACAACTTGTGCCCGCGGAACTTTCGATCAAGGCGGAATTTAAAACATCCGTGCTCTATTCGAAGTTCAAATTCGCTGTAAACGACGGCGGCTACGACTTTGCCAACCTCTACTATTTCGATTACGACAATTCAGCCTTCAAGCGCGTGGAAACGACGTACAATGCCGAAACGGGCAAATATACGGTTTCCGCCGGTGACGCGGATAAGACGCTGTACACCCACGGCAAGGCCGTCGGCGTATGGAAATACCTGCTCACGGATAAAGACGGAATGGAAATGATCTGCACGGTCAATAACATCGGATCGCTCGTCGCCAACGTGAGTTATAACGTGAACCACGCGAAACTCAAAGATCTGAACGCGGACGGACTCATAAACGTGACTTCGGAAAACGGCGCGGACATTTTCAGTACGCCCATTCCCGAGAGTATCTCGCCCACGCATACGGCGACCACGCTGGGAGAACTCACCATCGGGGACGCGATCAACGTGATCGTGACAGTCCTCAATAAGATTCCACAATTATAAAATATGGCGCGGAAAGAAATTTCCGCGCTCTTTTTTGAAAAAACGGCAAATAAAGTTGACGGACAAGCCGAAAAGAAGTATAATATTAAATGCACAAAGTGCGCAAACCTTGCATATCTTTTTCAGATATGCCGAATAAGACCGGGAGGTGAAAACATGAAATACGAAATGCTCTATCTGATCGACTCCTCGATCGCGGAAGACGCGAGAGAAGCGTTGATCGCCAAATTTGAAGGGCTCGTCGCCAGCCTTGGCGGCAAGGTTCTTTCCACCGATAAGTGGGGCGTAAAGAAACTGGCTTACCCTATCGATTACAAGAGCGACGCTTTCTACGTTCTGATGACGTTCGAGGCTGACGGTTCTTCCATCAAAGAACTGGACAGAGTCTGCGGCATTACGGACGGCGTATTGAGAAGAATGATCACGAAAGCGAACTGATCGGAGAAAATCATGAACAAAGTTTTTTTAATTGGTAATTTGACGCGCGACCCCGAACTTTCGGAAACCGCGAGCGGCATCAGCGTTTGCCGTTTCGCCATTGCGGTCAACCGCAGATTCTCTTCCGCCGACGCGGAGAGACAGACCGACTTTTTTAACGTGACGGCATGGCGCGGTCAGGCGGAAAACATCGCGAAGTTTACCAAAAAGGGAAGCAAAGTAGCGGTTGCGGGCAGTATTCAGATCCGCAACTACGAGGACAGCCAGGGACAGAAACGCACCGCGGTTGACGTTGTTGCGGACGAAGTGGAGTTTTTATCTGCGAGAAACGCGGATTCCGACGGCGGTTCGGATTTTTCCGCGCCCGCTCCCAAGAAAAAACCCACCCTGCAAGCGTTCGACGACGATTCGGATATCCCGTTTTAATGAATTAAGGAGTTATTATGGAAGAGAAGACCGTAAAAAAGCCTATGAGAAAGCCTGCGCGCAGGAAAGTTTGCGCTTTCTGTGCGGAAAAGGTCGAGGTGATCGATTATAAGGACGTGAACCGCCTGAAAAAATATGTGACCGAGGGCGGCAAGATCCTTCCCAGAAGAATGAGCGGCGTCTGCGCCATGCATCAGAGAGAACTCTCCAATGCCATCAAAAGAGCGCGCATCGTAGCCCTTCTCCCCTTCAAAGGCGAGTAAAAACACAAATAGTGAAAGCCCCGTATCTTCGGATACGGGGCTTTTTACGTCCTGTGAACGGGCACACACATGAATCGAAACGCACATAATGATAAATCCGCCGTTTTCGGTGCAGAATCGTGCCCGTATGCGCCGCAAAGCATATGCAAAGCGGCGGCAGAAAACAAAACGCCCCCGCAGGCAATGCCTGGGGGGCGCCGTTCAGTGCGTTACAGCGACCTATTCGGAAACGCTGACCTTTACCTGCTTTCCGTCAAGAAATGTAAGGAGCAAGTCTGTTTCATTCTTTTCGATTTTTGCAACAAATTCGTCTTCGAACAAAACCTTTAAGTAATCGACAAATTCATTCAATTTCATTGTTATGTACCTCCTTGAAATTTTGTCGGTTGATTTGGACGTCAATGTTTTCATCCATGCATTTATTATATAACAAAATTTCCGTTTGGCACTGTCTATTAATGTTTGATAAACTCTTGTTTTGTCCCTTTTTGTCGAAAACTTCTCGCGGAGATCCATTATCTCCCATTCTTCGTCAAAACAAACAAAAATGCATCACGATATTTCAGTCTATGTAAACAAATTCTATGCGGATTTTGGCGAAACGCCCGAACAGGCGGGAAATCTGCCCCTCCATGCTGCGGGGCAGGATCACGCGAGTCAACTTTTTACAGCCCGCAAAGACTTTCCTTCCAACTTTCGGGATAAACCGCGCGATCGTGACTTCTCTGAGCGCCGCACAATTTGCGAATGCCTTAGAGCAGAGCATATTTACGCCTTCAAGCCGCACGCGCACGAGTTGCTGACAGCACGAAAAGGCTTTTTTGCCGATCGTCGCCACTTCGGGGGCAAACGACACCCTGCCGACGAGCGCATCTTTATATGCGGCTTTCTTTGCGACGATCTTCACCTCGTCGGGCACGCGGGCGGCTTCGCCCGAATTGCGGGCGCGATAGCGCACGAGAACGCCGTCCCTGACCGTTGCGCCCGCAAGCAAAGCGCGCTCTTCTTCCGCGCCGTCGCTTTCGAAAGAATCGGACGCGGCGCGCCCCTCGGCAAAGCCGTAATTGGACGCCACGATGCCGACGCGTTGCTGTAATGAGGAGAGCACCGCGTAAATGCCTTTGCCCTTTTCCGTCTTTTGTCCGAGATCGTAGATCTTACCGCAGTACGGGCAGACCGCTCTGCCGCCGCCTTCGGAAATTTTTAAATTCGCGCCGCACGTTTCGCACACGAGTTGCGTCTTTTTTTCCATATTCTTCGCCCCCCGATCAGCCGCCCAGGGTCTTTTTCATTTTGACGATCGCGTCGCTCCTGTTCTCGCCGCCCACTTTCAGGTAAATGGCGCTGATATAATTGCGCGCCGTACCCTCGGACAAATTCAGTGCCGAGGCGATCTGTCGGTTGTTGAACCCCTCGTAGATCATGATGGCGATCTCCACTTCCCTATCGGAGAGATTATATTCCTTCTTTAAGCGTATTTCGCGGTCGGAAGTGACCATTTTAGCCGCGTCGGTGATCTTCTTGGCTATCTTTGCGGGGAGAATGGTATCGCCCGCGTAGGCGTTCTTTACGGCGCTTATCAGCGAATCCGCCGAAATATCTTTCAGAAGGTATCCGCTCGCGCCGCCCGCGATGGCACTTAATATATAATCGCTGTCGTCAAAGGTGGTGAGCATGATCACTTTTACTCCGGGATAACGTTTTTTGATCTCGCCCGTGGTGACGACGCCGTTCATGTTGGGCATGCGGATATCCAGAAGCACCACGTCTGGCACTTCTTTTTCCATCTTTTCGAGCGCCTCTACCCCGTCCGACGCCACGGCGATGACGTCGAGTTCTTCGTCGGTCGCAAGCACCGTCTTGATGCCTTCGGACAAGATCACCTGATCGTCCACGATCATCACTTTAATTTTCATCGGTTTTCTCCTTTTCCTCTTTCGCACCCGTCTTCAACGCCCCCGGAAGGCTCACGTTGATCTCGAACCCTTCGTCCGCTTCCGACACGAAATTGATCATGCCGCCCAGTTTTTCCGCTTTATTGCGCATGGCGGACAGCCCGAACCCCTCTTTAAAGGTATGCAGATCAGCGCCGCAGCCGTTGTCGGAGAGCAAAATTTCCACAAAATTCCCCATGTCTTTAAGTTCGAAAAAGAAAGCCGTGCTCCGTCCGTGTCTGAGGCCGTTGGAAATGCCCTCGCGAAGGAGATTCCCCACAAACCGCTCTGCGTCCTCGGTCATGGAAACGTCGTCTATCTTGCTGCGGATGGTCACGTCGGTGCCGTTGGTCGTTTCCCCCACGATGCTTTCCAGATATTCCTTGAAAGAAACGTTTTCGCGCCGCCCCGAAAGCAGGTGCACGGAAAGGCGCAGTTCTTCCAGACAATTTTTCGCCTGCACGTTGGCGGCGACGATGCGCTTTTTCGCCTCCTCGGGGTTTTTGTCCAACATCAGTTTTGCCGCTTCCGTCTGCATGATCACCGTCGTCAGCGAATGCCCCGCAGTGTCGTGGATATCCTTGGAAATGCGGTTGCGCTCTTCTAAGAGCGTCGCTTCCTCCAACTTATCGTAGGCGCGCAAAAGTTCGTTTTTGCTCTCTTCCAGTTCTTCCATGCTCTTTTCGATGAGTTTGTTCTTTCGGTACACCGTCATGGCGAAACTGAACATGATAAAGTGCAGTATGAGAATAATGAGGTCGGTAAAATACTGCGAAGAAGTGGCAAACGCCGATTCCAGCGTATTGCTGACGAGCGCCACTACCGCGTATTCGATGGTATATACGCCGATGTTGACGGCAAACATGATGATATTGTCGCGCAGCGTGGGGCTGGACAGGTAATATTCGGAGAGAACGAGCGCGTACACGAGATAGAGGTACGAAGTCGAGGTCTGCGGCGGTTTGCGCCAGGTGGCGAACAGCGTCAAAAGCACCAGCAAAATAGAGTCGAGCACATAAAAAGGGATTTTTTTGTAGAAATCGCGCACGAACAATGTCTGGATCGCCATCACGACGACGAGTACGACCGCGGTCGGCAGCGTCAGAAGAAAGAGCGCGCCGTCCATGTTCGCGAGCGCCACCGTGATGCACGTGACGACGAGCAAGATCAGAATGATGAACTGCAAGATGCGGATGACGCTCTTATCCGTTTTCAGGTCCTTTAACGTCATCTCACTTTCCGCCCAGAAAACCCAGCGCTTTTGAAATGCGTTCGAGCGAGCGCTCTTTGCCCAGGATCTCCGCCATTTCGCTCGCGCCGCCGGGCGTATTTTCCCGCCCCGTGAGCGCCACACGCACGCACCAGAGCACCTGTCCGTTTTTCATGCCGCGCGCAGCGGCAAGATCGCACAGCGCCGCGTAGATCGCCGCGTTTTCGAACGTTTCCAGCGAGGACAGTTTTTCCAGCGCGTCGGGCAAGACTTCACGCGCGATATTCTCGTCGGATTTCATCTTTTTATTGAAATACAGCGCGCTGTCGAAAGGACCGAATTCCTCGATAAAATCGATTTTGGAGGGTATATCGCTCATCACTTCGGTCCGCGTCTTTAAAATGTGCGCGAGTTTCAGACTGTCGTACTTGCCGTACGCCTTGGACTTTTGCAAAAAAGGCTCTGAGAGGGACAAAAACTCTTCGTCCGTCATCGCCTTGATATATTCGCCCGAGAGCCAGCGGAGTTTGGGTTCGTCGAAGATGGAGGGCGATTTATTGATGCCCGCGAGCGAAAAATTTTCTTCCAGTTCGCGCAGCGTCATCTTTTCCACGTTGGATTTGGGACTCCAGCCCAAGAGCGCGATATAGTTGACGATCGCCTCTTTCACGTATCCCTTGTCCACGAGGTCCTGATAACTCGCGTCGCCGTTGCGCTTGGAAAGTTTTTCGTGGCTGTTCTTCATGATAGGCGGCAGATGGATATACGCGGGGCGCTCCCAGCCGAACGCGTCGTACATCAGATTATATTTGGGCGTGGAAGAGAGATACTCGCTGCCGCGGATGACGTGCGTGATGCCCATGAGATGATCGTCCACCACGTTCGCGAAATTGTAGGTGGGCATGCCGTCGCTCTTTAAAAGCACGCCGTCCTCGATGTCCTTGAAATCCACCGAAACTTCGCCGTACACGAGGTCGGTATAACTGCCCGTGCCGCTCTCGGGAATGTTCTGGCGGATGACGTAAGGCACGCCCGCGGCGAGTTTTTCCCGTATTTCTTCCTTGGAAAGATGCAGGCAATGCTTGTCGTATCGCCCGATCCCGTTTTCGTCTTTCAGAGAATCGATGCGCTCCTTATCGCAGAAACAATAATACGCGCCGCCGAGTTCGACGAGTTTTTCCGCATACGCGCGGTAGATCGCGCCGCGCTCGCTCTGGATATAGGGACCGAAATCCCCGCCCACGTCGGGTCCTTCCGCATAGCGGATACCCGCGTCTTTCAAGGTATCGTAAATGATCTGCACGGCGCCATCGACGTAGCGCTTGCTGTCCGTATCTTCGAGGCGGAGAATAAAATCGCCCCCCTCTTTCATCGCGTACAGGTAGCCGTACAGCGCGGTCCGCAAATTGCCGATGTGCATATAGCCCGTGGGTGAGGGCGCGAATCTGGTTCTGACTTTTTTCATAATTTTCGGATGTCCTTATTTTTGATCAAATTTTCAAATTTAAACTCTTCGTAGATTTCTTTCATATTGGTCTGCATGAAATAACTGAAAATTTCGCCTTTCGCGTAGATGATATGATCGAACAAACTTACGTTGTGCATACTCAGCAGCGCCGACAACATGCCCGTAGCCCGATCGTCTTCCAAAGAAGGCTGCGCGCTGCCGCTCGGGTGATTGTGCGCGAAGATCACGCTGCGCGGCTTGACGGATACGAGCGTTTCGGCTATTTCCATCGGCGGTATGCCGACGCTGTCGATCTTATAGTCGGTGACGGTCTTGACGAGCATCAGACGGCGGGAAGCGTTCAACAGCAGCATTTCCACTTTTTCCGTGTCGCAGTCCTCGAACAATTCGCGGACGATCTCTTTCACGTCGTGCAGCCCCATGATCTTCGGCTTTTTTCGCACAACGCCGCCTTGACGGCGGAACGCCTCGCCGATGACGGCAAGACTGCGCGCGGCGGAAGATCCGATGCCGCGCACGGTGCAAAGTTGTTTTTCGGTTGCGCCGAGCACGCCGTTCAGATCGCCGAAAGCGCTTAAAAGATCGTGCGCGATCGCATTGGTATTGACGCGCGGCAACAAGGGAAACAACATGAGTTCGAGGATCTCGTGATCGGACAGCGCTTTCGTGTCGCGGCTGAATTTGTCGTATAGGCGCTGTCTGTGTCCTTCGTGCATCTTTTCCCCCGTTCCTCGTATATTTTTTCGGGTTTACGCCCATAAATGATGGAAAAACATTAAAAATTCCGTCGATATCATTTTACCATATTTTAAAAAAAGAGTATAATTATTTTAGCGGCAAAATCAAAAAAATTCGCAAATAATCCCCGCCGCGAACAGATAAGGACGTTATATGGAAAAATATCTGAACGATACCGTAAAAACCATACAGGAACTGATCCGCATAGACAGCACCAATCAGCCCGCCGAAGAGGGCATGCCCTTCGGCAAAGGCGCAGCCCGCGCCCTGCAAGCCTTTTTGTCGTGCGCGGCGGCGATGGGCTTTGAAACGCGCAATTACGACAATTACGTGGGAGAAGTACTTTTCGGCGAAGGGGAACCTTTCGCCATCCTCGCCCACCTCGACGTAGTGCCCGCAGGCAGCGGCTGGACGCACGCGCCGTTCGGCGGCGAGATCGAAAACGGCAAACTGTACGGCCGCGGCGCAATGGACGACAAAGGCCCTGCCGTCGTCTGCCTGTATGCGCTCAAAGCGCTCAAAGACGAAGGCTTTCAGCCCCGAAAGACGATCAAACTCATTGTGGGCTGCAACGAAGAATGCGGCTGGGGCTGTATCGACCACTACAAACAGTGCGCCGAGATGCCCAAAGTCGGGTTTACGCCCGACGCCGATTTTCCCGTCATCTATGCGGAAAAAGGCATTCTGCACGTTAAATTTTATTTTCCCGTGGAAAACGCACCCTTTACCGCCCTGTACGGCGGCAAAGGCGTCAATATGGTGTGCGACGAGGCGTTCGCCCAATGCGACAAAACGGAGGGCGCGGAGCGCTATTCCTTGCGCGTCGAGGACGGCTTGCTCGTATCCCGCGGCGTATCCGCGCACGGTTCCACGCCCGAAAAGGGGAAAAACGCGCTGGAACCGCTCTTCGCCTATTTCGCGCGCACCAATGAAGATATGCGGCGCGCCCACGAAATTCTGTTCGAGGACAAATTCGGGCTGAAAAACTTTTCCGACGAAACGGGACGGCTGACCATGTCGCCCGACGTTGCAAACTACGGCGACGGTATATTAAGCGTATGCGCGGATATCCGATACCCTTCCACCCTGCCCTTGCAGGCGGTTCTGGACGTTCTCGATAAGACGGGCGTGCGCTATGAAGAGATCCACCACCAGCGCGCGCTGTTCAATCCCAAAGACAGTTTTCTGATTCAGACTTTGCAGCGCGTATACAACGAAGCGACGGGCGAACGCGCCGAACCCATCGCCATCGGCGGAGGCACCTACGCGCGCGCGCTCGAATGCGGCGCGGGATTCGGCCCGCAGTTGTGCGGAGAACCCGTGACCATTCACCAGAAAGACGAATATATCTCGATCCCGCACGTGACCTTTCTTTTAAACCTGTATCGCCGCGCCGTCGAAGAACTGACCAAATAGCCAATGGAGAAATCTATGCAAAAATGGATGCGCCGTGACGCGCTGCAAGCCCTTTCCGTTTTTTATTTCATCGGTGAGAACGATGCGTTTCAGAATTTTTCCGCGCGAAATTCGGACGCGGAAATGAAAAAATACTGGCGGAAAGAAGTAAAGCACATTTTGAAGGAAAACAAATCGCTCATCCGCAAAAGTTTTTCTCCCGAGATCGCGCGCTATTTTTATACGCCGCACGGCTTTATCCGACGCTGCAAAATCGACGAAGAGATTTTCGAAGCGATCGCTGCCGAAAAGCGAGCTATGCGACAAAAGCTGGATGAGGCGATCGCGGCCGAGGGGCTTCTCCCTTTCGATGGCGAAAACTATCGGGATTTTCCCGCGCTGAAAGACCGCGCCCTGTTCGAAGACTATCACGACGACGACATGGCGCAGCCCTCTTTTGCCAAAGACGAGGTGCTTTTGACGATCAAAAAGAGCGCGGGCGACATCGAACTGCGGTTTTGCGGCGTTGCGGAATTTCACGCCGATCTCCGCCCTGCGGATGTCGTGCAATTTCTCGACCGTGAACTGTACCGCCGCGCGGACGGGCTGTACGAATACGATCTGGAATGTACTTCGGGAGAGGCGCGCATCGTCTTTCAAAGCGCGGACGCGCGCTGTGTCCGTCCCGTATCCACCGTGCCCTATATTCTCGGAAGCGTGGAAAGACACAGAAAAGTTTTCGCGGAACTGGCGAGAGAAGACAGGGACGTACTCGTATCTTCGGGAAGCGATCCCGAATTCCCCGACCTCTACTCCCTCTGCGGCAATTTCCTGCACGAAAAAAACGTCATGTTTTCACTGTCCGACGAAGATTCGCTGCTGCTCAGCATCGTGCGCCTGTCGGAAAAACTCAACGAACCGGAAGAATTCTCCGACGGACCGTGTGGATACGAAGGATTTTTCCGTTTGCCCCTCCCGCATACGGAAACGGAAACCTTGCTGAAAAAATACGCGCCCGAATGGCTCGCCCGCGAATATTCGCAGGCGCTCGGCGCCTTTGAAAAAAAGGACGAACAGACGATCGCAAACTTAAGTTCGCTCTGGCGCATAAAAAATATATTCGCCCTGCCCGAAGCCGTGCAGAAAAATTTTGCGGAGAGCCTCAACTCGCCTTTCGAGGAATATAAAAACGCGCTCGACCCCGATCGCTCGCAGAGCGTGTTCGTGCGCGTGATATACGATTACTGCACCGACAGAAAATAGAAAGAAAGACAAAAAGCCGACCTTTATAAGGTCGGCTTTTTTGTATATACGAAAAAATTATACGAGTTCGATGATGGCGACTTCGGCCGCATCGCCGCGGCGTTCGCCGAGCGTCATGATGCGGGTATAACCGCCCGCGCAATTCTTTTCGTCGTTGCGCTGCGCATATTTGGGAGCGATCTCGTTGAAGAGTTTTTCCACGAGCGGATGCGCGATCTCTTCCGTTCTCGCTTTGTACGCGGACTTGCTCTCGTTAAAGCCCTTAATCTCCTGCAAATCGTACAATTTGCTCATGATCTTGCGGCGCGCAGCGAGTTTCTTCGGGCCGTCCTTCACTACGGTGATCTCCACTTCTTTTTCCGTGGTCTTTTTGCCCTTCGTCTCTTTGACGAGTTTGGTCTGTTTGGTTTCGATCACGTCGTCATAGGTATTGATGGCGTCGGTGATGATCTTTTCAACGTAAGAACGCAACTCTTTCGCGCGCGCTTTCGTCGTTTCTATTTTACCGTACCAGAGAAGGTTGGACGCTTGGTTTCTCAAGATCGCCATTCTCTGCTCGGTCGTTCTGCCCATTTTTCCCGGCATAACTTAATCCTCCTTTTTTTCTAATGAAAGACCGTAAGATTCCAGTTTGAGAATGACTTCGTCCAAGGATTTCCTTCCGAGGTTGCGGACTTTCAGCATCTCTTCCTCGGTCTTTCTGGTTAAATCTTCTACTGTGTGAATGTTGGCTCTCTTCAGGCAGTTGTACGAACGTACGGACAAGTCCATATCTTCGATCGCCATCGCGAGGACTTGCTGCTGCTTATCGTCTTCGTTCTTGACGAGGATATCCATACCCTTGATGGAATCGCTCAAATTGACGAACAGGCAGATGTGGTCCTGCATGATCTTGGCGGCGAGCGAAACGATCTCCTTCGCGGAAAACGCGCCGTTCGTCCAGACTTCCATAACCAACCGATCGTAGTCGATACTCTGCCCCACGCGGGTGCTCTCGACGTTATAGTTTACCTTTTTGACGGGGGTATAGATGGAATCTACGGGAATATAACCGATGACCTGGTTCTTGTTGGAGCCTGCGCCCTTGTAACCTCTGCCTCTGCCGACGGTCACTTCCATATCGAGTTTTGCGCCCTCGTCCACCGTACAGATGTATTGGTCTTTATTGATGATCTCGACTTCCGCGTCCTGCTCGATGTCCGCGCCCGTAATGACGGCGGGACCCTCTTTGCAGACGTGCAGAACTTTCAGATAATCTTTTTCCGTTACCGCCGTTTTGATGGCGAGCGTCTTTAAGTTCAGAATGATTTCCGTGACGTCTTCGCGGATGCCGGGGATGGCGGAAAACTCGTGTTTGACCAGCCCGTCGGGGAAAAACCGGATTCCTTGCACTGCCGCACCGGGCAGCGCCGAAAGGAGTATCCTTCTCAGGCAGTTGCCTATCGTAAGACCGAAACCCTTTTCGAGGGGTTCGACGACGATTTTCGCATAGCTCTTCTCTTCGTTTTCCTCCACCTCGATTTTGGGCATATCCATTTCGATCATGGGAATTTTACCTCCTAAAAATTAAGGGTATTCCGATTACTTGGAATACAGCTCGACAATCATATGCTCGGCAATCTGGCTGTCGATGTCCTCCCTGACGGGGAGCGCTAAAATCTTTCCTTCCAGTTTTTCGGGGTCAAATTCCAACCATTTGGGCATATTGCCGACTTTCATGGTCTTGATTTGCTCGAAATATTTGGTGTTTTTTCTGTTTTCTTTCACGGCAATCACGTCGCCCGCTTTCACGATATAAGACGGGATATTCACCGTTCTGCCGTTCACCGAAAAATGAGCGTGGTTGACCAACTGTCTTGCCTGCGCACGGCTCGCGCCGATGCCCATTCTGTAAATAACGTTGTCGAGGCGGCGCTCCAACAGGGAGAGCATGTTTTCACCGGTAATGCCCTTCATGCGGTCCGCGGTCTCGTAATATTGTCTGAACTGTCCTTCCTGCACGCCGTAAATTCTCTTGGTCTTCTGCTTTTCGCGAAGTTGCAAGCCGTATTCGGAGACTTTCTTTCTGCCCTGACCGTGCTGTCCGGGGGCAAACGAACTCCTTCTCTTATGACTGCCGGGCAGTTTGTCGCCCGTGGCCTGCACAAAAGGACATTTGGAAGAATAGCATCTCTCGCCCTTTAAGTAAAGAGCGGCGCCTTCTCTTCTGCAAAGTTTACATTTCGCTTCTCTGTACGTTGCCATTTATTTTTCTCCTTTTTTATACTCTGCGGCGTTTGGGAGGTCTGCATCCGTTGTGAGGGATGGGAGAAACGTCGGTGATCATGGTGATTTCCAGATCGCATGCGCTCAGCGCGCGGATGGCGGATTCTCTGCCTGCGCCGGGGCCCTTCACGAAAACTTCGACGCTGCGAAGGCCGTGTTCTTTTGCCGCTTTCGCCGCCGTTTCGCTCGCCTGCTGCGCCGCAAACGGGGTACCCTTTCTGGAACCTTTGAAACCGAGGCTACCCGCGCTCGACCAGGAGATCGCGTTGCCGCTCATATCGGTAATGGTAACCAAAGTATTGTTGAACGAGGACTGGATGTGAACTTGACCTTTATCAACTTTTTTAAGCTCTTTGCGCCTTCTGGTTGCCGTAGCTTTTTTCGTAGCTGCTGCCATTTATGTTGTCCTCCTTCGATTATTTCTTCTTCTTCGCAACGGTACGACGGGGACCTTTCCTCGTTCTCGCGTTTCTCTTGGAACTCTGGCCTCTCACGGGCAATCCCTTTCTGTGGCGGATTCCGCGATAGCAGCCGATCTCCATCAGTCTTTTGATATTCAGGTTCACTTCTCCGCGAAGTTCGCCCTCCACTCTTAAATTATGGTCGATATATTCTCTCAGTTTCGAGACGTCGTTTTCATCAAGATCTTTCACTCTCGTGTCGGGATTGATGCCCGTAGCCTCGAGGATCTGATGCGACGTAGTTAAACCTATACCGTATATATAGGTAAGTCCGATTTCAACCCGCTTCTCTCTGGGTAAATCTACACCGGCAATACGTGCCATATGTCGTTTGACCTCCGTTTGATTTTGTAATGTTTCGAATTTTTCGTATATATTTCATTCCGGCGCGCGCATACGGCGTGGAATGACGCCTGCCGCACCCGAGATTGTTTTCGTGTTAGCCTTGTCTTTGTTTGTGGCTCTTGTTCTTGGAACAAATAACCATAACTTTGCCGTTTCTCTTGATAACTTTGCATTTGTCGCACATAGGCTTCACTGACGGTCTTACTTTCATTTTCGTTCCTCCGATGATTATTTAAAATTGGAAATTTGCTGTTTTTACGGCCCGCAAACGGGTGCTTTTACGATTTACTGCGCCAGGTGATCCTGCCTTTGGTCAGATCGTACGGGCTCATTTCCAGCTTTACGGTGTCGCCTTCGATGATACGGATGTAGTTCATACGAAGTTTTCCCGAAATATACGCCGTGATAATGTGACCGTTGGAAAGTTGTACTTTGAACGTTGCGTTCGGAAGTGCTTCCACGATTTTGCCCTCGGCTTCGATTACGTCGTCTTTGGACATAATATTCCCTCCGCTAAATATTGTTTTCGCCGCCCGTTTTCAATCGTTTGAGCGCGGCTCTGATCTCGCTGTTCGCATCCTTGCCTTCGCCCGCTCTCTTTACGATCTCGGGGAAAAAGAACGGCATCAGCCTGACGTGCTTGCTGTTTTTATGTTTGGGGTTGGATAGTTTCCTGTATTTCCCGTCCGCCAAAGAAAGCCTTTCGCCTTCCGCCGCGACGATGATATACAGTCTCCCCTTGTCTCTGCCGGAAAGGCTCTCGGCCGCTCCGCCTATGACAGGGTCTTTTACTTTCATGTGCGTTCTCCCGTTTGTCCGGCTATAACGTGAGAATCTCCACGCCGTCCTCCCGGATCACTACCGTGTTTTCGTAGTGTGCCGAAGGCTGTTTGTCGCGCGTTTCCACCGTCCAGCCGTCGGAAAGAAAATCCACCTGATAGCCGCCCATGTTGATCATGGGTTCGATGCAGAGCACCGTGCCCGCCTTTAACCGTACGCCCGTGCCCGCTTTCCCGAAATTGGGAACGGCCGGATCTTCGTGCATTTCTTTGCCGATCCCGTGTCCTACGAGCGCGCGCACCACCGAATATCCGTTGGACTCGGCGTGCTTTTGCACCGCCGCGCCGATATCGTAGAGCGGCGTGCCCGCTTTCAGGTTTTCGACCGCCTTGAAAAAACACTCTTCGGTCACGCGGACCAGACGGCGCTTTTCCTCGCTGACGTCGCCGACCAGAAAGGTACGCGCAGCGTCGGCGTGATATCCGTTTTTATACGCGCAGAAATCGAGACTGACGATATCCCCGTCGCGGATGATCCGCTCCCCGGGAATGCCGTGCACGACCTGTTCGTTGACGGAAACGCAGACGGACGCGGGATAGCCGCAGTACCCGAGGCACGAAGGGATCGCGCCCCGCGAGCGGATATAGTCGTCCGCGAGCGCGTTCACATCCGCCGTCGTCATGCCCGCTTTCAGTTGGTTTCCCAGATAATCGAGCGCGTCGCGCATGATGCGGCAGGGTTCGCGCATCAGATCGATCTCTTGTTCCGTTTTGACGAAAATCATGACCGTTACCGCTTATTTCAGCGCGGCGACGATTCTGGCGAAAACTTCGTCGATGGCGCCGACGCCGTCGATATTCAAAAGAACGTTCCGCTCGGAATAATACGCGATGAGCGGCGCGGTCTGTTCGCTGTACACTTTCAGACGATTGCCCACCGTTTCCTCGTTGTCGTCCTTTCTCTGATACAGTTCGCCGCCGCAGCGTTCGCAAACCGTCTTGCCGCCGAGAAAATCCACGTGGTAACTTTCGCCGCAATCCTTGCAGACGCGCCTGCCGCACAGACGCGCCATCAGAAGGGACAGATCGACGTCGATATTCAGCACTGCGTCCGCTTTGGAGAAACTTTCCAGCGTTTCCGCCTGAAAGAGATTGCGGGGAAATCCGTCCAGAAGATATCCGTTTTTACAGTCGTCCGCTTCCAGCCTGCCCTTTACGATCTCGCACGTCACCTCATCGGGGACGAGTTTACCGTTGTCCGTATAGGATTTCGCGAGAAGACCTACGGGCGTCTGCCTTTTGATGTTATCACGGAAGATATCCCCCGTGGAAATGTGGGGCAAACGGTATTTTTCCGAAATTTTCGTAGCCTGTGTGCCCTTTCCCGCGCCGGGTGCGCCGAGAAGAATGATGTTCATACCGCCTCCGAATGGAATTTAAGTCCCGCACGCGGCGCTGTCCGCGTGCGGAAAGTCATATTTTACTTCAAGAACCCTTTGTAGTTCTTCATCATCAACTGCGATTGCAGTTGTTTGTCGAATTCCAGCGCGACGGATACCACGATGAGGATACCTGTCGTTGAGAATACGTTTACGAGGTCCTGGCTCGCAAAGAAACTGACGACGAACGAGGGTACGAAAGCGACCAGCGAAAGGAAGATCGCGCCGAATAACGTGATGCGGTTGGATATCTTTTTCAGATAGTCCGCAGTCGGTTTTCCGGGACGGATGCCAGGGATGAACCCGCCGTTTTGCTGGATGCTCTTGGAAATGTCTTCGGGATTGAATTGCAACTGCGCATAGAAGAAGGAAAACGCGAATATGAGCAGGCAAAGAATGATGACGTACAGCCAACTGAGCGTGCCGCCCGAACCGCTGATGTTCGCCTGATACCACTTATAGGAGCCGCTGTCGGGCCAGAACAAGCCCATGATGAGGTCGGGGAAGGAAATGATCGCGAACGCGAAGATGAGGGGCATAACGCCGCTTCCCGAGATCTTGATGGGGATGACCGTGGACTGGCCGCCGTACATTTTACGGCCCTTGACCTGCTTCGCGTACTGCACGGGGATACGGCGTTCCGCCAGATCTACCGTGACGATGAGCGTGAAGATGATGACCGTGAGGGCGCAGAAAATGATGACCTGCAAAATGGGGTCGAAATCGAACGTCGCGCCGAATGCACTGGAAACTTTATTGATGATCGCGGTGCCTGCCGAAGAAACGATACCGATGAAGATGATCATGGAGATACCGTTGCCGACGCCGTATTCGGTGATGCGCTCGCCCAGCCACATCGTGATCGACGCGCCCGCCGTGTAGACGATGACCATAAAGACGTAGGCGAGCCATTGCTGATCGAAGAAGTATTCGCTTTTGATCGCGTTCTGCTGCGAGCCGAAGTTGATGATGATGCCGATAGCCTGCACGATAGCCAGAAGCAGCGTGAGGTAACGGGTATATTGGGAAATCTTTTTCTTGCCGTCTTCGCCCTGTTTGGACAGCCGTTCGAGCGCGGGGATACCCACGCAGAGCAACTGCATGATAATGGACGCGTTGATGTACGGCCCGATGCCGAGCGCGAAGAGCGTACCGCTGGAAAGCGCGCCGCCCGTGACGCTGTTCATAAGATTCAAAAAGTTATTGTTCGTGACCGCGTCGGAAAAAAGAGCGCTGTCCAGTCCCGGAACGGGAATGTAGCAGCCGATTCGGTAAACGAGCAAAATCAGCAAGGTGATGAAGATCTTTTTTCTGATTTCTTTTACTTTAAAAGCGTTTTTTAAAGTTTCGAACATCTTGTCCTCCCTAATTTGGGTATCAAAGCCTTAATCGTGGTAAGGCTGCCGTTTCCGCGCCCGCGGGGCGCAGAAGATCAAAGGGTTTCCGCCTTACCGCCCGCCTTCTCGATCGCTTCCTTTGCGGAGGCGGAGAATTTAGCCGCTTTCACGGTGATCGCCGCGCCGAGTTCGCCCGAACCGAGAACTTTGAGACCGCAGTTATCTTTCACCTGTTTGGCGAGTTTGTTCGCCATTACGTATTCGTAATCGACGACGGTGCCTGCCTCTACCGACGCGAGCGCGCCGAGGTTGATGATCACGTATTCTTTTTTAAACCGGTTATTGAAGCCGCGTTTGGGAAGTCTTCTGTGGATGGGGGTCTGACCGCCTTCGAAGCCGGGCCTTACGCCGCCGCCCGAACGCGCCCACTGACCTTTATGTCCCTTGCCGCTCGTCTTGCCCAAGCCGGATCCGATACCTCTGCCCAATCTCTTTGCGGGGGTATTGGAACCGATTGCGGGTTGTATCGTATCTATTCTCATAATGACTCCTTACACTTCTTCGACTTTCACGAGATGCGCCACTTTTTTGATCTGTCCCTGAAAAGCGGGGGTGTTCTCGTGTATTTTAAAGGAACGTATTTTTTTGAGCCCCAACGCCGCGATCGTGCCTTTCACGCTTTCGGTGCTGCCGATGGTGCTCTTTACCAATGTAACTTTCACTTGTGCCATGAAAATACCTCCTTAACCCAGGATCTCTTCGGGCGTCTTGCCGCGGAGCGCGGCGATCTGCTCGACCGTTTTCAGATCCGCAAGGCCCGCGATGGTAGCCTTGACGCAGTTGATGGGGTTCTGCGTGCCGTGAGATTTCGTGCGGATGTCTTTGATCCCGCAGGCTTCCATGACGGCGCGGACGGGGCCGCCCGCGATCACGCCGGTACCTTCGGCTGCGGGCATCATGTAAACGGCGCCCCTGCCGAACTTGCCCAGCACTTCGTGAGGAATGCTCGCAGCGACCATGGGAACGGCGATCATGTTTCTTTTCGCCTGCGCGGTCGCCTTTTCGATGGCTTCGGGAACTTCGTTCGCTTTTCCCGAGCCCACGCCGACTTTGCCTTTGCCGTCGCCGACAACGACCAACGCCGCGAAACGCATATTTCTTCCGCCCTTTACGACTTTGGTAACGCGGTTGACTTGAATGAGTTTTTTGATCAGCCCGTCGTTCTCTTCCTGTCTTCTCTGAGGTCTGTTATTATCTCTTGCCATTTAACTGTACTCCTAATCAGAATTTAAGTCCGGCTTCTCTGGCGCCGTCGGCAACACTCTTCACGCGTCCCGTGTAGATGTATCCGCCCCTGTCGAAAACGACTTCGGAAACGCCCGCTTCCAACGCCTTTTTCGCGGCGGTCATGCCCACGACTTTGGCGGCGTCCGTCTTGTTCATGTCTTTGATCTGCTCTTTCACAGCCTTTTCCATGGTAGACGCGCTGATCAGCGTTACGCCCTTTACGTCGTCGATCACCTGAACGTAAATGTGATTCAGACTTCTGTATACGTTGAACCGGGGACGTTCGGAAGTACCGAACACCTTTTTACGGACACGCGCGTGTCTTTGCAGTCTGTCTGCGTTTTTATCTAATTTAGAAATCATATTTTACGCTCCTTTACTTGCCCGCCGTCTTTCCTTCCTTACGTTCGATCACTTCGTCCTTATAGCGGATTCCGTAGCCGTGGTAAGGCTCGGGCTCTCTGATAGCCCTGATATTCGCGGCGATCTGACCTACTTTCACCTTATCGATACCCGAAACAGTGATCTCGGTCTGGGTAGGGCAATCCAATTTGATGCCCTCGACTTCCGCAAACTCGATGGGATGCGAATACCCGACGTTGAGCACGACTTTATTGCCCTGTTTGGCAACTTTGTAGCCGACGCCGTTGATGACGAGCCCCTTGGTGTAGCCCGCCGTCACGCCGTTGACCATATTCTGCAACAGCGCTCTGTACAAACCGTGTTTCGCTCTCAGTTCTTTGCTGTCGTCCGCTCTCGAAACGGTCGCGTGACCTGCCTCGATGCTGACGGTAATTTTGGGATCGATTTCCTGCGTGAGCGCGCCCTTGGGGCCCTTGACGGCGAGGACGTTATCCTTGACTTCGACCGTGACGCCCGCGGGAATCGCTACGGGAGCTCTTCCTACTCTCGACATAAGCCTGCCTCCTTACCAGATGAAGCAGAGCACTTCGCCGCCCACGTTGGCAGCCTTCGCCTGCTTATCTGTCATGATTCCCTTGGAAGTGGAAACGATAGCGGTTCCCAGCCCTCCCAACACTTTGGGCATTTTTTCCGCGCCGGAATAATGTCTCAGGCCGGGTTTGGATACCCTTTTAAGGCCCGAAATGACCGACTTGTTGCCCTCGCTGTATTTCAAAGTGATGACGATTTTCCCCGAAAGGTTATCGTCTACGTATTTTACGTCTTTCACGTATCCCTCTTTGAGAAGGATGTCCGCGATCGCCCGCTTCATGTTGGAGCCGGGCATTTCCACCGTTTCGTGTTTCGCGGTGAGCGCGTTTCTGATTCTTGTGAGCATATCTGCAATCGGATCTGTCATGATGTGCCTCCTTACCAGCTCGCCTTTTTAACGCCGGGGATCTGACCCTTATACGCTAAATTGCGGAAACATATACGGCAGATCCCATACTTGCGGAGTACCGCGTGGGGACGGCCGCAGATGCTGCATCTCGTATATGCGCGCGATGAGAATTTGGGCGTTCTCTGCTGTTTGTTGATCATTGATTTTTTAGCCATGTTCTCGTTCTCCTTATTTCTTGAAGGGCATACCCATTGCCCCGAGAAGTTCTCTCGCCTCTTCGTCCGTCTTGGCGGTCGTCACGAAGCAGATATCGAACCCGCGGATCTTTTCTACCTGATCGTAGGAGATCTCGGGGAAGATGAGCTGCTCTTTGACGCCGCAGGCATAGTTGCCTCTGCCGTCGAAGGAGTTCGGATTCACGCCGCGGAAATCTCTCACTCTGGGGAGCGCGATGGAAACGAATTTATCGTAGAACTCGTACATTCTGTCGGAACGGAGCGTGACTTTCAAACCGATGTTCATGCCCTCTCTGACCTTGAAGTTCGCAACCGATTTTGTCGCCTTGGTGATCACGGGTTTCTGTCCCGCGATGGTTTTCAGTTCGTCATGCGCGAGTTGAACGCTCTTCGCGTTGTCTTTCACGTCGCCGAGGCCCGAATTGATGACGATTTTCACGAGTTTGGGAACTTCGTTCACATTTTTATAGTTGAACTTTTTGACAAGATAAGGCACTACTTCTTTTTCGTAGTTCTCCTTGACTCTGTTCTTATAAACTTTTTCTGCCATTTACGTTATCCTCCGCTCCTCAATCCTTGTTCTCTTCGGAAACCGTCTCTTCTTTCTTGGCGGTTCTCTTTCTGGTTCTCTTCTTGGGAGCTTCCTCGGTCTTGGCGGCTGCTTTCGCCTGCTTTTTATACGTCTTGTCGAGCACGGAGCCGCACTTGCACACTCTGACTTTTTTCATTTTTCCGTCCACTTCGAGCATGGTGTGCTTCACGCGCGTCGCCTTGCCGCACTTATCGCAGACGACCATCACGTTGGAAACGTCGATGGCGCCCTCTCTCTCGACAATGGAACTCACTTCCGTGGCTTTTCTCGCCTTTTTATGCTTTTTCTGGAGGTTCACGCCCTGCACCGTAACTCTGCCCGCTTTGGGAGAAGTGGAAACGACCTTGCCGATCTTGCCCTTATCCTTGCCGGCGATCACCAGTACGTTATCGTTTAATTTTACGTTCATGATGTCCTCCTTACAGCACTTCGGGAGCGAGGGAGATGATTCTCATATAGTCTTTCTCTCTCAATTCCCGCGCGATGGGTCCGAAGATACGGGTCCCTCTCGGCTGTTTCTGATTGTCTATGATAACGGCGGCGTTGTCATCGAATCTGATGTACGTACCGTCCGCTCTTCTGATGCCTTTGCTGGTTCTGACGATGACCGCCTTGACGACTTCGCCCTTTTTGACGGCGCCGCCGGGAACTGCCGTTTTCACGCTTGCGATGACGACGTCGCCGATGTTGCCGCTCTTTCGAAACGATCCGCCCAAAACCCTGATGCACATCAGCTCTTTGGCACCCGAATTGTCTGCCGCTTTAAGCCTTGTCTGTGGTTGTATCATTTGGCTTTATCTCCTTATATTATTACTTCGCCTTCTCGATGATTTCGGCAACTCTCCAGCATTTGTCTTTACTGAGTTTTCTCGTCTCTACGATCCTGACCTTGTCGCCGACGCCGCAATCGTTCGCTTCGTCGTGGGCTTTCACCTTTTTCGTGGTGGTAATGGTCTTTTTATAGAGAGGATGTTTTCTTTTATCGACGATGGCGACGACGACCGTCTTATCCATCTTGTCGGACACTACGAGCCCGACTCTTTCTTTTCTTAAATTTCTTTCCATGATTACGACCCTTTTTAACCCTTCGACTGTAATTCTCTCTCGCGAATGACGGTATTCACCCTCGCGATGTCCTTTTTGACGGATGCGATCGTCATAGGATTGTCAAGTTGACCCGATGCGTGACGGAAACGAAGGTTGAAAAGTTCGCTTTTCAGTTCGCCGAGTTTGGAACTGAGTTCTTCGTTCGTCATGTTGTGAAGTTCTTTTCCTTTCATTAACCTTCACCGCCTTCCTTAATAATTTCTTCGCCTTCGGGCATCTCCCCCGTCACGGGATTGACTTGGCCCTTGACCATAAATTTCGTCTTAATGGGGAGTTTATGTCCCGCAAGGCGCATGGCTTCTCTCGCCACGTCCTCGGGAACGCCCGCCATTTCGAAGAGCACTCTGCCGGGTTTCACCACGGCGACCCAGTATTCTACGGCGCCTTTACCGGAACCCATACGGGACTCGGCGGGATGGCGCGTGATCGGCTGGTGCGGGAAGATATCGATCCATACCTGTCCGCCGCGCTTGATGAATCTGGTCATTGCGATACGCGCGGCTTCGATCTGACGGGAAGTGATCCTGGAACCTTCTTCCGCGACCAGCCCGAATTCGCCGTACGCGACTTTATTGCCCTTGTGGGCCTTACCGCACACCTTGATGCGGTGCTGTCTTCTTCTTTTCACTCTCTTCGGGATTAACATTATGCCTCGCCTCCTTCGTTCGCCTTCACGGCTTTGAGGATTTCGCCCTTGTAGATCCAGACCTTGACGCCGATGGCGCCGAAGGTGGTGTGCGCTTCCGCAAAACCGTAATCGATGTCGGCGCGCAGCGTCTGCAAGGGAATGGACCCTTCGTGATACTGCTCGCAACGCGCGATCTCGGCGCCGTCCAATCTGCCGCTGACCATCATTTTAACGCCCTTCACGCCCGAACGCATGGCGCGGCCGATGGCCTGTTTCATCGCTCTTCTGAAAGACATTCTCTTTTCCAACTGCTGCGCGACGCCTTCCGCGACGAGTTGCGCGTCGGAATCGGGTTTTCTGACCTCGGTCACGTTGATGACGATATTTTTGCCGTCCGTGATCTTGGAAAGATCTTTTTTGATCACTTCGATCTCGGAGCCGGCTTTTCCGATCAGAACGCCGGGCCTGCCCGTGAAAACGGTGACGACGATGCGGTTGGCAGCCCTCTCGATGAGGATCTTGCTGATCGCAGCGCTGTAATATTTGTTTTTAATGAATTTACGGATCTCGTAATCTTCTTTGAGATATTTACCGAAATCCTTCTTATCGGCATACCAGGAAGTATCCCAACCTTTGATGACGCCGACTCTCAAACCGTGCGGATTAACTTTTTGTCCCATTCCGAATTCTCCTTACTTACTCTTTACGTCAAGCACAACCGTGATATGGCTGGTTCTTTTGAGTATGGCGTGCGCCCTGCCCTTGGAAACGGGGTTCATTCTCTTTAAAGTGGGCCCCTGGTCGGCATAAGCCTCCGCCACGATTAGATCGCCCCTGTCCATGCCGAAATTGTGTTCGGCGTTCGCCGCGGCGGACAGCACGACTTTTTTCACGGGTTCGGCGGAAATGACGGTCGCGTACTCCAAAAGCGCCACGGCCTCGTTCACGCTCTTGCCGCGGATCAAGGCGAGAGCTCTTCTTACCTTGTAAGGCGACATACGGATATGTCTTGCGGTCGCATAGGGACGTTTGTCCTTGTTTTCCGCGATTCTCTTGGTCTTTTCACGTGTATTGGTTGCCATTTGGTTGTGCCTCCTTACTTCTTACCGGTCGTCTTCGCACCGGCATGCCCCTTAAAGGTTCTGGTCGGGGCAAACTCGCCGAGTTTGCAGCCCACCATGTCTTCGGTAATATAGACGGGGACGTGCTTTTTGCCGTCGTGCACGGCTATGGTATGCCCTACCATCTGCGGGAATATCGTAGATGCCCTGGACCATGTTTTCAAAACCTTTTTCTCGTTCGCCGCGTTGAGCGCTTCTATTCTACCCAGAAGACGGCTTTCAACGTAAGGGCCTTTCTTAACGCTTCTGCTCATTTTCGATATTCCTCCTAATTGATCCTTTTCAGAATGAACTTATCGTTGACATTCTTTTTCTTTCTCGTCTTATAGCCGAGAGCGGGTTTACCCCAAGGCGTAACGGGACCGGGACGTCCCACGGGGCTTTTGCCCTCGCCGCCGCCGTGCGGGTGATCGTTCGGGTTCATGACGGAGCCTCTCACGGTAGGTTTGATGCCCATATGTCTGGTCTTGCCCGCTTTTCCGACGCGCACGATCTCGTGCTCGACGTTGCCCACCTGCCCGATGGTCGCGCGGCAGCGGATGGAAACCAATCTCATTTCGCCGCTGGGCATTTTCAAGGTCGCGTAGGCGCCCTCTTTCGCCATCAACTGCGCGGAGATGCCTGCGGCTCTCGCCACCTGGCCGCCGCGGCCGGGTTTCAGTTCGATGTTGTGCACCATGGTGCCGACGGGAATGTTCTCGAAAGGCAGGCAGTTGCCGGCCTTGATGTCCGCGCCCGCGCCGCTCACCACTTCGTCCCCCACGTTGAGACCAACGGGCGCGAGAATGTATCTCTTTTCGCCGTCGGCGTATTGCAGGAGGGCGATGTTCGCGCTGCGGTTGGGGTCGTACTGAATGCTCTTGACCTTTGCGGGAATATCGTCTTTATTTCTCTTGAAATCGATGATGCGGTACTTTCTTCTGTTGCCGCCGCCGATATGTCTTACCGTGATCTTACCGGTGTTGTTGCGGCCGCCCGTCTTTCTCATGTCCTCGACAAGGCTTCTCTCGGGCTTGACCTCGGTAATCTCTTCGTAGGACGACACCGTCATGAAACGGCGCGCGGAAGACGTCGGTTTATATCTCTTTATAGCCATTTTGAATTTCCTCCGAATTGATTGGTTACGACAGCGAACTGAAATACTCGATGGGTTTGCTGTCCTTGGTAAGCTGTACGATCGCTTTCTTATAGGCGGAGGTCATTCCCTGACTTCTTCCCATTCTCTTTAACTTTCCGCTTACGTTGGCTGTGTTTACGCTTTCTACTTTGACTCCGAACAACTTTTCGACCGCCATTTTGATCTCGGTCTTGTTCGCGCCTTTCGCGACCTTGAAGGTATATTTCTTATCGGCGATGCCGTCGTAACCTTTCTCGGTGAGTATGGGCTTAATGATGATTTCTTCGGCGTTCATTATGCTCCGTAAACCTCCTCAATTTTCTCTACGGCGCCCTTGGTCAGAACGACTTTCGCGTTCGCGACCACGTCGTACGTATTGATCTGCGCGACGGGCAGGGTGCTCAATTTTGCGATGTTGCGGCTCGCGAGGATCGCGTTCGCATCGTTTGTATCCATGACCACGAGGGTACGTTTGTCCAATTTGAGAGCGTCGAGGAATTTCGCAACTTCTTTGGTCTTGGGAGCGCTGACGGTGAATTCGTCCACGACGATGAGTTCGCCGTCCGCCACTTTTTTGGAAAGCGCGGAGAACAGTGCGCCGCGTCTGGCTTCCACGTTCATCTTTTTGGAGAAATCGCGGCTCTTGGGAGCGAACACGACGCCGCCCTTAATCCACTGCGGCGCGCGGATGGAGCCCTGACGCGCTCTGCCCGTTCCTTTCTGTCTCCAGGGTTTCGCGCCGCCGCCGCGGACTTCCGTCCTCGTGAGCGTGCTCTTCGTGCCCTGTCTTTCGTTCGCAAGGCGGGCAACGACCGCCTGATGAATCAAAGGCTCGTTGTACTCCGCGTTGAATACTTTGTCGCTTAACTGCATTTCGCCCGCAACCGAGCCGTCCATTTTATATATCTTTACGCTAGGCATGTTTTTCTCTCTCCTTATTTGGCTTTGACGCTGTCGCAAACGGTTACGACGCTGCCCTTAGCCCCCGGAATCGCGCCTTTGATCAAAAGTGCGTTTCTCGCGGCGTCTACCTTGACGATCTCAAGGTTCTGCACCGTGACTCTTTCGTGACCGTACTGGCCGGGCATATGCATAAGTTTGAAGACTCTGGCGGGGTTGATGGAGCCCAAAGATCCGACCTCTCTGTGAACGGGGCCTACGCCGTGCGTTTCCTTTAAGCGGTGCTGGTTCCATCTCTTGATGACGCCCGTAAATCCGTGGCCCTTGGAGATGCCCGCAACGTCGACCCTGTCGCCGTTCTTGAAAACTTCGACCGTGACTTCCTTGCCGACCTCATACGAGGACAAGTCGTTCAAACGGAATTCTTTCAACACTTTCTGCGGTTTCACGCCCGCTTTCTTGAACTGTCCGAGTTCGGGTTTGTTCACCCTCTTTTCGCTCGTTTCGTCAAAGCCCAGTTTCAGGGCGGCATAGCCGTCCTTTTCCACCGTCTTGATCTGCACTACGGGGCACGGGCCAGCCTCTACTACCGTCACGGGAATCACTTTTCCTTCGGCGGTAAATATCTGGGTCATCCCTACCTTACGACCGATGATTGCTTTATTCATTGATAAAGTTCACTCCTTAAAATTTTTTATCTCAATACCTTTCTTCAAAGTATTATTTGCCGGGTTGTCCTATATATATAATAATGTAAGAGATTACAGTTTGATCTTGATGTCTACGCCCGCGGGGAGATGGACGCTGTCCAAGAGCCTTGCGTTGGGGGTATAAATGTCGATGATCCTCTTATGGGTGCGGATCTCGAACTGCTCGCGGCTGTCCTTGTACTTATGGGGCGAGCGGAGAATGGTGACCACTTCCTTTTCGGTGGGCAGCGGAATGGGTCCGCTGATCTTCGCGCCGCTCTTGCTCATCGTGTCTACGATACGCTGCGCCGCCAAATCGACGAGTTCGTGGTCGTATGCTGCGAGTTTGATTCTGATTTTTTGTCCTGCCATGTTTGATTTCCTCCGTTTTTATACTAACTTTGTATCAACTGCGCCGTGTGTGTCGAAGTAATTCAGAAAATAAAAAACCATTCGATATAAAATATTGAATGGCTGTCCTCCGGTTAGTCGCAAGGGTTATACCCTCACATTTGTCAACGTAAATTATCTTTGAAAAAAGGCGCGATTGTGCTGTTTTTATCCTCGCGACCTTAAATCAATTAAAGTAACTTTACGTCTCTACCCTATTACACAGCTTAACTATAATACCATATCCGTCAAGATATGTCAAACAAAATTTCATATGTTTTTAAGAAAAACAGGGAAAAAACGGGCTTTTATGTCTGTTTCTCCCTGTTTTTTATCGCTTAGCACATGGAAAAGAGTTGCGCGATGGGCGCGTCGATGAAAACCGCGCCCCGCACGGGGATCTCGCTGCGGTTCACGACCACGATATTCTCGCCGCGGAAATACTGCACGAGTCCCGCCGCGGGATACACGTTGAGCGAAGTGCCGCCGATGATCAGATTGTCCGCCGCGCGGATAAGACCGACGGCGCGCTCCGTCGTGCGGGAGTCGAGAGGCTCCTCGTAGAGCACAACATCGGGCTTGATAACGCCGCCGCAGACGCAGCGCGGCACGCCTTTGCTCTTTACGATCTTCTGCACGGGATATCCCATGCCGCACGCCTCGCAATGGTTGCGGTGCACGCTTCCGTGCAGTTCGAGCACGGTTTTGCTGCCCGCTTTCTGATGCAGTCCGTCGATATTCTGGGTGATGACGCCCGCAAGTTTCCCCTCGCTTTCGAGCGCCGCAATCTTGTAGTGCGCCGCGTTGGGCCGCGCGTCCAAAAACAACATCTTTTCCCGATAAAAATCGAAAAATTCTTCTGTATGCCGCAGAAAAAAGGTATGCGACAAGATCGTTTCGGGCGGATACTTGAACTTTTGTCTGTACAGTCCGTCCTCTGAGCGGAAATCGGGGATCCCGCTCTCCGTACTCACTCCCGCGCCGCCGAAAAATACCGCGCGCCTGGAACTTTCGAAAATCTTTTTCAGTTTCAAAACGTCTTCCTGACGGATCTCGTGCATTTTATCACCTGTATTTGTTCAATTTATTTTTTCCGACGCCTTCGGGAACAAAACCGTCCAGAGCGTCCGCCGCGTCGCCTTCCGTAATGATCAAAAGGACCACGAACAGAACGACGAAAAACGCCGCGCAGAAGGACAGGTTCATTTTATGGCGGAAATCGCCGCCCGTCCATAAATATAAGCCCTCGCCCGCCATGACGATAAAAAGAAAGAGCATCGCGAACGCGCCCTCGCGGAACATCAACGCATGCGCGGAAGCGTTCCAGTTACAAAAGCAATACACCGCCAAGCCGAGCACGCACAAACCGACGAGCGAAGATAGAACGTTCTGCACGATAAATGCCTTTCCCTTCCCCCAATCGGCAAAAAGGAGCGCTCCGTTGAGCAAGATCGCGCCAAGACAAAAGAGCAGGATCGGATAGTTGTCGAAAAAGTTGTTTCCGACGCGGCAGAAATATGCGGCGACCGAAAGGCCCGCCGCCAGCGAAAAGATTACGGGAAAGAGAAATAAGCCGTCTTCCCGTTCTTTCTCCGAGCAGATCAAATAGCCTATAAAGGCGCACGCGCCCAAAAGGACCGCAAGCGCAATATTCAGCCAGCGCGGAAAGTACAGTCCGACGAAATACGCCGCATACAGCGCCGCCATGCCCGCAGCCTGTTCGAGCGCGAGCAGCGCCATGTTTTTATGGAATCGCATCGTCCCCCCAACAAAAAAGCGCGATAAAGGTTATCGCGCTTTCCGTTCGATTATTCTTCGACGCCTTCGTTCAATTTTTCCAAAAGTTCCTGAAGGTCCTGTCCGTGGACGCTGACCGCCTCGCCGATCGTTTCGCCGTGCGCCATCGCGCAGCCCAGACAATGCATACCGTAGGACATGAGGATGCGCGGAGATTCGGGATTGATATTGATGCAATCCGCGATCAAGGTATTTTCCGTGATTTTAGCCATCTTTCTATCTCCTTATTTTTCGATTGATTCGGAATGTTCTTCCTCTTATATTATAACACCAAATTTGCGGTTTTACAATTCATTTTATCCACATTTCCGAAAAACCGTCTTCTTCCCGAACGATTAAGCCATATTTTTTACAAAGCGCTGTGCATAACCTTGTGGATAAGTGTGGAAAACTGCTGTTTATCCACACTTATCCACCGTTAAAAAGTCTTGTCAATGAAAAGGTCGTGATTAAAATCACAGCGATCGAAAAAGTTATCCACAATTTCTACACACCAGTCCACATTTTATCCATATTTTTACAAATTACGCCCCGATTATTGTATTTTCAACGGACCAAATCGAAAACGTTATCAACAATAACCCAAACATCTGTTCATAACCCTTGAAAATTTTTAGCATTTTTAGTAAGATATCGGAAAAACCATTGACAAATTTTTTTATTTTGATATAATTATATGGTATTCAAAATCTTATGCACCTTTAGCTCAACTGGATAGAGCGTCGGTCTACGGAACCGAAGGCTAGGGATTCGAACTCCTTAAGGTGCGCCAAAAAGAACGTAAGTCAAATATTCGACTTACGTTCTTTTTATTATTGTTATCTATCGGCATTTTATAGAGAGTTGCTCTATCATTTTCGCTGCACGATTTTTAATGATAGACATTGCCGTAATCAAATATTTTTCAACGTATTCTATGTAATACAGTTTTTCAAAATCTGTCCATTCCTGTTTTTTCCTTAAACAATACACATACGGCGAAAAAATATCTTGTGGCCTATCATCGGCAAAATAATCTTCTAACCAACATAACTCACTAAGATACTTTAACCCGCCGTTTGTTTGCAGCCAAGAAAAGAAAAATTCGTTTCGGTCGATTAACGCAATCAAATGTTTATCGCCATTGGTAGAAGTCAAGCAGGTACCTAAGCGGCTCAAAAATAAATCAAAATAATCCTTATAAGCTATTCCTCGATAAGTATTCAGCGTATAAGCCCGCTTTTTATCCGTTTCAGCAATATTGGGCAAAAGAATAAAGTTTCCTATTGAGTGATAGGCGGCATGAAATTTATTTGCCAATACACGTAAACTTTCAGAAGCATTGCTTCTTTCTATTCCAACACAGGAGTGTTGCTCTGGAAAATAAGAACCAAAAACCGTATTAAATGTATTTAACGTATCACCTCGATACTTTTGTCCTGTACCAATGTCGGACACAGTCAAATCAGGAAATATCTCACCCCATAGTATAAAACATATTGCTCGTGTTAAGTTTGTATCATCACAATCAAAACCGCGACTATTACAACCAAATCGTTTGTCTTGGCGTAGAGAAGCAAAGTCAAAGTCATAAAAGGCATAAATATTGCCTTTTAGATATTCGTCTATAAAATCATTGATAAAATTTTTACAAAGAATAACGCCATCCGATTGTTTCATATCGCCTCACAAATATCGCCAATTCACGTCCTGTTTGTTTAATAAATATCATTTGCTATTATTCCTCGTCTTCTATTATATATTTGGTATATGCCAAAATAATATCATTAAATAATGCAATTTTTTCTTCAATACTTATGGCTTCATTTTTGAAATATTCAATAATTCTTGTATTTAATTCAAAGTCAGGATCTGTTGCGCTTACTCCAAAATATCCAAAATCGACACCATAATATTGAGCAAACAATTGTAAATCTGGCATACTCGGAACCCTGCGTCCAACTTCATAATTTGATATTGTTGCTCGCACTAATCCTAAGTCTTCCGCAACCTTTTCTTGTGTATAATGCTTATTTTTACGCAATAACTTTAATTTTTCACCGATACTTCCGCGAGGTCTATTTCCACCATAGCAAATTCCTCCGCCCCTATGGTTATAGCCTTTCTCTTGATTTTGAGTATCATATGTTTTAACAAAAACTTTCTCTGCTTCTTTAGCTTCTTCTAATGTAAGATTTGTAGAAACTATTTCATGTTTGAAACCTTCTTCCCATCCATATTTACGAATATCTGTATATAATTCAAAATTAGTTCTATATCCATCACCACCCTTCCAGCGCAATTGAGGATCTTTATCTGTGATACCTATATATCGTTTATTGTTTGCGATACAAGTCAATATATATAACGTATAAAGTGTTTCAGTTTTATTATTCGTGTCAGTTGCCATCATTTTTCTCCGAGTATGTTTTTTTGTTATTATACTACAATACGATAATTTTTCCAAATATTTCAGAGGGAAAACAACCTTTTGGCACCGTGGCGTGTGCTTGGCATAGACAAGTATTTGCGCCAAAAAAGTATAATCCGAACTTTTTACTCATCAAAAGTGATTGGTTCGGATTTACTTATTATTTAGAGAATTTGCGCAAATATAAAGGACATTCTATTTTAATCAATGCAAATATCAACCTGTTTTCAGTTGTCTTGTAGAAATATCTGGATTTTATATCTCCATTGAAGTATCCCTGTGCAGGCGGTTGTGATGATTATACGATTAAAGTTACGATCAAAAAAGGAGAAAGCAATTTAGTAAACAAAGACGGCGGCGATAAAACGTTGACCGTGAATTGCAACAACGGTAACGTTGACATCGATTTTATGAAGTAAAGCAACAGGGCTTGCGGTGCGCAAAAAGCGGTCAAAATCAATCGATTTTGACCGCTTTTACTTTAAATATCTTTTTTGCCGAGCACGCTGAAACGGTTGAGCCATACGAGATTTTTTTCAATGAACGAATATACGGCGCCGCAGTCCTCGCACTGATAAAAATATTTTTTATTTTCGACCATGGGACTCCCGCAGACAAGGCACATCCTGTCGTAGATCCCGGGTTCCGTTTCAAAAGTGAATACCGTACAGCGCACGATGGATTCAAGGTCTTTGAGGGAATTTTTATTGCCAGGCACCACGCAGGCGGCGCAATCGCTGTAATCGGTGCGATACAGACTGACGGTAAAGTGTTCCTCCTCAGAGGGCGGCTGAGAAACGTCGGTATGAAAATTTATCGCCGTAGTCTGCTGCGTTCTGGTCTTTTTACATTGCACGACGATCTCCGCCTTTTTTACGGAAGCGGAAACGATCACTTTGAAAAGATCGTTTTCCAACTCGTAACCTTGCAGCGAAAAATCCTCGTCTATGCGTCCGATACCGACGTCATTTACGATCTGAAAACCGAAACGTACATAAATGCCGATCATTGCGAGCGATATGAACGCCGCATAGACCGATTTGATCTGATCTTCGGAAAGCAGACTGCCCGCGCCGCATTCGTCCAAAAAACGCCAAAGACAAAAACAGGCGTTGTAATTTTTATTATGCACGAAAAGATTCGTCGCCTCGGGCTGTCCCGCAAACGCGGGACAGCCCGACATGATCTTATAAAAAGCGCTGCTGCGCAGTTGGGAAAATTTCGCACGAAGATAGTAAAGTTTTTTGTAATCCTCGAAAGAACGGCCGTCGCTCGTTGTAAAAAGGTCTTTATCCATCAGTTTCACGAGGTCGATCTTACTCAACGCGGCGCTTTGGAAATACGACTGATAGAGATTTTTCACCCCGCTTTTCGCACGTTCCATCGGCGCGTCGAGAAAACGCACCACGCGGTCGATCAGCGATTTTACCATTCTGTTTTCATAAATGTCGTATTCGTCCTCGTTGGTCTTGGCGTAAACGAATTCGGGGCGGAGCCTGCCGTCCTTTTTTTTCCATAGTTTAGGATCCTTCACCGTAGAGCGTATCCCGTGCGGAGTGAGCCCCGCCGCCAACTCGGTGCGGACCTGTTTATATTCGCTTTTCAGCACCACATAAGGGGAGGAAACGATCTCGCAGATATTCGGCAGGCATTTTCCCACCCTGTCGGCGAGCATATCCGCGCCGACGTCGTCCGCATCGGGCATATAAAAGGCAAAACGCCCCTCTTTTTCCAGCCGCAAAAGTTCGCTCACCGTCCTCTTGCCGCCGTTTTCGAATTGTTTATTGAACTTTTCAAGCGCAACGAAAGACATCAGATCAATTTCCTTTTAAGACGTGCGATCGTTTCGAGCGTGGAAGAAAATTCCGTTTTGCCGTATTCGTCGAGCACGAGTTTTTCCAGTTTGACGAGATTTGCCTTGATACCGTCATCGAATTTGCCTTCGAGTTTTCTCAAAACTTTGCGCGAAAACATCAGATCGAGCGCCTTGGCCGACGTGCCTCCGCACGCAACGTACACGGGTACGAACCGGACGATCTGGTTCAGTATACGGTTGCCGAAATTGACGTCGAAAGCATCCAGCACGAAATCGGTGAGGACGGAAAACTTTTCATATTCCGCGCGTTTTAAATTATAGGCGGGGTCGGCGAACGCCTCCGCGAAGAGCGCTTGCAATTTATCCGCGCCGAGGTGGATCTGCGGCACGCGGCGTTTTAAAACGTTCGCTTCCTTTCTCTGCGAAAAGTCGATGACGATCGCGCGGTCGTATACCTTATCGGTCACGGTAAAGGTGGAATCGTCCTTGTTCGCCGTACCCACGAACCACACGTTTTGCGGAATGGCGACCGAACAGCCGTCCACCAGTTTTTTGGGCAGCGCGCCGCCCGTGGAAACAGGCATGAGTTCTATCTTCCATTGACTTTCATCGAGTTCCAGCACGGACAGGAAATCCGCAAAATAATATTCTACGCGCGAAAGGTTCATCTCGTCGAGCACCATGAGATGGATCTCGTCCGTTTGGTAATTCGCCTCGTACAGCGCGCGGAGAAAGGGCGTTTCCTTAAACTTTCCCACGAAGTCGTTATAATACCCGAACACGTCGCTGCGGTCTTTCCATGAGGCCTGCACGGACGTAAAGCAGACGTTGGCGCCGCAGTATTCCGCAAAATATTTGGGCAGCGAAGTCTTGCCCGTACCCGAAAGCCCTTCTAAAATCATAAAGCGCGAACACGCCAGCCCGCCGACAAAAGCGCGCAGCGTTTCCATGGTATAAAACATTCCCTTACTTTCGAGATAGGCGTTGAAACCCGAACAGAGTTCGTGCAGTTTCACCTCCGCCGATGGCGCGGGAGCATACGGTTCGAGCAAAAATCTTTTGTCGATGGCGACGAGGTCGGGGAACACCGCCGTTTCGGGGTCGAGTTTTCTGGCTTCCTTTTCATCCTCTTTGCTCGCCTGTTTTTTGGGTTTTTCCGCCTTTTCCTTTTTGACGATCTTCACCGTCGTCGTCTGCACGACGTGCTTTTTCGTAGCCGTGATATAGGCGTAATCAAAGAGGTAACAAAGCCCCGTGCCGCCGAGCAGAACGAGCAGCGACAGAAGGACGTTTTTCCCCTCTATCGTGAAAAAGGGTACCCCGCGGAGCGACGCGTATAGTACGATCAGCAACGCCAAACCCGCCGCCGCGGGTATAAACGTGAAAAGCCAGTCTTTTTTCCGCATATCGGTATTTTCGCCGATTTCGTCCGAACGGAAATTCAGGACGAGGACGGCCGCCGCCCATTGCACCGCAGTCAGCACGGCGAGAAGCAGTATGAGATACCAGGTAGCGCGCTGCACTTCGAGCACCTCGAAAACGCTCAGTAAAAAGAGCACAAAACATGAAATAGCGATGAATATCATCGATTTAAGACCCTGTTCACAGGTCGTTTTGGTGATTTTTTTCATAATCGATCCTCCTTGCTGCATTTATTTATTCGGCGATATTTGCGATCAATCGTCGTATAATCCCATAAGTTCGGCGATATCCGTAATGCCTTTGAGTACGAGTTTTTTACAACTGTCCCAAAGCCCGACCATGCCCTCTTCTTCGGAGATCTTCCTCAGTTGTTCGAGCGGCTTGCCCGCAGTCACGGCAGATCTGAGCCGTTCGCTCATATACATGATCTCGTGCACGGCGACGCGCCCTTTATAGCCCGTGCCCGCGCAGAACTGGCATCCCTGCGGGCGGAAGACGGAAACGGGCTCCTCTATCCCTAAAATCTTCATTTCGGTCTCGTTGGTCTTGCCTCGCTTTTTGCAGGCGGGGCAAAGCCTTTTCACAAGCCGCTGCGCGATGACGCCCACCAGCGCGTCCGCCACGAGGTAATCGGTCACTTTCATATCTTCCAGGCGGATGATGGCGCCGGGCGCGTCGTTGGTGTGCAACGTGGAAAAGACCAGATGCCCCGTGATCGCGGCGCGGACGGCGATCTCCGCCGTGTCCTCGTCGCGGATCTCCCCGACCATGATGATATCGGGATCCTGTCGGAGAATACTGCGCAGCGTGGAGGCGAAAGTTAAATTCGCCTTGGCGTTGACCTGCACCTGGTTCACCCCGTGCATGGTATATTCCACGGGATCTTCTATGGTGATGACGTTGACCGTCGGTTTATTTATCTCTTTTAAAAACGAATACAGCGTCGTCGATTTTCCGCATCCCGTCGGCCCCGTCAGCAGGACGATGCCGTAGGAATGCGCCAGAATTTTATCGATGACGACGTTTTCCTCGTTCGTGAATCCGAGTTCGGTGCGCGTGAAGTTGAACGACGTTTTGTCGAGAATACGGATAACGAACTTTTCGCCGTAGACGGTGGGCAACGTGGATACGCGGAAGTCGTATTCCGTGCCGTTGATACTCATGCCGATACGGCCGTCCTGCGGGATACGCCTCTCCGCGATATTGATGCCCGACATGATCTTGAGCCGCGCGCAGATGGCCGAATACGATTCTATCGGGAACTCCACGCGGAGTTGCAGATCGCCGTCGATACGGTAGCGCACTTTGACCGTGCGCTCGAAAGGCTCTATATGGATATCCGACGCCTTGAAGGGAATGGCTTCCCGTATGATCGAATCGACCAACCGCACGGACGGATTGTTGATGACGTCGTCCACGCTGTCCACTACGGTTATACCGCCCGTCATCACGCGGTCGATCACGTCGCGGTCGCCCGCGTCCTGCAAATCTCCCAGCGCTTTCGTGGTGGAGATGACCGCCACGATAGAGTCGATATAGATATCTATCTGCGTGGGCGGCACGAGGATAAAATCCATGTCACAGGTGAACTCCACCGCGATGACAGACCGCGCGTGCGTGTCGAGCGGACGGCCGACCGCCAGGAGCAACACGCCGTTGCGGTTGAGCGACACGGGCAGAAATTTATGTTTTTTCATGAAAGAATACTCGAATTTTTCGATGAGCGATTTATCGATGTCGAGCATATCCACTTCCGTATAGGGCAGGCAGTAGAATTCCCCCAGTACGGGCAGCGCCTCTACCTCGGTGCAATAGGCCTTTGCCTGCATATAACTTTCGATCGGCACGCCTAAACGGGTGCATTCGTCGTAAATGGACTTGATCTGCTTGCGCTTGATGATCTTTTTGTAGGCGTAATACTGTAAAAGTTCATAATTGATGTCCATAAATCACACTCCGAAACCCTGCATGACTTGCAGCAAAGGCGAATAGATGGCATAAAACAGCACGCCGACCGCGCCGCCTATGATGACGAGGATGATCGGCTGCAATACGGTCATGATGGAGGAAAGCGCCGTTTCCGCCTGGTTGTCAAAGAACGGACAGGAACGGATCAGCACCTCGGCAAGCGAGCCTGTGCGCTCGCCTACGGCGATCATCTGTATGATAAGGGGCGGAAATAATTTGTAGGAATCGAGTGCCACCGTCAGGCTCATGCCCTGGCGCACGTCCTCTATCGCCGCTTTGAACCGCTTTTCGACGTATCTGTTCCCGAGAACGATCTGAACCGTTTCCATCGATTCCACAACGTCCATGCCTCCGTCGATGAGCAGACCGAACGCGCGCGCGAAACGCGCGGTGACGAGGTCGGTCGTGATCTTGCCGATGACGGGCGCTTTCAGTTTGAACGTATCGAAAACGTCTTTGCCTTTTTTCGTGCGCAGCAGCAAAAATATGGTCAGCACGGCGCCCAATACGATCAACACGATCTTTTTCCAGTTCTCCTGAAACGCGACGCTCATATTATACAGCGCCATCGTGAGCGCGGGCATCTCTATATCCAGCGAGGAAAGCGCGTCCATAAAAGTCGGTATGATGAATGCGACCATGAGCACGATGATGCCGACCGCCATAAAAATGAGTATGATCGGATAGATCATGGCGCTTTTCGTCTTTTTTTTGATGCGGGCGTCCGTTTCGAAATAGTCCGCAAGCGTGACGAGTATTTTATCGAGCGCGCCCGATATTTCGCCCACATAGATCATGGACCGCAGAAACTGCGGAAATATCTTTTTGTGTTTTTCGAGCGACTGCGACAAGAGCAAGCCGCTCTTTACGTCCTCGAATACGAATTCCAGCGTTTTTTTCAACAGCCCCGAATAGGACTGCGCCTTCAATATCCCCAGCGCATCCACGATGGGAATGCCCGTCGTCACCATAATGGCGAACTGACGGCAAAACGTGGCAAGTTCGTTCGCGCTGACCTTACCGCTCGCGGAAAAAAAGGTGCTTGCGGTCGTTTTTTTGATCGGGGACGCCTTGACGAGATACAGGCTCTGCTCCGCAAGACGGCGGGCGAGTTGCTGTTCGTCCTCTGCGAGGAACACTCCCGTAAATTTTTTCTTATCCAGATTGATCGCCGTATATTTATACTTTTTCAAGAATGACCTTCCTTTACAAAAAGAGTGACAAATACAGGTTCAGGACAGCGTCGCCCGCAAACAGAGCGAACGCAACGCCCGCGACGAGATAAGGCGCGAACGCGAATTCCTCCGCGCCGTCATAGAGAGAACACGCCATGCGGAAAACGAACTTTTTCGCCCCGATCGCGACAAGCGCGCAAAGCACGCCGAAACCGATGGCAACGAAAGAATTTTTCCATCCGAGCAGCAGCCCCGCGCCCGCCATCAACTTGACGTCTCCGAATCCCAGCCCTTCGCGCCCGAACATAGGGAAAGAGATCAGATAAAAAAACAGAAAAAATCCTCCGCTCACCGCCGCGCCGATCAGTTTATCCCGCCAGTCCGTTACGGGGTCGGCAAAGAGCGCCGCAAGTGCGCACAGCGCGAGCGCAACTTGCAGGCTGTCGGGAATGAACATATTTTCCCCGTCGCAACACGCCGCCGAAAGCAATACGGAGAGCGCCAGCACGCACGACGCCGTATACGCGACGCCCCGCGGATAAAACACCAGCGCGGCGGCGCACCACAGCGCGCAGTTCGCCGTTTCCACCAGAATATAGCGGGGAGATACGGCCGCGCCGCAGTATCGGCACTTTCCTCTCAGAAAGAGATAGGAAAATACGGGAATATTGTCGTACCAGGCGAGTTTATGTCCGCAAGACGTGCAATGCGAGGCGGGTTTTGCCAGATTCATGCCCCGCGGCAGGCGGTAGACGACCACGTTCAGAAAACTTCCGATCATCAGACCGAGCACCGCAAAAAGGACAAACGTCACCCAAAAATAAAACCTTTCCATATCACAACACGCCGTAGCGGTAGACGACTACTTTGAGCGCGCCGTCTACACGCGCCAACTCCACCACCAGTTCTATCTTTTTCAGCGACTTTACGATCAGCGAGTCGCCGCTGACGATCCATTGAAAATTTCCTTCGTTATCGGAAAACGCGTCGAGATCGGGCGTTTCGCCCGCGAGGCGGGCGTCGATAAAACTCTGTCCGATGTCGTCGAGCAGCGCTTTGCGTTCGATATATTCGCGGTACGCGCCCGCCCTCTCGGACGTGAGCGAAACCGTTGTGAGCACGAGCACGATGAACGCCGCCACGAGCGCCATCATCACGAGCACGTATTCTATCGTCAGTCCCCTTTTGCCGCCTATCATTTCAATATTGCTCCGTATAAAGATACGCCGCCTTTTCGGAACCGGCGAGATAACCCTCGATCGTGACGTAATACACGTTCGAGCGCAGATTTATCCTGCACAGCACGCGCGAGAGAGCGGCGAACGCCTCGTATTCGAAGGCGTACGTGGCGCCCGCGCGGTCCGCGCCGTAATAATAGGCGCTGAGGCCGTTTTTCGGCGTGCCGTCGTCGCGGACCCCCGTATTCGCCGCGGGCGCAGAGATCTTCCATTCGCCCCCGAGAAGCGTTTCGTTCGCGAACGGCTCCGAAATATCCGCGCCGAAAGAAAAGGACACCGCATCGTTGAAGCCTTCCAAAAACGCGTCCTTTTCTTCCTCGTTTTCCCCTTTGCCGAACTGTCTTAAAGTATGTTCGAAACACTTGCGGAAAGTTTCCGCCGAAGAAAAGATCTGCATATTCGTATCCGAATTATTTTCGGCATTTATGCCCACGTAGCACACCATAAACGCCGTGACGGACACCAGCACGATGAGCGCCATCGACACGATGACCTCCGTGAGAGAATACCCTTTTTTCCGACGCATATCCATTAAAAATTCTGCCTCTTGTTATATATGCCCGTATAGAGCGCGCCCACGAGGTCGAGGTTGCCGCCGACGTTTTCGTTGCCGAGATCGCCGAGGTACTCGAAAGGAAGTTCGCTCTTTTCCTCCTCCGCGTTCGCCTTGTCGATCAGAAAAGCATACTCAGCGGGAAGATTGACCGCCACGCACTCCATTTTCGGCAGATATTCCTGCCGCTTTAACTGCGCGTTATACAAAAGCGCCCATTTGATAAACATACGGAAATTTTCGTACATGATCCCCTCGGGTTCTTCGGGTACGGGGCGCAGCATGAATTTCGGCAGACGCTTGGGCATTTTGCGCGCGAACACCTTTTTCTTCCGCGCTTCGAGCATTTCTTTCATCAGCCGTTCGCGCCGTTCTTCCTCGGCCTGTTCCTCGTCGAACTCGTCCGCCTCTTCTTCCTTTTCGGCGACGATGCTTTCCACAGCGGAGGCGAGCGGATTCACCTGCGGCCTCGATCCCGCCGTTTCGGCCAGCACTTCGGAAACGGCTGCGTCCGTTTCGTTCAGATTCATGCCCGCGATCAGTTGTTCGGTGACGCTGTCCGCAACGTCCGCCAGATCTTCCGGGATCTCGTCCACGGTAAGCGACTTCATTTTCGCGCGTTCCTTCGCGTTGATGATGGCAAGATCTGCCACGTCGTGGTCGTACTGCATATTTTCCTGCAATACCTTGTCGTCTTTCAGATGCACGAGGCCGAGCATGAAATGCGCATAACCCGCGGTTTTGCCTTTGACGCAGATCGCCACGCGCGTGTACTCCGCCTTGATATCCAACAGGATAAAGGAACGCTTGCGGAAATTCGGCCTGAACTGCATGACCGAATTGAGCATACAGTTCGCCGAATACGAAACCGTTTTGGAATACAAGCGGTTGATCGCCATGCAGCGGAATAGATTCGTCAGATAATTTTTGCGGACGATCGTGAGAAAGAACGTGACGTACTGGCGGTTTCCGCCCGCAAGGTAATGATTGAACTGCAGATCCTTGTAATTTTTGTATTCGTTCTGCAAATGCGCCGTGAGCGCGGCGAGCAGTTTCGATTGTTTCATGGAGGGCAGCGAAACGTCGTCCATAGCCACGGCGTTATCGGGCAGGACGAGGTAACACATCAGTTGGCGGGAAGTGGGCAGCGTCTTGAAATATTCTTCGAAAATACTTTTGAACTCCGTCAGAAACTCTTCCGATAAAAAATGGCTCGCATAGGGAAATTCCTGCACGACGGCGTTCTGAAAATCCAGACCGAAAAGGCGCAGGATACGCACCTGTTTATACACGCAGTCGAACCCCACCACGATATGCAGCGCGCGCTTGGAGGGCGGCTTCTGTTTCAGGTCCGACAAAGAAAAATCCGTTAAAGAAATTTTCATGGTATCACCTTATGAATAGACGATGTCGCAAGCATACATCGCGGGCTTGACGATCGTATTTATGGTAAAGCGGAGCGACTTTTCGCCCTCGCCAAGCGTGAATACAGGCATTTCGGGATACACGGTGAAATAGACGGCGGAGATATGCGAACATTTCACGCGGCCGGTTATCACATCTTCCCCGACGACCGTGACAGACGGGTAGGTAAAGACGAAAGTTTTTATGCCGTCGTCGGAAACTTCTTCCGTCACGGAGTACGATTCGCCCGTTTCACGATCCGACGCGAGCAGCAGCCTGTTCCCGTCGCGTTCGAGAGAAAGCGTATAATTTTCGGCATCGAACGCGGAAAACCAAAAATCGATCTCCTTGCGCAGAGCGAGTTGTTCGCGCACCCGCTGGGTGGAGGCGCTGTTTTTCTCGCTGAACGCCGACATATACGTGATGAAGGTTATGACGAGCGACGCGACCAGCGCGAACAGTACGATAGAAATGATCAGTTCGTACAGCGTAAACGCCCGCGAATATTTTTTTGATAACGATCTCATATCGCATTTTCCCGTAATGTCCCCGTTCATAAAAAAATCGGACGCGCCGAATTTACCAAAAGAGGGACGTCTTATTCAGAGTCCCTCTTTCATTCAAAGACCGTTTCCGACTTTTTGAGCGCGGTGCTTCCCAAAAGTCTTGTGACTTTGTTATTCGGCCGTAACCGTCAAATCGCCGCCTTGTTGACTGATATAGCCGCAGGTATACGAATACGTTGCGCCCTGTAACTGCAGAACTGGAGATTCCCCCGCCTCATACATGAAATAACCGGAATAACGCGTATTGTTGAGAGTAATTGCGTAAAAATACAGATTCTGCGCATTATGTTCTCCCTCTTCCGCATCAAACATAGCCTTCGTGATTGTTTTATTTCCTTCGGTCGAATCGCCGAATTGAATGGTAATCGTCGATTCGAAAGTACCTGTAAAAGTAATGCCTACAGTCGCTTTCAACTTCGAAATATCTCCAGTATCGTTTTTAATGACCGCGAGATTATCAACATCGCCGATCTGCTGCAAAGCGCTGTTGAGATACACGAACGCATAGCCGTCGGACACGAAGACCATGCCCGTGGCGTCGTCGTTATCGGGATCATCGTCGCCGCCGACGAGCGCGAGATAATCGGTGAGTGCGTTTCTGCACGTCTGCATCGCCGAGGAAACTTTTGCGTTATTGACAACGTGCGTAAACGTGGGGATCAGTACCGCGGCGAGGATCGCGATGACTGCGATCACGATCACGAGTTCTGTGATCGTAAATGCCTTTTTCATTTTTTTTAACATATCCTTTTCTCCTTAAATTGTTTTTATATGGCCGTTCACCGCAAAAACAGCCGTTTTTCCGCCGCGCAGCAACGGTGCGGCGGCTTTATGGCTTGTTATGCGGCGAAAGAAACTTCGCCGGGTTTGTTGACCGCTCCGATGTTTACTTTTTTGCCGTTCAAAGTAAAACCGTTGCCCGTTTCGCGCAAGTCGTTTTTATCCGTGGCAGAAGAGCACATCAACAGGACTTTCGCACCGTTTTCTTCCACATAATAATATCGGGCGAGATTGCTCCCTGACGCGAGATCTTCCAAATCGACCAGATTGCCGTTATCGTAAAATTTGACCGAAGTCGTCACGTTTTCCGCCGTAACGCCGTCCACGGTAAGAGTGTGGTTTCCTGCGGGCGAGTGTGCGAAAAGCCCAGTGTACAGAGCGCCGCCGTCTCTTCTCTCTACCGTGATATCCACGTTTTTCACGGAACTGTCTTTGATGGAAATATTCGCGCCCACACCGAAGTAGCCGACGAACGCCGAAGCCCTGCGCTGGCCGTAAATGGAAATATCGGAAATATGGCAGTTCTCGATGAGAACGGTATTGTTATCCGACGCATTCTGCGTAGCGCCGTAGCATCTGCCGACGATGGCGGCAACGCCGTCGTAGCCGGAGAACGAACCTTTTTCGCCTTCCACGGAGGAGCCGTCCACCGTGATATTTTTAAAGGTCACGTTGCCCTGCGTATAGCCCGCGATGATGCCCGCCATATCGGAAATGGCAGCGACTTTCTGTCCGCCGATCGTTTCGGTCGCGCCGTTGAGGTTCACATTGACGTCCTTTACGGTGAGGTTGGATACGGTGACCGTTTCGCCGGGTTTCGCATAGAGCGTGCCGAACAGGCCGTACGTAAAGCAGTAGGCAGGACCGGAATATCCGTTATCCGCCGCAGTCTGCCATTCGGAACCCGACGCAACGAAGTCGTTTTCCTTCACTTCGAAATTTTTGATGGTCATGCCGCCGAAATCGGTCGAAAACGAAGAGGGCGTGTTGTTGGCGATGGACGCTTCCTTGATCTCTTTGCGGTACGTAAGGCCGATCGCCGTCGTCTGTACGCCCGACATATCGACTTCGACGTCTTCCACGTCGGCAAATTTGACCGTCTTTTTGGCGAGTTTTTCCGCCTGGTCGTCCGCGTTTGCCATGGTCGCGAGCGTCGCCAGCGATGAGCGGACGGCCTGCTGCACCTTGACGGAATCGGTGGCGCCCGACGTGATCTCGCCGATATCGATCGTCGCGGAGTTGGAGGTCTTCAACTGTTCGGTGATGCTCGCCTCTATTTTCGCCGAGTGGCTGTAACCTTGCTGCTGGTTTTTGAGCGAGGCGATAATGCTGTTTGCCCACGCCTGATTGCCGATATTCTGCTTGATGTCCGCAGCGTCGTACGAGCCGGAAGTGATAAATTCTGTAATATCGCCGCCGCAGGTCACGTAAAAGTCATAATATAACTGCGCCACGTAGTTATACTCGCCGTTCGTGCAGAGGGCGTAGCCGAGCGTGGACGTGTTACCCAGGCTGTCGAGCACGAAAACGCCGTTGCCCAAACCGATGGAGGACGTGAACGTGACCATAAGATTGTCGGTATCTTCCGAAATAAGCATGACCGAGTTGGCGTTGGGATACCACACTATGTAAGCGTTTTCCTGTTTGAGCGCCGTGGCGAGCAGGAAGGGATTGCTTTCATCCGTCAGACCGTAATCTTTCAGAACGAGCATAAGACCCTCGTAATCTTCGGGAGCCATGCCCGTTTCGCCTTTGTATGCGGAAAGCGCGACGTTGATTTCCTTGACATACTGTTCGTCATGCGATTTCTTGCTGTTCTTGATCACGCTTGAAAACGTGGGAATCAGGACTGCCGCAAGGATCGCGATAACGGCGATCACGATGACAAGTTCCGTGATGGTGAAAGCGCGGCGCGTTTTGTTTTTCACGCCGGACTTTCCGAAACGATTGTTTTCCATAAACATTTCTCCTTGTCTTTTATAATGTTTTGTTTGCCGCGGCACGCATTTCTTGGTTGCGTTTGCGGCGCAATTCCTTTTTCTTTTCCTTGCGGTACTGCTGTTCCTCCGCAAGATGTTCCAACGTGATATCCGCCGTCTGCTTGGCGAGCCGCAGATCGGTATCGTCCTCCAGACGGATGACCACGGGTTTTATCTTGATATCCTTGATCCCCTCCGCGCGCACCAGACGATTGAGTTCGCTGTTCGTCAGCATGAAATTCAGTTCCACGACGCCGCGTTTGATCGTTACCGAAAGCATTTTGTCCGTTTTGTTCTTCACTGTGACCCCGACGGAAGATTCGCTCTTGCGGCAATCGGGTTTGGAGAGGATATACGCCATAAACTCGTCGTAACGGGCGCGCGCGTTTTCTTCGAGCGCGTTGTACTTATCCGCAAAGGTGAGGTTTTTGCTCTTTTGGAAAATGATGCTGTTTTCCGTGATCTCACCGTAACGGCTGACGAGTTCTTCCAGCACTTCCTCGGTTTCCGACACAGGCACGACGGGCGCGGTTTCCGTATCCGACGCGGGCGACGCCGCGGCGGCCAATTCGGAATACGGCACGTCTTCGAGGATCTCCACTTTTCCGTCTACCACTTTCAAAACGAGGTCGTCGCTTTCCAGCCGCATACCGCGGCCGTCCTCTATTTTCTGCGCGATCGCCCTTTTCCGCTTATAGTCCATGCGCGAATCGATCGCCATCATGATCACTCCCACGATGAGCAGGAACACAAAAATGCAACTGATAACGACGTAAAATAAATCCATATTCATAAATTTACCCCTCCTTATCCTCTGCGATCAGTTCCACGTTTTCGGTGTTGACGTCCTTGCACTCGATGCGGACAGTCTTGCCTTCCTGCACGATATCGAGAAGATATTTGTCGTTATCGCGGATTTTTTCGAGTTCCTGCCTGTACTTTTTCATCTCCTTTGCCATCGTCACCGCTTTGTAAACGAGCGCGGCGGCGATGCCCGCGACGAACAAAGTACAGATCACGACGATCAAAACTTCCATAAACCACCCTCCGTTTTTTATTTCGTTTTATACAATTTTCAATTTTTATTTTCCGCGTGAGGCTTATAAATATGATTTCTGCGTTTTTCTATGAAAAACGCAGAAAAGGGCGCCCTTTTCTGCGTTTTTCTATGAAAAACGCAGAAAAGGGCGCCCTTTTCTTTCCGCAAAATGTGTATATGGCGTATATATGGAATAAATATTACCAATTTTTTACAATTTCAGATATCACAATCTTATCATAAATCTGATACAAAGTCAATAATTCTATAAAATATTTTCGCTTTTTTCTCAGAAATTTGTCGAATATATTGCAGATTTCCGTTCAAAACTCGATGCCGCGGCGTGCAGCGATCCCCGATTCGAAAGGGTGTTTGAATTTTTTCATTTCCGTGACGTAATCCGCCGCTTCCATGAGCGCTTGGGAGGGGTCTCTTCCCGTGAGCACGACTTCCAGCCCCGCAGGGCGGGCTTTCAGAAAACCCAGAAGTTGCTTTTCGTCGATCGCGCCGTGATTGCAGGCGGAAACCGCCTCGTCCAGCACCAGTAGATCAAAGTTCTCCTCCGCTGCGCGGCGCAGCGCTCTTTCGAACAGGGCGGAATACGCGCTGCGGCACAGAGAAAATTCTGCCTGCCCCATATTGACAACGCGGCCGAAATAGCGCGGCTCGTGCATGGTTTCCACGTTCGCAAGAGAACGCAAAGATACGTTTTCCGCAGAACTACCGTCCTTGAAAAACTGTACGAACAGTACCTTTTTTCCGCTGCCCGCGGCGCGCGCGCACAGCCCGATCGCAGCCGTCGTCTTGCCTTTTCCGTCGCCGCAGTAAACGTGTACGAGTCCCGTTTCCGAAATAGTTTTATCAGACGCCATGTTCGATGATCTCCATTACCTTTTTCATATCCACGCTCCCGCGGAACAGCCGAGCCAGTTCGTCGTAATTTTTTTCCTTGACCGCCCGCGCGTCTTCGTCCTCGACGGGCGCACCGCCCAGAGCCTGTACAATTTTCGCGGCGGTTCCCGCTTCGTCGAAAATGCCGTGCACATAAGTGCCGTACACGCAGCCGCTGTTTACGATTGCCGCGTGTTCGCCCGACTGCCCCATATGGATCTCGTAGCCCGTATAATTTTGCCCGTTCAGGCAGGAAAACACGCCCGAAAGCCCGCCGATCACGCCTTTCGTTTCGCGCAGGCACTTTTCGCGGCCGAACACCGTTTCCAGGGGAAGAAGCCCAAGTCCCTCCTCCTCGCCGCCGCATTCGCAGCCGAAAGGGTCGGCGACTTTTTTGCCCAGCATCTGAAATCCGCCGCATACGCCGAACACGGGCACGCCTCGGTGCGCCGCCGCTACGACTTGCTCCGCAAGTCCGCTCGATTTTAAAAACCGCAGATCCTCTATGGTGCTCTTTGTGCCGGGGAGAACGACCAGATCGGGCGCGCCGAACTCGCAAACGCGGGAAACATAGCGGACCGAACACCCTTTCGATCGCTCAAACGGCGCAAAATCGGTAAAGTTTGAAAGTTTCGGGAGGCGCAGGACGGCAACGTCGATCCCCTCGCCCTTCCCCTTTGCCTGCAAGCGTTCGGAAAGGCTGTCTTCGTCGTCGATGTCCAATGAAAAGTAAGGCACTACGCCCAGAACGGGTTTTGAGGATAACGTTTCAAGCAGTTTCGCGCCCTCCGAAAAGAGGGTAACGTCGCCGCGGAATTTGTTGACGAGAAGTCCTTTGACAAGCGCGCGTTCCCGATCGGACAGCAGCGAAACCGTGCCGCAAAGTTGGGCAAAGATGCCGCCGCGGTCGATATCCCCCACCAACAGCACGGGTGCGTTCAAACGCGAAGCGAGCCCCATATTCACGATATCGTTGTCGTTTAAATTGAGTTCGACGGGACTGCCCGCGCCCTCGATGACGATGACGTCGTTTTCCGCCGCAAGTCCCTCGTATGCCTCCATAACGGCGGGCATCAGCGTTTTTTTATACGCAAAATAGTCGCGCGCGGACATATTTCCGACGGACTTGCCGAGTACGACGACCTGTGAGCCTACGTCCGTCGTCGGCTTTAACAGAACGGGATTCATGCGCACGTCCGCCTCTTTGCCCGCCGCTTCCGCCTGCACGACCTGCGCGCGGCCCATCTCGAATCCTTCTTTCGTGACGAAAGAATTGAGCGCCATGTTCTGCGACTTGAAAGGAGCGACGCGCAGTCCCTCCTGTTTCAGCACTCTGCAAAGCGCCGCCGCCGTAAGGCTCTTGCCCGCGTTGGACATAGTGCCCTGGATCATGATAGGTTTGGCTTTCATCACTCTTTCTCCTTCAAAAGCGCTCGGCGCAGCGCCTCGTTTTCCGCGTGCGTCCGCACGCCGATGCGATAGTATCGTTTTCCCGCCGCGGGCGTCAGCCCCGCAAAATCGCCGCAGTCGCGTATGGCAATGCCGCGCTCTTTCAGCCGCGCGGCGAGATCCTCCTCTCCCTCGAACAAAAGAAAATTTGCCCGCGAGGGGAAGGGCGCGTATCCCGCGCGGCGCAGCGCGTCTTCCAGAAACGCGCGCTCGGTACGCACCGTTTCGCGCAGCAATCCGAAATACCGCCGATCCACAGCCGCCGCGGCGCCCGCCGCCTGCGCGAGCGAGGACACGTTCCAGGGCTGTGATTTTTCGGAAATTCGTTGCAGTTCTTCCGACGCCCCCATCAGATACCCCAACCGCACGCCGGCGAGCGCGCAACTTTTGGTGAGCGCCTGCAAAACAAGTACGTTTGGCAGTGCAAATAATTCCGTCAAAGAAAATTCGGGGTCATCCACGAAATCGTAAAAACAGGCGTCCAGAAACAGCCGTGCGCCGCTCGCCGCGCACGCGTCTGCGAGGGAAAATACCTCACCGCGCGAGGGCATGGCGCCGTCGGGATTGTTCGGCGCGCATACGAACACAGTCTTTGCGCCGCCGCAAACCGCCCGTTCCGCCGCCGCAAAGTCGAAAACATAACCGACCTCTCCGCCGAACGCGCGCACGGCGTTGGCATATTCGGAAAACGTGGGGGCCAAAACCGCTGCCCGTTCGCCCGCATGCGACGTCGCATAGGCGTAGATAAGTTCCGCCGCGCCGTTACCGGCGAGAATATTTTCTGCGGGGACGGACTCTTTTACGGAGAGAGCGGCGCGAAGCGCCGCGCAGTACGGGTCGGGATAGCGGTCGGCGCGCCGCAGGGCGGAAACGCAGGCGTCGAACACTGTCCCGCTCATGCCGAGCGGGCTGATATTCACGGAAAAATCAATTTCCGCCTGCGGATCTCCGCCGTGTTTATCTTGCAAAAAGCGCATATACGTACTCCTAAATCGCTAAAAACAGAACGGGCGCGGCGATCGCCGCAAAGACGACGAGCGCGGCAAACGCCGTACAGTACATCAAACGGTTGGCGCGCACGATGTCGAAGGGTTCGATCTCGCGCAGCGCGTCGCCGATGTACGGTTTTTCGTGCAGAACGCCGTGATAGACGGCGTCCCCCGCCAGCCGAAGCCCCAAAGCGCCCGCGCACACCGATTCCGTCTGCGCGGAGTTGGGCGACGCGTGCTTACGCCTGTCCCTCCGCCAGATTTTCCACGCGTTGCGGGGGCGATACCGTAAGACGACCGACGCCAAAAGCATGAACAGCGCCGAAAGGCGCGCGGGGATATAGTTGAACACGTCGTCGGTGCGGGCCGCGGCCTTTCCGAAATACAGATAGCCGTTCTCTTTATAGCCGACCATCGAGTCCATCGTATTGACCGCCTTATACAGAAATCCGCCGACCGCGCCGCCCAGAAACAGGAACAGCAGCGGCGCGACGACGCCGTCGGACGTGTTTTCCGCGACCGTTTCCACCGCCGCGCGGGCGATCCCCTTTTCGTCGAGCGTGCCCGTATCTCTGCCTACGATCATCGAAACGGCAAAGCGCGCGCCCTCCACGTCCCCTTCCTTGAATTTTTTGTACACTTTCATGCTCTCCTTACGCAGGCTGTGCGCCGCAAGGACGAGCCAGCAAAACAGTGAGGAGAGAGCAAGATAGGCATAGGGGCTGAGCCAAAAGCACAGCGCCGAAAGTCCCGCAGGCACGCCCGCCGAAACGATGCACACGCAAACGACCATGCACGCGCCGCCCGCGGTTTCGCCTGCGGGCGTTTTGGGGAAAATTTTCCGAAAAGCGCGTTCGCAAAGGGAAATGAACTTGCCGATGGCGATGATCGGGTGCGGAAAGCGGCGCGGATCGCCGACGAAAAGATCGATGACAAAGCCTATCAGAACCGAATAAAAAGTAAACCGCAATAAAGTTACTGCCATAACGCGCCCCCGACGGCGAGCGTTCTGCCGTTCCAGACGGCGGCGACTCCCTGTCCGTTTCCGATATGCCAATCGTAAAAATCTTTTTTCGGCAAAGCGAGGGCGGAAAGGATCGCCATGATCGTGCCGCCGTGCACGACGAGCGCGGCGCTCTGCCCGTTGCGGAGAGTGTTCGCGAAATCGCCGAAAGCCTCGACGCAGCGCGCGCGGAAGGCGAGCGGTTGCTCTCCGTGCGGAAAAGGAAGCGTTCCGTTCGAGTCTATCCATTCCTGATAGTCGGCATTGTCCGAAAGTTCCGCGTAATTTTTCCCCTCGAAATCCCCGAAATCGCATTCGCGAAAACCGTTGACGACGAATTGCTTTGCGTGCGGGTATAAAATTTTCGCACTTTCAACGCAGCGGACAAGCGGCGATACGGCGACGATTTCCGCGAAAGGCGCGTCTTTTTCCGCAAGTTCCGCCCGTCCGAGCGCGGAGAGCGGTTCGTCGGTGCGGCCGATATAACGTTTTTGTTCGTTGCCTGCCGTTTTGCCGTGGCGGATAAAATACAGGTCGTTCATTTGATCCTCTGCCCTATGCCCGCGATGACGCGGTACACCCGTTCCGCACGCGCGGCAAGCGCGCACAACGTTTTGCCCACCTCGTCGCGGTATTCCCGCTCGGCGCGATCGACGGGCACGACGCCCAGCCCCACTTCGTCGCAGCATACGATCCGATCCTCCGACGCGAGCCATTCTTCCAAAGCGGAGAGCGCCGCGCCGCCGCGCTCTCTGACGAGTTCTTCCAGATGCACGAGCGCGCGCGCGGAAGGATACGCGTCAATTTGCGAGGCGGAAACGATTTCCGCGTCCGACAGACCGAATTGTGTTCGGATAAATTCAATTTTCCCCTGCGACCTGCCGCCGATGACAAGCGTCAGCATAGATAAAACCCTCCTATCGCGGCGGCGAGAAGCATGACCAGTTCGATGACTTGCAAAAGCCAGCCCGCGAGGTCGCCCGACATACCGCCGAACGTTTTGAAAATGACGGCGATGCACAGAAGATACGCCGCGATGCCGCACCCGATCACGATCGCGCCGAGCACGGGAGAAAGCAGGATACAGCCCGCCGCCGCGGCGACCAGCCATAAAGCGCACACGACGCTCACCGCCGCGCGGCTGCCCGAATTTTTAAACGTGGAGGCAAGCCCTTCCTTTGCCGAACGGAAATTCATGATGGAAAGAGCGCTCAAAGCCCGTTCTAACGGATAGGCGAGCGCAAAAACCGCATACGTTTGGAGCGTGAGCGTGCCCGCCGCCGCAAAGTACGCGACGAAATAGACGACGCACCAGATGATCGCGAAAGCGCCCGCGTGCGAATCCTTCAATATTTCCAGTTTCCTCTCGCGCGGCTGACGGGAAGAGACGGCGTCCAACGTGTCGCAGAATCCGTCCAGATGGATGCCGCCCGTAACGAGCACGGGCAATACAGTGACGCACGCCGCAACGAGCAGGGGCGGAAAGGCGAGAAAGTCGAAAAGATAGTACAGACCGTAGCCGATCCCGCCGATCAATGCGCCGACGAGCGGAAAAAAGCAAAACGCATAGCGCATATTGCGCTCGTTCCATTCCGCCTGCGGCACGGGTATTTTGGAATACATGGACAGGGCGATGAGCAGCCCGTTCAAGATCGATCTCATTCCAGCGCTCCCTTGTGCACGACGGGCAGAGAATACACGCTCTCCGCAAATATCTGCGCCCGCCGTGCGAGTTCTTGATTCAGAATCCCCAGATTTTCAATATATTTCGCCGTTTCCGCGTCGTATTGCGCGCCGTCGGAGAAAATCTCGTTCGTAACGACGACGAGATCGTTCTCGCGCGCGAGCGCGTCTATCTCCGATAAAATCACGCCGACGGGGTCGGGTTCGTTTTCTCCGAACATGGCGTTTGCGAGTCGGTTGGAAAGGCATTCGAGCAGGATGACGCCGCCCGCGATCCCGCGCGGCAGGCGGTCGGGACACTCGATCGTTTCAAAGCCCTTGCCCTCGCGCTGGCGGCGGTGCTTTTCGACGCGCGCCCTGCCCTCTTCCCCCCACACGCGCATGGTGGCGAAGTAATACAGTTTTCCGCCCTCGGCGCGGCGGCAGGCGAACGCTTCCGCCATTTCAGACTTGCCGCTGCCGCTCCCGCCCGTAAACAGCGCGATCACAGCGGCTTGTACTCCTCGATGCCCGCGTCGGAAAAGGCGAGCATACCGCCGTAGACGGCATACGCCATATCCAGAAGCGGCATGAGCGCGACCGCGCCCGTGCCTTCGCCGAGCGCCATATTCGCGCAGATGGGCGCCCGTATGCCCAGTTTTTCGAACACGAATTTTGCCGCGGGCTCGCCCGACATATGGCTCGCGATCATATAATCTTTGCTCGCGGGGCAGATATTCGCCGCGCACAGCGCCGCGACCGCCGAGATGACGCCGTCGATCAAGACGGGGATCCCCGCTTCGGCGCCGCCGATGAACGCGCCGCACATGCCCGCGATATCCAGCCCGCCGACTTTGGACAGCACGTCGACCGCGTCGCCGCTATCGGGGTTCAGGCGCGCGAGCGACTGCTCGATGACCTCGATCTTCCTCCGTAAGCCCGCGTCGGACAGCCCCGCGCCCTTGCCCGTGAGATAACGGGGCTCGGCGCCGAGCAGGGCGCAAGCCACCGCGCTCGCCGTGGTGGTGTTGCCGATGCCCATTTCGCCCGTGGCGATCATCGAATAGCCCTTCGCGTGCAGTTCTTTCACGAGCGAAGCGCCCGTCATGATCGCCTTTTCGCAATCCTCGCGCGACATGGCGCGCGTGCGGTAAAAATTGCCCGTTCCGCGCAAAACGTGCACGTCGCGCACGCCCTCGACGGGGCGGAGCATTCCGATATCGACGGGGAACACGTCCGCGCGCGCGACTTTCGCCATCTTGCACACCGTGGCGTTGCCCGACGCCATATTTCCCGCAACGGCCGCGGTCACCTCGCTGCCCGTCTGCGTAACGCCCTCCTCGACCACGCCGTTATCCGCGCAGAACACGAGCACGCAGCGCTTGTTGCCGATATGCGCCGCGGGCATACCCTCGATCTGCGCGATCGTATCTTCAAACATTCCCATACCTTTGAGCGGCTTGGCGATGGAATCCCAACGCTTATACGCGCGGCTGCGCGCCTCTTCGCTATATACTGCCGTTTTAAATTCCATTTTGTTCTCTCCTTGCCAATTTATATTCCCGCACCACTTTTTGAAGGACGGCGGACGGAGATTCCCCTTCCGTTTCAGGCGATAAGATCAGAACGACGCCCATACCGCGGCGCTTGGCGGACGCGATCTTCGCATCCGTACCGCCCCGCTGTCCCGCCTGTTTTGTCACGAGCCATTCGCACGGATAACGCTCCATCAAAAAATCGTTCTCTTTTTCGTTGAAAGGCCCCTGCATGGCAATGATCTGCGCGGGCGTCAGCCCGATCGCCTCGCATTCCCGCAAAGATTCCGACCGCGGCAGCACGCGCGCGACGATCCGATCCGCCAATTCTGCGAACGCGGCGAGCGAACGGCTGCCCGTCGTGAGAAAAATACGCCCGTTTCGCGCGGAAAGGTATGCCGCCGCTTCCGACGCGCTGCGCACGCAAACGGCGTCGCTGTCGGGCGCGGGCAAACCGCGCAGTACGCGGAAACATTTCACGTTCGCCGCGGACGCGGCGTCGCGGATATTTTGCGTGACCGCGCGGGCGTGCGGATGGGTCGCGTCGATCACGCAGTCAAACTTTTCTCTTTCGAAAAAGCGCTCCATTTCGGAGCAATCCATCGCGCCGGCACAGACGCGCGCACGCGGGGAAGCGCTCAGACTTCCGCCGTATCCGGTCGCCGTGCATACAATCAGTTCCGCCTCGTACCGCGCGAGCGAGAACGCGAGTTCTCTTCCCTCGCTCGTGCCCGAAAACAGACATATTTTCTTCATTCTATCTCCTGATCGCGTAAACGAGCGCATTGACGATGGCTGCGGCGACGTTCGAGCCGCCTTTTCTGCCCCTTGCGACGATATAGGGAAGCCCCGATGCGAGCAGGCGCTCCTTGCTTTCCACGACGTGCACGAACCCGACGGGAGCGCCCACGACGAGCGCGGGGCTTACTTTGCCCGCTTCGGCGAGATCCAAAAGCGACATGAGCGCGGTAGGCGCGTTGCCGATGACGAAAATGCACGGCTTTTCAAGCCCCGCCGCGTGTTCCATGGCGACTTTCGAACGGGTGACGCCCCGCCTTTCCGCCTCGCGCGCGACCGTCTCGTTTCCGACAAAGCAGTGTACATTCCCGCCGAACGAAGCCAAAATTTTCTTATTGATGCCCGATTTTGCCATTTCGGTATCGGTGACGATATCGCACCCGCCCGAAATCGCGTCCCGCGCGCACTTTACGGCGTTCTCGGAAAAGACGAGGTTTTCCGCATAGTCGAAATCGGCGGTGGCGTGGATGACGCGCTTGACGATATCCTCCGTTCCCGCCGCCAAAGGTACGTTTAGTTCGCTTGCGATGATCTCGAAACTTTTGCGCTCGATCTCCATCGGCTTCATTTCCTGCATTTCTTTGCCTCCAGACAATTTTCGTAAAACGTCGCCGCACACTCCAAATTGCTGTAAAAATGAACGTGCGCAAAGCCTGCGGCGATCGTTTTTCCCGCCGCCGCGCAGCGGTATTGGCTCCCCTTGCGGCGTGCGGTGAACGCTTCGCCGTTTTCGGTACAATCGTAATAATGGAACTCGTGACCGCGCAGGCGCGCGCCCTTTTTCGCGATGAGGCAGTCCTCGTTCGCTTGCAACTCGACGTAGCCGAAGCGTACGGGCTTATGTTTGTTTACGCTCTCTCCATGCAACACGCCCGCCATCGCATACCCGTCCAGCAGGCGGTTCAGATACAGAAAACCGCCGCACTCGGCAAAGATCGGCACGCCGCGCGCGTGCGCCGCGCGCACGCTTTCGAGCATGGACGCATTGGCGGAAAGTTTTTCCGCGTACAACTCGGGATAACCGCCGCCGAAATACAGGCAGTCGGCTTCCGCAGGCGGCACGGCGTCCTCCAAAGGGGAGAAAAACGACAGTTCCGCGCCCATTTTTTCGAAAAGCCCGAGGTTTTCGGAATAATAAAAGCAAAACGCGGCGTCCTTTGCGACGGCGATATGGATTTTGGGAAAACGCGGCAGGGCGGGCGGATCGTATTCGAGCGCGGGCGCCGACGCCGCGAGAGCCGTAAGCCCCTCTATATCCACAGAATCCCGTGCGATTTTTGCAAGTTTCATCTGCATTTCGCGCAGATTTTCAACTTCTGCCGCCGTGACCAGCCCCAAATGGCGGCTCTTGAATGCGAGTTCTTCGGGCAATACGGGAAAGTAGCCGTACAGTTTCGCGCCGCACTCCTCGTTCCAGATTTTTTTTATTCCCTCGTACACGCCGCGCGAAACGCGGTTGAGAATAAAACCTTTGACATTGCTGTCCTTGCGAAAACGCAGAAAGCCCTGCATCTGTGCGGCGATGGAAAGAGAACAGCCCCTGCCGTCCGCGACGAGCACGGCGGGTGCGTGCAAGCGTCTGCCGACGTCGTACGCGCTGTGTTCGTCGGTAAAGCCCAGGCCGTCGTAATAGCCCATCGCCCCTTCGATCAGATTGAGATCCCGCGCGGAATCGGCAAACACCGCGGAAAGATATTCTCCGCAGAAATAACTGTCCAGATTTCCGCTTTCGGCGCCGATAACGGCGCGGTGGAACATGGGGTCGATATAATCGGGACCGCATTTGAACGCCGCAACGTTTTCGCCGCGGTCTTTGAGCGCCTGCAACAGCGCGCAAAAAATCGTCGTTTTGCCGCAGCCGCTGTTGGTGCCCGAAAGCAGCAGGCGCGGAAAATCACCCTTCATTTTGCGCCTCCGAGCCCGTTAAGGGAACTTGCGAAACTTCCGTATAGACGGGAATATTTTTCTCTTTCGCAATGGAAATCAGCGCTTTCGCCGCATCGTTCGCCGTGCCGAATTGCTCGCAGGCGACAAGGAGCGCGCCCGCACGGAGCACGACCTGCGCGGCGCGGGCCGCGTCCGATTCCGTCAGAACGGAAAACGCAGGCGCGGACACGATTTCCGCGGCGAGGGAGCGGGCGATCTGAAAGTCCACGTCGTTTTCGCATAATATCCCTGCGGAAAAGGGAATATTCTTTCTTTGCAGGGCGCGGAACACGGGAATCCCGCTGCCGCCGCCCGCGAGCACGAACACGCGGGGCGCGCCCGTCGGCTTTTCCAGTTCCACGCTGCCGAACAAGAGATTATAATCGCCCCGCGAGATATCGTACAGATCGCGCACGGTATCGCCGCGGAAAATTTCTTCGGGCGCGCCGACGGCGGAGATCTTGTCTCCGTCCACGCACACGATCTTGTCGGAAATTTTGGCGGCAAGGTCGATCTCGTGCAGGGATAAAAGCACGCTCATGCCGCGCTCGGCGGCAAGTCTGCGCAAAATGCTCAACAATTCGATCTTATAGCGGATATCCAAAAAGGAAGTCGGCTCGTCGAGCACCATGATCTGCGGCTGCTGACAGATGGCGCGCGCGAGCAGAATGCGCTGCCGCTGTCCGTCGGAGATCGCGTCGAAGGGAAGCTCCGCGAGCGGTTCCCCGCCGACCAGCGCGAGGCTCTCGCGCACGATGCGCTTGTCCTCTTCGTTAAGTTTGCCGAAAAAACCCGTATACGGATAACGCCCCGCCTCCACGATCTCGCTGCAGGTCATGCGGTCCGTCTTTAACCGTTCGGTGAGAACGACGGAAAAACGGGTCGCAAAACTTTTATGGGAAAGCGCGGCGGAGTCTTCGCCGTCCACGTACACCGCGCCGCCCAAACTTTCCAGTTGGCGGGTGATGCTCTTTAAAACGGTGGATTTGCCCGCGCCGTTGGGTCCGATGAGAGAAACGACCTCGCCCGCGCCGATCTCGATACAGATACCGCCGATCAATACCTTTTTGTTGTATCCTACGCACAGATTTCGGGTGGAAAGGCGGTTCATACGCTCTTCCTCCTGCTCTTTAGGAGCATGGCGATGACGACGGGCGCGCCGAATATTGCCGTAACCGTTCCGATGGCGAGTTCCGTCGGCGCGAAAATCGTACGCGCGATGAGATCGCACACGAGGCAGAACACGGCGCCGAGCAGGAACGTTCCGGGCAAAACGACGGCGGGCTTCGAGGAATTAAAGAGCAGTTTCGTCAGGTGCGGCACCGCGATGCCGACGAACGAAACGGGTCCCGCGAACGCGACCACGCACGCCGACAACAGGCTGGAAAGCAGGATAATGAGCAGGCGGAACAGTTTGACGTTCATGCCCATGCTCTGCGCGTAACCCTCCCCCAACTGAAAGGCGGTGATGGGTTTGACGAGCAGCAGCGTACCCGCGAAACACGCGAGCACAAAGCAGGCGATGACGAGCACGTCGCTCCAATCTTTGCCCGAAAAACTGCCCATCGACCAGAACGTGAGGTTTACGATCTCTTCTTCTTGCGCGAAGGTGATGATAAGGTCGGTGACCGCCGAGCAGGCGTAACCGATCATGATGCCGATGATGAGCAAAACCGCCATGTTTTTGGTCTTGCCCGCGCACAGGAGCACGACGCCCATGGATACGAGCGAACCGACGAACGAAACCGCGACCATGCCCACGCCCGTAAGACCGCCGATAAAGTTAGTGGCGACGACGGTAAAAAAAGCGAGCACCATCTTTGCGCCCGAGGAGATGCCGAGTTCGAACGGGCTGCAGATGGGGTTGCGGAAATACGTCTGGATCAAATACCCCGAAACGCCGAGCGCGCCGCCCAAAAGCGCGGCGGCGCACAGGCGCGGGAGACGGACGCTCCACACGATGGTGTGCGCCCCCTGCCCCGCGAATTGATTCGTAAATAAAATTTTAAAAACGTCGCCGACGGAGATATTCGCGCTGCCGATCCATACGTTGAGTATGACGGCGAGAAACAGGGCGATGCCCAACGCGGCAAAACATATCTCCGTCCGCAGCAATTTTTTGCTTTTTTCCTTCATTTTTTATTTCAGCCTGTTCACGTACGTAAGCGTATCGGACACGTTTTCCCCGTACAGCATTTTGTAAATATCGGCGACCATCTCGCCCATCTTGTCCATCTTCTGATAGAAATCGTTGGAAGTGCGCCACACGTTCCCCTCTTTATACGCCTTGAAATCCTTGAACCAATCGCCGAGGCGCGCGTCGATCAGCCCCTGCAGACTTTCGTCCTTTACGCCCGAAGCGCCGCTCGTCCAGTTATACAGAACGTAATCCGCTTGCGAACACTCTTGGATAAACGATTCCTGCGTCATTTTCGTATTGCCCGACTTTCCGGGGCCGATCTCCGCGACCTGCTTTCCTCCGCCCAGATTGACCAATTCCGTCACGTAATCGGCGGCGTTCCGCACGTAGAAGGTGTCTTTCGTCGAAGTCGTATAGAAGATAAGCACCGTTTTACGCTCCGCTTCGGGCACGTTGATTTTCGAAGACGTTTCGTTGAGGATCTCGACCTGTCCGTTGAAAACGGCGTCGGATTTATCGCGCATATCGAAAATCTCTCCGTAGATCTTGATCCATTCTGTACGTCCGAGCGGGTGGCTCTCGTAAGAAGACTGGTCGCGCATGATGCGCAGATTGCAAGTCTTTGTCAGTTGGTCGTACACGTCGGGAACGGAATCGAGCATCGTCGAAAAAACCGCGAACGTTACGTGTTTTTCCGCGCCGATGGAAATGATCTGCTCGTAGTCGGGCTTGCTGTATTTGCCGACTTCCTTTACGGTGCCTTTATCGATCGCGTCTTTGATCTCCTGGATCCGCCACGTCGTATCGGCGGTCGTCATCGGGACTTTCGAAAGCGCATCCATGGCGTTGATGAGCGCCATCGTGCTCGCGGAGGAGACCATAATGTTCTGCCTGTCCCGAAAGGTCATGATATTGACGCCCGCGGGCGCGCCCGAAACCTTGTCCACACCCTCGGGAAGGAGCAGCCAGGAAGTATCCAATTTCTTTTCCTTATCGAACACTTCTATTTTCGAATACGCTTTTTCGTTTTCGTCCTTCAAGTGCTCGATGGAAAACAGTTCCGCAAAAGTGTTTTCTTCCTTACCCGTACTCGTAAGTTGCGAATACGCGACCGTGATACCCTGCTGTTCGTTCTCCTTTTTGTCGCACGCGGCAAAAAGGAGCGTGCTCATTGCCAGAACGGCGAGGAGCACAAGTGCCAGACTTCTCTTCATTTCTACCTCTCCTTAAAAGGATATTTTTATAAATAAACCGAGAAGATGGCAACAAAAATGCGCCCGCAAAAACGGTATGCGGACGCAGACTTTCCCGATCGAGATTTGAGAAAGATATGTCGGCCGCATTCTTCATTTGCCCAAGAATGTTTCCCGTAACGCTTTAAGCAGGTTTCCTGGCTTGCGGTCTTTTTTCAAAGATGTGCGCGCCTTCTCAAACGTTTCCGTTCAATGGCGTATGCGCAGCGTTTCACCGTTCACAGTAATGGCTGTTGCATCGGTCTTTCACCGATTTCCCTTTTACCCTTGCTCTCGCAAGGCACTCAACGCGCTTGTTTATTTACGGGTATAGTTTAATACTTTTTCCCCCGCCCGTCAAGTCAATTTTTTAAGAAAAACCGAAAGCCGCGAATGATGACAAATCAACTCTCTTTTTTAGCAAAATCGTGCTACATTTTTATTCCGCGCCGTATTTGCGCAGGCGGGCTACGATCTCGTTTTTCCTGTCGATGGAATAACCGAACTGCATTTTGACGAGATCGTCGGGCCGTTCGATGACTTGCAAAATTTCGTCGAGATGAAAGTCCAGATCGTAATACGCCTGGATCTTTCTTTTCGCCTTCGAGATCTTCGCATAAACTTCGCTCCAATCGCGGGTGCGCGGTTCCCCCTCGCCGGGGACCCATTGTATTCCTTTGATGGTATCGACGGTCAGCAGACTGTCCAGATGTTTCAGTTCGCCGATCCCGTCCAGATGATACCAGGCGTTCGAAAGGCGGGCGGAAGTCTTTTCAAGTTCGGGCTTTACGAATTCGTCGAACATGTCGTTCCCGATCATAAAGGAAAAATCGCTCTGCAACATATACGACGGCTTTTCGTAATATATGGAACTCCAATCGCTGTACCCTTGCGAGCCCTTCAAAAGTTCGCAAAGTTCGAGATAAAAGCGGTGCCAAAGGTCTGCAATTTCGTTTACGAGACGTTTGACTTGCTCGGGCTCGTCGTACAGATCGTATAAAAGATTGTCGGACTGGCGGAAAGACGCTAAAATATCCATGATCCCGCCCAGATCAGGGAACCCGATCACGACGTTGCCCTGCCAGCGTTTCATGCCCTCGATAAAAATTTCACGGATACGGTCCAGCCAGATATTGTCGGCGTCGTACTCAAAATGCATTTCGTTTAAAGGCTTTACTTCTTTGGGTCTGAACCATACCGTCTGAGAATCGTTCAGAAGATCCGCGCCCAGAAACGCCGCGACGATACCGGGACCGAACTGCATGGTCTGCATCAGGGGAAAACTGTCCCCGACGTATTCGTAAGTGCTCAGTTCGTAATCGTATCTGTCGACGATCTGTTTGGGCGTGATGCGAAGATCGTTGCAGTTGGCAAAGGAAAGCAGCGGATTTTTCGGCATTTCGCGCCCCGCGTCCCGCCCCCAAAATACGCACGGCAAAATCGGTCTTCCCAATTCCCCTTTCCACCAGCGCCTGTAATTTGTCTTTACATTTTCCCACTGCGCGTCGCTGAAATCTATCATATCATTCTCCTGTTTCGGCCCGCATCACGTCAGACCGTTTTTTATATTATTTTATGTTCCGTTATACCTGTTCCTTCAACAAAAAAGAATAGACCGTATATCCGTTTTCGCGGGCAGGCGCCGTATCGAGATGCGCGACGTTCCTCTTCCAGCCGACCTGCGTCGATTCGGGACAGACGAGTTCCGCCCTGCGAACACCGTCCGCATCTTTGTAAATACTGACGCGAATTTCCCCGTTCGCGGCGGGAACGACTGCCCGAACGTCGTTCAGCCCCGCACATACGGGAGAAAATTCGATGCTTTGATAGCCGTATTCTACGGGACGGACGCCCGCGAAGTAAGTAAAGAACAGATACGGCAGCCCCGCGCTCCAACCGTGACATTCGCTGTTCCAGGTATCCCTGTCGTCGGGCGGGTCGTTCAGGCGCGTGCGCATAAATGTTCCAAAGTTCCCGTCGATGATCTCCCAGAAAGTATCGGCGCCGTTTTGCAGCATGGTGCCCCAGACGCTTTGCAGCAGCGGCAACGCTTGTTCGGTTTGGCCGTTTTCCAAAAGCGCTTCGAGCACCAGCGTGTTAACGAAGGGCCACACGTGGTCGTTATGAACGAAATTCTGCCCGTCGGGCTCTTCTTTCGGGTAATACAGCAGCATACCGTACGGCGTCTTGAATTTTTCGCAAAGCGCCGACAAAACTTTTTTGCGGTCCTGTTGCTCGCACACGCCGAACAGCACGGCAAGCGCCGCCGCGTCCGAAGAAAAGCGCCCGGGGGTTCCCATGATATCGTAATATAACTTCTCTTTCCGATCGAACGACTCTTCGTTGATCTTATTTTTCAGCCGCGCCGCCAAAGCCTCGCAATTCTGCGCAGACGCAAGATCCTTACCCAAATTCTTTTCCATACGCGCCGCCGCCTTGAGTGCGGCATATAAAACGCAGTTGCTGCTCGTGATCTTACCGTGACGGCTGGAAGTCCATGCCCAAGTCTGCATTTTCCCCAGATCCAGGCAGCCGTCCTCTAAGATCGTGAGGATAAATCGGAGGATCGCGCGCACTTTTTCCAGATGTTCCAAATAAAAATCCGTATCGCCGCTGACTTTGAGATAGTCTTCCAACACGATCAGAAACCAGCAGTTGTACTCGTAAAACACCTGCATGGAAATACTGCTCGCGGGAATAAATCCGTCTTCTCGGATCTGGTCCAAAATCACGTCGAACGTATTGCGGATCACCTCTTTATTGCGAAACAACGCCCATACGTTGCGTATTTCGGGATACAGATCCCCCACCCAGACCTCGCGGTCGCGCCGCGCGCCGTCGACGATGACGTAATCGGAATACTTTCCATGCCAGTTCAGGGCGAATTCACGGTTCTTCTCTCCCTGCAAGTCAAAGGTCGAATTGCCCTGCGTGTGCGGAAATACGCAGCAGCGCAGCGTGTGTTCGCACACGGAAAACATTTTTTCGAACAGTTTCGAATCACAGGAAAAATCGCCGCATTTTTCGAGAGGCAACGTCTTGTCTTGAAAAGAAAGATCGACGCTTTCGAGCGGCACACCGTGCGCGGTTACGAGAAGGTAGCGCGCCGTGACCAGTTTTTTCGATCGGCAGATCGCTTTGCCTTCGAAAATACTCATATCGCATTTACAACGAAAGTTGATAAAATCGGGATACGGCCCGTATGCGCACGAAACCGAAGCGCCCGCCGACGCGGGATAGGTGAACGTGAGCACGCCGTTTCCGAGTTGTTCCAGATCGAAAAGCGCCTGATCTTCTGTCTTGCGAATAATTTTCATGCTTTTAACCCTTTACCGAGCCGATGACCATGCCGGTGACGAAATATTTTTGGAGAAACGGGTATACCAGGAGCAGCGGCAGCATCGTGACGAAGATCTGCGCGGATTTCATGTTTCTCCCGATATTGACCATGCTTTCGTCGATATTCGAGGGCGCTTTATTCGTGAGAATGACCTGCAGGTAAGTCTGCAACGGATAGTTTGCGATATCGTTGTTGTACAAAAGGCCGTCGAACCAGGAATTCCAATGCGTTACGAAAGCGAGCAGCGTGACGGTTGCGATGGAAGGCAGACAGACGGGCAATACGATGCGCACAAGGCATTGCAGATAATTCGCCCCGTCAACCTTGGCGGCCTCTTCGATCTCTCGGGGGAGGGAGCGCATGAAATTCATCATCAGTATGACGCTGAAAATGGGAACCGACGTCGGAAGGACGAGCGCCCAGATGGTATCGAATAGGTTGAGGTCGTTGATGAACAGATAATACGGCACCATGCCAGCGGAAAAGATCATGACGAACAGGAGCAATCCGATATAGACGGGCCGCCCCGTAAATTCCTCTTTGTTTTTGGAGAGCGGATAAGCGAGCAGCACGATCAGAAGGATATTGATGGCAGTGCCCAGCACCGCCCTGTACACGCTGACGCCGAACGAACGAAAAAACGTATTGCCCTGGATGAGATATTTATAACTGTCCGTATTGAAGCCGACAGGAATCAACCCGACCATATTGTTATCGGAGGCGACTTTGGAACTGAGCGAAACGGCGAGCAGATGCAGTATGGGAAGGATACAACTGAGCGCCAGAAGCGTCAAAAAGATATAGTTGAACACAGCGAAAATGCGCTGTCCCTTGGTGATCCTCATAATTTCGCTCCTTTAAAACACGCGATAACCCGAGCACTTATGCGCCAGGAACCAGCCCGTCACGATAAACGCCCCCGAAATGAGCGACTTGAAAAGCCCCAGCGCGGTGGCGATACCGTACTGTCTGCTCCCGAAGGTTATATCGTACACGAGCGTATCGATGATCTCCGCGTCGTCCCGCACAAGATTGTTGATCATCATGAATATCTGATCGAACCCCGCGTTCAGGATAGAACCGAGATTGAGCACGCCCATTAAGATGACCATGGGCAGGATCGCAGGCAGCGTAATGTGTATCGTCTGTTTCCAGCGGTTCGCGCCGTCCACTTCCGCCGCCTCGTATAAATTTTTATCGACGCCCGTCAAAGCGGCGAGAAAAACGATGGTATTGTAACCGAAATTCTTCCACACGTCCGTTCCCACCAGCATGGTCACGAACGCCCCTCCGTCTTCCAGCCACTTGACGTCGGAAATGCCGACGGCGTTGAGAATATTGTTGACGGCGCCGTCCGCGCTGAACAGATCGAGAAAGATACCGCCGAGGACCGCCCAACTCAAAAAGTAAGGCAGATAGATGATGGTCTGCACCGACTTTTTAAAGGGAACGGCGCGCACTTCGTTTAAAAGCAGCGCGACAACGATGGGAAAGGGAAACCCGATGAGTATCTTTAAAACGGCGATTTTAAAGGTATTCCAGAACGCGGGCCAGAACATGGGCAGGGAAAACATATTCTCGAAATTCTGCCAGCCCAGCCAGGGCGAACCGTAGATCCCCTTCGTGGCGATATATTTTTTCCATGCGAGCACGATGCCGCCCATAGGTATGTAGGCAAATACGAGCACCATTACCATGGGAAGGAGCGCGATCAGGTGCAGTTGATAACTTTTTTTGAAACCGCGACGCAATTCTGTCGCCCAGCCTCTCTTTTGGGCGCCTTCGCTCGCTACTCTTTTCACTTTTTCTCCTCCAAAACGAAATTCAAAGTATTCCCGTCTCCTGCGGGGTTCGTAATTTTCAGACGATGATTTTTGAAAGAAACCGTCCATTCGTCCGCATCCCCCAAAAATCCGCCGATCGCCTCGTAAAAGCGGCGGGAACAAAAATCAGAGATCCGCACGCATTCCTCGGCGCAGTTTTCGCCCAGCCATGCGGGCACGACGACGCGCGTCCCCTTTTTTGCGTATTCGCCGACGAGGCGCAGCGTTTCGCCGCGGCACCGCTCTCCGCACACGATGATGAGCGAGGGCTCGCCGAGCGTTTCTCTCTGCACGAGATCGTCAAAGACGAGAACGCTGTGCATGGGATAAAACAGTTTATGGAAAGACGTTTGCTTTTCTTTTCCCACGCCCTCGGCGAGTGGCAGAGTACCGCACGTCTTTTCGTTGCGCGAATAAGCCGCCGTCGGGAACGACTGAAATTCGGTATTCCAGAAAGTCGTGCCCGCAGGAGAAACCGCGCCGTGCGACAAAGCGTGCATGACCTGAAAAAAACTGTTCTTTCTTTCGTTCATGGGGAATTCGGAAAAACCGTAACTCCCCGCGCCGTCGAAAGTGCCGTTTGCGGAAAAGACGCCGTCGTCCGCGTGGATCACGGCGATCTCGCACTGTACGTCGCTGTGCGAATAGGGAGGCGTTTTCCCCCGATAGCGCTCTAAAAAGAGGCTGTAAGCCTCGCCGAACGGCGTAATCTCGAACGAATCGCCGCGGGAGATCGCCAGCGGGTCGCAGTTTTCCACGAACAGGAGTTCGGGCGACATATACCACGAGAGAACCAAAGCGTTGTAAAATTCTTGCACGCCGTGCGCGGGAAACCCCCAGAGCCTCGTGAACCATTCCCCCACGTCGAATCCCCACAGATCGACGGTGACGCACATCTTTCTCTTATATTGTTTGCACGCGCCCATGGCGACCGCGAACATGACGCTCTGATACTCTTCTTTCAGCGCTTTGGGGGATAAATGCATGCCGCCTCGCGCCAGAAGATGCATCATCGAGGGAAAGACGCATTCGCCGTACACGTCCGTACCGTATCCGTCGACGAGTCGCTTTACATTGTTTACGATCGCCTCCTCGCACTCCTCTTCCGTCTTGCAGGGTGTCGTCAGCCACTGGTGCAGGCGGGCGTCCTTGCGGTAGATGGAAGGATGCAGTTGCAAGTGCTCCGTTTCGTCGTACAGCAAGCCGAGAAAGTTTTCCGACCGCTTCGCGCGCCGCACGAGTTTTTGCGGCACGTCGTAGCGGTTGGTCCCCTCGCAATGCGGGCCGTTGATGTTTCCGAACTCGTTGCCGAGCATATATTGCAAGCCGCATTTCTCCATATCCCGCACGAAATCTTCCGTACGTTCGTCCTGCGGCATTGCGTGCTGCATGAGAAAATCCACGCCGAACGTTTCCTGCAACAGTCTTATGAACGCCTGTTTCGTCGGGGCGGGATCCTGCGAGGCGAAAAACTGCCCCTCTCCCGTACGCATGAGCGTTCGGGACGCATCGGGATACCATGGATCGTCCCATCCCATAACGGAATTCTGCAAGCCGAATTTCATATCCACCTCCGTGTTTGCGGGATCGGTCACCCGATCCCGCACATTAAAACGTCAATTTTTCTTCTTTTTGCGCACGATCAGCACGACGGCGACGCCCGCGCCGAGAACCGCCGCGCAGCCGACCACGATCAGTATGACGCCCAACGCAGTGAGTTTTTGACCGACGTATACGCGTTCGGTGATCGTTTTTTGCACTTTCTCCGTGGAATGGGTCAACTCCTGCTGATAATCCATCGACGGATCGCCGTTTTTCTCCACCCACCGGATCTGATCCTGTACGCGCTGCTCGTCGGGATCGCCGAATTCGATCATCGGATTATCCGCCCCTAAAATCAGATCTGCGCCGTTGACCTTTTTCAAAGAAAGCACGCCCGGCGCGCTCTCGCTGCCCGTGCCGAATATACCGACGAACGTACCGTTATCGGGGAAATTGAAGGAGGAGAACGATCCCGCGATCTGCGTTCCGTTGACGTATAACGTCTTGGTCGCGTTGTCGAATTCGATCAGGAATCCGCCGTCGGCGGCAAATTTGCCGATGATCGTGGTCGGCGCGGCAGAGAGCGAATTCCATGCCGCGTTGTAGACGGAAACGGTGGAGCCGCCGTCCGTTATACGGATCGACAAAGCGGAAGTGATCGCGCCGCCCGGCAGGTTTCCCGCGCGCGTCGCGAGAGAGATACGGACGCCGCCGTCCTTGGTAATGTTTTCGTTACAGGAAAAATACAGACTCAGATAACTTTTCGAAGAGTTCTGATTGAGCGCGCTGGCGGTGTACGACATCGGAATCTCGTACCACATACCCGCTTCGGTGCTGCGGAAGGTGAAATCCACGGATTTTTCGGACGCCGCGACGCTGACGCCCGCGCTCATCCATTCGTCCAACTGAAAGTCGTCGACGATGGTCTCGCCTTCGGCATACTCGCGCTCGTAATTGGGCACCGCGATGTAATATTTCAAATCTTCTCCGCCCAGCGCCGTGACCGTGATATAAGTGCCTGCGCCGCCCGCAAGCCCCACGGAAAGTTTTGCGTTCAAGAACCGAAACGCCGCGCTCTTTAGATCGCCTTCCGCCGCGGCGCCGTTGCAAGACGCATTTTTTTCGTTTGCGGAAAAGGCGATCTCATACACGCCGTCCGCCGCTTTGGCAACTTTCGTACGGGCGAGCACTGCCTGTTCGGCGTTCAAAACTTCAAAGAGCATTCCGTCCGATTCGGCGGTAAGCCGCAAAAGGATCGTCAAATCGCTTTTATCTTCCGTCTGCCCGCTCAGCCGCACGGCCGCCGACGTCGCATTTTCCTCCATGCGGAGCGAAATTCTGAAATCTTTGACGTTATGCTTTACGGTATTGAGAGAGAGGTCGGCGGCGTTGCCGTAGACCGCGTACTGCAGTTCGCCCTCTTTCGTCGCTGCGATCCGCAACCCGTCCGCGGCGTTCGAAATTTCCGCGGCGTCGGACCTCCAGTTTTCAGAATAGTCCACGTTGGGCGCCGCCGTATACGCGGGCAGTTCTTTGCCGTTGACGGACGTGAGCACGACCATACTGTTTTCGTACTGTTGCGCATCCTCGAAAATACCGAACGCGATCTGCGCGTTGGAACTCTTAAAATGCGTAAAATCTTTATAACCGTTTGGATAGATCGCCGACGACTGCACGGGGATCTCCACTCCGTTGATCTTCAGAGTGCGCGTCGCGTCGTAATCCCATTCCAGAACGTACAGTCCCCTGTTCCTGACGTCGACGGGCACGTCGGAAACCGAGCCGAGCACAGGGAAACCGTTATCGGTATAACTGTACACGGTCGCGCCGTACGTGGTGAGCGAACCGAAATCTGTGATGCGGACCGCCAGCATCTGCCCGCCCGCGGCTTTCAGCACAAAGTCGACCCCGTCGATCTTATCGGGCGTGACGGCGTGCAGTTCGACGCGAAGATCGGAAATGCTGTCAAAGCCCTGTAAGGTGCTTTTTCCGTAATCAGAATAGATATATTTCTGCCAGCCCTTATCGGCGCCGCGCACCGCGACGCCGCCCTTGACGCAGGTCGGCACCGCGCCCTCGTTGCGCCAGTACAGTTCGTAATCGGGCTCTTTCGTTTCGTCCCAGTAATCCCATTCGGAAATATCCGCATCGATCTCGTCGCCCTGAAAGACTTCGCCGTTGATCTCCTTGACCAAAAGCCCCATCGTGCGGTCGGTTACCGTGACGTTTTCGAACTTGAAGAACAGATTCGAATAATTGTTGACGCTGCCGTCGCTTGCCGTCGAAAATCTGATCTCTGTCGATTCGGCGAGCACGGTGTCGTTCGTATTGTTCTTTACGGTCACGGTATCTCCGTCGATGAGAACGGAAATATCCAGTTCACTCTGGTCGGGCGAAGTCACCCACACGTTTCCGCCGCCCGCGGAGATATTTTTATCCTGAAACAGGATCTGCCCCCAGCCGTTGCCGAATTCGCGGATCACCAGATCGCCGCCCACCGCCTGTAACACGATATTTCTGTTGTTGTTCCATTCGCTGCCGCCGACGACGTCCGCTTTCAGACGGAACGAATTCATCTGAACGGGCGTATTATAGCCGATCGTATCGCTCCATACGGCGTTGACGCCCGCTTTGTTGCCGATGAGAACGCCGTACGGCTGCCCGCGCATCAGGAGTTTTTCGGTTGCATAGTTGCTGAATATGCCCGCAGGGTCGAAATCATCTCTCGGCACGGCAGGCTCCTCGGGGATCGCGCCGCTGATATAAATGCCCTGCACATCCCCGCTCGTCTGAAAGTTCGCATAATACAGCGAGCCCGCGGTGCCGTACTGAATGGAAAATTTAGTCAGGTTCGAAGCATCGCCCGTAACTTTCAGCGTAACGGAGAGATCGTCGTAGGAGAGCGCGGCGGAAACGATCGTCGCGTCCGCGAGATTCACACCGCTCAATTTTACGCTGTCGGATGTAATGACGCCCGCCTCGCCAGCATAGTTGGTCCAGTTTCCGAGGTCGGCTTTCCGACCGCTCTCGGTCACGGAGGTGATCTCCACCCCCGCAGCCGCTCCGCTGCCCGTAAATACGTGCAGCGCGATATACGCATTGCCCGGCAGTACTTCGAAAGCGCCCTCGTACAGCGAAGTAAACTCTTTGCCGTTCAAAGCAAAGCCCTTTCCCGCCGAATAACTTACGGTGAGTTCAGCCGTACCCTCCAGAAAACCTGCGGGGAACGGTTCGTTTTCCGTCAGCGCCCCGTCCTTCGCGTGCGCCTCGAATAAAGGCAGCACGCCGCACAGCAATAAGGATACTGCCAACAGACAGCCGAGCAGGAATATTCCCGTTTTTTTCATGCGGATCGTCATGCGCTCAGTCCCCCTTTCTTCCCGTTTCGGGATAGACATAATCTACATTGGTATCGAAACTGCTGATCACCTGCAGTTCGCCGATCTCTACCCGCCAGACACCGCTCGTGCCCGCGACCGCGTTGGCGCCGTCCACGACGATGCGCACGTACCGCGCGTTCACCTCGATATCCGCAAAGACGAAATCGTTGGTCGCGCGGGCGGTCGTCGGCTTGAAATCTATGATCTTATCCACGCCGCCGCGCACATAGCCGCCCTCGCTGCTGAGCGCACGTATCTTGCGCTGCGTCCACGTTTCTCCGTCTTCCGACGTATACACGGTAAAGGATTTCGGGAGAAGATATCCGTATTCGGCGTTGTTCCACACACTCGCATCGAAACTGAGATTCTGCACGCCGTACATGCGCACTGCCGTAAGCGTGGTCACCGCGCCCAGATCGACCTGAAAGGCGAGATCGACCGACGATGAAGCCAAATCGATCGTGGAAAAACCGCGGTGGTAATCGTACATGGCGGAAAGTTCTCCGTCCGCCAGATATTTCGCGCTGTTGCCGCCGCTTTCGCTGACCAGTTCATCGCTCTTTACGAAATTCCCGCCGTCCATTTTCCCGATCTGCCACTCTTTGCCGTACGATTCCACGCCGTTCGCGGAAGGATCCGCGTCTTTGCCCGCTTTGAGCGTCGTACCGTCGGGGGCGTATATCCGATTGCTGTCCATGTCCATGACGATACCGTAATACGTGACGTCGCGCGCCGTGTCGTACGTGCCGACCTTGTGTCCGTTCATCATGCTCTTGTCGCCCGCGACCTCGTACCCCGTCAGAAAGCCCTGCCCGTCGTAACTTTCGACGAATTTGCTGTTTCTGATGACGCCGAAATTCGCCTGCACATAGACGTTTCCGTCGCCGCCCGCGACGATGTTCGGCGTAGGATAATCTTTGATCGCCTTGGAATGGTCGTTATACAGTCCCTTTCCCGTCAGCGTTTCCTTACTGAAGATCCCGTTGTTTTCCATGACGACGTTATCCACCACGCAGCCGCGGTTGACGCCGCCCCAGCCGTTGTTTCCGCCGTAAAACAGAATGGCGGGGCCTTCGTTATCGTGTATGTAACTGTCTTTCAAAGTGACATTGATATTGCCCGATTCGAAATCGAATCCCTCTCCGTCGGGACCGCCGTTGAGTAAAGTCCCCGAAAATTCGCTGTTCTGCACGACGAACTCTTCGCACATGGAGAGTTGGCACGCCGCGACGCCCCAGTACATTCCTTTGACGCCCGTGCCCGTGATCACGGCGTTGTCGATAAGGCCGTCGTACGCGCCGTACAGCATGATGCCGCCGCTTCGGATGCTGTCTGCGATCTTTACGTTTTTCACCGTGACCGCACTGAGCGAGCGCGTATGGAACACGTCTAAATGCCCGCTGTTGGCGTTGGTCTGGTTAAAGAATCCCGCCTGTGCGTGCAAACCCTTGGAAACGTCGCCGAGATCTACGAGCGCGTTGTCGATGCCCGTATCGCAGCGCGTAAATTCGCAGTCGGAAATGCGGATATCTTCGATATACGTATTCAGCGTATCGCCTTCCCCTGCATAGGGCGACTGGATATTTTTGCCGTCCGCGCGCGTGCCCCACGTGCCGTATTTCTGTCCCCCCTTCACGAGATTGAAACCGTAGGCGGTAAAATGTATGCCCGCGCCGAAACTCATGTCGGGATACTTGATCAGCCCGCTCTGCGAAGTCACTTCGGGCGCCTGAATGTCGGTAAAGACGCAGTTCTGCACGTAAATGCCCTTCAATGCGTCGAAACGGTAGGTCTGCATATCGATATTCCGCAGATCGGAAACCACGTAGATCCCCGCGACGGAATGCGCGAACGCAACGTCCGCGATTTTATAATAGTCGTTGTTGTAAATCTTGATGCCGTAACCCGTTCCCAAACCCGCGTTGATGACGGGCAGTTCCCCTTCCCCGTAAGAGGAAATGAGGATCGGGTTTTCCTTGGTTCCGTCGCCCACGGGCTGCAGAGATTCGCCCGTCCAGGTATCGCCGCGTTTCAACAGCAGTTCGCTCCCCGCCACGAATTGCATGCGGTTCGCGCGGTTGAGCGTTTTCCACGCCGTTTCGGGGGACAGCCCGTCGTTCGCGTCGTCGCCCGAAGAGGAACTCACGTAATACTTGACCGCCTGGGCACGTTCGTAGCCCTGATTGTGATAATCGTCGAAATACGCGTCCATTTCCGAAAGACACAGGCTGAATTTATGCTCCGCCGCTCCCAGTTCGGTCGCGACCAGACGGATATAGCGCGCCGACTGCGCCGCGATGCGGAACACCGCAGTTTCCGCAGGGACGGGATAATCGCTTCTCGCTGCGACGATCGTCCAATTGCTCATATCGTTGGACAACTCTATGTAGAACGATTTGGGAAAGCCTGTCGTACCGCCGTCTTTGTCCTTTGCGGGGGAAATCTGGATACGGTCGATGAACTTGCTCTTCTGCATATCCGCCGTAACGGTGACCTTTTGCGCCGCGTCGGCGTACGCCGAGGACTGATAGACGGTGCTTTCGTCAAGATCGTTGAGATGAAACAGCGTATTGTCGGGATCGTCGTTCGAAGAGAAACGCGTTCCGCGGTTATGCCCGTTCCTGCTCTCGACCGCGCGCACGGAATCGGTATAATCGAAGTTCTTTTCCAGTCTGTCGTATGCGGCGATCTGCACGTTGTATTTATCCATCTCATCCTCCACGATTTTGTCCCGATCCTCGTACAGCGCGGTACAGGCGGAAAATCCGAACGTCGCCAGAAACAGCAGCAATAAAATGAATATCGTCTTTTTTCTCATTTCCCTTACCCGTTGATCTCCTTCAGAATTTTATCCCCGCCGTTCTTGTGCCAGTCGGAGGTGAATTTCGTAAACGCCTGGTCGATCTGCGAAAGGTCGTATTCGCAGATCATCTTCGTCATCGCCACGTTTTCGATCTGCAAATTCAGAATGTTATTGAACAGGACCATAGATTCCGTCGGCGCACTCATGAACGCGTTTACCGTGGTCGACTTGTACTCTTTACAGGCAAGCACGCCGCCATCGGGCCCGTAGATCATGCGCCACACCCAACTGTTGAGCCGATCCGTCTGCGTTTCGGCCTTTTTGGTGATCAGATCGTAATAATACTTTTCCTGCCCTACGAGTTCCGACACCTTGGACGCATCCTCTAACGCCGCCGTGATTTTCGTCGCCATGGTCGCATTTTTCGTCGGATCGTCCAAAATGACGGGGAGCCAGTTGTAGATCATGCGCGACGCGTACTTTTCACTCTCGCTCAGTTGTCTGTACGCGACGCTGTAAGGGTGATAATATCCCGTTCCTTCTTCTTCGCTCGATTCCAGATTGGAACCTTCGACCAGATAATTCATCAAAATGATCATCGCTTCGGGATTCGGATAGTTCACGTTGACTACATAGTAGCGCTCGGGCGCCGCGTCGTTGATGGGTGATATTTCCACGCCGTCTACGCTCGGGATCGGGCAGGCGATCCAGTCGGCTTCGGAAAGCCCCGGATTCGTGCCGCCCTCATTGAGCCCGATCACGCCCTGGATCTGGGTGGCGAGCGGCGCCCAATACGCGTCGATGAACACGCCGTATTTTCCCTGTCCGCCTTCCGCGGCGATCGAAGCGCTGTCCTGCGTAGCCCAGTCGCGGCGCAGAATGCCGTCCGCCTGATATTTGTTCAACGTTGTCACACCGTCCTTCATCTCTTTATCCAGACTGCCGTAGCGCAGGCTGCCGTCCTGATTTTTCAGATAAATGCCGGGATAGGCGCCGTGCGCGTTCATGATCCCGCGATAGGGGCTCGCTCCCGAAAATTCCTTGTACAGCGCGAGCGGATAGGTGCCTTTGACGCCCGTCTGCTGTTCGATCTTCGACTGATTTTCTTTAAAAGAATAGAGAAGATCTTCCAATTCTTCGTACGTCTGCGGCTGCAAGCCGCCCTCTGCGTTCGTCCAGCCGCAAATTTCCACCCAGTCTTTTCGGATCCACAGAATGGGGATACCTTCGATATCCGATTTTGGCTCGGGGATCCCATATAGTTTCCCGTCCACCGTTCCGAGATTTTTATACAGTCCGTCGTTAGATTCGATCAGCCGTTTTAAGGTCGGCGACGCCAACTTTTCGTAAACTTCGGTCAGATCCGCGAGTTGTCCCGCCTCGACTGCGCTGTCGAAACAGGTCGCGTCCATCGCAGTCACGTCGGGCAGTTCGTCGCTCGCCTGCAACATCGCCACTTTGTCGAAAAACGATTGCCCATAGGCGGTCGTAAAAGTGGGTTTGAGCCGAATGTTCGTAAATTCCGCGACCAGATCGTACATTTCGTTGTCCGAAGGCGTCTGCCCGACGGGGAACTGTTTTTCGTCGGAAACCCATTGTCCGACGTTCATCGTAAGCGGTTCGGAATACTTATGAAAATAGGACGTCACGTCGTCGTCCACGCCGGGATTCTTGTTTTCGCCGCATCCGACCATTCCCGATAAAGCCAAAAGCAACGCCGTCAGCAAAATCACAATTTTTTTCACGATTTACCTCCAAATCATAATCTTTCTATTTTAAATGCAGAAATCATTCGCTGCATTTTAAAATTCCGTTATCGTTATTCCATTAAAAATATAGCATGCCCGCGCGCCTATTTCAAGGCAGTCAAAACAATAAATTTTCTCAAATTTGTATTATAATAATACAGGCTTGACAGTACAATTCCGATATGATATACTGTCGACATGGGTGCGATGAAAAGCAAATCGGAACAACTGGAAGAATATCTGCTTTCGGAGATACGGAACCGCGTATATAAGGCGGGCGACAAATTACCTTCGGAAACCAGATTGCAGCAGAAATTCGGGATCAGCAGAGTCACGATCCGGAACTCTTTGAAAAAACTGACGGACCAGGGATATATTTATTCCGTAAAAGGGTACGGTTGGTTCGTCAGCGGATCGATCAGCGAACGTTTGTATCAATCGCCGCAAAACGACGCCTTGAAAAAGATCGGGATCGTATTTCCGCATAAGATAGAATTTTTCAAAAGTTTATATACGTTTCTGCAGACCGAATGCAAGCGCAACGGTTTTCAATGGGAATTTTTCTTTAACACTTCCATTCAGAGCGAAAAAAACGCCTTCGATTTTTTCGTAAAAGAAAAATTCGACGCCGTGATCCTGTCGCCGAACCGTGAATATTTTGACAATACATACAAAAACTTTGAAATTCTGTATCGGAACAAGATGCCCTTTATCATGATCGGAAAACCGCCGAATAATATTTTTTGCAACGCCGTATATTACGACGATATTGCGGGTTGTATTTCTCTCGTAAGAGAATTATATTACCGAAAATGTAAAAATATCATTCACGTGACCTCATTGTACTGCGACCAGGAAGCCGTGCGCGAACGCCGCGAAGGTTATATTTACGGCATGAAAAAATTTTACCCGAACAGTCCGCATCTGATCCTGAACGTGAATATCTCCAATTTCAAGCAGGATTTCAGCGGTTTTATCGAAAATTTCGAGGGAAGGCTCGGTATCATCCTGCACGACAATGCCGAATATCCCTCCATTCACGCCATTTTGCAAAGTTACGCGCAGGAAAAAGATATCGTTTTAGTGGGATTCAACGCCCCGCCCGAGATGAAAGGCAAAGAAAAAATTTCCAGCATCGAACACAATATTTCGCAGTTGGCGCAAAAATCCGTAGACCTTTTGTCCTATAATTTTTTCAATAAAACTTCCGCGGAAGAAATCCGCCATGTGGTTTTGAAACCGCAGATATTCATACGATGAATCGGGAGGAGGCAAATTATGATCTTAAATACGGGCGCGAGGACGGACACCGTCAACTATTATGCCGAATGGCTTTTAAACAGATTCCGTGAGGGTTATGTTCTGGCGAGAAATCCCCTGTTTCCGAACAAAGTCACGCGCTATGAATTGTCTCCCGATAAGATAGACGCGGTGTTGTTCTGTTCAAAAAATTATGCGCCTATTCTGACTCGCCTCAGAGAAATTACCGACGCATACCGAACGTATTTCCACTATACCATTACCGCCTACGGCAGAGACGTGGAGCCGAACGTGCCCGATATCCGAACGAGCATGCAAACACTGATCGAACTATCGAAAATCGTTGGCAGAAAAAAGATCGCGTGGCGGTACGATCCCGTACTGCTGACGGAAAAATATACGATCGCGCGGCATCTGGAAACGTTTGCGTATATGGCGGAAACGCTGGCGCCGTATATCGACCGCTGCATTTTCAGTTTTGTCGAAATGTACAAAAAACTGACGGTCAATATGCCCGAACTCATCGCCTTGACCGAGTCCGACAAGGAACGGCTCGCCGAGGGACTGGGCGGCATTGCGAAAAAGTTTGGAATCCGCATACAGACGTGCGGTACCAACGGAGATTATTCGTGCTACGGCATACGTTCTTCGGGCTGCGCCACTTTGGAAATTCTCGCAAACGCCAACGGCTGCGAATTTCGGGAACGCAAGCATAAGGGCCTGCGCGAGGGTTGTCACTGCATCGAAAGCCGCGATATCGGCGCTTACGATACTTGTCTCAACGGCTGTAAATACTGCTACGCAAACAAAGATATGGCAAAGGTCAGAGAAAACTTCAAACGCCACGACCCGCGCTCACCCCTCCTGCTCGGTAATCTTTTGCCCACGGACGAGGTGACGCAGGGCGCGCAGAAAAGTTTTTTGAAATCCTCCTTCGTGCAAAGTTCCCTGTTCGAATCAGATTAGAGCGGCGCTTTCGAAATCGCCGCGCAGAACGATCTCGGGCGGCATTTTTTACCGTAACCTGATATCTGTAACCTTTGGTAACAGATAAATTGAAATATTTGTGCCTTTACTATTTTTTATATACAAAACAGCGAAAAATTATTACTTTTTAGCCAAGTCCTACAAAAAAGAGCCGACCCGTTCGGGTCGGCTCTCATAAAGAAGTTGAAAATTCAGTTTTCGGCGAGCGCTTTTTCCAGCGTTTTTTTATCGGGAAACGCGTCGACGGCGCCGCGGGAGAGCGTGGTGAGCGCGCCGCATACGTTGCCGCGGCGAAGCACGCGAGAAAGATCCGTTTCGCCCTCGTCCAGCGCGCTCAAAACACCCGCGAAAAAGGCGTCGCCCGCGCCCGTTGTATCTACGGGCCGCACGCGCAGCGTTTCCGCGCGCACGATCCCGCCCCGAAACGCCGCAGCGCTTCCCTTGCCGCCCAGCGTCAAAAAGACCGTCTTTCCGCCGGAGGACGCTTTTAAAAGCGCCTCTTCCTGCGTCGATTCGGGATAAAAGAGCGTCAACTCGTCTTCGGAAAACTTGACGATATCCGCGTTTTCGATATATTTTCGGTAAACATCCGCCGCCTCCGCCGCGCCTGCAAAGAGATCTTCGCGGTAATTTACGTCAAAACTCACTTTTTTACCATGCGCGCGGGCGCGTAAGATCTGTTCGTCGGCGAAAGCGCGGCCCTCCTCCTTCGAGAGGGGCACGGAGCCGATATGCACGATATCCGCGATTTTCGCGATCTTTTCCGCCGCCGCGGACTGCAATATATAATCGGCGGTGTTTTTTCGGTAAAAGGAAAAGCGGCGCTCCCCGCCCTTGTCCAGTTCCACAAAAGCAAGCGTGGTGTTGCGTTCGTTGTCCTTCCTGATTTCCAGAAAATCGAAATTCTGCCGTTCGGCGAACGAGATGAGGAAATCGCCGACGAGGTCGTCGCCCACGCTGCCGTAAAATCCGCATGCGGCGCCCAGTTTTTTCAGCCCGCACGCAACGTTGAAGGGCGCGCCGCCTGCAAACCTGTCGTACGAAAAGATCCCGTCATGCTCTCTTCCGATGAGATCCGCCAATATTTCTCCTACGCAAATGATCATTTTTCTTCTCCTCCCTCGTTTTGTGCGGATATTATATCACGTTTCCCCGCAAAAGTCACCCGATAAAAAGACCCGTCCAGATCGGGCAGGTCTTTCAGTTTAAACTCTTTCTGTATTTCGCGGGCGTGACGCCGACGTATTTTTTAAAAATTTTGATGAAATAATTGCTGTCGTTATACCCCACGCGCTCGGACGTGGATTCCACCGAAACACCCTCCATTAAGAGCGCTTTTGCCTTTTCCACACGCACTTTGGCGAGATAATCGCTGAACGTGACCCCCATTTCGCGGCGGAACAGATGGCTCAGGTAATAGGTGCTAACGAACACTTCCTGCGCAAGGCTGTCGAGGTTGATGTCCTCGGCGTAATGCGCGTTGATAAAGCGGATCGCCTTTGCGAGATGCTCGCTCGTATTCTTCTTGCCGCGGCTCTTATACACCACGTCGAGAAAATCGTCCAGAATTTCCACCGTACCGCGGCACAAATCCGGAAAATCCGTATTGTCCAGCAAAAGTTTGGAATTCTTTTTGATGATATCCGTCAGCGAGGCAAGGGGAGCGCCCGCCTCGACGGCGCTGCGCGATAAAAAGGCACAGAATTCGTACAGTTTCGCCTTGATGATCTCCAGATCGCCGCTCGCGAAAGAAAAAATTTCGTTTAAAAAGCGGTTGATGATGTTTTTCGCCTTATTCCGATCCCCCAACTGTACATAAGCGATGAGTTCCTTTTCCAGTTCGATGGGATATTTGTTATAGCGCGGCTGGCTCGACTCGCGGATCTGCATTTCGCGCGCCGCCTTCATCCGTTCGAGGTTGAGGCGCGAAAGTTCCAGCCGCTGTTCGAGATATTTTTTCTCCTCGATGACCATGTAGTTGACGAGCGTCATCAGCATTTCCGAAACGCTGGTCATGTTTTCGCAGGCGACCTGTCTGATCTTGGAAAAATCGAAGTTCGCATCGAGGTTTACGCCGAGTTCCGCGCACTTTTCGCGGAATTCATCCTCGAAAAACTCGTCGTTTTCCCACAAAATGACGGGCCCCGACGTGATATAGCCGATCGCTTCCCCCTCCACCACCACGGGGGTGATGCACATGATCAGACCGCACGGCGTTTCATAGATATAGCCGCTGCCCAGTTCCTGCGCTTTTTTGCCGCTGTACACGATCTTTTCGCGGCAGGAATGGTTGTCCTTGATGAGATTGCAGATAGAATCGTTTTTCCGTACGCAAAGTTGCTCTTCACCGTTTAAATCGTAAAGAGCGACGTCCAAACCGCTCGTATTCGCATAATTGCGGAACAGTTTTTCAAGTTCTTTGAAGTTAAGGATATTTTTCAGATTCGCATTTTTTAAATTCATTTGCAATTCAAGAATACTACGGAAAAATACGTGACGGTATTCTCGCCATTAGTATAATTGATTTTTGCGGTTTTGGCAAGGGATACCACGTTGATTCCGCACGCTTCCACAGAAGATTTTGCCTTTTCGGGAAAACGGCAGGGTTCGGGATAGGCGCATTTTTTGCATACGTTGCACCCGCCCGCGCCTAAAACGCGCGCATTTTCGGGAAGACAGGGACGGATGAGATCCTCGACTTCGTCGTGCACGAGCCGCGCGGCGAACATTCCCTCGATATCGAAACTGTCCTCCACCTCGTGTCTGGTCGTGAACACGAACGCATAGCGGTACGCCGTATATCTGGATTTCAGTTCTTTGAGCGTGCCCACGTGGGGCGGGCACATCCAGGACTTGTTATAATTGCCGCAGTAATTGGCGCGGCAGGCTGCGACCACCTCTTCGGAAAATTCGATATCTTTCACCTCGACCACCGCCCATTGGTGGATACGTCCGTTTGCCGCTTGCAGGATCTTGTCAATCGTCGTACGCATCGCTCTCTCCGAAATTCATATTGGAAATGTACTCGTCCATGAACGCCGCGTCCGCCGAAAGGTCGATATATTCCGCGCCCCGCGCGAGTTCCTGCGCGCGTTCCAGATTTTTTGCGGCGCAAAGGCACACTTTCGTTCCCGCAAGCGCGGAATTACCGATCACTTCGATCTTGTCTTTCAATTCTTCGGGCAAAAGCCCCACTTCGACGGCGTTGTCGCGGTCGAGATAAAAGCCGAGCCCGCCCGCAATGTACAGGCGGTCGACTTTTTCGAAATCCAGCCCCGCGCGTTGCAACAAAACGCGGATGCCCGCGTAGATCGCGCTCTTTGCGAGTTGGAAATTGCGCACGTCTTTCTGCGATATGTACACGTTTTCCGAAAGATAAAAACGCTCCTCGTCGCCCGTAAAAGCGCCCGTCCCGTCTATGACGTTTTCGCGCAGCATCAAAGCGATCGCGTCCACAAGCCCCGCGCCGCAGATACCGACGGCGGGCGCGCCGCCGATGGTCATGTATTCGAGTTTTCCGTCCTTGCGGCATACGCTGTCGATCGCGCCCGACACGCCGCCCGTGCCGCATTCGATGTTGGCGCCCTCGAAACAGGGGCCCGCCGCCGTGGAGGTAGAAAGAAATTTGCCGTCAACGTGCAAAAGCATTTCTCCGTTCGTGCCGATATCCACCAAAAGATCGTTGCCAGCGGAAAGGTTTGCCGCGAGCCCGCCCGCAACGATATCCGCGCCGAGATACGCCGCAACAGACGGCAAAAGGACGATTTCTTCGACGGGTAAGGACAATTCCGCGCCCGAAAGGCGCACGATATCGAGAAATTCGGCGGTAAAGGGATACTGCCCGATGCCTTTAACGCTCTTTTGCAAAAACAGATGCAGCATGGTCGTATTGCCGCACACGGCGAGCCGTTTTAAGGTCGGCAACGAATATTTCTGCATGAATGTATGCAGCATATCGCGCGTCTGATCCAAGACGCACCGCTGCAATGCCGCGGCGTTGCCCTCGTTCGCGCTGACGATGCGGCTGATGACGTCCGCGCCGTAGGCGCCCTGGCTGTTCAGAACGCCCGAAGTTTCGATCTCCGCGCCCGTTTTCAGATCGACGAGCGAAAAAGCCATCGTCGTGGTGCCGATGTCCAGCGCGACGCCGAACCCCTCTTCCCCGTCCGCCGCGGACAGCGCCGCGCGCGCGTAGGTGAGCCCGCCGCCCTCGGTTTCGAAAACTTCCACCGCGCAGTCGTTCCCGACGGTCGCCAGACAGGAAAGGACGAAATCTTCCCGTTGGTTCTCGAACGCGCCCTGCAAAACTTTCACTTTACACTTGCCGCAACTGCCGCGGCCGCCGCAGCGCGCCGTGATATGATAGCCGTGTCTTTGCAAAAGCGCGAGAAGATTTTCCCCTTTTTCGCACTCCAATTCGCGCGTATTGCCGCCCGAGAGAACTTTTACGATCATTTTTTTGCCTCCGTCAGATGAAAAAAGGCAGTTTTAAAACTGCCTTTTCCGCTATTGAACGATCAATCGAAATAAGAACGCGCTTTTTCCGCCGCGCTCGCCGCGTCGGGAGTATAGGCATCGGCGCCGATCTCGTCCGCAAAGGCCTGCGTTACGGGCGCGCCGCCCACCATCACTTTTACCTTATCGCGGATGCCTGCGGCTTTGAGCGCCTCGATGACGTCTTTCTGGTACATCATCGTGGTCGTCAGAAGCGAAGACAGGCAGACGATGTCCGCATTGTTGTCTTTGACGGCCTGTACCACCTTTTCCGCGTCGCAGTCCACGCCGAGGTCGATAACGCGAAGGCCCGTGCCCTCGATCATCATCTTGACGAGGTTTTTGCCGATATCGTGCAAGTCGCCCTTGACCGTGCAGATGACCGCCGTGCCGACGGGCTCCACGCCCGTTTCCGCCAAAGCGGGTTTCAGAACGGTGAGCGCCGCGTTCATCGCTCTTGCCGCGATGAGAACTTCGGGAACGAACACTTCGTTATTCTTGAATTTTTCTCCGATGATGCCCATGCCGACGATCAGACCCTGGGTGAGAATGTCTTTGGGCGTTACGCCGTTTGCCAACTCTTCCGTTACGAGAGCCGCCAAGTCCTTTGCTTTACCGCGCTGTAAAAGCGTGGACATTTCCTCAAATCTTGCCATAATTCCTCCGAATTTTTAAAGGTTACATGAATTATAGCACAAGCGCGATCAAAAAATAAGCGATTGTTTTGCCGAAAATAAGTAATATATTGCGATTTCACCCCGATTTCCGAGAAAAAAACAGTAAAATCTTGCTATTGGACGATTTGCCGTCCGCCGCGTCGCGCCGACCGCTTTTCGTTATGCCTCTATAATACAATAAAAATCCAAATAAGCAAAGTGAAATTCTTGTTGAAAAACAGTAAAATTATGTTATAATGGTCGTATGTTAGATAAATTCATAATTTCTTGCACCCGAAAACTGATCGGGAGTTCGGATAAAAAACGCAAAAAGACGCAGAAACCTCTGGACGGCGTGGACGTCGCGCGCGATATCATGACCGAAAACGAGCCTGTTTTTTACGACGTTTACCGCGACTGCGCGCGGCAAGGGGCGCTTCCCGTCATTTTCGACATTCACGGGGGCGGCTGGGTGTACGGCGACAAGGCGCTCAACGACGTGTACATAACCCATCTCGCCAGGCGCGGATACGCCGTCGTCAGCCCCGAATATCGGCTTCTCGCGGACGGCGCCGATCTGAAAGCGCAGATCAAAGACCTTTCCGACTGCATGGCGGACGCCTATAAAAGGAGGGAAGAACTCGGGTTGGATTTTTCGCGCGCATACCTCGCGGGCGATTCGGCGGGAGGACATCTCGCGACGCTCCTTTGGTCGATCGCGCACAGCGAACGGTTGCAGGCGCTGTACGGCGTGCAGGCGCCGCCCTTTTCCGTGCGCGCGATCGGGCTTTCGCATCCCGTGCCCGATCCTGCCGCAAAACTCGGCGGCGTGATGGGCGCGAACCTCAGAATGCTGCAAAAACATTTTTCAAAAGATCCCGAGATCCTACAAAATATGAGCATCTGCCGCTTCGCGAAGGAGATCCCTCTGCCGAAAATTTTTCTGATCAGTTGCGGAAAAGACGCGCTATCTCCCCTGTCCGTGGATTTCGCGCATTGGCTGGAAGAAAACGGCGCGGAGTACGTTTTCAAATTTTACGATAAGAAAGATCATCCGAAACTCAGCCATGTTTTCGACGTGGCGTTTCCCCACTACGAAGAATCGCAGCAGGCGATCTCGGAAATGCTCGACTTTTTCGAAAAAGCATGAAAAAAGCGCCCGATCTGAGATCGGGCGCTTTCGCATACCTCACGCCTATACCGCGAAAGCGGGGCGGGCGTTTTATTTTTTCAAGCCTTCGTCTGCAGCCGCAAGGCCGAGGCGGAACGCCTTTTCATTGATGCCGATCAGGTTCGGCTTTGCGGCAAATTTTTCGTGCAGGCAGGCGAGAATACTGCGCTCGGAAACCGCGCCTGTCAGCGCGCAGAGCGCGCCCGTCATTACCATGTTGGCGGAACGCACGTCGCCCGCCTCGTGCGCCAGATCGTTTGCCATCAGCACGAGAGAACGCACGTCGTCGCGCCCCGAAAAACCGTCGGAAAGGTTTCCGTTGATGAGGATCAGCCCGTTCGGGACTACGTTTTTGGCAAAACGGTGCAGGCTGGGCGCGTTCATCGCGATGAGCACGTCGGGCTTGGTGCATAAGGGCGAGGCAATGGGCGTGCGGGAAATGATGACCGCGCAGTTTGCCGTACCGCCGCGCATTTCAGGCCCGTAAGCGGGAAGATAAGAAACTTCCTTGCCCTCAATCAGCCCGCTCTCCGTCCAAAAGCGTCCCATACTCAAAATACCCTGACCGCCCATGCCCGCAAAGAGAAATTTTTTCATGCTTCCTCCTTCGACTTATCCCGATATACGCCGAGCGGGAAAGTACGGGACGTCTGTTCTTTCATGAATTCCAACGCGCCGACGGGCGTCATGTGCCAGTTCGTCGGGCAGGATACGAGCACTTCCACAAACGAATAGCCCTTGCCTTCCTTCTGGAATTGCAAGGCTTTTTTGATGGCTTTTTTCGCCGCAAGAACGTGCTTTACGTCGTGCGTGGAAACGCGCTCGATATAATAGGGCGCGTCGAGCGTCGCCAAAAGTTCGCATACGCGGATGGGATACCCGTTGACGGCCGCGTCGCGCCCGCTCTGGCAGGTAGTCGCCTTTTGCCCGAGCAGCGTGGTGGGCGCCATCTGTCCGCCCGTCATACCGTAAATACTGTTGTTGATAAAGATGATGGTGATATGCTCGCCGCGCGCCGCCGCATGGACCGTTTCCGCCATGCCGATGCTCGCAAGGTCGCCGTCGCCCTGATATACGAACACCATTTTGTCGGGATGGCAGCGCTTGACGCCCGTCGCCACCGCGGGGGCGCGGCCGTGCGCCGCTTCCAGCATATCGCAGTTGAAATAGTCGTACGCGAACACCGCGCACCCCACGGGCGCGATGCCGATACATTTTTCCTGTACGCCCAACTCTTCGAGGCTTTCCGCCACCAGCCTGTGCACGATGCCGTGCGTACAGCCCGGACAGTAATGCAAGGGCACGTCGGTCAGCATTTTCGTCTTTTCGAATACTTTCATTTACGCACTCCTTCCGCCGTTTCCAGCGCCTCTTTCGCGGCGTCCACGATCTCCTCTTCCGTCATGACGTTGCCGCCCTGCCGCCCGAAGAAATACACGGGTTTCTTGCCGCCGACGGCGAGTTCCACGTCCTCCACCATCTGCCCGAGCGAAAGTTCCACCGTGAGAAACGCCTTGGCGGTATTTGCCGCGGCGCGGTATGCCTCCGCGGGGAAAGGAAAGAGGGTAATCGGGCGGATGAGTCCTGCCTTGACGCCCGCTTTTCGCAGCGCGTCCACCGCGCTCTTTGCGATGCGACCGACCGTGCCGTACGCGGTCAGAACGATTTCCGCATCCTCACAAAGATACGTTTCGCAGCGCGTTTCGTTCTGCGCGATCTCGGCATACGTTTTTTGCATAGCCTGCACGTGCGGTTCGAGCGTGTCGGGGTCTATCAGAAGGGAATTGAGTATGCGGCGCTTTTCGCCGAACGCGCCGTCCGTCGCCCAATCTTTTTCGGGAATATCGGAAAGTGCGCGCATGGGGGGCAATTCGACGGGCTCCATCAACTGGCCGATCATGCCGTCGCCGAGGATCATGGCGGGCACGCGGTACTTGTCCGACAGATCGAACGCGAGATAGGTGAGGTCGCACGCCTCCTGCACGGACGCGGGCGCGAGCACGATGAGGCGATAATCGCCGTGGCCGCCGCCCTTGACCGCCTGAAAATAGTCGCCCTGCGCGGGCATAATGCCGCCCAGCCCGGGACCCGCGCGCATGATATTGACGATGACGCAGGGAATTTTCGCGCAGGCGATGTAGGAGATGCCTTCCTGTTTCAAACTGATGCCGGGGCTGGACGAACTCGTCATCGAGCGCACGCCCGAGCCTGCGGCGCCGTACACCATATTGATGGCGGCGATTTCGCTTTCCGCCTGCACGAACACGCCCCCGATCTCGGGCATTTTGACCGACATATATTCGGGAACTTCGTTCTGCGGCGTGATGGGATAACCGAAAAACGCGCGGCAGCCGTTGCGGATCGCGCCTTCGCAGATCGCCTCGGTGCCGTGTAATAAAATTTTAGCCATGAATCCTCCGTTTATTTTTGAAATCGTACCGCCTATTTATCCACTTCGATGGCGCAATCGGGGCACATCGTCGCGCAGAACGCGCAGCCGATGCAGTCCTCCATGCGGACGGCTTCCGCCACGGGATAGCCGTTGGCGTTGAGTTTATGTTCGCTGAGTTCCAAAACTTTTTTGGGACAACTGAACACGCAAAGGCCGCAGCCCTTGCAGACTTTTTCGTTGATGGTAACAAATGCCATATTTAACTCCTTTCTCCTCGTTTACAGTAAAACAAAACCTGCTGGATATATCCGCCGACGTCGCCGAACAGTTCGCGAAAGAACGCCGCGATCTTCCCTCGGTCTTTCAAGGCGCCGTGAAAATCTTCGCGGTACACTTTTTCCACCCAGGTATCCACGGGAAACGCCCCGGTATCGTGATAGGCGAACAGCGCGATGCAGTCCGCCACTTTCGGGCCGACGCCGCACAGCGCCGTCAGTTGCGCGCGAAGGGCGTCGCCGCGCTTTTCCCGCGCCCCGCGGAGCGCGCCCGCAGCGATCGCTTTCGCGGACGCAAAAAGATATTTCGCGCGGTAGCCCGCGCCGAGATCCGCAAAAAAACGCTCGTCCTTTTCCGCCAGGACAGACGCTTTCGGAAAGGTAAAAAAGCGTTCGCCCAGAAAGATCTTCTCTTCGCCCGCGCGCTCCGCGATGCGCTCCAAGATGCCCTTGATGCGGGGAATGTGGTTATTTTGCGACACGAGAAAGGAAAAAGTCGTTTCCTCTTCGTCCTGGTTGAGGATGCGCAGTCCCCGCCCTTTTCGGTAGGCGGCGCAGACGGTTTCGATGCCGTAACTTTCCGCGCGGCGGCAGATCTCGCCGTAATCGCGCGACAGATCGAAATAGTGATGAAAATAGTCGCGGTCGGCGTCTTCGCATTCCACAAAAGTTTCGTTCCCGCGGGCGTAAACGTAGCAGGCCCTGTCCGCCGCGCAGACGAAATATCCCTCCCGCCAGGGGCGGAAACGGAACGTCTGACCGCAGCCGAGGGTGCTTTGCGGCTCGAAATATTCTCTTTCGTACGTGATCTTTTGCATATCTTCCCTATATTATATCACTTTTTGCGCCCGTTGGCAAAGAAAAATAATTTCCATATCTTATGTAAAACGGATAAAGAAAAAATTTTTGGCAAAAATCAGTTTGATATGCAAAGGATATAGGCGGGGTCTACTTCCAACGCCGCGCAAAGGTTTGCGAAAGTTTCTATGGAAGGCATCGCTCTACCCGACAAATACTGTGCAATAGATTGTTGTATTACCCCTACTCTTTTCGCCAACTCCGTCTGCGTAAGACCACTATTTCTGATTGCCTCGACTAATCTTGCCCGAATTTGTTCAACTGTTATCATAAAATGTACCTCCGTAAAAAATATACCATAAATGACAGTAAAATACTTGACTTACTGTTATTGACAGTGATATTATATAACTACGGAGGTTCTTATGAGTAAAACAAATCAAAATTTAGAAAAAGGCTACGAACAAGAGGTATTGCTGTTTTTAAATATGTGCAAAGAAGAGGACAGAAACTTTTTAAATCTTCCCCTGAAAAAACGGAAGATAGAAGACGCGGTGCGCCTTCTGTGCATCACGACGGCTTTGAGCCTGCGCGGGCCGTTCTTTTCCGTGATCAACGCAGAGGAAAAACGTTTTGACGAACTTATTTCCCATTGGGAACGAATCCGCTACGACGAAGAGAAAGTGACCGCGTGGCTCGACGACTTCATCGCCGCCGTCGAAGATCCCCTTCTCAAACAAATCGCCCAAGAAATATGGAACGAAAAAAAAGCGCGCTTTCAAAATGCGCGTTTCGATGCAATGTCATTGTTATAGACGGCAAAACGATTTCTTCACCCAATTTTTACATAGTCTTTTTCCCCCATTCGGCAAAAAATTGTTTGCCAAGCGGGCGTTTTGGGTGTATAGTATATGCTGTCTATGAGTATTAAAAGAAAAATCAAAAAATCCAAATTCATCATCGCGTGCACTTATCTGTGCTTTTACGCCGCCTATGCCGCGTACGCGATATTCTATTATACGAGTTATAAAAATCTGCTCGGGATCCTGCTCGTCACCCTCATATCCGTCGCCCTCTTTCTCTCGGCCGTGACGACTTTTTTGAGTTACCGCGTCAACCTGCTCAACGAAAAGCCTTCGCCTTTCCGTCACTTTCTGAAAATCGCAAAATATACCGCGCAACTCATCACTTCCGTCATCACCATCGTAATGGTCCTCTCAGCAGTACAGAATACCAACGTATTTTCGCTCATCATGGCCATCGTTTCCGTGCCGACGCTGATATTCAGCATTCTCGTAAACGTGCTCGCCAATCTGTGGGAACGCAAATGTAAATACGGATTCGGAAAAAAACATTTTATCCCCCAGCCCCTTTTAGACGACGAGGGCAATGAGATCAATTTGCAGGATATCGACCTGAAAGAAGAAGAACGCTCGCTGACCATGAAATATTTTCACAAGAACGATAAAACAAAAACAGGTTAAAAAAACCGCCCGCGGCGATTTGCCGCGGGCGGTCGTTTGTTACTGCGCTTTGTAAACGCTGACTTGCTTTTTGTCTTTGCCCAATCTCTCGAACTTCACGACGCCGTCGGTCAAAGCGAACAAAGTATCGTCTTTACCGATACCGACGTTGTTGCCGGGATGGAATTTGGTGCCTCTCTGGCGGACGAGAATATTTCCCGCAAGCACGGACTGACCGTCCGAACGCTTTACGCCGAGACGTTTTGCCTCGCTGTCTCTGCCGTTGTGAGAGGAGCCCGTTCCCTTTTTATGAGCAAATAAATTGATGAAAATCATTTATTTATCCTCCAAAATTTTTGTTACAGCGAGATCTTTTCGATCTTGACTGCGGTGAAAGGCTGTCTGTGGCCCTGCTTTTTACGCTCGTTCTTCTTCGCCTTATACTTGAAAACGATGATCTTTTTGAACTTGTCCTGCGCCTGCACGGTGCCGCTGACCTTTGCGTTCGCAACGTCTGCCCCGTACTTCACGCCGTTCTCGTCGGAAACCATGACGACGTTGAACTCCACGCTGTCGCCCACATTCGCGTTCAGTTTTTCCAGGCGAACGACTTCGCCTTCGCTCACGCGGTACTGCTTATTTCCGTTTTCGATAATTGCGTACAAAATACTTTTACCTCCTCTTTCCAGTCTCGCCGTATGCCAAGGCGGCGCGTAACCGCGCGCTTATAAGGCCCGCTCCGAGCGGCTCAGGATATAATTTATCATACGCGCGTTTTTTTGTCAAGCGTTTTTGTTTTGCGCGGGCGAATATTTCCCGAAAAGGAACACAAACTGACAGTAAACCAATCGGCGGAGGTATTTATTATGGCTGATATCAAGAGCGACAGCGAAATGCTGGCGGAAATTTATCGCAACACGCATTACGCGCTGCAATCCATTTCGGACGTTCTGCCCGAAACGGAAGACGAAAAAATGCAGGAACTTTTAAAGAAAATGCACGACGAATACGAACTGATCTCCGGCAAAGCGGCGCTTCTCGCCAAGGAAAAGGATCTGGAACTCAAAGAACCCAACCCTTTGAAAAAGGCGATGATGTGGAGTTCTATCAAGATGAGCACCTTCAAAGATAACTCCCGCGGCCACATTGCGGAAATGATGACGCAGGGCACGGTAATGGGCACCACAGCCCTTCTGCGCTCGCTCAACGACAGCAAGGACAACCTGAGCGACGAAGTCAGATCCTTGTGCAAAGAACTTCTGCATATGGAAGAATCGTACGAAGAACAGTTTAAAAAATATTTGTAAAAGGAAGGCGGGCGCATATTTTTGCGCCCGCCTCTTTTTATTCCACCGTCACGCTCTTGGCGAGATTGCGCGGTTTGTCGGGATCGTGCCCCCGCAATTGGCACATTCTGAGTGCAAAATACTGCAAGGGTATGACGGAAACGGCGCCCGCGAGTTCTTCACGCACGGCGGGGATCTTGCAGCAAAACTGCGCCGCGCTCTCCTTCAAAACGCTTTCGAACGGCGAAAAGAGCGCCACGTATCCGCCGCGCGCGATGACTTCCGCCACGGCGTTTTCCGTCTTTTTCGCCAGCGATTTCTGCGTGACGATGGCGATGACGGGAAAGCCCTTTTCGACGAGCGCGAGCGTGCCGTGTTTGAGTTCGCCCGCGGGATACCCCTCGCTGAACACGTAGGCGATCTCTTTGACCTTCAAGGCGCCCTCGACGGCGGTGACGAAGTCCGCGTCGCGCCCCAGAAAATACATCGCCGATTTTTCTTTGAGCCGCGCCGCGAGCGCGTCCACTTCGGGAAAACAGGAAAACGCTTCGCGCGCCGCGAACGACAGCGCGGGCAGATCGTAATAAAAGGAGGGATATACGCCCGTTTTTTTGCAGCAAGCCTCGGCGGCGAGCGTGAAAAGGCACATGAGTTGACAGTTGTAACTTTTTGTCGCGGCGACCGCGATCTCGGCGTTGGCGCGCATGGGCACATTGGTATCCGACAGCGCCGCGATGGTCGAATGACGCACGTTCGTGACCGAAACGACGTACGCGCCCGCGGCTTTCGCGCGTTTGACCGCCTCCGCGGTATCGGCGGTCTCTCCGCTCTGGCTGACCGCGACGAGAACGTCGTCTTTTTGAATCAGCCGCGTCTTATAGCGGAATTCGCTCGCCCGTTCGCAGATAACGGGCACGCCGAGGCATTTTTCCGCGACGAAACGAAAGGCGAGGGTGGAGTGGAACGCAGTGCCGCAGGCGACCGCGAAGATGCGCTCCGCCGCCGCGAGTTTTCGCGCGCAGGCGGTGAAATCCATGCCTTTCAGGGCGGCGTACGTATCCGACAGGGCGCGGGGGATATCCGCGATCTCCTCTTCCATATAACTTGTAAACGCGCCCCTTTCGCGCACGGCGGAGCCGCCGTCGGAGGGCGTGAACGTCTTGTCGATCGCGTTCAGGTTAAAATCGTAAAACAGCACGCGCTGTCCGACAAGACAGATGAGTTCCCCGTCCGACGCGGGGCAGATCGAGCCGCACACGCCCGAAAGGGCGGGGATATCGCTGCACACGTACACGCCGTCCGCGCCCGTGCCCGCGACGAGCGGGCTTTTGCATTTGGCGCAGACGACGGTATCGGGAAAATCTTCGCATAAAACGGCGATAGCATAGGAGCCTTCCAGCCGCGCGCACCCGTCGCGCACCGCGCGCAGAAAATCCCCCGTATAGGCGCGCGAAATGAGTTTTACGATCACTTCGCTGTCCGTTTCGGAAAGAAAGACCTCTCCCGCCGCGACCAATTCTTCTTTCAGCGCGGCGAAGTTTTCCACGATGCCGTTATGCACGAGCGCGAATTTGCCCGCCGCGTGCGGATGGGCGTTTTCGTCCGACGGCGCGCCGTGCGTCGCCCAGCGCGTGTGCCCGATGCCCGCGCCGCCTTTCAGATATGCGTCCGCAAGCGCGTCCGCGCCGCCCTTTTTCTTGCGTATGCCGATGGCGTTCTGATCGAGTACCGCCACGCCCACGGAGTCGTAGCCGCGGTATTCCAGCCGTTTGAGCCCGTCGTACACGCGGGGCCAGCAATCGCCCCCGCGCTGCACGCATCCGATGATTCCGCACATATTTTTACTCCTTCAACTGCGCGATCGCGCGGCGCACGCGCTCCGCCGCGCCCTTCGCGTCCTGCAAGTTTTCCGCCTCCGCAAAGATGCGGATGACGGGCTCGGTGCCTGACGCACGCACGACCAGCCTGCCCTTATTCAGGCGGTTGGCGCATTCCCGCACCACGTTGCTCACGCCCTCGTCGCCGAGCACGCGCACCTTGTCTTTGACGCGCACGCTCACGTTGTATTGGGGATATAGCCGAATATCCGAAAGCGCGGAAAGGGGCGTATCCGTCAGAAGTTCGGCAAGTTTTAAAGAAGTTAAAATGCCGTCGCCCGTGGTGGCGTATTCGGATAAGATCACGTGTCCCGACTGCTCGCCGCCCACCGCCGCGCCGTGCGCGCGCATATATTCCGCCACGTACTTATCGCCGATATCCGTGCGCGCGAGCGTGATCCCGCGCGCCGCCAGCCAGACTTCCGCGCCCGTATTGGTGTGCACCGTGCCCACTGCCAGACCGCCCGTCAGTTTCCCCTGTTTTTTCAGTTTGTCGGCAAATATACAGATGATGCGGTCGCCGTCCACAACGTTGCCCTTTTCGTCCACCGCGATCAATCGGTCGGCGTCGCCGTCGTAGCAAAAGCCCGCGTCGGCGCGGAGGCGCGCGACCAATTCCGAAAGGTGTTCGGGATAGAGCGCGCCGCAGTTGTCGTTGACGGAAAGGCCGTCCGTCTTGATATTGCACGCGGTCACTTTTGCGCCCAGCCGCTCGAACGCGGCGGGCGCAAAGGCGGAAGCCGCGCCGTTGGCGCAGTCGAGCACGAAATGCAATCCTTCCAGCCCCCGCGGGCACGCACCGCCCAGGTGGCGAAGGTATTCTTCGCCCGCCTCGTGCACGTATTCGTAGCGTCCCACCGACAGAGAGGGCGCGAACAGGCGGTCGATAAAATATTTTTCCAGGCGGCGTTCGAGTTTTTCGTCGAATTTGCACCCTGCGCCGTCGAACACCTTGATGCCGTTGAATTCGGGCGGATTGTGCGAGGCGCTGATCATCACGCCGCAATCGGCGGCGTGGCGCTTTGTGAGATACGCGCACGCGGCGGTGGGAAGAACGCCGCCGTCGAGGACGTTTCCGCCGCCCACCGTCACGCCCGCCGCAATGGCGAGCATGAGCATATCCGAGGAAACGCGGTTATCGCGCGCGATAAAAACGGTCGGCTTTGCGTACAGTCTGCAAAGCGCGTTTCCGAGCGCGAACGCCGTGCGGGAAGTCAGACTTTCGTTGACGACGCCGCGGATCCCGTCCGTTCCGAATCTGTCGCTCATTTTTCTTCTCCTCCCAAATAACGTTTCGCGCCGCCTGCGCGGATCTGCTGGCGCACGCGGCCGATCACGAAATCGCCCTTGCCCGCGCCCTCCGTGACCGTGGTTCCCGCCGCAACGAAAGCGCCGTCCGCGATCTCCACGGGCGCGATGAGGTTGACGTTGCTGCCTATAAAGCAGTTGTTGCCGACGCGCGTGCGGTGTTTGTTCTTGCCGTCGTAATTGCAGAACACGACGCCGCAGCCGATATTGCAGTTTTCGCCCACGTCCGCGTCGCCCACGTAGGCGAGGTGGCTCACTTTGGTACCCGCGCCCACGACGGAATTTTTGATCTCCACGAAATCTCCCACGCGGCAGTTATCGCCTACGTTTGCGCCCTTTCTGAGGTGGGCGAACGGACCCACCGTACAGTTTTTGCCGACGCGCGCGCCGCGCAGCACGCTCTTTTCGATCTCGGAACCCGCGCCGACAAAGGCGTCCTCCAATATATTTTCGGGGCGCAGGATCGCGCCCGCCTCGATGACCGTGCGGCCGTATATGTAGTTATCGGGATAGATGATTGCGCCGTCGCCGATCGTCGCTTCCTCGGAAACGAATACCCGATCGGGCGCGAGAAACCGAACGTTGGGAAATTTATTTTGCAAATGCCTGCCCTCCCGCAAAAAGAAAATCATTACATTCTATGCGAACGGGCGGATTTTTGCTTTTCCGCGGCGCAGGCAACATAAAAAAACCGCATTCCTTTGCAGGAATGCGGCACGGGTGCTATAATGATGACATGAAAAATTTATGGATCGTCAACGGAACGATGGGCGCGGGCAAAAGCGCCGTAGGCGAAGAACTTGCGAAAATTCTGCCCGATAACGCCTATCTCGACGGCGACTGGTGCTGGAACGTGCGCCCGTTTTTCGTAAACGAGCGCGCAAAAGAAAGGATACTGGACAATATTTGCCTCATCCTCGGCAATTATCTGAAAGAACCCTCGCTGAAAAATATTATTTTTACATGGGTGCTGCACGATTGGACCGTCACGCAAACCATTTTATCCAGACTGCCGCTCGAGAACGTAAACGTCCGCGCGTTTACCCTGACGCTTTCGGAAAAAACGCTGCGCGCACGGCTTATGAAAGACGTGGCGGAACATAAACGCACGGCAGAAGTGATCGAAAGAAGCGTTGCCCGACTTCCCCTCTACGAAAATATGCCCGCACAAAAGATATCGGCGGAAACGCTTTCTCCCGCGGAAATCGCGAAGAAAATCAAAGACAGCCTGTAAACGGGCTGCCTTTTTCATTTCAATATAAAAGTTGCGCGTTGTCGGGCAAGGTCAAAACGGTGTTATTGTCGCCGCGCACGGTAAAGTATTCCTCGTGAAAGGTCTTGTGCGGGATCATGTAAATGCGCTTGGCGCGCCATTCGCCCGCGACGGCGCCGGAAAAATAACGTTTTCCGACGATCATGGCGAAAATACCCGCGTTGAGTTCGACGATCGCGTTTTCGTAGCCGCGCGCGAACAGATCTTTGATGGCGATCTTGATGCGGTAGGCGAGATAGGAGTCGGACAGAACGCTGCCGCTCCCCTTGCAGTAGGGGCAGGGTTTCGTGATGAGGGACAAATTGTCCTTTTTTTCCTTTTTACGCGTGAACTGCACGAGCCCCAAAGCGCTCATGCCCACAACGTTGCACTTTGCTCTGTCCTCTTTGAGGGCGTTTTCCAGTTCCGAAATGACAGCCGCGCGGTGCTCCTCGCTCTGCATATCGATAAAATCCACGACTACGATGCCGCCGATATTGCGAAGGCGCACCTGCCGCGCGATCTCGCGCGCCGCCAATATATTTGTGGCGAACACCGTGTCTTCGAGGTTGTTTTCGCCCGTGAAACTTCCCGTGTTCACGTCGATCGCGGTGAGCGCCTCCGTCTTGTCGAAACACAGGTACGCGCCGCTTTTCAGTTCCACGCGGCTCTTGACCAGTTTATATATCTCCTCTTCCAGCCCGAACTGCGCAAACATTTCCCGCGCGCCAGTATAGCGCACCAGTTTGTTTTTCTGACTGATCGTCTTCAACAGCCTTTCGACTTTTTTGTAAGAGGCTTCGTCCGCAACGTAGATCTTGTCGATGCCGTCCACGTCGACGTCGCGCAGAAGTTTGATATGCGCGTCCGCGGCGCGGTAAACGAGGTCGCCCACTTCCGCGTTTTTATATGTTTCCAGCGCGGAAAGATAGATCTCCCGCAAATATTTCGCTTCGTTTTTCAGTTGGCGGAAATTCGCCGCGCGCGAGTGTGTGCGCATGATCAGCCCGCCGCCCTCGAAAGCGAGTTTTTTCGCGCATTCCAGAAGGCGTTCGCGCTCCTCTTCCTCGCAGATCTTGCGCGAAACGCCCAAAAAGGGCGTGGCGGGAAGATAAATGAGGTTTTTCCCCACAAAGGATACGTTCATGCTCAGCCGCGCGCCCTTGGTCCCCATGGGGGACTTGGTCACCTGCACCATCACTTCGTCGCCGATCTTCACGTTCAGACGCGAGTCGGAATTTGCGGCGGCGGCCTCTGCGGGCATATCGCCCGCGTACAGATAGCCGTTTTTCGCCTGCCCGAAACAGACGAACGCCGCCTGCATTCCGTTGAGCACGTTCACGACCCTTCCCTTGTAAATGTTGCCCGAAATTTCGCTCTGGTCCCCCGCATCGAGATGAAACTCGACGAGTTCGTCCCCTTCGGTCAGCGCCGCGAAACAGTCGTCGCCGAAGTAGTCAAAGTACATATTCCTCTTCATCTATCAAAAATCCCCGCGCGCCGCGCGCGCCGTTAAAATTAAACAAAACAAAAGGTGCGTATCCGTATCGAGCATTGCCGTCTATTATTTTAACACACAAATACACGCTTTGCAAGAGCAAAATAAAAAAAGCGCGAAAAATCGGCGCTTTTTTTGATCAGACAGGACTTTTCAGGCACTCCGAGAGGGGCGCGTAGAGGTCGGCGCGCTCCAGAAGTTCCACGATCTCGTTTTCGTCGAGGATCTCCAGAAGTTCGCCGCCGTCCGAATAGACGCACAGTTCCAGGACCCTGCCCCGTTCCATATATCCGATGATTTTTTTGACCTGACAACTTTCCAACACGGCCACCCGTTTGATCTCCGCCCCCCGCGCGAGCGTCCGCGTGACGTCATAGCGGATCCTGTCGTAGCGGCAACCGTTGCCGCCGAACGCGCCCGCTATGATGAACGAGGCGAAAAAGAGCATAGAAAAATTGACTTCGATAAAACAGCCGTACACGAACAACCCCAAAAAGGCGGCGCCGATGACGAGGCTGACGGCGCGGCACAACTTGCGCGCGAAAGTTTCCCCCTTTTTTTTGGCGAGCGCGCAGAAAAGCACCCTGCCCCCGTCGAGGGGATAGGCGGGCAGTACGTTGACGGCCGCAATCCCGAGCGAGGCGAACGCCGCCGTGTCCGTGTAGGGATAGGCGTCGGGAAACAGCCACCACAGCGCGATAAAGCCGAGCGCCGCCGCGGCGTTGGCGAGCGGACCCGCGAGCGCGACGAAAATTTCGTCTTTGAAAGAGATGCCTTCCAGATCGCCGCGGATGATCGCGCCGTACGGCATTAAAACGATGCGGCGTAAGCGGTACCCCACCCGTGCCGCGGCGGCGGCGTGCGCGAATTCGTGCATGACAGCCGTCAGCGTGTACGTCAGAAACAGAAAAAACCGTCCGGTCAGCGCGTAAAAAACGCCGAACAGGAGAAAGAGCGGATGTATCGTGAAATAAAACCGCTCTTTATGGCTTACACGTTCCAAATAATATCGTTTGCCTCGTTGACCGTATAGGATTTGATCAGATTCCCGTTGTCGAACATGGAAACGGAAACGGGGGACGCGCCCTTCGTATAGCCCACGGGAATAGTGGAAAACACCTTGTCGCCCGCGGCGAAATACGCCGTGGAAAGATTGGAAATTTCCGTGGAGAACGACTTGGTATGCTCGATCTTCACCGTGTACAGACCGTCTTTTTCCGTGACGGAAACGATCTTGCCGTCGCAGGGCGTATAGACGCTGCATTCGCCCGTGAAGGAGAGCACGCCCGTATCGGACACGGTGCAGGTGATGTCATCGTCGGAAACGACCGAGCCCATGGTCAACTGCGAATAGATACGGTCGTCGTCCACCGACTGCGATTGGTCGGTCGGATTCAAAAGTCCCGCGAAAAAGGTATTGATGGCGCTCTCTTTCCAGAAAATGTTGGTAAGAAAGATGGTCGCGGCGAGCGCCAGCACGGCGACGAACTGCGCGAGCAAAATTTTACTGTCGAAAAATTTGCCTTTAACTTTGACGGGCGCGGCGTCGGGCTCTTCGAGGTCGTATTCCTCGGAAAGATCCTCGCTCGCGGCGTACCGCGTTTCAGAGAGCACTTCTTCGCTTTTTTCTTCGGAAAAGTCCCCCTCGCTCACGCGCTCGTTGACGGCTTTGACGACCTGGTCTTTCAGATCGTCCGTCTCGGCGCGCTTCTTCTTGCTTTTTTTTCTGACTACGTTGACGGTGCTGACGGGTATTTCCAGCATTTCCGCATAGTCGATCCGTTCACTCATAATAATTCCTCCCGAACGAAAGATATATTTTACTGTATGCGCCTGAAAATAAATTAAGAACAAATCTTCAAACTATTTGCACGTTTTCGACCTTTTTAGTATAATGTATATATAGTGCGACTTTTTTCGCACGGGGAGTTTTTACAATGATCCTTTCGAAACTGTTTCAAAATAAAAAAGCGGTCTATTCCTTCGAGATATTTCCGCCCAAGCCTACGGCGGAACTTTCCGCCGTGCAAAATACCATACGCGAACTTTCCGCCCTTTCGCCCGATTACATTTCCGTAACCTGCTCGGCGGGCGGCTCAAACAACGCGGGCACGGCGGGCATCGCCAAACTCGTGAAAGAGTGCGGCGTGGAGCCGCTGGCGCACGTGACCTGCCTGCATTCGGACAAAGCCGCCGTGGAAGCGGCGCTTGCGGAACTTTCCCGAAACGGCGTGCAAAACATACTCGCTCTGCGCGGCGACCGCATCGAGGGGCGCCCCCTCTCGCCTGATTTCCGCTACGCGAGCGATCTCGTTTCCTTTATCCGCGCGCAGAACTATGCTTTCGATATCGCGGCGGCGTGCTATCCCGAAGGGCATCCCGAGAGCGAAAACGTGCGCGAGGATATCCGCAATTTGAAAATCAAAGTGGACGCGGGCGTGAGCCATCTCAATACGCAACTCTTTTTCGACAACGAGGACTTTTTCCGCTTTATGGAATTGTGCGGCGTGGCGGGCATCGACGTGCCCGTACAGGCGGGCGTGATGCCGCTCGTGAAAAAAAATCACGTCGACCGCATCGTGGCGCTTTCGGGCGGCAAGATCCCCGCGAAGATTTCGCGCATGATCTCCCGCTTTTACGACAAACCCGAAGCGCTGATGGAGGCGGGTATCGCCTATGCCACCGAACAGATCATCGATCTTTTGACTTCGGGCGCGGCGGGCGTGCACCTGTACGTGATGAACAATACCTATGTGGCGCGCAAAATAACCGAGAATATCGGGTATATCCTCGGCGAACTCAACCAACAATAATTATATGGAAATACGGCAAACCGAACTTCTCCGTTACCTCGGCTGGAAGGGACAGGAATTCGACGAAACCCTGCAAAACAAACTCGAAGAGGCGGCGAAACGCTGCATGGAACTCGCGCGGCCGCGCTGCGTGGTGAAAAAATTCGCAATCGGCCCCGATATGCGCATCGCGGGAGATTTCGCTTTGGAGGGACAAGACGTCGCCGCGCATCTTGCGGGCTGTACGGAACTGTATCTGTTCGCCGCGACCGTAGGCGCGGACGCGGAGCGGGAAATCTCGCGCCTGTTCGCGGCGGGAAAGGCGAACGACGCCCTGCTTTTAGACAGCGCCGCGACCTGCGCCGTAGAAAGTTATGCGGACGAGATCTGCGAGGATCTGCAAGCGGGCGAAACATTCGCCCTGACCGAACGCTTTTCCTGCGGATACGGGGATTTTCCCCTTTCCGCCCAGCCGAAGATCCTGCGGCTTCTTTCCGCCGACACCAAGATCGGCCTGTGCTCGGACGAAAGTTTTCTCTTGTCCCCGCAGAAATCGGTGACGGCGCTCATCGGCGTGACAAAGCAAAGCGCGCCCGAAAAAAAACGGGGGTGCGGCAACAAGTGCGGAAACTGCAAACACGGCGGCTGCGCTTACAGAAAGGAATGATCCATGCGATTTAAAGATTTTTTACAGGAAAATATCGTCGTGTTCGACGGCGCTTTCGGCACCATGCTGCAAAGAGAAACGAGCGTCGGCACTCTCCCCGAACTCGTCAATATCGAAAGGCCCGATCTCGTTTTAAAGATCCACCGCCAATACGCCGCCGCGGGCGCGGACGTGATCTCGGCGGATACCTTCGGCGCGAACGCCTACAAAGCGGGAAGTTATGAACTTTCCGGAAAACTCATCCGCGCGGGCGTGAAATTGGCGCGCGAGGCTGCGAAGGACAAGTTCGTCGCGCTCGATTTAGGCCCCGTGGGAAAACTCATGGAGCCTGCGGGTCCCATGACCTTCGACGAGGCGTACGATATTTTCGCGCACGCCGTCGAGGCGGGAAAAGAGGGCGCCGATTTGATCCTCCTCGAAACCATGACCGATCTTTACGAACTGAAAGCCGCCCTTCTGGCGGCGAGGGAGCACAGCGATCTCCCCGTGATCGCCTCGATGACCTTTGAACAGAACCTGCGCACCTTTATGGGCTGCGACGCGGTTTGCTACGCGCTGACCGCCTCGCCGCTCGCGGACGCGATCGGCGTGAACTGCTCGCTCGGCCCCGCGCAACTTCTGCCCGTCGCGGAAAAGATTCTGGAATTTACCGACAAGCCCGTTATCGTGCAGGCAAACGCGGGACTTCCCGACGCGGCGGGAAATTACAACGTGAGCGCGGACGAATTTGCGCGCGCGTGTGAAGGGTTTATCGAAAAGGGCGTGCGCATCGTAGGCGGCTGCTGCGGCACCACGCCCGAATATATCCGCAAACTGCGAGAGATCGCGGACGCTGCCAAACCGCAGCCGACGCCGTTCAGACGCGTATCCGCGGTGTGTTCGGCGAGAAAGCGCGTCGTCGTCGACGGCGTGAAGGTGATCGGAGAGCGCATCAATCCCACGGGCAAAAAGGCGATGAAAGCGGCGCTACTTACGGGCGACACGGATTTCATTTCCCGCCAGGCGCTCGAACAGGCGGAGGCGGGCGCGGAAATTCTGGACGTGAACGCGGGGCTGCCCGAGATCGACGAAACAAAGACGCTCGTCAAAATCGTCAGGCATTTGCAGACGGTGACCGACCTTCCCCTCCAGATCGATTGCGGCAAGGCGGACGCCATAGAAAAGGCGCTCCGTTATTATTGCGGCAAGGCGATCGTAAACTCCGTCAACGGCGAGGATAAGGTGATGGACGCGATCCTCCCCCACGTCGCGCGCTACGGCGCCGCCGTCGTGGGGCTGACCATAGACGAAAAAGGGATCCCGAAAACGTGCGCGGAGCGCGTCGCCATCGCGGAAAAGATCATCGCGCGCGCCAAAGAATACGGCATCCCCGAAGAGGACGTGTACATCGACTGTCTTACCCTGACCGTGAGCGCCGAACAGGCGCAGGCGAAAGAAACGCTGGCGGCGATCGCCGAGATCAAGCGCCGCCATAACGTAAAGACGGTGCTGGGGGTGAGCAACATTTCCTTCGGGCTCCCCGCCCGCCCCGTCGTCAACCACGCGTTCCTTCTCGCCGCCCTGTACGCGGGGCTGGATCTGCCCATTTTAAACCCGAACGTCGCCGAAAACAGGCAGGCGGTCGCGGCGTTCAACGTGCTGACGGGACGGGATACCAACTGCGCCGCCTTTACGCAAATGTTCGCAGCCGCTCCCGAACCCGCGCAAAAGAGCGCGCCCCTTTCGGACGGCAAGGCGGAGCGGGATATATTTTACTGTATCGAAAAGGGCCTGCCCCGCGCCCGCGCGGCAACGGCGGAACTTTTAAAGGAACGCGAACCGCTTGCCGTCATCAACGAATTTCTGATCCCCGCGCTCAATAAAGTGGGAGATCTGTTCGAGAGCGGGAAATTGTTCCTGCCCCAACTCATCGCCGCGGCGGAGAGCGCAAAGGGATGTTTCGAAGAGGTGAAACTGCACTTCAAAGGGGGCGAAAGCGCAAATCGGGGAACCATCGTGCTCGCCACCGTACAGGGCGACGTGCACGACATCGGCAAAAACATCGTCAAGACGGTTTTGGAAAATTACGGCTACGCCATTCTCGATCTGGGTAAAAACGTGCCCTGCGAACTGGTCGCGGAAACCTGCCGCAAGCAAAACGTGCGCCTTTGCGGACTTTCCGCGCTGATGACGACGACCGTGCCCAATATGGAAGAAACGATCCGACTGCTCCGCGCGGCGTGCCCGCGCTGTAAGGTGATGGTCGGCGGCGCGGTGCTCAGCGAAGAGTACGCGAAAAAGATCGGCGCCGACTTTTACGCCAAGGACGCCAACGCGAGCGTAAAGATCGCCGAAGAGGTGTTCGGAAAATGAAAAGGACCGCGAAGGATAATTCTTCGCGGTCCTTTTATTCTGCGATAAAATGAATCGGGCACAGTTTCTTTGCAGAAACTGTGCCCGACCCATTATATGATAAGGGGGAAAATGATGAGCTATAGAAGGTAACCACACGGAAGGCATTCCGTCTTTCGTTTGATTACACGTATATTTTAATCGATTTTACCCAAAAAGTCCAGCAAAAAAAAACTTTTTTTAAAATTTTTCGGTTCTTTATTTTATTAACATTTTTTGTTTGAATTAATCATTTTTTCGACAATAATTTCTATATTATGGCTTTTTTGTCTATATTTAACATTATTAATTGTTTTTTCGGTTATCAAAAATGATAAGAAACAGAAATATTTATGCAAATTAACATTTTCTGCCGACTAAAAAAAACGGCATAGGAAACAGCCGAACACGAGCGCGATGAAGTTGGCGCATAGGGCTATGGCGATGGGGACGGCGAGTTTTTTTTCCCTGACCGAAGCGAAGTATACCGCCGCCACGTAAAAGACCGTTTCGCTCGAACCGTACGCGACGCAGGCGCAGCGGGCGATATAACTGTCCGCGCCGTATTTTTGAAAAATTTCCGAAAGGAGCGCGGTGGCGCCGCTGCCCGAAAACGGCTTGACCAGCGCGAGTTTTCCGATTTCCTCCGGCACGCCGACCAGCCGAAAGACGGGCGCGAGCAGACTTTGCAGTCCGTCGGAAAGCCCGCTCGCCTCAAACAACTGACTGAGAATCAATACTGCGGCGACGAACGGAAACAGCGACACGACGAGCGGGATCGCCCCCTTTACGCCCTCGGCGAAACTGTCGTACACCTTCACTTTGCGGATCGCCGCGACGATGAACACCACGACGAAGAGCGCGGGGATCAGATAGACGAACAGATTCATGTCTTGTTTCTCCCGTACACGAGTTTGACCGCGAGGATCCCGAGGATCAGCGCCGCGGCGCCCGAAACGAGCACGGGCAGCAAAATATCATAGGGCGCGGCGGAATTGTACTGCGCGCGCAGGGCGATGACCGTCGTGGGCAGAAGTTGAATGCTCGCGGTATTCACGACAAAGAGCATGGACTTGCAGTATGCGGGGCTGCCGATGCCGTCCAACCGTTCCATGGCGGAAACGCCCGCGGGCGTGGCGGCGCCGCCCATGCCCAGCATGTTTGCCGTCACGTTGACGGTGATCAGCCCCAGCGCCGTTTCATCGCTCACGCGGAACAATCGGGACATGGCGGGCTTGACCAATTTGGAAAAGCCGTTCAAAATCCCGCAATGCTCGCACACCTTCAAAAAGCCGAGCCATACGGCGTACACCGAAACGAGCGCGACCGACAGCGTGACCGCGTTCCCCGCCCCTTCCAAAAGAGCCGGAAGAAAGGCGTCGGGAGATCTGACCGCCACGGCGACGGCAGAAAGTATAAACATCGCTAAAAATAAAATATTCAAGGAAAACCACCCCGCTCATTGAATTTTATGCGCAAAAGCGGGAGGATATGCCCGAAAAAAATTTTACTTTGCGGCGTAAATGCGATATAATACAGGAGAATAATCAAAACGGAGTCAGTTATGAGCGAGAAAAAACCTTATTATATTACGACCGCGATCGCGTACACCTCCTCCAAGCCGCACATCGGCAACACGTATGAGATCGTGCTGACCGACTGCCTCGCGCGCTTCAAGCGCAAAGAGGGATACGACGTGCGCTTTCAGACGGGCACGGACGAGCACGGACAGAAGATCGAGGACAAGGCGAAAGAGCAGAACGTCACGCCCAAACAATTCGTGGACAAAGTGGCGGGGCAGATCCGCGAGATCTGGGACCTGATGAACGTTTCCTACGACCGCTTTATCCGCACCACAGATGTCGACCATGAAACGCAGGTGCAGAAGATCTTTAAAAAACTGTACGATCAGGGCGATATTTATAAGAGCGAATACGAAGGGCTGTACTGTACGCCCTGCGAGTCGTTCTGGACGCCCTCGCAACTCGTAGACGGCAAGTGCCCCGACTGCGGGCGCGAAGTCAAGCCCGCCAAGGAAGAGGCGTATTTCTTCAAAATGAGCAAGTACGCGCCCAAACTCATCGAATATATCGAGAGCCACCCCGATTTCATTCAGCCCGCTTCGCGCAAGAACGAAATGATGAACAACTTTTTAAAGCCCGGCTTGCAGGATCTGTGCGTTTCGCGCTCCACTTTCCGCTGGGGCATTCCCGTTTCCTTCGACAGCCGCCACGTCGTGTACGTTTGGTTGGACGCGCTGACCAACTATATCACGGGACTCGGTTACGACGCCGACGGCAACAGCGGCGAACTGTTCGAAAAATACTGGCCCGCCGACGCGCATATCATCGGCAAGGATATCATCCGCTTTCACACCATCTACTGGCCCATCTTTCTGATGGCGCTCGATCTTCCCCTTCCCAAACACGTTTTCGGGCACCCGTGGCTTTTGATGGACGGATTGAAGATGAGCAAATCCCGCGGCAACGTCATTTACGCCGACGAACTCGTAAAGGTGTTCGGCGTGGACGCGGTGCGCTATTTCGTACTCAATGATATGCCCTACGACAACGACGGCAATATCACCTGGGAACTCGTCAACGAGCGCGTGAATTCCGACCTCGCCAACAATCTGGGCAATCTCGTCAGCCGCACGGCGGCAATGAGCGGCAAATATTTCGGCGGCGTATTGCACGACGCGGGCGAAAGCGAGCCTTTGGACGAGCAACTGAAAAGCGCGGCGGTTTCCCTCTACAAAAAAGTCGCCGCGAAAATGGACGAATTCAAGGTTTCCGACGCGCTGGACGAAATCTTTTCTCTCCTGCGCCGCTGCAACAAATACATCGACGAAACGGCTCCTTGGGTTTTGGCAAAGGACGAGAGCAAACAGGCGCGCCTTGCCACCGTTTTATATAATCTTTCCGAATGTATCGTCATCGCCGCCTCGCTGCTCTCGCCCTTCTTGCCTGAAACCGCGGAAAAGATCGCCAAAATATTCGGCTGTTCCCTGCGCAATTTCGACAGGCTCGATACGTTCGGGCTTTTGCCCGACGGCACGAAAGTGATCGCGGACGCGGAAAAACTGTTCATGCGCCGGGATTATAAGGACGTGGAGGCGAAATACGCGGCGATGCACCCCGAAACCGAGCAAAAGAGCGCGCCCGAACAAAAGAAAAAGAACGAACCCGCATACCCCGCGGAAATTTCCATCGACGATTTCGCCAAAGTAAAAATGCAGATCGCGGAGGTGATCGCCTGCGAAAAGGTGGAAAAATCCGACAAACTGTTAAAATCTACCGTAAAGATCGGCGCGGAAACGCGCACGGTGGTGAGCGGCATCGCGAAATTCTATACCCCCGAAGAGATGATAGGCAAGAAAGTGGTGATGATCACCAACTTGAAGCCCGCAAAACTGCGCGGCATCGTCAGCGAGGGCATGATCCTCTGCGCCGAAAACGAGCGGGGAGAACTGCGGCTTCTCGCTCCCGAAAAGGATATCGAGGACGGCAGCGGCATTTTTTAAGGAAAAACTATGTATATCGACACGCACGCCCATCTCAATTACGAAAACAAATACGGCGACGAGCGCGCGCTGATGGAAAACATCCGCGACGCGGGCGTGGACGAAGTGATCGCAGTAGGCTGGGATCTCGCGTCGTCGCGCCTCGCAAAGGCTGTTGCGACTCGATACGAGGGCGTATATTTCGCCGCGGGCATTCATCCCTCGGATACCGCGAAAGCGGCGGAGAGCGACTATGACGGCGTCGAGGCGCTGCTTTCGGACGAAAAGGCGGTCGCCGTGGGCGAGATCGGGCTGGATTACCATTACGACGGCACGGACGAGGCGGCGCAAAAGGCCGCGTTCGTGCGGCAGATGGAGATCGCGCACGCGCACGGGCTGCCCTTTGTCATTCACAGCCGCGACGCGGCGGAAGACACCCTTTCCCTCTTGAAACAAAACCGCGGCAAACTTTTATACGGCGCGGTCATGCACTGCTTTTCGGGCAGCGCGGAAACGGCGAAAGAACTGTTGAAACTGGGGCTGTATATTTCCTTTGCGGGGCCCGTCACCTTCAAAAACGCGAAGAAACTGGCGGAAACGGCGAAAATCGTGCCTTCCGACAGGATCTTGGCGGAAACAGACTGCCCCTATCTCGCGCCCGAACCTTACCGCGGCACGCTGAACACGCCCGCGAACGTTGCGCTCGTGACGAAAAAACTGGCGGAACTGCGCGGCGAAAGCGTAGAAAAGACCGCGGCGGACATCAAACGGAACGCGCACGCGCTCTTTTATAAAATGAACCGAGGCTGAAACATGAACACCTACACTTACGAACTGGACGGCAATCTGTACGTCAATCTGACCAACAAATGCACCAACGACTGCGCGTTTTGCGTGCGGAACGAAAAGGCGAGTTATTACGGATACAAACTCTGGCTGGATAAAGAGCCGACCGCCGAAGAGGTCATAGCGCAGATCCCCGACGTGAAAAAATACCGCGAGATCGTCTTTTGCGGTTTCGGGGAACCGACCATACGCCTTGCCGAACTTCTGCGCGTGGCGGATTACGTCAAGGGCCGCGGCGGCGTGACGCGACTGAACACCAACGGACAGGGAAATCTCATTCATAAATGCGATATTACCGCGCAACTTGCTGGGAAAGTGGATAAGATCAACGTGAGCCTCAACGAAGCGGACGAGGATTCGTACGAAACGCTGTGCAAACCCGCTTTCGGGAAAGCCGCGTTCGGCGCCTTGCAGGACTTTGCGCGCGGGTGCAAAAAGAACGGCATCGACGTATGGTTTTCCGTCGTGGACTGCATCGGCGAAGAAAAGATCGCCAAGTGCCGAATGATCGCCGAATCCTGCGGCGTTCCTCTCCGCGTGCGGGAAATGATCACGGACAGTTAAAAAAACATATGACGAAAAGCCGAAAAATGTCTTTTCGGCTTTTCTTTATCATTGGTGCGGGGAGATACGTCCCCGTTCGGCAAAACTCTTATTTTCCGAAAATTCATAGCGTCTCGGACAAAAAGTCTTACCGCTCGTTTCGGATTTATGGAGTTTACAGTACCAGTATGCGGCGCGAACCGCCCCGCTATGCGCAAAATCGGGAGGGAATCCTTGGAAAATCTCGCAACAATCCTACGCAAACACGGTTTTTCCTTTAAAAAGCAGTTCGGACAGAATTTCATTTCCGACACGAATCTTTTGGAAAACATCGTCGCCCTCGCAGGCATCGGCAAAACGGATACGGTCGTGGAAATAGGCTGCGGCGCGGGCACCCTGACGCGCGCGCTCGCCGCGGCAGCCGGAAAAGTCATCGGGTTCGAGATCGACGAAAAGTTAAAGCCCGTGCTCGCGGAAACGCTTGCGGATCGCGACAATACAGAGATCCGCTTTGCGGATTTCATGCGCGCGGACCTAAAGTCTTTCGAAAAGGAAACGGGTCCCTATTCGGTGGTGGCGAATCTGCCCTACTACATCACCTCCCCCCTCGTGATGCGCTTTGTCGAGGAGGCGGAAAAAGTGCAAAAACTGGTCGTCATGGTGCAGGACGACGTGGCGCGGCGCTTTTGCGCGCGCGAGGATACTCCCGATTACGGCGCGATCACGGCGGCGATCGCCCTGCGCGCGGACGCCGAGATCGTCAAATACGTGCCGCGGAAAATGTTTTTTCCCGTGCCCAACGTGGACAGCGCCGTCGTAAAACTCACGTTTCGCGAAAACCGCATTCCCGTAAAGGATCGGAAAATGTACCGCGACGCGGTGCGCTGCACCTTTCTTTCGCGGCGCAAGACGCTGGAAAACAATCTGATCTCCTATTTTTCCCTTTCCCGCGAAAAGGCGAAAGAAATCCTGCGGCGCGCGGACGTGCCCGAGATGGCGCGCGGCGAAACGCTCTCGCCCGTAAGACTTGCCAATTTAGCCGACGCCCTATCGGATTACGGCGTACAGAAAAAATAAATTTTCGGCCGCGGAAATTTTCCGCGGTTTTTTCATATTCAAAAAGTTGACCGTTCGGTCTGTTTTTGATATAATCGACCGCGTAGTCAACTTTTAAAGGAGCGAAGAAATGCAGCAAAAAGAAAAGAACGAATTGAGCCGCGAAAAAATTCTTTCGGCGGCGATCGCGGAATTCGGGAAAAAGGGGTACGACGGCGGCAGCGTCAACGACATGTGCGCGGAAAATAAGATCAGCAAAGGGCTGATCTACCATTATTTCGGCAGCAAAGAGGCGCTGTTCTGCGCGTGTCTTAGGCGCTGTTTCGGGAAAATGGAAGCGTGCCTGCGCGCGGCGCTTCCCGAAGATAAGGGCCTGAAAGCGGGATTACGCGCGTTTACCGGCGCGCGCAGGGCGTTTTTCGACGAGAACGCGCCCGAACGGGCGCTGTTTTTCCAGACGCTGCTCAACCCGCCCAAAGCGCTTTATGACAAAGTGAAAGAAGCAAAGCGCTCTCTGGACGATTTTACCGTGCAATATTTCGGCAGACTCCTCCAAAACGCACGCCTTCGGAAAGGCGTTACGGGCGAGGATGCTTTGGGGTATCTCGTTTCTTTCGAGGAGATGTTTCATCTTTCCATGCGGCAAAAAGAGGAAGAGCCTGAAAATGTTGCGGGAAAGCACGAAGAACTTTTGGAAAAGTGGCTGGAAATCCTCTTTTACGGCGTGATCGAAAAGGAGCAATAATGGAAATATTTTTATCCGTTCTGCGCGTTCTCGCCGCCATCGTTATCGCTTTCGGCGTGGGAAAACTGGTCACGCTTATAAAACTGCCCGCCATTCTCGGCTGGCTGATCGCGGGCATGGCGCTGGGGCCGTTCGCGCTGAAACTGGTCGACGCACCCATACTGGACGCCGTATGGTACGAGAGCGCGATACATATTCTCGAATGCGCCGTAGGGCTTCTGATCGGCACAGAACTTGTGTGGAAAAAAATAAAAAAGACGGGAAAGCAGACGGTCATTACCACCTTTACCCAGTCGATCGGCACGTTTTTGCTGGTGACGCTGGTATTCGATATCATCTTTTTCTTTACGGACGTGCCCCTGTATCTCGGCTTTATTTTCGGCGGGATCGCCCTCGCCACGGCGCCCGCGCCCGCAATTTCCATCGTGCGCGAATTCAAGACCGCAGGCCCCGTTACGGATACGCTCCTTCCCATGGCGGCGCTCGACGACATGATCGGCGTCGTCGTGTTCTTCACCGTCGTTTCCGTCGTGTCCTCCCGCCTGTCCGCGGCGGCGGTGCCCGTGTACGCGGTCGTGCTCTCCGTCGTACTCCCGCTCGTCATCGGCGTGCTTTTCGGCCTTTTGGCGGGGCTTTTATTCAAATCCGCCAAAAAACGCGCGGGACTGATGCTCGTGCTCATAAGTACCCTGCTCCTTTCGGCGGGCGCGGGGTTCGCCGCCGACTATCTTCTGATGCCCGCCCCCATGCTCAATTATATGCTCATCGGCATGGCGTTTTCCGCCGTGTTCTCCAATATGGTTTCCGAAGAAAAACTGCACGAGATCACCGCGGGATTTTCGCCCGTTCTGGCATTTTCCATGATCGCGGTCATTCTGAATCTGGGCATGCCGCTGGATTTCCGTCTGATCCTCGGCGCGGGCGTGTTTACCGCCGTATATATCCTCGCGCGCGCGGCGGGGAAATACCTCGGCGCGTTTGCGGGCGCCGCCATGACGCGCTCGCCCAAGACCGTGCGCAATTTCCTGGGACTGACGCTCTTGCCGCATTCGGGCGTTTCGCTCGTGTTTACGGGCATCGCCGCCTCCATACTCGCGGTCCCCGCGCCCGAGTGCGCGGCGCTCATTCAGGGCACCATCGCGGCGGCCGCCATCATCAACGAGATCATCGCCGTGATCGTCGCAAAAAAAGCCTTTCAATGGGCGGGCGAACTCAATAAAAAGACAACGTAAAAAGACGCGGATATTTCCGCGTCTTTCTCATTTCCGGACAATGCGCCGTTTTCCCGAAACCGCATCGAGAACGATGCGTATGACGACCGTATGCGCGAGCGCGCGCGGTTCGAAACTTTCGTTTTCGAAAACGCGGTCGGTGTAGTGCGACAAAAGCACGCGCAGCGCGTGCAGACGCGAGGGCTCGTCCGTCACGATCTCCGCCCTGCCGCTGCCGCAGACGCTCTCGTAATCGGCGGTATAACTGCACGGCGAATCCGCCCCGTACACGCCGAATTGCCGAAAGGCGCAAATACTCGCGCGCGGATCTTTTTTCAGAAGTTCCAGTTTTTTTCCGCCGTCGGCGCAGTGCAGGTACAAGACGATTTTCCCGTCTTTTCGTTCGGCGCCGAAATTTACGGGCACGACGTAAGGCGCGTCTTCGCCGCAAAGGGCAAGGCTCAGCGCGTCGCAGCGGAGGAGCGTTTCGAACACGTCGTCCGCGCCCGCGATCGCCCGTTCCGCCCTACGCACGGACAGACTGTTTGGAACGGTAATCTTCGATCGCCGCCTTGATCGCCTGTTCCGCCAGCACCGAGCAGTGTATCTTTTGCGGCGGCAGCCCGCCCAGCGTTTCAATGACTTTTTTGTTGGTGACGGAAAGCGCCTCTTCCACCGTCATGCCCTTGATCATTTCCGTCGCGGTCGAAGAAGTGGCGATCGCCGCCGCGCAGCCGAACGTGCGGAATTTCGCGTCGGTGATGACGCCGTTTTCCACTTTGATGGAAACCTCCATGATGTCGCCGCACGCCTCGCTGCCGATCATGCCCTTGCCGTCGGCGTTTTCGATCTCGCCCACGTTTTTGGGGTTTTGAAAGGCGTTCATGACTTTATCCGTATATTGCATAATGTTATTCTCCTTTTTCGAACACTTCGTTTTTCATATCTTTGGGAAACAGCGGCGAAAGATTTCTGAGTTTCACCACGATCTCTTTGAGTTTGTCCACCGTGTAATCCACGTCTTCCGCGGTATTCTCCCTGCCGAAGGAAAAGCGGAGAGAGCCGTGCGCCAGCCCCTCGCTCATTCCCGTTGCGAGCAACACGTGCGAGGGCTCCAACGAACCCGAGGAGCATGCCGAGCCGCTCGAAACCGCAATGCCCGCCAGATCGAGGCTGAACAGAAGCGATTCCCCTTCCACATAGCGGAAAGAAAAATTGGCGTTGGAAGGCAGCCTGTTTTTCGGATGCCCGTTGAGTTTGACGAAAGGTATTTCCGTTTGGACGCGGGCGATAAAGCGATCGCGCAAAGAAGAGATATACGCGGCGTTTTCATCCAGTTTTGCGACGGCGAGGCGCAGCGCCTCCGCCATGCCGACGACGCCGGGCACGTTGGTCGTGCCGCCGCGCATGCCGCGCTCCTGATGCCCGCCCGTCAGTATCTTGCCCGTTTTCACGCCCGAACGGATATACAGCGCGCCGACGCCCTTGGGGCCGTAAAATTTGTGCCCCGAAATGCTCATCATATCGACGCGCGGCGCGTTCACGTCGAGCGGGATCGCCCCCGCCGCCTGCACCGCGTCGGTAAAAAACAGGATTTTATGCCTTTGCGCGATCTCGGAGATCTCTGCGAGCGGCTGCAACGTACCGATCTCGTTGTTTGCCGCCATCACGCCGATAAAAACCGTTTCGGGGCGTATACTTTCTTCCAGTTTCGCTACGTCCACCGTACCGAATTCGTCCACGGGAGCGAGCGTCACCTCGAATCCTTCCTTTTCCAGTTCTCTGGCGGTGGTAAGCATGGCGGGGTGCTCGACGGCGCTGACGATCAGATGATTCCCGCGCGCGCGGTTTGCGTGCGCCGCCCCGCGGATCGCCCAGTTGTCAGCCTCGGTACCGCCCGAAGTGAAATATATTTCGTTGGGTTTCGCGCCGATGAGCGAAGCGATGGTGTCCCGCGCCTCGTCCACGCCTCTGACCGCCTCGCGGCCGAATGAATGCTGGGAATTCGCGTTGCCGAATATGTCCGAAAAATACGGCGCCATTTTCGAAAGGACCGCGGCGTCCAGTCCCGTCGTCGCCGCGTGATCTAAGTAGATACGTTTCATATGTTCAGTCTTCCTTTTCTTTTTTCATATGCGCGCATTTACAAACGCCTCCGCCCTCGAAATCCGCGACGAGCGAACCGAGCGTGATGGAATCGAGCACGCCGTTGATGCCCTCGTACAGCCGTTTCCAGACCGAACCCGAGGCGCATTTGTCGCACGACGCGTTGATACAGTCCACGATGTCGAGATCGTCCTCCAGAACGCGCACGATATCGCCCACGGTGATCTTTGCGGGATCCCGCGCGAGACGGTATCCTCCGCTCACGCCGCGCTCCGCAGCCACGATCCGCGCGCCCGAAAGCATGCGGAGAATGCGTTCGAGATATTTGCCCGATACGCCGATCTCCTTTTCCAGAGCGCTCGCGCTGAAACTGCGTTTTTCGTAATTCAGCGCTAATATATAACAGGCTTTCAGCCCGTATTGCGATTTTGAAGACAATTTCATCGGTTTTTCCCTAAAAAAATAAATTGCAACCGTTTTGGTTGCAATTATTATATACCATAAATATGCGCAATGTCAATGAAAAAATACGGCTGAAATAAAATTATTTTCGCCAATCGGAAAAGACGCAGCCGCAATAATTCTGGCGGTACAGAGAATACGTTTCGGCAAGTTCTACCGAACGCAGATAGCCGTTTTCTTTTTTAAAATCCGAATGCAGAAAGGGCACGCCGCAACGCGCGGCGTATTCGTCGCCCAGTTCGTTGATCCATTCGGCGTTTTTGTGGGGCGATACCGAGAGCGTGGTGCAGAAATAATCGAATTTTTCTTCTTTTGCGCGCCTTGCGGTGTAGCCGAGGCGCAAGGCGTAACACGCGCGGCAGCGCGCGCCGCCCTCTCGCTCCTTTTCCAACCCGCACGCCGCGGCGAAAAAGTCGGCGGGTTCATACTCTGCGGGCAGAATATCCGCCCAACCCGTTTCGCGCAAAAGCCTTTCCTGCTCCGATTTGCGATTTTCGTATTCGGCCGCATCGGTGATATTCGGATTATAAAAGAGCACGCTGACCTTGAAAACGTCTTTGAGCGTTTCCAGACAGCGCGTCGAGCACGGGCCGCAACAACTGTGCAGCAAGAGCCGCGCGCCCGTTCCCGCGCGCGACATCTCCTCTTTCATCATTTTGTTATAGTCGATTTTGTTCATGTCAATCCTCGAAATCGAACGCTTCGAGTTTGCTGACGAGTTCGGGACGCACGTCGCCGTGGCGGACGAAGAACATTGTCACGCCCGCAAGCACGATGAATACGAGCGCATACGGAAACAGGAGCATCATTCCCTCGGCCTTGTCGTTGAATATCCCGCCGCCGAAATCCATCAAAAGTCCCGAAATAAAGGGCGTGAAGGACTGCGCAATCATGGACGCGGTATAATAATACCCCGTGTATTTGCCCACGTTGCCCGCGCGGCTCATTTCCACCGCCATGGGATAGGAATTGACGCTGATCGTCGCCCAACCGATGCCGCAGAGAGCGAAGAAGAAACACAAAATATAAAAATCGCCGTTGGCGAAATAATTGCCGCCCGAAAAATCCATATGGAAACCGAAAAACGTGGTGCCGAATCCCGTTGCACCCAAAAAGGCGATCAGCATAAAGCCGAGCCCCACGTAAATGGTCTTTTTGCGGCCGATCTTATTGGCGAGGATCCCGACGGGCACGTAGGCAATGATCGCCGCGGCGCTCGCCACCATCATGGGAATGGAAAAACCGCCGCCCTCGATCTTCCAGACCACTTCGGCATACACCGAAAAGGAGGAAGTGACGGCGTTATATCCCATAAACCAGAACACCACCGAAAGGAGAAGAAAAATCATGCTCTTTCTCTCGGCTTTGGTGAGTTTGCGGCCGACCGTATTCATTTCTCCGCGGTTGTCGTCCTCCAGTCCCAGTTTGATCTCGTCTTCTTCGCGGCGCTCAACGAGTTTCTTTTCACGCACGAACACGATAAACAAAACGAGCGCGAGCATCATGATGACGGCGGCGGCGATAAACGAATATATGTACGAAGAAACGCTTTCCTTGACGAGAACGCTCATCAGCCCGAGCGCGATGATCCCGCCGACCGCGCCCATCAGATTGATGATGGCGTTCGCTTTGCTGCGCAAGGGTTTGACGGTGATGTCGGGCATCAGCGACACGGCGGGCGAGCGGTAGGTGCTCATAAATACGAGATTGAATCCGAGGCAGACGATAAACGGAACGAGCATGGCATAATCCGCGCAGACGCCCACCGCCACGATGGTAGCCGCGGAAAGGACGGTGCCGCAGACGATATACGGCGTGCGCCTGCCCCAGCGCGTCTTGGTCTTATCGGACAGATGCCCGAAGAGCGGCAGCATAAAAAGCGCCACGACGTTATCCGCCGCCATGACGAGGCCGCGTTCAGTGTTGTTGAAATTGAAAATGTTTTCGAGCACTTTCGGGATCATGCTGTCGTACACCTGCCAGAACAGGGTGATGGAAAAGAACGCAAAGCCGACGAGAACGGTCGATTTGTAATTGAGTTTCATAAACTCCCCTTTTCTTAGTATTGATTTCATTATACCAGTAAAAGGCGCGCTTTTCAATGGATTTTACAAATAAATACGCAATTAAAATTTTTTTCCGAAACCACTTAAAAACGCTTGATTTCGCCCACGATATTTGATAGAATATTTTGGTAATAAGGACGCGCTCCTATTATATTGGGGTATAGCCAAGCGGTAAGGCAATGGACTCTGACTCCATCATTCGTTGGTTCAAATCCAGCTACCCCAGCCAAAAAAACACGGTTTCGGCCGTGTTTTTTTAATACATACTTAAAACCCCGATGAAATTTTCATCGGGGTTTATTTGTTATGATTTTGCCTTGCCCAACGATTCGCGGAACAGCGCGCGGCACGACATGGTGACGGAAGTAGATTCCCCTCCCGCGACCGCATTCCGTATTTCAAGCATCATTCGGCGGCCGATCTCGTTGCGGGGCACGTCGATGGTCGCGATCTGCGGGTAGACGAGTTCGGAAATTGCGATCCCGTCACAGCCGATCACCGAAATATCGTCGGGAACGTGCAGACCGGCCCGTGAAAATTCGCTCATCATACCCAGCGCACACATATCGTTTATGGCAAAATAGGCGGACGCCTCACAATGATGCGCCAACGCAAAACGCGCCGTATTCACGCCGTTCTGCTCCGAGGACGTCTTGGGAAAATCCCCGTAGATCAACTGATACGGATGCTTTTCGAATCCCAATTCTTCATACGCGCACATATATGTATTGACGCGCTCATCCTGCCGGGCCACCTCTTCGGGAAAACCCACGGCATAGGAGAGTTTGCGGTGACCGTATTCTTTCGCTTTCAGCATCAATTCTTTCAGCGCGGGACGCGCGTCGAAATTGACCTGAGAACTGACGGGCGGATCGAAACAGACCAGATGCGCGCCTTGTTTCATTAAAGCCGTCTGCAATTCCTGCGTGTAGGGAATATTGGAAAGATTGATCACGCCCGCAAAGCGGCGCCCCATCAAATCCTTATATTTATGCCAGATATCCCCTTTGATGAAAAAGATGCTCACGTTGTAGCCGTGCACCGCGGCTTCTTCTTCGATCCCCTGTAAAACGTCGATAAAATACGGGTTATTGATCTCGCTGATGATGACGCCGACCTGCATGCTGTTATTCATTTTCAGGCCCTTGGCGATCAGATTGGGATGGTAATTGAGTTCCTTTGCAGCCTTTTTGACCCGTTCGACGATTTCAGGACGGGCTTCCTTGGAATGATTGAGTACATTGGATACGGTCGTGACCGAAACGCCGGCGTGTTCCGCAACGTCCTTTCTCGTACACATTCTTCCGCCCATAGCGTATCCTCCTGTTTTCATTACATTTTGATCCCCGCGGACATATCGCCGCCGATCGAATATTTCAAGCCGACCATCGTGGTTATGACCAGAGGCGCGCCTGCCATCAGATAGAGCGCATACTCCACGCCGAGTTGCCCCGACGCTTCCACCGCGCGCCCCACCAACTGTTTCAAAACGGGCATCAGCGGACTGATTTCCTGCGTTTCTATAAGGAGAAGCCCCCAGATATAATCGTTATAACTCGCACTGAAAATATTGATGGAATGCAACCCGATGATGGGCAGCGCTAACGGAAAAGCGATCTGAAAACACATACGGAATTCGCTTGCGCCGTCGATGCGGCCGCTCTCGAACAGTTCCTGCGGCTGCTGCTCCAAAAATGTGCGGAACAGTAAGATCGTGCCAACCTGGTGCCCCGATACCGCGGGCAAAATGAGCCCCAGCCAGTTATTTTTCAGCCCCAGATTGATGATGGTAAGATAGGTCGGCGTCATCGTGAGCACCATGGGGACCATCATCAGCGACATCAAAAGAGCAAACAATACGTTGGTTCCGGGGAATTTTATGCGGGCAAACACGTACGAGGTCGCGACGGCGAGCACCACCGCGGCAAACGTGATGATCAGGGATATCACGATAGAGTTGAGCATGTTCGGCAGCGCCTGAAAAAACGCCGAACTGTAGTTGGAAAACATGGGGGTTTTGGGAAAAGTCCAGAATTCATCGCCATGGAATTCCTGCGTGGTCTTCAAAGAAAACACGAAAGTCATAAACAGCGGCAAAAGCGCCATGATGACCATCAGGAATATATACAGCACGATCAGGCTCTGCACTATTATACTATCCGAACCCTTTCTTTTACAAGCCTTTTTAAAAGATTGCGCTAAAGTCATATTTTTCGCCCCCGTCAATAGATCGATTCCGTCTTGATACGCATATTGGCAAGCGTGACGATAAAGATGAGCACGAACAGCAATAAACTCATAGCCGCGGCGACGCCGTAATCGAAATATTTGTTGATCTGATAATAAATTTCCAACGCGGGGATCATCGTTCCGTATTCACCGCCGGTGGTCAAATAACTGCGCCCGAAATCCTGGATCGAGGCGATAAAGGTCGTTACAAAAATGTATTTGAGTTGCGGCGTCAAAAGCGGTACGTCTATCACGAACATACGCCGCACTTTATTGCAGCCGTCCAGTTTTGCCGCTTCGATCAGAGAATCGGGAATCCCCCGCAAGGCGCTGAACAGCAGAATATAGGAACCTAAAAACGGGAATCCGTAAAAAATCAACGCGTTCCGCGCCGTTTCCTCGTTCCCCAGCCAGTTAAAATCAAACTGAGAAAAGCCCAGGCTCTGCAAAAACATATTGATCAGTCCGTTGGAACCGTAAATGCCGCTCGTCCATATATAAATGAGCGCCACGCCCGGCAAAATCCCGGGCAGAACGGTGAGCACCCGCGCGACGTAGCCGAGTTTTTGCATGCGCAGGATAAACATGAATTCCGCCAGGATAAAGCAAGGGATCAACGCCTTTAGCAGGTCCGTCACCAAAAATACGAGCATATTGCCCGCGCTCGCGAAAAACGCGGCGTTGCGGAACACGGACAGAAAATTTTCGAAAAACACGAATTCGGTCTTTACGCCCGGCACGTATTTGGTAAAGGCCAGGATAAAGCCCCATACGACGGGAAAGAACCCGAATATCGCCAGCAAACCGAAGGGGATACACAAATAGAGATAGGTCTTTTTGTACGTCCACAGCGCTTTGCCCAAACGCCGGAAAAAATTCTCGGTCTTATAGCGGGTCGCGGGAAACGCGAGCAGCACCGCGATCAATTCCGCCACGACACCCGCCGCCGAAAGCGCGCCGAATACGGGAAGCAAAATTTTAAAGGTATGATTGGCGACGATACGGCTGAAATCGTAGGCGGAAATATTGTCCGATTTGTCGATCAGAAACACGCCCTGTTCCGCGACCATGATCTTGGAGACTTGAATGCCCGTATCGACCTTGTAAACGCGGTTTCCGTCGAAATAGGAAATATCGTTGCGGTTGGACAGCGCGACGATCCGTCCGCCGTCCGACGATACGGAAACGAACCGCTCTCCGCCGCCGACACGGGATAAAACCTTTCCCGCTCCGTCGTATTCCACGAATTTTCCGTCCTTAGTAACGGCGAGATAATTTTCGCCCGAGGCGATCATATAGATCAATTCTTCGTTCGTAACGGTAAAGATCTCTTCGGGGGAAGCGGACACGTTTTCGGTATCGAAACGATAAGGCGTCGCGTCGGCGCCGAGCGCGAAAACCATGCCCGAATCCGTCATTTCTATATTGGAAAATTCCGGCAGATCGTTCGCGCTCTTTTTTGCACTGCCTAAATCGGTCGAGTTCCCGCTGCGCGAAAATACGACCATTTGGTTTTTCGTCTTCAGTTTGGTATAGATCACGGCGTGTTCCGCATCGGCGGCAATGGCGACAGGCTCGTAGGAAAGGCCGACCTTTCCGAGAAAAGCGCCCTCTTCGTCCAAGACAAAAAACTCTTTCGTTTCCGCCGTCACACACAATAATTCGCCACCGTCCGCCACGATGTCGCGCAGGGCGCCCTCCGATTCCAGGCGGTATTCCCACAGCGTTTCATCTTCGTAGGTTTTACAGATGACGCGGCCGTCGCGGGTACCGACGATCTGTTTATCCGCCGTCGTTTCGATCACCGTCGGCGTGAAGCCGTGCGCTGTCAACGTCATGGCCGAACGGTCGTTCAAGTTGACGGCGGATACAATTGTCATAATCAGCATAATAACGACGGCAACCGATACCGCCGTTACTATGCCGAACCGTTTGGTCCGAATTTTCATTCTTTTGTTTAATCCTCTTTTTTACGCAATGTCAAAGTAATAGCAACCGCGGCTAACAATACTATGCCTCCGGAAATTGCCGAACTTACGGCAATGCTCGAGCCGCAGCCCTTCTTCTCATCTTCGCCGGGTTTTTCTTCATTTCCGGGTTCATCGCCGCCGGGATTGCCTCCGTTTCCGGAGAGTTTGAGTTCCACTGCTGCGGAAAGTTCGCTGTCACCGAACGTGGTGCCGTTGCCCTCCGCTTTCACCTGAATGCTGTGCGTTTCCCCGTCGGAGAAATAATCGGTAAAGTCGAATTCCGTAGCGCTCACGATCTCCGCCGCTTCGCCGTCCACGTACACGATGTACTGCTTTGCGCCTTCCACGGCGTTCCAAACCACTTTATTTCCTTCGACTTTCAGAACGGGGGCATCCAGCGCGTCGAGGAAATACTCTTTCGCCCATGCGGGGATATCCTTTCTCTCTTCGTTAAAGGCGCCGAAAGCGATCAACGAACCGGTCGTATCGGAAACGTGTTCTTCGCTCGCACGGGTATCGAAAGCGATCTCGATCGTCGCGTTGTCAAAGCGGGTCAAATTGCCGACGTCGCTGAGCATAAGTCCGTTTTCGCGGCTCTCTTTATGATTGAACATGGTCAATACTGTATCGTCCAGAAGTTTGATCGACCAGACCTGTTCTTTATCCAGTTTTACGCTTCCCTTCGGGGTATCGTTCGCAACAGGCTGACCGCCGTCGGGCATGAACACCTGCTGGAACAGTTCTACCGTTACCAGGCTGCCCGTAGAAACGAGGTCGCCCGTATTGTACGCGCGGATATGCGTTTCGATGCGCACGCCCGCCTGTTTGACATAGATCACGAATTCAACGAAATCCGAAGGCGTAAGCGCGGAGTAGTCGAAAATATCGCCGAATTTTACGGAAACCGTAAAGCCCTCGGACAGATCGACGTTTTCCTGTTTCGTGAGGAGCGTATACCCTTTCATGGAAACGCTGCCGTCTTCGTTCAGCACGGGAGCCTGCTCCAGCGCCTTGGAAACAGTCCAATCACCTAAGGAAAGTTCTGCCGTCACGTACACGACGGCGGTGCCGCCGTCCGTGGCGATCTCGATAATATTGACGAAACTGCCGCCCGTCAAATGATCGGTGCCCTCTCCGACCGCCATCGTTTTTACGACGGATCCGGGGATCGTTACCGTACCCTTGCCGCTGTCGTCGACCGCAAATACCGCTTCGCTTTCCGAAAGTTCGCGCCCGTTCAAAAGCACGTAACGATCGGCGCCGTCTTTAAGATCGACCTTCACGACGATATCTTCCGCCGCGTTCAGATCCACGCTTATTTCGTCTTCCTGCCCTTCGCCGAGAACGGGAGCCTGCTGCGCGATCGCTTCTACCGTTATGATGACGCTCGCCGACCCGTTTTCGGTGACGACGGTCAGTTCATACTCGCCCGCGTGCAGCCGATTGAGCATTTCGGCGGAAAGGGTGACGATATCGCCTTCCAGAACGTCTGTCAGCGTTTCGCCGTTCAGATGTATGCTGCGCACGGCGTCTTCGCCGACCAACTCCACCTTGACGGTAATATCTTCGAACTGTCCGATTTTTGCTTTCAGCGCGGTCTGCGGAGTCAGACTGACCGCCGAGCGTACGTTCACGCGCAGAACGAGCGTCGTGCCCACGTTCGTCGTGATCTTGAAGGTTTGCACACCGTTGTTCAAGGTTTCCAAAAGCGTGGATTTCAGGGTCAGCGTCCCTTCCGACAGGGTGTAATCGGCGGAAGCGAGCGCGCGCCCCGAGGCGTCCTCGATTTTGGCGAATTCTACGTTTGCGGGATAGCGGACGGTAAAGGTAACGTCATTTCCCGAATCTTTCACGTAAACTTCCTCCGCACTGTCTGTCGTAGGCATCTGCGCGAAATTGCTGAGTTTGTATTCGCCCTTTATTTTATATGTCGCAGACGCTTCGTCCGCCATCACGGTGATCTGTACGCGGGTAAGATCCCCGAGAACGGGCGCGAGGTCGGCCGCCGTATAATTGACGATGGTCGAGCCGTTGACCTTATAGCAATAGCCGCCGTTTCCGTTATCTCCGAAATAAATCTTACGGGTCAGCCAGCCGTTCTCCACCGTATCCTTGTTTGCATATGCCGTAGGAGCCGGCTGCGCGTTGATACCCTGCGCCTGCGCGTGCTCGCGGGTTCCGTTATCGAACAGTCCGAGCGTGGCGCCGCCGGAGAAATAAAAGCCTTCGTAATTGCGGTTCGCCACCGATTTTACAGTAGTCAATTGATTCATGCCGAAACCGCGCACGCTGATAAACGTATTTTTATCGGGTTTAAAGCCTTCGGGAATAGACATCGTAAATTCGATGTTTTCTTTCGTCAGATCGAAACTGCGGCCGTAGATAAATCTCGTTCTCGACATGCCGTTCGTTCCCGTACCCTTGATCTCGGAATAATGCACGCCGTTTTCGATCACTTCCGACGCAGCCTTATCCGTGGCGAACCAGCCGCCCTTGACGGCATCGTACTCTTCCGTCATCGACTCGATGCCGATCTCGAATTCCGCCTGCTGATTGGTACGGCTGAAAGCGTATAAGTGCATGGCGGAGGTATCCATCGCAAATCCCTCGTAGCATTCCTCGAGCGCTTTGACATACTCCGCGGCCGAAGCGGGATTTTTATCGAAAATCGTGCCGCCGAACGGGTTGACCATGGAGCCGTTGAGCCAGAACATGGGCACGCCGTCCAGTTCCGCGCCGCTCAAAGAGAGCGTCGCGCCGTCCGTCCATGCGGAGGCAGCATCGAAATCGGAGTTCGCCGTGGTGTTATCGTAATACAGACTGTTCGTCGTGTAACTCAACGTTCCGTCTGCCGCGATCTTGAAATTGTTTACGTAATAAGTGAACAGGGCAAAATTGCCGTCCGCTTTCTTGCTGAAAATGAACACGTACGCCTTTTGCGCCGTTTCGCTGCCGGGCTGCGCGCTGAGAGCAAAGCCTATGCTGTTTTCATCTCCCTTGATCCAGTTTTCGCCCGTTGTACCGCTGAATTTGTTGACTTTGAACTGAAGATCGAAGCCGTTCGCCAAATCGAGGGTGTTCTGATACTCCGCGACAAATACGTTCCCCTCGCCCGAAGAGATGGTATTCCCGCTGATCGAAGTAGTTCCGTTCTTTGCCGTCCAGACCGCTTCGCCGCGCACAGAGGTAAAACCGATCAGGCACACTGCGCTCACGATCAGCAACAACGCCGCAACGACCAAAGCGCACAGTTTTTTTGTTTTAGTCATAAAATCCTCCTTATTATAATGTTCAATCCACGATCACGCGGACGGGTATCTTCGTACCGTTCCAATCCGCCGTGATCGTCGTTTCGCCCTTCGCTTTTGCCGTAACAAGTCCGTTTTCGCCGACAGAAATCACAGAAGTATCGTAATTTCCGTAGGTCACGCCCTGCTCGCGGAAATAGATCTCGTATTGAAACTGAAAACGATAGCGCACATATAACTTCAACTGGGAAGTATCGCCGATATGCAGACGAATTTCGGATCTCATCGCCCGTACGGAAGTTACGGAAATCTCGTCTTCGTCGGCAAACGCCTCCATGCCCGAAAGTCCGATCGCCGTCGTTTCGGTCGCCCCCGCGCCCACGATGCGTACGCCGTTCGCCGAAATCGTTTCGTCGAACACGATGGTCACGGGCACGATCGCCGTGGACGTGGAAGGCTCGGACAGAAAATGATAAGACCATTTCTCCGTATCCGTCCATTCGCCGCCCGCGGAGCGCACCTGCACCTTGAACGTTGCGGGATAAAAGCCCGCCTCGATCTGCGAATACAGATGAACGCCTTTGAGCGGCGCGTTCTTCCCGTCCGCCGTCTGCAACCCCATCCACTTTTCGCCGTTCGCCTGCGTGTTGTACACGGTATCCACGTCGCTGTCGGTCAAGGCCGCAAGCCCCGCGGCGTTCGAGCCGATCGCCTCGGTAAAAGCGCCCTCGCCCACGTACACGATAAAATTATCGCTCAGCCTGTCGTCGCCGCCGTATTTCATGTAAACGTGCGTCATGCCCGTTTTTTTGGCTGTGACGAGCCCGCTTTCCGAAATATCGACGATCGACGTATCGTAGCCGTAAAACTCGATATTTGCGATCTCCGACGCGCTCAGAACGCGCGTTTCCATATTGTTATCCAGAAGTTTGATGCGCAGTTGATGCGCGGGTTTCCCCATACGGATACGCACGTACGGATCGGAAACGAATACCGACTGGGGCGCGCTGCCCGTAGTGGTGGCCTGCGAAGGCACTTTCTGCAGTCGGGTGATACCGCGGTCGGTTTCCACTTTTTCGCTCACTTTGAACGTGACTTTGCAGATTCTCGTAGCCCAGTTTACCACGGTGGCGTTTGAATTTTCGGCATGGGCGTAAGCGAAGTAGACGGGATCGCCTTTGCGGATATGTCCGTCGCTGCGTTTGGAAAGGCCGCCGTTATGCGCGTATTTGGTAAAATTCGTGCTGGTATAAGAGACCTCTTCGTCCCACGTGATACCGTCGGCGGACTGGCGCACCGCAATGCGGCAGTTATCCATGTACCGCCTCGACACGTTGACGAAGATGAAACGGTCGTAAGCCTCTAAATAAGCGACGTCGCCGCTGTCCTCCGCCTCTCCGTCGCCCCGTTCAAAGGCGACGCCGCGGTATTCGAGTTTGGCGGGCCAGTTTTCGTCGTCCGCAGGAGCCGTAGCCACGCGAACGCTGTTATCCCCTTCCTCCCCCGCGGCATTGTTATCCCAGGTGTAGTACATGTAGATCACGCCGTCTTTCACTACAAAAGTGGGTTCACCCGCGCCGAATGCGTCCGATTTGGGGGTATCGGTCGCGGCCTCGTCGAAATAGACGACGGGTTGCGCCTCAGACGTGCTCCAGCCCTGACCGTTCCACTTTTCGTTGAAAGGACCGTAAACGTTTTTCGAACGGGCAACGAACACGTTGTTATCCCGCCCGTAAACGTTATAACACGACGTATAGCCGATATAGTAATATTCGCCGATCTTCACCGCGCCAGGATCGCACACGCTCCACGCGTCGTCGGTGCCGGGCGTGGGCGTCAGGGCGATCGTTTCATCCGACCAGGACGTGCCGCCGTTGTCACTGCTGCGGTAACGGATCCAGTCCCACTGCGTCTTAAAGCGGCCCGGAGAAGAAGTCCACATATGCAGCGTGCCTTCTTCGTCGAGGATCATGCTCGGCCCGTAGCGATAGGAATTTTCCACCACGCGCGGATTCGGGCTGTGCACCAGTTTATCGGTATCGGGCAGGATTTTGAGCGACACGTGGTCGGTCAGTTTTTCGACGGGAGGATCCGGGGGATTATCGTCCCCCGAACCCGTATTCCCGCACCCGATCGCCGAAAACGACAGCGCGCAAACGAGAAGAGCGCAAAAGATCAATCTTGACAATCTTTTTATCATAGCGCCCTCTTACTTGGAAGGATTTTTCGAAGGCGTTGACAGACAGTCGTCGCGGTAATCCAGAAGTTCGAAATATTGTTTCTTGTACGCGGCCATTTTCGCATAGATCTGCGCGCCGAGGTCCTGCGCGGTCTTGATCTCTTTTTTGATAAAGAAATTCCAGTACAGTTCCTTGATATCGTCGTCCGCATGCGGCTCGTACATGCCGTTGTATGCTTTCAATCCCGAGGATACGAGGAAATACGGGTTATAATCGCTTTCGCCGTAATAATACATGCCGCCCGCCGCTTCGTGCAGGGCGTTCAGGGGGCCCATCAGCGACTCGGGGATCTCCACGTCCTTCACGAGCAGAGGCCCGTTGATGGAACCGTTGTTTTCCGCGATATTGTTCAGGCGGACTTCCTGTCCCTGTTTGGAAAATACGAACATCATGAAATCCATCGCAAGATCCGTCTGCGCCTTGTTTTTATTCACGACGCCGAAAAATCCGTTGGGACCGCCGAGCGAACGCGTATAATCGGCCGCGGGCGCCGCTTCGGGATCGTTCTTGTCGAACGCGGTCATCGCGGGCGCGTAAAAGATGCCTAAGACTTCCAGCACCTGATCCATCGTGTATCCCATCTGGTTGGCATAAGCGAGGAGAAAGTCGGAGGCGACCACGCACATTCCCGCGCGGTTGGTATACATATTGGTCAGCGCCGTCGCGTAGTTCTGCGACAGATCGTCGTTCAGATAATCGGGATTTCCCAAAAGCAGATTCAGATTATTGATCATATCCTGCCAGCGCGCGCCCTTGGGATTGTATTCGGTCCCTTCGTAATACGCGTTCAGCGCGCGCAGCGGGTTGGAAGTGTATGCGAATGGATTGTCGTTGTTGATCGCTCCCTGTTTCTTTTCGACGTCCGTGCCCTCGTAGTCTTCAAGCGCATAACTCAATTCCCAATCCGCGTCGACGTCGGGATCGTAGGTATAATCGCCGTCTGCGGAATGAGCGATTTCGGCAAAATCGCGGAAATATTGATCGGAATAAATGCGGATCAGCCAACTCAGCGGCATGCCCATCGAGGATTTACTGCCGCCGAAAGACATCGGCACATACGTTTCGCCCTTGGAGGGAGATTCCGTCTTGGAAAGTTTGTCGCACGCCGCGATCAGTTCGTTCCAGGTCTGCGGAACTTCCGTGATCCCGGCTTTGGCGAACGCATATTTGCTGTACACGATGAATACCTGCGTGGTATCGAAAGAGAGCATATACAGTTCGTCGTCGGCGCCGTAGGTGGCGTACGCCGCCTGTTCCAGCGTATCGCGCCAGATCTGATTATTCGCATACGGATTTTTTTTGGCGAGATACGGCATATAGTCTGCAAAACAGGTCTTCAGATATTGCCCTGCCTCGTTGGCAACGACGATATCCGCCGAAACGTTCTGCGCCCCTGCCGTCAGCGACTGTAAAAGTTTGGTCGTATAATCCTCGGAAGAGGTATTCGTTTCGATCTTTACATCCACTTTTTCGTTGCCGGGCAAACTTTCGTACGCATATTCCATCGCTTCCCAGGCATATTGCGTGGATGCGTTGGCGGGAATGGATACCGTGACCGAGCCGCTCTTCTCCGCGGAAGTGTTTCCGCCCGGATTGTTATCGTCGCCGTTCCCGGAACCGCCGCCGCAGGCAGCCATGCCGAATAAAAGCATCAATGATAAGACCATCAACACGATTTTTTTCAAAACAGTCTTCATAGAAATATCTCCTTATTTATTGCACCGTCACTTTGCAGGTGATCTTCTGACCGAAAAACTCCAAAGTGACCGTCGTTTCCCCTGCTTTTTTTGCCGTCGCCATTCCGTTGCCGTCGATTGCAATGACAGAGGTATCGTAATCCGAATAGCGCACGAACTGCGGGCCGTAATATTCCTGACAAAAACCGATGTTCCAGACCGCTTCGAGCATGATCTGCGCGCGCGGTTTCTCCGACAGATCGAGCACATACTCGCTCTTCAGCGTGGAAAGTTCCGTCTTTGCCATATCGCCCGTCAAAGGTAAAAACTCGCCCAACTCAAACGCCATATCCGCGTTGCTTTTATCCACGATGCGCAAAGCGTCGCCTGTCACGGGTTCGCTGAACCGAAGCACGACGGGCGTTACCGAAGACGCTTTATTCACAACGAAGCGCAGCCCCGTCATGCCGGGAACGTCCTTCCATTCGCCGTTCGCGCGGTACTGCAGATCGAATACCGACGGGAAACCCTGCCCCTGGTATTTGGGGAAGATCGCCGCGCCCGTGATTTTTGCGCTCTTTCCTTCCACGCCGAACCATCGGTCGGAATTTCCCGCCGCAATGCTCGCCGTCGCAAAGGTCCCGCCGTTGTTGATCGCGGAAAGGTTCGAAGCCCCCGCAGAGGCGATCGCACGTGTGAAAGGATTGTCGCATACGGTAATGCGAATCAGCGCGTACGCACTCTCGTTTCCGCCATACACGGCTTTGACATACGTTATGCCCGCCTTTTTCGGCTGAATGACTCCGCCCGCCGTAACGGTGAGGATATCCTCGTTCTGTACCGTGTATTCGAGTTTATCACTGCCCGTGATCTCCTCTTCGCGGTAATCGTTATTGATCGAGAAAAGGCTGATCTTCTGCGTAGTGTCCGTCAGGTTCAGATACAGCGCGGGTTCGCGGGAATGAATAGTTTCGATCGCGCTGCCGCCGTGCGTCTTCTTTTCCGAATCGGGCTTCAAACTGTTGGAAAATCCGTCCTGCGCGTCCTCCGTGCCGGGTTTGACGGCGGTCATCGTCACCTTGTGCATGCGCGTATACCAGTTTGCCCAGACGTTCGGCCCGGTCGCATAGCCGTATGCGATATAAATGGGATCGCCCGCTTTGATATGCCCCTGCTCGTCGCCCGAAATGCCCATGTTATGGCAATACTGCGCAATGTTCTTTTTAATGACCGTGCTGTGCTCAAAGGTCAGGCCGTCCTTTGATTCGTAAAACGCGATAAAACTGTCTTTGGAAAAGCGCTTCGCCGTGTTGACGGCAATGAACATATCGTACTCTTCCACATATTTTATATCCGAACTGTCCTCGTCCGAATAGACCTTATCGAAGGCTACGCCGTGCTCCTGCAAAGTCGCGGGCCAGTTTTCGTTGTTTGCTTCGGCAAGGGCCACGCGGGTCTGCGAGATCGTCGTTCCGTCCGCTTCGGCGTCCCACCAGTTATAGTACATATAGATCTGATTGTCCTTGACGACAAAACTCGGCTCGCCGATCCCGAATTTCGTAGGATCGCCGTCATAGACCATCGCGGGACGCGATTCGTAAACGCTCCAGCCGTTTCCCGTCCACTTTTCGATAAACGGTCCCTGCGGCGTTTTACTGCGCGCGATAAAGATCGCGTTGCTTACGCCGCCCGCCTCGTACGTGGAAGTATATCCGGCATAATAATAGTCGCCCATTTTGAAAACCCCGGGATCGCACGTGCTGACGGAATCCATTTGCCCGGGCGTCGGCTTGACCGCGACCACCTCGTCGCCCCAGGTCTTACCGCCGTCCGCAGAGTATCTGTAACGCCCCCAATCCCATTCCGCATAGGAATTGCCAGGGGACGCCGTATACATGCCGATCCCGCCGTTTTCATCTAACAAAAGGCAGGGCCCGTAACGGTAAACGCCGTTGATATTCGTCGGCGTAGGTTTGTGGATGACCCAACCCGAATCCGCGTTAAAGCGAAGCGTCACTTCTGTCTGCCCGGGTTGCGGCGGTTCCGGTTTGTTGCCGTTTCCACCGTCGTCGCCCGTACCGCCGCAGCCGGCAAACAGCAGAAGCGTTACGGATAACACAAAACAACTCAAGAATCTCTTCATGTCCACTCCTTTCATTCCGTGAAGTCCATTTTTTTACTTTGGTCTTTGACCAAAGTAAAAAAGGGATATCCCTTTTTGAAATTATTAAGTTTCTCGAATAACTTTTGTCGTTTCAAAAGGTTTCTCGAGAAACTTTCCTGTTTTATTAAATCATAAATTAAAGCATTTGTCAATATGTTTTTTAAAAATTTTCAAAAAAAAATTCCGCGGCGAAATCTAACGTGCAGATCGGCGACTATAAAAAGAGGTCGGTTTTTTCTTAGTCCTATTCACGTTATTTCGTTTTATAGTATTCCTCGAAGATCAGCGGCAGTTATTCACTATATTAAGTGTATTATACGATGAATAATCAACGGTAATTCGGGCGAAAATTTTTTCGAATACGACACTAAAAAAAGTGTAACACTTGTCTTTTTACGGAGAATGATATAAAAATACTGGCATGAATACTTTTGGTGATAACTTAAAAAGATTTCGGGAAGTAAACGGGTTCAGCCAACAGGAGTTGGCGGAAAAATTAGGCACGACGCAACAGCGCATCAGCGAGTGGGAACGCAACAAAGTGGAGCCGGGTCTTTATAATCTATTGCGCCTGAGCAAGGCGCTCGGCGTGGGATTGGACGAACTGACGGAAGATTTGGAAATATAATACACAAAGCGGCGCTTGAAAAGCGCCGCTTTTTAGGTTTCCGCGATTGACTTTACATGATTTATATAGTATAATTGTTCGGAAGTCCATACAAAGGCAAGAAAACAAGGAGAAAAAAGATACATGCACATTTTCAACACGGTGATCGACATTATCAATAACGTATTTTTGGTATTGTGCGGAATCGCCTTTGCTGTTCAGATCATATACGTGCTGTTTTTCTGGATCAAACCCAGAAAATACCCCAAAGCGGAAAAACAGCACCGTTTCGGCATCATCATCCCCGCCCGAAACGAAGAGGAAGTCATCGGCGATACCATACGGACGCTCTTTAAACAGAATTATCCGCGGGAACTGTTCGATGTGTTCGTGGTCGCGCACAACTGCACGGACAACACGGCGCAGCGCGCGCGGGAAGCGGGCGCCATCGTTTTCGAACACAACGACGACGATCCCAAGCATAAGCGCGTGAGTTACGCTTTGCAGCACGGCTTCCGCAAGATCATCGCCGAATACGACAATTACGACGCGTTTATCCACTTTGACGCGGACAATACCATGAACGAGGACTATATCGCGCGCATGAACGACGCGCTCGATTCGGGCGTGAAGATCGCCCGTTGCTATGAAAACAGCAAAAACCTCGGACAGAATATGTGGACGGGCGTTTCGGGGCTTTACTATATCCGCGACAGCCGCATCGCCTGTCACGTGCGTTCGGGACTGCATACCGACCAAATGCTGACGGGCGCGGGCATGATGGTAAGCGCGGAGATCATCAAGCGGCACGACGGCTGGAAATGTATGGGCGTGAGCGACGATGCGGAATTTACGCTGCAAGCCATGCTCGAAGGCGAGCGCACCTATTACGTGCCCGAAGCGATGGTGTACGAAGACCAGCCCTCCTCTTTGAAAGACACCGTGAACCGCAACAAGCGCATGGGCAACGGATTATTCAAACTGTTCTTTTCCCACGGCTTCCGCTGTCTGGGGAAATTCTTCACCACTTTCCGTTTCGGATACCTGGATATGTTTTTAACGCTCCTGTTTATCCCCATCGCCGTGGTGGCGTGCACGTGGTTCCCCCTCTATTATGGCTATAAAATAATCTTCGCCGCGGTGGTGGCGGATACCGCCTTTCTCATCGAGATCGGAAAACTGATCGGCTACATTCTGCTGTTCGCGTTCTATCTGCCGTTTACGCTGCAATCCTTGCTGGCGGCGGGGCTCGACCGCAAAAAACTGGACGTTCCCTTTAAAAAATTGTGGCCCGCGATCCTGCTTTCGCCCGTGTTCATGATCATCTACGCGATCTCCATCTGCCTCGGCGTGTTCTCGCGCCCCAAGTGGAAAAAGATCAAGCGCAACGTGGTTTCCGCGGACGCGGCGCCGACGGAAGAAATTTTGTCGGAACCTGCCGCAGAGATCGCCCCGTCGGAAACAGCCGATGAACAAAAAGAAGAATGATACAAACGCCCCGCGTCTTGACGCGGGGCGTTCTTTTTTTCAAAGATCGTAAGTATAAATATAATCGTCCATCACAAACCCGCCGCCGATATCGGAAGCGGCCTCTTCGGTGCGCGCGAACCCGAACCGCTCGTATGCGGCGATCGCTCTCTTGTTGTGCTTGTTCACGGTGAGATAAATGCGGGCAAGGCGCGAGGACACGGCAATCATTTTCACGCAGGCCAGCGTTTTCTGCCCGATCCCCTTGCCGATAAATGCGGGATCGAGATACAATTTGGAGAGAAACAGCGCGTCCTCTTCCTCTTTCACGCCCGTATACCCTGCGATTTTGCCGCCGTATTCCACAAAATAATAGGTATAGCCGTGCGCGGATACCTGTTCTGTAAGCGCGGGAACGCTCTGAAATTTTTCCAGCATGTATCCGACCTGCGCGCTGCCGATCTCGGGGATATCGTCGTAGGCGGCGTGCCACAGGCGCGAAGCGAGCGTTGAGAGCCGCGCGTAATCTTCGGGAAACACTTCTCTTAAAATCAACTTTGTATCCATAAATTCAGTATAAACCAACGCAAAAAAAAAGTCAAATGCGCAAATGGCGTATTCTTCGACAAAAATTCTGCTTTTTCGCGCTTCTATCCGCCGCGCTCTCACAATAAGTTAATGGAGGAAGTAAAAGTGAGGTGGCTTATGGAAACTTATTTGAGCGAAACCATCGGAAAACCCGTCGTATTGATCAGCGGGGAAGTTGCGGGGTATGTGATCGGCGCGCGGCTGTCCAAAAAACTGGATGCGGTGCGCGCGCTCGTCTGTGCAGACGAGGACGAGGAAGAGTTTATACTGCCTGCGGCCTCGATCCGCGCATCGGGCGACGGCGGCGTGATGATCCGAGGACTGGGCGGAAAACCGCCCAAAGAAACCGTTCCCGCGCCCGTAGGCATGCGCGTTCTTTCCGAACAGGGCGACTTACTGGGGATCGTGCAGGACTTTGTGTGCGAGGGAAAGATTGTGAGATCGGTGCTCCTCTCCTCGGGCGAAACGTGCCCGCCCGAAAAGATACACGGGGTCGGCGAGTGTCTGATACTGGGCGATGCGCCCAAAAAGACCGCCGCGAAAAAGCTTTCGGCTCCCCTATCCGAAACGCCCGAAATAGTCGGAAAAAGCGAAGAAACTTGCGAAAAGGAAGTTGCGGCGAGCGCGCAGGCGGGCAGCAATCTTCTGACGGGCAAGCGGGTGCCGCACGACATTTCCGACGTGCGCGGCAACGTCATCATCCGCAAAGGCAGCGTGATCACGCCCGAAGTTTTAAAGAGCGCGATCTTTCACAACAAACTTTTCGAACTGACCGTGACCGTTCTCAACGCAGACTGAAAAAGCGGTGCGCAAGATCTTCTTGCGCACCGCTTTTCTTTATAAATCGTATTTCGCCATCATTTTCAAAAGCGACGCCAAAATGTCGTTGAGCGTTTGCGCCTCTTCGGAGGAGAGGGCGTTTTTGCTCTTATAGACGGTCAGAAGGTCCTCGTACTTCTGCACTTCCAGCCTGTCCCCCGCGCCCAGAGATACGCCTTTGAGCCGTTCGACGACGGAAAAGATGTGATCGAGCCGCACGTCGGAGGCGTAGGAATCGTATTCGTCGCCCGCGTATTCGGGTTCGGTGAAACAGCGCACCTTTTTCAGTTCCGAGCCCCTTTGCGCGCCGACTGCGGGCGGGAACTGTTCGCTCATGTCCACGTATTCGGCGACGCGCGGTTTTGCGGCGGGCTTTGGTCCGCTCTTCTTTTTGGGAAACAGCGACAGCGCGCCGTACAGTACCAGATACGCCGCTTTTGCGGCCAAAGCGACGCCCACGTATAAAATAGCGCGTTCGGCTTCTTCGGGCGCGTAAGCGCAGACTGCGAGCGCGGCAAAGGTGAAAACGCACACGTCGGAAAAGGCGACAAACGCCGCCTTGCCGCGGCCGCGCGCGTCGGCGTTGGAAAAATATACGATCACGTAGCCCGCGAACAGCGCCAGGGGAGATACGAGCAGCAAAAGCGCCCACGCGTCCTGAAATCCTTTGCCCGCTTCGGCGGCTATTTCTGCGATCCTCTCTAAAATATCGGTAGACATAACATTCAACTCCGTTTTTTGCTAACGGATGAATTATAGCCAAAATTTTTAAAAATAATTCAAAATAATTTGCCGAATCTTGTCTCTTTTTCAATGCAGCGGCACGTGAACGCACGAAAGACGATCGAGATTGACGATATGCGCCGAAATTTTTTCGATTTTCGCAATTTTTCCGACCGCCGCTGCGTAAATTTCCAACTGGCGGGCGTAGTCGCGCACCAGCCTTTCGTCGGAGTGCGTAGAATATTTGTAGTCGATGATCAGCGCCTCGTCCCCCCTGACGGCAAGAAGGTCGATGGCGCCCTGTACGAGCACTTCGTCCTCGCTGTCCGTTGCAAAGAGCGCGTTTGCGGGCAGGGACAGCAAAAATTCCTGCTCTCGGTACAGGGTAAAGCCGCGCAGATTTCCGAACAGGGGAAAGGCGAGAATGCGCGCCATCTTCTGTCTGTTCAGTTTTGCCGCAAGTTCGGGGCGCGTCTTTTCAAAGAGGGCGAATATGCGTTCCGCCTCCCGTTCGGGCGGCGCGAAAAAGTTCGCCCGTTCTAAAAAGGCGTGATAGGCGATGCCCGTTTCCTTGTCCGTCTTCGAGCCGCCCGTATCCTCGGGGAATAGTTCTTTTTCCGCGTAAAAGCGCTCGCCCTGCCGCTTTAAAATGGCGCTTGCGGAACTCTTGACGGGAATTTCGAGGCTGCTTGCGTACGGATAAGGCGCGCGGTAGCGCAAGGCGATCTCGCGTTCGGCTGCCTCGTCGGTGGAAGAGATAAGGAGCGGCCGCTCCCCCGTTGCCACGAAATCCGCAGATTCCAACTGCAAAAAGCGGTCGCGGAATTTTTCGAAGGGAATGAAGTCGGAAAATTTCGACGCGCGCCCGACGCGGGCAAAGTCGAATTCTCCCTCCTCGCGGAAAATGAAGTGCATACAATACTGCGCGCGCGTCGCCGCCACGTAGAGAAGGCGCATTTCGTCCTCCGCGCGCCGCGCGGTCATACGCTCGCGGAAGAGGGCGCGCAAAATCGTGTCGTAGGCGGTGAAATTCTGTTCGTTGTAAGAAAGGGGTGCAAAGCCCCACTCTTCGTCGGTCAGAATTTTTTCCTTGAAATCCCTGTCGTCGAATCGATTGTCCATGCCCGCCACGATGACGACGGGAAATTCGAGCCCCTTGGAGGCGTGCATGGTCATCACCCGCACGGCGTTTTCGCCGCCCGCCTCGGAAAAGCCGACCTGATAACGGTTATTTTTCAGGCGGCGCAAGACGTCGGACACGCTCAGCGCGCCGCATTCGGATAAAAAGCGGTCGATACGCTTGACGCGCTCTTCCCCGTTTTCCGCGCGCAACTGTTCGATCTCCTCGCCCGACTCGGACAGGATACCCGCCAGAAGTTCCGCCGCGCTCCGCACGTTGGCGAGCAGGCGCAGTCTTTGCGTCTGCGCATAAAACGCGCGCAGTTTTTCGCCCGTCCGATTCTGCGCGGCTTCGGCGTATTCGCGGCAGGCTTCGACGAAACTTTTTTGCGACCCCGCCGCCAGTCGGATATCCGCAAGTTCTTCGTCCGTCAGTTTTCCGAGCGCGCTTTTGAGCGCGGCGGCGAGCGGAATATCCTGTTCTGCGCAGTCGAGATAGCGCAGAATCTCGATCAGGCGCTTGATCTCGGGGTACTCGCAGATGTTGTATTCGGCGGCGCTCGCCACGGGAATGCCGCGGCGGACGAGTTCCGCGATGATCTTCGCCGCGCGCCCCGTCTTGCTGCGCGAAAGCACGACGATGTCTTTATAATCATTCTGCACGAATTCGCCCGAGTCCGCGTCGAAGTGTTTTTTGTGCAGTTCCGCGGCGATGACGCTCGCGATATACGCGCCCTCGGCGTCGGTCTTTTCCTCGCCGCCGTTCAGATGGCCGATGACCGAATACACGTCGCGCTCTTCGGGCGCTTTTTCTTCCTCTTCGGGAATGAAATCCAGCCACACTTCGCCCGAATTTTTCGGGAAACGGTCGCTCGCGGTCATGACCGAGGTATTCTTGTAATCGACGGCGCCCGTGCGCTTGGTCATGACTTCGGAAAAGATCAGATTGACCGCGTCCAGAACGCGCGGCGCGCTGCGGAAATTACCGTTTAAAACGAGCGCCTTTCCGCACGCGGACAGACGTTCGAACTTTTCCCCGAAAAAGCGGGCGCTGCAACCGCGGAACCCGTAGATCGACTGCTTGACGTCGCCGACCATGAACATATTTTCCCCCTGCAAGGTGCGTAAGATGCTTTCCTGACAGGGATTCACGTCCTGATATTCGTCCACGAAAACGTGCGTATAGCGCGATTTCAACTCTTTTTCCACCATCTCGTGCGACAAGAGCGCGAGCGTGCGGTGTTCGAGATCGGAAAAGTCCAGTTTGCCCGCGCGCTTTTTAACGGCGGCGTACGCGTCGTCGAAGGCGAGCAGAAGTTCGCACAGCGCCGCCGCGATCTCCCCCGAGCGAAAGTATCGCGCGAGGTCTTCCCCTTCGTTTTCGTACCCCTTCAATTCGATCAGGATCTCTTTGAATGCATTTTTCGCGCCGTCGATGTGCGCGTCGAGTCTGAGCGCGGGCGCGTTTTCCGCCTTTTTGAGCGGCCCGTTGGGGGGCTTGGAGGAAAGTTTGCTTTCCTTTGCCAGAGCCGCCGCGGCGTACAGATCTTCCGCTCTTTCCAATTGCAGGCACAGCGCCTGAATTTCCGCCAGAAACGAGAGATATTTGGGACTCATTTCGCTGCCTGAAACGAAATATTCGGTTTCCTCCGCCAGCGACTGCACGCGCGCGCGCAACTGCGTTAAACGGACTTTCAACCCCGAAAAGAGGGTATCCGCGATCGAATGAAACGTTTCTTCGGTAAAGCGCGCGGGCATATTTTCCAGCCGCGCGCGGTAATCGGCGTGCACGCGCATCTTTTCGTAGAGGGGCAAAAATAATTCCGTGAGCCGCTTTAAACCCTTGCTGCCCGCGTACAGCCGCAATAACAGTTGGAATTTTTCGCTCTTTTGTTCCAAAAGCGCGTCCGTCGCGATCTCCGCCGCGCGGTTTTTCATTTCCGAAGCGTCCGCGTCGTCGGCGATCTGAAAATCGCCGTTTTCGTCGGTGACGTAAAAGTAACGGCGGATCAGGTTTGCGCAGAACGAATGCAGCGTGCAGATATCCGACGCGCCGATCTCGCTCAACTCGTATTTGAGGCGCGATTTCACGCCCTCGTCCGTCTCCTCGTTGATGCGCCCGACGATCGCGCGTTTCAGTTTTTCCTTCATTTCGGCGGCGGCAAGGTTGGTAAAAGTGACGGCGAGCACGCCCGAGATCTGCGCCTTTCCTTCCAGAATGAGAGAGATGATCTTCTCGATCATCACGAAAGTTTTTCCGCTGCCCGCGGACGCCGAAACGAGCGTTTCGCCCTCTGCCTCCACGGCGGCGCGCTGTTCGGCCGTCAGTATTTTTGCGCTCATAACTCGCCCCTCCTCTTCTTTACGATCTTCGCGATCTCGGCGCACTTGACGGCGCTCTCTTTGCGCGCCTTTTTCGCGTCCGCGCCGCATACACCGCCGTAGGGGCAGTATTCGCACACCCCGCCGTAGGGCGAGGGCGCGATGCAGCCCTTTTCGATCTCCCGCGCGCAGCCGAGCGCCGCTAGGCGGGAATAGTCGATAAACGCCTCAAAATCGTCGCCGTTCATCTGCTTGTCGCTGTTTCTTCCGAGCGCGGCGTTGACGAAACGGCTCTTGCCGCCCTTTTCCAGGGCGACGTCGCTCATTTTCACAGCCTCTTCGTCGGCGAGCGAAAATCCCTGCATGCGGAAGGGATAGTCCTCCCCCTGCCGCGCGAAGGAGATGCGCGCGGGGAAATAGTACGCGCCTGCAGGCTTGGCGTAGGCGCTCACCGCGCTCATGTACAGTTGCAACTGCAATCTGCGTCCCGTATAATAACTGTCCGCGTCCGCCTCGATGAGCGAACCCGTCTTATAATCGACGACGCGCACATAGTCGCCGCCACGGTCGATACGGTCGATCTTTCCCGAAAGGCGCAGATCGCGTTCGCCGGACAAGAGCGTGATGCCCGCAAAATCCGCATCGCGGCCGCCGAACTTCTTTTCCGCGCCCCAGACGGTAAACGCGGAACAGGCGATCTGCCGATATAATTCGGCAGCCACGACGCCCGCCTCGTTTTCCAGCGCACCCGCGGTGAATTTGCCCGCGTTGGTGTCTTTCAGATAGCAAAACGGCGCTTCGGAAAGCAATTTTTCCGCCTGCCCGCGGGCGAACGCAACGCACGCCTGTTCGCTGTCGAACGTGCGGAAAGACTCCGCCGTCCGCTGCAAGACGGCGTGCATGAAATCGCCCGTATCCAGTGGCCGCACCGCGCCCTCAATGCGCGGCATGAGGCGCAGTCCGCGCTCGGAAAAATTCTTGTAAGGACAGGAAAAATAGCCCTCGATGAGCGTGGGCGAGATCTCGTGCCGCCCGCGGAACATAACTTCCGCGGCGTTGGGGATAAAATCCCCTTTCGTCTGCGCGTTCAAAAGAGAATCGACGTCCTCGCCTTTGTTTTTCAGCGCGAAATACAGTCCGTTGTGCGCGGAGAACTCCGCCGCGCCCCGCCTGTATTGATCGGCGCGCAGCAAAAGTTCTTTGAGCGCGGGTACCCGCTCGATGGCGGCAAACGAGAGATAGCGCGCGTAGGCGGCGCCGTTTTCCCGTTCCCAACGCTCGAATCTGCCGCGCGTAAACGTAGCGACGGGCGCGCCGCCCTTTCTTGCGAGCGCCGCGAAAACCGTATCGAAAATTTCGCTCTTTTTGCATTCCTTTCCGCCCTGCGATAAAGGATACGTAAGATACAGCCGCTCGGTAAACGAACACAGAGCGAGCGCGGCGCTCTCCCGCGCGCGTGCGTTCACTTCGCGTATCTTGGGCTGGATCTCCACTTTCAGCGTGCGCAGGCGGTCGATATCCCGATCGGAAATGAGGGCGGTATCCGCGCCCGACGCGGGCACGTCCGAGGTGAGCGCGGCGGCAAACAGCACTTTCCCCGCGCTCTTCTTGCTTTCGGAGAGCGAGCCGACGAATACCGCGTCTGTAAACTGCGGAATGAGGGAAATTTCCAAACTTTTCAGGCTTTCGGACAAGAGGGAAGAAAACTCTTCGGCGGAAAGCCGCACGCCGCGCGTAAGCATCTCCGCCTCGTCGAGAACGCGGTTAAGGCTCTCCGCCCCCTTGGAAAAATATGCCGAATCCTCCGCATACCCCGCCTCTGCGAGTTGTTTCGATATTTCTTCCTGCACCTTTTCCGCGTCCGCAAGGGCGAGAAGAGAACGAATCGCAGCGCAGTACGCCTGTCCCTCCGCGCGCGCCGCCGTAAAGGAAAGCATGCGCGAAGCGCGCTCGTACAGCGGGGAAAGCGCGGCGAAATCCTCTTTCGATAAGGCGCCTTCCTTTAAGGGACGGCGCAGACCGCCCCTGTAATTTGCGAATTGCAGAAGATAATTTTTATATTTGTCGCGCAGGGACGCGTTCTTTTCGAAAAACACGTTGCCCACGAAACTTTCCGCGTCGTCTGCGGAAAAACCGTCGTAGATGAGTTTGCAATAATCGAGCGCGAAACGGCAGAGCGGATGGAACAGAACGCTCTTTTTCACGTCGGCAAAGTACGGGATCTTGTACTCGGAAAACGTCTTTTCCAGTTTGACCGCGTAGGCGGCGACGTCGGGAAGCAGCAAGGAAATATCGCGGTAACGGAGGGAGCGGCCGTATACTTCCTTCTTGATCATCGAGGCGACGAAGGAGAGTTCGTCCTCCTCGTTCGCAGCCTCGTACACGGTCACGGCGTCACAGGCAAGGCGCGGTTTTTTATAACATTCGGGATCGAAAAAAGACTCGCGCAGTTTTTCCGCCGCAGGGCAACTTTCGCCCGCAAGCACGATCTTTTCCACTTTCGCGCCGCATTCGGCGCAATATTTTTCAAAGGCGAGCGCCGCTTCGTTGGTGTAGATCTGTTCGTTTCCGCCGATAAAAATACCCGTGACCGCGTCCGCGCTCCCGATCGCCGCGCGGATGCCCGCCGCCGCCTGTTTGGTAAAGGAGGAAAAACCGACGAAAAACACGTTCGCGCCGCGCACCTTTTCGCTCTTTTCCATCGCCGACGGCAAGAGCGCCAGAACGCCGCTCTCGTCGAGATAGCCGCCCGACAGAAAATCCAGGTATTCGCGGTAGACAAGGGCGATATCTTTGAGTTTTTCCGCCAAGATCTCGTCCGCTTCGGGGATCGCCTCTTCCAGCATTTCGGGCGTGACGAGCGCCGCGCGCAACTGCGCGATGGTCTCGTACAGCCGCTCGGCGCAGCCTGCGGGATTCTTTTTGAAACAGCGGAGTCTGTCGCGGCAGCGCGCTGCGATGGCGCCCACCGTGATGACGGAGCCTTGTTTGGTGAGCACCCGCCCCGAGTACTCCCCTTTCAGAAAGCGCGCGAACGTAGTGACGGAGGTCGCGAAAGAGCCGCCCGTGCGGGCGATCGCGGCGCGTTCGGCTTCCAGCGTGAGCCTGTCCTCCGCAAATATGAGATTGTTGCGCCCGTCCTCGCAAACGGCACCCGTAAGGGCGTTTAAAAGTTCGCGGACGTTGGGCGCGAGTATCATTCTGACGATCATAGTCTTCCTCGTGCGTAAAAGGCCGCTCTCTCGCGGCGATGTTTATTCCATTATACCATAAATTCTTTTGAATTTTAAGGAAATTTCATGATTTTGTTTTTACAAACGCGACAAATTATGGTATACTGTTATCTGTTCAATCCAACAATACGCTTTATGGAGCACTTTTTTATGAAAAAGAAATTGACGGTACTTTCCATTCTGATTGCGGCGGTCCTCGTTGTATCCGCCTGCACAGGCATGGTCTCCACGACATTGACGGCCAACTGGCACACGCGCGATATCGAATACGACCCCGCTTTTTACGAGGAACTCACCTATGACGTTGCCTATAACGGCGACGAGGCGACCACGACCGTGTACGATATGAAAGATTTCAAGGGCACGTACGTCATGAAAATTTCCGCGGGCGAAAGTTATCTCACCGAGGACGGAAAAACGGTCAATAATTTGTATAAGATGGAAACCGACCTCAGCCTTTCAGGCACATTCGCACAGAAGAGCGGAAAAGACGTATTCGCTTTTTCCGATCTTTCGGTCGTTTCCACCGTCTATTTCCACCGCATCGGCGAAGGCTATAACCTGCAGCCCGTACACAGCGAAACGAAATATCTCGTGTACGCGCCGGGACAGGGCAGCCTGAACGCGGTAGACGTCCGTATTGCCAAATACGACGTCGTCATCGACTACAACGATAACTGTTCCGCTGCGAAATACAGCAAGAAAGACCGCAGCGGAGAACTAGACGTTTCCATTCCCGACGAATGGAAGAACAACGTGCGCATCGAAAAAGCCAACGACGTCGAAAATCAGAGTTTTTCCAAGTTACAGAATAGTTACTCTTTCTTCGACAACGCGCAGTTATATTTTGCAGCGCGCGGCATGGCTTTCGCGCAAAACTCTTCCTTTACGGTGAACACCATCGTCCCCAACGCCAATAAGACGGCGAAACTGCAATTCTCCTGCTCTTCCGTTTCCTCCCGCAAATATGCGTTTACGATGGACGGCAAGGAAGTGAACGAAGATATTTCTTCCGCAGAAGTGAGCATGGGCCTGAGCGAGGGCAATTCATCGGGCAGTTCCGTCAAACTTTATCTTGCGACCAAGGCGGAAGGACTTTCCAACACTTACCGCAACCTGCCGTTGCAGATCGAAGAACCCTACTCTTTCGGGCTGGGAAAAATGGTGTATTCTTTGAAAAACGTTTCCACCGTCCGCCCCGCATAAAAAACGAAATTTAACCCCCGCCGCAGTTTTGCGGCGGGGGTTTTTAAAGTTTTCGACCCGTTATTAAAATAGAATAAGTGATATTCATCCACCTTAAATGTACTGTTTTAACGCCTCTACGGAAGCTTGGTCAGGAACGGTAAAGGTATCGGCGACAAATGCGCAATTTTGATCCGAGCGGTCGCGCTTTAACAAAAGGTAGTCTCCCAGCATATGCACCGTTCGGTTTTGACGCCGTTCGGAAAAAGCCGTAAATCGTTCTTCGATATGTACTTCTTCCTCAATGTTTTCAAATTCGAGCATCCCGTTCTTCAATTCTCCCGCCGAACAACGAACCTTACAATGCGAAGGTACATAAATACAAAGGTGAGAAATTCTATGGTGAGGCTTGATGTCGAGGATTCGACCTTCATTATGCTCCGTAACGCTTAAAGACAATTCCTCACTTTCCATTTCAAAAGGTAAAAGAACATATGATGTACCGTTCCTCTTTATGATGCCGTACTCACAGAGTTCATAAAAGCATTCTGCTATACGCATTGTACAGCAAAAAAAAGCCTCATAAATGTAGCTGTGCAGACAATCGTTCTTTTCATTCAAACAAGTTTCACACCCGGCTCCGCCGTTCGGCCTTTGCGATACGCGCAAAGCATTCAAATAACAGCGATTGGCAAATTCTATATATCTCCTCTCTCCCGTTATTTCAAACAGCTGCATGGCAAATATCAAGGAATCTACGACGGCACAGGTTTCCGTCCAATAAGGCTTGCCGAACCAGTTAAAATTTGCATAATTAAGCGTCATTCCGTAGTTGAAGTACAGCTCGAAATTGCGTTTCGCCAGGTCCAAAAGCTCTTGCTCGCCCGTCAACCGATAAAAGCGAAGAACCCCGCGGGAACCCGATAGGGTTGCGTGCGTCTGACAGTTATATCTCACATAATCAATTTGAGAAAATTTTGAAATCATAGCTCGGATGACGGGTAGCAACGCCTTATTTCCTGTGATTTCATAAGTATGAGTAATACCGTCCAACAAAATAAACGCGCAGCCCACATCGCTGGAAAGCCGCCATCCTTCGGTCACGATCTTCTGTAAATGGCCGCCTACATCCCCCTCCTCGCGCTTGACCGTAGGATAACGCAGATAAGACGGTGCAAGTTTTGTCAAATACCTCTCTGAGATACGGTTCAGCCTTGCGAGTACCTCCTCTCTCCCAACGATCTCATACACAGCACACAAGCCCCGCAAAAACCAACTGTTGCCAGAAAGCTGTTGCTCGTTTACTGAATTTTCGTCAAACAATTCGCCGAAATAACCGTCTTCATTGGTGTGTTCATCGAGAGAATCTAAAATATCATCAAGCTGATGCAGGATATTCTGTTTTTCCCTCTCGCCGTCTTCTGCCCGATAAAGCGATGCGAGCGCAAGAATCGTTCTGCCTTGCCAATCACCCGGCCAATCCCCTCCCTCGAGAAAAATCTGAGGGGCACAATATTCGGGCGCCGACAACCGTTCTCTGTTTTTGCGTATTCTGTTTTTTAACTGTCCGTAAACTTTTTTCATTCTGTTTATTATGCCGTTCCGCAGAATCCTCTGCGGAACGGCCCACCTTTTTATTTAATTTCGATCAATTCAATCGTTACCGAAGCTACATATACATTGGCGGAAGCGCCGCCCGCTACATACAGGCTGAAGAAATCGATCAAACCTTCATTGGTGATCGAAACGGTTTGCAGTCCTGTTTTTTCGGTCAATACGGGGAATTTTTGATTATCGAAGTTTGCCATCAGGCTACCCGTTACCGTTTCGACGTACATCGTAAACGTAATTTTGTAGATGCATCCCGTTTCGCAAATTTTATTCAGACGGAACATTTCGCCTGTCTTATTGTCCGATTTATTGAACTGCAAGGCGCTATCGGTAAAACCTTCCTTTTCGGATAACTTGGTTCCGTCGGAAAGAGTTATTTCCGACGGAACAACGTTGGATACGTTGTTGAAATCGCCCGGCTTGTCTTTCGCGGTAAGTGTCCACGTATGCCCCACGGCATAGCCGTTCGGCGTTTTCTGCGCCGTTTCGTGAGCAGATCTGCTGATGGTCACATCTCCAATGAATACAGTATTCTGATTTCCGCTGTATAGACCGAGATTTATATTTTTTGCATTTCCCTGCACCTTAAGCGTCCAGGTATGCACACCTGCCTTACACTGATCGCCTGATAGTTGTCCCAAAGAATTTCCGCCAACCTGCATGTTCGCATCCGTACTCTGCCACCAATGCCAGCCGCTGATATCCGCGGGCAGATACACTTTCAGCGTGAGGGTGTAATCGTAAGCAGGATCGATACAGAGATCTTTCACAGAGAGGAAACCTGTCTGTTGTCCCGTAGTGAATACAACCGTAGAACCATTAAATCCATTTTCAGGAGTGATATTTTTGAACTGCTCCTCCGTAAGATACTTACCGCCGACGAGCTTATCTTTTTGCAAATAGATCGCTCCGGAAGAACCGATCACATCGGAATAGTTGTCGTCGTCACCGGTAAAGGTATGACCGCTACCGTCGAGATCGTCCGCCGTGATCGTTTTGGCGGGCTGTGTGCGGATAACGGTGGCGTCTTCTACTACTTCGCGCGTCAAGCTGATGTTATCCATCGCCAGGCGCAGACCGTTGTATTGGAAAGAGGTATTGCCTGTATATGTGAAGAATCCCATATACCAAGGCTTGCTTGTATCAAATACCTTGATCGCAGAATATTCGATATGCGTGACATCTCCGTTCGTTTTTACCTCATAAGGAATACCCTGAGCCTCAGTCTGGCCTTCCTGTACAAAGAAGAGATAAATTTTGTTATCGGGAAGATTTCCTTCGATGACCTTCACGTCCAAGCTGACCGTCCATTTGCCGGTCTTGATATAATCTTGTACCGCACCAAAATAAAATTTAGTATCCGAAGTAGCAACGCAGTTTTCGTAATCGAGAATAAGCGAATTGCCCGCGATCGCATCTTCTCCACCACTGATCGAGGCGGGAACGATGGTATCATAAGTCAGACCTTTGGCAAACGAGCCGTTATAGCCCTCTTCAAAGTTTTCGGTAAACTTTACGTTATCTTTTGCCAGATTGGAAATATCATTTTCCCCTTCCGAAAGTACGGTTTCAGCCTTTGCAGGCGTTACTGTAACGTCGATGAACTGTTCGTCGTAATTTTCTGCTTTATCTTCGACATAATAAGAAATTTTATGCTCACCCGCAACTTGGGCTTTAAATGTATAGTTTCCGTTCTCCCCTTTCTTCAGCTCAACGCCGCGCGGAGAAGTCGCCATACCTACTTCGACAGCGGAAGTCAAATCGCCGTCGGTATCATCGGATGCAGTTACGGTTGGCAATGTCAAGCTCTCTCCCACCTTAACGATACGCTCTTTTTCTTTATCCTGGATGGTAATTACCGGAGCCGTAGTATCGGCAGGTTTTTCAGCTTCTTTCACCGTAACAACAACGCTCTTTTCCGCTGAGCCCGCTTCATTTACCGCTTTGACTGTCAGTGTGTAGATCCCTGTTTCTGTCGCAGTAAATTCCCGGCTCGTCTCGTTATATCGGCCGCTTTCTTTACCGCTTTTTTCCGTTACGGTCACCGTGACGGTTTCGGCATGATCAACGGTATATTCAAGCACATACTTTTCGCCGATCCCGATGGTCTGTTCTTTGCTGGTGATCGTCAAGGTCGGCTTTTCAGCCGACCCTTTGTCGCCGCAGGCGACAAAAGAAAACACAAAAACAAAGCACAGGATTGCAGAGAGCAACATCTTAATTTTGGTTCTCATAATTTTCTCCTCTCAATTTTATTTTTGCCCGTTCTTAAAATTGAACTGAGGCATTTTTTCTGTTTTAGTTTTATAGTTTTCAACAAAGTGCGGCACATTTCCCACCTGAAGGCGTTTACGGTTGAGCTCGTCGCGGTCCGCGTCTGCAAATATAAACGCCATGGCGACGGGCTTACCTTCATCAATACAGGTCTTCATTCCGTCTGCCAACGTAAACGGTATAAAAATCTCACCGCTATAACCGTCGGAAACTGTTTTGACAGCAACCCGCATCTGCGCTTTTCCGTCGATAAACTTATCCGAAGTACGACTGTTGCCGAAAGTAAAACCTCCTGCCCAGGTAGGAGCGAATGCCATTTGCAAAACATCTCCTTTGTTGCGATATAATTGCATATCCGCGTTGGGCATATCAATGACGGTGCTCATGAAAATTTCCACACAGTCTCCGTTCCAAAAATCGAGCACGGAAGCATAATCAGGCTTATTATCACGCACCTTAAAGCCGAAATAAAGTCCTTCGTCCGTCCATGCAATGCGTGCGACTTCCACCCCGAAAACATCGGCATAATCAGCAGGATTGATCTCATCGCCTGTTGCAAGAGACGAACCGTTCATTTCGATTGCCGTTCCGACGTCATTCCAATCTGAAATATCACCATCAATTTTAATAACATCCTTATCCAGCTTGAAAACGTCGATTTGCGGTACTTCTCCGTCATATTCCTTATAGCGTAGATTATAGTTATCCTTTAAGACGATCGTCTTTGTATCGGTCGTGCCTGCGGTATTGATCCCGACAAAGGTTTCCGAGCCGAGCGTATTATAGTTATAATTATTCACCAACTCGATTTCGTTTACGTTTTCCAATTCTACCGCGCATTCTGTCATCTCTGAGGCAGATACGCGCCCCGTATTGTAAAACAAATTACTGGAAATCGCACTATCCGGAGCACCTACGCCGCGCAGTGATATACCCGCGTTGCCTGAATTGGAAATAAAATTATTTTCAATCGAAATGCCGCTGACAGTGCCCGAAGGAGCAACGATCCCTCCCTCCGCGATGGCAAATACAGCAATGCTTCCGCGGAGAGCATTGTAAAGCAGATAGCCATTATTGATGAGCTTGTTGTTGCGTACAGCAATATCCGAAGGCATTGTAGCTTCGTTGAAAACATCCAGACTGGAATGGATCATGATCGCTCCCTGCCCTACGTTTTCAAAGGTATTGTTTTCAACAACGGAGCCTGGTATCTGCACCAAGATACCGCGGTTACGCTTATTGCGCACGATATTATCGGAAAAGGTAAAGCGGGGCACTGCGGAAACATTCGTAACGACACACTTTGTCCAATCCACATCGCCTTTTATACGTTCCTTGACCGTAACCACATAGCTGGCGCCCTCCGCCACCGCTGACTCGACAGTAAAGCTGCCGCGTTCGGCAAAATCAGTCTGTGCATAGACCTTTAACGTTTCGCCGGCTTTCGGCAAGGCGATAGCGCCGGTCTTTTTGGAAATCGTCAGCGTACGGGCAACAGGATCGACCGTATTCAGCGAGTAATAATAACCCGATTTGATGTTGAGCGCGTCATCATGGGTGTTTTCAATGATGCTGTTTGTAATCTTTACTTCTCCGAGACAAGCTTGGAGATGATACCCGTCTGCCGTCGCCGTCATGATACGGTCATCTTTCAAAGCGACGTCAAAGCGGTTTGCATAAAAATTTTCGACGCCGCTCACGGTGATCGCCATACCTGGACAGGTGTAAACAGCGCAATTCTCTACATATACATCCTTACAATCGCTAAAATTTATGCCATTTTTTCCGTACATGGCAAAACCTAAAGCGACAATATCGCCGTTTCTGGGTTTCGTAAAGGAACTGCGATACGACTCTTTAAATTTTACCGTCACAGTCGCAGGAGTTGAAAAGGTAACGCTTTCGAAAACATTTTCATCCCTTATCAGGAACGCGCCGCCTTCCTTCGGAGCAGAGGTATACTGATCGTATTCGATATAAGAATACAGCGTTCCCCCGAGCGCCTGGTTGGATGAAAGCGCAGCCAGGCTCGCCTGCTGAGTTTCAGGTACGGTCATCGTAACGGTAAGAGCGTCTTTGTCGGAAGATTTCACTGTACCTGCAAGCGCGGGAAGCACCGAATAATCCAAACGCACATTTTCCAAATGCAGATCGGTACAGTCTGTAAAAGATAAGCCTCCCAGCCATGAAGAACCCGTATTGATGGTCAAAACAGTATTCTCGCCCCCTTGGATATATAACCCGTCAAAACCGGCGACAGAAAGAGTATAGGTGGTATCGGCAAGGCCCGAACTGTTACGGTCGATATTTAGATCACGATCGGGTAATTTAATCTTGACCTTACCGCCATTCTTCTGAAAGTCTTTCGCATCGTTTATTGCGGCAGTCAGCGCCTCTGTATCCGATTTCCCTTTTGAGATGTAATCTTCAACATCAAATATGGCATCCTCGCTGAATTGCGAATCGGCGGGGATCTCGTACATGCCTTTCGACCTTCCCTCCTTTCGTACGCCAACATTGGCCGGATCAGAAAGACCGTAACTGTCCGTCAAGTTTTCTACTGTATACTCGTCCTCCGACAATGATTTGACATAATCGGCAATTTCCATTTTTTGTACCGGCGGTTTCGGCGTAGGCGGGTCTTCTTCCTGTTTATCTCTTCCGCACGCAACGAATGAAAATGCAAGCGCAGTCACTAATCCAAAACAGATGACGGTCCGCAACCATTTTCTATTTAACTTCATACCTTTCCCTCCAGAATGTATTCGATATTACCGGTTGCCTCAGTCCCCTCCGCTGCCGATTTATACAGAAGCGCAAAGCCCTCGATGGCAGACGGCAAATATGCAAAATTATCGCAGACATGCGCGTTCCTGTCGGTGACCAAAGAAATCATTGCGCGTTGTGCATCATTCACGGCACTGCGGCAGATATCATAGGCAAGATTATTTTTTGCGACACAGTCGCCCGTCCCGCAGAAATATACGGCACCTGCCGCCGAACGGCTGAAATAGTTATTTTCAACTTCAATCGCTCGTACGGTATTTGCGAGTACTGTTCCGCCGTTTCGGAACGCAGATACATCCGCCGACAGTCCGTGTGCCGTATTATTATCGAAAAATTTGCAATTTCTCACAGTAATTGAACGGGGGATAATCGCCTCGGCAAAAATGTCGAAAGATGCGTTCATCATAATCGGACCATGTAATACATTATAGAAAGCACAGTTCACGATTTCTGAATTCCGGACTTGCGCCAAAATTCCGCGGTTGCGCTTATTTCGGATGATACAATTTTCAACTTTCAATGCAGGGACACGAGTAGTATTACCTACCAAGCAACCCGAAATATCCTCACGGATACGCTTATCCACCGTCAGATCATAAGAAAGGCCCAAAGCAGTAACCTTGACGACCGTATACGTTTCTATCAGTTCCATACTCTGCGGGTCGTAAATTTCAATCACATCCCCTTCCATGATGGGATAATTTGTCGTAGCGGAAGAAGCTCCGCAGACCAATGTATTTCCTGCGTATGAACTTACCGTATTGTAAAAGGAACAAATATTCATCGCGTCGTCGTGTGACGCCTCGTATAGACTGTTCGTAACGATCATATCGCCATAACATCCGTTCGCGTGCAGACCATCAGCCGTAGACGTCATCAGACGTTCGGAGCCTTCCCGCAGCCGCAAATTGGTTCTGTTCATGTACAGATCTTTAACGTTATAGGTCACGAAAGTCATGCCCAAAGAAGCGTAAACGTCATTGCTTTCCATATAGACTTTCTCGCATGACTGAAACATAAACATGCCATATTCGTACATCGTGTAGGACACGGAAACTTTCGTTCCTTCGTCCGGCGCGCGGTATCCGCTGTCGGCGCTGAACGCAATCGTCAACGTGTGCGCTGCCGGATCGTAGGAACCACCGACAAGGTTTTCCACCCTGTCGCCCGTGGAATTGTAACGGAGCATACCGTCTTTATCGGGAATATATGCGCCATAAGTATCATCCCACACATATTCCATATAGCTGCCATACTTCACTTTCCCGCCGTTGAAACGGCTGTCGGACATATCAAATTCTTCGCCGAGTTTCAAAGTGACCGATCGTTTTGCCTCGTCGGTAGATATGACAGTTCCCGTGACCGTAGATGCAGGGTGATAATCGAATTCAAATCCGTTTATATGGAAATTCTTGCAGTTTCGGATATCCATAGCGCTCGTCCACTCGGTCATCCGCCATTCGGCATCCTCTCCCACCACGTACAGATCCTCGATGTCGGCAAAGTTTACCGTTGCATGGAACAGATAGACGCCTTGCGGGAAGCGCAGAAACTTAAGCCCTTCCACGTTCTTGATTTGCTTCAGAAGAATATTGAGCGCGGGAGCGTTGTCCTTATTTTCGGGAAATATTCCGTACTCACGTACATCGTATACGGCGACAAAATCCTCTTCGTCAGGAACGGGATACAGCACTTCGTTTTCAAACCGATCCCGATCTACGCCCACGGCATTTGCATCGGATAAGCCCATAAATTCCTTTTCCTTGCTGTCGGCCGGAAACGAACGGTTGTAAATATCCCTCTCCAGCGCATCGATCACCTGTTCTTTTTCCAAAAGCGTCACTTCCTTTTGCGGCGGGTCTTCTTTTTGTGTATCCTTACTTTCACAGCCGAACAATGATAAAAACAAAGTAAGGCTTATCAGTACCGCGAATAATTTTTTAAAAAACGATTTCATTTTCTTTCCCCCTGCAAATTATTTTTTATTGCGGGCAAAGGCATCGTTATAGCATCGAATCAACTCTTCGCTGCGGTAACTCTTCAAATCGGACTGAAAAGAGTTCCAGTCTGAGTCTTTGAACGGGTCGTTATCTCCCATGACAAAGAGGCACTCCGCATTTTTCAGATACACATCCAACGAAGCATTGATCGTTTCGATCTTGTTATATTCTTCCTCTATCATTTTCAAATCGTCAGGAACGATCTGTTTCAAGTAGGGAGCATAACGTTCGGACATGCGGTTAAGCGCTGTGATGATATCGTCATTCATTTTGCCGACGAAATCATACTTCCAATAAAGCGCGGAAGCGGTACCCACATTGGGAGTAATCGTCGCCCGGTAATCCTCCTGCGATCCAGTCCAATCATCGGGCACTAAAAATGTCCAAGACGTCTTATCTTCATCGTCCCATTTCCAATCCACCCCTTCTTCGCCATACGCGATCAGCTGGCAGCCGATATCCGAATACATGATATCAAGCAACCGCGCGACCTCGCGAACCTTTGAAGTTCCGGTGGGGATAACGGCACCTGTGGGCGAAAAATTAGCAAAGCCCCATTGGATGGGATCCCCGGTATAATAGTCACTCGTCAAAGGCCCGAACATTTCATACTCGTCCTCGTAATCATAACCGACCGTGATATACGCAGCGGCGGAACAGAAAGAACCAAGGCGGTGCTCCAATCCCTTCTGTGCGAGTTGCGCGTCCGTCTTTATAGAAAATGTAGATTTATCCAATAAGCCTTCCGAGAACATGATATTCATCGTCTGTAAATACTTACGGTATGCCTCGGTGGAGGGAACATAAGTCATCTTTGAGCCGTCCGACTCCTGCTCGGCGCCGCCGTACACATATCCGTAGGAAGCTAAAATAAAGTTCCTCAGGTATTCCAATTCTTTGGCAGATACAGGCACCTCATCATTTGGATCGCCGTTACGGTTTACGTCATATTTTTTGAACAAGCGCAGGATATCGACGTATTCCTCCACCGTTTTAATATCGGTCGCATCCGGAATTACGGCCGCTGTTTTAAAAGATGTCACGTTGGAAGGTATTTCAACATCGTCTTCACGTAAATTTTCGATCCACTGCTGATTGATATACATTTTAAATGTCAAATCGCGGGGTACATCGTTCACGCAAAGAGTAGAATACATCATACCGTCACTGAAAGTCGCGACCTTGCGCGCGGAATACGGAGAATCAATATTAAAATTTTCATCCAGCAACTTTTTGTAGGTGGGCATATAGTTGTCGATCAGGCTCCCGACCTCAATACCGTTTACGACCAGATCGCTGTCGTTGAACGGAACGACAGCGCCGTACTGCGAATAGATGACTTGTTCGGATACGGGATTATTGAAAAGGAATAAATCCGGCAAACTTTTCTTATCTTCCCATGCGGCGCTGCGCAGCTGAGAGTATGCTGCCGTATCCGCTTCCGTAAATATAAATCGAAGATTGGTCATTTCCTCGAGTTTCTGAAACATTTTCAAGTTTTTAAAGGACGGATTCAGGGCGCTTTTGGGAACGAAAATTTTGATTGTTATCGGCTCAGCCACGATCTGATAGGGATTTTCTGCCGTTCCGTTCGGTAAAAAATTATTAGGATCGTAATTTTCCGATCTACCGCACGCCGTAAGGCCAAGTACTGCGGATAGCGAAACAGCTAGTGCCAGAAGAACTGTAACTAATTTTTTCATAAAACTTGTCTCCTTTATTGTTTAACCTTTTACGCCGCCGATCATAATACCCTTTTCAAAATACTTTTCAAAAAACGGATAGATAAGAAGGATTGGTGCGCTCGCCACCACGATCGTAACATATTTGAGCGTTTCCGCCATCATTGCCTGCTCTCCGCCGCCGATCCCTCCAACGCTGCTTTCGCTACTGACGAGGATCCCCTGCAGCACACGCTGTAGCGGAAACAGCTTTTCGTCGGTTAAATACATGAGAGAATTAAAATAACTGTTCCAATATCCTACGATCGCATACAATGTCATAACTGCAAGGATAGGTTTGCACAAAGGTATTACGACAGACAAGAATATGCGCAAATTCCCACAGCCGTCGATTTGCGCAGCCTCCTGCAATTCGTTAGGGATCGTCGAAGTAATGTAAGTCCGTATAATGATTATATTAAAAACGCCTACGCAGCCGGGGATAATCATCGCCCATATAGTATTCAGCATTCCCAAGGCTTTGACAACCAAAAAAGTCGGAATAAGTCCACCCTGGATAAACATTGTCAACACGAAAAACATGCTGAAAAACGTACGCCCCCGAAAATCCTTCCGCGAAAGAGGATATGCAGCGGTAAACTGAAGCACAAGCTGAATAACCGTGCCGATCGCCGTATACAACAGCGTGTTCGCATAACCGCGCCAAATGCTAGTTTCCTGCAAAACTTTTTCATAATTATCGAACGTCCAGCCGCGAGGCCAAATGCCGACACTGCCTTTATTGACAAAGTCTGAGGAGGAAAAAGAATTAGCCAGCACATGCAACAGCGGAAAGAGCGTGATCAATGCATAAATTCCCATGATCACCATGATCGCAATATTAAAAATTTTGTCTTTCCCTCTATTTTCAACCATATGAATCCTCCTTTACCATAGTGATGTTGCACTAACTTTTCTAGATATGAAGTTCGCCGTTATCAAAAGAATAATATTGATGACCGAATTGAAAAGTCCGATCGCTGTTGCATAACTGTACTGCGGTATCTTTGCCATGAGCGATACGCGATAAACATAGGTCGAAATGATCTCCGAGGTCGTGAGATTCGCACTTGTCTGCATGAGATAGACCTTTTCAAAGCCGACACTCAGCATATTCCCAAGGCTCATGATAAACATGATGATCGCCATGGGTAAGATCACAGGTACATTGACGTACCAAATTCGCTTCAGACGCCCTGCGCCATCCAGAACCGCTGCCTCGTGTAAACTCTGATCAACATTGGCAAGTGTGCCGATATATATGATCGCCCACCAGCCAAGTCCCTGCCAAAGCCCGCTGACGACGTATATCGTAGGGAACCAAAAGGCTGATTCCATCAGATTAATCGCCTCTATGCCGAATATAGCACCTATGGAATTTAGGATGCCGCTTTCCACATCGCAGAAGGAAAACAACATGCCTACTACGACTACAGTCGAAATAAAATATGGTGCATAAGAGATCGTCTGCACCGTTTTTTTAAAAATTTTACTACGTATTTCATTGATAAAAAGCGCCAAGATGATGGGCAGCACTGTATTTAAGACGATCGAGTAGACACTCAGTATCAGCGTATTTCGCATAATGAGCCAAAAGTTCGGGAGTTTTATAAACGTAATAAAATGCTCGAATCCCATCATTCCCGCCCAGGGACTTCCAAAAATCCCCTGATAGGAATTGTAATCTTTAAATGCTATGAATAATCCGAATATCGGCATATAATGTAACAGGATGACATAAATGACCGCCGGCATAATCAAAAGATATAGCGACAAATTCTTTTTTCCCGACAAAATATTTTTTTTCGAAATTCTGTTCTTTTTTAAACGAAGGGACCTTATCATTCGGTTATCCTCTTGCGAAAAATTTTGATTTTATTATAAAGGGCATATAGTGATTAATCAATACAAAATATTTTGTCAAAAATACACTTTTTTTACTTTTATCCAAATAATCACGATAATTTCGCATTTTTATTTTAAATTTTTTTCTCTACGATGTTTTTTATTTACGAAAGCAAAAAAATATAGTATACTGTCTCCATGAAAAAAGACAAACCTTTCATGAAAAATAATGTATTTTTTGCGTATATCAGTCACCCTGTAGAATTCAGTATATTTCCCTTCATTTTGGGCTACGAACGTTGTTCACAAAATAAGGACAGCATCGGTCCGCAAAAAAAGCCCTGTCATCTACTGCATTTTATAATCCGAGGCAGCGGCTACCTCTCTTTGGGAGGAATTGATTATACCATTCGAAACAATCAACTGTTTTATATACCGCCCGAATGCACGGCGATCTATCGCCCCGATAAGAGTGATCCTTGGGAATATATGTGGATCGAGTTTAATGGTTATAATTGCAAATATTTCTGTGACAAGGCGCATCTTTCGGAACAATCGCCCATCTACACGCCATTGCATCCCGAAAAATTCTACGAATTGTTTTCAGAATTATTGAAACAAAATATGGCTGGCTCGCCACAAAGCAACTCCCCGCGCAGCATAGCGGCTCTTTTAAATCTGTTTGCCCTTTTGTGTGAAGACAGTAGCGGCGGACCACCCGAGGATATCTCCCCCGAACAAGCAAAGCTGCAGCCGGTGCTTGACTTCATTCACGCCAATTTCTGCACGCCAGACATTTCGTTGCGCGCTATCTCCGAGCAGATGTTTTTCAACGAATCCTATTTGTGTCGTATTTTCAAGCAGTCAGTCGGTATTTCCCCGCAAAAATATATCATCAATCTGCGCATGCAAAAGGCACGGGAAATGTTAATGCATTCCACATTCAGTATTTCTAATATTTCCCTATCGGTCGGATATAAAAGCCCCTATTATTTCTCGCAAGAATTTAAGCGTATGTTCAATTTAACTCCTTCGCAATACAGACGAAATTCCTACCGAAACGCAGACTATACACAATAAAAAAGACAGCCCCATTTTAAGGCTGTCCTTTTTTTAATTATTTATTTACTTCATCAAGGGAGCAGGCAATTCCGAAATTATTTCCCTTTATACCGAATAGACTGACACACTTTTAGGAAAAATCTATGGAAACTCCGCTTGCGCCGTTTTTTACTTTTCATAGACGCTGCGTTTCAAAATACCTATGTACGGCAGATTTCTGTACCGCTCGGCATAGTCGAGCCCGTAGCCGATCACGAATTCGTCCTCGATGTCGAACCCCTTAAAATCCGCCTCGATGGGCACGACGCGGCGCGCGTACTTATCGAGCAGCGCGCAGATCTTGACAGACGCGGGCTTTCTCGAATAGAGCATGCGTTTCAGGTACGAGAGCGTGTAGCCCGAATCGATGATATCCTCGACGATGACGACATCGCGCCCTTCGATCTTGCGGTCAAGGTCTTTGATGAGTTTGACTTCGCCCGAGGATTTGGCACCCGCGCCGTAGGAAGAGATGGCCATAAAATCCATTTCGACGGGAATGCTCATCGCGCGAAGAAGGTCCGCGTAAAACATTACGCTGCCCTTTAAAATGGAAACCATGAGGGGGCGCTTGCCCTCATATTCCTTGTCGAGTTTTACGGCAAGTTCCTGAATGCGCTTTTTGATCTGTTCTTCCGAAATCAGAATACTGTCAACGTCGGGATGCATGTTCTTTTCTCCTTATTGTAAAATGATCGTATAAATTCTGCCGCTGTCGCGGTCGATTTTGACTTTCGCGGAGATCTCCACGCCGCAGACGGCGTATACCTCGCTCCCACGGGCGATCAGAGGAATGAAATCCCGTTCGCGCAGGGGTATTTTTTTATCGATGAAATAATCTTTGAGTTTTTTCGTGCCGCCGCCGAACTTTTCGAAATAGTCGCCCTCCCGCCGCGCGCGCACGACGCAGCCCGCGGGGAGTTTTGCCCCGTCGAAGCGCAGACCGCCGCGCAATTCGCCGCGCACGATCGAAAGTTTTTTTCCGCCGAAGGAAAATTCGCCCGCGGCAAACGGATATTCCGCCGTTTCCTTTTCGCGGGGACGGTATACGGCGATCTTATCGTATTCGCGCGCCGCCTCGAGGGAAAACGGCAGATGCACCGCCGCCCCGTTTTTCGCGCCGCGAAGGGCGTAGATATCCTCGCAATTCTGTTGGGTATAATCTTTCTCTCCGCCAAGATAATGGAACGCCAGCACGCAGGCGCGCAAAAAGAGCGGCCGCGGCAGATCGTGCGGAAAGGTGAAAAGCCCTTCTTCCCTGCGGCAGGGACGTTCGGCGAGTTCGTATAAATATTCGTCGTCCTCGCGCGCGAGGCGGGAAAAGGAATACACGCGCTCACAGCAGGCGGGAAAAATTTCTTTGACAGCGGGAAGTACGTTCGCGCGTAAAAAATTGCGCGTATATCGGGTATCCGCGTTGGTCTCGTCCTCGACGAACGGGATCTCATTTTCCGCAAGGTATGCCGAAATTTCTTCCTTGCCGATACCGAGCATGGGGCGGACGATCTTCCCCTGACGCGCGGCGATGCCTCCCGCGCCTTTAAGCGCGCTGCCGCGGAACAGGTTGAAAAGCACCGTTTCCGCATTATCGTCGGCATGATGCGCCGTGCACACGAGATCGACGCCCTTTTTCAAAACTTCCGCAAAAAACGCATAGCGCAGGGCGCGCGCGCCCTCTTCCAGCCCCGTCTTGTGCTCCGCCGCGTACAGCGGGCAGTTTACGCTCTTTTCGTATAAAATTACGCGCCTCTTTTCGCAATACGCGCGGACGAACGCCGCGTCCTTTTTCGACTGCTCGCCGCGGATACCGTGTTCCAGGTGCGCGGCGCACACGTCGACGGAATATTCCGCCGCATGGCGCAGTAAATAATCGAACAGCGCCATGCTGTCGCCCCCGCCCGAAAGGGCGACGCAAATCTTTTTGCCGCGAAAGGGTCCGAGATCAATTTTCATACAATCAGTATAATATAAATCGCGGAATAAATCAATCAAAATCGCGGCGGCGAGCCTTGGGAAGAGTGAGTTGATAACTCAGCGAAAGCAATTTGCAAAATTCTTCCTCTGGAAGACCGCCTTCCAGCATAAGAGAGATCCAGTGCGTCTTATTCATATGATAGCCCGCCGAAATTTCGGGATAGGTGTCCCGCAGCATGGAGGCAAGAAGCGGATCGCACTTGACGTTGAGAACGCGCGTTTCCCCTTCTCCGTCCAATTTCAGCGCGCGCCGCGGCGCGTTCAAAAGGGCGCCGAACCACTTGCCTTGCGCGCCGTGACGGAAGATCACGATGGTTTCGTCCGCAAAGGGACGGTCGCAGACCGCGCCCGCCAGATCGCAGACCATTTGCATAATTTTCTGTTCCTGCATAGTAATTCTATTATACATTGCCGCCGCGCCGCGCGCAATCCTTTTGCGCTACAAATTTTTGCGAAACGTCGAAAAGAATAAACTTCGTAGTTTAACGCTTGCTATTTTACGGGACGTATGATAGAATAATCGCATAAATTTTTCTCGGAGGTTTTATAGTGGGAAAGAAAAGTCTGAAAACGTATATTCCCGGCGCGATCGCGTTGGTTTTGGGAATTGCGGCTTTCTGTATGATGTTTCTCGACGCGGTAAAATATTCCGCGGATGCGATCGTTACGACGTTGAGTTATGAATACTCGGGTTCGCAACTTGCGTTTGGCTATGTGGAAAAAGACATTACCATTCTCAACTTTAACTTTATGGTATTTTTGGCGTTCTTTCTTCCTTTGGCGGGCGGTATTCTGGGGCTTTTAAGCGGAAAGAGTTTCATTTTGAAGATCATCGCCACCGCCTGCTTTGTCGTCGGCGCCGTATTTATGTTCTCTACGACGGGATTCGCGAATATCGGCATGAGCGACTCGCAGGCAGAATTGGTCAAACACATGGACGTTGCGCTGTGCGCGGGTCCGATCATAGGCGGAGTCATCAGTGTTCTCGGCGCCGTCGTATGCTTCTTCAAAAAGTCGATCGCCAAAATGTTTGGTTGATATAAGTTTTGTACATAAGATGAAAAAACGGAGCGTATCGCCTTGCGGTGCGCTCCGTTTTTTATTAAAATACCGCCCGCTCGATGACGCCGCCGCCCAGACAGCGGCCGCCGCCGTATAAGACCGCATACTGCCCTTCCGTCACCGCGCGCTGACGCTCGGCGAATTCGATGAACAGATCCCCGCTCTCCCGCACGTGCACGCGGACGGACTGTTCGCTTTGGCGGTAGCGGAATTTCGCCGTGCATTCGAAAGTTTGTTTTTCGGGCGGAGCGGGGATCCAGTTCACGCCCGAAACTTCGCACGCCGCCGAATACAGGCGGCTCTCGTCCCCGTGCGCCACGTATAAAATATTGTTTTTCAGATCCTTTTCCACGACGAACCAGCGGCCGCCCCCGTCCTCTCTCTGCCCGCCGATATCCAGGCCCTTGCGCTGACCGAGCGTGTAATACATGAGCCCCAGATGTTCGCCTAGCACTTTGCCGTCGTACGTCATCATTTTGCCCCGTTTTGCGGGAAGATAACTTTTTAAAAAATTGCGGAAATTGCGCTCGCCGATAAAGCAGATGCCCGTACTGTCCTTTTTGTGCGCGGTCGAAAGCCCAGCCCTCTCCGCGACGGCGCGCACCTCGCTCTTTTGCATCTTTCCGAGCGGAAACAAGACGTTTTGAAACTGCGGCTGCGTGACCTGGTTGAGAAAGTACGTCTGGTCTTTTCCCGTATCCGCCGCCTTCAGAAGAAAACTTTTGTCCCCTTCGTGCGCAATATCGCAATAATGTCCCGTGGCGATATAATCGGCGCCCAGCGCGAGCGCGTGCTCCTTGAACGGACCGAATTTGATCTCGCGGTTGCACAGAACGTCGGGATTGGGCGTTCTGCCTCGCTCATACTCCTTTAAAAAATAAGAGAACACTCTTTCGCGGTATTCTTTCGAAAAATTGACCGTATAGTACGGAATGCCGATCAGGTTGCTCACGCGCCGCACGTCCTCGTAATCCTGCTCGGCGGTGCAACAGCCGTTTTCGTCGTCCTCTTCCCAGTTGACCATAAAAAGTCCGATGACGTTGTAGCCCTGCTCCTTCAATAAAAGCGCCGCGACCGAACTGTCCACGCCGCCGCTCATTCCCACGACGACCGTCTTTTTTTCCATCATAAAAACCTCTCTTCCGTCAAATTATACCCGCGTACGAACCTTTTGTCAATCGTTTGCGATATTGCAGCGGCGTGGCGCCCGTATGCTTTTTGAACGCCTCGGAAAAGGCGGAAAAACTCTGAAATCCGCTGCGCTCGAACACTTCTTTCACCGACAACGTGCTCTCCCGCAAGAGTTTCGCGCTCGTTTCGACCCGCACGCGGCAAAGGTAATCGGAAAACCGCATGCCCCACACTTCGTGAAAAAGTTTGGAAAAATAGGCGGGACTGTACGAACAGAATCCTGCGCATTCGCAAAGCGACAGAGGGCGCGTACAATTCTCGCGTATATACTGCGAAACGGGCTGCGTCTTCGCGAGAAATCTTCGGTTCACCGACTGTTTTTTCTTGGGATGATACCGATACAGAATGGTCAGGATCTGCATCAGTTTGGTCTTGATCATCATTTTGTAGCCGTCCTCTTTTCTGTCGCGCTCGACGCCGATCTGACGGATGAGCGAAACGATCTCGTCGCTGTACGCGCGGGAAGCGGGAATGTGGTTTTCGAATACTTCGCCGCTGTTGAAAAAACTTTCGATATAGGAAAAATCCGTGTCGCTCGCGCCGTTCCACACGAGATCGGGCAGAAAACCCAGAACGGCGATGCTCGCCCGCTCTTTTGTGCCGCGCACCGAGTGCGGCTCGACGTTGTTGACGAGCACGATATCCCCGGCGCCCGCGCGCACCTTCGTGCCGTCCTCGAACGAATATTCGATGGCGCCGTTCCACACCAGCGTGATCTCGATATAATTGTGATAATGATAATAGGAAAAAGCCGTATTCTCGTCGTAATGAAAACGGTAAAACAGGAAAGGAAAATCCCGGTCCATCTGAATGTTTTCCAAAAGTTGTTCCATGATTCCATTATATCATATTTTACGAAAAAATTACGGAATTTTTTGATTTTATTTTTTATTCTTTGAATAATTTACATTTTTCGCGCGCAATGCTATACTGTTTGCGAAAGCATCGGGAGGAAAATCATTATGAAAGCAAGCGAACGGTTTTATAATTTAATGAAGGGAAAACCCATCGACCGCCTGCCCGCGATCGAGTGGGCGCCCTGGTGGAATCTGACCGTCGACCGTTGGAGAGGCGAAGGACTGCCCGCAAGCGCGCAGTCGGTATACGACATTCAGAATTATTTCGGGCTTGACAAATGCTGCCAGACGGGATTCGGCGAGCGCTCCGCCGCAACGCCCCTTCCGCCCGTGTACGGGCACGGCATCATGAAAAACGAGGCGGATTACGAGCGCCTGCTGCCCACGCTCTACCCCGAGATCCGTCTGCCCGACGAGTACGTCGCATGGCTGAAAAAAACGCACGACGACGGCGATACGCTGCATTTCTTTACCGTGGACGGATTCTTCTGGTATCCCCGCGAAATGTTCGGCATCGAAGACCATCTGTACAGTTTTTACGACGAGGGCGACCTCTACAAGCGTATGTGCTCCGACTATGCGGCATGGCTGAAAAAAACTTTCGAATATATCGCCGAAACGTTCCGCTTCGACTTTATGAGTTTTGCCGAGGACATGAGTTACAACAACGGCCCGATGCTCTCCAAGGAAACGTTCGACGAGTTCCTCGCCCCCTTTTATAAGGAGGTGATCCCCATTTTAAAGCAGATGGACGTGCCCGTTTTCATCGACAGCGACGGCGATATCACTCTGGCGGTCGACTGGTACGCAGGCGTCGGTGCGGACGGTATGTTCCCCCTCGAACGGCAGGCGGGCGTAGACGTTTCGCTCTATATCGAAAAACAGCCGCACATGGCGTTTTTGGGACATTTCGATAAAATGTGCATGAAGTTCGGCGAAGAGGCGATGAGAAAGGAATTCGAAAGGCTTCTGCCCTCCATGCAGAAAGGCAAAGTCATTCCTTCGTGCGACCACCAGACGCCGCCCGACGTCAGTCTGGAAAACTACAAAATTTACGTGCGTCTTTTGAAAGAATACACGGCGAAAGTTACGAAAAATTAAAAAAAGCCATCGGAAGATTTCCGATGGCTTTTTTTAATACTGTTTTAAGAAGACGAGCGCCGTTTCGACGCAGCCGTCCACGCCGATGACGGAACTGTCCATACAGAGGTTATGATTTTCCGCCATGCCCCATTTCTGGTCGGTGTAATACTCGTAATATTTTTTGCGCTTTTTGTCCGTCGCTCTGACGTGTTCTTCCATTTTCTCGGGGGAAATGCCCGTATCCATGGAAAGTTTGCGTTCGACGCGCTTTTTAAGGTCGGCGTGCACGTAAATTTTGACGCTGTCCTCGACGATGACGTCCGAGCAGCGGCCGATGATGACGCACGGCCCTTTCGCGGCAAGTTGCTTGATGAGATTGGACTGCGCGATATAGATCTGATCGGTCATCGGCATCTGATAGTAGGAATAAAGGCTTCTCGAAAAAATTCCGGGCGCGCTTTCCTCGTAGTGGCGCATGAATTCTTCGGAAAGATTGCTGTTTTGCGCTGCCATGGAAATCAGATCTTTATCGTAAAAGGGTAATTTCAGTTCGTGCGCGAGTTTGATGCCGAATTCGCGTCCGCCGCTGCCGAACTGTCTGCTGATCGTAATAACCTTATTCATAATCTGCCTCCGAAAACACATAGTATCCCGCCGGAACGAAGGGCGCGGCGGCGTGTTTACCCACTTCTATTAAACACCATAAATTCCGCTTTGTCAATAAATTTCTCAAAATTTATCTTCTTGCGCGCAACCCGTAAAAAATTTTTGAATTTTTTTGAAAATCCATGCAAAAATAATTGAAATATTTTCCGATATCCATTATAATATATAGGTAATAAATACGGGGATGTAGCTCACCCGGTAGAGCGATACGTTCGCAACGTATAGGTAGTCGGTTCGAGTCCGATCATCTCCACCACAGGTGTCAAAGTTTGAACCGTTACATTTTAAAAGGTTACGCAGGCTTTGAAAGCAAAATAGCCGAGAGTTTAACTCTCGGCTATTTTCTTACGCCCATTCGCTATTGTTGTGTTTCAATCTGTTAATATTGCCCGCCCACCGTAGGAATATTAGAAGTTTATGTAGCAACAATTTAATCGTCTATATCGGATATCTCAATAATTTGTGACATAACTACACGATACATTAAATAGCACAAAGCAAAACCCCATCTTTTTCGGTTATCATATCTTTAATATAAATTTTATCGTTACTATAATCCATAGGGAAAGAAATGGTAGGATATCTCCATTTTCGAGTTTTTGATTCCATAAATCTGTACTCGATTGCCTTATTTCCTTCATATTTATTTAAGAATTTATCGATAGTTTGTCCTTCTTTTGCCCAATTAATCAAATTTTTGGTTACATAAATTTCGTCCCAAGTTTTAAAGAATGAAAAATGAATTAAGATATTTCTTATGAACTTAATAAATTCATTACTAAGTACCGACTCCATAGGCGGTCTTTCTTTTTCAAGAAAACATATATGTTTCTTAATCGGCTCATATAAAAGTAATTCCGCATAAACGCTAAATAAGTCTTTAAGCTTATATAGTCTAATTTCGGGAGAATATTTCATAAAATTACAACCATTTATTTCACCATATAAATCTAAAAACCTATTACTTGCAAGATTAAGAAACTCATATTCTTTCTCGTTTTTTGATAAATAGCAACCATCTGGTGCGCTACTACAAACTTTATCGAGCCATACTTTAAAATTATTTTCACTGGGTAATGATAGATAAGAGAGGATATTTAAAATGTCTTGCTTTTGTAATATATCTACATCTTTCCATTCATCGTCAATATAAATTCTTATAAATCCAAAATTTTCAAGCGTACTCTCTTTCTCTAATTTTTGTTTAATTCCCTCCCAATTTTTATTTGTCTCATCATTTTTATTTAGAGCATTCCATACTTCCGTGGCAGAAAACAACCATAAATTTTGCTCAGCATAAAAGAATGTGTGTATTTCATTTTCTTCAAAATTTTGCACGCTACTCCAAAATTGTTGTCTAACAGCACTCATTTGTTTTCTCCTTACATTAGCATACTTTTATTGAATTATAGCAGAAAGAGCATAAATAGTCGAAAAATAAGCAAGTGTAATTCTTAATTATTAAAACGGCAAATCGCCGTCGTCCTCTATGGGTATTAAGTCAGCTAATTTCATTTGTTTTATTCGTAATTCGCCTGTGAGTTTGTTCACGGGTATTTCTTTTGACTTGTCGAAGTTATAGACCGTCTTTATGCGCCGTAGGAACGCCGCCCAAGTGGTCGGGTATTGTGTTTGTACATTCTTGTACTGTTCGCATAACGCCCGATTCGTAATGATATAAACTTTCGTGTAGCAAGCCACTTTGTTATTGTACCTTAACGGCAACATAAGCGGATAGCCCTCTAAGTATTTCAGCATATCCTCTATTTTGAATGAACTGCGAAACTCCCTCGAAAGCAATAATGTCTTGCCCGTTGTAACTGCCAAAAGCGGTGTGGTCGTAAGTCGTAACGCGATACACGTTTGTATAGCCGTACTTATCCATAACATAGCGGGTTTTGCCTTTTTCGGTTGAACCGTAAATATAGGTTATCGCTAATTCCCGAAATACGTTGTTGAACTTTGTTTCAAGATACACTTGCCGAAGTTGGGCTAAGGGGAGCCCGAGGACTCCCCTTTGTAAATGTTCGATTTACTTTCAACTTTCTGTAAACAATTCTTTTTCAAAGATATTCTTTACTCGTATTCAATCAGTCCAATTCATAAAAATATGTATTGTTCGTCCAAACTACTTGATTTTCCGAATTTACAATTTGTCGTATATTTTCAATCGGTATGAATCCTACGTTCCGTTGTAGAATATCAGAACTCATCTGTAAAAATTTAGGATTGTTATACTCTTTTGCCTCGAAATCTGACTCATTATGTATATCTATGGGATTGCTTGCCATCAAGACCACCTTGCCGCCTTGATCAAGTACATATTTCACTTCCGGCAAAAAAACATTGTATAATGTTTTAAATCTTTCCATACTCAATTGAGAATCCGAGATATTACCCGTGTTTCGAATATCAAATTCAACACGCATAAATATGATATCTCCTTGCTGCAAATTCACATCATATACTGTTTTTCGATCTGAGTATTGACCGTTCTTAATATAAATGGAATACATTGGAGCATCATAGGGAGGTCTTCTCATCTCCTGCGAATAATACTTATATATTTGAGTGCGTCCGTAACCCTCTGTGTCATGCAAAAATATCAGCGACGTATTTTTTTCATTCGCCAATCTTTCATTTTCCAATACAGTCGTTTTAATTGTATTGTTGAGTGTTTCAATTACCTCACTATCTGCTTCCAACAAATCTTCTGTTGAACATAATATAGGATATCCATAAATTTCCAACGTTTGTGCTTGCCCGATCTTATCAATATACGAAGGAGGTAAAATCGTAAGCGGAATTTCATCAGCAGGTATTTCATCGATCTCCCGGATACCTTTGATTGTCTGCATATCTTTTGACGCTGTTATAATTACTTCAGGAAGAATTAATCTGCAACCAACTTTTTCAGCCTTGTTTAATATATCTCTTGCCAAATCAACCAACATATTATCTACATATCCTAATCCTATATCAAGCCCTATAGACTTTAAAAAAGTACATGTAGACTTTCCTGCCACATAAATAATATCTTTATTGCTTAAATTTTTAGCAATAAATTCTAATTCTTCCCGAATAGATGTTCCGACATTACCGCTCATTACGATTTGCGGACGATATTGGTTTTCAAATCCCTCCAATCCTTTAAGATCATTCCGCAGTCTCCCTCCCATCAATAGAGCATTTTGTGTTTTAAAATATTCAGTTAATTCATTGATGCTGAATCCGTCTGCATCAATGCTGTTATAAGCATTCTGGACATAGTATGTACCGACCTGTTTAATTCCGTCCAGATACGCTTCTGCGGAATTATACACCCATTCAGCATGAAGAACGATATCTTCATATGTATCCCATATTTTCGAATTATAAAATCCTGGCGCGTTTCCATCTTTTTGAAACCAACCGAAAAACGCATGGTCTTTCATCTTAAGCCGGGGAAAATATACATTAGAACCATAGTATACTTCTTCTTTCTGCACTATTTTACCTTGATCCATAAACATAACTTGCAACAATAATGAATCGATAGAAACATCATATTCAGCAAACTTAATCCTGTATTTAATTCGATTTATATACGGAACAAATAGGGAGATCGAATCGTTTAAAAACGCATTCTCTTGCAAAGTTGGCATAGTAACGTCATCAAAATAAACTTCGCTTAAATTTATACAATTTGCAAAAGCCTGTTCACCTATTTTCGGAGAACTTTTAAAACGTATTATATTCAATTTGCTATTATTTTCAAAAGCATATGCATTTATTTCAGTAATAGATTCCGGCAATTCGATAGCATGAGAAGTGTTCCCCGCCGCTATAACTATTGATCCGTGATATAAAACATTATCGACAGCGCGGAAATCCTTATTGTTTTCATTGACCGTAATATTCAACTCTGTACAATAACGAAACACCTCGCTTCCCACTGTATTCAAGTCTTTAGACAAAGATACACTCGGAATAGAGACACACCCCAAGAAAGCCTTATCCCCGATGCTTAATATATGATCCAACACCAAATTTGTCTTCAATTTCCCACAATTTATAAATGCTTCGTTTCCAATTTCTTGCACATTTTCCAATGAGGGTATGGTAACCAATTCACTGCAATTCATAAACGCTTCTTTATAAATATATTTAACGTTGTCCATTTCAGGTAAATTTATAAGAGATTTGCAGTTCTTAAAAGCCGCGGCTCCAATAGTCTCTAAATTTGGCATTGATGTCACATATTCTAACGAACTGCAATTTTCGAACGCACTTGCCCCTAAACTCTCAAGACAATCCATCGCCAATAAATTTGTTAAGGCACTGCAATTAACAAAGGCACTATATTCAATTTCTTGAAGTTTTGGCATAGCGGGTATAGATTGTAACGCACTGCAATTCATAAACGCTTCTTTATAAATATATTCAATATTGTCCATTTTGGGGAGATTTGTTAACGCTATGCAATTCTTAAAAGCGGCATCCCCAATCCAATTTATATTTGGCATCGCCTTAATAGTTGTTAATGAAAAACATTCAGCAAAAGCCTCTGCCCCGATCAATTCAAGTCTTTCCATTTCAGAAAGTACTGTTAACGACTTACAATTCTTAAAAGCCTCCCCGCTAATCGATAGTACTTGGGGCATTTGAGCGATGACCTCAAGGTCTGTACAATTTTTAAACGCCGCATTTCCGATTGTTTCCAGTTTGGGCATGGACGCTATATGTTGCAACGAACTACAATTTTCAAACGCTCCTTCGCCTATATTCTTTAAATGATTCATCGTCGGCAATTCTGTTAATTTACTGCAATCTTTAAATGCTCTTACTCCGATATGTTCTAAATTATCCATTGCCGATACAGAGGTTAGATTGGTGCAATTTTCAAAAGCCCTATCGCCTATATTTTCTATTCTTGAAGGTATTAATACTTGCGTTATTTTTGTTTGATTTGCAAAAGTAGAATCTCCTATTTCTACAATTGTTTTGCCCTCAATACTGTCAGGTATAAGAATGGAATCCGTAAGTTGTTTACCTAATGCTATTCCAGTTAATTTTACAGTATTACTAGATATTTCTTCGACAGTAAATGTTGAGACCTCACCTACTGCAGTCTCAGCATTTAAACATCTTCCATTTATTGTAGTAGAACTTGGCGTTGTCAAAGAAACAATATTCGCACTTTCCTTTATGATGGTTTTCAATTCTTGTGGCGTTAAATCAGGATTCGCCGAAAGCATCAAAGCAGCAACACCCGCGACATGAGGAGTCGCCATTGATGTGCCGCTCATCGTTCTATAGCCAGGTCTACCAGAATCGTGTTGATTAGTTAATTCTGTCGGCCACGTACTTAAAATGTTACCTCCAGGTGCATATATATCAACCGTGTTTACGCCCCAATTTGAAAAAGAGCTTAGATTACCGTTACTGTCTAAAGATCCTACTGAAAGAAAATTATCTGGATGAAATTGAGCCCGCGGAAAGCCATCTGGGTTATTATCATTATTTCGAGAATTATTACCTGCCGCGTTTATGTATAACCCTGTATAATTAGTAACAGCAGTCTCAAAAGCAGTAAGTGAAGCTGTACTACCTAAGAAATTTTGTGTACCATTACTACAACTTAATATCGGTATATTTTCAGTTGCTGCATAATTTATTGCTGAAACTACATGTGAAGCAAATGTATTTTCTGCTGCCGGAGTTCCTGCTACTTGACTTATTTTAAGTGACACAAGCTGGATATTTTGACCAACACCTGTAATCCCCATGCTATTATTTCCCTGTGCTCCAATAATTCCTGCACAATGCGTACCATGACCATTTGTATCTGTAACACTTTCTGGTATATATGGAGCAGGCAAAGTAAAATCTCTGCTTAAACAAATATTGACTCTACCCTGTAAATCTGGATGATTAGCTTGTATTCCTGAATCGATAACTCCGACCATAACTGAATTAGATCCTTTAACCATGTTCCAAGCTTGGGGCGCATTGATCCCTTTTTCACCATTAAGGCCCCATTGCTTTCCTTCAACAAAGTAAGTATCATTTGGAGTGGAAGTGAAAGTAAATGCATAATCAGGTTCTGCGGTTATAATATCTGTTCTATGACGTAATCTCTCAATAGCATTCAATACATTTTCCTTGCCTGAGTTTTTTAATGTTAAGCAAAGAATGGTTTTAAACTCTTCAGCGTTAATTTTTGATTTAGAAACGTGTTTCACGTTTTTTGTTTGATATGTTTCACCATATTTACGTCTAGTTAAGTCAGCATTCACAACATTCTCAGAAGTTGCTGTTAAGTTTTCTACTGAAATAATATCTATTTCAGGAAAATCATCAATATCCCAATTTTTAAAACGAAGTGTCTCTTGTCTGTTTAAAACCACTAAAATTTTATCGTCAGCAAAATTTTCTTGTATACTGGACTTGCCAAATACCACATATTCATTTGTTGTATTTTTTTCAAATTTATTTTCATTACTATCAGCATATAACGATTTTCCTTGAGAAAACAATAAAGATAAAATCATTATAGCTGTTATAAATAGCAAAATAATTAACAATCTACTTCTTACATTTTTGCTCGTGTTCATCTCATTCCCTCCATAACATTTTTAATATTTATCCATATTAGTAGTAAAATAGATTTTCTTAACTCCAACAATAAGATTTTTTTGCACCTCAAGTACAACTACGTGATCCGTTATGGCAGCTTGCATCCCCTCGTTTCCTTTTATATCTATCATAACGGAATTACCGCGCCTATTTACCTCAATCTTCTCAATATTCCCCCCACCTGAACGTGTTTTAAAAGTCACAAAAAATAATGATTGTTCTTCAAAAAAAACCTCATCATATTTTTTATCTAATTTTATATTGCTATCAGAAATATCGTTCAGCGAGTTAATAATTGTTACAATTTCCTTATCATAATGGTTTGGCCATGCATTTCCAATTTGAAAATCAATCATTAAACTTTTCTCACATCCGGTAAAAATCATTAAACTCAAAATTGCAGACACCACCATAACCAAGATATTTTTATAATTTTTCATACATATTATCCTTGTAAAGTTTTATTCTCGTAGACAAACAAATTTTTCTGGACTATTTTTATAATTTGATCGTCTTCTGCGGCTGTCAAAGAAAAACGTTCGATCGCAGGCTTCCATATTGTTTCGCAATTACTATTAAATAAATCGCTCTGCCGGATATCTTCTAAATGCAGCGAATCCGCATAATCCTGCACCTGACATTCGTCTAAAACGCCGTCACGGTCGCGATCGAAATAAAAATAGTCATCTTTTGTATATTCCTCCATCTCACTTTGGGCAACCGCTGCTTGTTCTTCCGCCTGTACTAAACTAAACAGCCCAAACAATAATGCACTGCAACAAACGAATGTTAAGATGAAACCAAAAACTTTTTTCATAAAGTAATTTCCTCTTCATATAATTTCTATATCTACTATCACAGAGTAATTCAGCATAAAGTAACGCGATAGTTGATAATTATCGTTATTATCTCTGTTAAATTGATAATGTAATCTATATCTCCCTTTTTGAATCGGCAGGCACATTGCTTGACTACCTTTCATAACAGCTACCGATACGTTGCTTCGCCATCTTAAATCTTCATTTTTGGGAAATAACGGAGTACCGAATCTTTCACCGTTTTTCAACGAAATTGCGTTAAATATTTTCGGTTCGCCATCATACTCAAAGGAATAGGTTCTATCTGCAATATCACCTTTCCCTATCTCATTCATATCGTCGTCCACCAAAATAATTTCATACACATCTTCTTTTTCGGTTTTACAGCCGACAAACATATTTATTGTACTGAACGCCAATATTACAACCAAAATAATTATCGTAATTTTTTTCATGTTTTCCTCCTTAAACTAAGTTTTGAAGATTTAATTTTACATTATTATTCCCTCCTTGTAAATTACTTCTATAATATATACTTGATATCTTAACTGAAGTTTCCAATAAAATGAATTTTAATTCTCAAACTTGTTTGAAATTTTACCAAAGCGATGTCCATAATGCCCGTGCTTATTTAATACAAGATTAATATTTTAAACATTCCCAAAGGGGGGCCACAAGGTTCCCCCTTTTTATGTCCCGGAACACACTTAAATCGTGGGAAAAGTCCAAGTTAAGGTAGGTATGTGACGATGGGACGTGTGCTTGTGTATGAAAAAAAATAATACTTTTGACATGATGGCTTTATAGCGAAAAAATTTTAAATCTGCAACCGTTGACTTACGCGAGGAGTTATGCTTGACAAAACTCGGATTTCCACGATTTTACTTTGCTGTGAACATGATAAAAAAGACGCCCGAAAGAGTCTTTTTAAAATAGAGTTTTGCTCTTTTATTAATTATTCTAAGCCAAAATTCATTCTGCGGGGCTATAATTTCCTGTATGTTGGCTGTACATTTATCCGACTCAAGTTTAAAAATGATATTAAAAATTTGCGAGGTTTTAGAAATTGAACCCTTAAAATTATTTAAACCACAAAAGTAGTAAAAATGCTATCCAAAATTCGATAGCATTTTTTTGTTCAATTTAGAAATAGGCACTCCACCATGTTGGAATCAGTCGAACTTTTGTTGACATAAAAAAGTTTTGGCTGGTTTATTTATTTGTTTCTGGTTTAATATCGTCTTTTAATAGCCGAATTGATATGACATTCTGCCTGCAGGCATACAATCGCCTTGAGAATAAAAGTTCATTACATTTTTGCCGAAATCGTCCGCAACTTTTACTTCCATAAGACAGTTTTCTTTGGTAAGACCGAGTGCGGAAAGCGGGACTTTTATTAACATTACATTGCCTTGAATCGCTGTTTGCGCTTGCCCGACCGATTTATATTCGCCGTTTTTATCGGCAGCCAGAACGGTATTTTCTTCTCTGTTGACAACATAAGAATAACCGTAATTGTCGGTATATCGATAATTTGCCGGCTTAATGAAGAGGTTCATCCATGAGTCGTCCCCCTCTTCGCGCGGGGGGATCTCATCTACCGCTTCAATTCGGAAATATGCGTTGGTCTCATCGACGCAAATGGACAGGCTTTTAAAATCGACGCGAGCCGCTGCGCTGCGGAGTGTAACTTTTCCGTCGAAGCGAGGCCATTCGCGTACCCCCGATTCGCCGGTGAAATCTTCGTAAACCGCGGCGTTTTTCCATTCGGAAAAATCGTTCATGGAAGGCGTTCCCTCGGGAATATTATAATGAACGGCTTCCTTCCCCGTCCAATCCCGCAAATAAGAAATCGTTTGCATGTAGGGCGTATCCAAAAGTTTGTTTTCCAACGAAGGTTCGATGTCGCGAGAATATTCATCGTTGAATGTATCGCACATAAAATAACTGCCGTGCGTACCGCCGCCCGCAGAATAAATTTTCTGCGCAGACCATTCGTTCCAGCCCGTTATCGTGACAAAGCGAAGCCGATCATCGTTGGCGGCAACTGTTTTCCACTGGTTTTCATAATTCGCCCCTTTGCCGAAATTCTCGTGATCGTTTCCGTTTCCATTCGTCCATCCCCGTCCGCGCGAACCGTTTTTGTCGGAAAAACGTACGGTGACGTGCTGCGCCACGGATACGTTCATCAAATCGATATGAAGAGGCTGCGGATATTCGTATTCCATCCAAGAAAGTCCGTTCTCTCGGTAAGTATAAGTGCCGTTTTCGTTCACGGGCCATTGCGTATCGCGAAAATAAAAGTACTGTGCAAGCGGATCGTTCGCGGATTCCAGATTTTCGCGTGCTTCAGGCGAAATCGCTACCATCGGTTTGTTTTCGGGTTTCGGACGAAACCACACGTCGTCGTATTTATCCTCGGTATAGAAGGTCGAATAAACGTCGCGCAGATTGGTCAAACCCGCGTCGGGCGCAGAATTGGAGAGCATATAGACGATCTGCGGCGCTTTCCAGCCCTCGGAACGATATTCCGCGATAATGTCGAACAGTTTTCTGGCTACTTCGTTATACGTGATCGTATTGGAACAGTCCAGAATCAAGAAATCGATATCTGCCGCGACAAACATTTCCATGTGCTTTCGCATGACAAACGTATCGCCCGCGGAATAATATCCGAGAGCGGGCTCTCCCCAAATATGGGAGGCTCCGCCAGGCGAATTTACCGAATCCTTTCCGAACTCCTCTTCGCCGTATTTTTCGATGATTTCGGTTACGTTATAGATTCCCTTCACGTCGTTTCCGCTGCCTGTATTCAAAAAGTAGAATATGCCCGCGTAGCGCGTTTTATCTTCTTTACGCCCGTCAGAAGCGCCGAAAGAACGGCCGTACATATCTGTGCCGACGGTATGATTGACCGCGTATTCTTTCGCGCTCAACGAGCGCGTATCTTCCTGACGGGGCCCCCCGTAAAATTGATAGTCTTCATTGACGAACGACTCCTCCCCGGAACACGCGCAAAGCGCTAAAACAGCCGCAGCGCACAGTAAACAAAACAATTTTTTCAGTTTCATCTGTTTTTCTCCTTTCAATATCCGAACGACCAACTTAAACCTCCGATCGGCGCGCTGTCTCCCGAATTATAGAAACTCAGCACGTCGAGCGAATCGCCGACGTTATCGCTCACCTTGAATTCGATCGAACAGCGATCGCGCGAAAGGCGTAAAAGTTTTAAAGGAACGCTGACATACATCTGATTTCCGACGACGGCGGTTTCCGCTTTTCCCTCTTCGCTGTAAACTCCGTTTTGCACCGACATAACACGGCCGTTTTCGCGGATCACGTAGTTATATCCCCATGCCGCGCTTTCGGCGCTCTCCGTACGGATATGGATATTCATCCAACTGGTATCCCCCGCTTGATACGGCGTGATATTCTTTGTCGCTGCGATCCTAAAATACAGATTTTCGCCGTCTCGCGCAACATCGACGGCGGATATATCGTTTCGCGCGGTCCGGTCCGTCAAATGTTCGCCCGTATATGCGCCGTCGAAACGCGGTGCATCGCGATAGATCGCTTCGCCCGTAAAATCAGCATACTTTGCCGCATCTTTCCAACTTTCGTCCGCAACATCGCTTGGCGATAACGCGGGGATTTCGTATCGCCGCGCCCGTTCGTATTTCCATTCGCGGACTTTACGAAGATTCTGCAAATAAAAGTTGTCTTTCATTCCCGAAGAATACGTCGGTTCGATATCACGCGAGAATTCGTCGTTAAATTGATCGATCATCACATATCCGTTGATCGGATCCATGTCGGGACGATACATTTTTTGCGCGCCCCACTCGTTCCAGCCCGTAACGAAAACATATTGTATTTCGTTATCTTTAGCAATCGCGTTATTCCACTGATGTTCCAGATTCGCGCCCGCGGCAAAATTTTCATGGTCGTTTCCGTTTTCCAGCGTCCAGCCGCGGCCGCGCGCAGAAATCGAATCGGACATCTTCGATCCTACATGCTGCGCGACGGAAACGCTGATCCAGTTTCCCATTACTTTGGGATCGACGTCGAAATCCATCCAGGGCACGCTGTTATCCGTGAAAGATATGTCTGTCGGCCAGTAAGAATTTTTGATTTGAAAAAATCGGGCAAGTTCTCGCTCCTCTTGCGTGGCTTCCGGAGATTCTTCCAGATACACCTGCGTTTTTTCCAAACAAATGACCATCGGTTTCCCTTCGGGAGCAAACCAGATATCCCGATACTTATCCTGCGCGTAATAGGTATTGTAAACGGTTTTTAACTGCTTGATATCGTTTTCCATTTTACCGCCGCCGTTCAACTGATAGACGATCTGCGGCGCATTCCAGCCTTGGGAACGATATTCCGCTATCAAAGAAAACAGGACGTCGGTGACTTTTTCAAACAGCGGGCCGTTGGAGCAGTCCAACACGAGAAAATCGATCCCCGAAAAGACGAACATTTCGATTTGTCTTCGCATCACCCATTCGTCGGGCGCGCCGTAATATCCCCAGACCGGTTCGCCCCAGACATGGCACATGCCCGAAGGCGAAATATCCGTATCAGAATTAAAAAAATCGCGGCCGTATCGGTTCAGAATCTTCGTCACGTCGTAGATCCCCTTCATATCGGATGCCTGATTATGAATGAGAAAATAGAACAGTCCGACATACCGCTTCTTGTCCGATTTGACGGAATCGGAAGGATCGCTGAAGCGTCCGAGCGCGTCCCTTCCCACGGTGTTGAGGATTGAATACTCCTGTACCGTCAGATTTCTCTCGTCGACGATCCGCCTGTTTGAAGAACAGGCGGTCATCGCGAGCATCATCAGCGCAAGTATGCAAGCCAAAGTCGCTTTGCTTTTCATTTTTGTTCTCTTTTACGGAAAATCATCAGCGCGCAGGAAGAGAGAAGCAATAAGGAAATCAACGCAACCCCGCCCGCGTCGTAAACGCCGCCGCACCCTTTTTCGGGTTTGCCACCGTCCGTGCCGTTATTGCCGACGTTGACTTCGAAGGTCACCGAACCGTCGTTGAAATTCACGGTCACCGCCGCTTTGCCCTCTTCGGAAAAATCATAATTGCATACCGTTCTGTCAGTGATCGCAATGTCTTCTTCGCCTCCGTCCCGATAGATTGCGTGAAGAATCAATCCCGCGGGATCAAAGTCTTCGCCGACTGCATACTGCGTCTTATCCGGCATCGTCTTTACGGTAAGCGCATCGGAAGCCGTATTGCCATTCGCATCCTCCTTAAAAGGGCGAAGCCACGAAGTACCCACAATATTCATTTCGATCTCCACCGTTTCACGCAATATTGCGTCGGGGATCATCGTGTAGGATGCAACGTTATTTTCCCAGCCGGCCTGATCTCCCCAGTTATTGGTCAGGTATTCCACGTAATACAATCCCCTTTCCAAACGCACCGCCGCCACGCATTCGCGCGTAAATTCAAGCGAAGGTTCCTGCCCGCCGTAATACGTATCCAAATGAAGCGCGAGCGATTCGCCGAATTGCGAAACGCGGGCGATGTACGGCATACCGTTTTTATCCTTGATCTTCATCAATTCGCCGACCGAATACCATTTGCCGACCTCTAATCGACCGCCCTCGTATACTTCGGAAACTTTCAGGAACATCTTTTCTTTCACGTTGGTGGCGTCGTCCGTCTTATATAAACTCCAAAAGCCCGTTTTTACCGATATATTTTCAAAATTGAAACGGACGGACAGCGTTCCCGCCTGATCGCTGATCTGAATGGGGCTGCCGCTGTAGAAGGTCATTTTTTTATCGGGATTCTTGTCGGTGACGGTGATTTCGAATGAAGTTTGAAAATCACGATAGTTGATTTTGACCGTATATTTCCCAGCAACCGTCATATCGTAGCCGCTGATTTCCAGTTCGCTGTTTTCAATCGTCCATCCCGCGTCGGCATCCGATTCATATGCCTTTACGATAAGTCCAGTAAGATCAGGCACAAGCATCTCACCCAAACCGTAATCGAGTTTAGCAGGTTCGTATTCGACCGCAATGTGATGGATTTCAGGCGTTACTTCGATCTTGATAGAAACCGTTTTTCCTCCCCAACTCACATCGATACTTTTATCGCCGTTGTCGAGGGGCGCGCCGTCGTATAGCACCATGCTCGCCGTGCCGTTCACTTCAAACGTCTTTCCGTCTTTCGTCGCCAATAATACCATACCTGCGGGCTCGAACGTCTCTCCCGGAAGATACGCTTTTTTATTCGGCTGTGTTTTTACGGCAAGCGTATCGACGGTTTCATAATAATAGGAAAATTTATCGCAGGAAGTCAGGCTTGCGGACCCGTGATAAAGTTGCTCGATCTGCAAAACGATATCTTCTTTCACACCTGTTTCACCCGGCATGATGGCGCCTTCTCCGCCAGAGGTCCAGTTCTGATCACCGTACTGCGCAGCCCATTGCATACCTGCCTTTAATTTGACCGCTTTCACATCGAGGGGAGTGAATTCATTGGTCGGATTTTTGCCGTAAAACGTATCGAAATATAAGATCAGTGTTTTTTCGCGCTGCGCGACGCGTGCAATATAAGGCTGTTGATTGGCGTCCTTCATTTCCGTCAATTCACCTACCGTATACCATTTGTATTCGGAATCCCCTTTCAGTTTTGCATAAAGTTCGATATGCGTGTCCTGATTGGTCTTTTTATCGGTTCCGTACAGATAAGTATCGGTTTTTTGCCCCGCAAGTTTGATTTCCAGGGTGTGCCCTACCTCGATCCCGTTTATATTCGTGGTTTCCGATACGTTATGATACGGCCAGACCGCAGTATCGAATTCGATATAATTCGTCAAAACGGGCGCGCTTACGGTTACTTTCAGGCCCGCCGTCTTATCAAGATAATTGACCGTGACCGTTTGTTCGCCGACTTTAGTCGCGTCGTAGCCGCTCACGGTAAAGTCTGCCGCGTCCAGTTTTCTTCCGTTCTCTTCCGTCTCCGTAGGATAGGCGGTGACTTCCATGCCCGATATATCGAACGATTCCCCTGTCAGATAAGCCGTTTTGGTCGGCATTTTCGTAATCGCGATATGATCGAGAGGCAAATCTGCGACCGTTACAGGAATTTCCACGCTCTTGCCGCCGTAAGTTACGGTTACGGTCTGATCACCCGTTTCGGTAAACGTTTTATTTTCCACGCTGACCATCGAGGCATTTAACGGTATATCCTGCGCAACGCCGCCGACCGTGGCCGTCAAAAGCAAACCGCTCGCATCGAAAGTTTCTCCGATGGAATAATTCACTTTCGCGGGCTGCGTTTTGACTGCCAAAGTATCGGCCTCTCCCAATTCATGATAAAACATGAAAACGTCGTTATTGCTTCCTTTTGAGTATTCTTTAAATTGTACTACAATATCTTCGTTCACTCCGGTTCGGACGGAAGGTTCTCCGGCGCCGCCATTGGGATAATCATTCCATTGATCCCCGTTCAGATCAGATTTTTTGACAAGCCACTGCATGCCTTTTGAAAACTTTACGGCTTTTACGTCCAACGGAGAAAATTCCGTAGAGGTATTTTGATTCCACACGCTCTCGAAACGGATAATCAGTATCTCTGCTCTTTGATGCATTTCACTGATATACTTTTTACCCGTCGCGTCTTTGGTTTCATTTAGTTCTTTCAGAGTATGCCATGTATAATCTTTATCGCCTTTGAGTTTCGTGTATAATGAAATATGTGTATAATAATTTCCCCCTACCTCTGCATGTTGGAAATATCCGTCTTTTTCTGCTGTTTTCATCGTGATCTGGATAGATTCACCGCATGCTTCTCCCGATGAGTTCATAAAACCGCTATCACCCCACATATTGGCTCTTCCGGGATTTTCAACATCGACGGTAAGCGATTCGGGAAAGATTTTTTCCTCCGCTTGTTCTGCGGCGAAAGCAATCACGCCGACAGAAACAGAAATGAGGAGCAGCGCCGATAAAAGCAATAATCCTATTTTTTTCATAATTTCCTCCTTTTATGCTTTGACCGCACCCATTTGGATGCCGTCCACAAGTTTACGTTGATACAGCAAAAACAACAGCGCGGGCGGAATGGACATAAATACCCCCGCCGCCATGCGCACATTGGCGGACTCCATGGCTACGTTTGTGGTAATGCTGTCGTAATAGATGGCAACCGCCAGCGTATAACTATTTGAATCGCGCAGATATACCAAGGGACCGTAAAAATCCGACCAGTTGCTGCCGAAAGCCCCAACCGCCACATATAACAGAATGGGCAGACAGAGCGGAATCATGATGTAAAAATATCTGCGCAGGTATCCTGCCCCGTCGATTTTCGCCGCCTCTTCGATTTCGTTGGATACGCCGCGCATAAACTGCATCATCAAAAAAATGTTGATCGCGCCGCCGCCGAACAGAGCGGGAATCGTAAGCGGCAAAACACTTTCCGTCCAACCGAGATTTGAAAAAAGAACGTACAAGGGCACCTGCGTGACCGCTCCGGGGATCATGATCGTGGAAAGCACGAGCATGAAGACGATCTTTCTTCCGCGGAATTTGATTTTTGCAAATCCATACGCGCAGAGCGATGCGGAAAACGGCACGGCTATGATATTAAAGACTACGACTTTGAGCGTGTTGAGCGTATATAACAGATAATTTTGCTGTGAAAACATCTTGACATACGCCGAAACCGTCCAGACCGAGGGGAAAAATTTGATTTCCGAACCCATGATCTCTTTGCTCGTCATGAAACTGCGGTTGATCATGAATATATAGGGAAAAATCAGAAATACGGCGACCGCGACCAATAAAATATATAGGACGACTTTATTTACGATCTTGCGGACAAGCAGTTTATTATGGAGGATCTGTCCTTCTCTGTCCATATCACATATCCTCCGCGTATTGTACCCAGCCGCCGGTTTTAAAAACGAACATCGTGAGTGCGAAAGTAACGATAAAGAGCACCCAACCGAGAGCACAGGCATACCCCATCATTCCGATACGGGTAAAGGCTTCGTTATAAATTTTCACGGCGATAAAGTACAGAGAATTATCGGGGCCCGTTCCGCCGGAACCGCTCGCGATGATAAATGTGTTAAAGCATTGCAGACTGCCGATGATGCCCGTAACGAGATTATAAAAGATCATCGGGGTTGACATCGGAATGGTGATAAACAATAACTGTTTGAAACGGCTTGCACCGTCCAGCCGCGCCGCTTCATACAGGCCTTGCGGAATATTTTTAAATGATGCGAGCCAGACCACCATACTTCCGCCCGTACTCCAGACGGTCGTCAGGATCAATGTGGGCAGCGCGCTTTTTGCGCTTTCGAAAAACATGGAATGTAACCCGAATACGCCTATGATCTGATTGAATATTCCGTAAGCGGGAGAAAAAATGTCCTTCCAAAGAACTCCTGCCGCAACGGCGGGGATAATCACAGGAAGATAAAACAACACGCGGAAAACCGAAATCCCCGGTACTTTACTGTTAGCCAGAAGCGCTAAGGCATACCCGAGCAGTAATCCGAGCGGTACGGTGATCGCGGCATAAATAAAAGTATTGGCGAACACCTTTCCGATCTCGTAATCCTGCTGAAACATATAGAGGAAATTGTCGAACCCGGCAAATTCCATTTTTAAAAATCCGTCGTAATTGAAAAAACTGTATACGAGAGACTGGATCGCGGGTATGAATGTAAATACGACCACGCCGATCACGACGAGAGATACGAAGCAATAACCCGCTATATCCGTTTTGATTTGACTTTTATTAGTAATCGACAACTTCATACCCTATCTCCACACGCGCCTTAATGCGTCAGCCAGTATTCCAGTTGCTGTTCAGCAAGATCGATCGAATAGTCCAAAGTTCTGCCCGTATCGATGTAGTTGCCGATCATCGTCTGTATCACTTTTTGCAGATCGTCCGCACGTTCCGCGTGCGCCAAAATAAAATCGGTGGGACAGATCGCGCCGTTCTCGCTCGCCCAGGTAAAAGCGCCCATATTATAATTTTCGTAACCTTTTCCCCAATGGTTTTCGGGATCTTTCGCGTCAGACATATCCTTGCGGATCGGCGGGTAATTCGTTCCGCAATCGGCTATGATGTTCTGTCCCTCGCGGCTCAGCATAAATTTTAAAAACTGCCATGCAATATCGCGCCGCGCCTGCTCGGTGATGGTGGACGAAACGCAGTATCCGGATACGCCCGAACCGATCATGGGATTTTCTTCGTCTATGATCGGAAAAGTTACGACGTTATAATCGCTCTCTTTGAATCCGGAACCATATGCACCCTGCAAATTACGGACTTGGATCGAAGCGGCCTGCGAATGAAACATGAATATTCCCTCGCCGCCCTGAAAGTTTGCCTGCGTGCCGGTAAACTTCGAGGTGATCTTTTGATCCACAAGATCTTTCATCAGATTCAGGGCGTCGCGCGTTCCCTGACTGTCAATGATGACTTCGTTATTCTCCCCGTAATATCCGCCGCCGCAAGATAAAATGATGGGATTAAACACCGCTTCCCAATTCAGATAGCCGTCCAACAACGTTCTTTCCGAGTTTTTCCATGCGTTCGAAGCGCGTACTTGCCGGCACACGGTAAGAAAGTCTTCCCAGGTCCAACCGTTTTTGATGAGCGAATTTTCGGAATCGACGTCTACGCCCGCTTCCCGCAAAAGCCGCGCGTTATAGTGGCAGACGACCTGATCCGCCGCGCGGGGAATCATCCATTGATCCCCGTCGAAATCACTTTGCCCGAGTTTAAAAAAAGATTCGTAATAATCGCCCATGGAAAAACTTTCCGCCGCTTCCTCCGCCTCGATATACGGATCTAAACTGAGCGTTACGCCCGAGTTGCCCAGACTGAGCATTTCAAAACTCGAAGTCTGGAAAATATCGGGCATCTTTTTCCCTTGAAAGAATCCCATCATCGTTCCGATCACATTGCCGGAAATGGGCTGCACTTCGATTTTTACTTTTGGAAAGTACTTATTAAAACCTTCTCCCAACTTGCGGATGATATTCATCTCATCGTTACTCGCTTGGCAGGCGACGACCAAAGTCAGTTCAGTCTGCTTATCCGGCGTGATGGAAAACGTATAATCATTTCCCTTTATCGTGTCGGGTTTGTTCAAACATCCGGTAGCCGTAACGACCACGAGCGATACGGCAAGGACAGCGCCCAAAATTTTACGAATAAGTTTCATGTTTTCCTCCTGTTTTTGAAAAATTTATTTCAGATGGCGATCCGGGTTTGTTCGGTCGTAAAGACATGTATCATATTGCCGCTCGAAAGGTATCTTTCGAATACGCGATACGTACCGGCCGTCCAACCGAGCATTTTCGATTCGTTATACTCGTGCACGAAAGCCTTCTGCCCCGAAATACAGTCGTATTTTTCCCAAAGACAGCCCGTTTCCTTCCAACAACTGTCTACCAGCGCGATGTATTTTTCAGCCTGCCGTTTCGCTTCCTTTTTCAATCCCACACGATCGAGCGCCATGACCGAAAAACATTCCAATGGCGGCCATATGTTGGGATAACACCATTGATATTTTCCGAATTCATCCGTTTTTGCCGTGGCAGGAATCCCGTATCGGGAATCCAACGACTTCAAGATCTGCGCGGCTTTTGCACTGTCCTGTGAAACGCCGCACAGAAACGGCATCAACAGAGCCGTGCTGACAAACGGCGAACATTCTCCGTACACAAAATTGTAATCATAAAAAACGCCGTTTACGGTACAGTATTTGCGCATAAGTTCCAAGCGTTTGTCCGCCGCTTCCCGATAAGTATTTTTACGATCCAGCAAAGAAGCGAAAAAGGCAAGGATCCGTTCGTTCGCATACAAAAGGCTGTTCAGATCGACAGGCGCGTAATGTTCGATGTGCGAACCGAAACGGGGCGTAAAATCCCAACCGCTCTCCGCCTCGGAAAGTAAATTCGAGCCTAAAATCTCATCGCTTTCTTTTTGTTCGCAATCTTCGCCCAAACGCGTGTGCATTACGATTTTATAAAAATCGCTGTGGGTAACGGGTTCCGCGTTATTGCCGTAACGATTCAACCCGCAGGGCGTCATGCGCTCACGCATCCAAAAGGAATATTCCTTTTCCATTGCGGGAAACGCGCCGCGGATAAAATTCAAATCGCCGCTCTCCTGCCAATAAGCGTGACACATCGGAATAAATAAAGGGACCTGCGAACGGTTATCCCCCCCTTCCGTCGCTACATTGGGCATATATCCGTATTCATCTATCAGAAAAATCATATTTTTTATATTGTTGAGCGCCTGTTCTTTCATACCGTCGCAAAGCAGCCCTAAATTGATAAAATATGTATCCCAATAAAAGAAATTTTCAAAACCCACGTCGCTGGTCTGCTCGCAGGAAGGAGAATTGAACGGATAAGGGATTCCCTTCGGTTCTCCCGGGCGGACACTGTTTTTCCAGTTGCCTCTGATGTATTCGTTAACTGTCATAAAAACCTCTCTTCGTATTGACTTTCTATCCTGTTTCTGCTATCATTATACTTGATAAAAAATCATATTTCAATACATATTTCGTCAGATATGCGACAAATATTGCTGTATTGCGAGGTTGATATGTACGAAACCTTTGAAAAATACCGAGAATCGATCGAAAGATTGTATATCAGTGAAAATAAAAATTTTTGTCAGCCGCACTTTCACAGGCATGTGGAGATCTTGTATGTACTGGAAAGCGGCTTGCTTGTCACCGTAAACGGCAAGAGTAAATTGATGCAGGAAGGAGAGGTGGCCGTGATCGACAGTTTCGATACACACAGTTATACGAATCCGCAACAGTTGCGCTCTATTTCCATCGTAATACCCGTTTCCCTCTGTCCTGCTTATAAAGAACGCACCAAGCGTATGAAACTCGCCGCAAACTTTCTGACCGATACCGAAGCGTGTGACGAAATGCTCTGCCTGATCCGGCTCATGCAAAAGCATACCTATAATATCGATGAACCGCTTTATTTGACCACCCATTATTCCCATGCGGACGAAGCGTTTATTCTCGGGTGCCTTGCAACGATCATGGGCATCGTACTTCGGAGTATTCCCTTTGTGAAACGTAACGACGAAAAAGATGAAAACCTTACTAAAAATATTTTAATTTATCTCGACGAACATTACAGCGAAGATCTGTCCCTCGACAGTTTAGCCGATCATTTCGGCTACAGCAAATATTATTTTTCGAGGATCTGTCAAAAAATTTTAGATTCTTCTCTCACTAAGTATCTGAATAAAATACGGATTTTAAAAATTTTGGAAGATAAAAATAATAAAACGCTCACGGAACTTGCCACGAAACACGGTTTTACGAATATGCGCACCTTTCAACGCGCATTCAAAGACGTAACGGGCATTACCGCCAGCGCTTACAAAGCGAATAAATTTATTTTATAATCAATTCGTATAGTTCGTGGTTATACAGAAATAAACAGACAACCCCCGCATTCAGTCGAATGCGGGGGTTAAATTATTTCTTTTTTGTTATGAAACAGCAAACTGCCGCGAAACATAAAACAGAAACCGACAGGGCATCGCCCTGTAAAAAGGAGCCGCAGCCTGCGGGATTTTCCTGTGCGCGTACGACGATCGGTTCGGAGAGCAAAGAAAACCATTTACCCTCATAGAGAAGAACGATGACGCCCTCCCCTTCCGTTATGAAATAACGATCGCCGTCTTTTTGAATATTCGGCGAAACGTACAGAGCGGTCACCTCGACATCTGCTTGCTCCTGCCCGTTCCACAAAATCAGATCGGCCGTCAAAGCAAAGCGCTCATCGGGCGCGGCCGCGATCTCCGTTTCGTTAGGCCGCAGCGTATATGGCTGCTTTTCCATCCAGTTGCAAAAATCAGTCGTGTAAGTCGCATAGCCGATATTTTTAATCTCACGGAAAAAAGCCGCTTCCATATTCAAAGTCCAAGCGTTCACCTTGATCCCGTAACGATTCAGATTTTTTACTCCCTCATCCGTCATGCGCTCCCAGTTGGGCGACAGCGACGCATTGAGAGGATTTATGATGTCCATCACGTCCTGTTCGAAAGTTTCGCTCGTTACGTTGTATTCATAACCGTTAGTGAGAAAACTCACGGAAAGATCGGGGGCTGCAGCCGCGGCATAGGAGAGTTGCGCCGCATCAAAGGAAATAAAGTTTACCCTCTGCTCCATACCGTATTTTTTGATGGCATATACGGCCGCATCGACGCATTCGGGCTTTGCCGATTTTATCTCCAGAAGGAAAAACAGATCGTCGTCCTTGAACTCTTCAAAATAGTCGTCAAGCGTGGGGATCTCATCCAGATACTGCGCCGAATCTCCAAGCCCTCCGTCGACCTTATAGCGACGGATCTCGTCGAGCGTCATCGATTCGATATTGCCCGTGCCGTTCGTCATTCTGTCGAGGGAAGGATCGTGACTGATGACGACGTAGCCATCCGAAGAGAGATACAAGTCGATCTCCACGAAATCGGGGCGGTATTGGTCGTATGCCGCGCGCGCCGCCTCCACGGTATTTTCGTAATAGTTCCCGTACAGCCCGCGCACCGCCTGCGAATTTCCGCGATGAGAAACGACGAAGGGGCGGGGCGCATAGATAGCGGGATCTTCGCCTTCAGGCGCAAGCGCCTGAAGGATCGCAGATGTCTGCGCACACAAAACGCCGTCTGCACCCGCCGAAAGCGCAGCGATGCACTGCTCTTCCCCTTCCGCCTCTGTATATACGTTGATGAAAAGTTTGCGTACGGTCTGTATTTCCTCCGCGCCCAGTTGCGCATAGGAGACGAGTGCGGATTTAGCCGCATTGCCGTTGACCTCCGCCTGGATCTCTGCGACCGTCGCGCTCCTTCCGCGGAAGTCCACGATGCCGTTGGCGGTCGTACAGGACGCGCGCACGCTCTTCACCAGCGCAGGCCGATCGGAAACGACGAACGCGTAGGGAGCACTTTCCGTCAGGACGGTGACCGCCGCAGCGGCGGCAGCCTCGTCCGATACATAGAGGGCAGGGATCGCATTTCCGAACGAGGAAAGACGGAAATCCGCTTTTTCGTTGCCGACAGATAATTTGCCGTCGCCGTCGATCTTGACGAGCGCGATATCGACATCGCTTTCGGGCAGCGCCTGCCACTGCGCCTCGTTTCGTATCTCCTGCAAAACCTGCACGTTATTGACGAACCCCGCCTGTGCCCCGCTTTCCTCGGCAAATGCCGAAACTGCACCACAGACCATCGCCGCCAGCAAAATTCCCGCCAGCCAACCATAAACTTTTTTCATCGCATATTTACCCTTTCCCGTATTCAATAACCGTACGTATAAGAAAGCCTGCCGATGGGTGCAGAATCGCCCGTCGTATAATAGGACGCGGCGTCGCTCGCCTTTTTCACGTTATCGGTCACTTTGAACTGCATACAAAAATTTTTTGCGCTCAGCCCGATGTCGGATAATTTCACGCGCACCTGCATGACGTTGCCCTGTACGTATACGTCGCAGTTGGAAAAAGATTCCCATTTTCCGTCGGCCGTATAGCGGCTCACGCTGCCCGAATTGCCGTTCACATTCTTGTTGAGTGCATACTGATAGCCCATAAAATGATTGTTTCCGCCGCCCGTCTGCAAGAGAATGTTCATCCAGCCGGTATCGCCGCTCTCGTAAGCGGTTATATCCGCGACCGTTTCCACGCGGAAATACGCATATTTGGAATCGTGCAGCACACGGACGGAGGCGATGTCGTTACGATCGGTATCGTCGATATAATTGAAAGCACCGCCGAACGCGGGGTGATCGCGCCCGATGCACTCTCCCGTAAAATCCAGATAAGCGGCGGCGGACTCCCACGCGCTTTCGTCGAAGGAGGAAACGTCCACGGTCTTTTGCTCGTACTTATAATGTTTTGCTTCGCTGTACTTCCATTTGCGGATATTCTGGATGGTCTGCATATAATAGTTGTCCCCGTAGCCCCCTTTCATGGGCTCGAGATCTCTCGAATACTCGTAATCGAACTGATCGACCATGAAATATCGGTCGGAAGAATCACTCAGTTTGAGGGCAATCCATTCGTTCCAGCCCGTGAGGTTCACGAAACGGATCCTTTCGTTGTTTTCGCCTGAAAGCACGCGCTCCCACTGCGACGCGTAATTCGCCCCCTCCGCCACCTTGGACGGATCGTTTTTCATGGTCGAAAGATCAAACCCGCGCCCTCTGTTGGCTGTTCGCTCGCTCATCTTGACGGAAGTATGCTGCGCGACGGATACATTGACGGCGTCCGTATGCAGGGGCTGCGGATATTCGAATTCGATCCATGGCCAGCCCTCACGCAAAAAACTTTCGGTCGGCCATTGCCGCAGTCTGAAATCGAAAAACTCGGAGATCGCCTTTTCCGTGGCGTCGTTTTGATCCCAGGTGGTCGAAGCCATCACCGTGATGAGCGGTTTCCCGTCGGGCGCGAACCACAAATCGCTGTATTTTCCCACGGAATAAATATTTTCGTACAGTTGCTTGATACAATTTTTGTCGTTCGCGGCGATGTAGTACATGAACTTGGGCACGTCCCAGCCTGCGTCGTAATATTCCTGCAAAACTTCGAACAGAACGCTCGTCACACCGTCGTACAGCGCGCCGTTGGTCGTATCGAAATAGAGATAATCCACGCCCGCCATGGTGAGCATTTCCACCTGCTTACGGATCACCCATTCGTCGTCGGACTGATAATAACCCCAGATGGGTTCGTCCCAAAAATGATACTTATCCAGCGGAGAGTCGGCATTATTCGTATAATAAAACGCATCGAGATCCTTTCCTTCGTCGGTGATCTCGCTGATATCGTAAATACCGTTCTGCTCGCCAGAATGCTGCCCCAACCACAGAAAATAGAACATCCCCACGTACAACTCGTCGTTTTCGCTGTCCGCGGAAAAAAACGTTCTGCCGAGCGCGTCCGTACCCGAAAGATTGAGCGCCGTATATTCCTGCGCGGTAAGCGTGCGTGTATCCGCAACGCGCGTCACGGAATCCGCCCCCTTGCAGCCGGAAAGCGCGCTCAGCGCGAGCGCTGCGGTCATCACAAAACTTGCGATCTTTAACAATTTATTCACTGTTTTCTCCTCAATATCCGTAAGTATAGGAAAGCCTGCCGATGGGTGCGGCATCCCCCGTCGTGAAGAACGACAGCGGATCTTCCTCATTCTTGATATTGTCCGTTACCTTGAATCGTATGGAAAAATCCGATGCGTTCAGCCCCAGATCCGACAGTTTTACGCGCACCTGCACGGTATTGCCGCTTACACGGATATTTCCCTCCGATATCTTTTTCCACGCGCCGTTTTCATAGCGGCACACGCTCGTCCGATCGCCTTCTACCGTGCGGTTGATCGCGTATCGGTAGCCCATGAACGATTCTCCTGTTTCGCCAGACTGTATAAGGATATTCATCCAACCCGTATCGCCGCTCTGATAAGCGGTAACATTCTCATCCGTCTGCACACGAAAATAAACGTATTTAGAATCGTGCAGCACACGGACGGAGGCGATGTCGTTGCGATCGGACGTATCCGTATAAGAAAACGAGCCGTCAAAAGCCGGATGATTGCGCTCTGTGCACTCGCCCGTAAAGTCCAGATAAACGGCGGCGGACTCCCACGCGCTCTCCTCAAAGGAAGTAATATCCACGCTCTTCTCGGCGTATTCGTAGTGTTTCGCCTCGCTGTATTTCCATTTGCGGACGTTCTGAATGGTCTGCATATAATAATTGTCGCCGTAGCCGTTTTTGACGGGCTCCATATCGCGGTTGTATTCCTGATTGAACCCGTCCACCATATAGGCGCGGTTTTGGTTCTGATCCCAGGATTTTTCCGCGACCCATTCGTTCCACTGCGTGAGCATCACGTACTTGATCCTATCATGATTGTCGCCCGAAAGCACGCGCTCCCACTGCGACGCGTAATTCGCCCCCTCCGCCACCTTGGAGGGATCGTTTTTCATGGTCGAAAGGTCAAACCCCTTGCCGCGGTTGTCCGAGGTATCGGAAAATTTCAGATTGGTGTGCTGTGCGGAAGACACGCTGACCATGTCCGTATGGATGGGCTGGGGATATTCGAACTCGATCCACGACCAACCTTGGCGCAAGAAACTTTCCGTCGGCCACTGGCGGTAACGGAATTCAAACAGTTCGGATATTGCTTTTTCCGTCACGTCGTCCGTATCCCACACAGTCGAATACATCTGCGTGATAAGCGGCTTGCCCGCAGGCGCGAACCACAGATCGCGGTATAGTCCCTGCGAATAATAAGTTTCATACAGCGTTCTGATACAGCCTTTGTCGTTCGCGGCGACGTAAAACATGAATTTGGGCACATCCCAGCCCGCGTCGTAGTATTCCTGCAAAACTTTTAAAATGACGTTGACCGTATCCAGATAGAGCACAGCGTTGGTCGTATCGAAACAGAGGAAGTCTATGCCCGCCATGGTCAGCATCTCCACCTGCTTGCGGATCACCCACTCGTCGTCCGAGCGATAGTACCCCCATACGGGCTCGCCCCAGAAATGCGCCGCACCTACAGGCGAAGAATCGTTGTTCGCGGTATAGAATGCATCCATATCTTTGCCGTAATTTGTGATTTTCGACACATCGTAAATGCCCGAATGATTGGCATGGTAACCGAGCGTGAGATAGAAGAACATTCCCACGTACAGTTCCTTATTCTCTTCGTCTGCCGGCAAAAACGTTCTGCCGAGCGCGTCCGTTCCCGAAAGGTTCAAAAGCGTATATTCCTGCGCGGAAAGTTCGCGCGTATCCTTCTCGCGGACGACGGAACTCTTTTTGCCGCAGGCGACAAGACACATGAGCGCCAGCGCAGCCGCAAGCAACAGAGCAACGGATTTTTTTATTTTCATTTGCGCCCTCCGTAACCGAATACATATCCCATCCTGCCCATGGGGGCGGAATCGCCCGTGGAATAGTAGGAAAGCACGTCGTTCACTTTTTTTATATTGTCCGTCACCTTGAATTCCATGTGATAATCGTTCGCATCAAGCCCCAGATCGGACAATTTCACGCGTACCTGCATGACGTTGCCCCGCACATATACGTCGCCCGTGCCGATATCCTTGTACGTTTTCCCGTCGTATTTCTGTACGCTCGTTTTGTTCCCGTCCACATTGCGGTTGATGAAATATTCATAGCCGAAAATACCCGCAGAACCGTCCGACCCCGTCTTGATCATTAGATTCATCCATTTCGTATCGTTTTCGGCGCGCTGCGTGATCTCGTCCTTCGTTTCTACGCGGAAATACAGATACGTCGCGTCGCGGCACACCGACGTGCGCACGATGTCGTTGCGGGCGGAATCGTCCACGTACGAGAACGAGCCGTCGAAAGAATACCAATCGCGCGGGATTGCATCGCCCTCGAAATCGCGGTAGACCGTCTTGACGTCCCTCCACTGCGCCGTGTCGAACGACGAAACGTCGATGGTCACCGATGGATTTTTATAAGCGACGCCGTCAGAATACTTCCACTTGCGGATATTCTGTATCATCTGCATATAAACATTGTCGCCGAAACCGTTGACGCACGGCTCGATATCGCGGGAATATTCCTCGTCGAACTGATCGACCGTCTGGATGCGGCCGTTGTAGATCATTTTCTCGGCGACCCATTCGTTCCAGCCTGTGATGAACACGTACTGTACGCTGTCCCCCGCCCCGTAAACGGTATCCCACTGTTGCTTGAAATTGATGCCTTCGCGGAAATGTTCGTCGTCGTTCTTTCCCGTCGCGAAGTCGTAGCCTCTGCCCCAGTTCTTCTCGCGGTCGCTGAATGCGACGGTGTTCGCGTGCTGGGCGACGGAAACGTTCATCCAGCCGTTATGAACGGGCTGCGGATACGTGAATTCGATCCACGGGATGCCGTTATCGTTGAACGCTTCGGTGGGCCATTGGCGCAGGCGGAATTCAAACGTTTCCGAAATGGTCTTTTCGAGTTGGTCGTTTTCGTTCCAAACGGTATTCCACCCTTTGGTGATGAGCGGCTTGCCGTTGGGCGCAAACCATAGATCCGCAAACCTTTCCTGCGTGTACCAGCGCTCGTAGACCTTTTTGATAACTTCCTTGTCGTCCATCGTCTCGGCGCTCTGCTGGTTGCAGTAGAACCACACTTTGGGTACGCTCCAACCCTGCTCCTGAAAGCGCAGCAAAATTTCCAGCAAGGTATCCACGGTATTTTCGTAGAGCACCATATTCGAAACGTCCAATGCGATGAAATCCAGCCCCGCCATGGTGAGCATCTCCACCTGTTTGGTGATCACCCACGGATCGTCCGAACGGTAATATCCCCATATGGGTTCGCCCCAGAAATGCGCCGCGCCGACGGGAGAATCCTCCGTGTTCGAGAAAAACGCGTCGATATCCCTGCCGTAATCGGTGATTTTGGAAATATCGTAAATGCCGCTGTGGTTGGAGTGATAGCCGAGTGTGAGAAAGAAAAATATCCCCACATAGCGGGAACGATTCTCTGTATCGCACGCCGTAAACGAACGATCGTAATCGTCCGAGGCGCCGAGATTGAGCGCCGTATATTCAAATTCATTCAGATCGCGGACGTCGTCCTTTTTGTCGCTTTCGTCCACGGCGTTTGCCGAACATCCGAAAAGACCGATTGCCATAAGCATTGCGATGAGAAAGGCAAGCACGCGCACAATTTTATCCGCGCTTTTTCTCATTGTGACCTCCCTTAGATAATTATTTTTGTAATAAGCGTGCCCCGCGCCCGCAAAACGGGTGCGGGGCACATTCGTCTAAACCGCCTTCGTCAAGCGCCGACGCGCCGCATTAAGCCTTTTTCTTTCTGATCGCGATTGCCGCGCCCGCAAGGATCAGGACGGAAAGCCCGAGTGCGGTACCCGCGCCGATCATCGAGCCGCAGCCCTTTTCGGGCGTTTCGGGATCGTCGGGCGTAGGCGTGGGATCGGGGTTATCCTCCTTCGCCTTGATCGTCACCGTAAAGGTGAGGCGCACGTTATTCACCGTCACATAGCATTCGCACGTGCCGGCCTCTTCGCTGTCAAAGCCCTGGATCGCCGCGTCGTTGAAGGTGAGGATCTCGGAGCCGCCGTCCACGTACTTGGCAGTCACCTGCAATCCTTCCGCAGAATAGTCGTCGCCCACTTCAAATTCCGTGATGCCCGCCGCGGTGATCTTTGCCGCGTCGTCCGTTACGTTGTTGAAAAGGGCATCGAGCGTCGCTCTCGTATAATCGGCTTCCTCGATCGCCAAAACGGCGTTCGTCATCTGTTCGGCCGTGGTCGCGGTGCCGTCCGCCTCCTTGGTGGCGAGCGGACGCATCCATCTCGTCAAAGAACTGGTCGCGGGATAGCGCACCAGCAGAACGCTTTCTTTCAGATACCCTCCGGGCACGGGGAAATAGTCGGCGCTGTCTTTCTGAGAAGTGCCCAGCCCCCACGAATCTTTTGGAGCAGTCACATACGCAAAGCCGGGTTTAAGTTCGATGGTGCGGATGGTATCGTAGGTGAGATACCCTTTGGGCATACCCGTTTCGCTGTCGACAAATTCGGCGGGGATCTTATCCTCCGTTACTTCACTCTTATTGGTATACACGTCAAACAGAAGCGTATCGCCGTAGGCGAGGATCTTACGGATCTTGTATTCGCTGGCGAGCTGCGTATAACTGACGCCGTTGATATAAATAAAGTCTCCGATTTGCACCTTTTTGCCGTCCTTGTCCAGCCAGGTCGCCAGTTGCACGTTTTCGATCGCCTTTCTGGAAACCGTGCTTCCGGGAACGGAAACCTTAAAGCCGAGGCGGTTATTGACCGTCGCCTGGAAAATAGGATAGTTCGACGTGTCGATTTTCAGTTCGATGGGAATATCCTTCTGATTTTCGACCGTATATTCAAAAACAAAATTTTCGAGGTTCAGATAATTGATGAGCCCCTTGCAGGTGCCTTCATAGACGATGGGCGCATTGATGTTCTCGTCGGTGAGCACAACCTCGCCGCTCGTCCCGTCGGAATACGGCACGTTTTTGAGCGTCAGCCCCGTCACCTGATCCGTGCCCATTACGTAACTCGATTTCAGTCCGTCCACTTCGATCTGAGAAACTTTTTCCAGATCGATCTGCAAAGGATTATAATCCACTTCCAATTCGTACGTATATCCCTGCACGGATACGGCAACTTTGACTTTACCGGCAGTATCGCCGTTGAAGTCATACGCGCCGACGATGACTTTATCCGCGGACACAATTCCCGTACGGTTTTTGCCGCTCGCATCCTTATCCTGATAGGTCACATTGAAAGAAAGCCCTTCCTTATTGAACGTATCTCCCTTGAAGTACAGCGTCTTTTCGGGACCGGAAGCCATCGTGACCGAGGAAGGGTCGATCTCCCCTTCGTCCGTCTGTTTCAGTTGGCGCACGAACTGATCGTTTGCTTTATCGAAATACATCGTGTAATCCTGATCGGTCCCCGTGCCCACTTTGTTACCATCCTTGTTGTACCACTGGAAACCCTGGCGGATGGTGACCGTGTCGACGTCGTCGACCGAGAGGATCTCGCCCGCGTCCATATGAAAGCGAAGACAGATCAGTCCTTCTCCGTAATAGCCGAATACGACGCGCGTGACCGCCGTGCCGCTCTTACCGATCGAGATCTCCGGCTCAGGATTCTCCTCCGTGGTCATCAGTTCCTGCATGGTCTTTCCGTTAATGAGGATATGGTCGCACACGTCCTGCAGGATGACGAGTTTCGTCGCATCGTCGCAGCCGATCGGCGACCACTCGTTAGAAATGCTGTACTCCGCCAGCCCCTGCCAGACGCCTTCTTTACCCCGTCCGAAATTGGTGGTAAACCAAAGCGACAAGCCGCCGTCCTTTGCCTTTCTATCCGTTCCGGCATAACCGTCTATCGGTATCAGATATGTATTGTCTGCCGTCTGCTCCTCCGCAGCCGATGCCCTGTGCACGGTCGTGACCGCGCAGATCAGCGAAACTGCCAGCAGCACGCCGAGTAACCAGACGACTGCCGATCTCACCTTTGTCATGTTGTTTCCTCCCGATTTAATAATTTTTATAGAAAACAGCCATAGCCGTTTATCCCTTGATCGCTCCCATCTGTATACCTTCGATCAGCGTCTTCTGATAGAAGAAGAAAATGATCGCGGGCACGAGGGAAATAAAAGTACAGATCGCCATACGCACGTTGGGCATATCCATGCCCTCCGCAAGCGACGTGGAATCATAGTAGATCGCGACCGCGAGCGTCCATTGCGAGCGTTCCTTCAAGTAGACGAGCGGGCCGGTAAAATCGCCCCATACGCTGTTGAACGTGCCGATAATGATATAGATGAGTATGGGCACGCACAGCGGAATGGTAATGAGCAGATAGCGCTGAAATACGTTCGCGCCGTCTATTTTCGCGGCGTTTTCGATCTCATACGGAATATTGCGCATAAACTGCACCATCAGAAAAATATTCATCGCGCCGCCGCCGAACAGGGTTGGAATGGTCAGAGGCAATGCCGATTCCGTCCAGCCCATGCTCGCAAAGAGCACGTACTGGGGGACCGTGAGCACCGAGCCCGGGATCATGACCGACGCCATCATCACGGCAAAAATTATATTTTTGCTCTTCCAGCGGATGCGGGAAAAGGAATAGGCGCACAGCGAGCCCGAAAGCGGCACGGCGATCATGTTAAAGAGCGCGATCTTCATGGTATTCCACAGATAGTGAAGATACGAATATCCCTGCTGCGTGTACGGATTGTCCGAACTGTTGGTAAACATGGAAATAAAATTTTCGAAAGTGACGCCCGAATGCGGAAAGAAATAGACGGGGTTGGTATTCACCGCATCTCCGTAGTTCATGATCGAACGCATTACCATATATAAAAACGGGAATATAAGATAGACGCCGACCAGTACGAGCGCGATGAGATACAGACAGCGGAATACGTACCAGCGCGCGCCGCGCTTCTTTTTGCGGATTTCCGATATCGATTGCAGTACTTCTTCCTGTCTCATATCAGTCGTCCTCCGAATAATGTACCCATTTGTTCGTCATAAAAGCCACCGCGGTCAGAATGAGAATGATTACAAACAGCACGATGCCGACCGCCGAGGCATAGCCGAGTTGCGTATTCGTTCCGACGAACGCCGTTCTGTAAATTTTGACCGCGAACATATAGAGCGAATTATCGATTCCTCTGCCGCCCGTATTCGACGCGACGATAAAGGTATTGAACATTTGCAGCGAGCCGATGATGCCGTTGATGAGGTTGTAGAAGATCATGGGCGTGCTCATGGGGATGGTCACGTAAAAGACCTTCTGCATATAGTCCGCGCCATCGAGCGTCGCAGCCTCGTACAGTTGGGTGGGCACGTTTTTGAACGCCGCCAGCCATATGACCATACTGCCGCCCGCCGACCAGGTGGTCGTCCAGATGAACGTCGCCATCGAAGAGGACGCCTCGTCGAAAAAGGTCCCCGTCGGCAAGCCCAGCGAAGAAAGAATCTGGTTCATGATGCCGCCGTTCACGGCAAAGAGGTCCTGCCATAAAAGTGCCGACGCGACGCCCGGAATCACGCAGGGCAGATAAAAGATCGTGCGGAATACGCGCACGCCTTTCATGGAAGTGTTCACGAGCAGCGCGATCACGTAACCCAATACCATCGAGAGCGGCACGTTGATGATCGCGAATGTGAACGTGTTGCGGAACAGGTACGGCATATCCCTGTCGAGCGTAAAGAAGGTGACAAAGTTTTTCAGCCCCACGAATTCCATTTCGGTAAATCCGTTGTAGTTGAAAAAAGCATACACGAATCCCTGCACGGCGGGAATAAACGTGAAGATGATCAGCCCCAGGATTACGGGCAACGCAAACAGATAACCGAAGAATTCTTCGCGCACGGCGGGTTTTTCCCAAAAGCGCTTGGAAGAGGATGGTTTTTTCCCGTTCGCCCGTACGGCGCTTTCTTCGGATCCGGGGGCGGCGAGCGGCACGCCCGCCGCGTTCCCCTCCGCCGATTCGTTCAAAGTAAATTTCATCGATCCGCTCCTCAGAACATCAGATAGTATTCGATGTCGTCGTGGCAATTCTGCAAGACGACCTGCAAACTTTTCTGACCGTCGCAATAGGAGGAGATCATCGTCTGTACCGCTTCCATGATGTCGCTCGCATATTCGGGTTCATGCGCAAGGAAGTAATCGGTCGCGCAGGTGTATTCCAGTCCCCAGATATAAGCCTCCATGTTATAATCCGCGTAGGCGGCAGCCCAGGGCGCTTCGGTATTCTGCATATCCTTGCGGATGGAAGGATAATTGATGCCCGCGTCGGACATAGCGGACTGCCCCGCCGCGCTGATAACGTCGAGCAGGAACAAAACCGCAAGTTCGCGGTTGGCACTGTTTCTGTACACGCTGTAACCCGCGATGCCCGCGCCGATCTTGGGCGTGTTGTTATATTCGATGAGCGGGAATGTGTAGATGTCGAACACTTCCGAAAAATCCTCCACGTTCGCGTATTGGTCGAGCGCCTGCAATTTGTTCAGCGTGATCGCCATGGCCTGCGAATGGATGAGGAATACTCCTTTTCCGCCCGTAAATCCGGCGCTGCCGCCCGAGAAAGGCGCGGAAAAGCCCTGTTCTATCAAAAATTTGATCATATCCATGGCTTTCTGCCAGTTGGCCTCATCGGTATTGAAAGAGCCGTCCTCGTTGAAATAGGTCACGCCCATCGCTTCAAAAATCGGGTTGTAATTTGCTTCCCAATTCAGATATGCGTCCACAAGATAATTGCCCTTAGCGGCGGTCAGTCCCTGCGCATCGTAATATCTGCGGCACCAGTACAGAACATAGAGGTAATCCTCCCAGGTCCAGCCGTTGTACATGCGCGCGGAAAGGTCGACCGCGGCGCTCGGATCCTTGATATAATCTTCGGTGATCCACTGCGACTGCCCCACCGCGCCCGCCAAAAAGTCGGCGTCGGTCACACGCTGTGCCGTGCACCATGCCTGCGCCTTTTTGATGATCTCCACGTTGGTATGTACCACGACTCTGTCCGCGCTGCGCGGGATCATGAGTTGTTCGTCCTTAAAACTGTTTTTGCCCAGCGTCCAGTATTCTGCCACATAGTCGTTCACATCGAACAACCCCTGTTTGGTCGCCGCGTTCAGATAGGGATCGAGGTTGAGCATGATCTCGTTTTTGGAAAGCGCGAGCATATTGAAGGAGGTTGAAAACCAGATATCCGGCATGGTACCGGGCGCTGCCGCCTCCGCGTTGTAGTAGGACATGAGCGTGGACGTCAACTCGCCGCTCATGCGGTCAATGTCGATCGTCACGTTCGGATATTTTTTTTGGAACACCTCCGCAACGGAACGGATGAGCGCTTCTTCGTTATCGTACGACTGGATGGATATTTTCAGCCTGGCTGTGGTATTTTCGTCGAATTGCGAATAATCGATATCATCCTCGTTCTGTTCAGGCAATTTTTCCACGCCGCGGTTACATGCCGCCAGCATGACGACCGAACAGGAAAAAACCAAAGCAAACAACAAACATATGATTTTTTTCATGTAAATTCCTCCGTTTCTCCTTTAAGAATTTTTTGTGCCGCAGTGCGGCACAAAAAAAGGGCATGCCCTTTTTTTCTTTTAATTTATGAGCGGCCCTTATTTACGCAGGCAGGGCCCTACCGATTCGCCGAGTATCAACTTTGCGGGAAAAATAAATTCCCTTTCCGCCGTCGGCGCCTTATGCAAGATCCGTTCGATGACGCGTTTCGCCATCTCCTTGCCGTATTCCACATTGTCGTACCCGACCGTGGTCAAAGACGGCGTGAACAGTCTTCCGATCTGAATGCCGTCGTACCCGATAACGGATACGTCCTCGGGACATCTGAGCCCGAGTTCCTTCAGCGCCCGCATCACGCCGAGCGCGGCAATATCGTTGGAAACGAACACCGCCGTGATCTCAGGATGCGCGCGGAACAACTTTAATCCGTTTTCATAGCCCACAAGACTGGAATCTTTGGCATAATCGTCGTTGAAAACGACGTATTCGCTGCGATTTTCGAATCCGTATGTACGTAAATGGTCGAGATAGGCGATACCGCGCGGATCGTTTACCCAGCGCATAGAGTCGATCGTAGAAACATAACCCACGCGCGTATGCCCGTGATCGTGCAGAAGTTTCATGCACTCTTTGAGCGTTCCGCGCGAATCCAGATGAAACATCAGGCTGTCCTCGATGGGAAAATTCACAAGCAGCGTATTTTTCGCGAGCAGCATATCGAGGATCTTTTCGCTGAACGTCATCGTCATGAAATTCACGAGCACATCGAACCGCCTTCCGTTCAGAAATTCCAGTTTGCTCTGCTCGCAATCTTCGATGTTACAGACAGTCACGTGAAAACCGCTCGCCGATGCCTGCCGCTCGATCCCGTGCACGACCTCCATATGGTATGGATTTGTCAACTCGTTGAGCGCCACACCGATATGATTGGAACGCCCCAGGCTCAGATTCCGCGCTGTTTCGTCGGGAATATACCCCAACTCTTCCACCGCGCGGTATACCCGCTTTTCCGTTTCCGGCTGTACGATGCCCTTCTTGTTCAAAACGTTTGATACCGTTGCCACCGATACACCGGCGCGCGCAGCCACGTCTCTTCTCGTGATCATATCCTTCTGTTCCCTTATTTTTTTCCTGATTTTGTCAAATTATTTGCATTTACCCGCGTAAAACACTTATAATATAACATGCCTTTTAATATTTGTCAATAGGGTTCAGAAAAATTTTTTGTGAAAATTTATTTCTGCATGGCGCCGTTTGAAAACGGCGCCATGTTCGGCTCAGCAACACACCTCGACGATATGCGTTCCCGAATCGGAAAAGGCGGGAACGGTATTCCCCTCGACAGGTTCGCCGTCGACGATAAGGCGCACCGTACCGCTCTGTTCGTTGCGATAGCGTATGACCAGGCGGTTGCCCCTGTACACGCGTTCCGCGCTCACGCTTTTCCACGAATCAGGGAGAACAGGCTCTATTTTCAATCCCTCATACGTGCGGCGCAATCCGAGGATACCTTCGTAATAACATTTGAGCCCCCAGGCGGAGGTGCCCGTCTGCCAGGAAAACCCGACCTGCATATCGACGGACGGATGTTTCAGATAGCAGTTGGTAAACACATACGGTTCGGTAGTGGTCAAGCGGCTCGGGTTGCTTTCGCCGTCCGGAAGGATCTTCAAAAAGGTTCCCACCGCCTGTTCGGTGCGATGCAACTTGCAGTCTGCCATGATCTTGAAACAGCCCGCATGATTGTAGATGCCGCCGTTTTCGTACACGCCGGGCAGCATGCCGCTCATGCGCCCTACCCGCTCGTCATAGGCCGCATACGGCGGCGAACACAGAGGAATGCCCTCTTTCGTCTCCATGCCGTCGATCGCACCGAGAACGGAAGCAAGCCGCTCGGCGGGGACGATATCCGCCAAAATCGCCCAGGACTGCGGATTGACGTAGATCTTGCCGCCGTTCTCGTCGCTTCTGTCGCCCACGACGCCGTATTTGGAAAAGGCGCGCACATAATATTCGCCGTTGTACGACGTTTCGTTCACAGTCTTTGCAAGCGCAGTTTTCCGGAGTTCCAATACCTCGGCAAACGGGATATCTCCGATAAAGCGGGCGAGCGCGGCAAGTTCGCCGTACGCCCAACAGATGCCCATACCCATAAATACCGATTCCGCCTTTTCATCGGGAATGTTCAGCGCATCGTTCCAGTCCGCGTGATGAATGCGCGGCAGACCGTGCTCGCCGTAATTTTCAGGGAGGTCGTACCAAGCGACCGCCTTTTTCAGATGCTCATATACGGAATCTTTACCGCCGTCGAGATACGCGATCTGTTTATGCAGGTATTTCGTGTCGCCCGTTTCCTTCACGTATTCGCAGACGGCAAGGATGAGCCACATGGAAGGGTCGGAATAGATATTCGGTTCCAGATAGGGATACCAGGTCAATACGGCGTGGCCGTCCGAATACTGATGCGCCACGCACTCGTCGATGACCGCCTTCGCGCTCTTCACGTCGTAGTTCAGCATCGCCATACCAAGTTGGGCGTTGTCGCGCACCGCTTTTTTGCCGAGCGAACAGAAACGCACCTGTTTTTCCGCCCAAAAATTCATGACGCCTTCGATCCTCTTTTCGGGGCATCCTGTGCGGAGCGTATAGCCGGAAAGGCTCGATCTGCTCTTTTTTATAATCAGCGGTGCCTGTTCGAATATTTCTTTGCACGCCGAGATCAACTCTTGTTTACCGTCGCACAATCCGATGATATAATGAAAAGTCTTTTCCTCTTTGGGCGCGAGCACGATTTTATTTTGCAGGATGCCGCCCCGCGCGCGAACCGTTGCCGTCGAGCCAGTACAGTCGCCGCCCGACTGCAAGATTTTCGGTTTCGTGATGTTGCCGAGCGTCCCTATAAATTTTTCATAATTGCCGTCATAGGCAAATACGGGCAATTCGGAGGCAATGAAACCGTTGCAGCGTTTATGCGGCTTATACGGATTCAGCAAACCGTTGTACACCGCGTTCGCTTCCGCCAGATATTCCGTTGCAGAGGTCGTCACCGCGCTGTAATATACGGGCTGCGCATACCCGTTCAGATCGAACGCGGTCGTTGCAAATACGCTCAGATCGCGAGGTCTTGCCGTCTTATTTTTCAAAGTCACCTGTCGGATCTCGTACGTATCCGAGGGCGCCACAGCATAGGTGATCCTGCAATCGATGCCTTCATACGCCGAAGAAATTTCCGTAAACTTCTGCCCGTGCACACAGCGGTAACGCTTTACGGGGACCATCGTCGGATATCCCGCCACGTCCCAGTATTTTTTTGTCTTTTCGTCGCGAATATAAATGAAACTCGATTGGGGCGCGTTGACAGTCACCTGGACCGCCTCGCGATTCAAAAATTTTGAATTGGTATCACCCAAATGCGATACATACAAAATATAAGAGCAGTCATTGAAAAGGAAATTGCCCCAGTCCTTTCCCTTTTCCCGTTCCTCGATCGTATATGTACCCTTTTTTACATCAAAACCTTCCATTGTACCACCGTTTTTCAAATATTTTTTAATTTACCCGAGTAAATTTATTTTATTCTATCATACAATTTTTTATTTGTAAATAGATTTTCAAAATATTTTTATAATTCCTGCAGCAAAACCAATGCCGTGGAACCTTTTTCCACTTGAATATCCGCAAGCGTTTTTATTCTCCGAAAAGCATTTCAGCCAGTTTGAGCGCTGCCAACCATTGCATATCCCTTGTCGGATGGTTGAGATAATTCGCCAGAAGTACTGTGATATCCACGCCGTTTTTCCGCATATTTTTCCAGACCGAATAACAGTCGCAGACGGGAACGCGTTCCTCTTTCGCCGCTGCCGTCGCGGCAGCCACGTATCTGTCGAGAACGCCGTCCGCCGTGCGAGAGGCCAAATCTTTTGCGATCTCACGCAAAAAATCCGAGTTCAGGTGCGCGCTGACGTAGCCGCACATAGGATTGGGCGTGAGATACACGACTTCCGCGCCCGCCTCTTTGCCTTGTCTGAAAATCTTTTTCATGCTCGCAACGTATTCTTCCAGTCCGCGATCGCCCGCGCCGCAATCGTTGAGCGCAAAATTGACCACGAGAAGGTCGGGGCGGAACTGCAGAACGTCGCGCTCCAACCGCGCCGCGGCCTGCATTGCCGTGCCGCCACTCACGCCCGCATTGACGATATTCAGTTGCGCGCGCGGGTACAGCATGCCCGCGATGTGCGCAAATTTTGCGGCGTACGACTGCTCGCGCTCGAATATCGTCTGAATGTTTCCGTCTTCGTCGCGGTAACATTCAAAACATCCGTGCGTGACGCTGTCGCCCAAAAAAGCGGCCGTGACGGGCGGCGCGTTCAATATATCGTCGTTTTTGGCAGCCAATAATCGTGCAAATTTCATAGCGTTTTTTTCCTTTTCTTTTTATTATATCATAAAAACTCTATTTGTCGCTATTCCGCGCGCATATTTTTAAACCCTTGACGGGCAGACACGGTTATGATATAATCTTTATACAATATAAGGAGAGTTTTATGGACGATAAAAAACACAGACAAACGAAAACGATTTTAAAAATACTCGGCGTGATATTCGCGACGGGCGGGCTGATCTGCGCGATCATAGGCTTTGCGGACTTTTTCCGCGCGTTCGGCGGCGAGGGTATGCCGAAACTGTTCTTTTTATGCTTTATCGGTTTTCCCATGCTCTTTGTCGGGATCGTCTGCCTGACTTTCGGTTTCAGAAAAGAGATCACGCGCTACGTTAAAAACGAATCGGTGCCCGTGATCAACGAGGCGGGCGAAGAGTTGCAACCCGCGGTGCGCGCGGTCACGCGCGCCGTGAAAGAGGGGCTGACCGAGGAGAACGGCGTGCGCTGCGGCTGCGGAGCCGTGAACGGCAAAGGCAGCAAATTCTGCAAAGAATGCGGAAAACCGCTCGCTGCGATATGCCCCGCGTGCGGCGAAGAAAACGCTGCGGGCAGTAAATTCTGCAATCACTGCGGCAAACAACTGTAAGATAAAAAACCGCGCTCTGACGAGCGCGGTTTTCTCTATTCTTTTTTAAATCAGAAACGGCGTTTTATTGACGCGATGGACGAGGATCTCGTCGACGACGGCGTTGCCGCGGTTGGCAAGGAAAAACAGGACGATCTCCGCAATCTCTTCGGGCAAGATCATTCCTTCGGGCGAAAGGTCGGGACGGGCGACTTTGACCATGTCCGTATAGACGCCCCCGGGACTGATCGCGTGCACGCGGATCCCCTCCCCGTATACTTCCGCCGCAAGCGACTTTGTAAAACCCAGCACCGCGTGTTTGGAAGCGGCGTAAGCGCTCTGCAACGGGTATCCCGCGTGCCCCACGACCGACGATATGTTAATGACGCTCGCGGCTTTCGAGCGGCGCAGGTACGGCAGAGCCGCCTGCGTGAGAAAATACGGCACTTTCACGTTGATGCGCATGATACGGTCGAAAATCTCTTCGCCCGTATCTTCGAATTTTGCATTGTACGCCATACCCGCGTTGTTGACGAGAATGTCCACGCCGCCCGCTTTGGCAACGATCTTTTCGATCCCCGCGCGTAAAAATCCTTTCTCCGTCAGATCTCCGCCGACGACGATACATTCCGCTCCCGCCTCTTCGACCATTTCGGCGGTCGTTTTCAGTTTTTGCCCGTCGTTCCCGCCCAGAAGCGCCACGACGGCCTTTTCTTTTGCGAGCCGCACGGCAACGGCGCGGCCGATCCCGCCGCCCCCGCCCGTGACGACCGCCACTTTATTTTTTAAGTCGTTCATCTCTTTTCTCCTTACAAAATTTGTTCTGTCCGCGCGATGATATCGTTCTGCGTCTGCGGCGAAAGCACGGTGAAAAACGCCGAATAGCCCGCCACGCGCACGATGAGGTCGCGGTAGTTTTCGGGATGTTTCTGCGCGTCGAGCAGCGTTTCGCGCGACACGACGTTATATTGCACGTGAAATCCGTGCAGCGTGTCGAAAAAGGTACGCAATAGAAAACTCAGTTTTTTGCAGTCCTTGGGTTCGGCGAGCATCTGCGGATTGACTTTCTGATTGAGCAGCACGCCGCCCGCGATCTTCTGCGTTCTCAATTTGGAAACCGATTTGAACACGCTCGTGGGACCGTGCGTATCCATGGAATGGGTGGGAGAACAGCCCTCCGCCAGCGGCTCGCCCGCGTGCCTTCCGTCGGGCGTTGCGCACGTACCCGCGCCCTGCGGCACGTTCGCGGCGACCGAAGAAGTCCCCGCATAGAAATGCCCGCCGATCGGGCCCCTGCCGTAACGCGTATTTTTATATTTTTTGATCTCGTCCAAATACGTGTCGTACCCGCGCACGACGAGTCCGTCCACAAAATCGTCGTCGTTGCCGTATTTCGGAACGTTCAAAAGTATCTGACGGATCTCTTCGCCGCGGTCGCCCGCAAAATCGTGCATCAGCGCGTCCCACAGTTCTTCGCGCGTCAGCGAACGGTCTTCGAATACGCATTTTTTGATCGCCGCGAGAGAATCGCCGAGATTCGCCACCCCCACCTGCAACTGGCTGACGATATCGTACACCGCGCCGCCCTCTTTGAGGTGTTTGCCGCGGCCGATACAATCGTCGACCAGCGCCGAACAGAGCACGTCGGGCACTTCCTGTTCGATGACCATGTCCGCGCAGTTGTCGAGAACGATCCCCTGACGGATCAACTGGCGCGCCGTATTATCCCACGCGGCGAAAACCTCTTCGAAAGTCTGCATTTCGGTAAATTTGCCGACGCCTTTTGCCACGCGCTTTCCCGTCGTGACGTCCACGCCGTCGTTGAGCGCGATCATCAGCGTTTTGGGAAAGTTCAGATAACTCATGCCCGTACAGCGATATCCCCATTTTCCCGGCACGCCTACCTCGACGCAGCCGATGGCGCTGTAATTCACGGCGTCCTCCCTCGCGACGCCCTGTCCGATGAGCGCGGGAATGATGATCTCGTCGTTATTGAATGCGGGCATACCGAACCCGAGGCGGATCATCCGAATGCAATCCTGCATGAAATCTTCTTCCAATCCCGCAAAATAGCGGACGGTCAGATTGGGCTGCGGAAGGCGCGTTCTGCCGATCGAGATCAAAGTAAGGCGCGTCAGTTCGTTAACCGCGCTCTTGCCGTCCGACGTCTGCCCGCCGATGGTCAGATTCTGATACATGGGGCTGCCCGCAGCAAAGCGCGTGTGTCCCCAACTGCGGATCTTATTGATGGTCAGCGTCTTTAACCACAGGTTTTCCAGAAGTTCGAGCGCCTCTTCTTGCGGCATGCCCTCTTCCGCGCTCTTTTTGTAATAGGGATATAGAAATTGGTCGAAGCGCCCGAATGAGAGCGAGTGTCCGTTGGATTCAATCTGCAAAACGAGATGGACGAACCAGAGGCTTTGCAGCGCCTCGTAAAAATTCCTCGCGCCGCGCATGGGCACGCGCATGCAGATTTCGGCAATGCGCAGCAACTCTTTTGCGCGCGCGGGCGGCGCCGAACGCGCCTCCTCTTCCGCCAGTTTGCTATAACGGTGCGCAAAGTTCTCCACCGCGCCGACGGCGATCAGGATCGCGCGATAAAAATAGGATGTCTTTAAACAATTATAGTCCGTATAGTCGAGCCGATCGAGTTTTTCCCGAACGCGCGACCGGATGCCTTCCAACCCGTACTTTAAGACGCTTGCATAATCGACCGCGAGGTGCGCGTCGCCCGAAGTGATGTTTCCCTCGTTGCGGATAATGCCGATATCGTAGATCGTGCGGGCGCTTTCGGGATACGCGGCGTAGCCCTTATCCTGCAAAGTGCGGCCTTTCCAATAGGGATAGATCTCGCGCAGCGTCTGTTTGTTTTCCTCGCTGATCGTGAATCGGTCGCCCTCGCGTTTTTCGAATTCGTCCAACTCTTGCACCACCCAATCCATCGCGTATTCGGGAAAGACGGGCGCCGCCCGATTTTCGCACGCCTGGTTTCCGACGATCAGCGTCTGCGGCTCTATGTAGATGCTCATGTTTTCCAGCACTTCTTTGAGCATATAAGCGCGTTTCAAAATGATCTGATCGCTCTCGTGCTCGCGGTAAGCCTTCGTCGCGAGCCGCGCCCGCTCCGCGCATACCTTGGGTTCGATCTTTAAAAGTTCGTCGCGGAAACTTTTGATCCGCGGCGTCATGTCGCCGAAATCATTCACAATTCAACCTCCGATGGCGGCGTCGAAACCGCTCTTTTCAAATATCTTCAAATAATCGTGCAGATCCTCTTTGTGCAGTTGCGGTACGCCGCGGTAGGCGTAATCCAGACCGAGATTTTCGTATTTCTTTTCCCCGAACTGATGAAAGGGCAAAAGTTGCACCCTTCGCACGCCCAGCGTTTGGAACAATTCGCAAAATGCCTGCGCGTCCTCGGTTTTATCGTTATATGCGGGAATGACAGGGATTCGCACGCAGCAGGCTTTTCCCGAACGCGCGAGCCAAGTTATGTTGCGCAGGATCGGCGCGTTGGAAACGCCCGTTCCCGCGACGTGCTTCGCCTCGTCATAGTGTTTGCAGTCGATAAAGACGAAATCCGCCAGATCGCACAGCGCGGCGAAATCTCTTTGCGGAACGCAACCCGCCGTTTCCAACGCTATGTGTATTTTTTCTTTGCGCAGCGCCGTACACAGTTTTTCGGCAAACCCCAACTGTAAAAAAACTTCTCCGCCCGTCAACGTTACGCCTCCGCCGCTCTTGTCGTAAAAGGCTTTGTCTTTCAAAACTTCCCCGACGACTTCCCCGACCGTCATTTTGCGGGCGTTGTTCTCCCCCGAATGCGACGAAGGCCGCGATTCGGGATTCGCGCACCACAGGCACCGCAGATTGCAGCCGCTGAAAAACACGTTGGTTCGTATGCCGTCGCCGTCGTGCAGGCAAAATTTCTGAATATCGAATATGTAACCGATTTCTTCGCCTTCCTTCATGCTCTTTCCCTTTCATTTCATTTGCTTTTTTCGCCGATTCATTGTATGATATTGTAAATTGTTTGTCAATATGCGGCGCTGAATCCATTTGATTGACAAGATTAAACAGAAAAACGAGGACACAATGAACAACTTTGAACAAGACCTTTTGCCGTCCCACCGCCAAAAACGGATATTGGAGATCCTGCGAGAAAAAAAGGCGGTCAGCGTGGCGTATCTTTCCAGAACGATGTACATAAACGAGGCGACCGTACGGCGCGATCTGAACGCGCTTTCCAAGAGCGGAGCCGTCACGCGCACCTACGGCGGCGCCGTACTCAACGAGGGGCTTGACAGCGAGATCCCCTTTTTTATCCGCGAAACTTCGAATGCCGAGGCAAAGCGGCAGATCGGCGAAACCGCCGCGGACTTCGTGCGCGACGGCGATACCGTGTTTCTGGACTCCTCCTCGACAACTGCGTTCATGATCCCCTATTTCAAGGGAAAGAAAAACGTGAAATTCGTGACGAACGGCGCGAAGACGACGCTGCTGCTCTCCAAGACGTCCGACTGCGAGATCTATTGCATCGGCGGAAAACTGCGCGAAAACAGCCTCTCCTTTATCGGGGAAACCGCCGCGGAGGCACTGCAAAACTATCATTTCGACGCGTCTTTTTTCTCCTGCCGCGGCATCGATCTCACGGGCGGACTGACCGATTCCAATATCAGCGAGGCGAAGATCCGCAAGATCATGATCCGGAATTCCAAAAAAAATTATCTGCTCGCGGACGGCAGTAAATTCGGAACGGTCTCTTTTTATACCGTATGCGATTTTGCCGACATAGACTGCCTGATCACAGACATCGTCCCCGAACAAAAATGGCTGGAACTCTTCCGCAAAAACGAAATCGCATTATACCACTGAGAAGTGCGCGTTTTTTTCGTTCTGTCCGTGAAATTTTCGTAAAGGCTTGCTTTTTTCGCGGGATATGGTATAATCGTATCTGTGAGAGAAAAACTAAGGTAGTATAAGGATAACGAATGAAAATGGAATACGTATGGATGGTCGTGTGTCCCTTGATCGGGATCGCTATCATTTCTTTCTTGTCAAGAAAACTGTCCGCACGCACCGCGTTTATCGTGACTGCGCTCCTCTTTATCGCGATGGCGGCGAGCGGCATCGCAAAACAGATCGTCGCGATCGCGACGGGGTACGATTTGTGGTATCTGCCCCTGCATTTTTCATCGACTTTCTATATCACCGTCGGCGTAAGCGTGTTCGCGCACGGGAAAGCCGAGCACGCGGCGCAGACCATTTTGTTCGTCGGCGGCATCATCATGTGCGCCATGATCCTCGTCAGGCCCGCCGCGATCCTGGGCAATCTATCGGGCGTGTTCACTTCGCATATCCATGCCCACGGATATTTCTACCATATGCTCGTGGTGCTCCAATTCGGCATCATGCTCGCGCGCGGCAACTACCGTCCCAAACGCCACGATCCCCTCTTCTTTGCGGGCGGAGTGGCTCTCTGGGGTGCGGTCGCAATTCCCTGCGCGTTTGTTTTCAACGCCAATTATATGGGCATTCTGCACGCCTATATTCCCTTTTTGGAACAGTTCCGCATAAAATTCGGATATGCGCCCTATCTCATCGTATATTATCTCGGCGCAGTGCTTTTGGCGACGCTGCTCATCTACGGATACGGATTTTTGCGAAAAAAACTCGCAAAAAAGGCGTAAAAAGGCAACTCTACCGACAGTAGAGCGCCTTTTTGAAACGGTAGAACGCCGTGCAAAAACATTAGAACGGAAAACACGGAAGAGATATTGATTTTTCCCGGAATATCGCATACAATAGTAGACAAGATAAAAAACAGCGCCCGCGCATGGTTTGCGGGCCTTTCGAGGTTAGTATGCAGGATTTCATTTTGTGCTGCGGTTCGACCGCCGATCTTTCACACGAGCATTTGAAGAAGAGAAACATCGAGTATCTTCCCTTCCATTATTTCCTGGACGAGAAGGAATACGCGGACGATCTGGGACAGACGCTGCCCTACACCGAGTTTTACGCGGCGATGGCGCGAGGCGTGATGACGAGAACTTCGCAGATCAACGCCGACGAGTACGAAACTTTTTTCACCCCTTACTTAGAGAACGGAAAAGATATTTTATACGTTGCGCTCTCCTCGGGCATTTCGGGCGCGTATAATTCGGCGCTCATCGCGCAAAAGTCGCTTTCGGAAAAGTACCCCGAACGGAAAATTCTCGTCGTGGATTCGCTCGGCGCCTCCTCGGGCTACGGGCTTTTGATGGACACGCTCGCCGACCTTCGCGACGCGGGCAAGAGCGCGGAAGAAACGGCGGCATGGGCGGAAGAGCATAAACTGGAAGTCAATCACTGGTTTTTCTCCACCGACCTCACGTTTTACGTGCGCGGCGGTCGCATTTCCAAGGCGATGGGCTGGTTCGGCACCATTTTCCACATCTGCCCCCTACTCAATATGGACGATAAGGGAAGGCTGATCCCCAGAAGAAAGATCCGCACCAAAGTCAAGGTCATTTCCGAGATCGTAAAGACGATGGAAGAATACGCGGAAGGCGGAAACGCTTACGACGGCAAGTGCTATATTTCGCACGCGGCGTGCCTGACCGACGCGCTCGCGGTAAAGACGCTGATCGAAGAAAAGTTCCCCGCCCTCAAAGATAAGGTGGAGATCTACGACGTGGGCACGACCATCGGCGCGCACACGGGCCCCGGAACGGTAGCGCTTTTCTTTATGGGCAAAAAGCGCGCAGACTGAAAATAAAAAATCACCCCGCCCCGCGGAAATTTCCGCGGGGCGGGGTTTTTCATACTCTGACTGCAAGGTCAATCGCGATAACCGTTGGGATTTTTGCTCTGCCAGTTCCATTGATCGCGGCACATCTCCTCGATGCCGAATTGCGCCTTCCAGCCGAGATATTTCTCCGCTTTGTCGGGGCAGGCGTAGCAGGCGGCGATATCGCCGCTGCGGCGGCCGCAGATTTCGTAAGGCAGTTTTTTGCCGCACGCCTTTTCGAACGCATGGATCATATCCAGCACGCTGTACCCGACGCCCGTGCCGAGATTGAAGATATGCACGCCGCTCTTTACGCACTTTTCGATGGCGGCGACGTGCCCCGCGGCGAGGTCGACTACGTGAATATAGTCGCGCACGCCCGTACCGTCGGGCGTGGGATAATCGTTTCCGAACACGTTGATCTTTTTCAGTTTTCCGCTCGCCACCTGCGCCACGTAAGGCATCAGGTTGTTGGGGATCCCCTTTGGATCTTCGCCGATCCTGCCGCTCTTATGCGCGCCGACGGGATTAAAATAGCGAAGGAGAATGACGTTCCACGTCGAGTCGGACTTATACAGATCGGTCAGGATTCCTTCCAGATAATATTTGGTGGAACCGTAAGGGTTGGTCGTGCCGCCCGTTTTGCACGATTCGTCCAATGGTAGTTTTTCGGGCGTACCGTACACCGTTGCCGAGGAGGAAAAAACGATCTTTTTCACGTTGTATTTTTTCATCGTTTCCAGAAGGACGAGCGTGCCGTATATATTGTTGTCGTAATAATCGAGGGGGATCTCGCAACTTTCGCCCACTGCTTTGAGTCCCGCGAAATGAATGACCGAATCGAATTTGTTTTCGCTGAAAATCCGATCCATCGCCGCGCGGTCGCGCACGTCCGCCAGATAAAAATCGAAATCTTTGCCCGTGATCTCCCGCACGCGGGCGAGCGCCTCTTCGCAGGAATTGCACAGATTATCCACAACCGCGACCCGATAGCCGCGCTCTAAAAGTTCCACAAGGGTGTGGCTGCCGATAAAGCCCGCACCGCCCGTCAATAAAATTCGTTCCATATATAGTACCCTCCGAATTCAATTAAAATGTTCCACGACGACGCCGTCCTCGACGCTCGTCCGGTAAAAACTCGCGGCATAGCCGATCCTATGTAAGTAGCGTTCTCCGACGTGCTGCTCGAACGCCTTGACCCGATCTTTTTCGACGATGGCGATGATGCAGCCGCCGAATCCCGCGCCGATCATGCGCGCGCCGATGCAGCCCTCTTCGCTCCGAGAAAGTTCCGCCAGCGTATCGAGTTCTTTTCCCGTCACCTCATAATTTTTCGAAAGGCTTTCGTGCGAGGCGTCGATCAGTTTTCCGAGCGTTCGGATATCTCCCTCTTTCAGGCACGCGGCGGCTCTCCGCACGCGGTCGCATTCCCCCGCGACGTGCGCGGCGCGCGCGTAGATCTTCCCCGAAAGGCAATGCGACGCTTCCAGCATGGCGGGCGTCACCTCCGCAAGGCAGGAGATCTGAGGATACTCCCCTTTCAAAAGGCGCAGCGCCTCTTCCACCTCGGCGCGGCGCTCGTTGTATTTGCTTTCCACGAGATTGTGCGGCTTATTGCAGTTCGCCACGACGATGGCGTAATCTTTCAGTTTCAGCGGCACATACTCGTATTCGAGCGTCTTGCAGTCCAAAAGCACGGCACAGTCCTTTTTCCCCATGGCGGAGGCAAACTGGTCCATGATGCCGCAGTTGACGCCACAGTACTCGTTTTCCGCGCGGCGGCAAAGTTTTGCGATCTCCACCAAATCATAGGGGATTTTTGCGATCTCGCACAGCGCGATTGCGGTCGCGACCTCTATCGCCGCGCTGGAGGAAAGCCCCGAACCGAACGGCACCGTGCAGGAAAACAGCATATCGCAACCGACGAGGGGATATCCGTTCTCTTTGAGGATATACGCCACGCCCGCCTGATAATTGCCCCAGGACAGCGTTTTGTATTCCCCGAGCGAATTCAGTTTCAGATCTTGCCGTATTTGCAAATCGTCGGCATAGACGCGTATTTCGTCCGTACCGTTCGCGCGCGCGAGCACGGTGCATTTTAAATTGAGGGATGCGGGAAACACTTTCCCGCCGCAGTAATCGACGTGTTCGCCGATCAGATTGATGCGCCCCGCGGCACTCGCCCGTAATGACGGCGCCGCGCCGAACACGCGGGCGAACAGTTCTTTTTGTTCCATAATCGTGACCCTTTCTTTTTTTCTATTATAAACCATTTCGCGCCGTTTGAAAAGAAATTTATTGACCGAATATTGACATTTATTGTTTTGCGGGATATAATGTAAGAAAAAAAGAGGGATTTTTCGGAATTATGTTGGCAAAGCAGGAAACGCGGCGATATGCGGGCGGCGCGCGCGTATGGGCGGGAAAATATCAGAATTCGCACAACGTTCTGCACTGGCACTACGCCTGCGAACTCTTATACGTGGAGCGCGGCGATATCGAAGTGTTCTGCGGGGAAGAAAGTTATCTGCTGCACGAGGGGCAGGCCTTTTTCATCGACAGCGGCGAAGTGCATTACATGCACGCGAAAAACCAAACGGTGCTCATCGTGATGACGTTCGAAAACGAAATCGTAAAACCCGTTTGCGAGATGCGCCGGCTTCTATGTCCCCTGCTTTGCGGCGATTATAAAATACCCGAAACGTACGCGCGCGTATCCGATGAACTCAGAGAAAAACGCCCTTTTTACAACGCGGCGGCGGAAAACGAGATCCTCGCGCTGGCGATACGCATTTTTCGCGGCGAGCGCACCGCGGAACGCAAAATGAGCAGCGGCACCGTGCAGTCGTTCAAAGACCTTTTGGCGGACATCAACGAGCGCTACGCCTTTTATACCTTTACCGACGCGGCAAATTTTATGGGGTTCAGCGAGGCGTACTTTTCAAAATTTTTCAAAAAAATAGCGGGCATGACTTTTTCGCAGTACCTCAACCGCGTCAAAGTCGAAGAGGCGGTACGCCTTTTGCGGGAAAACAAGGGACTGCCCGTCACCGAGATCGCCTTCCGATGCGGATTCAATACCATCCGCAATTTCAACCGCATTTTCAAGGAAGTGACGGGCTGCACGCCCAGATCCCTGCCCAAAACCTACGTTCCCGACGAAAAATTCATCTATTCGGTGAGCGGCGATTTCGACCCCACCTCGCGGGAAACGACCCTTTTGACAGAACATTGAAACGCGTTCGCAAAAATTTTGCGAACGCGTCTTTTTATTTCAGTTTCAGACCGTCCGAAAAAGCTTTTCCCGCCCTTTCGCCCAGTTTCAGATAATCGTGATTGACGGGGTCGTAGGTAACGGGAGAAAATTTCGAAAGGTCAATCTTGCCGTTTTCGCCCAGAATTTGCTCGTCCGCGCACACGTTGACGATCCTGCCGACGAGTCGTTCCTCCTTTTCATCGTAACTTTCCATCACGCATTCCAGCGCCATGGGCAGTTCGTCGATGAGCGGCGCGTCTACGAACGCGCTCTTTTGCGTGTGAAAGCCCGCGCGCGCCACTTTATCGGGCACTTTGTTCCCCGACACGACGCCCACGTAGTCGCACGCGACGACCTGTTCGGCTGTCGCCATGCTGACGGTAAAGGCGCGGCGGGAAAGAATGTTTTTCACCGTCTTATGCTCGGCGCTGAGCGTCAAAGAGATTTTGTCGGTATCCGCGATCGCGCCCCAGGCGGCGTTCATGGCGTCGGGAACGCCGTCCTCGCCGTAACTCGCAACGATGAGCACGGGCATCGGGTACAGATAGGGTTTGGCTCCGAAATTTTTCTTCATGTTTATATCCTCCTTATAATTTTATTCCATGGAAACGGCGATCTTCATGACGCCGTCTTCTCTTTTTTCAAACAGTTCGTACGCGCGGTCCAGATCGCGGAAAGAAAACCTGTGCGTGATCAAAGGGCGCGTGTCGATTTTTCCTTCGGATATGAGGCGCAGTATTTCCGCGCAGTCGCATCCGTCCACGCCGCCCGTGCGGAAAGTGAGATTTTTGCCGTACATTTCGGGAAGCGGCAGACTCTGCGCCTTTTCGTACAGCGCGACAATGGTGACGTTCGCGTTGGGGCGCGCTAATTCCCACGCCATGCGGAAACTTTTTTCTGTGCCCGCCGCCTCAACGACGACGTCCGCGCCGCCGCGGGCGCACGAACCCAAAATAAAATCTTTCGCATCTTCGGGACGCACGGCAAAAATATGCGGATAATGCCGTTTCAAAAATTCCAACCGCACGGGATCCTGTTCGCACATGATAATCCGATCGGGATGTTTTAGTTCCGCGCACAGCATCGTGCAGATGCCCGCGGGACCCGCGCCGAGAATCAGGACGGTATCCCCCCTCTCTATCTGCGAAATTTTCGTCGCCCAAAAACCCGTGGCGAGCACGTCGCCCACAAACAGAGCGCTTTCATAGTCGACGTTTGCGGGAATGACGGTCAGCCCCCGATCGGCAAACGGCACGCGTACATAGGGTGCGAGCCCGCCGTCGATGCGGCAGCCGAGCGCCCAGCCGCCGAGCGGATCGGTACAGTTGTTGACAAAGCCGCGACGGCAGAAGAAACATTCGCCGCAAAAGGTCTCTACGTTGACGCACACCCTGTCGCCCGCCTTTACGTTTCGCACGTCTTTTCCGACTTTTTCGACGACGCCGACCATCTCGTGCCCTACGGTCACGCCGCGTACTGCGCGCGGCACGTGCCCTCCCTTGATGTGCAGATCGCTCGTGCACACGCTCGCAAGCATGACTTTGACGATCGCGTCGCGCGTGCCCACGATCTGCGGCACGGGTTTCTTCGTAAACCCGAATTTGTTTTGATCGAGATAAGAATAGGCCAGCATATTATTGTTTTCCTATTAAAAAAATCTTTTTTTCGCCCAAAAGAAAGGTCTTCCACACGTCGTAAAGGCGGTTATCGGAAAGTTCCATGGCGAGGCGGCGACTCTCTTCGAGCGTGACCGCGCGGAAACTATCCTCGAAAAGGTCCGTATAGCGGTTGACGAGCCGCTCGGGATTGTCGTACAAAAATACGAGATTATCCCCTAAAAAGGGGCGCACCACGCTCATCAGCGGCGCTTTGAGCACCGAGCGTTCGAAAACCTGCGCGACTTCTTTGAAGGCGTTCACGTCCCGTTTTTTCACGTGTACCAGCCAATAGAAAATAAGTTCGCCGCCCAAAACCGCGTAGTCTGCGTCCACCGAGTAAAAGGGAAATCCCTCGGCGGTCATAAACTCGTTGAACACCGCGTCCATGCCGTAGAACACGGCGTTTTTCAGATAGGGCGCGAGAAAAATCTCCTCTTCGGAAACGTCCTTGACGTGATAGGTGAACATCATTTGCAGATCGCGCCCGCGCCCCACTTTTTCCACGTCTTTCAAATAGCGCGGCGGCGCGGACACGGGCGGCAACGGCGAAAAAGGCGAAAGCGAAAAACTTTCGAACGCCTCTTTGACGAGCGACAGTTCGGTTTCGGAAAACCCGCCAGCCAAAAATATATGCATGGCGTCGGTGAACAGTCCGTCGCGCGCCTTTTGCAGCGTTTCGAGCGTTAAGGAGCGCAGCGCCTTGGGCGTGCCGAGCACGCTTTCGCGGTATCGCGCGTCGTACCAGAGTTCGCGCAAAACGTCCTCCCGCGCGTAATCGTAAAAATCGTATTCGAAAATTTCGTTTTCGATGACGGGGAGCACCTTGTCGAAATCCTCGGCGGCGTGCCCCTTTTCGCGGAGCATGGAAACGAGCAGCGAAAGTTGCTGCGCAAATACTTCCCTTCTGCAATGAAAGGAAAAGCACATATGATTTTTCGCGGTGTACGCCAGGATCTCCGAGCCGCATTCGCTCATTCTGCGGTTGATCTCTTCCGCGCGCAATTCGCCCGCGCGTTCGAAAAACAAGTGCTCGACAAAATGATAGACGCCCGCCGTTTCGTGCGCGCAGAAGGGCAGTACGACGGCGAGGGATACGCTGTGCAGCCCCTCGTTCTGCGCGGCGAGCACCGCGGCGCCGTTGGATAAACGGAAACTGTTTTCGGTCATGATAAACTCCTTGTCATTGAAAAATTATACACCAAGCGGGCGTTTCTGTCAAGGCAAAAAAAGAAAGGCGCCCGCGCGGGACGCCTTCCAAATCATTTCGTTATGGTCACTTTTTTGAGCGCGCGCGGGCTGTCGGGATTGAGCCCCTTGCCGCAACTCACTTTGCAGGCGAGCATCTGCGCCGCCAAAGCGAAATAAAAGGCGGTCAGCCGCTCGTCTCCGCCGCCCGCGACGGGTATGATTTTCGCGGCCATGCCGCTGAACGCCCCTTCGTCGTCGGTGACGATAAAGAGATCCGCGCCCAGTTCGAGCATCTTTTGCGCGCATTTGACGTAATCTTCCCGATGGATTTGTTCCGAACGTTCGTTTAAAGCACGGCGGGAGGCGAACAGTACGATCTTCGTGCCCTTTCCCACCATCGCCATGGGGCCGTGGTAAAAATCCGAACTGTGATAGGCGCGCGCTTTGATATAGCACGTTTCCTGCAATTTCAGCCCCGCTTCGAACGCGAGCGCGGCGGAAATGCCGCGCGAGAGCAAAAAGCATTCTTCCGCGGAAATAAACTCCGCTGCCGCAGCGTCGGTTGCGGCGTCGATCGCGGGTACGTTGGACGAAAACGTATGCAAAAAAGCGGAAAAATCCTCCTTTTTCCCTGCGAGCGCACTCACGAGCAGCATGGAAAGATACAACTGAGCGCTGAACGTCTTTGTGGCGGCGACGCTCTTTTCTTCCTCGGCAAAACAGCAGAGATGGAATTTTGCGAGTCTGGCGAGCGGGCTGGATTCGTCGTTGGTGATCGCTACGGTGACCGCGCCGCAATCGTTGGCGCGCCGCACCACTTCCATCACGTCCGCCGCCTTGCCGCTCTGCGAACAGGCGACGACGAGCGAACGATCGAGACGAAGCGCGGCATTGTATACCGTAACGACGCTGGGCGCGCCCGACGCGACGGGCAGTCCCAGAATACTTTCGGCAAGGTATTTAAAGTACATCATCGCGTGGTCGGAAGTGCCGCGCGCCACCGTGTAGGCGTTAAGTGCGCCCTTCGCCGCCTTTGCGATCTCATCGAGAACGCCCGCGTTTTTCGCGGCGAGCGTCTGTAAGATCGCGGGCGCGGCGTTCAGTTCCTCCCACATTTTTGTGTTGCGGTAATCCATTTTAGTCCTCCTTGGCGTAATACGCCGCTTTTTCGCGCACAGTGCGCTCGAATTTTTTGATATGAGCGGAAATAAAATCCGAAACTTTCAGTTTTTTATCCAGAATGAGCGGCGTTAAGTCCATGGCGTAATTGAGCCCCTCGTGCGTATCGCAGGCGTGACTTTCGGAATAGGTGGCGTTGGCGCACCTTCTGCCCTCCGCCGCGATATCGTAGCGTTTGCCCCCGAGGATCTGGCTGTCGAACACCGCCGAAAGCGCGCGCGCGATGTTGGGGTGCGCGCCCGTATCCAGATATATTTTATCTTCGTCGCAAAGCCAGTCCAGATCGCGCCAGACTTCACAGCCGAACACGCGCTCGGGCATCTCGTCTTTTTCCAGTTCGCGCAGCGCCGCGATGACTTTCATCGCCGTGCCCAGATGCGTGTCGTGCTTATCCGCGATATTGTGCGTGTATACGAAACGCGGCTTTGCCGCGCGGAAAATGCGCGTCAATTCTTCCGCGATCTTCGTATCGTCCGGATCTTTGACATAAGACGAGGGATAACCGAGCATAAACTGCGCGCCGTATTCGCCTACGAACGCCGCCTTTTTCTGTTCGGTGACGCGTATTTTTTTCATATCCTCGTCGGTATAGTCGGCGTAGAGCCCTTTGCGGGGACTGCCCGCGCCATCGCTGACGACTACGCCGCCGAACCACAGATCGCTCTTGCCGAAACAGTCGGCTATGGGCGCGTACGCCATAAATTCGATATCGTCCTGATGCGCCGCTACGGCCAGGTGCGTGATGCGTTCCACCGCCGCGCTTTCCTTTTCGCCGTCGGGAATATACAGGATCGCCCGTTCGTTCAGTTGCATGACCTTTTCTCCTCGTCGTTTATTTTTTCCAACGCGTACAGCGCCGCGCCGCACAGGCCCGCGTCGTTGCCGAGCGCCGCCCGCCGCAAGATGAGTTTCGTATATTTTTCGCCGCCGTAAATTTTACCGCGCAACGCGTTTTCCAGCGGGACAAAGAGCGATTCCCCTTCCTGCGCCACGCCTCCGCCCAAAAGGATCGCCTCGGGACGCAGAAGATTGGCGATATCCGCCAGCCCTTCCGCAAGATCGTCCACATATTTCGCGACGACTTGCTCCGCCGCGGCATCGCCGCGTTTCGCCGCCTCAAAAGCAGTCTTTCCGTCAACCTCCCGCAGCGTCTTTGCCGCGGCCCAGAGCGCGCTTTCGGGATATTTACGCATGGCGCGGCGCGTTTCGTCGATGAGCGCCGTGGCGGACGCGTACTTTTCGAAACAGCCGCGGCGGCCGCATGCGCAGAGTTTTCCGTTTTTGCGGATGGTCGTGTGCCCGAGTTCCGCGCCCGCACCGTGAAAGCCCTCGACGAGTTTGCCTTCGACGACGATACCGCTGCCGATGCCCGTGCCCAATGTGACCAACACCACCGACGAGAACCCGCCGCCCGCGCCCCACTTGCTTTCGCCCAGCGCCGCCGCGTTTGCGTCGTTGAGCGCGAACGCGGGCTTTTGCGTCAATTTTGAGAGTTCCGCGGCAATGGGCACGTTTTCCCAGCCGAGGTTGCAGTTGGAAAGCACCGTACCCGCCGCGCTGTCCACGATGCCCGGCGAACCGACGCCGAGCGCGCGCACCTGCGAAAAAGGAATATGCGACTCTTCGGCAAGGACCTGCGCGAGATCGCGCATATCTTCGGCGATCGCCCTATATCCGCGCTCCGCACGGGTAGGGATCTTACGCTTTGCGTAAATTTTTCCGCGCGCGTCCAATATGCCCGCCTTGATAAAGGTACCGCCCAGATCGATACCGACGACTGTCTTTTCCATGTTCTACCCTATACGATATTGGCGGAAATGAGTTCCGCCCAATTGTTGTACATGAGCCCTTTCGTCCGCTCATAGCCGCCGAGCCGTTCCTCTTCCAATTCTTCGAGCGCGGGGATTCCGCCCGAAAGATAGCCCGTAAGGCGCGCCTTGCAGGCGAGGATCCTGCCGAGCAGCCCGCCGAGGCGCGCATCGTGCACTTCCATGCCGTTGGGCTTATTTTCCCGATACCACTGCGCGGAAAACGCCTTGTAAAATACGCGCACCTTTTTCTCGATACGTCCGAGATCTTTGACGAGCGCCGCCAACGTTTCCCGATCGTTTGCGCCGTACGCCGCGATGAGCCGCGCGCCGAAATCGTACTTTTCTAAGACCGCGTCCAAAAGGGTGTACGCCGTGTCGAAGAGATAGGCAAATTTTCCCGCGCGCGAGCGCGCCGCCGAAATTTTTTTCAGATTCGCGCGGAACACGCGCTTATATTCGGGCTTTGCCGCGCCGTCGAATATCCCCAAAAACAGATCGTTGTATAAAAATATTTTGCTGCTATTCGCGAGATACCCTTCGGGCAAATCTTTATAGACCGCGTCCGGAAGATCGAGCGCCAGAAAATCCTCGAAATCGCAGCCGACGATATTTTTGAAAGAAGTTTTGACGTCGCCGCCGTAGCGCCGCTCGGCAAAATAGACGACCGAAGGCAGCACGGAAAAAATCGACGCCTCGCCGCCGTTATCGCCCCAGGCGGTGACGGCAATATCGTCCACGCCGTGCCCGATGCAACTGTCCAGAGCCAGACGCGACGCGTTGAGCGAAAAGCGGTTTTGCGGCATAAAACCGCTCCAACGCCACGCGCCGCCCGCGAACGACATGGGATTGCCGATCTTGCGGTAACTCTCGATCATGCCGTCGTAGACTTTTCTGTCTGTCTGATAATAATCCCAATAGACCAGATTGACATTTTTGGGAATGCTGTCGATCACCTCTTGCGGGATCTCCCGATCGAAACGGTAATATTCGCCGTCGAAAGCGAGGCGGAAGAACATATCGCCCCACATATAACAGGTAAAGCCGTACTTTTCCGCAATTTGCAAAACGCGCGTCAGATGGCGGTGAATGATATCGAAACGGTTTTGATAGCCGTGTCCGTCGAGATATTTCCCGAGCCCGACCATGTGCGCCTCGTCCATGCCGATATGCGCCACGCGCGCCGTGAACGAGCGGGAAAGTTGCGCGAACATATCGTCGATCAATTCGTACACCCGTTCGTCGTCGCACAAAAGAATGTCGTTGCAGTCGCGAAGATCGCAGAATTCGCCCCAGCGGAAAATCGCGGAAAGGTGCGCGAGCGTCTGGATGCAGGGCACGAGCGTCACGCCCAGCGCCTGCCCGTACGCGTCCAGATCTTTGAGTTCCGCCTCCGTATACGCGCCGCGAAGGTACCCGAACCGCGGGCGGTTTTCGATCTTGTATGTGTCCTCGGTGTACAGTTGCAGCCGATCGTACCCGCACGCCGCGAGTAAGCGGACGAGTTTTTTGACGGCGGGAACGGATAAAACCGCGTCGCGCGAGCAGTCCGCCATCAATGTGAGATGGGAAAACGCCGATCTCTGCTCGCAAGTTTCTCCCGCGAACGCCTTAATAAGCCCGCGGAAAAATTCGCTCTTCGTCGAAGCGCCGATCGTGACAGTATCCCCTTCTCTATGTACCGAAAGCCTATCGGACTGCCGATGCGATACGATCGTGCCCGCGCCCTCCTCGACGCCGTATTCGGCGGCAAGTTCGCGCGCGCCGAAACGCAGTTCTTCGCTCAGTTTCGTAAAGTCGAAGGTCATGATTATACTCCCCTTGGATTCTTCTCACTCATTATACAACAATCCGCGCAAATGTGTTTGCACGAAAAAAACAACAGATTTGCACAATCGGACACAAACGCGCTTGCATTTTTTTTCGCGGCGCGGTATAATGCGGATATGCAGTACCAACCCAACAAACTGCGCAGCGTGCTGTGCGTAAAAGAAATTTATACCATTCACTATTTTAAATATGCGCGCGGATTCGCGGCGAAGGGCGAGAGCCACGATTTTTGGGAAATGGTGTACATCGACGGCGGCGCGGCGGAGATCGTGGCGGGCGAGCGGCGTTTCGTTTTAAAACAGGGCGAGGCGGTGTTCCATAAGCCGAACGAGTTCCACAACATTCTTACACACGATAAATTCGCCAATTCCGTCATCGTGTCCTTTGCCGGCACGGGGCGGGGACTGGACGCGCTCGAAGAGCGTATATTCACCTTGACCGACGCGGAAAAGGAACTTCTGAACGGGCTCGTGCTCGAAGGCAGCGAAAATTTTTCCGACCGCCTCGACGATATGTATTTGCAAAAGATGAATAAAAAGCCCGACGCGCCTTTCGGCGGAGAGCAGATCATCAAAAACACGCTCGAACTTCTCCTCATTTCCCTCATCCGCGGCACCAAGAACGCCGCACCCAACGTGATGATGGACGTACCGCAAAACAACGCGCTGTGCGCGAAGATCGTGCAGATATTGCAGGAAAACGTGTACGGCACGGTAACGCTCGACGAGATTGCGGCAAAGGTGTTCTTTTCAAAAACCTACGTCAAGCAGGTATTCGCGCGGCAGATGCACGAGAGCGTGATGCAATACTACACGCGGCTGAAAATGGAGGAAGCGAAAAGGCTGTTATCGGAAAACAAACTTTCCGTGACGCAGATCGCTTATTTATTGCGATTTAACAGCATCCACTACTTTTCCCGCGCTTTCAAAAAATACGAAAACCTGTCCCCGACCGAATACGTGCGCTCGACCAAACTCGACAAACTCATTTAAGGAGAAATTTATGCTGCCGCAGGACGATTTTATTTTACTTTCCTATCTCAACGCGAAACTGCGCGACTTTTACCCGAATCTTTCCGCGCTCTGCGAAGATCTCGACGTTTCGCGCGAAGAACTGGAATCCCGCCTTTCCGCACGCGGCTTTCGCTACGACGAAACGCGCAATCAATTTGTTTAAACAAAAAAAACGGACTGCTTTCGGCAGTCCGTTTTTTTACTTTTATCTTATTCCTGTTCGGGAAGAGCGATGAGTTCGCGCGCGGATTCGCCCTTGGATTTGAGGGTGAACACGACGAAATACGCGATGACGGCGAGCGCGACGGCGGCGGTGAGTATGATCTCGGGCACGTTCCAGATCGCGGAAAAGCCGCCCTGTCCCAGTTCGGATATAAGCATTCCGCAGAAATTGTAGACGCCGTGCACCAGCGCGCAGAAGATGACGCCCGCGCCCGCGAACATGGCGACGGCGAGCATCGCGCCGATCAGAAAGGAATAGCCCATCTGCAAGAACACCGCGCCGCTGAACCCGTTCAGGAGATTGACCGCGTGCAGCAATCCGAACATCGCCGCCGAGCCTAAGATCGCGATAAACCGTCCCTTGACGGAAGTACCCGTCTTTTGCAGAAGGAGCGGGAATACGATGCCGCGGAAGGTGACCTCTTCGAAAAAGCCCACGGCAAGGCACTCGAACAAAAACACCGCGATATACGCGCCGCCGTAGAGGAGGGAAGCGTCCCCGCGCGCGAGCGCGACGATAGGCAGATTGTTGACGGCGATGAGAACCGCGGGCAGAGCCAGAAGCACGCCCTTTACCGAGCGCGGCAGAAACGACGCGGAAAATCCCGTATGCACGGCGATCAACGCCATGACCGCGCCCATGACAACGCGCATGCCGCCCAATCCGAACAAGACCGCCATTTTTTCTTCCGCGAAAAACAGATCGCCCAGCCACTGCGTGGGAAATAAGATCAGCCCCAGCGCCAGAAGATAGATGATAAATGCCGACTGAACGGGCGTTTTGCGCAGATACAACATTCTTTTTTTCATAAAAACCGCCTGTAAACAACGCGCGGGAAAAGCCGTTCTCCGGCTTTTCCCGCGACTGTCAGTCCTGTGTAACGAAAGCCACGCCGAACGCGCCTTCACCCGTATGGATGGACAGAACGGGTCCCAGTTCGCGGCGATGGACGTGTATGTGCGCAAAGCGGTGCCCGATGAGCGCGGCAAGTTCGTCCGCCTGTTTCGTTTCTCCGCAGCGCGCCACGATGATGCGGCGGGTGTTATCGGGCAGAGCCTCGCACAAAATCTGCAATCTGTCGCGCGCGAGCCGCGCATTGCAGCGGAAAGTCAGTTTTTTATACAGATCGAAGATCGGCTTATAGTTGAAATTGATCTTTCCTTTCGCGGAGATCAGCCTTCCTCCCGCGCGCAGGTTATCCAGCGTTTCCACGGTAAAGACGATACGGATCTTTTTTTTCAGCGCTTCGAGATGTTCGACGGTATGTTCGAAATCGAAACCGCCGTTGATCATGTTCACGGCCTCGTCCACCAAAAGGTGCATCCCCATTCCCACCGTCTCCGAATCGAGCACATAGATCTTGCCGCCCACTTCGCCCGCGGCGAATTTCGCGGAGGAATAGGTGCCCGACAGCGCGGAACTCATCACGATACAGATGACCTCGTGCCCCGCGGACACGAGCGAATTGAACGCAGAGATGAAATGGCTGAGCGCGGGCTGCGCTGTCTTGCACTTTTCACCGCGGATGAGCGGCAAAAAGTTTCCGTTTTTGTCGGACGGACGCTCTTCGAAAAATTTGGCGCCGATCTGATAGTTGACGGGAACTACCTTCACGATGCCGCGGCTGGAAATTTCCGCCGAAGAGTAGCCGACCGTAGAGTCGGTTACGATTGCGATCATATTTTTCCTCCTTTGCGTGCTTTAAAACTTGCGGAAACGGCGATAACGCTCTTCGATAAGTTCATCGGCAGGCACTTTTTTCTTTTGCTGAAAGAATCGGAAGATCTGTTCTTTCATATCTTCGAAAAACGTTTCGGGAAAGTCGTTCTCTTCGAATATTTTCTCCACCGCGCCGAGCGATACGAGATCGTCCGCCGTGAGTTTCAGACTTTCCGAAGCCTCTGCGACTTTTCCGCTGTCTTTCCACAAAATCGAGGCGCAGCCCTCGGGAGAAATAACGGAATAGGTGGAATTGGAAGTGATCCACACTTCGTCCGCGGCGCACAGGGAAAGCGCGCCGCCGCTGCCGCCCTCGCCGATGATGATCGAGAGCGTGGGCGTCTTTAAGCGGATCATTTCCAGAATGGAAGTCGCGATCGCCTCGCTCTGTCCGCGCTCTTCCGCGCCGATGCCGCAGTACGCGCCCGACGTATCCACAAAACAGAGCACGGGACGGCGGAATTTTTCCGCCTCTTTCATCAGCCGCACAGCCTTGCGGTAACCCTCGGGATGCGCGCAGCCGAAATTATGCGCGATCTTATCCGCCGTGCCGTCGCCCTTTTCGATGCCGATGACCGTGACTGGCATGCCCGAGATCGTGCCGATGCCGCCGATGATCGCCTTATCGTCGGAAAAGCGGCGATCTCCGTGCAGTTCGATGAAATTCTCCACGATACTGCCGATGTATTTCACCGCGGTGGGTCTGCCCTTTTCGCGGCTTTTGAGCACTTTTTCGTATGCGTTCATTCTATACCTCCGCCGCGTGCAGGCGTAAAAGTTCCGCCAACTTTTCTTTCATCTCTTTGCGCGCCACGATAAGATCCACAAAGCCCTTTTCCTGCAAAAACTCCGCGCGCTGGAACCCTTCGGGCAATTTCTGTCGGATGGTCTGTTCGATGACGCGCGGGCCGGCAAAACCGATGAGCGCGCCTTTTTCCGCTACAATGATATCCGATTCGAACGCGAAAGAAGCGGACACGCCGCCTGTCGTGGGATCGGTCAGAACGCTGATATACAAAAGCCCCGCTTCGCCGTGCTTGGCGACCGCGGCGCTCGTCTTTGCCATCTGCATGAGGGAAATGATGCCCTCCTGCATGCGCGCGCCGCCGCTCAGAACAAAGCCGACGACGGGAAGTTTTTGTTCCGTGGCGTATTCGAACAGCGAGGCGATTTTTTCGCCCACCGCGTGCCCCATGCTGCCCATCATAAAGCGGGGATCCATGGCAAACACCGCGGCTTTATGCCCGCCCGAAAAAGCGGTGCCGCACACGACCGCCTCTTTTTCAGAACTCGCCGCACGCGATTTTTCCAGTTTTTCGTCATATCCCGGGAATTGCAGCAGATTTTCGCCCGTCACTTCCGCGAAAAGTTCCTCAAATCCGTCGAAATTGAAGGATATGCGCTCGCGCGCGCCCATTTTATGGTAAAAGCCGCACTTCGGGCACATATATTGATTGGCTGCCAGTTCGTCGCACAGAATGATCTGCTTGCACTTTTCGCACTTTGTGGCGAGTTTTTCGGGAATCGCGGACGCAGTGGCCTCCCCGTCCCCTTCCAACTCGTTTTTCGGTTTTTTGAAGAAAAACTTTTTAATATCTTCGAATTTCACGTTACAAACTCCCTGTCTGCGGGTTTATTTAGTAGTTTTTCAGAAATTTATCCAGGAAATTGGTGCAGTACTCGCCGCTCTTGAATGCGGGCTCGGCGAGGATATCGCCCGAAAGTTCCGCATTGGTGCAGACTCCCTCGATGACCAGTTCGCACAGCGCCGCCTGCATTTTCCGTATCGCCTCGGTGCGGTCGCGCGCGAAGACGATGAGTTTGCCGATCATGCTGTCGTAATAGGGCGGGATCATATAATCCTGGTAAATGGCGGTATCGAAACGCACCCACGGTCCGCCCGGAATGTGCAAAAGGTTGATCCTGCCGCAGCAGGGACGGAAATTTTTGCGCACGTCCTCCGCGTTGATGCGGCACTCGATGGCGCAGCCGCGGAATCGGATATCTTCCTGTTTATACATGAACTCCACGCCCGCCGCGATGCGGATCTGCCACTTGACGATATCGATGCCCGTGACGTATTCGGTGACGGGGTGCTCGACTTGCAGGCGGGTGTTCATTTCCATAAAATAGAAATCGTTATTTTTATCGAGCAAAAACTCGATGGTGCCGAGGCTCGTGTATTTGACCGCTTTCGCCGCCAGCACGGCGCAGCGCATCATTTCGCGGCGCACGTCTTCTTTCAAAACGACGCAGGGGCTCTCCTCTATGAGTTTCTGGTTCTTGCGCTGCATGGAGCAGTCGCGCTCGCCCAAACACACCACGTTGCCCTGTTCGTCGGCGACGATCTGCATTTCCACGTGCTTGACGTCGGTCAGAAATTTTTCCAGATACACCTTGCCGTTGCCGAAAGCGGAGAGAGCCTCGTTGGACGCGAGCGCCACCGCGGTTTCGAAATCCTCTTCCCTTTCCACGATGCGGATCCCGCGGCCGCCGCCGCCCGCGCTCGCCTTGACGATGACGGGATAGCCTATTTTTGCAGCGAACGCCTTTGCCTCCGCAACGTCGGCGATCTCGTCGAGCCCGGGAACGACGGGCACGCCCGCCGCTTTCATGGTCCTTCTGGCCTCGTCCTTATCGCCCATTTTCGCGATGACGGAATAGTGCGGCCCGATGAACTTGACGTTGCATTTTTCGCAAAGTTCGGCAAAGCGCGCATTCTCGCTCAAAAGCCCGTAACCGGGATGGATCGCCTGGCAGCCCGTCGCGATCGCCACGTCGATGATCGCGGTCATATTCAAATAACTGTCTTTCAAAAGCGCGGGGCCGATACAGTAACTCTCGTCCGCCAGATTGACGTGCAGCGAGTTCGCGTCCGCCTCAGAGTATACCGCCACGGTGGAAATGCCCATTTCGTTGCAGGCACGGATGATGCGCACGGCGATCTCGCCACGATTCGCTATCAGAATTTTACTGAACATCTCTTACCCTTTTAAAATATCTTGAAAAGCACCTGCCCGAATTCGACCAAAGAGCCGTTTTCCGCGCAGATCTCCACAAGTTCGCCGTCCTCTTCCGCGACGACGTCGTTCATCAGTTTCATCGCCTCGATGATACAGAGCGTATCGCCCTTTTTCACCTTGTCGCCCACTTTGATGAACGGCTCGGAATCGGGCGAAGGCGAGGTGTAAAAGATGCCCACCATGGGCGATTTCACGTCGCGGTATTTATTGAAATCCTTGATCTCGCGCTCGGTATCCGAGGCTGCGGGCTCCGTTGCCGAAAACTGCGGGGCGGCATGGGCGGACGCGGGGACGGGTAAAATTTCGCCTTTCTTTTCCAGTTTGATGGAAAAGGCGTTCTCCCCTTCCTTTTCGTTTATTTCCATAAAAGTCAGACCGCTGTCGTTGAAAATATCCACGATGCCTTTCAACTTTTTATTATCCATGTTATACTCCTATGTGTACTAATCCCTGTATTTCCTGAATGCAAGACAGCCGTTATGGCCTCCGAATCCCAGAGAGGTAGACAGCGCGAATTCCAGCGGCGCCCGCACGGCGACGTTCGGCGTGACGTCGAGATCGCACTCGTCGTCCTTCACGCGGTAGTTGATCGTGGGCGGAATAACGCCTTCTTCGAGCGCTTTGACGGCGGCGATGGCCTCCACCGCGCCCGCGGCGCCGAGCATATGCCCCGTCATCGACTTTGTCGAAGAAACGTGCAGTTTATACGCGTTTTCGCCGAACGCCTTTTTGATGGCGGCGGTCTCCGTTTTATCGTTGAGCGGCGTTCCCGTGCCGTGCGCGTTGATATACAGTTTTTCGTCCGCGACCACGCCGCCCTCTTTCGCTGCCAGCATGATGGCGCGCGAGGAGGCGATCGCCTCGGGATTGGGCGCGGTCATGTGATAGGCGTCGTTGGTGCAGGCATAGCCCACGACTTCGGCATAGATCTTCGCGCCGCGCCGTTTTGCGCGTTCCAGTTCTTCCAGAACGAGCACGCCGCCGCCTTCGCCCATCACGAAACCGCCGCGTTCCTTGTCGAAAGGAATGGAAGCGCGGTCTTTATCTTCGCTCTGCGAGAGCGCCTGACAACTGATGAACCCGCCGAAACAGATCTCGTTGATCGCCGCCTCGCTGCCGCCTGCGATCATCGCGTCGGCATAGCCGTGACGGACGGCGCGAAACGCCTCGCCGATGCTGTTCGTGGACGTGGCGCACGCCGTGACGACCGCAATATTCGGCCCCTGCGCATTGTAGCGGATCGCCACCGTGCCCGAGGCGATGTTGGAGATCATCATCGGTACGAAATAGGGAGAAATGCGGTTCCAACCCTTTTCCATTCCCTTCGCGTGCTCTGCGACGAGGGTGTGAATGCCGCCGATCCCCGAACCGATATACACGCCCATGCGGTCGGGCTCCACGGTGCCCTCGATCTTGCTGTCTTCGACCGCCTGCACCGCCGCCGCCAAGGCGTACTGCGCGTACAGATCGGTCTTTCTGACGTCGCCCTTGGGCATATACAGCGCGGGGTCGAAGCCCTTGACCTCGCCCGCCAGTTTTGCCTTAAAGGAACCGATATCGAACGCGGTGACAAAATCGATGCCGTTCTTGCCCGCGATCATATTTTCCCAGGTTGATTTCACGTCGTTGCCGAGCGGCGTGACCGCTCCCAGCCCCGTTACGACAACTCTTCTTTCCATAAATCCTCCGTTATTGTTCACGAAAATCTTTTTGAACCGACAAAAGTATTTCCGTGATTTGAAAGGCTCCGCCCTTCGGTATTGCGCAGTTGATTTTGTGATCATTCACAAAAAATTACATGCACATGCCGCCGTCTACGCGCAGCACTTCGCCCGTGATATAGCGCGCGCGGTCGGAAACGAGAAAGAGCACCGCTTCCGCAATGTCTTCCGTTTCGCCCAGTTTCCCGAGGGGAATGAGTTTATACATCGCCTGTTTCTGCTCCTCGGAGAGCGCGTCGGTCATCGCCGTCTTGATAAAGCCGGGCGCGACCGCGTTGGCGGTGACGCCGCGCGGCGCAAATTCCTTGGCGACCGTCTTGGTCAGTCCGATGATGCCCGCTTTGGAAGCGGAATAATTCGCCTGCCCCGCGTTGCCCATCAGCCCCACGACCGAACTGATGGATACGATACGGCCGTAGCGCTTGCGCATCATATAGGGGGTGACGTGTTTGATCATGTTGAAACAACCTTTCAGGTTGATGTTGATGACGCGGTCCCAGTCCGCCTCTTCCATGCGGACGAGCAGTTTGTCCGCAGTGACGCCCGCGTTGTTGACGAGGATATCTATCTTGCCGAAATCCTTGAAAACTGCGTCCGCCGTCGCCTTTGCGGCGGCAAAATCCGAAACGTCGCAGCGATAATAGGCGACGCGCACGCCGCGTTCCGCGATCTTTGCGAGCGTTTCTTCCGCCGCGGACTTTTCGCCGTAGTCCACGACGGCGATATCCGTGCCTTCCGCCGCGAGCGCGAGCGCGATGGTCGCGCCGATGCCGCGGGCAGCGCCCGTGATGAGGGCGACTCTATTTTCAGTCTTTTCAGACATAATGTTCTCCTTTTAAAGTCAGCCGCGCTGCACGAGATTGGTCAGCACCTTTCCGGGCCCCACCTCGATGAATTCTTCGATACCCGCGGCGCGCATATTTTCCACCGTTGCGGCAAAGCGCACGGGGGAACACATCTGTTCGGACAGCGTGCCGACGAAATCTTCTGCGTACGGCAGCGCCGTGAGATTGGCGTACACGTCCATTCTCGGTTTTTGAAAGTTCAGCGCGGACAAAAATTCCGCGAATTTTTCCGCTTCGGGCGCAAGTTCGGGGCAATGGAACATACCGCTCACTTTGAGGGGGATCGCCCTTCCGCCCGCCTGTTTCACGCGCGCGGAAAATTCTTCCCGTTCGCTCATCGCGCAGGCGACGACCGTCTGTTTGCGGGAATTATAGTTGGCGGGATGGGTATTTTTGCCGTCGCAGAGCGCTTCGACCGCCCCGGGCTCCAACCCGACGACGGCGATCATACAACCCTGCACCCGCCCTGTGTATTCTTCCATCAACTGCGCGCGGCGCACGATGGCTTTGAGCGCGTCCTCTTCCGACAACGAGCCCGCAAAGCAAAGCGCGGGCACTTCGCCCACGGAAAATCCGCAGACCGCCTGCGGCGCGCCCGTTTCTTCCTCACGCGCGTACGCATACGCGAGATCCGCCAGAAACATGGCGGGCTGCGTCCAGAGCGTGCGGTTCAGATCTTCCTGCGGGCCGCAAAGCATCTTTTCGACGACGCCCGCGCACACGCTCTCCGCGCGCTCGAACAAATTTTTGACCTTGGGAAGGTCTTTCACGTCGGACGCCATGCCGACGACTTGGGCGCCCTGGCCCGCAAACAGATAGGCTAAACGTCCCACTTGACGCCCTCCATCAGTTTTTCCGCGCCCGCCATCACGTCGTCGACGATCTCTTTGGCGCTCTGTTCGCACTTCACGAGCCCCGCGATCTGTCCCGCGAGGAAACAGCCCTTTTCCGTGTCGCCCTCTTTGGCGGCAAAGCGCAGCGAACCCACGCCGAACTGTTCGAGTTCTTCGTCGGGAGTATTGCCGTCCGCCTCCAACTTGGCGTAAGCGTTGGTATAGGTGGTCTTGATCGAGCGGACGGGATGTCCCAGCCTTCTGCCCGTGACCATGGTGGAAATATCCTTGGCCGCCAGCACTTTCTGCTTATAATTCGGGTGCACGGTGCACTCTTTTGCTACCAGAAAACGGGTGCCCATCTGCACACCGCACGCGCCGAGCGCAAAGGCGGCGACCATGCCCCGGCCATCCGCGATTCCGCCCGCGGCGACGACGGGGATCTTCACCGCGTCTACCACCTGCGGCACGAGCGCCATGGTCGTGAGGTCGCCCACGTGCCCGCCGCTCTCGCCGCCCTCGGCGATCACCGCGTCAACGCCCGCGCGCTCGACGATCTTCGCCAGCGCCGTGGACGCCACGACGGGAAGAATGGTGATACCCGCCTCTTTCCACATTTTGACGAAACGCGAGGGATTGCCCGCGCCCGTGGTGACGACGGGGACTTTTTCCTCGGCGACCACTTTCGCGACTTCTTCGACGAAAGGGCTCATCAGCATGAGATTGACGCCGAAGGGCTTATCCGTCATCGCTTTACAGGCGCGTATTTCGCTGCGCACCCAGTCGGCGTTCGCGTTCATGGCGGAAATGATGCCGAGGCCGCCCGCGTTGGAAACGGCGCTCGCGAGCGACGCGTCCGCGATCCACGCCATGCCGCCCTGGATAACGGGGTGCTCGATATGAAGTAATTTCGTTAATTTTGTCTGCATAGTACCGCTTGCTTACTTGTTTGCGACGGCCTCGTCGATCTTTTTGACCAGTTCGCCCACGGTGGAGAGAGCCATATTGTCGCCCAAAGAAATATCGTACGCCTCTTCGATCTGCATGACGATATCCACTTTATCCAGAGAGTCGAAGTCCAGTTCGTCGAACGTGGTATCCATGTTCACGTCCAGTTCTTCGCCCTTGCATTCGCTGAGAATTTCCTTCAATTTCGCCAAAGTTTCCATTTTTTCAATCTCCTTTTTTAATCTTTATTCCATTTTATGAGTAAAGCGCCGCTCGTCAGTCCGCCTCCGAACGCGACGAACAGCAACTTGTCTCCTCTGTGAAAGGTGCCCTTTTTGGCAAATTCGTCCAAAAGCACCATGATCGAAGTCGCGCTCATGTTGCCGTATTCGGCAATGTTCATGAGCACTTTGCTCTTTTCTATTTTAAACTTTTTCTGACAGGCGTCCACGATGCGCACGTTCGCCTGATGCGGGAGGAACCAGTCCACTTCCGCAGGCTCGATGCCCGCCTTTTTACAGACGTTTTCGATCTCGTGACCCATGGCGTTGACCGCGAATTTATACACTTCCTGCCCGTCCATGTGCATGACCATCTTTTCCGCCTTGATCTCGTTGAAACGGCTTTCGCCCTCGAACGAGGGCATGCGGATGGACACGCTGTCGGGCTTTCCCGAAAGTATGCCCGCAAGACGCCCTTCGCCCTTTCCCACGACCATGGCGCCGCTGCCGTCGCCGAACAGTACGCAGGACGCGCGGTCGTTCCAGTCGACGAGTTTGGACATCGCCTCGGCGGATACGATGAGTATTTTATCCGCTTTGCCCGTGGAAATGAGAGAATCGGCAAGTTCCATGCAATACAGAACGCCCACGCACGCCGCGTTGACGTCGAACGCGGGCGCGGCGATGCCGAGTTTTTCCGCCACGCAGAACGCGAACGAGGGCGTGACGGTGTCGCCGCGCATGGTCGCCGCCAGCACGAACCCGATCTCCGAAGGAGAAGTTTTTGCATCTTCCAGGGCAATCTCCGCGGAACCGACGGCAAGATCGAGCAGCGTTTCGTCGGTCAGAACGTGCCTTTTCCGGATGCCCGTGCGCGTATAGATCCATTCGTCGGACGTATCGAGAAATTCTGTTAAATCATCGTTGGTGACAACTTTTCGGGGGACGCGGCTGCCCGTGCCCAGAATATCGAATGACATTTTATCTTCCTTCCAAACATGAAAAAACCCGCTTCGGGAAAAATTTCGTCGAAACAGTTTTTACGTACTTTTATCCTTATTTTTCGGGGGGAACCATTGCAAACGAGAATTCCGCGCAGGTGCAAAGTTTTCCGTTCGCCTTCAAATTCCCCTTGGCGAAACAGAAAATGCCCTTTCTCGCCGTAATGGAAACGGTCATGACGGCGGTGTCGCCGGGCAGAAGCGGGTGCTTGAATTTGACGTTGTTGAGCCCCGTGTACATGGGCGTGGCGCCCTCGTTGTCGCACAAAAGCGCGACGGAGGTCTGCGCGATCATTTCCAGTTGGATGACGCCCGGCACGATGGGATTGCCGGGAAAATGCCCCTGCAAAAAGAATTCGTCGCCGCGCACGGTGTACTTGCCCACGGCTTCGCCCCCTTCGTTTACGTTCACTTCATCCAAAAGGAGCATGGGTTCCCGATGCGGGAGGTGCTTTTTGATTTCCTCTCTGAACATAACTACTCTTCCTCTAAATCCTAAAATTAGCGCCGCCGCGTGCGGCCGCTTTCAATTTATTTTACCAAATGTTTTATAATAATGTCAAACGATTAACAATCCGCCCGCTTTTTTCACCCATTTTTCGGATTGTGTCGCCGAGGTGAAAATCAGTTCGGAAAGACTTCGGGCGGTTCCCTGTCCTCGGGAAAGAGCGCGCCGCCCACCACGGGCAGAACGAGCGGCGCGACGAACGCCGCGCCCGTGAGATTGGTGACCGCCGCCCTGAGATAGGGATACAGGATCGCGACCGCCTGCACGTTGAACGCGCGCCGTTCGAAGTCGCTTCCGACTTCCGCCTCGAATACGCCCGTCAGGCAGACTTTCAGATCGAAGGGCTTGGGCGAAGTTTCGCTGCTCTCTATTTTGACTTCCAACGTCACGAAATGCAATTTTTCGTTGTCGGGCGTCTTGCGCACGCGGCGGGAAAAAGAGGGCTTCAAGTCCAGTTTCGCGTCTTTGGGAATCTTCACGTTGTTTTGTTTGAAACTGAGTTCTTCCGCGCGGATCCCGCGCAGATTCAAAAAAATATGTTCCATGACTCACACCCCCGAATCTACAATATATGCCTATAAATTATACAATCAAACGCGGCGATTGTCAACGCGATTGCATAAATATTCCCTATTTTAATCATCACGGAATGCGTTTTTTGTCGTTTTATTCAAAAAAACCCGACCGAAGCGGACGCCGCGGTCGGGTTTTTCTTTCAGATTTACGATTCCTCGCACACCTCGAATCCCATGTTTGCAAACACTTTTTTTATTTTTTTCACGGCGCTGTTCTCCGAACCCCAGGACACGTTCAGCCAGCCCGTCTTGCCGCCGCCCGATACGATATCCACGATCGTTTTGTTCGGTTCCTCTTTCACGATCATGGCGACCATCAGCGTGGAATTGGTTCGGAAATAGAACTCTTCCCCGATACACACCGTTATTTTTCCGTCGCCTTCGATGAATTCCCGCAGATACATTCCGTCTTCCGAACAAAAACAGGAAAACGGTTCCCCTTTTAAGATCTCTTGCAGATCGATATTCCGATCTGCGGTCAGCCTCACGCTTTTCATAAGACGTCCTCCTCTGTTTTTATGATTATAACATGAAACGGACGCAAAAGCAAGCGGCATGAAAAAAAGGAGCCGAAACTCCTTTTTTACTTTTATGATCTGTTACATCAAGGCTCTGCCCTGGTTGCTGCCGACTACGGTAAAGAGTTCGCACTCGGAACCGTTTACGGCGTCGATATAGACGTAATAGGTGCTGCCGCCGTATTCGCCCGAGAATTCGTACGCGAGCGTTTCCGTGTTATCCACGGGAATGAGGCACAGGCGTTCGGTTTCGGCTTCGAAACCGTTTTTGAGTTTCGCGCGCGCCTCTTTCATGGAAAGTTTGGCGGCGGGCAGTTTGCGTTCGGTGTGCGAACGGATATACGAGTTCGCTTCCAGTCCGATGACGGCGCCCTTCTCTTCGCAGACTTTGACTTTCACCAGATCGGAATAGCAGACCACGCCGTTCTGTTCGTACGCAAAGTTGATGGTGCACTCGGTGCCCGCTTCGCTGATCCAGACTTCCTGCATATCGTCGAATCCCGCTTTTTCAAGGAAGTTTTCGGCGATCTCGACGCAGGCTTCGACGTCGAAGTTGTGCGCTTCGCACTTTTCGTAACTGTCGAACATCGCCAGCACGCCGCCCTTTTTGGTCATCTGCGCGCTGAACATTCTGCCCGCGTTGTCCTTCATTTCGAAGTTATACAGTTCGATATTGCGCAGTTTGGTCTCGCCCGTCATATCGATTTCTTTCATATCGTGCTTTTCAAAGATAGCCGCGATCTTCTCTTTGGCTTCCTTTTCTGAGGTCTCGCCCATTTTCGCGATGAGTTTGACGTCGCCGCTGTTGGCGGACTGCGCGAACGGACCGTCGTAGATCATCTTGGGCATCTGAATGGTGTCGTTTTCCATGGCCGCGAATCCCTTGTCGAACACTTCGCTGTGGCCGTCGAGGATCTTATTGATCTCTTTGCTGTCGAGGGAGTTCACCGTTTCGTTGAGTTTGTTTTTGAGGGCGTTGGTCGTTTCGTACATATACTGGATGACCTCTCCTTCCTCTTCGCTCAGTTTGCCGCCCTTGGCAAGTTTGTTGAGGAGCGAACGGGAATAGTCGCTGACGCGGTTGATAAACGAAGTGAGATTCTCCGTTTTTTCCACGCTGACGGGGAAAGATTCGAGGCAGTTTTCGCACAGTTCGCTCTCCACGACTACGTTGGTGAGCAATTTCTGCTGTTCGTATCTTCCGTTTGCGACGCGCGCCTTGGAAAGGTTCGTGTCCATATTGTCGACAAAACTCATCAGTTCGTAAAACGAACCGGTATAGCCGTTGGATACGTTGGAACGCACGTTTTGCAGGTTGAAATACCCTACGGTGACGACCGCGCCCAGCGCGAGCACCATGACGCTCAAAGATACCACCGCGGTGATCCAGCCGCCGAATCCCGGCGTGCGGTCGCGGCGGTCGCCGCGTTCCGCCCTGCGGGCTGCGCGCTCTTCTCTTTTACGTTCGCGTTCTTCCATCATATGCGCGTGCTGTTCCCTTCTGCGCTCTTCGCGCTCGGCGCGCATGGCGCGTTTCTGCTCTTTTCTCTCGCTTGCGGAAAGCGTTGCCCTTGCGGAAGCGCGTTCGCGGCGCTCCTCTAATTTTCTTTCGCGGGCGGCGATCTGTTCCGCGCGGCGCTCCTCCATCTCCGCTTTCCGCTTTTCGCGGGCGGCAAGGCGCTCTTCCGCCTTCTTTTCCTGCGCTAAGCGATGGGCTGCGCGGCGCTCTTCCATCTCCGCTTCGCGGCGCTCGTGCGCGGCGATGCGGTCCGCGGCCATATCCGCGCGGCGATGCTGCATTTCCGCCTGCTTTTCGCGCTTTTTGTTCTCGCGCTCCATCGCGGCTTCCAGACGGGCTTCCGCGCGTTCGTTCTCGCGCTCGATGGCTGCGGCGTTCCTGCCGTGTTTCACCGACTTTTCCGAGCCGCTTTTGCGTTCAATTTTTTCCGACTTTTCCGAGCCGCTCTCTTTGTTGATATTCTCTACCTTTTCGGCGCCGCTGGAAATCTTATTATCTTTCTTCATCGCATCCTCCTTATCAAATGGCAAAGACGTGCTTGCCGATCACCGTAACCGTTTCGCGGGAGAAGATCCACGAACTCGTGGCAACCGCGGGGTTATAATAGTACAGACAACCGTACGAAGGGTCCCAGCCGTTCACGGCGTCTTTCGCCGCGTTCATCGCAGTCTGGTCGGGCGAAAGGTTGATCTGACCGTCGGAAACGGCGGTAAACGCGCCCTTCTGGTAGATAACGCCCGAAATGGTGTTGGGGAATTTGGGGCTCTTCACGCGGTTTAAAATGACCGCGCCGACCGCGACCTGACCCGTATAACTCTCGCCGCGCGCCTCCGCATAAATGCACCGCGCCAGAAGTTGCATATCCGCGTTGGAATAATTCCCGTTGGAAGACGACGAAGACGACGAACTGCCCGTGTTGATGCCGAGGGCCGCGAACGTCTGTTTGCCGACGATACCGTCGACGCTCAAACCGTTTTTACGCTGGAAATATTCGACCGCTTTTTTGGTCTGGGAACCGTAGATCCCGTCCACGGAGCCCGAATAGTAGCCCCAATTTTTTAACTTTTGTTGAACTTTTTTGACTTCGGAGCCCGTACTGCCCTTTTTGAGGACCGCCGCATCGATCGCAAAAGAATAACCGCTGCCGGTATTTGCGACGGCGCTTTGCGCCGCGAACAGAACGCCGAAGGTGCACGCCGCCGCAAAGACGAGCGTAAGCGCGCTCACTGCTAAGATTTTTTTCATTTCTCCTCCTTAAAAATCTATGCGGACGCGCCCGAATCGTGGGAAAAGAAGCCCGCAATGATATCGTAAATTGCCGAACGGTAACGTATATTCGCGCCTGTCGCCTCGCCAGCAAAGCATAAGGGGGGATAGATCACGCACCACCAGTTGGCGCCCGATGCCTCGCCGAGTTCCAGAATAAGTGCGTCGTACACGCCGCTTTCCAGCGTTACGTTCTCGTAAACGCGGGTGGGGAACTCTTCCCTCGTAAGTTTTGCCTTTGCGCAGTAAGAATAGCCGTGTTCGCGCAAGACCTCGTCTGCGACCTGTTCGATCTCGGAAAGTACTTCCTCGATCCTTTTCATCGCCTGCGCTTTGCTTTGGCAGGCAGCCGCGAGGGGCATGAGATAATCCACGACCGCGTCCTTGACTTCGTATTTGACCGATTGGTCGCACACGGCGTCGGAGTTGGCGCGGATATGCACGCGCAGAAATTCCGATTCCGTTCCCGCTGCGGGCGTTGCGCTCATACATACCGTCAGAATTATTATGAATAAAAACATAAAAACTATGCAAAATTTTTTCATTTCAAAACCTCCCCGCGCCGTTTCCCGGCGCCGCTTTTCTTTTATGAACATATTTTTCGCGGTTTATACGTTCACGGTAAGAAAAAAACGTCCGCAACTTGCGGGCGTTTTTTTATAAAACGAAATATACTGTCAAATACGATATGCCGAGAAGCACGAGAAGGAAGGAAAAATTGAAAAGCAGAAATTTTGCGAGATAGCGCCTTGTCCCTTTCGGATCGAGCGCTCGGTAGGTATTGAGAGTGATCAGGCTTGCGAGCGAGGCGACAGGCGTTCCCAGACCGCCGAGATTGACCGCGATGAGCAGCCGTCGGAAATCTTCGGTAAAATGCGACAGGAGCACCGCGGACGGCACGTTGGAGATCGCCTGGCAGGACAAAACGCCGAAAAAGAGCGGATCGAGCGCCATCAGCGAACTGAAAAATTCCCGCACGGCGGGGATACGCGAGAGGTTTCCCGAAAACACGAAAAAAGCGCAAAACGTCAGAAGCAGAGCATAATCCACGCGCAACAGCGCTTTCCGATCCAAAACGAGTACGGCGGCAAACACGGCGAGCAGTCCCCAATAATAGGGAAAGAGGCGGAAAACGATGCACACGGAGAGAACGAACAGCAGAGAATAGGCGAGAACGCGCCATACGGGCGGCGACGCTTTGGGGCGCGTGCCCACTTCCACGCTCTCCTTCTTTACGAACAGGCACACACCGAAGATCAGTGCGAACGCGGCGGCAAAGGGCAACGCCATGATTTTGAAAAATTCCGCGGTGCCTATCTCGTAAAAAGAATACAGGTACAGATTCTGGGGATTGCCGAAAGGCGTGAGCATACCGCCGAGATTGGCGGCGATATTCTGCATAACGAAAGTAAACGCGAGGTGCTTTCTTTTGCCGCACGAATCGAGCACGAAAAAACCGAGCGGCAGAAAAGTGACGAGCGCCATGTCGTTCGCCATGATCATCGAGCCGAAATAGGTGACGGACACGAGCGCGAGCACGACGCCGCGCACGCTCTTGAAACGCCTGACGATCTTATCGGCGAGCCACACGAAAAATTTGATATTCTTGAACGCCCCTACCACAGCCAGCGTACAGAAGAGACACGAGAGCGTGCGCAGATCGAAGTAATCCAGATATCCCCTGTCGAAGGGAACGAAAATACAGGTGATCCCCGCCGCCGCGAGCGCGATCCACAACACCGCGCTGTTTTTCATAATATGTAACAGCGTTGCCGCCGTCTTTTTTTTGACTTTTTCCATATCCGGAATATTATAGTTCCGCGCGCGCGTTTCGTCAATCGGAAATGCGGGCAAGGGAGGGAATTTTCGAAAAGTATCCCGAAAATGCCGCCGCCACAGGCAAAGGCTTTGCGATCGGTATTTTATAAAAGGAAAGAGAGAGCGTTTCGGCTCTCTCTTTTTTTAGTTCCATAAAGCGGAAATAATATTCATGGCGTACAGACGGATGAGAAAATCGTTGGGGTGATTGATATTGTTGGAACTCAGATCGACGTAATGTTTGCCGCGCTCGAACACGAGATATTCGTGCAGGGCATACATATTTACCGATACGACGGAAGCGTCGTTTTCCGCGATCTTGTCCATCGCCTCAGCGTACTGCCCCTGAATACCGAACGCGCCGCTTTGCGGATTGGGCATGAGGGAGGAAACCAATATAAATTCGCAGGCGGGATTGTACTTTCTGACGTTTGCCATGGCGGCGCGGATATTGCTCTCGAAGGTCGCCACGGGTACGGGCGCGACGCTGTTGTCTGTGCCCGTGCCTCCGTCGTTCGCGCCGAAGGATAAAATCACCAGATCGGGCATGGACTGCCCCACCGCGTATGCGCGGGAAGCGCCCCATTCGGACGCCATGCCGCCCATGGAATAGTTCTGAAAGTCGATATCGACGCTGAAAGTCTTTTCCACGTAGCGGCGGAAGAGCGACGAATAGATGGGCTGATAGGGCGCGATATTCAGTTTACCGCTGCTGTTGGCGCCTTCGGAAATGCTGTCGCCCAACACCGCCAGCCGCACGGGCGCGCGCTCTTTTAACAGGTTGCGCAAAGCCGGCAGTTTGCTTTCGTCCGCCGCGCTTACCGCTTCCTTCGAAAATTCATTCATATCGTATTCGTAGGTGACGCAGATCTGTTTTTCCACGAGATACGAAGTTTCCGTGTACATGAGGCTGGGAACGGACGACGAGGAGGCGGGAAACTCGTACAGCCCCTCCACGCCCTGCGGACGGGTCTTGTAAAACAGGTTTTCTTCATTGAGATAGGGACAGGCCGAGTTCTGCGTGAGAAAGATATTCCCCTCTGCGTCGATGGTGTAATCCTTATTTTCCGTATAAGTCGTTTCCAGCGTGTAACTGCGCACAGAGATAACCTTTTTCGGGCGGAAAGCGAGTTTGCCCGAGGGCATTTTATCGCCGCTTTTGAGCATTAAAACCGTCTCGTTATACATGACGCCGCTCTTCCAGGCGGGCGTCGTACCGTTTTCAAAAGTATCCACAAATGCCTCCCCTTTCGTCGGCTCGGGTTCGGGTTTGGGCGTCGGCGCAGTAGGGCCGCAGCCGCTCAGCATTCCCAAAAACAAACACGCGCACAGCGCGAGCGCCAGAGGGCGCGCTTTCTTTTTCACTTTCACTCGCGGCGCGGGCGCACAAAATCTTTTTTGCTTAATTCGTTTGGGCACGGACGCATAACGTATCGCAAGCAATGCCGCGATCAAAGCGATGCCGCCGCCGACAATAAAGATCCCCGCTGCGACGTTGACTGTGGGCGCGGCAAGCGTCTTGACCGCAATGGGCTGATAGGCGACGAGTTTGACGGGCGAGGCAGTATCCGCGCCGCTCACCGCGTATACGCGGTACGTATAGCGGGTATCGGAAAGAAGTCCCGTATCCGTAAACGTACGGTTATCCGCGCCTTTCAGCACGAAAGATTTGTCGAATTTGCCTGCGCGCCAGCGCTCCACGAGATAGCCGTCTACCTGGAAGTTGCCGTCCGTGCGGTCGGGCGTTTCGGCGCTGAACGAAAGTTTTATGCTGTTTGCCGTAACGTCCTTTTCCGAGGGCGCCCAGGGCGCCTGCGCCGTTTTTAACGTGGGCTGTTCGTTAACGATCTTTTTGCCGCCGATCTGTTTGAGATAGTGGCTCGCTTTGCCCGAAAGCACGCCGTCGTCCACGCCCGTGCCGTCTGCAAGGTACGCGGTGGTGTTGAGTGTGGAAACGTAAAACCCGCTGTGCTTCCCCTCCGCGTCGGTATAACCTTTTTCGATTTTTGCGACCGTTTCGTTGAGCGCGCTTTCAAATCCGTCCCCGAAACGCACGCCGTTGACGTAAACGTAATAGTTCCCGTCCACTTTCGCGGTCTTTACGACGATATCGCCGTCCGCAGCGGGAATATACGCCGCGGGCAGTTCCGCGCGCAGTACGGGGGTATACACGCCGTTCGGATAAGACGGCTCGTCCCATAAAAGGACGCTTGCGAAAAAGCCTTCCGCGTCGCTCCCGTAAGGGAACGTGATTTTGACATGAATGGAATTCCAAGCATAATAACTGGCAAATTTCTGCCCGTTGAGCGTCAAAGAGATGTTGGAATTGATTTTGGAAGTCGATCTCGGCATATCGCCCGCGGACAGGACGGCGGAAAACCCGTCAAACGAGGCGAATGGCGTAAGGTAGGTGACGTCCGCATTCACGCCGTACAGTTTATCGCGGCCGCTCAAACGCAGACCCTTTTCGCTCACTTCGAACATTGGATCCATATAGGGTTGGCTGAGATAGGTGAACGCGCGGTCGGCGTATTCGGGCATACCGAGATAGTAATTTTCCGCAAGCGAAAACTCGATTTTTTCCGCGGGGTCTTTTTCATACGAACTATCGCCCGCATAGGGATCATCGCGCGAGGGCGCGGCGAACGTTTTGCCGCCCGCGCCTTTGAGTCTGACCGCGGCGGAATCACCGTCGCCCCCTTCCATGCAGATAAAAGCGTAGACCTGTTTGCCGAGCATCGCGTCGAGCGTCTTATTGAGAAAAGCCTGCGCGCTTTCGCTGCCCGACGGGTTCAAAAGCGTAGCGTTCGCTTCGAGGGGTAAAACGGCGCCGTTCGCGGAAACGGACCAGTTTCCGCCTTCTTTGACGAGAGTCAGTTCGCGCGCGCTTGCAAAGGGAACGGATTGCGTGACGCCCGCGACGGCGAACGCCGCATCGGTCAGGTTTTCGCCCACGCCTTTCATCATGACGGTGGAAGCGGACGCGCCGCTCATGGAAAAGCGCACGGTAAAACCGCCGATATTTTTAAATTTCGCAAGACTGCCTGGATCATTCATATCTATCCCAAGAAAGTCCCAGGGATCCAACCACGATTCGTCCACGTCGCCCGAAATAAAGCCGATATCCACGTTACAGCCCGCGTCCGCCTGCAAGATCTCCGCCTGTACGGAAAAATTTTCGGTGAGCGCGACGCCCTTTTTCACTGCCGCCTTGATTACGGGTTTATCCGCTTCGAACGCGCCGCGCAGTTCTACGCCGTCGGCGGTGATATTGACGCCCGTGAGTTCGCGGTTGACGTTGGAACGCGCGCCGCGCAAGATATCCGCGCCCGTGACGCAGATCGTATCCGAAGCAGACTCCGCAAACGCGGGCGCTGCCGCAAGGCACGCGCAAAGGCACCCGACGAGCGCCAGAAGCAATAAAATTCTCTTTTTCATCTTCCCTTCCCCGAAATTTAATAATTCTTTACCAGACGCATGACGCGGCGGCTCCATTCTTCCAAACGCGCGGGCGCGCGCTGCACGGTGGTGAGATCTTTTAAGATAAATTCGACGGCGACGTCGTATTCGCGGCACGCCTGCAAGGTTTCTTTGATCTCCCGTTCGACGATGTCCCATTCGACGGAAGAAGTGCCCAGATAAGCGGGCGTGGGCTTGCGGCTCATGATATATTTTTTACCGATATTCTGCGCGGCGATAAGCGCGTCGGCAAAGGGGCTGATAGAAACTTTTTCCACGTTCGGGATCATGTTGACCATACCCATGCGGTCGTGGAGAGGTTCGCAGCAGCCGTAATAGCCCTTGCCGAACCGCGCGAAAATTTCGCGCGCGTAGGGAAGTTCGAATTCCTCGTGCATCTCTTTGGAAACGGAAGAAAATATCTGCGCGGTGCCGAACGTCCAGGAATTTTTCGCCGTGCCCTCTTCGCCCGCGCCCTTCCAGTCGCTGTATAAGAGCGAATAGCACAAAGATTCCTGCCGCCCCTCGACGAGGCGCAGTTTTTCCAGCCCGTCGATGATATGGTGCGTGACGTCGGTGATGCGGCGCATGATCGCGTGCAGAAATTCGGGGCGGTCGTACAGGTCCATCAGGCAGTTTTCCACACCGTGCCAGGTTTCCAGAAGATCCCACGCGTTGAAGAGCACCGTGCGCCCCGTGTGACGTACGGGGATCACGCCGCCGAAAATATCCTCGTAAATTTCCGCGCATCGTTCGTATTCCGCGCGGTCGACGCGTACTTCCTGAAAACAAATCTTTTCGATGTCTTTTTCCTCTTCCAACAAATCGCAGAAGCGGTTGGATTGGGCGGAAGCGCTTTCCGTGGCGGCGGAAATACCGTAATCGCAGCCCAGGACCGGCACGGGGAGTTTGATATAATCGTCCAACACCAAATCGGTATCGAAATGTTTTTTGCTATACAGTTTGCGCAAAAAATGCGTTTCCAACGAACGGGCAAAGGCGCTTTCACAGCGGTTTTCCAACTCTTCGCATTGCATTTCCTGCCAGGGGATCTCGTCCACGATGACTTTGGGGCGCCCCGCTTTTTCGTCGTTGAACCGTACCCATTCGGCGCGCAGTTTCCGATTTTCCTCGCCCGCCGAAATTTCCCGATAGCGGGAAGCGAGGGCGCGCAGTATTTCCTTATCCTTGTTCGGTATCATATTTTCTCCTTTTTAAGCGCGATCTCGAAAATCGCGGCGCTGTACGGCTCTCTCGCCGTGACGTCGAGCGATTTGCCGTTCAGCATCGCGCCGACGCCGCAGTCCCGTTCGGGATAGGCGCGGGCGATTTCCGCGCGTTCGCCAAGCCACTTTTTCAAAGGTATGCGGAAATTTGTCCCGTTCCCGCCGAACCGCCAGAAAAAGAGCACGAGTTTGGTCTTTTCATCGTCAATAAGGCCCAGCGCGGTAAATTCGCCGAGGTCGGAAATATCCGCAAAGCCGACGGGATAGACTGCGCTCGCGCGCGCCTTGAAGGGGCGCAGGGATTTGAAATAGCGCACGCCTTCCGCGATGAGCGCCGCGTTTTCCTCGTCGGCATAGTCGATCCTGCCCGAAAGGTACAGATTGCCCGCAATGCCGTTGACGAGATTGAATATCGTCTGCCGCCCGCCCTTTTGACGCGCCGCCTCCTCTTCCATGGCGCGCGCGTCCGCGCGAACGTCGAAGAGGTTGGGATAGGGATACGCCCAGATCCCCGCCTGCTCGGGCAAAATATTCGCGAGCGTGCCCTGCGCGATGGGCGGGTTCAAATAGTACAATTCCTGATCGGACGTGCTCTGCAAGCAAAAATGCTTGAGGGTGCCGTAGTCCGAACGCATGGCTCCGCTGCCGCAGTTTTCCAAATACAGATCGGGAAACGCGGCTTTGAGCCCGTCGTAAAACGCCATTGCCGCGCGATGGTTTTTCGCGATGACGTCGGAGAGCGTCGTCCAGCGGATCGCCGCGTTGAAGTCGTTTTTGATATAGCGCACGCCCATATCGTAGAGCGCTTTGACCCGTTCAAAGAGATATGTACGCACGTCGGGATTGGAAAAATCAAAGAAATACCGCTCGCCGCCGCCCACTCTTTTGCCGTGTTCGCAAATGAAGTATTCGTCGGGGAAAGAGAACGCTTCGGCGTTTTCGCTGCAAAGTTCCAGTTCCGTCCACACGCCCGCGACGAGTCCCAACTTTTGAATTTCTTTCAGAACGCCGCGCAAGCCGAGTTTCGGGAAGCGGTCGGGACTCTCCTTCCAGTCGCCCAGCCCGCCGTAAAGGCTGTCGGATGGCGCATACCAGCCGCAGTCGATACAGTATCCCTCCGCGCCCAGCGCCGCCGCTTTTTTTGCCAGCGTAAGAATTTTATCTTCGGTCACGTCGCTCCAAAGGCAGTTCATGTAGTCGTTGAACATGAGCGGGGCGGTCTCCTTTTTATAGAGGACGCGGCGTGCGCGGGTGAGCGCCTCCGTCGCTTCGTCTATACCGCCCGCAACCGCGCCGAACAGCACGGCGGGCGCTTCGTACCGCTCTCCCGCCCGCAAAACGAGCGCGGCGCCGAGATCCGACGCGGAAATATGGCGGCTTTCCAGATACCAGCCCGCCTTCTGCGCGGCGTACGCCGCCGCGTGTCCCAGCCCGATATTCCAGTTGCCCTCGCATTCGGCGTTTATAAACCATATTTTCTTTTTCCGCGTATCTTCCAGATACAGGGAAGGAAAATATTTCGCCGTGGTGTAGCCCCCGTGCGAGGAGAGCACGAAACTCTTGCTCATAAAATGCGGGGAAACGTACGTCAGTCCCAATTCCCGCACAGACTGCGACCGATGGCGCGCTTCCGCGTGCCACGCCGCTTCGAACCAGTGCGCGCGAAGGGGCGGCGCGCTCTCGCCGATGCCCCCGCCCATGCCGCTTAAAAAGGCGGAGGAAAAGGCATTGACGACGATCTCTTGCCCGCTTTCGTTGAAAAGGCGCGAACGGCAGACGAATACGCCCGTATTCCCTAAGGGGGAAATTTCCGTTACTTCGCGCAGTTTCAATCCGTCGTGGAAATAGGAAAAGAGGGTCGCGCCCTCTTTTCTTTCTTTTCCCACGAAACGAAACTGTTCGGAAAGCAGGCAGTTGGCGGAGGTCAGTTCGGAGAACTGGCCTTCGCTTTCGCCCGCCACGCATAGTTTAAAGGGAACGAATCCTACATATTCTTCTTTGGAAGATGCGGCAAAATCGACGAGTTTACCGTTTTCGTCCCATTTCAGTTTACATTTTCCGCTCGTGATATTCATAAAATCTCCGCTATTTGATGGTGATACGACTCCATTCGAGTTGGCGCGCATCGTACTGCGCGGCGGAGAACCAGTACCCGTCGACCGTGAGCGGAAGATCGTTCGCGCCGTAGGTCAAAAACATGGTCTCGTACCCCTGCCCCAACTCGTTTCCGATGAATCCCGGGTTGTGATTGATGGGATAGTCGAAATTCTGGGCGATCATTTTTTCGTTTGAGTAATCGAAATCCCAGTCCACGCCGTTGTCGGAAAAAGCGATGCGCACGCCCGCTTTCGCGCCCTGCATGAACTGATTTTCCTCCGCGTAATAGGTGGAAACCCATTTTTTGAGGGAGGGTATATATTTTACGTCCATGGTGGACATCGAACGGTTGATCTCGATGCCCTCCCCGAAATGAATGCCGTCCGTGCTCTTTTTGAGCACCAGACCGCACGGCTCCTGCGGATAACGATAATCGGGCGCCTGCGTGTAATAATACATCCAGAATTCGCCGTCCTTATACACGACGCTGGGCGAGCCGCCGCCGTAGCCCAGTGTGCCGCCCGTATGGCAGTCGAGGGGTACGCCCGCGACCGTCCACGTCTTGCTGTCCGTCGAAGTGGCCACATAAATTTTGTTCCAGTGCGTGAAAGTACCGTCGTCCAGCCCGTTTTCCAGCGCCGAAAAGTACATATAGTACGTCCCGTCTACCTTGATGACGGAAGGGTCTCCGCCGTAACCGATCTGTTCGTCGTGTTTTTTCAGTTTGCCCGACGGATCGACGAGTTTATAGCCGGTGGAATCGTCCGTCGTAATGCGTTTGGGTTTGGAAAAACCCTCGGACAGGTCGGAACATTCCGTATAATACACGTTGTCGCTCGAATCGCACTCCGCCGTGCCCGCGCCGTACCAGATCTTGATTTTTTGATCCGAAGAATCATAAAACCCGCTCGCCGAATAGGCGCCCCATTTGGTGTAGAGCACATTGCCGAGATATTCGCTCGTCACGTCCATGCCCGTCACGTCCTCATGCCGCACGTTTACGGGCGCGGGCGCCTCCGCGCGGATGGAATACAGTTTCATCGTCACGGTTTCGTCCGAGGAGATATCCTTCATCTTCTGCTCGAAACGGATAAACTCGACGGCGTCTCTCTCTTTATCGGAAATATCGATCTTTACCGTCTGCCGTTTGCCGCTTTCGCCCGCATAATCGTACAGTTTCTGCAATTCGCCGCCGTGATTGAGCCAATAAACCGCGTATTCCACGTTCTTTTTCTGCGAAGAAACGCTGTCAAGGTCGATAAACAAAGTTTCGTAACCGGAAAGATCAAGATAGTTTTCGTATTCCTTGGGATATTTGCCGAATCCGATCTCCGCCCCCTCTTCGTCGAGCGCGGGAATGTACATGCGGTAATCGGCAATCGCCGCGCCCGCGCCCGTTTGGGTATCCGAGCCGTACACGGTGAAATAGTTGCAGTCGTCCTTGCTGTCCTCGCTCTTCCAGTCGGAAGTCGCCTTGTATTCGAGCGCCGCGCCCGAAACGCGGGGCGTATAGTCGTACACGGGCGCGCGGAACGCAAAACTGCGCGCGTGCCAGTCGGGGTTGCCGCTCTCGTTATAGCGTCCGTACGGCATTTCCGCGCCGTACTTGAAATTCGCGATCTCCAAACGCTGCGGCATTTTGTCGGTATAGCCCGCGATCTTGTCGAACTCGAGGGCTTTTCCGGGGGGCGTCTGCCCCCCGCAGCCCGCAAAACAGAAGGAGAGACCGAGCATCAGCGCGAGTGCCGCGACCGTCTTTTTCATAATTTTACCCCCTCTCCCGTCACGTACGTTTATTTCCGGAAATCAGATAGCAGACCAGCGCGGCAATGCCCGCTGCGCCGCCGATCCCGTATAAAACGACATAATTCCAATTGAAATCAGAAGTTTTTCCGCTGCCCTGCTGAACGGGAGGCGCTTCGGTATCCCCGCCGTCGTCGGGCGGCGTTTCGGGTTCGGCAAAGGCGTCCAACGCGCCGCTCATGTGCGTGAGCGTATAGGAAAGTTCAACGTCGTCCTTGTCGTTTTCCAGCGTGGCGCCGAATTGCAGATAGCCTTTGTTCTCATTGTATTGCGCGATATAGTCGGACATGGTATTGCCGTCTTTGAGTTCCTTTTCAAAGGTAGCGAAGAGTTCGCCGTCGATATACGCGCCGTAAACTTCGCCGTCCTTTTTGAAGCCGAACTGCATCGTTCTGTCTTCGCCGAGTTTGAATTCGGTCTTCTCCGCACCCGAAATGTCACCATAGCCCGCGGAACCCAGACCCCAACGGCCCGCCAATTCCACGCTGATCGTATCCTGCGCCTGCGGACGCACGATGAACGCAGCAGACTTCACGTCGTTGCCGTCTGTATTCCACCAGCGCGAATAGGTATTGACGAGGGATATCACGTAGTGCATGTTGTTATCTTCGGAATACAGAGCCTGGAACGTTTCGGGGAACTGTACGGTGACGGAAAGATCGTCGGTATCGAAGGCTATTTTGCAGCGGAACCCGAATTTCATGCCGATGCGATCCTTGTAACCTTTACCGGAAAAATGCAGCGTGTCCGCCTCCTGATCCCAGGTCATGGTAGCGAGCGACGCGGCGTTGGAAGATTCCTGCTCCCACCGATCGCCGCTGCCGTCCACCGTCTTTTCGGTTTCCTCTGCGTACGCAGCCGAAACGGGCGCGAACGCCAGAAGAAGGATCATCGCCAAAAGTGCGAGTTTTTTCATGTTACGCCTCCTTTTTCGAGAAGGTCACTCTCGAATAGCCGAGCATACGGCAGTCCATCTGCAAGCCCGCATCCATTCCGCGCAACGAAAAATCGTTGACGCCGTACGTTAAAAACATCGTTTCGAACCCATAGCCGTACTCGTTACCGATAAAGCCGGGGTTATGGCAGGTCTTTGCTGTGTAATCCTGGATAGGACGGGAAAGCGGTTCGTTGGTAAAAGAGAAATTCAGCCCGTCCTTGGAAAAGCCTATGCGCACGGAGTCGAACTCGTAGCCGCCCTGTTCCGCGCCCTCGGTGTAGTCGGTGCATACCCAAAGCCCCAGAGAAGGCATCCATTTCACGTCTGCCGCGCCGTAGGTGTTTTGCGTGGCGACCGCCTTGCCGAATTCGTAGGGAGTCGTGCCCGTTTTCAAAACGAAGCCCGTCGCCTCGTCGGGATAAGCGGTGCTGGGCGACTGGGTGTAATAATACAGATACCATATGCCGTCTTTATAGACGACGCTGGGCGATCCCGCGCCGTAGCCCAACCCCATTTTGACCACGTCCACCACCGCGCCGTACACGGTGAAGTTCACACCGTCCTTGCTGGTGGCCAAATATATCTTATTGGGAGGCGAAGGCGTGTTTTCCAGCCCGCTGAAAAACATATAATAGGTGCCGTCCACTTTGACGACCGAAGGATCGCCGCCGTAGCCGGGCGCCTTGTTCGCCGCCGTCAGTTTACCCGTGGGATCGTTCAGGATAAGGCGCGTCGGCTGCGACCAGCCCTTGTTCAAATCGGTCGTTTCCATATAATATACGTTGTCGCTGGCGATGTTTTCGGGAATGCCCGCGCCGTACCAGATCTTCCACTTGCCGTCGGAGGTATCGTAAAATCCGCTCGCGGAATAGGCGCCGTACAGGCTGTACCCGTAACTGCCCAAGTATTCGCTCTGCATGCCGAGCGTAACGCCCTCGTTCGCGCCCACGCCCGCAAGTTCCGCCTGATTTTCCGTCTTGGCAGTCGAATACAGTTCCAGATAATAGAGGCTGTTTTTCTGACAACTCTTTTCGCTGTTCGCCGCAATATCTTCGTTGTTCGTGCGGAATATGATGCGCGAAAGATACGGCCTGTCTTCGGGCGCGATCGAGCCCATATTCAAAGTGATTTCCACCTTTTCGCCGCTCTTGCCTTCATAGGTGCCCAGTTCGTAGCGGACGGGCGCGAGGTCATCCTCGTCTTTGGCTTCCTTTCTTCTCGTATCCGCTATGACCGTCAGATTGACGGGCTTGCCCGCATTTTCCGCCTTGAATACGAGGCGCATTTTATCGTAAATGCTTGTATCTACGTAGTTGGTCTCGCCGTCGCTGCTGTTCATGGTCAGGCGATATTCCGCATCGGCATAGTAGTTGTCGCCCACGTCAGACTTGTCGTCGGCGGAGAGAACGTACCATACGTTCGCGCCGTCGCCGTCGTCCTCTTCGTACGCGTATTCGTATTTATACGAATTTTTACTGCTCAGAGAAACCGTACTGTAATTATGCTTGGGCGAAGAAGTGTTCCAGAAATGCGGGAAATTGGAATATACGCGGTCATACTTGCTTTCCAATCCGAAATCGAAGGTGGAAAGCACTTTGCGGTTGGTCAGTCCTTCGGTAAAGCCCTTGACCGCATCGGGTGCAGCGCTTTTGCTCGCGGTCGCGCCCGCATAGTAATATAAGGGATTGTGGCGCTCTTCCAACAGTCCCGAAACGCCGAAGATGCCCGTACCCGCGAGCACGGTAAAGGCAAAGACGAGGGTGAGGATCTGCGAGCAGAGACGGACTCCGTTCTTTTTCTCTTCCGTTTTATCCTTTTTCTTTTTTACGAAAAACAGGACGGCGAGTCCGCCGCATACGACGGCGCCCACGGGAATGAGGACGATATACGCGATCCCCCAGCCCGTGGCGGTACGCTTATCTGCGGGTTTCACCTCGATCTCCGTACTGTTCTCGCCTTCGACCGGTTCGAATTCCGGCCAATCGGTCTGACCTTCTATGGCGGCGCGCGGTACCGCGGTCTGCCCGTCGGCAAACGCCCCGACGGGCGCCGCAAGGCAGAACGCGAGCATCACGAGCAGCGCGAGAGAAAGTAATTTACGTTTCATTTTTTTCTCCTTATCTTTAAATTAACCTTTAAGACCGCCGAACGTCACGCCCTCGATGAGTTGACGCTGGAATATAAAGAAGATGATCGACGGGGGTATGACCATGAGTACGCCGACAGCCATCTGCTGGTTAGGATAATTCTTCATAGACAACCCGCCCATGAACTTATAGTAAATCCCGATGGCGAGCGTGTAATTTTCGGGCTTGCCCGCAAGGTAGATGAGCGGTCCCATAAAATCGTTCCACGTTCCCAAAAAGGTGTTGACGATAATAAAAGTAATGATGGGCATACATAGCGGCAGAATGATGCGCCAGTAGATGGTCCAAGAATTTGCACCGTCTATTTTGGCGGAGTTTTCGATGTCCTTGGGGATGCCCCGCATGAACTGACGTATGAGAAAGATATTTACCGCGCCGCCGCCGAAGATATTCGGAATGGTCAACGGGTACAGCGTCCCGATCCAGCCGAACGAATTAAAAATAACGTACAGCGGAATCTGAATGACGATGGAAGGCAGCATGATGGTCGCGAGCACGATAGCAAACACGAATTCGCTTCCCTGGAACTTGACGCGGGTGAACCCGTAGGCGCAAAGGGATGCCGAAAGCGGCACCGCGATGGCGTTGAACACGATGACGAACAGCGTGTTCTTGAAATACTGTAAAAGAGTGACGTCCAGAACGGCTTTATACGCCGTGAGCGTAAAACTCGACGGGAAAAAGCGGACGGGCAAACTGTACGATTCCTTGTCCCCCATAAAACTTTTGAAGAACATAAAGAAGAATGGAAACAAGAAAAACACTAAAAGCAGAACGAGGAAAAAGTAACTGACGGATATTTTAACGCCCCGCTTGACCTTCGCTTTTTTCCGCCTCGTTTCCGCTTGTCCGGCGGTTACGATCTCTTCCATATTAAGAATCCTCCCCGTAAAACACCCACTTGCTCGTCTTGAACACGATGAGCGTAAACACGCCGATGATGAGGAACAGAATCCACGACAGCGCAGACGCATAGCCGATTTCGGGCGAAGTGGAAAACGCCGTGAAATAAATATTCATGACGAAGAATAAGAGCGAGTTGTTGGGGCCCGCCCTGCCGTTCGTGAGCACGAATACGTTCCCGAACGTCTGTAAAGAACCGATGATACCCATGATGAGATTGTAAAAGATCATGGGACTGCACATGGGCACGGTGATGCTGACCAGTTTTTGCCACCACGAAGCGCCCTCTAAGTCGCACGCCTCGTACAATTCCGGCGATATGCCGTTCAAAGAGGCGATCCACAGGACCATGCCGCCGCCCAGACCGAACAAGTTTAAAAAGATGAGCGTGATCATGGCTGTATTTTCCGACGTAAGAAAGGGGAACGAACCCAGCCCGATATTGTTTAAAACGGAATTGGCAAGACCGTACTGCACGTCGGTGAAGTTTCTCCACAATAGGCCGTAGATGACCGTGGGAATGACCACGGGCAGATAGTACAGCGTGCGGAACACCTTGATCCCTTTGAGTTTCTGGTTCAAAAAGAGCGCCAGAAGAAAAGAAAGCACCATGGTGAGGGGAATGTTGATAAAACTGTATAAGAACGTGACGCCGACCGATTTGGAAAACGTTTCCCAATCGGCGGTGAAAGGACGCAGATAATTTTTAAAATTATTCCACTCCCTGTCCGTGATGCCGTCGTACTTGAAAAAACTGTCGAACAGCGACGTCACCATGGGCAACAGCGTAAATACGAGTATGCCGATGATGACGGGCGAAACGTATAACAGCCCCACCCAATTCTTTTTGAAATATCTTCCGACGGCGCACACTACTTTTTTGGGACCGCGCGGCTCTTTTTCGATAGCCGCACTTTCTGCTACCTGCTCCGTATTCAAGAAAATCGCCTCCTTTACTCTTTGGCAGCGGTGCGCGGATCGTCCGATCCGCGCACGGCGCCCTGCCGACCGTTTAGTCGGAATTCAAAATTCTGTTGATATCTTTTTCGACTTTTGCGCACACTTCGTCGGGATCGCCCGCCGCTACCGTCCAGCCCATGTAATTGTCCAGAAGGTTGAGCATCGCCGAATCGATCTTGGCGTACAGGTCTACGTTGACGCCGTTGAGATAATCTTTGAGCGTATCCCTCTCGTCGAACTGAATGAACGCTTTATGATTGAAACGCGCCTGGATGTCCGGAATGGTGTTCCAGATGGCGTCCTCGTCGGTCGCGAGCGATTTCAGAACGGGAACGGCGTTGCCCGTCTTGGAGAACGCCTGCTGGCCGTCCTTGCTCATCATAAAGGCAAGGAACGCCCACGCCTCATTGGGGTGCTTGCTGCTGCGCGCGATGCCGTAGCCGCTCGTGCCCGCGCCGATATACCCTTTTTCACCGATGAACGGGAAAGACACCGCGTCGTAGTTGATGCCCGCCACCTGCAAATTGCTCATGATCGGGCGCACCGCAAAGTACATGACCGCTTTTTCGGCGTTGAAGATCTCTTCGGTCTTCTGCATGGGGTTGATGGTGTATCCTTTGTCCAAAAGGGTCTTCATTGCGGAAAGCCCCTCTTTCGCTTCGGGCGTATTGAATGCGGGCTTGCCGTCCACGGTCATCAGTTCGCCGCCGTAACTGCGGATAAAAGCATTGAATACGGGCGGCCAAGCGAGCATGGCGTCCACGGGATAGATATCCGAACTTAAAGAACTCTTTTTCAGCGCTTCGCACAGATCGAGGAATTCATCGTAAGTCCAGTCGTCGTTCGGGTACAGCGGATTGTCCTTTGTGATGCCCGCCTCCGCCAGAAGGTCTTTGTTGTAATAGCACACGACTTTGTTATAATCGCGCGGCATCATATACTGCGAGCCGTTCTGGTTTTTCTGCCCCAGTTTTATCATCGAGTCATAATACAGCGAGGTATCGAATTTCGCCGCGTCCATATGCGCGTCAAGATTCAAAAGCAATTTTTTCTCCGCAAAATAGGAGATGGTGTCGTCACCCACGTACAGAATATCGGGGACGGTGTCGCTCTTGATACGGGACAGAAGCCCCTGCGTATAGTTGCCCGAAATGGGATCGAGCGTGATTTTGATATTGGGATACACTTCGTTAAACGCGTCGATGATCGCCTGCGCCGAAGTCTTCTCGCTCGCGTCGTCCAGAACACCCATTTTGAGGTTGGCGGCGGTGTCTTTGGGAAGATTTACATCGACGGGAACCGTCGAGCCGTCGAAATCCGTACGGCCGCAACCCGTCGCGAGCAACGTCGTGACCGCCAGTATGGCGACGAGCATTGCGCAGACGGCAATGCGGAGCACTTTCTGAAACCTACTTTTCATTGTTATCCACTCCTTGTATGATTTTTATTTTCCGTAAGCCGAAGGGCTTCGTAAGATATCGTTTTTCATAGCGGTCCAAATCGTTGAACACGCCCGCATCCACCCACGAAAGATCGTCGTAGTCCCGAATATGATGGGGCCCGAGCAGGGCGAACAGCGTATTGTAAAGTTTGATTTTCAGCCGCACGCGGCCGCTGATCCCGCGCGTATCGAAGGCGAGCGTTCCGCCCGCGGTCAGTTTGCGTCCGTTCGCCTCTACGCTCGCGTAGGCGCAGTCGCCTTCCAAAAGAAGCGTTTCCCGTCCGTTTAAATCGCATTCCGCTTCGTATTCGAGCGCGCCGCTGTAAAAGGGATAGCCCTCGGCAGCGGCGTCCCGCAAGGGCGATTCAGGCGCGGCGATCTCATAGCCGTGTTCTCCCGAAAGGACGGAAAAGTCGCCGATGATATACGCAGCCTCCGCCTCGGTAGGCGCGTAATTTTTTTCATGCACGGGGCGGTGACAGCAAACGTCTGTAATGTTGTTGATCTTGCGGGCGCGGAGTTCGACTTCGTTCCACCCCTTTTTAAGGACAACGCCCTCGCAGCGGGTGAAAGAGAGGTCTTTATACGCCTTTTCGTCGCAGCGCTGCGCTTCGCCGCGCGCACGCAAGGGTTTTACGGGTCTTTGATTGACCGCGATATACTGCGCGTTTTCCGCATTTTCCACGACGAGCTGCGCGCGTTCGGGCACGTCGCGCACATAGAACCGATAGCGCATGGTATAGGGCGCGCCTTCGGGCAGTTTGTAAAAATGATAGTGCCATATTGCTTCGAGCGGCGAATTTTCCAGCCGCACGCCCTCGCATTCGAAATCCGCGCGATCGAGAACGAGCGCGTTCTCATCGCACACGCGGGCGGCGTGCACTGGTATTTCCCGCGCCTCGAAGTCGGAAAACTCCACGCCGTCGCAACCGATCGCAGGCGGCGGACAGACGGGAACGCCCCATTCTTTTAAAACTTCTATTGCTCCCGTAAACACGGCGAGACTGCCTTCCGCCAGCAAAGTCACCTGATTCTGACGGAGCGGATACGCCTTTCCGTGCGTCAGATCGAGCGCAAACGCGCCGTCGAGAAGTTCCGCGCGCAGAACCTGTTTTTCGTCGCCCGTATTGGCAAAGAGCAGGATATCCCCCCGCTCCGCCGTCCGTCGGCAGCAGATGATGTTTTCACCCGCATATATAGCCGCGCGGCAGTCGGAAACGAGTTCGACGAGCGGCGCGATCTCGTCAAAGCGTTCGTCGACGCGGACGCTCGCCCGTTTTTGAAAATCGCACCATTCGGGGCGCTGCCCCAGGCATAAGATCCTGCCGCCGAACCGATCCAACAGGCGCAGCGTGCTCTCGGAGAGGCTCTCCGCGTTGCAGAGAACGACGGTATCGTAAGAATAAGCCCCTACGCGCAGCGTGCTCTTGTCGGCGCTCGCATATTTTTCCAGCAGGCTCTCGTCGCCGTAATGAAAATCGACGCCCGCTGCCTGCAACGCCTCGGAAAGGCCAGCGAACAGTTCGTCGTAGGCGCGGAGTTTTTCTGGATTTTGCGCGTCCGCGGGATTATAATGCGCGAACATGCACGAGAGAGGCTGTATGATGAGGATGCGCACCGCGCGCTTTCCGTAGGCCGCGATCTGACAAAGGCGCGCCGCATAGTCGGAAAACAGTTTTTCCTCGCAAAAATATGGCTGTTGATAGAATATATCGGGCGGATAATCGCGCTTGCGCTCGCCGCGCAGAGAGTAATGCGAAAGGTGCATATTCACGAAATCGATCCCGTTGACCGCCTGCCAATCCATGATCTTTTTGCGCTTGACATAGCCGCTTTCGTGTCCCAGCCCTGCGAAACATTCGCTGAGCGCGCGTTCTTTCCCGAGTTGTTCCGTTACGGAAGTGAGTTGTTTCAAAGTGACGAGTTGGGAATTTCGCCGCATCAGTTTATCCACGCCCGGCTGCTGCATATCCGCGTAATGGCGCATGACGCCGCCCGTCCACTGCGCCTGTTCCGCCATGGTTTCTTCCGCCATCAGATGCCCCGTAAAACACAGGTTGTTTCGTTCGCACCAGTCGGCGTACTGTTTGGTAAAACTCTCTTCGAACTGTTTTCCCGCGCAGTTATAGTAGTCGGAACGCGTCTTTTTATAATTTCCGACGTCGAAAAACAACTCTTCGCAGCGCTCTTTGACGTCGTAGCCCTTTTCCCGCAAAATACGCTCGCGTAAATATTCGCTGTACGTGACGTGGGGCAAGGTATAGAACCAGTGGATCCCGTAACACGGCTCGTCGGTAAAAATACCGCGGATCCGCGTGCCGAACATCTCGCCCACGCACGCCTTGTATTTTTCATGTGTGCTTTCCAAAAACGCGCGCACCGCGCGGGGATTGAGCGTATCGATATAGCATTGCCCGTTGAAACGCACCATGCCCGCGGCGCACGTGCGGCGGGCGATCGTATATTTTTCGCCGCCGGATTCCACCGTTTTAAACGGTTCGTCCGAGGGAAGTAACTCCCCTTCTTTTGCGAGCACGAGCGCCTTTTCCTTGAAATCGTCGCTCATGGCGGGCACGATACCGCTCGCGTAGCCGCTCGGCCACATATCCTCGTCGTATAAATAGGCGTCCAGGCCGTACTCTCCGCTCTTTTTTGCGCACAGGCGGATACAATCCATCCACTCGTCGGAAAGATAGGGCGTGATCAATCCCACGCGCGAGTGCATGAAAAAGCCGCCGTACCCCGCCTTTTGCATCTTTTTCATCTGCGAAAGCAGTTCTTCCGCGTCGAGTTTATCGTTCCAACTCCAGAACGGAGCGGGGCGAAATTCATGCTTTCCCTCAGAAAATCCTTTCAGATCCGCCATATTCATAATCCTTTATCATGTTGATAGCGAGAACGTCCCAATTGAGAAATCCGCCGTACATCATCGGTTCGCCCGTTTCGGGCACGTAAGATTCGCTCATCGCGCCGTGTTCGCGGATATCCTTGGCAAGGAGCGCAACCGTCTTTTCGGTCATCTCCCGCGCCAGATCTTCCCGCCCCGCCGCCAAAAGCGTGCGGTAAGTGCAGTAATTGGCGATGATCCATACCGCACCCAGCCAGTTGGAAGGATTGCTTGATTTTTCGGTGTTATACATTTTTTCGTCGCGCGCGAGCGTGCGGATGCCGTAATCGCAACAAAAATTCCCATCGAGATAATGCCGCTCTATCATCGTTTTCGCCTGCGCTTCGTCGGCGATACCGCACATGACGGGCAGAAAACACGCCCAAAGGCGCACTTTCAGCGGCACGCTGTGCCAGAACGCGCCCACGCCGTGATGAAAAATTTCCGTTTTGCGCGTCTTTACGTCGATAAACGCCGAATAATACAGTCCGTCGCGCCGATCGTACAACTCGCGGCGTATGCTCTCTTTCAAACGCTCCGCTTTTTTAAGATATTGGGAATCATCTTCGCCGCGGGCTTTACAGATGTTTGCCATCGCAACGAATTCCGTATATAAAAAGCAGTTCAAATAAATGTCAGCCACGCTGTCCTCGGGCATGCCGAAGACCGTGGGATTGTTGTCGATGCCGATCATCTGGTCGTTCCGCCAGAAAAACAGTCCGCTCTTTTCGTCGTACTGGTTTTGCTCGTAAAATCGCAGATAGCGAGCAAGCGGTTCGGTTTCGAACCAGAAAAAATCTTCGGAATAAACGCTGGCGTTATATACGCCTTTGCACAGGAACGGTTTGTGCTGATTGACCTTTTTGCCAGCGGCGTGTTCGTCTTTTAAAAGCGAAGAAAACAAACCGTCTGCGGTCGTGACCATGGCGATAAAGCCGTCTTTTTGCTGTAAGTCGAAAAAATTTAGGATATTGCCCTTCGCGTGACAAACCACGCGCTCTTTGGTGTGTTGATAATCGAAATCCCGATACTTTTTGAAATATTCGCAATATCCGAACAGAGCGCATGCGCTCCAATAGGAATCCCAGTCCCACAAATTATTTTCGTAACCTGCGCCTGGATCGATAAAGGGATGTTTGAATACGCCGTTGCCCTCTTTGAGCATTTTCAATGCGTTGCCGCGGATAAAACTTTTTACAACTTCGAAATCATCGTGCATAATTCTTTTTCCGTCGGGAGGAAACTCCCGACGGAAACCTCGGTTTAATAATTACTTTCTCTTTTTGCAGCACGCGATCACCGCGCCCGCCAAAAGTACGGCGGAAGCGCCGATCGCGGTCGCGCCCGCGATCGAGCCGCAACCCTTGCTTTCGTTTTTGTCGCCGTCGTCGGGTTTCTGGCCGCCCTCCGCCGCCGTTTTGACGCGCTTATTGCTGTTGGAAACCATCAGGCGATTGCCGTCCGCATCGACAGCGTATACCGTGTAGTAATAGTAGGTATCCGCCGAAAGATCGGTGTCCGTAAAGGTGAGCGTGTTCACATCACCCTGTACTTTGATCGTCTTTTCGGGCGCGGAAGCGTCGCCTTTGATGCGTTCGATCTCATAGCCCACGGGCACGAAATTGTGAGAATCCATCTCTCCGACGGGATATTCCGCCTTCGTCCAGGTCAGTTTCACACTCGAAGAAGACAGCGCCTCTGCGTCCAGCGTCATGGCGTTCGCGACCATTTCGGGCGATTTGTTGACGATTTTTTTGCCGCCGAGCGACACGATCGTCATTTCCTGCACGCCGTCTACGCCCTCGCTCCAAGCAGAACCGACGCCGTCCGTTTCGTAAGACGCATTGCAATAAAAATATTTCGCCTGCATTGCATTCAGTTGCGAAGTCAACGTCTTTTCCACGGCAGGTGTAGTCATGCGCGTGCCGTTCGCGTAAATGCGGTACGCGCCGTCTTTTTCGTTATACACGAAACGCACCGTGACTTCCGTTTCTTTGCCCTCCTGCGTTTTTGCGGGGACCGCGTGCGAACAGGAGGCGATCTGCGGATTGTCCTGCGTATTGTCCCAAACGATCACTTCGAGATTGGCGCCGTCCGCCGCGTTTTCGGTGGCATACGACCAACGGATATAAACGCTCTTCATTTCCGTAAAGTTTTTCAGCGTAGCCTCGCCGATATACATACCGTAAAAGGCGTGCGTGGCTCCCGAAGACGCGAGCACTTTTTCGGGCATTTTAAACGTGACGGCATAACCTGCCATATCGGGGATCATTTCTTTATAATTCATACCGATATCAAAGCCTGTCACTTCGTTGCGTCCCTGCAATGCAAAGCCTTCGTCCGTCACTTTTACGTCGACAGTCGTCGCTTCGGGACAGGTGGAAGTCCACTTGTTTTTAGAAAATTCCAGATCGCCCGTAATTTCATCGCCCATCACGCCCTCGTCGGGATCGGTCTCTTTGCCCCATCTCCTCGTGCCGTAGCCCTTAACAGTGATGTCCGCAGAATAACCTTCCGTTTTTCCCTTGACGTCGCCGTAGGAGAGCCAGGGAGAGATCGCCGCGACTGCGGGCGAATCGTTCAAACTGTTTAAAGTGTTGTTCAGATGCTCCTGAAAGCCTTCCTGCGCGCTGCCCATGATGCGCCCGTTGATGAGAACGTTCCAGTTGTCGCCGACTTTCAAAAATTGAATGGTGTATTCGTTCGCGTCGTTTTCGCTCACTTTCACATTGCCGCTTGCGGTCATCAAAACGTTCGCATCCTCATACCCCGCGGTAGCGGTGCGCGTCATCAAAAGGAAAGTGGCGTTCATATCCGCGCTGAAACGGATACCTATACTGCCCGCGACCGCGGGCGTATCCGAAAAACTGTCCCAAAAAGTGTATCTGCCCGGCTCATGATAGGTGCCGACGCCGATATCCATGGAATAAGAAGCGCAGTTTTTCAAATCTGCTTTAAAAGAAATCACCAATCCGTCTAGCAAGCCCGAAAGACTCTCCTGCACGCCCGCCTTCAGATCCGACGGGATCTCCGTAGGTTCGTCGGTCGAGAATGTGACGCCCTTGTCCGTCATTTCATAGGTCGTACCGGCGATTGAATTGACGATAGAGCCGTTTTCATTGAGGGTGCCGAGAACGTCGGAACCCGTCTGGAAGACTTCAATTTTCATGGTCTGCCCCGCTGCGCCCGAGAAGTTGTCCTCCGCCGCCACTGCGATATGCGCCGACTGTATCGCGTCCAGCGCAGTATTGACCTCCGTCTGACCGTTCAGATCGATCTGATAATTGCCGTTGATCATTATCATCCAGCGATTGTCCGCCTCACGGTGGAACAGCACGCTCAACGTGCCCGAAGCACTGAGTTTGACATTGTTCGCAAAGGCGATGTTGTCAAAACCAGGGACGGCGGTCGCCTCGCTGTTTCTCTTGACGAACCAGGCGTCATACGTATCTGCCGCTGTAGGAAGGAACGCAACGCCATAATCCGCGCCGTCCGCAGCCATCAGGTCGCGATCCGCGGGCAGAACGCCGAGATAAATGCTCGCGCCATTCACGCCCGTCTCATATTTAGCATCCTTTACGCGCATACTGACAGCGAGTTCTTGGAGCGTATAGCCATTTTTGCTCGTGTTACTGAACGAATAACCTTCCGACGCAGCGTCCTGCATACGGATACCTCCATCCGTCGCGGAAATGGAGTCCTGTTCATATTCGCTCCAACCGTCGGTGTTCCAGGTCTCAACCTCGGTCTGTGAGGTCTCCTCAGCGCGCGCGGAAAATACCGTAGCGGACAGTTCGCCGAATACCAACCCAAAGGTGAGTACCAGACCCAGCAAAACCGATACAATGACATTCGTTTTGAATATCGCTTTGTTGCCTTTCATTTTCTCCTCCTGAAAATAAATATTCTACGGCTCACGCCGCATTTTTCTTATAACCGCTTTTTTGCGTTCGATGAGCGAACGCAAAAAAGGGATATCCCTTTTTTAGTATGATTAGATACGTGTAGTTCTATTTACTGAAACCAAATTCTTACAAACCGGTTATAAGATTAGACACGTGTAGTATTTTTTGGTAAATTTTTTAATCTCTGGGTTTTGCCGTGCTTTCGCGCACGCACAACTGCATTTTCACGAGCCGCCTTGAAAGTTGTCCGCCCTCGATCTCGCCGAGCAGACATTCTACGATCGCGCGGGCAAACTCGTTTCTGTCGAAAGACAGGCTCGTCAGCGGAGGGTTCGTAAAATTGGACGTAATATTGTTTTCGATGCCCACCACCGAAATATCCTGCGGTACGCGGAATCCGAATGCGCGCAGTTGCTGCAAAACGCCGTACGCCATCAAATCGGAATAGCAGATAACGGCGGTCGCGTCGGGGTACTTCCGCACGAGTTGCTGTGCCAGGAGCCTGCCTTCCTTGTCAGTCAGACTGTCCGCGCCGAATCCGTAGAGCACGGACGGCTCTTCTTCGCCCTGCTCCTTCATGAACTCGATGAACGCGTTGCGCTTTTCGTCGGGCACGTAATCTTTTTCAAATCCGTCCAGATAGACGATCTTTTTGTGCCCCAGCCCGATTAAATGTTTGACAGCCTGCTTTATCCCGCCCCCGTAGTTCACTTCCACGCGATTTACGCGCTTTTCGTCGGGCAAAAGATAATTTCCGCAGGCGATCGCGATATCGTTGTCCAGTAACTGTTCGATGTCTTCGACGCTCACTTTTCCGGGCACGCTGGCGAAATATACGCCGTCGATGCGTCGGCCGATCATCGTCTTGACATATTCTTTCAAGGGCAGTTGCCCGCTGCAAATATTGATAAAATACCCGCGCTTGACTGCTTCCCTCTCGATCGCCATGACGATCTCGCCGTACATGGAATTGGTCAGGTCGTTGGCTATGATCGTGAGAATTCGGCTGCGCTTTGTCACCATGCTGCGCGCCGCCATATCGGGCGCATATCCCAGTTCCTCCACCGCATCCATGACCTTTTGCGTCAACTTGGGCGACACATAACGCGAGGTGTTTAAAACATACGATACCGTCGATACGGATACGCCCGCTTTTTTCGCCACTGTTGCCCGAGTTATTTTCATCGTTTGATCCATCCTCACTATATGTCATTAGACACGTGTAGTTTTTACAGTTTAATGATAGCACACATTAATTTGCTTGTCAATACCTTTTTTCAATTTTGCGTAAAACAATTTTATTGTCATTTCGCATGGCGTGTGATATAATAAACAAGGTCGGAGGTAGAACATATGATGATTTCGGGGCTGCAAAAATTGACGCTGCTGGATTTTCCGCAAAAGGTGGCTTGCACCGTGTTTCTGGGCGGCTGCAATCTGCGCTGCCCGTTTTGTCAAAACGGCGAAATTCTGGACGGGCGCACCGCGGGCATGACGGAAGATGATTTTTTCGCATTTCTAAAAAAACGGCAGAAAATTCTGGACGGCGTGTGTGTGTCGGGCGGCGAGCCGCTTCTGCACGAGGGGATTTTTTCCTTTATCGAAAAAATCCGAGCGCTCGGATACGCCGTAAAACTGGACACAAACGGAACTTTTCCCGTACGCCTGAAACGGCTCGTGCAGGAAAAACTGATCGATTATGTGGCGATGGACATCAAGAATTCGCCAAAAAAATATGCGCGGACGGCGGGGGCGGCAGTCGATCTTGAAAATATCAGAGAAAGCGCGGCGTTTTTGATGGAATCGGACTTCGACTACGAATTCCGCACGACCGTCGTTGCAAAGTATCACCGCGCGGAGGATTTCATCGCCATCGGAGAGTGGCTGCGCGGCGCAAAGAAGTATTTTCTGCAAAACTTCGTCGACTCCGAATTTGTTCTCGAAAAGGGACTTACCGCCTATTCCGACGAAGATCTGCAGGCCTTCAAGCAATTGCTCCTGCCCTATATACCTACAACGAAAATCCGCGGCGAATAAAAAAGGACGGTTCGAAAGAACCGTCCTTTTTTATTTCGAATGACAGCCGTGCTCGCCGCAGGCGTGTCCTTCGCCGTGGCCGTGATCGTGGTGGTTGCAGCGCGCTTCCGGATCGTAGCCGAGCGTACCTAATAAATAACTTTGCACCGCATCGTCCGCGTTTCCCTGCACGCCGCCGTACAGGCGGATGCCCGCTTCCGATAAAGCCATCTGCGCACCGCCGCCGATGCCTCCGCATATGAGCGTATCCACGCCGTTATTCGCAAGCAATCCCGCCAAAGCGCCGTGCCCGCTGCCGTTCGCATCGAGCATGGATTCCTTTACGACGGTATTCTCCTCGATTTCGTAAACCTTAAAATGCTCGGTATGCCCGAAATGCTGAAAAATATTTCCGTCTTCATACGTTACCGCAATTTTCATACGAACCTCCGTTTTCCGATGATTTGCATTTTGTACTCTATGACAGAAACCTCGGCAGCCGCGCCCGCATTCCGATCGGTAATATTCGCAAATCACGTAGTCGCCGCCGCCGATTTGAAGGCACTTTCCGTTGACGAGCGCGTCCGCGATCTTTTTTCGCGCCGCATCGTACACGCCCTGCACGGTCGTGCGCGATACGCACATCTGCTCGGCACATTCCTCCTGCGTGTAGTTTTCCAGATCGATGAGCCGAATGCTTTCGTACTCGTCCACCGACAAGGATATCTGCCCGCGCGGGTTTTCCGGCCCGAAATCCCGTATATCCGGTTCGCGGCAGACGTATCGTTTTTTTTGCGGCCTCGGCATGTTTTTACCTCATTTCCGTCATATGTCGGAAACAGTATACCACGGCAGATGCCGTTTGTCAATGAAAACGATATCGATTACAGCGGAAACCGCTCTTCTATTTCGTAATCCAATCCGTTGCTTTCCGATTCCTCCCATAATTGTATGATTTCCAGACACTCGGCATATGCCGTTTTTTCGCCGTATGTAAAGCCGTCTTTTGCGGTTGATTTCAATTCTTCCAAACATTCTGTCAACATTTTTATCATATAAATCAAAGTTGCCCGCGCGGTGAGTTTTTTCATCATACTATTTCCTCGTTGATGATCTCTTCGTAATCGACCAACTGTAATTTGATACAACATTTATAAACTTTTTCTATAAATTTGCGTTTTTTGTCATAATATGCGTTCTTTTCCCAATGTACGTCGTGAATGATCGCGACGTCGCACCGCCCTTTTTTGATTCCGTCGATCATACAGAGAACGTCTTCATTTGTTTCCCGCTTGCTGATTTCTTCAATAATTTTGCAAACTTCTTTGGTTTCCTGTGTGATTTCTATTTTTTGCCTGCGTTTCCCCACATAAAAAATTGCCGAGTCTTTTCCCTCGGCGACAGCCCGCGCTACGTACGGATATCTCTTCACAATCTTCTGGACTCCCCTTTTCGTCATAATAATCACTTTTTCCCTTCCATACTCTATTATTATAACTGGCTGTTATCCGCATAAATTCCCAACTTTTTACGGTTTTACCGTAATATGCCATTTTTCATTACAAAATATATTTGTATTATAATATATAATTATATATTTTACAATATATTTTATAAATAAATTAAAAAACCCTCTCCGATATATTCGGAGAGGTTCGCTTACTGTAATATTCATAACTAAATTTGCGAAAAAGGCAATGTTTCCGCCAGCAATTCCATTTGGGCAAGGGGCGGTAATATTGCAATCGCGCCGTATTGCAGCGTCGTATAACCCGCGGCGACGTTGGCGAGCCTTGCCGAACGCACGACGTTTTCCGCAGTGAAGCCGCGCCTGTCCAATCCCGCCAAAAAAGCCGCGTAGAAAGCGTCGCCCGCGCCCGTGGTATCGACGGGCGTAATCTTTTGCGCCTCGATCAAATAAACCTTTTCGCGGAAACAGACGGCGCAGCCCCGCGCGCCCAGCGTGAGCGCGACCACTTTATCGGCTTTATCGCACAATTTTCGCAGATACCTCGCATACCAATGTTCCCCGCGCGCGCATTCAGCCGCGCCGCATAAAAAAACAAGTTCCTCTTCGCTGACCTTTACGATATCCGCGCGCCGTACATAATTCAAAAACATTTCGCGCGCAGCGTCGGTATATCCGAACAGATCGTCTCTGAAATTCACGTCGAAACTGATTTTTTTGCCTTGTTGCGCAGCGGCGGCAAACGCCCTTTCGCACACCGTTCGCCCTTGCGGTTCGCTGAGCATCAAAGATCCGATATGCACGATGTCGGCGCGCGAAAGGCTGCTTTCGAAATCGTCCTCGATGAGATAGTCGGCGGTCTGTTTTCTCGCGAAACAGAAACTGCGCTCGCCGCCGGCATCGATCTCGACGAATGCGAGCGTGGTGTTGTGGCTCGGATCTGTTTCAATATTCAGAAATTCAAAGTGTTTTTCGCGCGCGAATGCGCGCAAAAATTTTCCCGTCAGGTCGTCGCCCACGCGTCCGATAAATCCGCAGGCGCCGTCTACGGCCTTGACGCCGCATGCTACGTTAAAGGGCGCGCCGCCCGCGTGGCGGGTATATACGACGGCGCCGTCCCGCGCAGTACTGCCGATAAGGTCTGCCAAAATTTCGCCGATGCAGAGTACCATATACGTCCGCCTTATTTGCCGAAAGACCGTACGGTCCCGAACATGGTTATGATATTTTGCGGAGGCACATTCGCGAGAATGTTATGCACGTGCTGAAAAATGAATCCGCTCCCCTCGTAAAAAATACGCACGTTTTTTTCGACGTGTTCTGCGACCTGCTGCGGACTCGCGGACATACATACGTTGGAATCGCATCCGCCGCCCCAAAAGGCGATATTTTTTCCGTACGCCTCTTTCAGATGTTCGGGGCTCATGCCGCTGCAGTTGATCTGCACGGGGTTGATGCTGTCGATGCCCGCCGCGATGATATCGGGGAGCAGCCTGTCGATGCTGCCGCAGCAGTGCAAATTGGTGCGGAGGTTCGGATTATATCGCCGCACGGCGCTCCATAACTCTTTGTGGCGCGGCTGAAAAAATTCGCGGTACATGTCGGGCGAGAACTGCGGGCCGTTCTGTGTGCCCATATCGTCTCCGAAACCGATCACGTCCACATAGTCGCCTACGGCGTCTATGAATTTTTTCAGGTTCACGCGGTGCATTTCCATGAGCCTGTCTAAAAAGGTGTGCACGCGATCGGGGTTGAGCGCCATTTCGCACATGATATTGTCGATTTTGAAGGCAAACTGGCTCATTTCCACCAGATTGCCGCCGAAGATCGCGTAGATCGCTTTGTCCGTGCTCCCGCGCAGTTCTTTCGCGTCCTCGCGCATCTGCGCGAGCCCCGCCTCGTCAAAGCCCGCGGGCGCGGGCGGCACGCCGAGTTTCCACCACAGAATGTGTTCGAGATTGTATAAGATATCCTCGAACGTATCGTCGTCGGAGTCGGCGTAAGGGAAATACGTCTGTTCGAAATACAGACAGCCCTTTCTCTTGATACAGATCATTTTGCCGTTCGCGCCGTATACGGCGTCGCCGTCGCTCTGCCGCACCACGTCGATGAAGGCGGGGATCTTGCAGGGCGTGCCGTCTTCCAGCGTCCAGTCCTTCCAGTATGCGGGCCGTTTCAGATAGATCTGCCCCAACTGCACCACGTCGGTGGGGATCTTTTCGTACACGTCGTCCTCGATCAGCACCAACTGCTGTATAAAATCGTAGATATACAGTTTAGAAGGCGGCAATCCCAGCGCTTTTCTCAGTTCGATATAACTCTGCACGGAAATACCGCTCGAACGGTGACCGCCGAAATCCACGGGCACTCTGTCCGTGTCCTTATGATCCAGCGCGTTTAAAATGCGTTCTCTGCCTGTCATCACTTTATTCTCCAAATCGTACTTTCGTTTTTGGTTTCGACGGCTTTTACCTTTCCTTTGAATGTATAGCAGCCGACGAAATAATCGTCCAGATACACCTCGCAGAGGGTATTCCGATACAAGACTTTCACACGCTTTTCGGGAACGCAAATCTCCTTGCAGATGTCTTCCGCCACCACGCCGTTTTCGCAGATCCGCAGCCCGCAGGACGCGAAATCGAAATGAAATCTCACCTCTTCGGTTTCCGTTTGAAAAGCAATGTCGTCCGCAAGGTATTCGAGTACGAACCCGTTTTCCAAATCGTAATCGGAGATCTTCTCTCCTTTCATCGTTTCGTTGAGCGCCGCCCATTTGAGGCGCAGGGTATCTTCCTTGTCAAACTCTATGGCTTTGAGAGGCGCCGCCATCGTCGTATTGCGCCCGAATTCGTTGGTTTCGCGCAAAAGGACGTGATGATTGACGTACTTTTCGCCGTTTACGTCTACAATGCGCATAAAATACGCGTGCATAAAGGACTGATTGGAAAGGAGCGCGAAATTTTTTTTCTGCGGCTTATATTCTCCGTTCGCGCGCTCACTCACCATCACGCTCATGCCGTAAGGATACAGGTAAGTGCCCGTCAGCATATAATATTTCCCGTAGTGCACGCATACCGCGCCCGCTTCGATCCCGTCCCTGATATCGCGCCCGCCGAAAGAAAATTTCGGGGGCTTTTGCGCCGTCCAGCGCAGCCCGTCGCGGCTTACGGCATAGCCGCAGCCCGCGTATTCTTTGGGCGCGGCGGTGAAAAACCCCTCGTAGCCCTCTTTCGTACGGTGCGGATAAATGCAGTCCCAACGGCCGCCGTCCTCTTCATAACGGACGTAATAATTCTCGTCTACGGGAAAAACGAGATCTTCGCCCGCTTTTTCCCAATGGATCAGATCTTTGCTTGTCGCGAAAAAAATATTCTGATATCGTTTGCCCGTTCCCTCTTCTTCGCGCCATTCCGAATAATTGCAGATAAACGTGCCGTCCTTCTCGAACGCGGGGCTTTTCCACACGGCGCCCGTGCCGAGATAGATCACCATTTTATCCGACGCGGCGATGCATTGTCCGCAGTCGGTATAATGCACGCCGTCGTCGCTCACCGCCACGCCGAACCCTTCGCCGCCCGAATTGTTCGTAATGAGATAATAAAGATAGTATTTATTTTCGTAAAAATACATCCAGGTATCCCAGGTGATATTGTCTTTGCATTGAAAAATCATATCCTGCCTCTTACGCTTTTTTGCTGCGTATCCACTGGCTCAGCCCGCCGACGCGAAACTGCGCGCCCTCCGAAAAGAAAGCGACTTTCTTGTTGCTCGTGCCGTAAGTCCTGAACGACAGCGCGCCCGCGCCGTCGATATAGAGCGCGCCGACGGAGCCTTCCTGTATATACGTGAACGAATATTCCGTATTTTCTTCGAGGTCCATGCGGTATTCGCACTCGTTTACGGTTTTGCCGGGAAGGCGGTAACCGAGCGTTTTTGCCGCGGGATCGTATCCGACATAGCGGTACGCCGCCGCGTCGTCGCCGTACCCGAGCAGAATGCCGAACGGCTTTGCGCCCGTATATCGGAATTCCCCTTTTAAAAGATAACTTTCGTAGGAATCCGCCGCGTAGCGGTTGCCGACGGAAACGTCGATCTCGGCGCGGTCGAGATCGTTTTCGTAGCCGAAATAACGCTGCAAACCGTCGGGCGCCGTCAAAGTGATCGTGTCGTCGGCGTTAAACACCATTTTATGCGCCAAGAGGTGACCGCCCCAATAGAGTTTGGAATTGTCCGAAAGCGCGTCGCGCCGATATACCCAGCCGACCAGAAACGTGCCCGCATCCCCTTCCACGATCTTGGGAGCGTAAAAATGCTTTCCTTCCAGCCGTTTGGGCGCACCGTACCCCGAAAACTTTTCGTCGCTGACGGTGTACCAGACGGTATCCTCGGGCTGCGCCGAGTAGGTCATGAAATATTTGCCGTTCTGGTGCGTGATGTCGGCGCATTCCAGATTCCAGAATCCGTTGACGGGGTCCTCGAACACGACGCCGTTTAAAGTAATCTGCTTTAAATCGAGCGAAACGGTATATTTGATGATCTTGGGGACGCCGCCAGCGTTGGTTTCCACGGTCACGTCGAAACTTCTGGTTTTCTCGTCGTAATACGCCTGCGGGTCGCGGAAATCGCGCTGCGAATATTCGGAGGGAGGCGCGATCTCGAAATCTTTTATTTTAACGAAATTGTCCAGACTGCCGACCGACTTTGCGACCATCACCTTTTCCCACGGTTCGCCCTGCTGTTCCATATTGGGATTGTGCCCCGTATAAAAAAAGTAGTAATCTTTTTCCGCTTTGACGACGGAACCCGTGCCGATCCAATAATCCTGATCGTACAGATTGCCCGAACGCAATGCCTCGCCCTTATACTCGTAATCTATAAAATCCTTCGTATCCACTCTGAACACGCTGTGACGCAGGCTGCCGCCCTCGTCCTGCAGATAAAAGATCGAGTAGACGCCGTTTTCATAGTACGGCATGGGATCGCCCACATATCCGTTCGCCTGCGGCGGTTTCCAGAAATACCTGTAATCGGTATTCTTTTCCTGCCCGTATTCGTCTAGCCCCGACAGATCGGATACGTCTGGCACGAGTTGTTCCTTTGTTTCCTCTCCGCCCGTGCAGGCGCACAGTGCGGTCATAAGCAATACGCACATGATCAAACTCACGATTTTCTTCATCTTTCCTCCTATGCCCCGTCAAACGGAGGCGGCGCGCAAGATCTTTATTTTTTCCGAACGCATGATTTTATAACGTTCGCATTCGATGAACACCTGCGCGCTGAACACGTCGCGGTTGTCTACGAATACTTCCAAAGAACACCTGTCGGTAAAAATTTCCACGTGAAAGGTATCGCTTCGGTACTTTCCTTTGCGTACGGCGGTGATATGATTCTTTTGCCGCTGTTCCAGCGTAAAACGGCCGTTTTCGATTTTCAAAGAGATATAGTCGTCGCCGCAGCCGAACGTGAAGAGAGAACCGCCGTTCATCTCCGCTTCTATATACGCCGTCTTGCTCATTTCGCCGCCCTCCGCGACCGTAAACCGATTGCGGAAGATATCCTTTACTTCCCGAATGGGATATTGTAAAAGCCTGCCGTTTTCCAGTACCAGATCGCGCGGGAGAGTATAGACGCCGTTGGATACGAGGCGATTATTTTTGGAAAAGGAGTTGTTGTTCCACATATCCAGCCAGGCGAGCATGATGCGGCGGCCGTTTCCGTCCTCCAACGTCTGCGGGGCGTAAAAGTCCGTGCCTTCGTCCAGACTGTCGATATGCAGAAATTCGTACGCTTTTTTTTCGAAATCGACGTTCATGACCGCGTACAGGCTCGCTTTTCCGTCGATATTGGTCAGATCTTGGTTTTTCAGCGCGACGACGGAAAAGGTCAAAACCATTTCGCCGTTCAACCGAAAAAGATCGGGACATTCGACCATTTCGCCGAAATTCTCGTTTTCGATGGTGAATTCATATTTGAATTCGCTCATATCCCGCGAGGAATATACGAGCACCGCGCCCGCGCGCTCTTTGGTCTGCGCGCCCACCACTACGTAATAGGTGTCGCCGATGACGACGGGATTGGGATCGCGGAAGGAACACGACGTAAAACCTTCGGGCAGCAACTCTTCCCCGATCGCCGCACGCTCGGTCTTCGTAAAGCGCACGCCGTCCGAAGAATACGCGTGATATTGCGTCTGTCTGATCACGTTTTCCCGTTCGTAATGGCGGGTATAGAGCAAGTGCAGCAGATTTTTTTCCTTGTCGATGACCGCGCCGCCCGAAAAACAGCCGCTCTCGTCGGGCGCGTCGGGCGCAAGCGCCACGGGCAGATACTCGAAATCCACGAGATTTTTGCTGCGCGCGTGCCCCCAGTGCATAGGGCCCCATTCCAGTCCGTACGGATAGTATTGGTAAAAAATGTGAAAATACCCGTCGTAATACACTAAGCCGTTCGGATCGTTGATCCAGCCGACCTGCGCGGAAAAATGATAGCGGGGCTTATAATCTTTTGAGCCTTTGTTTAAGTTTTGGCGGATATATCTGTCCGCCGATTCTTTCAAGTAATCCATAGTCCGTCTCTAAAAAATCAGGTTTTTTCGCCGCCTTCCGGCGGGGAAAAAACCTGACCTATTCTGTTTTAAGTCAACTTCAAAATTTCAACGTTGGAAATTTCGATGAGATAATCCCCTTCGGTGTTGTAGCCCTGCCCGAAAGACCATACGAGTTCAAAATCCAGCGCCAGCGGAAATTCTCTGTCGGTAGTAAATTCAAACGTCTGCGCCTCGGTCGTAAGATTGCATACTTCGCTGACGGTCGGCTCGAATTTCGAGGTATCGAGTTGGTTTAAAATAAACCATGTCTTTCCCGCTTTATTGGCTTTGATCGTGAAGCGGATCTTATAGAGTGCGTCCTTTTCCAGCGTGATCTTGTTGACGAAGATCTTGTTGCCGTAATCCAGGGCGGACAATTCGTCGACACGGTAGAACATCGAACCGTCCTTTTCGTACATGGTGCCCATGCCCGACCCGATGTCCGATTCTCTGCCGTTGAAGCAATCCCATTCGCTCGCCTTGCTGTACGGGATAAATCTGTACAGCGCCTTGTCTTCCGATTTGTCGCCGACCAGTTCGGAAATTTCCCATTCGGTGACGGTGATCTCGTTGCTCGTCACGCCCGCAGAGGCGCCGCCCACATAGAATTTCATGCTGGTGTTTTCCACGTCTTTTTCGGCAAAGAAATCTTTGGTGTAGACGAATTCCTCGCCCGCCGCCAGGTTGATATTATCGTACAGTGCCCTTGCTTGATATTCGGTGACTTTATCCTCGATGCAGAATTCGCCCGACTGCGCGTTTTTCGCCGTCATTTTGAGGGTGAGGCGATATTTTTTACCTTTGACAATATTGACGGTCGTGTCCTGCTCGAGTTTATTCGTCCAGCCCGCTTCGCCGTAGCCCGTGATCGTCGCGACAGCCTTGCCGTTCGCAAAAGCCACGCTGCCGAGCGCCGTATTGCTCATCGACATACCCGGGTTTTCCGCGGTAAAATCCGTTTTGAACACGCTTTCGGGATATTCTTCGCCCACTCTTTCCACGACTTTTACATATAAGATATCTACGACGTAACTATCGGGATTGGAGACGTCGTTCATGGAATGTTTGCCCAACTCGAAAATGAGTTGTACGTTTTCATTTTCGCCTTCGGGCACGGTAAAGGTAAGTTTGTACTCCTGATATTTCGACCCCATTGCCACATTCCAGGCGCTAGAGCCGATGGGAGCCCATGCCGCCGTATCGCCGTCTTTGGTGTTATGATTTGCCAGCATATTGAACATGATATTCTGCGACGATTTCATGGTAAAGATCACGTCGTATTCGGTGCCCGCGACGGGTTTGAATTCCTGCCGCATGAGTTTGACGTCGCCAACCGCCGCGCCCGAATTTTTCACGTCGAGGCGCATGACGCCGTCCGTCAGCGCGAGCGTCGCGTCGCCCGTGCCGCTTTTGATCAGTTCCATGCCGAAATCGTCCACGTCGGAGGTGTCGGTATTTCCGAACTGATATTTTTTATAGGAGGTCTCTTCGGAAATCGATCTCGTTACCGTCAACGTCGTGTAGGCATTTCCTTCGTTGCCCGCCTTGTCCTTGACGGAATAGACGAGTTCATACGTCCCCTGTTTCGTCGGCGTCGTCTTTCCGTTGACGAATTCGAGGGCGGGCGTGGACGTGATCACGATCTTCGCGGTCAGATCGCCGTCCTTATCGTCCGTGGCGGTCACACCCGCGAGCGCGTCGTATTCCTTGCCCTGCTCGACGGCGGCGGCGTCTTTTACGCCCAGGATTTCGGGGTTAACTTCATCTTTCGCGCCGGAACACGCCGTAAATACGCCGAGTACGAGCAGCATTGCCAAAATGGCTGCACAAATTTTTTTCACTGTGATTCTCCCTTATTGTTTAGTCGGCCACGGAACGTTCGTAGCCGCGTTGATAAATTGCGTATACTTCGTCGATATGAAGCGATTTCAGATCCGCTTTATACGTTTCCCATGCAGATTTTCCGACGCCGCCGTTGCGCAGCCAGTCGATCTGCTTTTTGTTGATATAGTCTGTGATATTCTGTTCGTACTGCGCCAGCGTGTTGATCTCTTCCAGCGTATAGATGGGGTTCGAGAACGTATCCACGTTGGACGGGACGAAAGGATCGATATACTTTTCAAGATTTTTCACCCTAAGTTTTGCGCGCGGTTCCATGTTCAGATAATTATCCCACGTTTCCTGGGAAAGGTATGAAATTCCCATCGGCGCGTTTTTCAGGCGGAATTCGTCCGCAGTCATGCCGTCGGGTATGGGTTTTTGCACCAGCATGCCGTTTTCGTCCAATTCCTCTTCGTATACGATGCCGACGGGACCGTATACGATCTGCGCGGAAACGTACGGATCGTAATATCTGTCATAATACGTAAAGAGCACTTCGGGATTGGGGCAGTTCGCGAACACGACCGCGAGGCACTTGGAAATTTCGGGACTGTTGGAAAGCCCGACCATCTGGTCGCCGTTCGGTCCGATGAGCGGGTTCAGATAGATATAATTTTCGGGATGCTCCACGACCGTTTCCGCCTCCCACCAATAGAACGCGCCCAGTTTTTCGACGCCCTTGCCGCTCGCCAGGAACGTTTCCTCGCTGTTTTCGAACACGTTCGTGGGGATCAGTTTGCGCTGCACCCAATCGGCGTAGTAGTTGACTGCCTGGTAATATTCGTCCAGAACCGCCATGTTCGTAACCTTTCCGTCGATGACCGTTCTGAAATCGACGTTGGCGGGGAACCCGAATGCGGCGTACAGATCCGCCTGGTTGCCCTGGAAATAGTTGTTGTAAACGAAATTGAGGGGGATCTCGTCGCTTTTTCCGTTGCCGTTCATGTCGCCCTTGAAGTATTCCAGAATTTGTCCCAACTGGTCGACGGTCAGATCGAGCCCGTCTTTGACGTCGGAAGCCTTCAAAAAGTTGATGGAGCCGTCGTTGACGAGTTTTAAGAGCCAGTTTTTGTTCATAAAGAACAGATTGGGATGCATGACGAGCCCCATTTCCTCGACGCGCGGCAGCGACCAAATTTTGCCGTCGGGCATGGTGATCGCTTTTTTCACGTCGGGGCGCTTTTCCAGGATCGCAGAGAGATTGGGCATATACTGGAGATAATCGCTGACAGCCAAAAAGGTCTTTCTGGTCGAATAACGGATCATCTCCGCGTCCGAGAAATAGGCGTGATAGATAGAATCGGGCCAGTTTCTCTTATCCGACATGATCAGGTTTTTTTGCTCCGCATACTGCCCCGCCGACAGATTTTGCCATTGGATATCGACGTTCGTGCTGTCCTCCAGATCGTTGAGCACTTTCATGTCGTTATAGTCGTCGGCCTGCGGGTTTTTCTGCGAAATGATGTCGTATTTCTGCGCGCCCTTTTCCGCGATGATCGGTTTGCTCGTATCCTTATACTGATAGCCGAGTTCTTCGAGACTCTGCGAAGGGCCGCCCCCTCCCGCGCATCCCGCGAACGGTACGAGCGCGAACAGCAGACACAACATTGCTACTACAAGTTTTTTTTGCATAATTTCCTCCTTTATATTTTTTTATTATCCTTTTAACGAACCGATCATGACGCCCTGCGAAAAATATTTCTGCACGAACGGATACAGGCAGAGTATGGGGACCGTAGAGACGATGATCGACGAATATTTGATCTGATTCGCAAGTTTGATCTGTTCGACGATCGTATCGCTGCTGCCGCCGCCGATCGCGCCCGAGTTTTCGACGATGAGGATCTCGCGCAGTACCATTTGCAGCGGGAACAGTTCCTGTTTGGTCGTGATAAAGATCAGGGCGTTGAAATAACTGTTCCAGTTGCCCACCGCGTAGAAGAGCAGCATGACGGCGATGATCGCCTGCGAAATGGGCAAAACGATGCGCACAAAAGTCATAAACTCGTTGGCGCCGTCGATTCGCGCCGCTTCTAATATGGAATCCGGGATATTCGATTCGAAATACGCCTTCGTCATGAACACGTTCCACACGTTCAGCGCCGAAGGCACGATGAGCGCCCAGCGGGTATTGATCCAGCCCAACTGCGAAACGACCAGATAAAACGGGATCAGTCCGCCGCCGAAAAACATGGTGATGATGAACAGCCAGAGAAAAAACTTTTTGAATATCATATTGGGACGGCTCAGCCCGTAGCCCGCCGCCACCGTGATGGCTAGGCTGATTGCCGTGCTCGCCACCGTATTGATAATGGTGTTCAGATAGCCGTTCCAGATCTTATTATCCTGAAACAGCCTTTCAAAACCCGAAAACGTGATCTCGCGGGGGTAAAAGAGCACCTCTCCGTTCAATACGAGGTCGGGATCGGAAATGGAAGCGATGACCAGAAAGTACAGCGGATATACGACGATCAACGTCAAAAGCACTAAAATTGCCGTATTGACGATGTAATAAACCGTGTCGCTGTTGAGCCTGCGCCTTGCCTTTTCCGCGGTAACGGGTTTGTTATCCATACCTTCTGCCTCCTACCACAGCGTGTTGGCGCTGAATTTTTTCGCCAGAAAATTCGCAAAGCCCAATAATACGACGTTGATGACCGAACTGAACAGCCCGATGGCGGTCGCATAGCCCGGCTGCGTATAACCCGTAAGCCCCCGCTTATAGACGTACGTTGCCAAAATTTCCGAAGTTTCCAGATTGGCCTCGGTCTGCATCAAAAGCGCCTTTTCATGGCCCGAAGCCAAAAGCCCGCCGATCGCGAGGATCAAAAGGACCGATACCGTACCCGAGATGGCGGGGAAATCCACGCACAAAACGCGCTTGAAACGGCTCGCGCCGTCGATCTTCGCCGCCTCGTGCAGGGTCGGGTCCACGCCCGAAAGCGCCGCGATATAGATAATCGCCGACCAGCCGAACCCCTGCCATACGCCCGAAAGCGTGTACAGCGGTCGGAACGCGCCCGCTTCCAGGAAAAAAGAATACCGTTCAAGCCCCAACGATTCCAGAACGTTGTTCACAAAGCCCGTCGTGCCGAAAAACAGATACAAGATACCTACCATAACCACGAGCGAAATGAAGTTCGGCGCGATAAAGATTGTCTGCATCACTTTGCTCATCGACTTATTGATAGACGAATTCAATAATAGCGCTACGATAATTGGCAAAGGGAATCCGATGATAAAGCCGAGTATGTTTAAAATAAAAGTGTTTGCAATCAGTTGCCAAAAATTCGTTGCGCCGAAAAACATGGAAAAATTTTGCCAACCGATCCATATCGTGTTTGCAGATAAAAAATCGTCTCCCGGAACGTAATCCTGAAACGCGATCAGAATGCCGTACATAGGCACGTAATTGAATAAGATCAGAAACGCGAGCGCGGGCAAGATAAATACCACAGGCACCCACGATTTTTTTTGTTTTATTCTGATTTCACTATGATTTTTACCGCCCGCCGCAACGATGTCGCCATCTTCGAATAACTCGTCGCTACGCGCCGCGGCTTCCCGTTCGCTTTCTCCGCTTTTCACCATAGCACCTCCCTTTTTGTAGTTTTATTGTATCATAATTTATATGTTTGTCAATATTTGACCTTATTTTTGATTTTAATTCTATATTTGCACAATTTTTGAGTTGCGTATTTGTGTATTTGCATATTTTTATATTGTTTTTTCGTTATTAAATCTTGACCGCCGCAAACTAATTTGTGTATTTGCAATGTCATGCCGCGCGTTTTTTCAGAATAAAACTCTATTTTTATACATTTACACAAATCTTATTGACATTCTGCGCGATTCGATTTATAATCAAGACAAGAGAGAAAAAATCGAGGGAATTGAAAATGAGCGACACGATCAAAATTTCCGATATCGCAGAAAAATTGGGGATTTCGCGCAACACCGTATCCAAAGCGCTGAATGGGAAATACGTGCCCGAAAAGACCAAGATCGCGGTACTGAACGCCGCTTCCGAACTCGGATACAAAAATTTTCCCAAAATGCGCGATTCGTACGCGGCGCTGGCAAACAAAAAGATCCTTTTGCTTTCTACGAAGATGCTCATGAATATCCCCTTCCATATTTACGTTTTAAAGAGCATCGAGGCGGAACTTTCTAAACTGAACGTGAGCCTTTTGAGATATACGCTCTCGTCGAGCGCGCATTTCGAAAATCTGAAAAACTATATCAACAAGTTCAAAGTGGACGGCATCATGTGCATGGAATTTTTCGACGTGGACCTGATCCAACAGGTAAAGTCGCTGAATCTTCCCATTGTATTTATGGACACCGCTTTTTCCGACGTCGATTCCAATTACAATTACGACATCGTGATGATGGAAAATATCCATTCGGTCAAATCGTATTGTCTCAAACTCATCGACGAGGGCGGCTGCCGTTCGTTCGGGTTCGTCGGTTACTATAAAAACTGCCTGTCCTTTTACGAACGATACCTGGGCATGCGCGACGCTATGTTTTTAAGGGATATCCCCTACGATCCCGCCAACAATATCTTGGCTGATAACGCGCTTCCTTATAACAACATTGAAAAATTATCCGGATTAATTTCAAAAGCGACGCTCCCCGACTGTTTTATCTGCGCAAACGATTATATCGCCCTTCTGACTTTGGAGGCTTTGAAGGTACTCGACATATCCGTACCCGAAAAGATCAAAGTAGTCGGTTTCGAAAATTCATCGGGTAGCAAGTACAGCACCCCGACGCTCTCGACCATCAACGTGGATAAAACCGCCCTCGGAAAAGAATTGGTGCAGACCTTGATCAATCAGATGCTCAGCCCCTCCAAACATCCCAAATTCTCCTACATAAACTGCAAACCCGTGCCCCGCGAGAGCACAAATTATATCTAACATAAAAGAGCCGCCCCGATGAACGAAATCATCGGGGCGGCTCTTTTTAATTTTTATTCGTTTTATAAGGTCTTACGTTCCCTTCGGAAAGGAAACACAGTATTCCTCAAAAGCCCTTTGGGGGCTGAATTCATTGCATATAAAAAGAAGGAAAAAGAAAAGACCGAGTATTTTTACTCTGCTTTTTCCGTGATATTAATTTTTATCTTTATGTCCAACCGGCAATGTATTAGATTTTATATCAAGCCATCCCCAAGGATGCTGTAAATATAATAATTCTAATCGCTTTGTTTCCGTAAATAAAAATTCATCAAAATTTTTCCATGAACAAATAACTTTATCTGTTTCATTGTAAAGACAAAAAATATCCGATTCCTCTTTATTTGTATCGATTACTATTTCTGTTCCATCGTAACAATAACATCCGATAAACAGCCATTCCTTAGGCACGTGTTTATGGCGGCTCAAATTCTCTAAATACAAACTAGAAGGAGACTCCCATTCCGGATTACTACGCTCAACTTTTTGTAAGCCATACAACGATATTGCTCCATAATATAGACTAAGCCCGTTTGCATATTGTAAAAAAGAACGATACCAATCCGGAAATACAACTCTCGAAATTCTTTGTAAATCTTGCTCCATTTGTTGTATTTGTATTTCATTAATTGGGGCATATTTTTTGTGTACTACTTTATCCATTTGCTTATCTGCTTTCGGATTCAGCCACAACGCATCTCCTTCCTTTGTTTCTTTTTTGGGCAATTTGATTTTACCAAAAAAATATTCTAACACTTCCAAATTAACCTCCCAAAACTAATCATTGGTAAATAAAGTCATACGCCTCTTCTATAGTTTTTGTTTCAATCAATAAATAATTTTTACCGCGTTCATTATAATAAATGCGATATCCTTCGCTTGAATTTAACTTTTTTATTAAATAAACATCTCCCCAGCTAGGATTCTCGACTGCATAAGTTTGCTTAGGTTCAAGTCCGTTTTCTGTTAGTTTGTTATCTAACTCTTGTTTTGTCATAATAAACTCCTAAAAAGATACTTCTATTAAATAATCCCCTAAATTCTTTATTTAATCAAAAAATCTATATTGTATTCCTAACCCTGGTCATTTCTGCCTGAACCTGGATCCGTTTTATGATTTCAAGTTTACACAAAGATTTATTGATATAATCTGCTAACCATAAGCGAACCATATCTATCGATCAAAGTTCCCGGTAAATCGGATTATTCAGACAATAACTATATAACTATCTTCGTTTATCCCATTCTAACACATGACCTCGGTAATTGCAAGGATTTAAATCGAATCGTAATCCGAGATACTTTCTGATTGTCCATCCAATCACGTATACTGCATTATGATAAGAAAAAGGGAGAATCATCGTATGAATTCTCCCACTATTCTTTGAATTTGATTTTAAATTAAATATTATTTTCAAAAAAATGATTTAACATCAAAAAATTAATATACGCTTTTAATTCTGCCTGTTCATCAACTGTATTTCCTAACTGCTTTAATTCAAAAAGCAAATCATTAATTTGTAATATTTTATCCGCATAAAGACACTCTCTAAAATAAATTTTTATTATTTTTTTCAAGGGATGTAAAATTGTAAAGTTAATAATATGCTCTCGCAAATCTTCCTCAAATACAACTGTATAATTATCTTTATGGAATTTAACCATAACAAAACCAACATCTTTGTGTTCTTGTTTTTCCCAACTCTTAAACAGTTGTAAATAAGGTTTCAATTCTTTTAACATAACACCTTATCTCCTAATCAAAACAAAATATGCCACAAATATTTAGATACTTCATTTAACTCCATGCCATACCAAGCACCTGCTGAAGATGCTCCACCCAATCCAATATCCAAAATACTTTTGTTTAATCGCATAACTCTTCTTATCCATGCCTTATTATGAGCAATACTTAACGTATCGGCAAACTTATTACCAAATATTTTAGAAATCATCTTATAGCCTTTCATAGGAGTATACTTAGACAAGGCTAATTGATCTGCTACATAACCTACTCTTTCCATCCCTTTACCTATAACAACACCATTGGATCGAATTAAATTAATATTTTTTACAAATGAAAAGCTTGCACTCATAAATGCAAAAATTCCGCCCCAAAAGGCACCATCTGCTGCCCCATTGGCAAATCCTTGCCAAAAATCTCCTCCGTTAGTCGCTGTTATTGCTCCCTGTATTAAACCTCCACCTATTATGCTTATTCCCATTCCTACAAATACAGGAGTCAATGATCCGCCTGATAAAACAGTTAATGCTACGGCCCCAACAAATGCTAAACCACCTATCAGCCATTTTAGCCAATTCGGCATATTGCCTGCTTCATCGATTGCATTTACAGGATCATTAAAACAATAAGCATAGAGGTTTAATCCATTAATTATTTCAGGATTAATATAGGAAACATCATCCGCATTGATAAAACGGCATATCGCAGGATCGTAATATCGGCTGTTCAGGTAGTATAAGCCCGTTTCACGGTCAAAATAATACCCGCGGTATCGGAAAGGATTGATATTGCCGATATGCTGGCTCACGTCTGTCGTGACTCCCCCGATCGTGAAATCGTGCGTCACGTCCATTCCCGTCATCCCGTCGATCACTCGATGGTTTCCCCACGCGTCATAGATATACGACGCTTTCAATGATCCTGCCTCGTCGAATATTCTTACTACGTCGCCCTGGATATTTTTCTGGAAATAATATTTCTTTCCGTTATGCTCTAATCCTGTTACTCCGGTATTGTCGTAATGATACCAAAGAACTTCGTTTCCGCGCTCTTCTTTATATATTCGGCTGCCGTCCGTATAATATTTATGCGGTACGTTCCCGACTTGTTTTTCCTGGCGGATTCCTGAGGCATCGTATCTGTATTCGATTTCCCCGTATTTCGCTAACTGTCTTCCTCGCTCCCATTTTAACACATGGCCCCGATATTTGCAAGGGTTTCCTATAGAATCGTAATCCGAGATATTTTCTGATTGTCCATCATATCCCGTATACTGCATGAGGCGATCTTTATGAATCCCGACCCCGTCGTAACCGTATCTTGCTACGCGAACATTGTTTAAGTCGTCGCCTGTCGTATAAGCATATTCACGGATACTTTCGATGTTCCCGTTTCCGTCGTATACATATGTTTTTGTAAAGCCGAGTGCCTGATTGTCTTCCCGTATCAGCCTGTCCAATTCATCATATTGATAACGATATAATTTGCCGTTATCGGTAACTTGCGAGATATTTCCTCGCTTGTCGTAACTGTAAAACGCGCTGGCGCTGAAACTGTCTGAGTTATACTGGACGGTCGAAACAAAATTCGTAGTCCTATCCTCTTTACAAATATCTTTATTATAATTAGACTTTAAAAAACCAAACGATTCGCTGATTTTCCGATTACAGTAACCGGTATCTATACTCCGTTTACGGATCCTACCTAAATTATCATAATCGTAGGCGATATTGGCGCCCGTCGGCAGATTGATCGAGGAAAGACGATTATCGGGAACGATACTGCTGCCATACGAATCATAATAAAACGCATAGTTTTTTTGCTGTCCGAAGGTAATGCTTTTGGATACCAGACGTTCTTGATTATCGTAATTATCTTTCAGCGTTCCCGTTTTGTATCCCGATATACTCACATAGTCCAATTTACCGTCGTCCTTATAAACATTGCGGTACGTTACCTGTTTATCCGAACCCATTGCTTTATCGTGAACATACTCCGCCCTGTCGTGATCATCATATTCGACGCGGATGATCTCTTCGGACACTAAATTATTGTTACTATCATAACCCTCTCCGAAACGACAAATTAATGCCTGATTCTTATTATAAATAGATTTTTCACTGTAATCTTTATTCTTGCCTTGTTGATCTATTCCGTTATGAAAGGTCGTTTTGGAATAATCGAAAGTGGCTTCATCCGAGGATGTATAATCGCTTTGGTTATAGTATTCGTTTCCTACAAACTCTATACCGTTCACGATAGTTTTTGTAATCTCGCCAAATCCGTCGTATTCAAAATTATAAACATTGTTTTTGCAGGAGATTTGCGTTAAAAGCCCTTTCGTATAATTATATAAGTTGGAAACGACTTCATTTTCGGTCGTTACGGACATACTGCGCAGACTGTCGTCATTGAAATAGTTGTAATTGATTTTAGTTCCGTCAGGCAACAACATATATTCCAGCCTGCCGAAAGCGTTATTAAAGTTTGTTTTCGTTTCAAAACCGCTTCCGCGAGAACCATTATCGCTGTAAAGCGTATTCCCTGAATTATTGTATTGCAGATCGTTGATCAGCGCATTTGTGGTATCGTAATCTCCGGTATTTCGCGTCTTTGTCGATATGAGATTACCATATCCGTTATAAGTATTTTCCGTAATAATTCCGCGATAAACATCTTTTTGACTTTTCTGCTTTGCACCTTGATACGTAAATTCCGTGTCAAAACGTCTGCCGTTTTCATCAATAATAGTAGCCTTGACAATATTATCGTTTAAATCGGTTTTTAATTCCGCAATCTGTCCGGAACCGTTTTCGATTTCGATCGTCTGCGTATTTCTCAAAATGAAATTGTCAAAAATATCGTATTCAACTCCATTTATGACGAATGCGATCCTTGCTAATTTATTTCCCCAAAAAAGTTCTCCAACAATTGCTTCTGAAGATATAAGTTCCCCGCCGATAAAGACACAACCTTTTCCGTCGGTGATTTTTTGGCGAATCATTTTTCCGATATCATCTTCGTTCAAAATGCATTTTCCGTCTTTATAGGTACTGACGGTTTCCCATTTTTGGATCGCCAGAAATCCTTCCGTCGTATATTTGATATGCGTTATTTTTGAAAAATCATAGTTGACATTATTGCGCTGCAAAAGATAATTATTCGTGATTTTCTGCTTTGCATACCTGCCCGGCACCAAACGGATGTTATCAAAATATACATCGTTCAAATTGTTTGTATATTCCGCCTGGATCGCAATATATTTGATTTTTTTATATCTGTTGTCCCTGCTTTTGCATACTCCTACCGCGGCGAGTTGCCATTCTTCTTCCGAATAGTTGAAACTCGTTGAACAGACCGGCTCTCTTGTATTATCCGTATATACGATTTGAGCATTCAGTCCGAATTTTGTATAATCCGTCAGTTCATTGACGGTGGGATCCTTTATGCTGCCGTTATCGGTAGATCCGTTTACATACGTTCTGATGTTAGTCGGTAGAGATCTGGCTTTTGCAAAACCGTACAGAATGAAACTATCTCCGTCGGAAGGGACCGCGACGTTCTGCGAAATATATTTTCTTTTATTCAATTCTCCCTGAATTCTATAAGCGCCCGATCCCTCCACGGTTGCAATCGTTGTCACGTAATCGCAATTATTGAGATTATTCGCCGTCCAACAATAACTGTTCTGCTCGAAACCGCCGTTGATCACATAATTTTCGGCGTCGCGATTCGCCGCAACGGTAAACAAATTGCCGTTTTCGGAAGATACAAATTGTATATCGTTTACGACATTGTTTTTTTGACCGTTCAACGCAGTTCCTTGATCCACGTAAGAACAAATTGCGGTACCGGATTTATCAAAAATGTGAACCAAACATTTACCGTCCTTGGATTTTAAAAACGTTTTATTTCCGACAAAATCTATTTCCAGTTTATTTCCGTACTTTTCGCTGATATTCGTAGTCGAGTTATTTGCGATTTTTCCTACGTTGGTACTTTCCTGTATCGTTATTTTATTATTGCCGTAAATATAATTGAGTCTGTAACCGATCTGATCGCGAACAGACGTCAAATCATAACTGCTGCCTGTTTCACCGTAAGTATACGTACTGAAAGTGCCGTCTTTATATTTAATCTTGGTCAGTCTTTTATTCGTGTATTCAAATTCCACACTTCGCTGCGACTCGGCGTAACTGATGGAAGATAACAGCGGATCAGATGCGGTAGCAGAGGCACCGTTATAATGAAAATACGCATACCTTTCGGCGCCGTCCTGCACGGAAGCGATCGTTTGATTCGTATTAAAAGAAATGCTTATAGAATTGCCGAAACTATCTTCTATCTTTTCCAATTGACAATATTTATTGAAATAAAGTTTGTTGCCGGTTTTATCTTTAAGAACTTTATCCACTTCGTCATAGATCAGATTTTTTCCGCTTTCATCCGTAATTTCTTTAGAACCTTCCGCATTCAATTTCGTTTCGACCAAGATATGCTCGTTCCCGAATTGGTCAATATAAACATACTTTGCTCGCGGACTGTACTCATCAACGTTACCGATAGAATTGCAAGGAAAAACATATTGATGAAGATTCGTTTTCCAACCGTAACCGAGCCCCAAGTTGCTGCTGAAATAACCGGGGGAAGATCTGATATTTAAATTTGAAGCAAACTTGCTGTTGTAGATATGCGAGATTTCCAACGGCATTTTTTCACCTGCAAGCCGCACGTCTTCGTGCACGAATTGCAAATTTTGAGTATATAAATCCAAAATGCCCGTACCCGCCCTGTTTACGGAATTTTTTTGTTGCTTATTGCCGACGATCGCCCGAGTATTCGTATAAACCATCGATAAAACGGGAACCGCACCCTGATTCGCCGGAGTATACTCTCCCCAGAAGCCGAGAAAGCCCGGTTCGAATTCATCCTTCAATTTGAGTACGATACCCTTATTCAACGCATCGGCGCCCCGTTGGGCAATTCGCGTTAAATCAATTTCGATGTTCTGATCCGGCGCATAATCACGATTATCCGTATAAAATTTAAAGTAACCCTCGATTTCGGTGCCGTATGACGGCCTGGAATTCCATGTAACCGATTCTGGCGACCAGTTCGATGTGATACGCCTGATCTCAAGCTCTTCCTGATAATAATCAAATACTTGCAAATTTAAAGATGCATTCAGAATTCTGCCGTAAGAAACAGAAGGAACATTGAATTTAATGTAGGACATGATTCTTTCGCTTCCGGTATAAGCGACAATTCTGTTATATGTAGAATCGAAATATTTTCCGCTATGTTCCCACAAAGTGACGCTTTGTATAAACGATTTATCGGACGTAAATATCGTAGGATCGATCGTGACCGGAAATTCTCTGTCCGCCGATTCCATCCAATTCTTATCCGGTATAATTTTAAAAATATAACGCCCCGTCTGTATTTCTTCCAATTCGCAGACGACGTCGTTGCTTATCTCCCCTTTAGCGTCGTACATATACGCGGCGGGCATTGTAAAGATGACCTCTCGTTCGAAAGAACCGCTTTCATTGACTTTCGTAACAAAAAATTCGATCGAGTTTTGATTCTTAGAAAGTTCCAGTTCTAAATTTTCCGCTTTCACCAAAAACGCATATTCATAACTGTCCGATTTTTCTTTGACGATAATATTTTCTTTAACTTTCGCACTCGAAACAATGTACTGCAGATCCGTACCCGATACCAAATTTTCATATTTGACTTCATTGACTAATTTTCTTGCAAAGTCATTATGCTTTCCACCTTTGTCAGAAGCGCAATTTATAACTTTCGCTTCTGTCAATAATCGATCGGAAAAATCGCCGAGCGCATTTTCGGAAGTCTTTTGACCTCTTCCCAAAAACTTCCAAACGATCTTATGCTCGCCTTTTTGGATTCTCATAAGATTATTGTCATTCGCCTCTTTCGACAGTTTGACTTTAACGTTTCCGCAATGATTTTCATACCCCGAAAAATCTTCCGCATCTGACAGATCCCGCTCTACAAACGTAAATGTATTGTCTATCTCTTTGTATGTATGATCTTGCTCGTCCAGGTAATGAACCGGTTCATTGTAAAATACGGCTTTACAAGTACCGTCGCTCATCTTAAAATGTTTTACGTTTTCCTCTCGCATCTCTACATATTCTTCCACGATTTCGGCTGCTTTTTCGGATTTATCGCCAAGAAAAAGCGCATCCTCACGTTTGGTAATTTCTTCAGAAGTCATGTATTCGTTGACCTCGGGTGCAACTCCGGGTTCAATCATTCTATTCGATGAGTCATCCGAAATCATCTGTTCTTCTGCATTATTCCTCGTGTTTGCTAATTTCCCTAAAATTATTTTCTTCATTTTTTATCCTCTTTTTTTTAAATTTATTTCTATCATTTGTGGCGTAAAATAATTGTCGCCCGTTGAAATCAAACGATAATTCTTATCGTTTTGTATCGGGATCATTACGATACCGGGATTTCTCGGCATATTTAAGCCGATCAGGTCTTTCACGATTTCCGTAATATCGCTCACCAGATACCATCCTTCATTTTTTGTGACCGTCAGTTTTTCCGAAGGTAAAATCCTGCTGTTCCAGGTTGAACCGAAACTGCACCAACTTTCCGTCATCTTGTAGACGCCAAACTCAGTGTCCGCAGAATTGTAGCAAGACGAATACAACCTGGCGCCCGATATAATCATCGAATTTAAATCAACGAACTGCATAACATCCAATCTCGAATACAGCCATTGTGTACCGCACGTCTCCGAATTCCCCAAGACCGCGACCGCGCCGAAAGAATTATTCTTGTCGGGATTTTTGCTTTCGATCGTTGTATCGAAAACACATTTATTGGCATATAAATCCACGGTAAATAATATCGTAGAACCCGGCCGTTTCTCGAATGTAACGGTAACGTTATCATCGCTCATTTCCGCGGTGCAACACAGCGGTAATATTTCCGAACCCGATGTTTTTTCCGCCAGAGGAGCAATTGTCGCGTATGGCAGAAATTCATTTGCCATACATGCGACGAAATGACCGTTCTGCATGAGTTTATCCGAATTTTTGTCGATTCGAAACGAAAATTTTTCTTGTTGCGTTTCGATCGCCACGCCGTTATACGTCAAATACATTCGGTTTGATTCATCGCATAGGCATTCCCTTTCGTTCCCCCAAAAATCTCTCACCGTCAGATGAGTACGGATATTTTCTTGCGGCAGAAGGAAATCCAATTTGCAAAAATTGTTTTTTAAAGATACACGATTCCCGCTTATCGTTATACGGGCATTGATCCCTTTACCCCAAAATTCATTCCCGTTTTTTTGGTAACTTAAATTTATCAATCGATGCTCCCGCTCGTCATAAATCGGGCATGAAAAATAGTAAGCGCTCATGCCTTCCGTTTCATTACAAAGGATCCTGAACGGGTTCAGATTTTTCCGATCGATACACAGATCGGCATTTTTGATTTTCTTTATTTCCTGCAATGGCGAATATTTCATAATTTCCCCGATTCATCCGTTAATTGATCGTAAAAAAGTTTTCACCTTTTTCCAACCGGTTTTCATAGTTCAGATCATCTTCCATCACCTCCTTAAAATCAGACGGCAGATCGAGTGACCGAAAAACATTATTGTGTATATTTGCCCGAGATTGCTTTGAGTAAATACCGCAATTTTTTATATTTCGAAATTGATTGTCCGCTACGATCGTATCCGAACAATTTACCATCATGACCCCGACGCCGCTTTTACAGATATCGGGATTCATTAAAACCTCCAAAAAATTTCCGCATATCGTAACGGCACTGCCGACCGTATAAATGATACGCGCGTTACGACTGGTGGAAGTTAAAATATTGTCAGATAAAATGATTTTGTGTCCCTCTATCCGCACCGTCGTGCCCTTGATGGTATGCGTAGAAAGAATTTTACAGCCGTTTACTTTGGCATATTCTCCTTTCAAAAGCAATCCGATGCAACTTCCGCCCCATTCGCCTACGAGATTGCTGTTAGATATCAAACTGTACATTCCCTCGTCGATCATACCGCAGGCATGCGCTTGTTCCAACGAAACACCCGTATTATGGCCGCCGTTCGCCTTAACGTTATTATTAGAAAACCGACAAAACCGACCGTTATTATACAAACCTACGGCACGCTGGTCAGAGCCGTTTCCGCAGTTTCTTACCTCGATATACGTATCCGAAATCTGTATAGAATTTGCAAAATAGTTATGGATACCGTACACTTCGCACGGCAGAAGCGATTCTTTGGGCTGAATATGTATTTTGATCCTAGAATCGTTCACGGAAAGATTATCGGCCTGCGTATCGAGCGGCGTATCTATACCGCCGTAATTGGCGAGCGCCGCAGTATTGATCTGTTTCTCCGCATATATTTCTATGTTGCATCTATCGACAAGCAAGGAATGCCCGAAGTTATAAAGCCCGTACAGGGTGTGCGTCGTTGCTTCTCCGATATAACGGATTTGCAGATCCAATCCGATGATCCTGACATTTCTTGCCGTTTGATATAAAGTCAGAAAAACTGTTTTACAAGTAAGCGTTTTCAGATCGTAGAATATTTTTGCTTTCGAAAAATCCAGTCTGAGATTCGGTTTCGTGACCATAATCAGACTTTCCACCGCATTTTTGCCGAGCATAAAAAAATGCTTGCTCGTATCCTCAAAACGGAAAACGCCTTCAAACGCGACGGTGTCGAATTCTACGCAGCCGTTGATGATTGTTTCAATTTCACTCACGGACAGTTTCTCTTCTGCCCGAATCTTTTTGATCATTTTATTCCTCCTTTTTTTATGGATAAGACGACTTCTTTTCCAAAGTAATCGCCGAAATATACATAAGCGGATTATCGGGTAGGATAATCTTTTTTATATACGTTTCACTTTCCAGTTCAATCGTCTTGCAGTACATGAAAACGGTTGCGGAATCATCGCATTCCGCATGAAAGCCTTTATAAGTTTTGTAAACGTCCCCGAACTCTGCATAATACCTGCGGTCTGCCGCCAACCGCTTGCGGTTTTCCGATTTGACGTTCCACTTTACGTCGGAAAATCCGATCGTATAAGGGCGGAATCCCCCGTCAGACTCGATCAGGATTCTATCCTGAAAAATTCCCCATGTATTAAATCCGAAAACATGCACCCGGTCGCAGCATCTCTCCGCACGGATTTTTTGCGCCGCACAGTTTATCAGATGATCTCCCTTGTCATTTTTCTCGAATAACGCCTGACGTCCGTCTTTTTTCGTTTCACCGAATGAATAATTGCGCTCCTCCACGATTAAATTATGAATTCCAATACATTCGCCAGGAACAAACGTTGTATTGTCTGGGTATACCATTTTTAAATTGAAATACGGCTTTAAATCGAGATACGTCATTCCCATAATTGCCGCCCCTTTCTGTAAAAATGCGACATAGTATCATGAACGGATTTTTCCAGACTCAGAATTTCTTCCAGACGCCCTTTTATTTTTGCGCCCAACTGTTTATCGTAGCGGCGCATCACAATCGACTTTTGCGTTACGCCTAAAACGATGGATATATTATCAATAATCCGATCGATCAAAGCGGAAAGTTGCTTATCCTTTAAACAACGATCCAAACAATGCTTCTGAATCCGTTTCCTGTGGGCATATTCGCCGTAGAATACCGGAAGGGGTGCGGCATTTTCAAAATACCCCGCCTCGCGATCGTATATTTCCGACAAATGCGCGATCAGTTTCTTTAATATAGAATAACTTGCAGTAATTTCCTCGCTATAATTTTTGCCGATCACGAGCGGCCGAACGTCCGTCTTCTTTTGTATTCGTTGAACGGCGACAACCATGCGTTGATTTTCTTTCCCGAAACTTCGGACTGCTCCGCGGAACGCCGTTTCAAGCAACTCGAAACCGATACGGCTCTCTCGGTAAATCTGGCTGTTCAGATACATATGTTCCATCGCGATAAATTCTTTTGCGCCCAGATCGAAACCGTATAAGAGCAGATAATGAATGGTCGGCAATTTTTGATAGACGTCTTTGCGGTACGGCAATAAAGAAGCATCGACCGCGACGATGACGGGACGGTCCCGCCTGAGATGATACAAAGTATCCCGTACGACGTTCGCGCTGTCTCTCTTTGCCGTTACACGAATCCCCGTATATTCTTCCATTTCTGACGGGGAAAACAGTTCTAAGTCTTTGACTGCATACCCTTCTGTCTTCGGGTCATACGAATACAGCGGGAGATAATTCATCATAATATAATTTTTATCGATGCCAAAATGAGCGTAGGCCGCGATCAGTTGATGGTAATAACAACTTCGGAAAAGATAACCGTTAAAAGGTTCTACGTTTTCCAGTTTTCGATACTCTTTACTCTGCGTTTTCATTTTGACACTCCTTATCTTCAAATAAACGAATTTTATACTTGTCAGGCATCAACACGGGTCCGAGAGAAACGCCGCCCGCCGTCGTATAAAGATCGTTGGATTCAAAATAAGCCCCGTCTTTGTCGGTGCCGACCTTCTTTTTGACTGTTACCTCCTCGACGATACAATCCCGAAAATCTTTTTTGAATCTTCTTTGCCCATGTTCGTCAACCGACGTAAATCGCAGATCCACGTAAGCGGTCATCATCAAGCCTATGCTTGTCCGATATTCCAGTTTTCCGACCATATAATCGATGGTGCCCTCCCGAACCTCGACATTGTGACGAACGCCTTCTTTCAGATAATACACGTTATATCCTCCCTGCTTTTTTGTACCCTCGATAATAAATCTCTGACCGTACGATATCCGTATACGTTCAATTCTTCATCTTTGAACTCGAAACCGAATGCTTCCTCCAACCCGACGATGACGGCGATGAAGGAAAGACTGTCGAGATTCAGATCTTTCAATTCCGTATCCAGTTCCGGCATTTTGCCGCCGTTACAATTTTGCCATACAATATTCCGCACCGTATTTTCCGCTTCCATATCCGTCATACCGATCTTCTCACTTTTCCGCTCGCCGTTTTCAAGAGGCTGCCGACGATCTCTATTTTCTGCGGCCGCGCAAACGAAGGTAATTTCGCAGCGCAAATTTCGAACGCTTCTTCTTTGGTGATTTCCGCGGCCATTTTCACACACAGCCTCTTACCCAAAGCGCCGTCGTTTTCCGCATAGAACAGGCATTCCCGTACGCGTTCGTCTTGCTTTAAAAGCGCCTCCATCTCTTCGGGATATATATTTATACCGCTGCGGATGATCATGCTGTCGGCTCGGCCGAGGATATAGTAATATCCGTCTGCATCGCGCCTGGCAATATCTCCCGTATCCAACCAGCCACCGACGATTTTTTGTTTCGTCAGACTTTCGTTTCCCAGATATCCGCGCATAATCCCGGGCGATCGCACAAACAGTCTTCCTTCGCATTGTCGTTCCCCCTCTAATCGCAATTCGACGTTTTCGATCGGTTTTCCGATCGAGCCGTACTTCGAGGCGAACATCTTCGGAGGCAATGCCGCCACGCGCGGAGAGGCTTCCGTAAGCCCGTAAACAGAATAAATATCCGCTTCGGGGAAAGCCGCGGCGAACCGTTCCGCATGTGCGGCGCTGAGTATCTCGCCCGATACGACGATTTTTTGCAGGACGCGCGCGTCTTCATTGAGAAAGGACGGCAATAAAAGATGCAGTAATGTGGGAGTAGCGCCGAATACTGTGATGCCCTGCGCCGCGATATACCTGACGATCCTCCGCGGCATAAAACTTTCCCCGTACAGATGGATCTCCGCCCCTTTATACAAACCGTACAAAAATTCCCCCGTGAGTACCGCGCAATGCATCAACGGCCGCGCGATCAGCATTTTGTCGGTTTCGTCGATCTCGAAATATCCGCCGATCGCTCGGAGATTGGAAATAACGTTTTCGTGCGAAAGCATAGCCCCCTTCGGTTTTCCCGTACTGCCCGACGTAAACAGGATAAGCGCGATATCGCTGTCCATATCGTTCGCATTATGCTTTTCGAGTTCGCTGAGAATATTTTGGCAATAGTTTTCGCCATATGCTTTATTCAGAGGTACGACGATATTTTCCCGACGCAATCCTTTCAGTATCGAGATCGCCTGTTCAGCAAGACTGCCTTCCAGAACGGGCAGAATTTTTCTTTGCTTTCCGCCCTGTTCGACGATCTCGGTAAGTTGTGCGTAAGATATTCTTTCACTGCCGCAAACCAGAGCGGTTTTTTGTTTGAAAAACTGAAACCGATTCTTTAAAAATTTCCAGATATTCAAATACTTTTCCATGCCAATTCCACCAAATCCGAAACCGTTATAAGTTTTGCCGGGTCAAGATCTCCGTCGTCAAACGTGATATCGAGACGCTCTTCCATGTCCACGATGACGGCAACCAACGAAAGCGAATCCAGACCGCAATCTTCTTTCAGCCTGTGGCTCATTTCTGTACGCGCTGTTTCGCAAATGTTTTGAAGCGATTCCTGAACGATCTTTTTTAGTTCAAACTTTTTCATTTTTCTCCTTTGACATCAATTCTTCTATCCACTGTTTTTCCAAAATACAAAGTTTTTCTACGGCAGTTTTAAAATCTGTCTTCCGATGCCTTAAACGGCTGGCTTCAATGATCCCCGTGATTTTGCCCGTTTCATATATCAGATCATTTAACGATTTACTCTGCAATATGCAGTTGATTCTCTGCCTTGAAATTTTAAAGATCAACAGAGCATCGCGCAATCGCCGCAGATCGTTTCCGATTCCGCCGACGTCAGTTTCCCGATAGGGAACGCCTGCGATACTTTCTTTCAATTTTCTGTATTGCTCGGCGGGATCGCCCTTAAAATCAGATGAAATTCTGACGCCGATTTTAAAATCCGATAATGCGTCTATATCCTTTATGAGAACTTTTGAAGGCGGATAACAATCGTAAAATTCTCCTTCATACCCGAGCAGAAAATGATCGTCCCGCCAGGGCCGCAAGCCCGCGTTTTTATATTCGGGTTTAACGCGGTACATATAATATTGAAAAGCCGTATTTTTCTTGCACGGCAAATTTGAAAACTCCGCCATCTTTTTACGGGCGGCGATGCTCTGCACCCGTTCCAAACCGGCGTAAGACGCAAAATTAGTCTGCACGTTTTCCGTAAAATCAGAAATCAACCTGTGCAAAGGAATATAACTTTCCGTAAACACTTCGTTTCGGTCGACATTGTGACGTTCAAACAATGCCAACAGATAGATCTCCACACAGGAAATCCCCAACGCTCTGCGTATCCTTTCAATCATACTTCACCTCTGCGATGCGCTGAAACAATCTTTTTTTCCATCCATCCGCAGGCTGACAGTCTTCCAATAAAAAGCGAAGCCTGTCGGTATCCTCAACGCGATCCAGAAACTCTACCGTCCAAAAATATCTTTTGTTATTATTTTCGGGGTCGATTACCGTTTCGAGTTCCTGCGGCACCTCCGTTCCGATCCCGATCTCGGGAAATAACCGTTTGGCATGATACAGCGCATAATTGCATTCTTTCTCTATTCCCAGTTCCTCTGCCAAAGCCCTGAATCCGGGCACATCGATTTGCGGAAAAAGTTTGTATATATCCAAATATTTATAGAGTTCGATATCCTTGTTTCTTTGCACCATACTCAAAACCGTCGCTTCCTTATAAAGATGCATACACAAAAACATAAAACAGTAACTTGGCGTCAGACCCGTTAATCCGTTTTCCAAAAGCGTTGTATTGCGCAAAAAACGATCCACTGTCCCGATATCCGACGAGGGCAGCCAGTCGAGCGAAAAATTCAGATCTATTTCTATGAACGGTAACAACTTATCCCCCGTCAATTTAAGATACGGAGCGGTTTCCCCTCTGTTCATGCGCCGCGAAAGGATCTCTTTGCGGGAAAAACGTTCGAGTTTGCCGTTCCTGTACAGCCCCTGTGCAAATCCGAGAGATTCCAACAGTTTTCCGCGGTTCCCTTTAAAAAGGCGTGTGCGATATTTTCCCGAACGAGGGCATTCTCGATTTCTTTAGCCGCCCTGAACAGATGCTCCTGCCGATATGCCTGATATTCTTTTTGTATGCCGAAATGCCTTTTGACCTGTGGAGGGAGATTGTATTTTTCCAGTTTTCCCGCCAGATATCCCGATAGCCTGTGAAAATCGCAAAAGCCCATAAAATTGTACCAATCCATATTTTCAAGATCGAGGCTTTCCGTCCGTAAAAAATTCAGAATTTTATTCATACGCGTTTCTCCTTGATTATTTTATCGTTCAAAACTTTTTCAACCCTCTCATATGCCGTGTTCGGTGCCTGAGCGGTATCTAAAACGATAAATCCGTTCGAATGCGCCAGTTTTTTAAATTCTTCCGCTACGCGTTTCAATAAACGCTCGTCCAGATGTCTTGTCGCTTCGGCAGGTCTTGCCTTAATGCGTGATATCGCCAGTTCAGGCGGAACATACGCCAAAAATACCAGATCGGGTTTTAAAATGTGTTTTGCCGCCTGAAAAAACCATTTTTCATTTTTATATCCCCTCGCCGACATATTGGCAACGCTGGTATAAATATATCTGTCGCATACGACCGTCTTGCCCGCTCTGAGCGCTGTTTCGATTTCTTCAAAGCCGTGCTGCATTCTGTCGGAAAGCGTCAACAACTGCATGGCTCGATAGTCTACGTCCCGATTGTTTTTGCAGTACATCATTTTCTGAAACAACTTTGTTTTTCTCGACATATCCGTCGGCTGTTTTGTGACGATGACGTTTTCCGCGCCGTATATCGATACCAAATAATCTTTGGCCATAGCGATCATGGTCGTCTTCCCGGCACCGTCCGTCCCCTCGAACACGATCAATTTACCCGGATAGCGTCGTCTTTTAAGTTTTACTTTCATCCTTGTTAACCTCTGTTTGTTTTTTCAAAACGATCCGCGCGGCAGGTTTGTCAGCGGACGTTTCTTGTTCTGTTTCCGTCGCAACGGGCATATCCCCGTTTTTCGCCGTATTGTCCGTTACACGCTTTTCCCCGAAAAACTTTTCGCATATCGCATAAATCGAAAGGCTTAAACCGGCGGAAGTAAGCGCAAGTACGGGGGTGTGCGCATTCCAATAAACGCCGGGTTCAAAGACGAGTCCCGTTGCCAAAGCGGATACCGAAAATCCCAAGACGATCGGCAGCAACGTGATATATTTATTCAGATGAATACCCTTAGGTTCTAACTTCGTTGAAAGATGTTTGATCGGAATTTTAACGATACCCGTAAGAACGTTGATAATCAGCGCCAATACCACGGTATCGATTCCGTACGAATCGATAACTTCCAAAATTTCCTGCATAATTTCTCCTTTTTCGTAAAATAAAAAAGCCCGGACAAATAAATTCCCCCTCTCAGGGTCATTCTATTTGTCCGGGCTTTCGCGGCTCTTTGACCGCCTGTGCCTCGTCACAAATTTGAGTTTCTTTTCGTTGTTCTCCGAATTCTGTTCATCGGCACGAACTCATTTTAAAAAGTACTCGATATGTAATTTTTCATACGCTATTCAGCCGCCCGGGTTAAAGTTTTTATCGACGATTTCCACTTTTAACTTTGTTTCATCTTTGTCGATGGTCACTTCACTCTTGCATTTTTTGCATTTGATTTTAAGATCCCGACTCTTTTCGATCTCGCAGATTTTAGCGCCGCAAGTGGGACAAAATACATTAGCAGACATACTCCACCCCCTCTGAATTTTTTTGAAACACGATCGGCTGAACGCGTTTTTCTTTTAATATTTTCAGTTCCATCAACCTGTATTTGGCGGCAGTTCTGGACGTCGTGAATATCGAAGCGATCAGTCTGGGCAGATATTCACAGCATTCCCGATATACATCTCGCTCATAAGACGTAACGCAGTCTTTCTTGACACCGATCCCCCGCATTGCGTCGATCGCAACCATCCTCACGATCCTGCGGGGCAGTTTCATGCACGCAGAAAAATAATCGGCCTGCCATTCCGCCCAATCCTCATCCGTTGTTAGATTTTTAAATCTTGCAAACGTTTCACTCGTCCTGCAAACGATCGTTTTTCGATGATCAAAAAATCCCGAAACCGTTTCAGGCTGATGAAGGATACAATGTCCGCCCTCGTGAAAACCTGTAAATTCATATCTTCCGCGCTGCTCTTCCGCCAATAAAAGGTTATCTATCAGCACTGTCTTTCCGCGTAGAAATATTTCTTCGATATTATCGTTGTCTTTATCGTATACGATAAGTTTCCCGCCGTTATAAACCACCATTCCCAATATTGAACCGTTGTTTGATAAATTTTCGTATCGAAGATGACAGCCTAAATACTGCTCTAAAAATTCGTCGGCACTCAAAGCAATCGGATCTTTTAAGGCTTGCGGCTTAAAGTCCTGCAGAACTGCGTCTGCGATGGTTTCTATATCCCGTTTCGATAACATCAGCCGCGATCCCTTTCGATATCTCTGCAAATCAAAATCGACCATCAGTCCCTCTTATTCCTTTCTTTCATTGCATCAATAAAATTTTGCCACTCTTCCACGCCGGCGTTTACATCTTTTGCCGTTCTTAACGCCCGGATAATAATATCGTTTCCCTTAATATAACGCGCGGGGACCGACTGGGTAGGCGCGGATCAAGAATTATTGGACATCATGCGCGAGGAATGGGGATTCGACGGTTACTGTATTACCGATATGGCGTCTTCCAACGGAGCGTCGTATATGACCTATCAGGACGGCGTGACGGGCGGAACAGACGTTTTCCTGGGAAGCGGTTCGCAAACAGCCTTGAACGACTTCCGGAAGAATGCGACATATTGTCTGGCAATGCGCGAGGCATCACACAGGATTCTGTATTCCGTTTGCAATTACAGCGCTGCTATGAACGGTATCGGTCCCGATACAAAAGTTTTGGCGGCAAGTTGGTGGTGGAAAGATACGCTCATAGCCGTAATCAGCGTCAGCGCGGTCCTTGCGGCCGGTTTCGGTACAATGTATGCGATCAGCCTTATAAAAGAGCGCAAAAAGAAAATAGATATCGAATAAGCATTAAAAGGGCGCTCTTGTTAGTTTTACAGGAGCGCTTTGTTCCGTATCTGTAAAGCGGAACGAATAGGAAAGGGGCGGGATATGGAAAATATACGTTTAAAAAGATTTACCGCGGTAGTTCTGGCGTCTTTCTTTGCTGTATTTTTACTCGTTGTTCCGTTTTTGACGATTTTTATCGTAGGCACAGCGACGGCGCCGCAATACGCGCAGACCTATTACGGCGAATTGTCGAAAATGTATGAAAGACTGCAAGAAACCGAGAATAAAAAAATCGTGGTCATAGGCAATTCGAATGTTGCGTTCGGCGTCGATTCGGCGCTCTTCGAGCGCTTGCTCGGCCAAGCAGGCTTGGACTTTACTGTATGTAATATGGGATTATACGGTGCGTTGGGAACGAAAATGATGATGGAGATCGCCGATGCTTATATCGGCGAAGGAGATATCGTCATTTTTACGCCGGAAATAGATTCGCAGTCGCTCTCTCTGTATTTTTCCGCCGAAGAGGCATGGATGGCGCTCGATTCCGATTTGAGCATGTTCGGTGAATTTTCCGCGCAGACGAAAGGGAATCTGGTAGGCAGTTTTGCTTCTTACGCTTCGAAAAAGTACCGATTGTGGCAAAGCGGTCTGCCTGCGCAGCCGAGCGGTGTGTATGCGCAGGCATCGTTCGACGAACACTGCGACCTTAAAAATTTCGGGCGGCCGTTCAATATGCTTGCGGACAGTGTAGACATGAACAACCCTATTTCTTTGGACGTTTCTTTATATCGGGAAGAATTTATCGCATATGTAAACGAGTTTTTTAAGGAAATCCATAAACGCGGCGCCTCGATGTATTATTCTTTTCCGCCGATGAACCGAGCCGCGGTGACCGAAAACAGTTTGGCGGGGATATCTGAATTTTACGACTTTGTGTGCGATCGTTTTGATTTTCCCGTGATCAGCGATATCGAAGATTATATTATGGATAAAGAATGGTTTTTCGATTCCAATTACCATCTGAACGACAGCGGCATGGCGGTGCGTACCGTTCAACTCGTAAACGACTTAAAAAATCAACTCGGCAATACGACCAAAACGGAATACGTATTACCCCAAAAGCCCGTAAAACCGCAGGAAGACATCGAGGGCGAGGGGGATAACAGTTGTGCGGAATATTTCACTTACCAACAAAACGGAAATTATTATGCCGTAACGGGACTTACCCCGGAGGGGGCGCAGAAGAAACATCTGATCGTTCCCTACCAAGTAAACGGATTGTATGTCAAATCTTTTTCGGCCTCGGTATTTTCAGGGAACGAAATCGTTGAAAGTATAACGATTCAGGAAAATATCCGTTCGGTGTCCGATAACAGTTTCAAAGGCTGCACGAATTTGAAAAAAATCGTATTGAAACATACCGAACCGTCGCAAATTACGGTCGGCTACGGGTTGCTGAACGGTACTTCTTCGGCGATATATGTTTCGGAAGCGTCAGTGAGCGCATTTAAAAACAATTATTTTTGGGGGCACTATGCGGAAAATATCTACGGAACGGAATCATTCGGTTAAAATTCTGTTTCGGTTCATTGTGTTGTTGGCCGCAGTCGTGGTACTATTCACGGGATGTACGGACTCTTCCGAAAAAAAAGATATGTTCGTCAGGGTCAGTATCGTCGAAAGCGTATTTTTTACGGCGGAAAATCCTTCCGGCACGGTCGAACGCGGCGGCGACTATACCGTGCGTTTGAAAATGTTGAAAGGATACGAGCCTCTGTCTTGCGATCATGCGTCGTTCAGCATAGATAAGAGGGGGGACGGAGAATATGAGTTGACTCTGCGGAATATCGAGCGCCCCGCAAGGGTAACTTTGTTTTCGAAGAAAACGGAAAAAGAACCCGCCGAAAATCCGGCAACGGAATGTGAAATATTATTTGTTTATAACGACGGCACGTCGGAATGTGAAACTGTAAAGTACGAACTTTCCGAACATATCCGTCCGAATACGCGCAACGGGAGCGGGATTTCGCGAAAGGGATACACTCTTATAGGCTGGAATACAAAGGCAGACGGCTCGGGCGAGCACGTAGGGCTGGGCAGCCGATATACGGTTGCGCAAGGTCAGAAGGCCGTTTTGTACGGAGAGTGGGTCAAGTGTCAGCCGGAAAGCGATTTTTTGTACAGCGTGCGGGCAGACGGTACCATAAGTCTTACAGGATATAAGGGGACGGGAGATCAGGAGCCGTTTGCAATTCCGTCCGAAATCGCTGGAAAAACGGTCTCTGATATCGGCTATTCTTTTACGACAAACATTCCCTGCGGCGAGATATCCGCAAAAACGCTGATTCTGCCGGATACGGTCAAGACAGTATCCGATTACGCTTTCAAAAATTCACGCTTCGAAGAAATTTACTTTTTCGACAATCTCGAAGCGGTGGGCAGTAAATCATTTTCGCAGAAGATCAAAACATATCACGTCAATGCGGCGAAGGCGCCATGTTTGCTTAAATCCAATTATAACGCGAGGTTTGCGGACAATATTGATATTTTGATCGTAAACAAAGACAAAAGAAAATTGCTGTTTTTTGCAGGATGCAGTTTTGCTTACGGGCTCGACAGTGCGGCGGTGGAAGAGGCTTTCGGGGGCGAATACGTCGTTGCCAATTTAGGCATCAACGGTGAATTCGACGCGCTGTTTCAACTCGAATGTATATTGCCTTACATCGGCGTAGGCGACATATTAGTCCATGCTCCCGAACAAATGAGCCCTTATCAGTTTTTGGCTTCCATGCGTTTGGACGGCCGCGTATTCGCCATGGTAGAGGGGAATTACGATTTGCTGGCATCGGTCGACTTTTCCTATTCGGACAGCGTGTTCGAGGCGTATATGATGTATAATAACCTGCGAGCGGGTCAGCCGCCCTGTAAATATTCGGACGATGCGGGGCTGTTCAATAAATACGGGGATTACTCCTTAGAACGTCCGTACGACGAGGCTACGGAAGTAGAAAGAGATGTTGCTTACAGCGAATCTTACATATATGATACGGGATTGCTGACGGAAGAAAATATCAGCCGCTTGGCTTCCGTCTATGAAAAGTTCGAAGATCTGGGGGCGCGCGTATGCGTGTCGTACGCGCCAATGAATCGTCATTCGGCGGAATCTGCGCAAATTTTTGAAAAGGCGGCGAATTTTGAGGACGAGTTGGTGCGCTTGCTCTCGCCCTATGGCTGCTTTGTGATTTCGGAGATATCCGATTACATTTTCGACGGACGATATTTTTATGATTCCGATTATCACCTGAACGACCTCGGCGTGCTGTTGAGAACGGAACGGCTGATCGACGATTTGTTTGCTGCGGGTATCGGAGGGGAATGATGGATAGCGTGTTTTTACGATCTCCGCTGTTGATTGCATTGATAGCGGCAGCGCTTGCAATCACCGCTGTTTCGCTTATCTGGCGCCAGTCGGAAAAATCGGGTATGTGCATAAGTTTCACGATCGTTGCAGGCGCTTTGGCATATGCGCTCGTCTTGGGGGCGAGTCTTTCGGAATGCGCGGCAGTCAGCATGATCTTTTTTCTGCTGAATCTCGTGAGGATCATGAAAAGAGGGGGAAAGGGTCGATGAATTTCAACTCCTTGTCCTTTTTATTGTTTTTGCCTTTGGTCGTATGCCTGTATTGGTGCCTGCCGCATAAATTCCGTTGGATACTGCTGCTGATCGCGTCGTACTATTTTTATATGTGCTGGAACGTAAAACTGATTTTTTTGATTTTGACAACGACGGCGGTTTCTTACGTTTCGGGACTCTGTATGGAGCGTGCGTCGAATATCCGCATAAAAAAGTTGATGCTCGGCATCACGCTTTTTGTTTGCCTCGGTCTGCTCGTTTTCTTTAAATATGCGGATTTTTTGTTGCAAAGTATTGTCGGCGCGCTGAATTTTTTCGGCGCGGATATTGTCGGTATTTCCCTCAATATTTTACTTCCCGTCGGCATATCGTTTTATACGTTTCAGACACTTTCGTATGTTATCGATGTTTATCGGGGGAAAATCCGCGCGGAAAGGCATTTCGGATATTTTGCCCTCTTCGTTTCATATTTTCCCCAGTTGGTGGCGGGTCCGATCGAACGGCCTGAAAATTTGCTTCCGCAGTTGAAAAGTCCGCAGATTTTAGACGGGGAGAACGTGAAAACAGGGTTGAAGTTTCTTGTTTCGGGTTTTGTCCGAAAATGTGTGATCGCTGATTTTTGCGGGATATATGTAGATAAGGTTTACGCAAATCTCGCTTCAAGCAATGCTCTCGCCGTTTTTATCGCTTCTGGGTTGTTTCTCATCCAGATGTATAATGATTTTGCGGGTTATTCAGAGATAGCAATGGGGGCTGCAAGGCTGATGGGCGTAAAACTCACGCGTAATTTCAACGAGCCTTTGCGTTCAAAAAGTTATACGGAATTTTTCCGTCGGTGGCATATTACGCTCAACCAATGGTTTACGGATTATGTATATATTCCGCTGGGAGGCAGCAGGAAAGGAAAATTGAGAAAGATCGTCAATACGTTGGTCGTCTTTTTTCTGTGCGGTCTATGGCACGGGGCGGATTGGACGTACGTATTATGGGGATTAACGGCCGGGATCTTCGTCAGTGCGGAAAGCGTTTTGAAAAAACCTGCCTTAAAATTGTGCGGAAAACTGAATATCCGTCCCGATTCGGGCATTTTGCCATTGCTGCGCTGGGGCATCGTTATGGTATTGTTCAGTTTGTCTGCGATACTGTTCCGCGCACAGAGTATAAGCGAGATCATTACGGCGTTCAATCGAATATTTACGGCGAACGGATTCGGAACGGGTTACTGGTCGGAATGCGCCGAACAACTCGGACTGAATGCGGGAAAACTTTTATTGCTGCTCCTTTCACTTTCCGTAATGATTCTGTTGCCGAAATTGACCGAATGCAATCACGCGCTGTTTCTTGGAGAGAAAAGAGTTTTGATATCCGAAACCACAGGAGCGATGTTCTTCGGAATATTTTGTATCGCTTTTTGTTGGCTTGCGCTTCTCTCACAGACAGACGCGAGCGGATTTCAATATTTTCAGTTTTAAGGAGAAAAAATGAGAATACCGAAACATAAGTCGGAGCAATGTAATAAAAATTTATACGACTATCTGCGTTCTTATGCAGAAATAGATGCGGCCAGGCCGTATATGGTCACGGAACAGGGAACGACGACGTACGGCGAGGCGTTGGAAACAGTGGAAAGTCTTGCGGCGTTTTTTATGTCGCAAGGATTAAAAAAAGGCAGTTTGGTCGCATTGCGTGCGACGCGTAATCCCGATACGATATTGTTGACGATCGCGCTGGGATGTTTCGGAGCCGTTGCCGTTATGACGGATCCTCATGTAAAGGCGAGGGATTATGTGGCGCAGACAGGTGTGGATATCCGACCGGATTTTTACTTGACGAATGAAGATTTTTCCGAAGACATCAATGCCGGCGGAGCCTGGAAACTGATCGGGGAACATAGTAAAAGCGATGTGGATCTGCGTCAAAAATTATCAGGACGGAAAGATTTTGTGCGTGCCGCCGCAAAACAAACGAAACCCGACGACCCTTTTATGATCATATTTACTTCCGGTTCGACGGGAAAGGCAAAGGCTGTATTGCTCAGCCATAAAAACTGTATTGCAAACCCTGTGGATGCCATGCCTCTTTTTGAAGAATGCGAAAAAGACAGGGCGATCGCATTGCTTCCGTTCAATCATGTATTCGGCTTTGCGGTCGCCGCCTGCGCAACTTTTTGCGGACATGGTATCGTGTTTCCGACGGATACGAATATAGATCGGGTGCTTTGGTGTATCGAAAAATTCAAAACAACTTGTATCTATGCCGTCCCTACATTTTTCATGGAATTGTTGCGCGACGGGCGGCATACGCGCTACGATTTATCGTCGCTCCGTCTTGGCTTGATGGCGGGAGCGCCTTTCACCGCAGAGCAGATGAGATATATAGAGGGGCAACTGGGATTACGGCTGATGCCCGGTTACGGCATGAGCGAATGCGTCGGTATCAGCACGTGCAGATACGCCGATTCGGTAGAAGAGCGCTCTGCAGGAGTGGGGCGGCTGTATCCCATGACCGAAGCAAGATTGACGGATGAGGAAGGAAATATTCTGCCGACGGGGCAGGAGGGTGAAGTATGCGTGCGCGGAATGACGCTGATGTTGGGATATTATAACGATGAAAGCGCAACTCGCGAAGTGATAGACAAAGAGGGTTGGATGCATACAGGGGATCTGGGATATTTCGACTGCAAAGGCATCTTACATATCAGCGGGAGAAAAAAAGAGATCATTATACGCAACGGAAATAACTTATCCGCAGTAGAGATCGAAAAGAAGATATGTTCTCTTCCGCATGTTTATATGGCGGCGGTGGTGGGAGTGTCGGACGAAAACTGCGGAGAGATTCCTTGCGCGGCGATCGTCTTGGAAAAAGGTTGTTCATTGACCGTGGAAAGGATAACGGAACTTGTAACGAGCGTCCTGAATAAACTCGAAATGCCTGAAAAAATCATAATTCTTCCGAGCATTCCTCTTACCGGTTCGGGTAAAATCGATAAACAGGCGTTAAAAGACCTTTTTAAAAATGACGAAATATCGAGTAAAAGCAAGATGTGATTACCTTTTGTTTTAAAAAATCGACCATATGTGGCAGGCATCTTCCTTTTATTTTGTCTGCATGATATAATTTAAATCATAAATTATATAACCGAGCGTACGAGGAGAAAAAATGAAGACGGAAAAAAGTATATTCGAAAAGGGCATACTGCGTACGAAAGTGAAGACGGCGAACGTGAAACCCGTGGAGGCAATGATCGGTTATCTGATCGGGCCGTTTTGCGGGATGCTGGCGAACTGCCTGTTCGGTACGTATCTCGTGGAGTATTTCCGCAAGGTATTGTTTGCGCAGGAACTCGCGGCGGGGAACACGGGGATCGAAACGTTTCTGACGTTGTTTCCGATCCTTTCCGCGGTGCTGATCGTGGCAGGGAACCTTGTCGCGGGTCAGATCATAGAACGGACGCGCACGCGTGCGGGGAAAGCGCGTCCGTACATACTGCTCTCGTCGGTGACGGTAGCCGTTGCGAGCGTGCTGATGTTTATCCAGCCCGTAGAAAATGCGGTATTCAAGATGGTATGGCTGGCAGTGGCGTACAACCTGTTCTATGCGGTGGCGTTTCCGCTGTACAACACGGCAAACAGCGCATTGGTTCCTATGTCTACGCGGAACGGCAAACAGCGCGGCTTTCTGGCGTCGCTGGTGAACATGGCGCTGTTGGGCGGGTCGGGCGCGGGCTCTATCGTGATGCCGATGATCATTTTGGCCTTTGCGAACGGGTTTCCCGGTCCCGCGGAAGGATTGCCCTCCTCGAACGGATATCTCGTTTTGTTTATCGCGATCGGAGTAATCACGTTTCTGGGTTGCATATTGCAGTACTATTTTACGCGCGAGAGGGTGACTGAGGAAAGCATAACGAGTCTTGCCGAAACGGAGAAAGTGAAAGGTCCGACGCTGGGAAAGCAGGCGAAAGCGATATTTGGCGACCGGTTTTTCGTTACGGCGATCATATTCTATCTATTGTTCCAGTTATCGGGCGGAATCAAGAACGGATCCATGATGTCGTTTACGAATAACATAAAGTTCGCGGGATTAGAGCCTGCGTTCGCGATGTCGATCTTAGGCATAGTCGGCGCGGTGCCGATGGCCGCGGCGATCCTGTTCGTGTCGCCGTTGTGTAACAAATTCGGGAAGAAGGCGGTCGTGTTGACGGGCATGACGCTCGGCGCGGCGGGCGGCGTGCTCGCGGGGATATTTTACGATAATTTTATCATGGTCGCGGTGGGCGTGGCGGTAAAATGTCTGGGATCCGCGCCCGCGGGATATATGATCCTGGCGATGCTTGCGGACTGTCTGGATCATATGGAGGCGAAAAACGGCTTCCGCTGCGACGGTTTGGCGATGTCGGTATACAGTTCAATCATGATCGCGTCGGTGCCGCTGGCGACGGGCATCATAAGCGGTGTGTTGGGCGCGTTCGGGGACGCGATCGGATCGGTTGTATCGTATATCTGGATAGAAACGATCGCGTACGCGCTGGCGGCGCTGGTCATGCTCTTTTTCGGCGTGGAGAAATATCTCGTCAAAGACCGCGAAACGGTGCTAGCGCGACAAAGGTCCGAGGCCGAGGCGGCCGGCATCGAGTGGGTGGAGCCGGAAGAGCGTCTTCGTCGGGAAGAGGCGGAAGCGGACCGTATGGCGGAGGAGGCCCGCATCGCGGACTTGAAAGCGTATTGCGAAAAGAAAGGTTTGGACTTTGCTGCGGAGGAAGCGAAATATCAGGAAAAACGCCGCAGGAAAGCAAAAAAATAAAGAGCGGGGCGAGCGGAAATGAACAAATCCGAAATCATAAAAAAGATGACGATCGAAGAAAAAGCGTCGTTTCTGTCCGGGCGGGATTTCTGGTCTACGACGGAATACGAGAAATACGGCATACCGTCGATGTTTCTGTCGGACGGGCCGCACGGCGTGCGGAAGCAAGCGTCGGCGAGCGACCATCTGGGTTTGAACGCGAGCATCGCAGCGACCTGTTATCCCACTGCGTCTGCGATGGCGAACAGTTGGAATACGGCGCTGGGCGAGCGTTTGGGCGAAAGACTCGGCGAGGAAGCCGCGTCGCAGCGGGTGAACGTGCTGCTGGGACCAGGGCTGAATATCAAGCGAAATCCGCTGTGCGGCAGAAATTTCGAATACTTTTCGGAAGACCCTTACCAGGCGGGCAAGTTGGCGGCGGCATATATCCGCGGCATACAGAAAAACGGCATCTCCGCGTGCCCGAAACACTTTGCCGCGAACAATCAGGAAGAGCGCCGCATGGTCATCGATTCGGTGGTTGACGAACGTACCCTGCGGGAGATATATCTTACCGGTTTCGAGATTGCGGTCAAAGAGGGCGAGCCGAAAACGATCATGTCGTCGTACAACCGAGTCAACGGCACGCACGCCAACGAAAACGAACATCTGTTGCGGGAGATCCTGCGGGACGAATGGGGTTACGGCGGCGTGGTGGTGAGCGACTGGGCAGGCAGCAACGACCGCGTGGCGGGATTAAAAGCGGGCAACGAATTGGAAATGCCCTGTTGCAGATACGGGAACGAGGATATCGTGCGCGCGGTCAAAGAAGGCCGTCTGGACGAAAAAATCGTGAACGAGAGCCTGGTACGGCTTTTGGACCTTATATTCGAAACGGACGGCGCGCTGAAAGACGCCCCCGAACAATTCAACGAGTCGGAACATCATTTATTTGCCTTGGAGTGCGCGCGCGAAAGCGCGGTGCTGCTGAAAAACGAAAAAAGTGCGTTGCCGCTGACGAAAAAAGAAAGGGTATGCGTGGTAGGCGATTTTGCGTGTAAGCCGCGGTATCAGGGCGCGGGCTCGTCGGTCGTGAATCCGACGCGTCTCGACAGCGTGCTCGGCTGTATCAAAGAATATCCGCTGCAATATGTCGGGTATGCGCAAGGGTACGAGCGATACGGTAAGAAAAACCAAAAGTTACGGAAAAAGGCGGTGACTCTCGCCGAGTCTGCGGATACGATCTTGTATTTTGTCGGCTTAGACGAGGTGAGCGAAGCGGAGGGTATCGACCGCCGCGACATGAAACTTCCGCAGAATCAGTTGGAAGTGCTGACAGAACTGACGCGTCTCGGCAAAAAAGTGGTTGCGGTGTTGGTCGGCGGGAGCGCGGTGGAATTCGGTGCGCTGGAACAGTCGGACGCGATCCTGTACGCGTGTTTGGGCGGCCAGGCGGGAGCGCGCGCGATCTTGGATATCCTGACGGGAAAGATCAACCCGTCGGGCAAACTCGCGGAGAGTTTTCCGTATGCGTGGAAGGACTGTGCTTCATCATCGCGCTTTCCCGGCAAGGCGATGAGCGTGGAATACCGGGAGGGGCTGTACGTCGGGTATCGTTACTTTTCCACGGCGAAAATACCCGTGCGGTATCCGTTCGGGTTCGGACTGAGTTATACTAAGTTCGAGTATGCCGATCTGCGCGTTACGCAAGAAGGCGTATCGTTTACCCTAAAAAACATCGGGGAACGCGGCGGCGCGGAGATCGCGCAGATGTATATCGGCAAGCAGGACGCACAAGTGTTCCGCCCCGCGATCGAACTGAAAGGTTTTGCCAAACAGTTTCTGAAAGCGGGAGAAAGCAAAACGATCGAAATACCGTTCGATGAATATACGTTCCGTTATTATAATGTAGGAACGTCGCGCTGGGAGACCGAAGGCGGCAGATACGAAGTGTATATCGGCGCGTCGAGCGAAGACTTGCGTCTAAGCGGTAGCGTCGAGATCTCGGGCACGGGCGCGGAAACGCCGTACCAAAAAGAGGAATTGCCGAGTTATTACTCCGGCAAAGCGAACGACGTCGGCAAGGAAGAGTTTGCGCGGCTTTTAGGACGCGAAATTCCGTATCCGGGTTATAAGTTCTATAAAAAGCGCCGCATGGTGATCGACGAAAACAGCACGGTGGCAGATCTGCGGTTTTCGCGTCGCTGGATCGGCAGGTGGTTCTCAGGCGGAGTACGGTTCGCGCACGCGTTCTTATGGAAGATCGGCAAGCGTCCGCTGGCAAACACGCTGATGATGGGAGTGATCCATCAGCCGATCCGCGGCATGGCAAAATTCGGAGGCATGAGCCGAAGGCAGATGGAGGCGATGCTCATGGTGTTCAACGGCCATGCGTGCAAAGGGCTGTTTCGGTTTCTGAGCAAAGGAAAGAAGAAAAAGGAGGACTGAAAACAATGTATCTGATCACGTTTGCCGTTCCGTGTTACAATTCGGCGGGATATATGCGACGGTGTATAGATACGCTTCTTACCGGCGGCGAGGACGTGGAAATCATCATCGTCAACGACGGCTCGACGGACGAAACGGGAAAGATCGCAAGGGAATATGCGGAACGCTTTCCGAACGTGACGGCGGTGAATCAGGAAAACGGGGGACACGGTTCGGGAGTGAACAAAGGTCTGGAACTCGCGCGGGGCTTATATTTCAAAGTCGTGGATTCGGACGACTGGCTCGAAACCGCAGCCCTGCATACGTTGCTGGATACGCTGTGGGAGCATCTGGAACAGGATACGCCCGCAGATCTGTACCTGACGAATTTCGTATACGAAAAAGTGGTGGAAAACGCAAGGTTCGTGAGGCGTTACACGGAGAATTTCCCGCAGGGAAGACTGTTCGGCTGGAACGAGGTGAAACGGTTCCGTAATTCCAACGTGTTGTTGATGCACTCTATGCTGTACCGCACGGATAAACTGCGTGAAAGCGGGGTCGTTTTACCCGAACATACTTTTTATGTGGATAATATCTTCGCCTATAAACCGTTGCCGTATACGAAAAAACTGTACTATATGAATATCGATCTGTATCGCTATTATATCGGCAGGGAAGACCAGTCGGTGAACCGTGAGAACATCGTGAAACGATACCGTCAGCAGATCCGCGTGATGAAAGAGATGTTGAACGCGTACAGTTACCGTGATTTGAATAAATTGCAGAGCGGCTTGTCGCAGTATATGAAGCACGATCTGGGCGTGGTGATGACGCTGACGATGATGTTTACGACGGGAGGCAAAGAAAACATAGCGGAACGCAAGATCGCTTTGAAAGAACTGTGGGAAAACTTGCGCAGAAAAGACGAGAAAATGTACTCATATCTGCGCCGAAGTTATCCCGCGCTCGTAAACTGGCTGCCGTTCCGTTTATGCGGCACCGTCATGTCCTGCGGTTATAAATTTTTTCGCAATAAATTGAAATGCAGTTAAAGTCTAATAGTTTTTACATAGCGTTATACCTTACTTAAAAGAAGTTGAAAGGTTTCCAAAAAGCCTTTGATGCTTTTAAAGTAATCACCGACTTTAACCGTGTTTAGTAACTTCTAATTTGACTTTTGCAATATAAAATGCTAAAATATAAACCTGACCGCAGAGAAGAAACGATACCCCAAAATATGTTGTTTAACCGTCTTTTTTGCACGAATATTTATTTTTTAAGCAGAAAACTCATATGATAAAACTTGAAATTTTCACTCATCCTTTTGCCGATTATAAAAATCTTAACCTTCCTTGGGACTACCACTGCCTGTATATTCTTGAAAACGGCAAGCAGGTTTATATAGGCGAAACAAAGGATATCGCGCGGAGGAACAAGGAACATCTGGCGCCGTATGATTTGTGCGGGAAGTTTACATTCGACAGAATACACGTGATTACGGGCGAGGACTTCGAGGAAACGCCCGCCAAGCATTATGAAGATTTGCTTATCCGCCTTATGCACGCGGACGGGAAATTCGAAGTGATAAACCGCAAAATGGGCGATTGGACGCACTATAAAAGAAAAAACGACTTCGAACTTTCGTTCGACAGGCTGTGGCCCGAGTTGGAAAAAAAAGGCCTGGTAAACGAAAAGCATTTTTATTCTGTGCTGAATAAGGGCATGTACAAGTACTGCCCCGACATGATGCGCCTCACTGAAAAACAGCAGGCGGCGCTTAAGAGCATAATAAACGCCATAAATTCAAAGGAGACTTTTCCTACAAACGAAAAATTCCGCAGCCGCCCCATACTAATAAGAGGCGACGCGGGCTGCGGCAAAACGGCGGTAGCCGTATCACTATTCTATTATCTTAAAACGCATACCGAATACCGAAAATTAAAAACGGGACTGGTTTACGCCAACCCTTCCACCCGCAAAGAAATAAAAAAGGTGTTTTCAGGCACGCCTGAACTGAACAAAGAGGACGTAATATCGCCAGTAGAAGCCACTAAACGTCGCTATGACATACTGATATGCGACGAAGCGCAGAGGCTGCGCCGAAACAAGAACATAGGCTATTATTTAAGAGCGTTCGAGGAGGGAAACAAGAGGCTTTCGTTAGACAATTCGCACGACGAACTTGACTGGCTTCTTGCCGCTTCAGACCGCCTTATTCTGTTTTACGACGGTAAGCAGATAGTAAGCCCCTCAGATATACCCGAAAACAGTTTTGAAAAGCGCGTTTACGACCGCTTCAGAGGCATACGACCGATAGATCTCGACGAGCAGATGAGGATACGCGCGGGCGCGGAATATACCCCTTACGTTTACGACGTTTTATTTCAGAATACCGACAGATCAAAGAATTTTGAAAATTACGATTTCAGACTTTTTACCGACTTTGCCGAAATGAGAAAAGTCCTTTGCGAAAAGGAAGAAAAATACCGCCTGTGCAGAATTTGTTCGGGCGGTTACGGCTGGAAATGGGTATCTAAAACCAACCCCGAAACGCCCGATATCGTTATAGACGATTGCGGTGTAAAATGGAACAGGCAGTCGGGCGGCTGGCTGGAAAACGACAAAGCAAAAGGGGAAATGGGCAGCATATATTCCCTCGCAGGTTTGGATTTGAACTATACGGCGGTGGTTTTCGGACCCGAACTTTACTTCGACGCGCAGGAAAACAAAATAATGGTTGACAGAAAGAATTATTACGATAAAAAGATAAAGCGGGGCGTTTCGGACGGCGAACTGAGAACTTTTATTTTAAATTCCTATGCTGTACTTATGACGAGGGGCATTCGCGGGACTTACGTATACGTCTGCGACAAAAACCTGCGCCGCTATTTGGAAAAATTTATCCCGACGGCGTAGCGGAGTGCGGGCGATAAAAGTTTAATGGAGCGACGGCGTTGTTTGAATCAATACTAAAAACCGAGAACTGTATACTTTTTTAGATAATAAAAAAGGAGCAGTTTTCGTATTTCTCATAGGGAATTTTTTGTAAGCCGCAGTAAGTTATGTTATAATGATATAAATAAAAATTGTGCATGGAAAAGATTATGGAACTTCGGGTATTAAGGTATTTTTTGACGCTTGCAAGAGAGGAAAATATATCAAGGGCAGCCGAGGCATTGTACATTACGCAGCCCACGCTCTCCCGCCAACTTGCCGAGTTGGAAGAAGAACTCGGTGTCAGACTGTTTGAGCGGGGCAAAAGAAAGATTGTTTTAACCGAGGACGGCATACTGCTGCGCCGTCGCGCGGAAGAAATGATCGCGCTCGAACAGAAAGTGGAATGCGAATTTCGCCAAAAAGAATATGATTTAAGCGGGGTTATTTCCATTGGTGCAGCGGAAACAAAAGCCTCCGAAATTTTTCCTAAACTAATCACTTCCTTCCGCGCGAAGTACCCTGCGGTAACTTTCGATATTCAATCCGACATTGCCACTCATGTAAAGGAAGGCTTGGACAGAGGTCTGATTGACGTGGGGCTTTTGATAGAGCCGGGCGACATTGATAAATACAGTTTTATTCGCTTAGGCATAGACGACAGATGCGGTATCTTAATGAGTACGGATTCGCCGTTGGCGCAAAAGGATTACATAACCATAGACGATTTGATCGGATTGCCGATCGTGGCGAATAAGCGGCCGTCCGTTCAATCCTTTTATCGCAATGCTTTGGGCGAAACTTACGATCAACTGAACGTAATCGCCACCTTCAATCTTGTCAACAACGCAGCCCACTTTGCCCGACAGAATTTAGGGTACGTTTTTACCGTCGAAAGCACGCTTACGGAAGCGAGCGGCTTGGGAACGTGTTTCAAACCGTTTTATCCCGAAATACGTCAATCTACATTTATTATCTGGAAAAAATATCAGCCTGTGAACCGTGCTGTCAAGAAGTTTATTGAAGAAATTATTATGCTTTATGGGCATAGTGAATGATACAAACCAAGTATTTTACATATTTAAATAGAAAAATTATAATATAAGTGCAGAAACGTCGTACTGCACTTATATTTTTTTGCGGAGAAACCATGAAACTGAAAGATCTGCGCGAACAATGCGCTTTAAGCGAAACCGAACTTATGTTTTACAAAGATAAAGGATTATTTGACGAAACGCTTTGCAGCGACAGTGAACTGACCGATGATTCCATTGAAATTTTGTCTGCAGTCTCGCTTTTCCGCGAAGCGGGACTTGGGAAAGAGCAAATCGCAGAATTTTGTATATGTAACGACGTAAAAAGAAAAATTCAGATTTTAAGAAAAGCGCGGGATAAATTATTGAACGAGATGCATTGCGCGGGACAACTTCTGGATAAGGTAGATTTTATCCTATATAATTTGCAGCATAAAAACAAATAATCAAGGAGTTAGATTATGGAATATGTAACTTTATCGAATGGCGTGAGGATGCCGCAACTCGGCTACGGCGTGTATCAGGTATCGAAAGACGAATGCGAACGCTGCGTTCTCGACGCGCTCAAAGTCGGATACCGTCATATCGACACGGCACAGAGTTATTTCAACGAAGAAGAAGTCGGCACCGCTATCGCGAAATCGGGCATTCTGCGCGAAGAAATTTTTTTGACGAGCAAGGTCTGGGTGGAACATTACGGCTATGAACAGACGAAAGCGTCCGTATACGAATCGCTGCGCAAACTCAAAACCGATTATATCGACCTTATGCTCCTGCACCAACCCTTCGGCGACTATTACGGTGCATGGCGCGCTCTGGAAGAATTGTACGGAGAAGGGAAATTAAGATCTATCGGCATATCCAACTTTTATCCAGACAGAATGGTTGATCTATGTTCGTTCAGCCGAATTCGTCCGATGGTGAACCAAGTGGAAACGCATCCGCACAATCAGCAGACAGAAGCACAGAAATGGATGCAGAAATACGGCGTGCAGATAGAAGCATGGGCGCCGTTCGGAGAAGGTCGCGGCGGACTGTTCACCGACGGGACGATTGCAAAAATCGCCGCAAAGTACGAAAGAACGGTTGCGCAGATCATTTTGCGCTGGGAATTACAGCGCGGCATCGTAGTGATTCCAAAGTCTGTTCATATCGAAAGGATGATAGAAAATTTTAACGTATTCGATTTTGCCCTTTCCGACGAAGAAATGGCGATTATGGCAACTCTTGATAAAAAACAAAGTTCGTTTTTTTCTCACACCGACCCCAATATGGTGGAATGGTTTGTGCAGATGGTTGAACAACGAAAGAGCAATCACGATCACAGCAAAGATAAAAAGAAGTGGTAAGGAACAAAACTTATGAAAAAAACATTTATCTTAATTTTATTGGCGTTCTGCCTGGTATTCGCTTTTACGTTTACCGCATGCAACGATAACGGCGAGAACACGGTACCCGGTGACGGTAATTCGAGACCGTCCGAAACGTCGAATATTTTAATCGTATATTTTTCAGCAACCAACAATACCGAAAGGATAGCCGGATACATTGCAGATGCGACGAACGGCGTTACGTTTGAATTATCGCCCGTAAATCCGTATACAAGCGCCGATTTGAATTATTCCGATCGTAATAGCCGAGTTTATCGCGAATATGAGAACGAAAATTTAAGGAACATCGAATTGGTATCTGCAATCGTAAATAATTGGGATAGTTACAAAACGGTGTTCGTCGGCTACCCTATTTGGTGGGGAATTGCGGCGTGGCCCATAAATAACTTTATAAAAAATAACGACTTTACGGGAAAAACCATAATTCCGTTTGCGACGTCTGCAAGTTCGGGATTGGGACAGAGCGGAGCGTTGCTTGCTCAAATGGCAGGTACGGGAAATTGGCAAGAGGGAATGCGCTTTTCTTCGGGCGCATCCCGTTCAACCGTAACCGAGTGGGTAAACACTCTTAATTTAATCGCTTAATTTGCAAAGGAGATACGATTATGCCGAAAATTATAACCGTTTACTATTCGCGCAAAGGCGAAAATTATTGGAACGGAAGCATTCAAAATTTGAAGAAAGGCAACACGGAAATCGTTGCGGAATTTGTTCAAAAAAACGTCGGCGGCGATCTGTTCGAGGTGGAAACCGTAAAAGAATACGCCAAGGACTATTATGCCTGTTGCGATGAAGCGCAAAAGGAACTTCACGCGAACGCCCGCCCCGAACTCAAACTTTATCCCGCCGCGTTGGACGGATACGACGTTATCTTCGTTGGTTATCCGAATTGGTGGGGGACTATGCCCATGCCGATGTTTTCCTTGCTCGAAAAATACGACTTGAAAGGTAAAAAGATCGTGCCGTTCTGCACCAACGAGGGCAGCGGTATGGGATCGAGCGAACGCGACCTTGTTAAAGTCTGCAAGGGAGCGACCGTGATGCGTGGACTTTCCGTTCGCGGCACAAAAGCGGCTGAATCCGAAAAACAAGTCGCGGAATGGGCGAAAAGGAGTATTTAAATTATGGATATAACGGAAAACGCAAGGCGCTATCACGAAAAAATATTTCCGCATTATCAATCGGAGTTTGCGCAAACCGATCCTGAATTTATCGAGCGGTTTGACAATTTTGCCTTTGGAGAAGTAATAAACAACGATGACCTTGACGACAAAACGCGCTTTATTGCGATTGCCGCCGCGCTTATCGGCTGTCAAGCCATAGACGAATATAAGGTAATGCTGCCCGCCGCTCTCCGCTTCGGGATTTCTCCCGTTGAAATAAAGGAGATCGTCTATCAGTCGGTTGCCTATGTCGGCATCGGCAGGGCGTTCCCTTTTCTGAAAGCGACGAACGACATTTTGATCGCGCAGGGCGTTTCCCTCCCCCTTGAAGGACAAGCGACCACGACGACGAATAACCGCCGTGAGAAGGGGGAACAGGCGCAAATCGATATATTCGGCGAAAGTATGCGCGGTTTTGCTCAATCGGGCAATCCCGAAACGCGGCATATCAATAAATGGCTTGTGGAAAACTGCTTCGGCGATTATTATACGAGAACGGGGCTCGATTATAAACAGCGCGAGATGATTACCTTTTGCTTACTTGCCGCACAGGGCGGTTGCGAGTCGCAACTTATCTCTCACGCAAAAGCGAATATCCGTATCGGAAACGATAAAAGTTTTTTAGTCAAGGTCGTTTCGCAGTGTTTGCCGTATATCGGCTACCCCCGTTCCCTCAACACAATCCGATGCGTGGAAGAAGCGGCAAAAGTTAAGAACAAAATGGATCGGGAGAATCTAAGCGTGTTCCCCGTAGGCGAAAAGAATGAAGCCTATGCTGAATATTTTATCGGCCAAAGTTATCTCAATATGCTCTCAACGGAACAAGTCGCAATCGGAAACGTAACCTTTGAACCCCGTTGCAGAAACAATTGGCACATTCACCGCGCAGATAAGGGCGGCGGTCAGATTTTGCTCGTTACGGCAGGAAAAGGCTGGTATCAGGAATACGGACGGCAGCCCCGTGCGTTAAAAGCGGGTGACGTCGTCAATATTCCCGCAAACGTAAAACATTGGCACGGCGCGGCGAAGGACAGTTATTTTCAGCATCTGGCAATCGAAGTTCCTTCGGAAAACGGACGTACGGAATGGTACGAACCCGTATCCGACGAGGAATACGATAAGATCTCGGGGGATGTAAAATGAGAAAATGGTTGATCTACGGCGAATTCAACATATTTTTCATATTCGGCAGTAAATGGAATTTGATTGATAAAAGTACTCGGAGAAATTCTCCGAGTACTTTTATCAATCGCCAGAAAGATATAAGTATAAATTTATAAAATTTTAAAATTATCTGTAAAAAATTGGAAAAAACATTTGACAAACATATGTTCGTATGTTATAGTATTAGTAATCTGTAAGCAGATAGCTGACAGAGAGCGGTCAATGCAAGTCAATATCGGAGGAGAAAAAATGACGTTCGGCGAAAGTTTACAGAAACAGAGAATCGCCAAAGGGCTCAGTATGCGCGAACTTGCTTTAAGAGCAGGGTTCACCGCGCAGTATCTGAGCGATATTGAATACGGTAAAAGGGCGGCACCGGAAAAAGATGTTTTGGATAACCTCATCAATGCGTTGGATTTGACCGTAGATGAGGAACGGCTTCTCTATGATCTTGCTGCAGAGGAACGCAACAGCCTGGCGCAGGATATTCCGAATGGTTGAACCCGCTCATGACAGCGGCAGCATCGCCCATGCCTTCCGCAGAGGATAGCGCATATTCAAAGGGAAGCAGCATGATCTCGCGAGCCTCCTGCTCGTTCAGCCAGACGCCGATACCGTTTCTTGCCGCCTCTTCGTCGTTGAACGCATAATGTTTGACGTTCGCGATGATGCCTTTTGCCTGCATTCCCTGTATCTCATACACCGCCGCTATTGCGGTAAGATACGGGTCTTCGGAAAAATACTCATGCGATCTTCCGCCGAACGGCATTCTGTGAATATTGATGGCGTTGGCATATAAGCCGGACAAGCCGTGATACAGAGCGTCTTCCGCAAGGCAGTCGCCTACTTTTTCAATCAGTTCGTTATTAAAAGAGGAGGCCCATATCCCCTCGCTGGGGAACGACAGACTGCCCTGCGATTTACCGTAACCGGTGGGTCCGTCCGCCTCGCGCGTATCCGGCTTGCAGACGGATTCGACCATGACCGTAGCGTATTGCCCGTTGGAGATCAGGTACGACTGTTCTCCAAACGTCATCTGATCCAAAAGATCTTGCCATAACGCATTGTCATAATCTTTGCCCCTAAGCATCGCTAAGGTGAGGCCGTTATTTGCTCCGTAAGAGGGCATTTCCGCTTCGGGATCCGTTTCGATATCTTTATTGCTGCGCAGATCCTCTTTCATTTTTGCGGTAACGTTCAAGGATATACTCGCTTTCGGCATAGTGCCCTGCCAATCGTTTCGGGATACATAAGTCACTTTTGTGTTGCTGCCCTCGTATTTATTCAGATCGGCGTCATCGAGTTGATTTGTGATCGACGCTCCCGTTTCGGAGGAAACGGAATAAGTTTTATCGTCAAAAGCATTGACCGCGATCTTGCCCGCAAGAACTGAATTTCCCGCAGCGTCCATTCTCTGATCGGTATTTTCGGGAGTTTTCCCTTGTGCTGCGAGAATATTATTCGCAGCCTCATGCGCTCCGTTCGCAACGGTCAGATAATAATCGCCCTCGTCCACGATATACGTCTTGGCATAGTTCGCGTCATAACTTTTGAACAATTCCTTTTTCACGTTGATCGTGACGGGTTCGCTGCTCTCTCCGGGCGCGAGTTCCTCCGTCTTCGCGTAGCCGACAAGTTCGACCGCTGCCTTCTCCACTCCGTGTTCGATATCGTATTCCGAATAGGGCTTTTGCAGGTAGACCTGTACGGCTTCTTTTCCGGAATATGTATCGCCCGTGTTGGTCACCGTCACCGTAACGTCATAACTCTTTCCGTCCTCGTTTTCAGTTACGGAAAAATCGGAATAGGCAAATTCGGTGTATGATATTCCGTACCCGAACGGATACGCCACGTCGTCGGAATAGCGGTAATCGCCCGTATTCGACCTTCCCGTAACATAATCGGTGTATCTCGTTTCATAATACCGATATCCGACGTAAATACCTTCGCTGTATATGCCGTAATACATCTGGGTCGAATTAAGTCCCATCTCGCCGTAATTCGAATAGGTCTGCGCAAAAGATTTGCCGCTGTTGTAGGAAAGTTGCATCGCCGCAGGCGAAGAAAAATTATCTTTCGCGTAAGTATCGGATAGTTTGCCCGACGGAACGATCTTTCCCGTCAAGACTTTGGCAACCGCATTGATACCTGCCGAACCGACGTTTCCGACCCAAAGACAGGCATCCACATCGATCCCGTTTCGGCTGAGAAAATCGAGTTGAACGGTTGCCGAAGAATTGAGCAAAACAACGATCTTTTCGATTTTACCCTGGTTTTTCAACATTGTCAGCCCTTGCAGGACTGAAATCTCTTCCTCGCTCAAAGAAAGATAACTGCCGTCCTCGCCGTCGCTTCTCGTGGCGGAAATATCCGAACCTTCCCCGCTGCTGCGGGCGATCGTTACGATGACCGTGCCGTAATCTTCAAGACTGGTTTTTGCCGCGGAAGGAATTGCGTCGTACGATGTTTCGTTGATAAGATAAGTATCCCCGATCTTCTTTCTCGAAGAAGAGGTTTGATAGAAATTCCACATAGTCTGGTTCACTTCCAGTCCGACGTCTGTGAGCGCCTGTTTCAAATCTTTATAAGAGGCCGTATTCGACGCGGACGATCCCGATGAACCGTAGTTAAACTTGTTGGAACCGGACAACATACAGCTGACCTTTTCCTTTTCAGAGAGCGGCAACGCGTCGTTTTCGTTTTTCAAAAGAACGATGCCTTCGCCTTCGATCTGTTCTGCAACGCTCTGAAAATATTCGGTCAACTCCGCGTAATACTTATCTTTATAATCGCTCTTGAAATACTGATATGCAGGGTCGTCGGAATAATCAATTTCCGAACCAGAAATATTCAGCGCGTCGTTGATCGCGGCACTCTGGCTCAGGGCAATCTCATATATTCCCGTGATTAAAACGAGGAGGCTGTCCATACATACGGCGAGGCATTCCCACAGTACCCTGTTGAACAAATTCTTCTTCATGCTTTTACCTCGCTTTGTTTTTTGTCCACGGGTGCAAAGCGTTCAAGCACGCGGATACAAGAGTCAAAATCGCCGCCGCGACAAAAAAGACTGCCGTCAAGATAAATCCGGCGGTGAAAGTGTTGCCGTCGATGCTCACTAATACGTTTGCAATGTACGTCACCTGCGAAAATACGAACATCAAAAAAGCGTACAGTTCGACCAGATATGCCACATACCTAACGGGCTTTGCCGCGGCGGATATCCATTTGTAAGGAATGATATCCGCCGCAAGGCTCACCACGGAAAGGGCTATTCCGACGATCAGACACACGATCGCCGAGCCGTTTAGTTCGGGATTGAATTCCGTAACGCCGTTCTGCCTGTAAAAAACGAGCGCCAAAACCGCAAAGACGATCGCAGGCACGGTCAAGTAAAAACCGATTCCCCTTTCCGCAAATATATGTTTTACTTTTCCCAAATTGTTTTTCATTCCGTCACCGTTATTTGTTTTCATAAACAGTCATTTTCAAAGCCGAAGAACTATTGATATAAATGCAGTCTACGATAGGGGCCATTGCGGCGACAGTGCCGTCCGGTCTGCCGTTTGCGTTGTTGACGTACAATCGGATCAAATTTTCGCCGCCCTTCAGATCAATATTGTTGATGACGACTGTAACATAACGATGATCAGAACCGCTGTCCCATACGCCGTCCATATAATCTTCGCCCCAATCCATTTCGATATCGCCGGTTTTATATGCGAGAACGGTGCCGTTCACCATCACCTGAAAAGAATCCTGGGTGAGCGTTACAGCCCTGTATTCGGAGGATATGCGCAGAGAAAGAGAAGCGCCCTTTTCCGCTTTATCCGAGGTAATTTCAAAATCGAGATAAGCGCCTTCATAATACAGACCGTGAACTGCCTTTCCGTTGCTGGCGGCGCTGTCGTTGCCGATCAAACCGGTCCCGCTGAAATTGCTGGAAAAACCGACGCCCTTTTTATTGCCTTCCGTATTGGCGGTCAGATCCGTGTCGGGATCCAGCCCGGTAAGTTGGGTATCCTCCGCTTCGAACGTATATTGTTTCATCCAGCGGGCATACAGGCTGAGATTGCCGCTGTATACGCTGTTGTTTACGAATTTTTCGGAATATTCCTTATCCAGATACCATGCCTCGAAAGTATATCCGCTGCGAGTGGGATTGGTCGGTTTCGTCAACCGCCCTCCGCTCACAAATATTTTGGACGAATAGATTCCGTTATCGGGAGCGCCTTCGTAATTCCAGTAGAATGTAGCCGTTGCGGACGTCGCTTCCGATTCGGAGGTCCATCCTGCATATATAGTCGTATCTGCAGTAATCGCTTGCGTTTCGAAATCGAAAGTTTTGCTCAAATCGGCATCTTCATACCAACCGTTAAATATATAATCGGTTTTGGTCGGATCATCGGGCTGCACAGCAAACGCCCCCTCTTCGACCTGTTGCGAAGCAATATCGCTTCCGCCGTTCGTTTCGAATTTTACCGTGTATTTTTTCACATCGTTGCCGCTGCACGCAACAAAACTCATGGCGAGCAATGCCGCCAGCAACGCACATAAGAATGTTTTACTAATCAGGCCTTTCAATACTCTGTTCATAGTAAGCCTCCTGTCAAATTTGTAAAATAACAGCATTCCCCCGATTACGGCTTACGCTATAATCGGGGTTTCCCGCTGTTCAAACGTTGAACTTTAATTTTTCTTTTTTCTGGATACTACCATACAAATCGTCGCGCCTAAGAGAACGACCGCGCCGACAAGCGCCGCGCCGCCGGTCACGGACGAACCGCAACCGCTGCTCGTATTCCCTTCCAGCGAGTTTTGCAGGTCTTTGATGGTGGATTCGAGATCGCTTATCTTGTCATTCAGATCTTCGATCGTGATGTCCGTATCACCGCCCGTCGTTTCACCTTTGACAACAATGACAAACGTAGTTTCTGCCGTTTTATCCTTATTGCCGCCGTCGCCTTTGCCACCGTCGCCTTTACCGCCGTCGCCTTTGTCGCCGCCTTCGGCAAACGGTGTTGCGGCAGGATTCGTACCGCTTTCCTCATTTTTCGCAGTAAGCACAACGGTGAAAGTATACGTTCCAGCCTTTTCGGGCGATCCCGTGATCGTTCCGTCCGCATTGAGCGTGAGCCCATCGGGCAGAGAACTTCCCTCCTTCAAAGAATAGGTGATAGAATTGTATTCCGCGCTCGTATAAACGTCGGAAGTAAACTCCGCGTAGAATTCTGTTCCCACGGCGGCCTCCGTAAAGTTGCTGCTTTCCGCCGTGATCTGAATTGCGGTATCTACCGTAAGTACGTAAGTCGCGCTCTTGTTGATCCACCCGTCGATCACATAATTTACCGTAAGATTAAACGTTCCCGATTCCTTCGGCGTACCACTGATCGTTCCCGTGTTTTCGTCGAACGTGAGCCCTTCGGGAAGCGCTCCCGTCAGACTGTATCTGACAGTGGAATCTTTATCAAGTTTGCTTTCGATCGAAACGCTTACGTTCGACACGCTGAGACTTTCCGTAGCCTCCAATTTACCGTTATCAAGTTCCAGATCGCCGTAGCCGTTGAACTGACCTGCAGAGTTTGCAACCTGATAGAGTACGTTATGCGCCATTTCTCTCACGCAATACCACTGCGTATAGGAGATTTCGTAATACGTTTTCCCGTCTTCGCCCTTTTGCACGATGTAAACGCCTTCCGTCTCTGCCGTTTTGCCGTCCGGGAGCGTTTCGCCCTGTTTATAGAAACCGCCGGTCGGCTGTTCGCCCGTCGTCGGATCCGTCTGTCCGGACAGATATTCGGTGTTACCCGTCGTGAGAATGGTCTGCGCGCCTGCTCTGACCATAATATCGGGGTTCGTTCTCTGATTCCAGCCGATATAGCCGTCAGTTACGAAATAAGCATGACTGCCCCATTCGTTCTGATATAATTCGACCGAAAGATTCGTGTTATTGGTGTTCGCCTTCCCCGCCAATCTTCCGTAAGCGGTCATACCTGCCTGAGATCCGCCTTCCTGGAAGATCATCTGGAAGTTCTTCATGTAATTTTCTCTCATCGCCTGCTCGTCGCACCAGGTGAACAGACAGCCTCTATCCGTTTCCTGATCGTTCATGAGAGTATGTTTCGCATAGCAGATAATACCCTTAGACTGAACGCCCTGCGTGAGCGCGGCGCCGATATACCCGCCGAGGATACCGTCCTGCGAGAAATATTCGTTATTGCGCCCGGAGAACGGAGAACGATGAATATCCGCGCCCGGAGCATACCAGCCCTGGAATCCCGTGATGAGCGCGATATTGCCGATGATTATGCCGCGTTTTTCCGCAAGTTCGGTGTTCCAGGTTGCGGCCTGCAAACTTTCCGCGCATGCCTGGAATTCCTGATTGATGCTGTTGGGGCCGTCTCTGTCGACGGTTACTTTCTTTCCGACGCTATCGATATTGACCGTACCGTAACCGCAGTACGTATTAACCTGACACAACTCATCGTAGGTGAGTTGGTTGAGGAACTCCGTCCATTTCTCGTCGTTATAGTCCGCGCCCGCCATATCGAAAAACTTGATCGTATTGACCGAAGACGAAGATGCGTAGAATTTAATTTTCTGCGCTCCTTTATCGCCGTTCGCACCCGCGTTCGTATACTCGCCCAAGGTGCCCTTCGCCTGCGACCAATCCGTGGGAACAGAGGTATGCGACCAGACATAGCCTTTATCATCGTCATTCTCATAGTACTTGTTGTACGTCTTCGTCGCATCGTTTGCGCCTGTATAAGTACTGCTGACCGCATAGTTATCCCAATACGACCAGTTATCGAGCACGTTATCCTTAAACGTAAGATCGGCTGCCGTGGGAGCCTTAGGGAAAGAAAGATCAAACCCGTTCACAGTGGATTTCACTTCGGAAGGTTTCGTGGGAACGGATACTCCCGTATAATTCACTATCGAGGCGGAAGCAACATTTTTGTCGTTCTTTACGACAACGGAAGGATCGGTAGCCGAAACGCTTGCGTTTCTCGTCATGGTCGTCATGCCGGACGCCTGGTCCTTCATCATGGCTTTCGTGCGGATATTGCCGAAATGGCTTTCATCCACAGCGGTATCTTTGTCCATACCCTCGCCGTTGTTGTTTACCCCGTCCGTAAACAGACTGGAAACCTGTAAGCCTGAATAATCGTCCTTTTCGAGGGCAATATCCTGTTCAAGCGTGAAGGACTCTTCCGCATAACATTCTGCACGTTCGACCCCTTCGCTGTCCGTAACATAATATTTGCCGTCTTTTTCAACCGTAGAGCAATCGTAGTGACTGTCTTCCATGATACGGAGAGTATATTCGCCGCTCTCCATTATGTAAGCACCTTTGGTCACTTTGTCGCTCTGCGCATAATAGGAGTACCACGACGCCATATCCTGCACGTTTACCGAGACGACGACCGTCTGCGATTCGCCGGGATCAAGAATGCCGGTCTTTGCAAATCCCACGAGGGACACAGACGCTTTTTCGACAACGCTATCCGTTTCGTAAGGCGCGCTGACATAGACTTGCACCGTTTTTTTACCCGCGACGCTGCCCGTGTTCGTTACCGTTACGGGCAAATATAACGTGTCGACCGCCGCAGCCTTCTGATAGGTCGACTGTAACTGGGAGGCGATCGTTTTTTGATCCGCCGCCGTCAGTTTATTTTTAAGCGCGGAATCGGTGTAAATTCCGTTGGATTTAAAAGAAAAAGTCGTATAGCTTAAACCGTAGCCGAACGCATAAGTGACGTTTTCTTCCCACCACTGCTGCGCGGCGTCCGCATCGATCTGATACATATCATGGTAATAAGTTTCATAATACTTATAACCTAAATAAATACCCTCTTCATAGTCGATGCCGTGGAATCCTTCGGTATCGCTGATAACGTCGGTTGTCGTGCCGTCGGCGCCCTCAGTGGTTCCTGCCGAAGAACCCGCTTCGTTCATGTATGTATTCGAACCTGCGCCCTTCGACCCCGTCTGATCGTTGTTACCGAAGTTGTACCAGGTAGGATCCGCAGTAAAGTCGGTATACCATTCGTCGACCAGTCCGCCGGAGGGATTGATGTCGCCTTTTAAAATCTTACCGAGTGCTGCGAGCCCGCCTTCTCCGGGTCTGTCGATATTGATGATCGCATCGATATTCTCGTCGTCCCGCAATTCCTCTATTTCCATGGCATTGGACGTATTGAGTACGACGACCACCTTATCAAATTTTTCCTCTACCATTTTAATAAGCGCGCGCTCGCTGTCGGTAAGCATGAGATAATGCTTATACGTCTTGCCGTCTTTCTCCGCAAGCGCTACGTGGGACGCGGTGTCCTTTTCGTCCAGAAGATTGGTACCGGCCTCCTCGCTCGTGACGCGCTTCGCATCGCTTCCTTCGCCGCCCGTTCTCGCAAGCACGACGACAGCCGCGTCGCTATACATACTGAACGAACTCGTTACTTTTCCGTTGAAAGCATATTCTTCCTGCCCTATAGTGGCGCTTTGGTTGTCGTAGAAATTTTTCAACGTCGGATTTACCTTAAATCCCGCATCCGCCAAAACATCCGCGACCTTGTCTCCGCCGGCCGATGCGGTCGACTGGCCGCCGGTGGGAGCCGCGCCGATAAGGCTGTCCGCACTAACGCCGAAAACGCTGATCCATTCGTTGCCGCGCATAGGAAGAGCTTTATTCTGATTCTTTAACAGAACATCGCCCTCCGCCGCGGTATCCTCAGTCAACTGCTCGGCAGCCGAAAGAGTTTCTTCCAAAGAATCATAATCCGCGTAGTACTTGGTCATGCCCTTAGCCCCCATAACTTCCGCCCCGACACTCAAGATCGGCGAGGAAAGGCACGACAGACCGAGGGCAAGCATTGTAGCGCAAGCAAACGCGCGAAACGCCCTTTTCTTGCCGACCCTGCTGATTTTTGCCATTAAGTTTCCCTCCTGTTTATAATTCGTTATCGGCTAACACTACCGTCCGCCTTTAACGACTTAATTATAAAATCAAAAAACCCGAATAGCAATAGCACACGCACAACCTGCATTTAATCGCCCACATTGCGCGCGATAAAGTACAAATCAGCATTTTATTTGAACAAATTGCAAAAAAACGGAAGTACCGCGTCTTATCGAACGCGGTACTTCCGTCTGCTCCTTTTACGACTCTCCGTTAAAAAGTACGGTGCCCATTTTTCGTAAATAATTGAGATAAATCGCTTTTAACTCCTGAACTTTGTCTCTGCTCACATTTATGTTCACCCCGCCCTTATAATTGACCAAAACCCCCGTTCTTTCTATTTTCTGTACATACTTTAAATTGACCAGGTATCCCTTATACATCCGCACGATATCGTAGTTTGCAAGTTTTTTCTCAAATTCTTCCATAGACATCCTGCATTCGATCTCTTCGTTATCCGCCATATAGATATATTGCTTATAACGGAAACTTTCGATATAGACGATGTCGCTTACCTTAAGTTTTCTTACAACGGAGTTATTGTTCGTCTTGATCCCGATATAAGCGTTTTTGTTCATTCGCGTATTGACATAAGAACGCAAAGTATCGAGCAGATCGTTTGTAAAATTATTTTTCCGCACAAATCCGAACGGACGCACCGAAAAGGTATCGAACACCATTTCTTCGCGGTTTGAAACAAAAATAATATCCGGCGCTTCCTCCGCCTTTTTTATCGCTTTCGCAAGATCGATGCCGTTTAGTTTGGGCATATCGATATCCAAAAACAGAGCATCGTACTTTCTTTGCCCGCCTTCGATGTTTTTATATAACGCAACGGGAGAAACATATTTGTCAATGGACGCGCTCAGCCCGAATTTAGCAAGTAATTTGTCGATCCTGTTGCAAATGGCTTCGCAAATAATTTCGTCATCGTCGCATACCGCGAACGAAACCGCTTTATCCAACTTATTTAACCTCCATACTTGTGAAATCAAGCATCATTTCAGCGATAAACTCGTTATCCTCAACTTTATATTTTACGATGCCGTTATATTTTTCCACAATTCTTTTTACGATCCTGTGTCCGAACCCGTGATTATCGGCATCCTCTTTTTCAGTATTCATTTCAAGAAGGCGGTCCCTGTCGTAGTCGTCCCTGATGTGGTTCTGAACGCTGACATATAAGAAACCGGCCTGCCGAGCAATCTTGCAATCCACGAGGTAATCTTTGCTATCTGCCCGCAATACCCCTTCTATAGCGTTATCCAACAAATTTACCAGAATTCTGCAAAGGTCGCTCTTTTCAAACGGAAGTTCCGAAGGAACATTGATTCTCGTTACAAGTTGAATGCCATAATTGTTCGCTTTGAGAATTTCCATATTGATGACGGAATTAATAAACTCGTTTCCGCAATCGATGAACGAACTGCCGCTTTCTTTCAAAAAACTTTCGTTCATAGATGAAAAATACCGTCCAAGCGCACCGTACTGCTTTTGTTCGAGCATCAGTTCAATCACTTTAAGTTGATTCTTAATATCATGCTTTATCTGCCGCATCTCCGAAATTGCCTGTTCAGAAACCGCCAGCATCTGTTTATCTGCCTCCAACAATTTATTTTTGACCTGTAATTCAATGACTTCTTTTCTGCCCTTGCAATGAAAGTATATGATCATATAACTTGAAACAATCAAAATATAAATTACGGCGAGCGTAAATATAAAAAAAGTGTCTTGACTGATGCCTCCGATCTTTACATTTAAAATCGTTTTTCCAATGATGAGCGACGAAGAACAAATAGCGCCGAGCATGATCATTGCCACGGAAAACACCGGAATGTCACTATATCGCGTAAGCGTATAACGGCGGATAAGCAAACTGAATCCTATGATCAACAGATAAAAAAGAATATTTACGAACGACCAGTCCGTGCCCACGGGTAAAACATTCATAACGAGTCTTCCCAAATCGGTAACGGCAATCACCGACGTATAAAGGACAGCGCCCATGATCATACGGCTCATTATATATACGCGATTGAATAATAAGTAAATAATGATTACCAACAGCCAAGAAATATGGAAATTGATCCCGCCAAGAAATGTCCAAACCGAAGATAGTTCAAACAGTCCCCAATTTAATACTGTTCCGAGTGCAAACAGAGCGGCAAATTGCGCTGCCGCAAACGCGATCGAGCGAAACGTCTTTTGAAACGGATAAAATACGATCAAAAGCGAGAGGCTCACCGCTGCAATTTGTAAAATAAAAATGTAATCATATACAAAAGTAAAAAACATATCGATTAAATATCTCCGTTTGCGCTTAAGCGCAAACGGCAGGATCCTGCCGTAGTATTTTTTTACATTATAACACGCTGATGTTTGCATTGCAATGGCTTTTGACAAATTATAAATCAGACACTAACCGAATGTAAAAGCGTAAAAATCACATTTCCCTTTGCCTTCATAAGTAAAATACAACGCCGCAACGATGTTACCGCCCTTCCACTCCCCGCAAAAATTTTCGAGGCATTCTGTTGCAAAAACAGGAATTATACACACGGGTTTATCGTCTTCTTTTATGCGAACGACAAATCTACCGCGCGCATTTCCTTTGACAGTCACGGAAATCCGATCGATGCCTTTTAAATCGAAATATTTAAAACCAGCCGTTGTTCCGTTACAAAAATTAGCAATATATTGATCGGGGTCGCTTTCTCTGTCTGTTCCTGTCTGTGTAAAATAAGGATATATACCTTTCTTCTTTTTAATAATATTGCGGTAAAAATGAACCCCGTTTCTTGAATATAGATTACAAGCAATCCGCGCCTCATATGTTCCCCGCCCCTCGAGCGGTTTTCCGTTCAATCCACAACTTGTCATTTCCACCTGCTGAATCGAACCGTCCTTTTCGATTTGAATCTCTTCTGCACACGCTTGCCTCGAAAAACATGCACGGTTAGTATGGCGATGATAAAATATAAAGCATGTATTGTTAATTTCTAATAAACTACCATGAATATTACCCATATGATTAGAGGCTGACAATACATTTTTATGGTTTTCCAATCCTATGTCTCCGTTACTGACAATTGTACCTCCATATTTCCAGTCGCCGTCAGGCTTATCGCTCGTTGCATAACACAATTCATGGCCGAGCCGTGAAGAATATATAAAATAATATTTATCCTTTATCTTTCTGACCGATGACGCTTCAAAAAAAGCATGCTCTGCCAATTTACTGCTTTTGTTCGATGTAACAGTTAATTTGGGTGATCTGATTGGAGTTTTCATGTCTCTCGGATCGAGTTCAATAACTGCCCCGCCTTTAATGTTCCTTTTCGATATACCCAACACGGGAAAAAACATTCCTGACCCGTAATACAACCATACCCGTCCATCCTCCACGTATACGGCTGGGTCAAAAGGGAGATATTCTTTTATCCAAGGATACAGATCCACTTCTCCGTGGTATCGGAATGGCCCCACAGGGGAATCAGCAACTGCTACACGGATTGACCAACTTTTGCGCGTAATTCCGGGAGCAAAAGCATAATAGAGATAGAACTTCCCATCCGGAGATCGGCATACATCTGGTGCATACATATTTCCTTTTTTACGAGGATCCTGCTTTTTACTCCAAATAACGCCTTCATATTTCCAATCAGACAAATCATCGACAGGTGCCGACCAACAAACATAATCGTTTTTGCAAAAACTGTTGCCATTAAATTTGTCGTGAGAACCATATAAATACACTCTGTTTCCGAATATATGCGGCTCTCCGTCCGGAATATATTCCCAACTCGGAAGAAACGGATTGAACGCTTGATATTTCATTTCATCCCCCCGATCACACTATAGCACAGTATTGTATGCATTGCAAAGGATATTTACAAATCGTAGTTTTTTTTCAACAATCGTTGCTTTATTAATATTTGATTCACGTAAAAAAGTCGTGCCTAATTTGGGTTAAAAGAATGTTTAAATAATCCTTTCAAACTAAAAAGGAGATTATAGTTTGCCGTTAATACAGAGAGGCACTTACCAGACAGCAGCAAGCCGATTTCGTAAAAGCGATCGAAACCCAGCCCCTCCGCCCGTTGTTCGTATTTTTATTGCAGACAGGACTGCGGATCGGCGAGGCGCTTGCTCTGACGCACGAGGACATTGACCGCGAGAAAAAAACCGTGTCGGTCAATAAAGACGTTGTTTTTATCGCGGGCAAGCGTATCGAACAGGATACGCCCAAAAGCGCCGCGGGCGTGAGATCCGTTCCCATACCAGATGAAGCCTTAACATTGATCGCCAAAGCGAACGGAACGGAAAAGAGCGTGTTTCCCTTTACTTATGATTACGTCCGCTCGGCTCTGCGACGCATTTCCCTCTCGCTCGGGTTTAACGTATCCGCCCATATTCTGCGCCATACCTATGCCACACGGCTGGAAGAGGCGGGCGTTTCCTCGAAAGTAAAGCAGTATCTGCTCGGCCATTCCACAAGCCGCATGACACAAGATGTTTATACCCATATCCAAAGCGATTTTATAAACGAAAAAGCGGAGCAAATCCGCTCCGCTTTCGGTGAGTAAAGACCCGTTTGACTTGTATTTTGACTACTAAAACAGGCTTTTACTCCAAAAAAATATGTAGTTTTCGGGCAGATAATCGACACTTTGCCCGATTTTGGTGGAGATAAACGGACTCGAACCGTCCACCTCTTGAATGCCATTCAAGCGCTCTACCAGATGAGCTATATCCCCATGATTGCGCGGCGTGAAGCCGCGCGGAAATTTAAAGGATTGGAATAAAATTAATTATTCCGGTTTGATCGCGGAAACGGGGCAACCGTCTTCGCACGCGCCGCAGTCGATGCAGACGTCCGGATCGATCACGTATTGAGAATCCCCCTGCGAAATTGCGTTCACGGGGCAGGTGTCTGCACAGGCGCCGCAAGAAATGCACTCATCAGAAATGGTATGTGCCATATTTATAACCTCCGATTGTTCTTCATAGGCGGAAACCATCCGCTTTTACCCGAGTATTATATCACATATTTTTCGATTAGTAAATTGTTTTTCGCGGCTCAATCGAGTAAATTTTTCAGATCTTTGTCCGCTTTGTCGTCGGGCTCTTCTTTTTTCCCGCCTTTGAAAACAATTTTGTCCAAAGGAAAATCTTTGTAGACAAGACTCCCGTCCTTGTTCTCGATTTTGACGCGAACCGTCTGTTTCAGCATGTTTTCGGAAACGACGGTCCCCTTTCCTTCGGGAGTCGTCGCCTCGCTGCCGAGTTTGGGCATCTTTTTATAAATTTCGCTGTAATATTCGTTTTCATAGGAAAGGCAGCACATCAGCCTGCCGCAAAGACCGCTGATCTTCCCGGGATTGAGCGACAGCCCCTGCACCTTTGCCATTTTGATGGAAACTTTTTTGAACTCGGGAAGCGCCCCCGCGCAGCAGCATTCCCTGCCGCACGGCGCGATGCCGCCCAAAATCCTCGTCTCGTCTCGGATGCCCACCTGACGAAGTTCGATGCGGATATGAAACACCGACGCGAGATCTTTGACCAACTCGCGGAAATCCACTCTCCCGTCCGCAGCGAAATAAAAAATGACTTTCGTGCCGTCGAACGTAAATTCGCAGTCGATGAGTTTCATGTCCAGATTGTGCTTGCGGATCTTTTCTTCGGCGATCTTCATAGCGCCGGGTTTGCGCTCGGCGTTCTTTTTGACCTGTTCCCTGTCTTTATTGGTGGCGATGCGCACCACGGGTTTGAGAGGCTGCACCACCTCGGCGTCGGGAACGTCCTTGGGCGGAAACGCGACGACGGCAAACTCCGTGCTCTTGCTCGTCTCTACCACGACTTCCATGCCTTCTTCGTACGTTTCGTTATTTTTCGGCGCGAAATAGTAAATTTTACCGCCGTCTTTGAATTTGATTCCGATTACTTTCATCGTCCCTCCAGGATCCGTATAAACAACGTTTCGTAAGTCATTGCGGGATTTGCATTGAATTTCAGGTTGCGTTCCGCCTGCCCGATCGCCTCCTGCGAAAATACCAGCGCCCGTTCATCGTACCGTTTCGCGGCTTTTTCCAGAACGGCGCGTTCGCCGCCGAACAAAAGCAGGTCTTTACGGTTCAGGCGGAGCATCAGCATATCGCGGAATGCGAGCCGCAAAAGAGGCAGAAATTTGTTGCCTTCCACTTTTTCCGAAACCAGCCCCCGCGCGAATTCGACCGCGGTCGACGCCGTGAGATTGAGCGCGATCTGAGCCGCCTTTGCGGAGAGTTCCGTCAGCGAGCCTTCGCCCGCGAGTTCTTCGGCTTTTCCGAGGTTTCCGCCCGAAATCGCGGCGATCTCGGCGATGTCTTCGCGGTAGGGAAATTTTTCTTTGAGCGCCGCGGCGATATCCTTTTCGGAAAACCCGACGAGCTCGAGTTTTTTGACGCGGGAGAGCACAGTGGGAAGGACGGCGTAGCCGTTGGTCGAGCCGAGAATGAAATACACGTTTTCGGGCGGCTCTTCCAGAATTTTCAAGAGTTTGTTCTGCGCCGCCGCGTTTGCGTCCTGCAAGGCGTCCAGAACGTACAGTTTGCGGTCGGATTCCAGGGGGTTCACGTACGCGTCGTCGATGACCGCCCTGACGTCGCCCACCGCGATCTTTCCGCCCGTTTCCGCAGGAATGACCGCCATATCGGCAAATCGCTCTTCGCGGATCAGCCTGTCCCGCCGCTCGTCCCCGCCCGCGACGAGCACCGCGAGTTCCTTTAAAAAGGCGCGCAGGTTCGCCCCGTCCGGGCAGACGAGTAAATACGCGTGCGAGAGCGTACCGCTTTTCGCGTCCCCCGCAACGATGCGATAAGGTTTACTCTTATAAAACAGGCTCACCGTCGATTCCTTTATTTCAGATAGCCGCGCGCCGTTAACAGGCGCACGATATTTTGCGAAGTCCGGAACTTATCCCCCATACAGTCGATTTCAGCGAACCGATCGGGATAGCGCTTCAAAAGTTGCAGATAGCCCTCGTAGACGCGCTGATGAAAATTTTCGCCCGCCTTTTCCATACGGTCGTTTTCGTCGGCGCCGTGCTTGCGCGCAAACGCGCGCCGAGGCGGGATATTCAGAAACAACGTTACGTCGGGCATATAATTGCGGAGGGCGTATTCGTTGATCTTTTCCAGAAAATCGATCGACAGCCCCCTTCCGTAGCCCTGATAGGCGAAAGAAGAGAAGATATACCGATCGCAGATAACCATTTCGCCGCGCTCGAGAGCGGGCTCCACGGTGTCTTTGAGATGTTGTACGCGCGCGGCGGCGTATAAAAGCGCCTCGCACTCGTCGCTCATCTCCATGAACTTGCCGTTTAAGATAATTTTTCGTATTTCTTCGGAGATCTCGCCGCCGCCCGGCTCGCGCGTGACGACGTGCGGGATATTTTTATCCTGCAAATATTGGCTCAAAAGGCGTATCTGGGTAGATTTGCCAGACCCTTCGCAGCCCTCGAAGGTGATGAAGGCTCCCCTCATACGCGTCCCCCGATCTTGATGACGCTGATCTTTCCGTTCTTGACGCCGAACGTGTTTTTCGCGCGTTTCAAGCATTCGGCAGTTTCTTTGCCGATGACCTCGCCCGCGATGACGAGCGGGAAACAGGGCGGCGTGACGCCCGCGTTGCGCGCGCAGACTTTGCCCGCCGCCTTTTCGAGGGGCACTTCCTGCACCGCGAAGGTAAGGGCGGTGAGATAACTGAATTTTTTGACGCCGCACACGTATTCGGGCACGGCCTCGTAAGTGTTTTTCAAAGATTTGTTGCGCGCGACGCGGCGGAGGGCTCGGTCCAGCCGATTGAGGCGGGAAGCCGTCGTCGCCGCGGTGATATAAAATACCACGTAGCGACCGTCGTTCATTTCCGCGAAAATGCCGCGCTTTTCCAGTTCTTCGCAGGCGAGATAGGGAGAAATACCCATACCGCCGAAATCCACCGCGAACTGCAAAGTGGAAGAACCTTTATAAAATTTGACGCCCTTTTTGGCAAGGCGGGATTTGACGAGCGCAAGTTCGCGTTTGATGGAATCGATGAGCCGCGCGCCGTGCTCCGCCATGTACTTGACGCCGAATTCGACGGACGCCATGATGAGATAGGAGGGGCTGGTCGTGCGGAAAATCTGCAAGCCCTCTTCCGCCGCGGCGGCGAGCCGCTCGTCCCTGACGTTTAAAATAGCGCCCTGCGTGAGCGTGGGCAGCGTTTTGTGCGCGCCGTCCACCCAGATATCCGCAAAATCGCCCGCATACGCCGCGCCCGATTCTTCCGAGCCGGTGTCCGCGTCGAATTTGAGGTATGCGCCGTGCGCGCCGTCCACCATCAAAAGTTTTTTATACTTCTCGCAGATCTTTCGGATCTTTTCGTATTCCGCGATATTGCCGTAATAGTCGGGCGAGGTGAGCAGAACGCCGCACACGTCGCTCTCTTTCTGGAACGCCTCCTCCACGTCCAGCGGCGTGGGCGGGAGCAGAACGCCGTCTATCTCGTTTGCTTTTAAGATATACGGCTCGATGCCTAAGAGGGCGCAGGCGTTGTAGACGCTCTTGTGCGAGTTGCGGCCGATGATGACTTTGGATCCGAATTTGCGCGCGGCGAACAGCATGGAAAGCACGGCGCACGAAGAGCCGTCCGTGACGATAAAACTCCTGCGCGCGCCCAATATTTCCGCGATCTCGCGCTCCGCCACGGCGATCACGCCGTCGGGATCTTCCAGACAGTCGGAAAAGGACAACTCCGTGATATCCAGGGCCGCATCCCTGTACAAGGAAAATATTTTGCGGTTTGCCTGATGTCCGGGCATATGAAAACGCGCGGGGCGTATGCCCTTGTACTTTTTCATCGCGCCGAGAATTCGGTATTCCATGCTCTCCCTCCTGCGTCGTTTACGCGGACAGTTTGCCCGATTTGTCGTATGTGGTCAGAATAAAATTCAGATAGGTGATCGGCTCGAACTGCAGATCGTACTGCGACGCCGCCCAATCGAACACGGAAAGACAGATCCCCTCGTTGCTCTTATCTTTGTCGCCGTTGGTGATATATTCCGTGATGTTGGTCAGATTGCTCAGATCGAAAGCGCAGCGAACGGTCTTCCATTCATCCTCGTCCACGTTGTTATCGTTGTTTTTGTCCTGCCAGATTTTGGTTTCGCGAATGGAAAGAACGCCGACTTCGAGCGCCTTTTGCACGTTCAGATAACTGTCGCGCAAGTTTTCGATGCGCGCCGTTTCGTCTTTTATACCCTCTGCTATCTGCGCTTCCGTCTTATAACGCTTGTCCTTTTTCATGCGGGTGCGGAAAGAATTTTCAACTGCGCCCGCATCCAGATTTCCCTCACGGAAATCGCCGTCCGTATAAAACTGCGCAAGATATTTTTCGCACGTTTTCAAATAGTCTTCCTTGACGATCTTCCCATCGTCGTCCACGTAGTCTTCGCCGAGGGGCGCTAGGATCGAATAATACGAAGTGGCGAACTGCTGCAATCTGCTGAACGTTTCCTCGCCCTCTTTTTCAGGCTCGGGTTTCACGTCGGATACCCACAAAATATCGCCCTGTTTGGCGGAAAACCACGCCGCCATCGCCTGCGAAGTCTGCGAGTCGTCCGAAAACGAACCTTGCGTAAATTCGAGTACGTCGTAAGAAAGCGCGTTCTTCTCTTTCAGATAATCGAGGGTGTTGAGTTTTTCGTTATTCTTCAATTCCATATCGTTGAAGTAATAGAAATAAAACGTCTGCCCGATGGTAGCGCGCGTTGCGAGCATGGTGAACAGCAGCGACCAGACGATGATCGCCGCCGCCGCGATCGCGATGATCTTGATCCAATCATACGATAGCATATGCCCGATTCTTTTTTTGCTGATGTGTGCGTCCATGCGTTATTTTTCCTTATTTTGCGCCGAAAGCCGGCGTTTATTCGAGAATTTCTTTGATCTCCACTTTGAAGTCGCCGCCGGGGGCATGCACCGTGACCACGGCGCCCTTCGCGCTGCCGAGGAGCGCTTTGCCGAAGGGAGAATCGATGCTGATGACGTTGTTCATGGGGTCCGCCTCGGTCGTGCCCATGAGGGTATAGACCGCCTCTTCTTCCATGTCGTAATCGTATACTCTCACTTTGCTTCCGAAATGGATCTTGGAAATATCCGTACTCTCTTCGACGATCTTCGCGTTTTTGATCTTGGCTTCCAGTTCCAGGATCTCCCCTTCGTTCATCGCCTGTTCGTTGCGCGCCGCGTCGTATTCCGCGTTCTCGCTCAGATCTCCGAACCCGCGCGCCACCTTGATGCGCTCGGTGATTTCCTTTCTCTTTTCCGTTTGCAGGTATTTGAGTTTTTCGACCGCCTCGTCATACCCTTTCTGCGTCATGATGAATTCTTCCGACATTTTTCACTTGCTCCCGTGATTCCATATTTGTTGATAAAACAATGATTCCGCCAATCAGAAAGCGGAATCACTCTTACTCTTTTTATATTATACTCTTTCTTTTGAATCTTGTCAAGCGGCTTTGATTTTTTTCGGCTTACCGACAGGGCAAAGCAGGGCGAATTTTGCATTTTTCTCGCGCTTTTCAGCCCTTTTTCACTTGGTCCAGGTACTTTCCGATGCGCGAAGCCGCCTCGCTCAGATTCGCCATGCTCGTGGCATAGGAACAGCGCACGTGAAATCTTCCCGCGTCGCCGAACGCGTTGCCCGGAACGACCGCCACCTTTTCGGCGCGCAAAAGCCCGTTCGCAAAGGCCTCGCCGTCCGTTTGCAGCGATTCCACCGACGGAAACACGTAAAACGCGCCGCGCGGCTCGAAACATCTGAGGCCGCAGCCGTTGAAAAAATCCACCATAAATCGGCGGCGCTTGTCGTATTCCGCGCGCATGGTCTCGACCACCGAAAAATTGTCGGTAAAGCCCTCTTCCAACGCCTCGATGGCGGCATATTGCGAATTTGTCGGCGCGCACATGATGACGTACTGGTGTATTTTAAAGAGCGCCTTGTCTATTTCGGGCGGCGCGCATACGAATCCGATGCGCCAGCCCGTCATGGCGAACGCCTTGGAAAAGCCGGAAATGAGCACGGTCCTTTCCCGCATCCCTTCGAACGAGGCGACGGAAACGTGCTTGCCGCCGTAGGTAAGTTCGGCGTAGATCTCGTCGGAAATGACCAGAAGGTCGTGCTTTACGATGACGGGCACGATGGCTTCGAGTTGTTCTTTGGTCATAATGCCGCCCGTGGGATTGTTGGGATAGGGCAGAATGATCGCCTTTGTACGCGGTGTGATCGAACTTTCCAGCATTTCGGGCGTGACGATAAACCCGTTTTCGCGCACGCATTTGACGGGGACGGCGTTTGCGCCCGAAAGATGCACGCAGGGAAAATAGGAAACGTAACTGGGTTCGGGGACCAGAATATCGTCGCCGACCTCGCAGATCGCGCGAAGGACGAGGTCGATACCCTCGCTTGCGCCCACGGTCACGATGACGTTGTCGGCGGGATAGGAAACGGAAAAACGCTCAAAAAGATAGCGGGAAATGAGTTCTCTGAGTTTGGGAATGCCGCGGTTGCCCGTGTACTGGGTATAGCCGCGCTGTACGGAGCGGATGGCAGCGTTGCGGATATGCCAGGGCGTGATAAAGTCCGGCTCGCCCACGCCGAGGGAGATGGCGCCCTTCATTTCCGATACGATGTCGAAAAATTTACGGATGCCGCTCGGCTTTAAATCCTTGACGCGCTGATTGAGAAAGTCTTTCATGGCTGTACGGATAACCTCATGGAGTCGTCCGGTCTGTCCGCGATCGTGCCCTCGATCTTGTATTTTTTGAGGATGAAATGCGTCGCCGTGGATAAGATACCGTCGATGGTGGACAGGCGTTCGGCAACGAAACGCGACACGTCGCGCAGAGATCTTCCCTCGATAAACACCGCCAGATCGTAACCGCCGCTCATCAGATACAAACTCTGCACCTCGTCGAAGCGGTAAATCTCCTCGGCGATGGCGTCGAAACCGTTCACCTTCTGCGGCGTGACGCGCACTTCGATGAGCGCCTGCACGATCTCTTCCGACAGGGCTTCGCCGTTGACGATCGCCGTGTACTTGACGATGACGCCGCTCTCTTCCATATTTTTGATCGCGGCGGAAACCTCCGCTTCGCTCGTGTCGAGCATAACGGCGATCTTGGAGGGGGAATACCTGCAATCCTCTTCGAGGATCTTTAAAATGTCCGCTTCCAGTTTTTTCATTTCCGAACTCCTTGTTTTTCTTGCAAACAGTATAAACTTTTCACCGCCCCGCTGTCAATCAGATTTTACTTTTTCGCGCAATTATGTTAAAATAGAATTATCATCGGATCATACGTTAAGGAGAAAATATGTTTAAACTTTGGGCAAAGATCATGGCAGACGGGAAGATCCGCCGCCAATTCGTCTATGAACCGGACGAAAAACTCGATTATTCGCATTTTTTGTCCTATCTCATGGATATATGCCACGAAATGGATATCCCCACGCCCGTTCTCTTGAAGACGCATATTTTCAATTTCGCGAAATTCAACCACGTCAAATTTCTGCCCCGCGATTTTGTGGAAAGCGTGGATTTCGATTGCCTTCTTTTGGAAAATATCGTCCTGTAATGCAAAATTTCCCAAATGTTGCGCATACTTTCGGGTATGAAGATTTCCGCGATTCTTTCCATTGCCGCGCTCATTCTCTGCGGCCTGAATTTTTGTATCAACGCCCTGTTCGGCGTGGACGTTCTGCTCGTTTTATGCGCGTACAACGCCCTCGTATACCGCACCGTCAACAGTTTTTTCGGCGTGGCGGCGCTCTTTATCGCCTTCTGGACGATCGCTTTCAAGCCTTTTCACAATCTCGGCTGAAAAATCGTTGACAAAAAGGCGGGATTTTTGTTATCATAACGGCGGTAGGTTTTCGGAAAACACTACTTAAAAACAACCGAGGTAATTTCATATGAAAAAATTCACAACAAAAATGTTGTGCAGGGCGGGCATCGTGGCCGCTCTGTATGCCGTGCTGACCTTCGCTTTGGGAAATCTGTCGTTCGGAACTTTGGGGTTCCAGATCCGTCCCGCGGAGGCTCTTACTATTTTACCCCTCTTTTACGCGGAATGCGTGCCCGCGCTGTTCGTGGGCTGCCTGATCGCAAACCTCATTTCCCCCGTCGGCCCGTGGGATATTTTCGGCGGAAGCCTGATTTCCCTCATCGCCGCGCTGTGCACTTATTTTGCGGGAAAACTGATCAGAAACACGCCGCTGAAACTGGCCGTCGGCGGACTGTTCCCCGTAGCGCTCAACGCGTTCGGCATCGCCGCGATCATCGTATTTACCGCAGGCGAGGCGCTCTCTTATCCCTTTATGGTGCTTTCTCTCGCCGTGACGCAGTGCGTATGGGTCTATGCGCTGGGCGTTCCCCTCTACTTCGGCGTGCGTTCCCTGCGCGAACGCGGCATTCCCGCTTTTTGCGACGAGCGCCCCGTAAAACCGATCTCGTAAACAACAAGCCCCGCGGCACAGCCGCGGGGCTTTTCCAATATTTGCCAATACTTTTTTCAAAAAAAAGTGCTTGACAATCGCTCTTCAATCATTTATAGTATTACAAAGAGGATTATGTTGCATTTACAACAAGGAGTGGGGAGTGGAAATTACGACGTCCCTGTTTGACGGGGTTACAAAAGACGAATACGACGCGATGATGGTCTGTTTCAAGGCCGTGGTGAAGACCTATAAAAAGGGAGAAGAGATCACGGTCGGGCACGACCGCGTAGGCGTGGTGCAGAAAGGCAAAGCCAGCCTTTTGAAGACCGACCTGAACGGCGTGCGCACCATTTTCGAACAGTTGCGCCCCGGGGGCGTGTTCGGAGACGTGCTCGCGTTTTCGGGCACGGACGCCAGTTTTTTCATCGTATGCGACGAGGACTGCGAGATCCTCTTCATCGACTACGAGCATATCGTCAAGCGCTGCGAAAAGGCGTGCACGCATCACAGCGTAGTGGTGCAGAACCTCGTAAAACTGATGAGCGAAAAGACGCAGGCGCTTTCCGAACATCTGGAAATTTTAAGCCGCCGCACCATCCGCGAAAAACTTCTGGCATACTTCGTGACCGCTGCGACGAAAAACAAAAATTATTATTTCACCCTGCCCTTTTCGCAGACAAGCCTTGCCGACTATATCTGCGTGGACAGGAGCGCCATGGTGCGCGAACTCAAAAAGATGAGCCGCGACGGCATCATAGAAATGGACAAGCGCAACGTGAAACTTTGCGCGCAATATTTTAAAAAGTAAAAAACAAGAGCCTGTTCCGAAAGGAACAGGCTCTATTTTTACAGACATTCCTGCAAAATTTGTAAAATATCTTTTTCCGTAAGCGGCGACCAGGCATTTTCCAGCCCCTCGTTTACGGCGATATGATGCGCCATTTCGCCGAGGCGCTCGCTGCCGATGCCCACTTCTTTGAGCGTCATGGGCAGGCCGAGCGAAACAAAATACGCATACGTCTTTTCGATCGCCTCGTTCGCGACGGCAAAACCGTCCTTGCCGTTTACTTCGATCCCCCATACGTTTTGGGCGTAATTTACAAAGCGTTCGAGCGTCTTTTCGCTCAGGATATGCCGCATCCATCGGGGCGTGACGATGGCGAGCCCCACGCCGTGCGTGATGTCGTAATACCCGCTGAGCGCGTGTTCGATGGCGTGGCACGGCCAGCCCGAATAGCGGTTGCCCAGCCCCGCGATGCCGTTGCAGCCCAAAGAACTTGCCCACATCAGTTGTGCTCGCGCCTCGTAATCGTTCGGATCCCCGATCGCTTTGGGCGCATAACGGATGACCGTCTTTAGCAAACTTTCGCAAATTTTATCGGCGAGATAGTTGTTGGGCGCGGTAAAATACTGCTCGATCACGTGGTTCATGATATCCGCCGCGCCCGCCGCAGTCTGCCGCGCGGAAACGGTATAGGTGTATTCGGGGTCTAAAATCGATAGCGCGGGGAAGAGATGCCCGTCGAGATAGCCGACTTTGTCGTTGGTATCGGGCTTGGAGATGACCGCGCCCCAGTCGTATTCGCTGCCCGTGGCGGAGAGGGTGAGCACGGTGACGAGCGGAAGCGCCTTTTTTGTGGGGACTTTGCCCGTGATGAGATCCCACGCCTGCCCGTCGTAACACGCGGCGGCGCAGATCGCCTTGGAACAGTCGAGCACGCTGCCGCCGCCCACCGCGAGGACGACTTCGACGCCTTTTTCCTTGCACATCTTCGCGCCCTCCTCCACGCTTTGCAGTTTGGGGTTGGGTTCGATGCCCGAAAGTTCGTAGATCTCGAAACCGTCCAACAGTTTTTTCACCTTGTCGTACAGTCCGATCTTTCGGATACTGCCGCCGCCGTAAGTGAGCAGTACTTTTTTGCCGTAAGCGGCGAGCCTTGCGGGCAGTTCTTCCACCTGTCCTTTGCCGAACAGCACGCGCGTAGGCGTGCAATACTCAAAATTTTCCATAATAATTCGCTCCTTATCGAATTTATTTTCCGTAAACGAGATCGCGGACGATCTCGCCCGCCATCATGAGCCCCGCCGACGCTGGCACGAAACTGACGCTGCCCACAAATTTTTCGCCCGCGGCGGCAGCCGACCTGTCTATTTTTTCGGGCGGCTCCTCCGAGTAGATCGCCTTGACGCCCGTGATCCCCGTCTTTTTCAGTTCCCGCCGCACGATACGGGCGAGCGGGCACACTTTCGTATCTTCCAGAGGCGCCGCGCGGAAAGCACAGCCGAGTTTGTTGCCCGCGCCCATGCAACTGACGACGGGCACGCCCGCCGCCCGCGCCGAGGCGATGAGGCGCACTTTGTCCGCCACGCTGTCGATTGCGTCCGCCACATAGGAAAAGGCGGAAAAATCGTACTCCGCGGCGGTCTTTGCGTCGAAATACAGCGTCTTTATATGCACTATGCAGTCGGGATTGATATCCGCGATGCGCTCTTGCATCACTTCCGTCTTGTACCGCCCCACCGTAGAGCGGAGAGCGACGAGTTGTCGGTTCAGATTGGAGGGCGAAACCACGTCCGCATCGGTCAGGGTGAGTTCCCCCACGCCGCAGCGCGCGAGCGCTTCCGCCGCATACGAACCGACGCCGCCCAGCCCGAACAGCGCCACGTGCGCACCCGCAAGTTTCCGCACGCCGCCCTCCCCGAGAAGGGCGGCTGTTCTGCAATAAAATTCTTCCATAAAAAAATTATACTCCAAAAGAACGCGTATCTACAAGCGTTTTGTAAAAAAAATTTTCAAACACTCTTGAAAAAACAAAAAAAGTATAATATAATGATAGAGTAAGCGACGATTGATCTTTGCTTGCAGGCTATATTTTAGGGGGTTAGCAGATTTATGAGTAAAATTCAGGCGGAAGACATCCGCAACCTTGCAATCATCGGGCACAGCGGCGAAGGCAAAACTTCGGTCTGCGAGGCAATCCTGTTCAACGGCAAGTCGACCGACCGTTTGGGCAAAGTTCCCGACGGGAACACCGTAACCGATTACGACGAACAGGAGATCGCGCGAAAAATGTCCATTTCGCTTTCGGTCGCATACACCGAATGGGAGGGAGCGAAGATCAACCTTTTGGACGTTCCGGGATTTTACGATTTCGAAGGCGAGATGAACGAGGCGCTCCGCGCCGCGGGCGGCGCGCTCATCGTAATGGGCGCGAACGGAACGGTGACGGTCGGCGCGGAAAAGGCGATCGCGATCTGCCAGCGCGCGCAACTGCCTATGGTCATTTTCATCAACGGCATGGATAAGGACAACGCGGACTACGCGGGCACGGTGGCGGCGCTCAAACAAAATTACGCGGGCAAGATCGCGCCCATTCAGATCCCCATCATGCAGGGGCAGAAAATGATCGGTTATATCAACGCCATCAAAGAAAAGGCATACCGCTTTTCCGACGCGGGCTTGCAGGAGATCCCCATTCCCGAGGATATGCTGCCGACGCTCAAAGAAATGCAGGACAGCCTGACGGAAACGGCGGCGGAGAACGACGACGCGCTTTTGGATAAATATTTTTCCGAGGGCGCGCTCACGCGCGACGAGATCGTGCACGGCATCCGCAAGGGCATTTACAACGTGAACACCATTCCCGTCATGGCGGGTTCGGCGCTGCAGAACAAGGGCATCATCAATCTGATGGACGAAATCGTAAAATATATGCCTAAGGCGAAGGAACGCCGCGAAATGGTGGCGACCGACCTTATGAAAGACGAACTGACGGGCGTTTCCTGCGAGGAGGACGGACCCTTTGCGGCGCAGGTATTCAAGACGGTGGTCGATCCTTTCGTCGGCAAACTCAATATCATGAAAGTATTCCGCGGCACGCTTCGCTCGGGCTCGACGGTGTACAACGCGACGACGGGCAAAAGCGAACGCATCAGTCAGATCTATCTTTTAAAAGGGAAAAAACAGGAGCCCGTTTCCGAACTGGGCGCGGGCGATATCGGCGCGGTAAACAAACTGATCTCGACCAACACGGGCGACACGCTCTGCGACGAGAACGCGAAAGTGAAGTTCGACGCCATTCACTTCCCCCGCCCCGTCTATTCCATGGCGGTGTACGCGGACAAAAAGGGCGAAGAGGATAAAATTTTCGGCGGACTCAATAAATTATCCGAAGAAGATTACACCTTTACGGTGGAGAAGAACGCCGATACGGGCGAAATGATTTTAAGCGGTCAGGGCGAAACGCATCTGGACGTCATCAATAAAAAATTAAAGGCGAAGTTTAACGTGTCGGCGGCTTTGAGAACGCCGCGCATCGCCTACCGCGAGACCATCCGCAAGATCGTACAGGCGGAGGGCAAGCACAAAAAACAATCGGGCGGGCACGGACAGTACGGTCACTGCAAGATACGGTTCGAGCCTTTCGACGGCGATTTCGAGTTTGCGGAAGAAGTCGTGGGCGGCAGCGTGCCTAAACAATATATCCCCGCGGTGGAAAAGGGGCTCAGGGAATGTCTGCCGTCGGGCGTTCTGGCGGGATATCCCGTGACGGGGCTGCGCGCAGTCTTGTACGACGGCAGTTATCACGACGTGGATTCCTCGGAAATGGCGTTCAAACTGGCGGCGGCGATCGCGTTTAAAGAAGGGCTGAAAAACGCCCAACCCACCCTTTTGGAGCCGATCATGCGGTTAAAGATCCGTATTCCCGAAGCATATCTCGGAGATATCATGGGCGATATGAACAAGCGCCGCGGACGCATCCTCGGCATCGACATGGCGGAGGGTATGCAGATCGTAAACGCGGAGGCGCCGCAGTCGGAACTTTCCAAGTACGCGACCGACCTTCGCAGCATGACGCAGGGACGCGGACGGTTTATCGCCGAATTTGAACGCTACGACGAAGTGCCCGCAGCGGAATCGGAAAAGATCGTCAGGGCGCGGCAGGCGGAAAACAATTAAAAATATACGGCAAGCCCCGACAGAAATCTGTCGGGGCTTGTTTTTCGGGCGGTTTACACCGCCCCGCACTTCCTATGCTTAATAACAACTATTGTCAGTGTCTGGTATATTCGGGTCCGCAGGAACCGCTCGGTGCACATGCGCCTTTGGGGTTGCAACTGCCGCTGTCAGACGAATCGCCCATGGGCGCGCAAGAATAACTTTGGCTTTGTTTAAGTTTTTCAATCATCACCTTATACCTCCTATTTTATTTTTTTCGGAAGTGCCTTTATTCCATATCCCCGTCGAAGGGTCATACAGACATCTTGGATTCTTTGCAAACAGGTTTCCGCTTTCGGCACTGGCGAGGGGACGGCAGTCCGAACAGGCGAAACGAAATTCACACCCGCAACATTTTTCGATCAATCCGAAATGTAATTTACGATAGCGTAACGCCGTTTCTCCGCACACGATCTCATGTAAATTCTGTTTACGCACATTGCCCAACGAAAGATTCCGCTCAAACACGCAGGGGTAAACGCTCCCGTCCGAGGAGACAGCAAGTTTTCCCGCCCAGCATGTATTTTCCCCCATGGCGCGAGCAAACCATTCTTTTTCAGCCCTGAAAACAGGTTCTGTGCGACAGGCGTATTTGACTTCTTCTTTTCTAGACACGAGGTGCCTGTTCTGTATCCCGCCCGCGACTTTACGTATGACGTCAAATTTATAATCGTCGATTTTCAGATCATTCAAAAAAGCGATTATGTTTTCGCGTTCGTTTATATTTTCTTTCATCAGCACGACGGCGATGCTCACTTTTATTCCGGACTCCCGTAAACGGCGGACGGTGTCGACCGTTTTTTGGAAACTTCCGCGCACACCCGTGATCGTCTCGTGTATCTGCGCCCTATCTCCGTACAACGAAACACGCACATGAATTTTGTTTTCACGGCATAGATCCGTCAACTCGTCGCTAAAAAACGTAGCGTTCGTAAATATTTCGATTTGACCGAACGACAACTCGCAGGCATACCGCACAAGGGGTTCCAGATCTTTATTACAACAGGGTTCCCCGCCGATAAACTGCACACGAAAACAACCTTCGTCTTTCAGTTCGCGCAGTACGCGACGCCAATCTTCCACCGTCAGTTCCCCTTCGGCCTCGTGCCGGGCGCCCTCGTAACAGTGAACGCAACGCAAATTACACTTTTGCGTAACTTCGATCCATGCAAAAGTCAGAGGAGTCTGCGTAAGTGAAGGAAGGTAACGATGCGCGGTTTCGCCATGATACAGCCCCAAAGCGCGTACCTTTTCGATAAACTTCAGATCGTTCCCGTCGCTCGCCTTTTCACCATGCAAAATACAGCGTTCGGCAATCGATTTCCCCTCTTCGTCCAGCCAATACACGTCGCCGCTGCGGAAATCGTAAACGGCTGCGCGTTTTTTACCTTCGACAAATACAACGTCCTGTTTCCATTCCCATACCTCGTATTCCCGCATAATCCTCCGCCTGTAACGTATGTTTTTTATTATTTTACATCATAATATGATGTATGTCAATCATTTTACATCACAAAATGATATTTTCTTAATATGGAAACAGCAAAATTGGTCGGGTCACGCTTGCGCGATGCCCGCAAGGCAAAAGGACTGACGCAAAAAGAAGTTGCCGCTCATTTCAGAATGACGCAACAGCAATACAGTCGCTTTGAAAACGGAGTCTTTGAACTGAATTACGGACAAATTATCGAATTATGTTTATTTTATAACATTACACCGAACGAGTTGTTCGGATTTGACGAATAAGCGCTCTCCGCCGATCGGCGGAGAGCGCTTATTTTTCTTTTATTTACCACCAGCATCTAAGTAAGCGGTATAATCTGCAATGACTTGCTTCGCGGTGCCGTCCTGTTCGATCTTGCCGTCTTTCAGCCAAACGGCACGCTCGCAGAGATCGACCACGCTGCGCGTGTGCGAAACGATAATAAACGTCGTGCCCTGTTCTTTTTTCTCCATCAGCCGCGCATAACATTTTTTCTGGAACGCCGCGTCGCCCACGCCGAGGATCTCGTCGACGAGCAGAATGTCGGAATCCATATTAATGGCGATGGAAAAACCCAACCTCGACAGCATACCCGAAGAATAATTCTTGACGGGCGAATTGATAAACTCTCCGAGTTCGGCAAATTTTAAAATGTCGTCCATCTTATTTTCGATCTGCCTTTTGGTATAGCCCATGATGGCGGCGTTGAGGTAGATATTCTCCATGCCGTTGGCGTTTCCGTCGAACCCCGCGCCCAACTGTAACAGCGGTGTGATTTTGCCGAACACGTCTATTTTGCCGCGCGTCGGCTGCAACGTGCCCGCGATAATTTTCAAAAGCGTGCTTTTGCCCGCGCCGTTCCGTCCGATAAAAGCCACCGATTCGCCGTAACGGATCTGAAAGGTAAGATCCGTCAGACAATGAAATTTTTGTTTTTTCAGTTTGCCGCGGAACAGTTTTACGACGACTTCTTTCAAATCGTCCGTTCGTTCGGTAAATGCGTTGAAATCCATGCTGACGCCGCGCGCGTCCACGAGGAGTTGGTTGGAATCGTTTTTTTCTGCCATGTTACAACCTCGCCGCAATGGAATTTTTCGTCAGCCGCATAAAAAGCAGTCCCAACAAAAAGAAAACGATCCCGAACCCGTAACAGATCAGGTGTTCGGCCAGAGAGGGCATCCCTCCCATCAACAGCGTTCGGAAATATTCCACATAATGATACATTGGATTGAACGCCATGACCTTGGTGACCATAGGACTGTTCAGTTTATCTACGGTATAAAATAACGGCGTCAGGTACGTCCACAACGTCAGCAATACCGAATAAATATGCTGAATATCGCGGAAAAACACAAATAACGTGCTTAAAAATAAAGATATCCCCAGAGAAAACAGGAGAAGCGAAGGAAGCAAAACGATCGTCATCAGCATTTCCCAATGGAAAGCGACGTCCGCCCCCATCAGTATGCGGATGACCATGACCAGCACAAGCGCGATAAAGGAAAATCCGAACGTAACCAGCGAAGACAGGACGTTGGAAATGGGAAAGATGCTGACGGAGATCTTGTTTTTTTGCAACAGGTTGCGCTGGTTGACCAGGCACGGAAGCGAACCCGACGTGGAAGCGCGCATCACGTTGAAAATAATATTTCCGCTTAAAACATAGACCGAATAATCCAACTCGATCCCGTCGCGCCCGAAGATCTGCGAAAAGACGAACGCCATCACGAGCATATTCAAAAGCGGGTTCAAAACCGTCCACAAAACGCCGATAAACGAGCCGTAATATTGATTTCTGATATTCCGTTTGACGAGCAGGCGCAAAAGATAGGTACGCTGTGCCGCCTGATTCAAAATGCCGATTTGCTTCATGTCTTCTCTCTATAACTTTTCTTCTCTGTTTTTATGCAATCTGCGATACAGCCCCGCGGGCAAAAATGCCAGAATCAGTGGCTTGAACGCATAAAATCTGCCCTTGACGGAACGGTTGAGCCGACTCCCGTACATACGCACGTAAAATTCGTTGCGGCGGGTGCGGAAGGTGTGCTTTTTGGCGAGGTTTCGCGGTTCGTAATACGAAATGAGATCGTCCTGTAAATTATATCCGTACAGGCGCGCCGCATACAGGCGGAATACGAGATCGTAATCTTCGCAGCGCACCGTTTCGGAAACGTCGCGGTATCCGCCGACTTTTAAGAGCGCCTCGCGGCGGAACAAAAGCGTGGGATGGATAAAGGGATTCTCGCGTATGATATCCGAAAGTTGCGGCTGTGCGGGAAAAGACCTTCTCGCGTAGACGCCCTTCTCGTCGAACAGGCGGGCGCCGCCTCCCGTAAAGGCGTAATCGGGATGTCCGTTTAAAAAAGCCAACTGCTTTTCGAAGCGCCCGACGCGGCAGATATCGTCCGCATCCATGCGCGCTACAAACTCGCCCGCGCTCTTTTCCAGCGCGAAATTCAGACAATACGTGAGCCCGCGGTTTATTTCAAGCGAAAACACCTTCAACGAGGGAAACTCTTCCGACAGGCGAAACAACTTGTCCGCGGTGCCGTCCTTAGAGCCGTCGTTTACGGCGATGACTTCCATGTCCCCCGTATAAGTATATAGGGAGCGGACAGCGCGTTCCACGCTGTTTTCGGCGTTATATACGCCCATAATGACGGATATCACTCGCATTCCCCGCAAAAATCAAAATACGTTTGGGCGAGCCGCTCGGCGGCCGTACGAATATCGTACCCCTCGGCGCGCAAAATGTCAACCGCTTTTACGCACTTATCGGGAATTTTTTGCATCGCCTCCGCCCATTTTTTTGTCGAGAGCGGAAGAAAAGCGTTTTGCGGCGCGAACGAGCACTCGCGCGTGATGAGATCGGAAAACAGGCAGGGAACGCCCGCCGCCTGTGCCTCGATCGCCACGACGGGCAGGCCTTCGTAGCGCGAAGGGAGCAAAAAGGCGTCCATCGCCGCATAGAAGAGCGCGGGCGTCTTGGTGGGCGGGAAAAAGCGGACGCGGCCGCCGCATTTCTCCTCGGCGTAACGTACCAGATTTTCCCGCTCGTCGCCGTCGCCGACGAGAACGAGCGTCAAAGAAGGATCCTCTTTCGCCGCCAGCGAAAAGGCGTCCAGCAAAAAATATAAATTTTTTTGGTAGGCGAACCGCCCCATGAACCCGAGCACCGTACCCGAAAGCCCCAACGCGGCTTTCGCCTCGCTTTTTTCGGGAACGTCGGAAAAGGCGTCCAACTCGACCGCGTTTTTCATAATGAACGCTTTCCGCCAATCTTTGCCGAACAAGTATTTCGCCGCATCCCCGCCGCACGCCATCAGGTGCGTGGCGTCTTTGGCGGCAAAGCGCTTTAACACGTCTTTGACGAATTTATGGTCGGCATAGCGGTTGGCGGCGCTGTGCGAGTGGCAGATGCGCACGGGCACCCCCGCTTTTTTCGCGGCGTGTAAAACGAAGGCGGACAGCGTGGTCATGTGCGAGTGCACGGCGTCGTAATTCTGTTCCCTGAAAAACCGCGTCAGTGCGGGCACAGATTTATAAAAGCGGACAAGGCTCGGAACGGTAAAAATGCGCGCATCGGGATCGAGCGCGCGTATTTTTTCGTCGAAAGGACTCTCGCCGTAGGTATAAAAATCGAATACGACGCGGCTCCTGTCGATGTGCTTGTAATAATTAAAAACGCAGGACGAGACCCCGCCGAGTGCGGCGTTGCCTACGACCTGCGCGATCTTCAATTTCCCGTCAGTCATAGAAGTTTTTCCTGTTTTTCAGGCCGCGAAATTTGGGGAGAATACCCTGCGGACGTAATGTTTGCTCGCCCAAAGCGCTTTCGCCTGATTTCTTACCTTGCAATATTCGTTCAAAGGAACGTGATTGATAAACTTTTCTTCGCCGAACAGGACGACGAACACCGTTTTGCAGAAGATCTTGATATCCAGCCATAAAGACGCGTGCATGACGTAATAGACGTCGTAATAGTTGCGTTCCTCGGTGGAAAGATATCCGTTGCCGTTCACTTGTCCCAGCCCCGTAAGGCCGGGCTTGACGTAGAATTTCACCTTTTCCCAATCGCGGTAATCCTTCTCATAGGAAGGGAGCAGCGGGCGGGGCGCGATGAAACACATATCGCCTTTGAGCACGTTGTAGATCTGCGGCAATTCGTCGATCTTGAACTTGCGGATGATCCGCCCCACTCTGGTCACGTGCATGCTGTTGCCCGAAACCACGGGGTTGTCCTTATCGAACGCGACGTTTGTCGAAGTCATCGTTCGGAATTTATATACTTTGAACCTTTTCATACCCTTGCCGGTGCGCTCCTGCGAAAAGAAGACTTTGCCGCCGTCTTCCAGTTTGATCGCGATCGCAGTAACGGCGATCACGGGAGCGGTCAAGACGGCGAGCACCGCCGCAATCACGTACGAAAAAGCATATTTTACGTACAAATACATTTTCATACCAAGATTATATCATTTAAAATGCGCAAAGTAAATTAAAATTTACAATATTATTACATTTTAAAAGAATTTTTACCGTTTTATCATATTCTGCACGGTTTTTACATATCAAATCATAGAATTTTTGGCGGAAAAAAGCGAATTTTGAAGGTCGTGCCCTCTCCGAGGCGGCTTTCCACGGACAATTTCCAGCCCGCGCGCGTACACAGTTTGCGCACGATGGCGAGCCCCAGCCCGAATCCGCCGCCCGTGCCGTTGTGCGATTTATCCACCGTGTAAAAGCGCGAAAAGATATGCGGCAGATTTTCCTCGGAAATGCCGACGCCCGTATCCGATACGCAAAGTTCGGGAATTTTGCCCCCCGTGAGCGTGATCTTCAGATCGCCGCCATCCTTGTTGTAACGGATGCCGTTGCTGATCAGGTTGTTCAGAATTTCGATCATGCGCTCGCGGCGGGAAAGGATGATCACCCCCTCCTCCGCTTCGAGCGTGAACGAAATATTCCGCTCCGCGATGCGCGGCCCGAACGGCGCCGCCGTCTCTTTGACGAGCGCCGTGAGATCGACGTCGTAGGGAGGCAGTTCGTCGTTGTCGATGGCGCTGAAATTGATGATGCTGCGAATAAGATTGGACAGCCGTTCGCTCTGCCGCAGAATGGTCGCAGCCGCCTCGGACACGCGCTCGTTATCGAGATTGCCCGAACCGATCAGTTCCGCAAAACCCTTGATGCTGGTGAGCGGCGTGTTCATTTCGTGCGTGACGTTGGCGATAAATTCGTTCTTGCTGCGCGCCGCCGACACCGCCTCGGTGACGTCGGTCATCAGAAGCACGCGCGTTTCCTCCACTTTTGTAAAGCGCAGCATATATTCCCGCTCGCCGAATTTGTGCGAGACCGACGCCGTTTCGTTTCCCGCGAGCGCGGCGCTCACTTCGGCGTCTTCGACGAACAGCCGCACGGGTTCGTTCTCCTCGTATTCCAGAAGTTTCGCCGCGGTGCGGTTGATGAGGATCACGTCTTTCGGATCGCGGAAAATGACCATGCCGTTTTCCATGCTGTCGAGGATGAGTATTTCCAACTCGCTGTCCGCGTTGAGTTTTTTGACTTTGTCCTTGATCTCGTCGCTCATACCGTTCATCAGTTTGACGATGGGCTGCAATTCGCGGTATTTCGTGGACACGTGGCGGCCGCCCGAAAGCGACATTTCCCGCGTGAGTTTTTCCACGGGTTTTAAGATATAGGAGGTGGAAAGCCAGGTGAAGAACAGGCTGAACAGCACCACCAGAATGAGAAACCATAAAAGCGTGGGCAGCGAATCGACGAAGATGGACCACAGCGAATCGGTGGGCATGGAAATGCGCACGAGCGCCCCGTCGTCGTAAACGGTGCCGTCACCCGAAACGAGCCGCGCGTTCACCCTGACGCAGTAGTATATCATGTCGGCATTGACGGACGCGCTGCTGCGCACGGCAAAACCCGCGCCCGATCCGAGCGCGGCGCTCACTTCCTGCCGCCCCAGATGATTTGGATAATCCGAAGCGGCGCCGTCGCTGTCCGCCACCACCGTTCCGTCGAATAAAATATACGTCACGCGCGCGCCGAACAATTTTTCGGAAAGCGCCGCCGCGCCCGCCTCGTCGAAAGGCTCGTCCTCTTCGAATTCTTCCATGTATCGCGTCAGTTGATTTTTCGCGAAATCCAGCGAAGAATTGTAATATACGTTTGCCGACAGCAAAGAAAAGAAAACCACGCCCGAAACCGTGACGATGAGCGTGATCAACAGAATGCGTTTGAGCATAGTTTTTCCCCGTTATTCCCTGTAAACGAATTTATACCCCACGCCGAACACCGTTTCGATGTAGTCGATGCCGAGTTTCCGAAGGCGCGCCACGTGATTATCCACCGTGCGCGTTTCGCCTTCGTCGTACCCCCAGACCGCGTTGAGGATATTTTCGCGCGAAAGCGCCTTGCCCTCCTTCTGCATGAGATATTTCAAAAGGTTGAATTCCTTGTTGTTGAGTTCGAGTTTTACGCCGCGCAGCGTCGCGGTCATGGTCTCTTCGTCGAGCGCCAGATCCCCGCGCACGATGCCCGCGCTCTCGCCGTGGCGCCGAAGGGCGGCGTTGACGCGCGCAGTCAGTTCCAAAATACCGAAAGGCTTGGCGATGTAATCGTCCGCGCCCAGATTCAGCCCGCGTACTTTGTCCGTTTCCTGCCCCAGCGCGGAGAGCATGATACAACTCACCTGCGGATATTTCTGCTTGATCTTCGCCAATACTTCCAATCCGTTGCCGTCGGGCAACATGATATCCAGAAGCGCGAGCGACGGCGCGCTCTTTTCCAGCGCCGCCCAGAATTCGTATACGGTATTGTACGCCGAAAGTTCGATGCCCGACATTTCAAGCGCGCACTGCACGAGTTCGCAGATACTCGTATCGTCTTCCAACAAATATACTTTCTTATTCATGGTTCCCATTATATCACACCGCGGGCGATTCATCAAACGAATGCGCCAGATAGGTCAGATGGTCTGCGGCACGTTCGAGATTGCCGACTAAGTTGATGAACACGCCGCTCGACGCGGGACGGCATCTACCGTCGTTCAGGCGCCTGATATGGCTGTCCACGATGGCGCGGCGGGCGTGATCTATCTCGTCCTCGATGGAATCCACCGCTTTGAGCGCGGTCACGTCCCCTTCCGCGAATACCTGTTTGGTGCTCGCGTACAGCGCGAGGATCTTTTCGAACATATCTTTAAGCGAAGATTTTACGCTGTCCGAAAAAGTGATGTCGTCGCGCTTGCAGTTAGCGGTGTATCTGGTGATATTGTCGGCAAGTTCGCTGATCCTCACGATATCGTTGACGCCGTGGTGCAGCGCGGAAATGATCTTTTCGTCGCCGTAGGACACGTCGTTGGAGGAAATTCTGATCAGATAATCGACGATGCGGCGTTCGAGATCGGCGCACCGCGCGTTGAGTTCGTCCACCTTGGCTTTGGCGTCCACGTTCTCCTCGATGAACCCTTCGAAAGCGACGCTCAAAGACTGCATGGCGAGTTGTGCGAGATAATCGGTCTCCTTGGTCGCCTGGTTGAGCGCGATGGCGGGCGTCTGCAAGATACGTTCGTCGAGAAAGCGCGCCTCGTCCACAGACTTTTCCTTCTTTTCGCGGATGACTTTGGTCGCGATCTTGACGAACAGTGAGGTAAACGGCAGAAAAATCGCCACGCAGATGACGTTGAAAAAGGTGTGGAACATGGCGATCTGCGTCTGCGGCTGCGGAAACCAGCGCACGAGCGTATCCTGCATGAAGGAGGGCCAGCACAGCAGAAAGACGGTAAAAATGATAGAGCCGAACACGTTGAACATGAGATGGATCAGGCTGGCGCGCTTGGCGTTGGTGCTCGCGCCGACGGAAGAGAGAATGGCGGTGATACACGTACCGATATTGCTGCCGAGCACGAGAAAGAGAACGCCGTTGCTGCCGGGTTCGCCGATGGACAGCCCCGCGCCGACCATGACGATGATGAGCGAAGTGACCGCGGAACTCGACTGTACGAGGGCGGTGAACGCGGCGCCGATGAGAAGGAGCAAAAAGGGATTGCTCACGCCCGTCAAAAAGTTTTTGAACGACTGGGAATCGCGGAAAATGGACATGGAATCGGACATGACCTGCAAGCCGAGAAAGACGAGCCCCAGCCCCGCGAGCACGACGCCGATGGTCTTGATCTTTTCGTTTTTGGAGAGCATATCCATAAACACGCCGACGCAGGCGAACACTGTGACGAACGCGATAAAGTCGAAAGCCTGCAAAGAGGCGATCTGGGCGGTGATGGTGGTGCCGATATTTGCGCCCATGATGATGGCGGTCGCCTGATACAAAGTCATGATGCCCGCATTGACAAAGCCTACGACCATGACGGTCGTGGCGGAAGAACTCTGAATGATGGCGGTGGTGACGGTGCCGATGCCCACGCCCGCGAGTTTGCTTTTGGCGGTTTTATCGAACCAGCGGCGCATGCGGCTGTTCGCCAGTTTTTCGATGCTTTCGGATAAGACTTTAAAGCCGAATAAAAACGCTCCCAGTCCTGCCAAAAGCCCGATAAACGCCCAAAAATAATCCATAACGTGCTCCTCTTGTGAAAACTACACATTTATTTTACGGAAAAGTTGTATAATACACTTGTAAAATTTGTAATAAAATTGTAATAAAAAAGCCCTCCCATAGATTTTCGGAGGACTTTTTTTATATAGAATCTTTTACGAACAAATTGCGGCAAAGTAAAAAACCTTTTTTGAAATACTGATAACACTCTTCCAAAAACAGTTCTTCGCGCGCCTCGAAATATTCTTTATAGAATTCGGCGCCTTTCGGAGAAAGTTCTTTTAATAAGATATCTTCGGTACGGCTGGTTTCAGCCAACAATTCTTTCAGCATCGGCGTATTGTCGATCTCGTTTAAATTATCGAACAGGTTACGAAAATATTCATCGTCGAGTTTCATATTCTTACCCCCCTTTGCGCATATTATAATTGAGATTTTCTAAATCGTCAAGCAATTTTATTGAGAAATGCTAAAGTTTTTATTATGAAAGAATTAAAATTTTGCGAAAGGTTGACAGAAGTCTTAAAAGACTCTAAACTTAATCAAAAAGAAATAGCAAACTTGCTAAATATTCACGAATCTAATATACCGCAATATAAAAGCGGGCATACGCAACCTTCGTTACAAATTCTTATGAATTTATGCGAAGTTCTCGACGTATCCGCAGATTACTTGTTAGGATTAACGGACGATTATTAAAAAAGACGGAATTTTCATTCCGTCTTTTTTTTATTCCAAAACCGCTTTGATACGGCGGATACCGCTGGCGGAGGATTGCTCCTTTACGATCTTAAAGGTGCCCAACTCGCCCGTGCGCCCGACGTGCGGACCGCCGCACATCTCGCGCGAAAAACCGCCGATGCTGTACGTTTTGACCACTTCGCCGTACTTGCTGTCAAATACGCCCGTGATACCCTCTTCGCGCGCCTGTTCGTAGGGCATTTCCGCGAATACGACGGGAATATCTTCCTTGATTTTCTCGTTGACGAGCGCTTCCACCTCTCTGATCTCCTCTTCCGTCAGCGGACGGGAGAAATTGAAGTCGAACCGTAAACGCTCGGGCGTGATATTGCTGCCCTTCTGGTTGATATCGGGCGAAAGCACTTTCTTTAACGCAGCGTTCAAAAGGTGCGTTGCGGTGTGCAGCCTTGTCGTCGCCTCGCCCGTATCGGCAAGCCCTCCCTTGAACTGCCCTTCCGCCACTGCGTGGCTCTTTTGCTGGTGCTCTTTAAACGCCGCTTCGAATCCAGCCGCATCCACCGTGTAGCCGCGCTCCGCCGCCAACTCTTCGGTCAGTTCGAGCGGAAAACCGTACGTATCGTACAGTTTGAACGCCTGTTTTCCGCCGATGGCGCTCTCTTTCACGTAATCGGGATTTTGTTTGGACATGAATTCGTTTTTGCGCTCGATGCCGTTTACGCACTTTTCGAATTCCTTGATGCCCTTTTCCAGCGTCGCTTCGAAGCGTTCGATCTCGCGGGAAAATTCCTGCAAAATGTACTCTTCCTTTTCGGGCAGGAGCGGATACGCCTCGTTATACACCTCTTCGATAAATATTTTCGCGGCGTTCAAAAGTTCTTTGCTCTCGATGCCCAGCGTTCTCGCGTAACGCACCGCGCGGCGCATCAGTCGGCGCAGAATATAGCCCGCGCCCGTGTTCGAGGGTACGATGCCGTTCACGTCGCCGATGAGCATGACGGAAGTCCTCGTATGGTCCGCGATGATGCGCATGGCTTTTTGCGCCTCGCCGCCGTCGTCGTAGCGCTTGCCCGAAATTTTTTCCAGATACGCGATGACGCCGCTGAACAGGTCGGTTTTGTAACCGTCGGTCAGCCCGTTCAAAAAGGCGAGCATTCTGTCCAGCCCGAAGCCCGTATCCACGTTTTTGTTTTCCAGAGGCGCGTATTTGCCCCCTTCCAACTTTTTATACTGCATATATACGTCGTTGCCGATCTCCACGTAGCGGCCGCATGCGCAGTTGATATCGCACGTATCGCAGCACTTTTCGTCGCGCAAGGGATAAAACCACTCGTTATCCGGCCCGCAGGGCGTGCCGACAGTGCCCTCCAACTCCCACCAGTTGTTGGATTTATCCAGATAGAAGATATTTTCTTTACGGATGCCCAACTCTTCGAGAAATTTCGCCGTTTCCTCGTCGCGCGGCGCGCTCTCGTTGCCCGCGAACACGGTGGAACACAGTTTGTCCTTATCTAATCCAAACTCCTTTGTCAAAAGTTCGAACGACCAGGCGGTCTTTTCCTTTTTGAAGTAGTCGCCCAGCGACCAGTTGCCCATCATCTCGAAAAAGGTGAAATGCGTGGCGTCGCCCACCGATTCGATATCGACCGTTCTCACGCAGCCCTGCACGTTGCACAGGCGCTTGCCCGCGGGGTGAGGTTGTCCCAGAAGGTAGGGCATGAGCGGCTGCATGCCCGCCACGTTGAACATGACGCCCGTGCTGCCGTCGCCGATCAAAGACACCGCGCCGATATTGACGTGCCCCTTGCTTTCGTAAAATGAGATCCATTTGTTCCGCAGTTGTTTGCTCGTTATCATTTTCAAATATTCCTCTCTTCGCTTATTTGCGCGTAAGCGTATATCCCTCTTTGGTGTCCTTGACCGCATAGCCGAGTTCGTCGAGTTTCGCCCGCAGTTCGTCCGACTTGCCCCAGTCTTTGGCGGCGCGCGCCGCGGCGCGCTCGTTTGCGATCGCCGTGATCTCGGCGGGGAATTCCTCTTTGACCTCTTCCGCCTTCGCCTCGTCGAGTTTCAGACCGAAAACCTTGTCCATTTCCAGAGCAAGCGCGTAAATTTTCCTGCTCGCAGGCTCTTTGAGCATGGTCCACAGCACGCCCATCGCGCCCGGAACGTTCAGATCGTCCGTGACGTCCTCTTCGAATTCCTTTCTGTACGCCGCGAGTTTTTCGTCGGAAACGTCGTTTTCGCCCTCTCTGTGCTTTGCGATGAGCGCGCACAGCCGCGCGTAGGCGGTTTTTGCGCCGTCCATGCCCTCGAACGTGAAATTGAGTTTTTTGCGGTAATGGGTGTTCAGGCAGAAATAGCGGAAACACATGGGCGAATAACCCATTTCTTCCAACTGGCTCACGAGATAGGTGTTGCCTAATTTTTTGCTCATTTTGCCGTTGTTCACCAGCATAAATTCGCCGTGCATCCAGAATTTTGCGGGATTTTTGCCCGAATAGCCGTAACTTTGGGCGATCTCGTTTTCGTGGTGGATGGGAATATGGTCCACGCCGCCCGTGTGGATGTCGAACACTTCGCCGAGGTATTTTTTACTCATGGCGGAACATTCGATATGCCAGCCGGGATACCCTTTGCCCCAACGGCTGTCCCACTGCATGATGTGCTCTTTGGGCGCCTTTTTCCAGATGGCGAAATCGAAGGGGCTGCGCTTTTCGTCGTTGACCTCGACGCGCGCGCCCGCTTTCTGCTCCTCTAAATTGATGCCCGAAAGTTGCCCGTAGGCGGGGAATTTGGAAATATCGAAATAAATGCCGTCGCTCGTTTCGTAGCCGTAGCCCTTTTCGCACAGCGTATAGACGAAATCGAGCATTTCTCGGATATGTTCGGTGGCTTTGGGGGTGAGTTCGGGTTTGCCGATATTCAGTTTTTTCAGATCGTCGAAAAACACTTTCGTGTAAAAATCCGCGATCTCGTAGGGCGATTTCCGCTGTTCTTTCGCCGCCTTTTCCATTTTGTCCTCGCCCTCGTCTGCGTCGCTCAAGAGATGCCCCACGTCGGTGATGTTCATGACGCCCTTGACTTTATAGCCTTCGTAACGCAGGGTGCGGCGCAGGATATCCATAAAAATATACGTACGCATATTGCCGATATGCGCGAAGTTGTAAACGGTCGGCCCGCACGAATACATGCGGACGGTCTTGCCGTCAAGCGGCGCGAATTCTTCCTTTTTGCGCGTGAGCGTGTTGTATAATTTCATTTTTTTGCCTCTTTTTTATTCTTTTTGTTCGCCGCCGTGCGGTTTGCAGGGCTGAAATTCGCCGCCCGTCAGTTTTACGAGCGCGGCTTCCAACTCCGCCACGCGGGAGCGCAGCGAGCAGATCTCTTCGAGATTCGGATCGGCTTTTTCCTGCAAAAGGTCTGGTTTTTCGCCCTTGATGCGCACGACTCTGCCGGGAACGCCGACCACGGTCGCGTGCGGGGGAACTTCTTTTAAGACCACGGCGCCCGCGCCGATCTTCGCGCCTTCGCCCACGGTGAATCCGCCCAGAACTTTGGCGCCCGCGCTGATGATGCAGTCTTTTTCGATGGTCGGATGGCGCTTGCCCTTTTCCTTGCCCGTGCCGCCGAGCGTGACGCCCTGGTAAATGACCACGCCGCTCTTGACTTCCGCCGTTTCGCCGATGACGACGCCCGCGCCGTGGTCGATGAACACGCCCCCCTCGATCTTCGCGGCGGGGTGGATCTCGATGCCCGTTAAAAATTTCGCGAACTGCGAGATCATGCGCGCAAGGAGTTTTAACTTGATCTTATAAAAAAACTGGGCGCCGCGGTGCCAGGAGAGCGCGTGCACGCCCGAATAGGTAAGCCAGATCTCGAATTTATTGCGCGCGGCGGGATCGTTGCGCTTTGCGGCGTTGATATCCTGCCGCAGCCGTTTGAAAAACATTTGTCGTTTCCTCCTATCGCGTTCGATGGCAAAGAAGCCGCCCTTTTTCCTTCCAAATAAAAAAAGCGCCTCTATACAGTATATAAAGGCGCAATGCACGCTGTTCCACTTTACTTCAAAAGCCCGAAGGCTTTTCTCGTTGGCGCGATAACGGCGCGCACCGCGGGGGATTGGCCCGTCCTCAAGCGCGGAAACGCACCTTCTCAGCAAAAATTTGCGCCGATTTCAGCCGCGTCGGCACTCTCTTTGAAACTCGCTGATACTCTTTTTCCGCATCGGAAACACTATTTAATTGGATTTGTGCCGTCATTTTATCACGATTTACGGCAAAATGCAAGCGTTTTTACGCGATGAGCGGCGCGATCTTGTATTCCGCGAACGCCGCTTGCACCATTTCGGGATTGGTGATGCGGTAATCTAAAAGAAAACGGATCACCACGTCGCGCGCGTCGGAATAATCGAACGAGTATCCGCACGCCGCCAAAAGTCCGTTCACGTCTTCAAGGCTCGCGCCCGTTATGAGCGCGATTTGATAAATCAGATTCTTTTCGGGAAGGTATTTGCCCTTCAAAATGCCCTTCCAGGTCGCCTCGGGATAGTCGAACTCCTTGTAAAATTCCGCGGGGGAAAAGCCCTTTTTCTCAATAACGTCCGCGATCCGCGCGGCAGGCACGGCGCTGTGATGAAAAATCGCCTTCCAGCGCAGTTTCAAAGGCGCGACCTTTACGGTAAAGGAAAAATTGTTGTCGACATACTTTTCCTTGACCTCTTTCAAAATCACCGCGGGCTGCGGCTGACAGTAAATTTTGCGCATTTCGTTGGACGCCATTTCGCCCTGTTCGATGCGGTTCTGGTTTTTGAGGATCATGGACATGGTCACCGATTCGTAACTCTTGACGCCGGCGATCAGATCGTAATTTTCATATTTCTTGGCAAAGTATTCGTCTAAATCGCGAATGAGATCTTCACTCATAGTCAACCTCGATATTTTCTTAACACTATTATACATGATTTGCGCGAAAAAACAAAGTAATTCGCATGCGCGGAAAAATTTTTCCGTGTTTTCACCGAAATTTGAAAAGAATTCACAATTCCTGAACATTTTATTGATTTTAGCCGACGCTTATGATATAATAAAAACCGATATTCGACCATAAGGGGGACCCCATTACGAAACGAACGAGAATCGAAGAGATCGCGCTTCTCATCGAGAAGAACGGCAAAATGAGTCTGGAAGAGTTGGCGGAGCAATTTCCCGACGTATCGGACATGACGCTGCGGCGCGATCTATTGCAACTGGAAAAGGAAAACAAGGTCATCCGCGTGCGCGGAGGCGCCATGTCGGTTCTGGAAGTGCAAAAGCGCTCTGGCGAGGCGTACGCCCAGAAGACCACCATCAACACCGACGCGAAAAAGGCGATCGCCAAAAAGACTGCGGCGCTCATCGACGAAGGCGTGAGTTTATTTCTGGACGGCGGCACCACCGCCATGTACCTCGCGAAAGAACTTCCCGACCGCCCCTGCCATATCTTCACGAACGGCATCGCCGTGGCGGAGGAACTGGCGCACAAAAAACAGCCCAACGTGGTGCTGGTGGGCGGCACGCTCATCAAGGAAAATCTTTCCACCGCGTCCCCTTATTCGCGGGTGTTTCTGGAAAACACGAATTTCGAACTTGCGATCATATCCGCTTCCGCGTTTTCCTTCGCGCACGGGTTTTCCTGTTTGGGGCAGGTGGAAGCCGACCTTCTGAAATTTATTCTGGATAAAGCGAAAATGGTATATATGATGCTCGATACTTCCAAAATAGACAAGATCATGCCCTATACCTTCGCATCCCCCGAGGACATCGACGTACTCATTACCGACGATAATCTGCCCGCCGCGGTAAAAGCAAGTTTCGAAAGCAAAAATATCGTAGTCGTTTAAAAGAAAGAGGAGAATATGGAAACAGCAATCCGCGTACTGGACATTATACTAAAAGTCTTTTTAGTCATGTCCTTTTATAAATTCGTTTATATGATCATAGGTTTTTGCCGCAAGGCAAAAACCTTTTCAGTAACTGAAAAGAAACATCGTTTCGCCATAGTGATCTGCGCCCGCAACGAAGAAAAGGTCATCGGCAACCTGTTGGACAGCATTGCGGGGCAGGATTATCCCAAAGACAAACTGCACGTGTTCGTGATCGCGGACAACTGCACGGACGAAACCGCCGCCATCGCGCGCGCAAAAGGCGCCACCGTGTACGAGCGGCACGATCTTTCCAAAGCGCGCAAAGGCTACGCGCTCGGGTACGGGTTCGATCGGATCAAGGAAGATTACGGCATCGAAAATTTCGAAGGATATCTCTTTTTCGACGCGGACAACCTTTTGCGCCCCGATTATGTCACCGAAATGAACAAAGCGTTCGATACGGGCGAACTCGACGTAATTACGGGCTACCGCAACACGAAAAACTTTGACACGAATTGTATTTCCGCCGCGTACGGCATTCACTTTTACAGAAGTTCGCTCACATACCACCGCCCCAGGCAGTTATTGAATTCCGCCACGCACCTCGCCGGCACAGGCTATCTCGTGAAAGCGGAGATTTTAAAGGACGGCTGGCGCTGGTATTGTCTGACCGAGGATACCCAACTCACCCTCTACCTCGTGGCGCACGGATATAAGATCGGCTACTGCGAGGCTGCGGAATTTTTCGACGAACAGCCTGTCGGATTCGGAACGGTCATCAAACAGCGCATGCGTTGGTTCAAGGGCCGCCTTTACGCGTTTTTTGCCTATGCGCACCAGGAGATCGCGGGCATGTTCAAAAAGAAAACGCAGAAATGGGCGTGTTTCGATATGTTGTTTTACGCCTTTCCTTACGGTTTGGTCACGACCGTCATATCTCTGGCGGTCACCGCCCTTTCCGTCGCGCTCGCGGTGCAGGCGGGCACCGTGATGGATTCCTACGGGCCGCTGGCGACGCTCAAAAGCATGGGAATGGACCTTTTGAGTTTCTGGCTGATGACCGTGTTCACCGGCACCGTGGTCGTCATACGCGAACGGAAACACATTCATTGTACGACGAAGAAACTCGTCCTGTACGTACTGCTCTTCCCCTGGTTCGATTTTATCGAGATCCCGCTCGCGATTTTCAGTCTGTTCATGCACGTCACCTGGAAAAAAATCAAACACGTGGACACGACCAGGATCGAACAACTCGTCCCCGTAAAGACGGACGTGCCGCAAACGGTTATCATGAAAGACAAAGCGTCCTGATAAAAAAAGCGCGCCCGAAAGGGTGCGCTTTTACTATTTGATCAGACTGACGATCAGCATGATGATGACCGCGGGAACGCCGAAAATACCCGCAAGCAGCGCCGTCCACCACACGAGCGGGATTTCCACCGCGGGGATAAAATTCAAAAGCCAGATGGCGAGCGCGCCGATGACGGCGTTTAAAACGATCGTAAAAATGGTTTTGAACGTCGCTTTGAATAACTTCAGACCGATCAGCAACAGCACGATGACCGCCGCCGCGATCAGGATATATTGAATGGTTTGGCTCATATCGAACTCTCCTTTTTATGATAGTATGCGCCGCGCCGCGATCCTTTATGCGAAAATCGTCAACCCAATTTTTTATGTTCTCCCGTCAGGGAAAAGAGTACCCATTCAGCGATATTCACCGCGTGGTCGCCGATGCGTTCGAGATATTTCGCCACCATCAAAAGATCGAGCGCGCGTTCGTTGCCGCCCTCGTCGCCGCTCCGGTGCATGACGGAAGTCAGTTTCGTTTTGATTTTGATAAAACTTTCGTCCACGACGTCGTCCGCGCGGCATATCTCGCGCGCTTTTTGCTCGCTGCGCTCGGTGAACGCCTGCATGACGCCTACGACCATCTTCTGCACCGCGTCCGCCATCGCGCTCATCTCTTCGGGGATCTCCCCCTCTTTCAACCCGCTCATTTTGACCACCAGTTCGCTGATATCCACCGCCTGGTCGGCGATACGCTCCATGTCCGTGATCATCTTCATGGCGGAAGTGATAAAAAGAAGGTCACTTGCGACGGGTTGCTGACGGATGATGAGTTTTAAACACAGGCGCTCGATCTCGCTCTCCTTTTCGTCCACCGCGTTTTCATAGCGTTTGATAGCGCGCACCACGCTGACGCTCCCGTACAATTCCCCCTCTTTTCTGGGAGGGATCGCGGGGCTTTTGAGCGCCGCGACCACCTGTGCGATCGCCTGCGAATTCAGATCCCCCATTTCGGTAAGCAACGATTTCAGTTCCGCGAGTTGCTCGTTATATTGATTTCTGACCATATCAGCCAAACCTCCCCGTGATATAATCTTCCGTTCTCCTGTCCCGCGGCTTATCGAAAATCTGATCGGTTTCGCCGAATTCGATGAGATCGCCCAACAGAAAAAACGCGGTCTTGTCGGAAATGCGCGCCGCCTGCTGCATATTGTGCGTGACCATGACGATGGTGTAATTCTGTTTCAGTTCCTGCGCCAGATCTTCGATCTTGGAGGTGGAAATGGGATCGAGAGCGCTCGTCGGTTCGTCCATCAGAATGACTTCGGGTTCGACGGCGAGCGCGCGCGCGATGCAAAGGCGCTGCTGCTGTCCGCCCGAAAGCCCCAGAGCGCTTTTTTTCAGACGATCTTTCAGTTCATCCCAGATGGCTGCCTGCCGCAAAGATTTTTCCACGATCTCGTCCAGCGCCGCCTTTTTTTTCACGCCGTGCGTCTTGGGGCCGTAGGCGACGTTGTCGTACACGCTCATGGGAAACGGGTTGGGTTTCTGGAACACCATGCCCACGCGCTTGCGAAGATCGTTGACGTCCACTTTCCCGTACAGATCTTCGCCGTCGATCAGCACTTCTCCGTAAATTTTGCAGTCGGGCACGAGGTCGTTCATGCGGTTAAGCGATTTCAAAAAGGTGGATTTTCCGCAGCCCGACGGACCGATGAACGCGGTGATCTCCTTTTCTTTGATGTCCATATCAATATTTTTCAGCGCATGAAAATTGCCGTAATATAAATTTAATCCCTTTACGTTGAACTTATCCAAGATCAGTACTCCTTTTTGAGTTTTGCGCCGACGAATTCCGCCAACCCGTTGATGACGAGAACGAGCGCGATGAGCACGACGGCCGCCGCCCACGCTTCCTTTTCGTACAGCGCGTTGGTCGCGAGAATATAGACGTGAATGGAGAGCGTTTCGCCGCCCTTTAAAAATCCGCCCGCCACGTTGGTGGCCGTGCCCGCCGTATAGATGAGCGCGGCGGTCTCCCCCACGATCCTCCCGAGGCTTAAAATGACGCCCGAGATGATGCCCGACATGGCGGAGGGCAGAATGATCTTGAAGATCGTACGCAGTTTCCCCGCGCCCAGCGCGAAACTGCCTTCGCGGAAAGAATCGGGCACGGCTTTTAACGCCTCTTCCGTGGTGCGCATGACGAGCGGCAGGATCATCAGCGCCATCGTGAGCGCGCCCGAGAGAACGGAAGTGCCCCAACCGAACAACTGTACGAAAAAGAGCATGCCGAAAATGCCGTACACGATGGAAGGGATGCCCGCCAGCGTTTCCGCAGCCATGCGCACGATCTTGACGAACACGTTATTGGATTTCGCGTATTCGACCATAAAGATCGCGGCGAACACGCCGAGCGGCACGGCGACGGCGAGCGCGGTGCCCGCAATGAACAGCGTGTTTAAAAGCGCGGGCAGCATAGATTGGTTTTCGGTGGTATATTCCCATTCGAACAGTCTGGCGGACAGGTTGGGAACGCCCTGTACGAGCGTATAGACGAGCACCCACAAGACTGCGCCCACGGTGATCGCCGCCGCAAGCAGCACCAATACGAGCGCGCCGAGCGAAAAAGGGTTTTTCAGATAGGCGCGCAGTTTATCCGATACGCTCTGCCTGTTGATGGCGACGGCGCCCTGCGGCATTTGCGATGCGGGCAGAATTTTTTCGCGTTCCATGAGTACCTCCTTATCTGGACTTTTTGCGGATGAGCGAAACGAGCAGCGTGATGATGAGAATAAATACGAACAGCACGCCCGCCGTGGCGATGAGTGCGCCGCGGTGCAGATCGGTCGCGTAGCCGAGTTCGATGACGATATTCGCCGTCATCGTGCGCACGCCGTCGAGTATGCTCGAAGGGAACACCGCCTGATTGCCCGCGATCATGACGACCGCCATCGTTTCGCCGATGACGCGCCCCAGCCCCAGAATGATGGAGGTCATGATGCCCGATTTCGCCGCGGGCACTTCGGTGCGGAAGATCGCGCGTTCCTTGGTCGCGCCCAGCGCGAGCGCGCCCTCGTAATAACTTTTCGGCACGGCGCGGATGGCGTTTTCCGACACGCTGATGATGGTGGGTAAGATCATGATGCCTAAAACGAGGGACGCGGTCAGAATACTCGAGCCCGATCCGCCGAACGTGCGGCGGATGAGCGGGACGATGACTGCCACGCCGAAAAACCCGTACACGATGGAGGGAATGCCCGCCAGAATATTGGTGAGCGGTTTCAGCACCTTGTACGCGGGGCGGGGGCAGTAGCGGGCCATGAATACGGCGGTCAGAAAACCGATGGGTACGCCGATGGCGAGCGCGCCCGCCGTAATGTAGCAGGAGCCGACGATCATGGTCGCGATGCCGTAACTCGGATTGCCGTCGGTAGGCGCCCAGTTCCCGTTGAACAGAAAATCGATGATGCCGATCTCGGCGATCGCGGGAAACGCCTGCGCGAAAATGAACACGCAGATCGTCGCCACCGCCGCCACGAATACGACGGCGGAGATAATAAAGACGATCCTCATGATCGTTTCTTTCCATTGGATCTTTACGGCGCGTTTTACGCCTTCCTGTAAGGTTTGTTCCATTTTTTCCTCTCAGAACGCGGCAAAAGCGGGTCTGTACAAAGCCCCGCCAGCCCGATTTATTTTTTGCTTTACGCCTCTACCGACACGCCCACGTCCGACCATTTCGTCGCGACGCCGATATAGATGTTGCAAAGTTGTTCTTTGGTAATATTCGTGATGGGATTCATATTGTTGACGATGACCGCGATGCCGTCGGTCGCCAGCACGACGGATTGCAGCGCCGCAGCCTCGCTCTCTTCCAATTCGCGCGACGCCATGCCCAGATCGTACGTTCCGTTCATCGCACCCGTCATGCCCGCCGTGGAATCGTTGAATTGCAGATCGATCGTCGATTTGGAAACGCCCGACGCCTTGCAGTAACTTTCGACGAGCGCCTGCATCAAAGGATACACCGAGGAGGAACCGTTGACGACCAGTTTTTCCGTAGGCGCCGTAGCGGGTTTCGTGTACGAAGCCGTATTTTCGGGCGCAATGAAATCTTCTCCGTTGATGACCTCCGCCGCTTCCGTACTCGCGATGTATTTCATGAAATCCGCCAGCGTGGGATTGTCGTTGTCTTCTTTGTACGCGAGATTGAAGGGCCTCGAAAGCGTGTAAGAGCCGTTTTTGATGTTTTCTACGGTAGCCGCAGTCCCTTCAAAGGGCACCGCTTTGACGCTGTCGTTGAGCGAACCGAGCGAAATATAAGCGATGGCGCTCGGGTTTTTCTGTACGTTTTGCAGCGCTACCGCAGTAGAATTGGCAACCTGCGCGGTCTTGACCGTCCTGTCCACTTTGTTGCCGTCCTTATCCTTCTGTTGTACGCCCGTCAGTTCGATAAACGCGCCGCGCGTTCCCGAACCGCTCTCGCGGGTGATCACCGTGATCGTGTCCGTCATTTTGTCCTCGCCGCAGCCGACTGCCGCAACGCCCAAAACGCCTACCATTGCGATACTCAGAATCGCAAGCAATATCTTTTTCATTTTTTTCGATCTCCTTGTTCTTTGTAATTCGAGTATAAACCCAAAATGTCTAATCTTTTCGCAAATGTTGTCATAATTTTGTAATAACCTTATTTTACGCAATCGGCATAAAAAAATCCCGACGGGAGATCCCGTCGGGAAAATTCAGTTTTGTTTGTACAATCGGCCCTTGATGAGTTTATACACCACGACCATCAGCACGATGGCGATGATGAGATAGAATAGGAGCGTCGTGAACGCGGGAAACACCGTGCACACGAAAGAGATCAACAGCCCCGCGACCACGTTGCCGGCAAAGGCGGCAAGAATGCTCTGCCAGAATTTGAGCCCCGCAAACACCGCAATCGCGGTGCCCGTCCACACACCCGTCAGCGGTAGCGGCACAGCCACGAACAGAAACACGCCCAGCATTTTATAAAAAGTTTTTTTGCGGGGAGAAGACTGCGCTTTGCCCTCGCTCTCCATTTTTTCCGCCTTTTCACGCACGGAGTGTTCGAAACGCTCGATGAGCCGCTTGAAAAGTTTCGTGCTTTTCAGCCAGCGCACCAAAGGCTCGAGCAAAAATGAAAGCAGGATCGCGACGATCAGCCCGCCCAATATGCCGCATCCGAGCGCCGCGCCGCCCGACAGGGCGTGTTCGCCCCAGAACGCCGTGCTCATGCCGAAGGGGATCGCGCCTTTGAGTTCGATGATCGGCACGATCGATATGAGAACGGTCGCGAGCGCCGCATTATCGCCGAATACGCGCGCGAACAGTTCTTTGATCCATTCGGTGACGCCCGCCGACAGGATATTTCCAAGATCCATAGATTCAGTCTCCGTTGCCGCGCTCTCGTTGCAGCGTTTCCACGATTTTGAGCAAGTCGTTTTCGGCGACGCCCAGCATCTGCGCCTGCTCTTCCGCCTTCGCGTGCGCAATGAATTTCAAAGGCGCGCCCACAAGGCGCAAACTGACGCGTTCCCCTCTCTGCGCGAAAAATTCCGCGACCGCGCCGCCGAACCCGCCCGCCGCGTACGATTCCTCGAAGGTGACGAGTTTTTTATCTTTCAGCCGTTCGAGCATATCTTCGTCCAGCGGCACGACGGTGCGCGCGTTTACGATCCCGAAGGGGATCTTTGCCTTTTCCCGCGCCGAAAGCGCCCTCGCGATCGAACGCGCGCCGCTCGCGAGCACGTAGACGTCTTCCCCCTCTTCAAGCACTTCCCACCTATTTTTCTCAAAATCCGCGCCGCTTATACCGACTTTGCCGATCTTTCCGTTGGGATAACGGAGGGCGACGGGACAATCGAGCGAAAGCGCGTAGGCGAACATGGCCTCCGCCTCGTCGTCGTCCTTGGGCGCGAATACTTTCAGATTGGGGATCGAACGGAGATACGCGGTATCGAACATTCCCTGATGCGTCTTTCCGTCCGCGCCCGACAACCCCGCCCTGTCCACCAGAAAGACGACGGGCAGATTCTGGATACACACGTCGTGAACGATCTGGTCGTACGCGCGCTGTAAAAACGTGGAATATATGCACACGACGGGCTTTAAACCGCCCTTCGCCATGCCCGCCGCCATCGTGACGGCGTAACTTTCGCAGATGCCCGCGTCGAAACAGCGCGCGGGATATTTTTCGGAAAATTCGTTGAGCCCTACCCCGTCGCGCATCGCCGCGCAGACGGCGGTCACCCGTTCGTCTTTTTCCGCCGCGCGGCACAGCATCGCGCTCACGCGCTCGGAAAAGGTATTTTCGCTCACTTTGAGGTCCGCGCCGATGCCGTGATAGAGCGACGGCTGCTGTTCCGCGAGTTCCATGCCGTGCCCCTTTTGCGTGACCACGTGCACGAACGCGGGCTTGTCGAGGTGTTTTATATCCTCGAACACGCGCACGAGTTCGGAAAGATTGTGCCCGTCGAGCGGGCCGATATATTTGAATCCGCAGCGCTCGAAAAACGCGTTTTTATTGAGCAGCCGCTTGATATTTCTCTTGACTTTGCGAAGAGATCTTCCCAGAGCGTTGGTTTCGCGGAACGTCTTTTCCAGAAACGAATTGAAACGGCGATAGCGCCGTTTCGCCGTCATTTTGCTGACCGCGCTGTACAGCGCGGAGGTGTTTTTGCCGATAGACATGCCGTTATCGTTCAAAATCACGATAAAATTTTTGGGCTTGGATTCCGACGAAAAGAGCGCTTCCAGCGCCAGACCGTTGGAAAGAGAAGCGTCGCCGATAAGGCAGATGACTTTTTCGCTCCCGCCTAAAAAATCTCTCGCATGGCAAAACCCGATGCCCGTCGCCACGCTCGCGCCGCTATGACCCGCGATAAAAGCGTCGTAATCGCTCTCTTCGGGGTCGGGAAAGCCCGAGAGTCCGCCCTTTTGGCGGATGGTCGAAAACCGTTCGGCGCGCCCCGTGACGAGTTTGTGCGCGTAACACTGGTGCCCCACGTCGAAGAGCAGTTTGTCTTTGGGAAAATCGAAGACGAAGTGCAGGGCAAGCGTCAGTTCTACCACGCCGAGATTGGAAGAGAGATGCCCGCCGTTTTTGCGTACGGCGGCGACGATCTCCTCGCGGCAGTCGTCGGCGAGCGCTTCCAGTTGTTTTAAATTGTACGAATGTATCTCTCGGGAAGACACCGCTTGCATAACCCACCTCGACGCTCTCTATTCTATGAGAGCGCGGCACGAAAATATGCCGCCTGCAAATCTATTGAACTTTAACATTGTACCCAAATTCGCGGCGTTTGTCAAGCCTATCCCCTTTTCGCGGCGCGCGCGCTTGTGTTTTTCACATACTTTTGTTATAATGTTAACAAAACCTTGGAGATTTTTATGCCGTACAGCGTCTATTTGAAAAAGAACGAGGAAAAACGCCTGCTGAGAGGGCACAGTTGGGTGTATGCCAACGAAGTCGCGCGCATCGAGGGCAAGGACAAGAACGGCGCCCTCGCCGCCGTCTATGCAAGCGACGGGCGCTATATCGGAAAGGGCTATCTCAACCACCTTTCCAAAATTTTGGTGCGTATCTTTATCCGCGACGGGCGGGAGGACGACGAGACGCTGTACCGCGAACGCATCGCGGAGGCGGACGCCGCGCGGAGGCGGTTGATTTCCGACGACTGCTACCGCATGGTATTTGCCGAGGCGGACGATCTGCCCGCGCTCATCATCGACCGCTACGGCGACGTTTTGGTGCTACAATGCCTTTCTTTGGGCATTTCGCTCAAAAGAGAGATGATCGTGCGCGTTTTGAACGATTTGTTCCGCCCGCGCGGCATTTACGAGCGGGGCGACGTGGCGGTGCGCGCCAAAGAGGGTCTGCCCTTGGAAAGCGGCGTGCTTTCCGGCGAAGTGCCGGACAAAGTTCAGATCCGCGAAAACGGGCTGATCATGTCCGTAGACGTGAAAAACGGGCAGAAAACGGGATATTTTCTCGACCAGAAAGAAAATCGGTCCGCCGCGCGGCGCTACTGCAAGGACGCGCGCGTGCTCGATTGTTTCTGCAACAGCGGCGGATTTTCCTTAAACGCCGCGACGGTCGCGAAAGAGGTCACGGCGCTGGATATTTCCGAATTTGCGCTCGCAAACGTGCGGGAAAACGCCGCGCTGAATCAGTTTACCAATATCCGCACGCAGTGCGCCGACGTGTTCGAGGCGCTGCGCGCTTATAAGGCGGAGGGAAAAAAGTTCGACTGCATCGTGCTCGACCCGCCCGCATTCTGCAAGAGCGCGGCCGAGGTCAGGGACGCCTGCCGAGGCTATAAGGATATCAACCTGCTCGCCATGAAACTCGTAGAGCGGGGCGGATACCTCATTACGTGCTCGTGTTCGCACTATATGACGCTGCCCCTCTTCGAAAATATGCTTGCGGACGCTGCCGCGGCGAGCGGGCGCAGGGTAAAAATGCTGGAAGTCAAGATACAGGCGCCAGACCACCCCTCTCTTTTATGCGCGGAGGAGACCATGTATCTCAAATATTTCGTATTGCAGATCCTGTAATCAAAAAAAGACTGTGCGGCGCACAGTCTTTTTTATTTGGAAAACGCGTAAAATCCCGCGCGTTCGTAGTGGTCGAGCAATAAATTCGCGCGGCAGGTCGTCGCGTGCAGCACCACGGCGGTATCCGCGCCCGCGAAAACGACGTTGACGAGGGCAAAGAGCAAAAGGCAAATATTTTTCAACGCCACCGAAAGCGCCGCAGGCACGATCCCCAGCAAAAGCCAGGGAAAAAGCGCGCCGACGAGGTATTTCCCGCGCTGCATGGGTGCGGAACACGCGCAGTAGGGCGTGCACGTACGGCGATCGAATCCCAACCGCACGCAGCGCAACGAACGGTTGACCGCCGCCCAGCCCAGCGCGTGCAGAAGTTCGTGCACGGGCACGCTACAAACGATCCCCGCCGCGAGCATGACCCAGCCCAGCCAGACCGATGCAACCGAGCGCGCAAGTATGGCGTACAGCGCGACAAAGAGCGCCGAAACGGGCAGTACCGTTGCGAGCATCGCCGCCCCGCCCGCGCCCGAAAAGGTGCGATCGCGCGCCGTATACCCCTGCGCTTGCAGAGATTCACAGGTATTTTCGAAACGCTCTTGGGGGCTCATTCTTCGAAAATGGGCGTGGAAAGATACCGATCGCCCGAATCGGGCAGCAGCACGACGATCGTTTTGCCGGCATTTTCCTGCCGCGCCGCCAGATCGCACGCCGCTTTCAGCGCCGCGCCCGACGATATGCCGACCAACAGCCCCTCGCGCTTTGCAATGAGTTTTGCGAAAGCGAACGCATCCTCGTCGGCGATCTGCGCGATCTCGTCATAAATTTTCGTATTGAGCGCTTTGGGAACGAATCCCGCGCCGATCCCCTGCAATTTATGCGGGCCCGCCGCGCCGCCGCCGAGCACCGCGGAATTGACAGGCTCCACCGCCACCACGCGCAGGGTCGGTTTCTGCGATTTCAGATATTCGCCCACGCCCGTAACGGTGCCGCCCGTACCCACGCCCGCCACGAAAATATCCACCGTGCCCTCGCTGTCGTTCCAGATCTCGGGGCCCGTTGTTTCACGGTGAACGGCGGGATTTGCGGGATTTTCAAACTGCGAAGGAATAAAACTGTCGCGATACTGTGCGGCAAGTTCCGAAGCCTTTTCGATCGCGCCGCGCATGCCCTTGGCGCCCTCGGTCAGCACGATCTCCGCGCCGTACGCTTTTAAAAGTTTGCGCCGCTCCACGCTCATCGTTTCGGGCATAGTGAGAATGAGCCGATATCCCCGGACCGCGCAGATCGCCGCGAGTCCGATGCCCGTATTTCCGCTCGTCGGCTCGATAACGACCGTCCCCGCTTTCACCGCGCCGCGTTTTTCCGCCTCCGCGAGCATGGAATACGCCGCGCGGTCTTTCACGCTGCCGGACGGATTGAAATATTCGATTTTTGCAAGCAAACGCGCCTTTAAGCGCAATTCCTTTTGTATGTTTTCAAGCGCCACCAGGGGCGTTTTTCCGATCAGTTGGGTGATATTCCGATAAATCATGCGATGACCTCCTCTTTCTATTATATCATATTACCCGCGCGTTGACAATCATGCGCGCGAAATTGCGCCGAACGCGGCATCGAGATCTGCCAGAATGTCGTCGATATGTTCGATCCCCACCGATAGGCGCACGGTCGCGTCGGTGATTCCCGCAGCGCGGCGCTCTTTTTCGTTCATCTGCGAATGCGTGGTCGACGCGGGGTGAATGACTAGTGATTTGCTGTCCGCCACGTTCGCAAGCAGGGAAAACAATTTGAGCGAGTCGATGAACTTGCGCGCCTTTTTGCCGCCGCCCGCCATCTCGAACGTAAAAATACTCGCCCCGCCCTGCGGGAAATATTTGCGGTAAAGCGCGTTGTCCCGCCGCTCGGGGTTGGCGGGATGGTCGACGAACGCGACTTCTCGCCGCGAACGGAGAAAGTCCACCACTTTCAGCGCGTTTCCGACGTGGCGCTCCACGCGCAGGGAGAGAGATTCCAGCCCCTGCAAAAAGAGAAAAGCGTGAAAGGGACTGAGCGTCGCGCCCGTATCCCGCAAAAGCGCCGCCCGCATTTTTACGATATACGCGAGACCGCCCGCGGCGTCTGTAAATACCGCCCCGTGATAGGAGGGATTGGGGCGGGAAAGCGCGGGGAAATTGCCGTTGTTCCAATCGAACTTGCCGCCGTCCACCACGACGCCGCCGAGCGCCGCGCCGTGACCGCCGATGAATTTGGTCGCGGAATGCACCACGATATCCGCGCCGTGCTCTAAGGGGCGGAACAGATACGGCGTGGCAAAGGTATTGTCCGCGATGAGCGGCACGCCGTGCCTATGGGCGATTTCCGAGATCTTTTCCACGTCCGCAACGCTGCTGTGCGGATTGCCCAGCGTTTCGATAAATATCGCTTTGGTATTGTCTTTCATCGCCCGTTCGTACGCTTCGGGCGTGTTTTCGCAAAAATCCGTCTGTATACCGAACTCCGCGAGCGTATGCGCAAACAAGTTATAGGTGCCGCCGTACACATCGGCGGAGCAGACCAGACGATCGCCCGCGCGCAGAATGTTCTGCACCGCGTAGGTGACCGCCGCCGCGCCGCTCGCGAGCGAAAGCGCGGCCTTGCCCCCTTCCAGCGCCGCGATCCGCCTTTCGAACGCGTCGTTGGTGGGATTGGTCAGCCGCCCGTAAATGTTGCCGCTCTCTTTGAGCGCAAAGCGCGCCTCAGCGCTGTCGCAGTCGCCGAACACGAAAGACGTGCTCGCATAAATGGGCACGGCGCGCGCGCCGGTTGCGGGATCGGGCTGTTCCTGCCCCGCGTGCACCTGCAATGTTTCAAAACGATAACTCATGTTTACTCCTGTTTTCCTATCATAAATATAGGAATAAAATATAAAATTTTTACGGCAAAAATTCGCCCGTGACGAGGGCGGAAAGGGAAACGGAATCGCAAAATCCGGCGATATGCCGATCGAGAGCGCGCCAGAACGGTAGCGTTTTACAGCCCGCCGCGCGCGGACAGGGATTGACGGGCGCGGACAAGCACGCGACCGTAGCGAGAGAGCCTTCGCCCGCGCGCAGGATATCGCCCGCGGTGATGGCATCGGCGCTTTTCGAAAGCACGTAACCGCCCGTTTTGCCGCGGCGGCTGACGAGCAGCCCTGCGCGGGAAAGCGCGCCGACGATGGCCTCGGCATATTTGACGGAGATCTCTTGCCGCGCGGCAAGTTCGTTTACGCTCGTGATTTGCGGCTCGTGCTCGGCTATATCTATCATAATTCGCAGCGCGTAGCGCCCTTTTGTGGAAATCTTCATGACCGCTCCTTTGTTTTGCATGATTATACCACACATTGATTTGCCGCGCAAGCATTTTGCAGTATATTCTATAAATTTTATAGGAATTAAAGACAGGAAAACAGGCGCGCGGCCATAGCCGGGCGCCTGATCTCCTTTATCATAAAATTCCGGAAAGACTTTTCCGTACAGACCGGAACTTTATTGGAAAATTGAGGGCTGTATGTTTGCACACACAGCCCTGTATTACGAATTTCATTGGCGCAGGTTATTCCAAAAGTTATCCTTTTTTCCGATCCTGACTTACTCTCTTTAATCTTTTTTGGCTCACGCCGATTAAAACAGGATCTATAGGATATTTTCTTTTTTTTACCCTTTGCCGCGCACGGTTCCCGGATCTTCTAAATCTGACACTCCTTTCCGACTTTTACCCCTGCGCTTCCGGCCTCGCGACTTGCTACGCTTTAACGCTTCCGTAATTTTCTTCCCTGACTGTCGGGAACTTCCGTGCTATGAAATTCGTTTGCAAAAGAGTATTTCTCCCTTTTGTGTTTTTATTATACCACACATTCAAAATTTGTCAATAGGTTATTTGAAAATTTTTATAATTTTTTGTGAATTACAAAAGTTTGGTATCGTAGTTTTCGATATAACTGTTTAAAATCGGAAAATCCGTAGGCGTAATGATATTGAGCACTTTTTCGCCGAACGCGCCGTTTTCGGTGATTATTACTGCGTTCACGTGCTTTTTGGCTTCAAACGCCTGAAACACTTCGAAGATATTGGCGTCCTTTCCCATAAACCGATAGTTTCCCAATTCGGTTTCGTCCAGAATATCGCCGCAGCGGGTATCGTTGAGATACGCGGCGATGTCCGCCCCGTTTTGCGATAACTCGAACAGTTTTCCCATTAAGGTATAAGGATTGAGGATCCCCGCCAGTTTTCCGTCGCGGTAGACGGGCAGGCTCTTTCTCCGTCCCTCCGAAAATTTTGCGAACGCCTCGGCGAGAGAACTGTCTGCGAACACGTGCACGATGCGCTTGACTTTGAAAGCGTCCATCACGCGCGGCGGCGTACAGATTTGTTTTTCGATGGCGGCGATGGATTCCACCACCTCGTCGCACGGATTGGCGATAAACTGATCGCCGCGCATGGTGCGGTGCACGATGGCGTTGCGGAGTTTCCCGTAATCGGTCAGTTCCGCGGCGTATCGGCGCACCGTCAGGTTCTGATCCGAACACCGTTTGACAAGATCCGTGAAATTCTGCGTGGGCTTGGCGCGGTACATCAGTTTCAACTGCGCCTCGATACGGTTGTAACTGTTGATAAACTTGAGTGCATTGGCGTATTCCATGCCTGTATTATATCATTTCGCCGACCCCGCGTCAAGAGCAATCGAAAAAGAACCGCGGCTTGCGCCGCGGCCCTTTCGTGGGGGACGAAATTATTCGATTTCGATGCGTTTTTTCTCTTCGAGTTTTTTCGGCTGCTCCTGGGGGATCGTTACGGTAAGGATCCCGTCGCTGTACGAGGCTTTGATCGTCTTTTCGTCGATGTCGCCCACATAAAAACTGCGCGAACAGGTACCGTAGCAGCGTTCCCTTCTCAGATAACGCCCTTTTTCATCCTTTTCTTCTTTCTCTTCCTTTCTCTCCGCACGGACAGTCAGATAACCGTCGTCCATGCTTACGTCGATATCTTCTTTGCGGAATCCGGGAAGATCCACGTCAAGAATATAATTGCCGTCCTTTTCGCGGATATCCGTTTTCAGTTCGCTGGTTTCGAAAGGATTGAAGAATAATTTGTCCCAATCCTCAAACAGATTGTTGCCGAAACGATTGCGGTTCGTAATTGCGTATTTCATAAAACATTCTCCTTTCCCTTTCTCGGGGATAATAGTTATGATTTAGCAATTTATTTATAAGAGTGTTAGCACTCTCATTTCTTAATTGCTAATTCATATTATACTCGATTTTAAAAATTTGTCAACGGTTTTATATAAAATATTTAAAATTTTTTTAAGAACTTAAAAAAAGAGCGCGCCGCTTGATTTTCGCGGCGCGTTATGGTACACTTGAACAATGGAAGAAAATAAATTACAGACTTTGCAGACCGCTCCCGACGCGAAAACGCGGGAGCGGTACGGAAAATTTGCAGGATATCTGAGCATCGGGTTCAACGTGCTGCTCGCGGCGGGAAAGATCGCGGCGGGTGCCGTGTCCGGCGTGCTGTCCGTACTTGCGGACGGGCTGAACAACCTGACCGACTGCGGCAGCAACGCGGTATCCGTCATCGGCTTCAAAATGGCGGGAAAGCCCGCGGATAAAGAGCATCCTTTCGGGCATCAGCGCGCGGAATACGTCGCTTCGATGGTGATTTCGCTGATCATTTTAGTCGTCGCCGTGGAATTGGCGATCTCTTCGGTGGAAAAGATACTCTCCCCCGAAACTGGCGAGTTTTCCGTTCTGACGCTCGTCATTCTGATCGTGTCCGTGCTCGTCAAACTGGGAATGTTCGTGTTCAATCGGCGGTTGGGGCGAAAAATCTCCTCCGAAACCCTGAAAGCAACGGCAACCGACAGCATTTCCGATGCAATCGCCACGACCGCTGTGCTCGTTTCCCTTTTGATCTCACACTACACGAAAATCGATCTCGACGGTTATATGGGCGTTCTGGTCGCGCTGTTCATTGCGTTTGCGGGCGTTTCCATACTAAAAGATACGATCAGCCGCCTTTTGGGAAAAGCGCCAGACGCGGACGTCGTCAAGAAGATCGAGGAACGCATCCTGGCGTTCGATGGCGTGCACGGGCTGCACGACCTGACCGTTCACAATTACGGCGAATGCAAAATGTATGCGACCGTACACGTAGAAGTGGATTCTCATATGCCTATCATGGCGGCGCACGATCTGGCGGACAACATCGAGCATGAATTTACAGAACACACCGATATTTTGCTGACCGTACATATCGATCCCCTCGTATTCGACGATCCGAAGATCAATCTTTATCGCGGAGAGATAGAGCGCATCGTGCGGGACATAGACGGACGGTTCCGCGTGCATGACTTCCGCATGGTGGGCGGCGAAACGCACGCAAATCTCGTTTTTGACCTTGCCGTTCCTTTCGACAACAAACTCAGCGAAGAAACGATCATGCAGACCGTCAAAGACCGCATATCCCTTTTAGGGGAAAACCTCGGCGTCGTGATGACGCTGGAACGACAGAATATAAACGAATAAAAAGGCGGAATGAAAATTTATTTTTTATTATTATTGTTTGTTCGAACTCCAATAATACACAGTACGATACCAACACTTGGCATAAGAATCGTTAATACCATCGGAATATAGGAATCGGAAATTATGCAAATAACGGCCGCTACGATGCCGACCAGAATGAAAGCAATTCCTAATAGCATATATTTGAGAAATTTTTCCATGATAAATCTCCTTATTTAGATTGTATCACCTAACATGAATATGTCAATACTTTTTATTGAAATTGCAACAACAAAAAAGACACTCCGTATAGAGTGTCTTTTTCAATTAGATGCGGCAACTACCTATCCTTCCGGGGTAATGAAACCCAAGTACTTTCGGCGTAGGAGAGCTTAACTTCTGTGTTCGGTATGAGAACAGGTGGATCCTCTCCGCTATCGTCACCGCAATGGCTATATAAACCGCTTATCGCGGTATACATACACGGCTCTGTCCGCTCCGTTTATCCCCCGTTGCGGACATTCTTTTTCTCAATCTGCCTGTTTTCCCAAGCAAACTGACAACTACACAGCAATATTCTTTCCATAGCACTTTCGGCAAGGCTCGTAAAAATTGTTCTTTCTTTGTATATTTAAGGATTGTATTACGCCTTTTCTCATTTTATTGAGATCAAGCCCTCGACCTATTAGTATCGGTCAGCTGCATGCATTGCTGCACTTCCACCTCCGACCTATCAACCTTGTTGTCTTCAAGGGGTCTTACTACCTTACGATATGGGATATCTTATCTTGAGGTGAGTTTCAC